>MDTG01008174.1_pt1 | contig 711776 bp, 1095 predicted proteins | sample 811421 | NCBI WGS metagenome assembly MDTG01 (sample SAMN05326645, study PRJNA326480) | marine metagenome | isolation source: seawater | place: Pacific Ocean: South East | collected 2011
GATAATGATATCAAGCAATATGCTTTTGACTGGGCGTTCGACAAAGGTATCTACAATTTTGGCCCTCTCACCATTATTTAAAACGGCATTGGTAACAAAACTAATCTTAGCGCTCAAGTTTGGCCATTTCTTTGTGACGTTCTTCATAATGAGCAGCTTTAATTTTAACACGCATCCCGTTGGCAAACCGGGCAACATAGCCTTCTAGATCCCAAGGAATCCGTAAGGAATCAATATCCCCAACTCTACCGGTGTAGAATTCAACAGGCTTTAACTCATTCACTAAAGCATAATCTTGTGCTTCCGCGTATGTACACTCATGCCCATACGGATCAACCCGCCCCAAATAAATCATTTGCTCTTCTTCGTAAGGAATTACAATTTGATTCCACGGAGCAATGAGTTCAAAGCAATACGTGTATCCCGGTTCTAACTTTTTGCCATTATCAACTAACCAACGACGGGTAAATCTAATTTGCTCATTATCCCAGCAACCTCGGGTTACTGCATCCCACGCACGATCCGGCAAGTTAGGGTTTTGAAATACAATGATTAAGCTACCATCATATTTAGTGGCAATCTCAGCTGTTTCTTGAGGTAGATTTTGAGAGTATGTCTCTTCTTTCTCAAACAGCCCAAAAAATTTCTGAAATGGTCTGGCTACAAACTGGCCCTCACTATCGAGAATCAAACCCCTAGCGCAACGGGTATGATAATTCCAGTTACCCTTCATCACCGTTTGGGTGGTATAGTTGTAAAGAGTCAAATCATCTCTTGGGATGCTCTTGAGGTATCCTGCCTTTACATACCAATCATATGTTGCTTTAAGACTCATTTTTAAGCGCAGCACGTAGACCTAAAGGATCTACCCCTTCATAGTATCGACATCCTGTCCCGAAAACGTCTTTAATACGACACATCCAAAATTCTTCTTGCATCTCATCGCGAAACAGTTCAACAAGTTTTTCAAAATCCTGCTGTGGCAACATAACCGTAAACTCAATAGCTCGGCTCCGCCCTTCATCCCGGTTATAGTAAGGTATTTCTATATGCTCAATTCCACTTACCCAAGGATGTGCCTCAAGTATCTCTTCTGCTTTTGATAGATGAAACTCACGATTATCAACCCCTCCTATATAGGATATTCGGTAGGGACGGCTATGAGGATTTTTAGCTCGATAATCATAAAGTAAATCACAACTACTATCCAAGTAAAAAAGATTTTGTGGGTCGAAATCTGGTGCTGCAATAGTTTCTAAGCAATCATGTTGAGCAATCTTTTCCCATTCTTTGTGATAAGCGTCTTGCATTTCACGATCACGTTGCTCAATTAGTTTTACTAATTTGCTAATACCTCCTGGCGCATAGAAATGGCGGCGCAATTGCTTACTTGGAGGGTCTCCACCATCATGCCAAAGCTTTTTAAGGGTTAGCTCTTTAAAACCTTTTTGCTTAACTTCAACAAGATCTAAAAAGAAATTATGATCATGATCCCATCCGCTAAGGAGTTCTTTAGGGATGCTAACTGCCATGGTGTCATTAACAGTGATAAAATGTATTTGAGGGGGTTGTATGATTTTTACCATTATTGTTCCTATCCTGGCCATCGTTCATCATTTTTAGAGCTGTAAACCCGACCATCCGCAATTAGATATTCGCGAACATTAGTTAAAACTTCGCCTAACCAATTTCGACCTTGCCAACCTTCACGCCCTTGTGCAGCAGGATCACTTTCTCGCAATCCTATCCCCCAAATGCGATCATAAGGACTTGCTTCAACAAGCGTAGTCCCTTTAGTATTTTGTAACTCATGCATTAAATAGCTGTTTTGAGAAAATTTAGCCATGTTGCCGCGCCAAACAATGTTCCAACATCTAGGACGACCATTGCTTTCATCTTCTTCCCACTCATCTGCATCAAAGGGGTAGACTTCTCTTCCAAGAGCTTTTTGGGTTCGAGGGTCTTCAGCTTCAAGAATTTGCTCAAGAATTTCGTCATCACCAAAAACGCGTGCTTTTTCGGCCATCATATACTGCTCAGCACAATTGTATTCAACATCATCAATTACAAAATGAGATGGTTCCCACTGGCTAAATGGCCCGTTCCAGAAAAATGTAAACTTCTCCATTGCTTGCTCCCGATTAGATTTGAAATTGTTTAGTGTAAGTAATGAAATCTTCTTCGCTAAAGCCATTTTCTTTAAAAGCTATATACATCTTGCGTAAGCATTTGGCTACAAGATCGTAAAGCTCCTTGTCACCGCTGATAGCGATCAGTCCTTGTGAATAATCAAAGCGCATGCTTGTCGTAATTTGGTTGGCAATATTTTGATGATTATCTGTTTCAAGCGCTAATTGTGATGAAATCGCGTCACGAACGGCAATAAGTCTTTGAAATCTCTCATTATTGTCGAATGATTCTTCAAGAAAAGCTCTGAAAAATGCTTTTGAGTCCATTTTGTCTCTCTAGTATCATTCCTCAGTCTAGCATGACCTAGATTTCTGGCAAGACTCTCGGTTCAAAAACCGTTTAGAAGTTTAAAATGATAGAGATGTTTGCTAAACTCTAAAAAAGGAAAAGCTTATGTACGAAAAAGAAGCAGCAAAACCAGGATGGCAACAACCTCTTTACGGAACTAAGCCAACAAAAAGTAAAGGATCAAAATTTATGGATCTTTTTACTGATTCTAGTGGCCAACAACTGGGCGATGTTGATTCCACTCTTCCAAAAACTTTAGGCGATGCTATGGGAGATCTTGATCCCAAGCTAGCTACCCGGGCCACCCTTGCAACTCTTTATGGCTTACGCACAGCAATTTTCCTTAAAAATAAAGCCAAAAAGTGGTTTCAAAAAACCCAAAAACAGCTTAGCGCTACCCAGCCAAAACAAGAAGCGGAAATCAATTCCGTTATTAAAGATTGGAAACCTTTAGGAGATGTTTATAATCGAGAAATCTCTCAAGCCCTCGAAAACACCAAAGAAACCCCCGATCCATCACCTCAGCCGTATCTACTCAATGTTCTTGTTCAAAAATTTATTGTTTCAGAAATTGATGAAAATGATCTAAGACCCGCAGAGCACGTCAGCATTTCCGATAAAGATGCCCAGTTTTTAAATAAACTAGCTGGTCAAGGCATTGATACTTCAAAATTACGTAGAATGCCCGCAGATAAGTTGAAGGAATTACGAGATTTGCTTGATTGGCGTATTGATAAAACCCCTGCAAATTACTGGGGCCTTGCTAAAAAACACATTGTTCACGCAAAAACACCACCACCAGTTTCTAATAAAAGTTATCCTTTTGATTTGAATTTTGGTGGGATGGGTCCTGCAGGAGAGCTTTGGCGACCTTTTGATTAGTAGTCGTAATCCATTTCCCCAAACAGCAAGTCATCCATATAATCCTCATATTCATCTTCGGACATCTCTTCAAGCTCTTCTTGGCTAATTTGTTGCGGGCGATTAGGATACAAACAACTTTCACAAAGACTGCTACGACTACTCAGCGGAAGAATTGCACCACATACGCAGATTACTGCAGCCTGGCCTCCGTGTTCCCAGTGTGGAGGACAAATATCATGCCCACAAGCAGGGTAGTCTTCACAACTATCATAAATAATGTCTTCTACAGTTGGCATATGACCTAATTCTGCATAATTAAGGTCTACCCGATAGTGATCGACATTTGAGAATATAACAATAGTAGTAGGGCGAGTAAAGAATCCATAGTTATTCCTTACATTTGCCCAAACATATGGCATACCCATTATGGGCAAGGTATCCATCAAAGCACAGTCATGTTCCCAAATCTCTTCTCCGGGAATAAATAAAGAATCACAACGAATTAATTGAATTTCTCCCGCATTGTCACTAAAATATTGGTCCCAGCGTCTAACATATGCTTCATACTGACTTTCATTATCAAACAAAAATTGAGCCTGAGGAGGACTTTCACCTCGAAATGCCTGCAGAACGGCAATCACGGTGGTTAGTCTGCCCATATCAGGATCCCAACCGCCCCAAATGGGAACAGCATCCATTTTGGTAATCTCTCGACCTTCCCGCATAGGTTCTGCAATTTCTAGACTGTGAGTTTCAAGCTCTGCGAGTAATCCGATTCGGTAACTTAGAGCGCAGAACTTTGCTATATCGAGCGCTGTTCCTTTTGAAATATAATCTCTCCAATAGCCTCTTAACTCTGAATCCATTTCATGATTATACCAAACCCTTTTGTGTCAAGATCGTTAGATACCTAACGACTAACTTCTACCATATCCGTATACGACGCCATCGCTTCGGAAACCCAATTGCAAATGCAACCGTCATAATTCCAACTATACCAACGATTTCCGCTGTTCTTTGAAAAATTGTGCCTGCTATAAACTTCATAGTTTAACTCCTATACCTGCTACTTGAGCACCCCGCATGCCAAAGGTATGCTACAATATCAACCATGCGGATACTTCTTACTACTTTGGCTTTGTTTATTCTTGGCTGTAATTCAACACCAGCCCATTACTACAGTTTAAAACTAGAACCTATTGAACTGCACGGCCCAAAAACTGCTCAAAATTTATCCCCAAACATTTCCAAACTAACTGTAGATCAACGATCTAGCATTGAAAAGAAGATTAAAACCTTTAAACGATTGATTGAACTATTGAATGAGTTTGAAAAAGAAATTAAGCAAAAGCAAGCTACTGCCGAAACATTCAGCTTTGCTCTTTCAGATGATGATTTGATGAGCTTAGACGCCAGTAAATTATTACTACAATACTTAGATGAAGCCCGAGATAACGCTCAGTCTAATATCAATGCACTTGAAGAATTGCTTAAGTAGTTTGCTAAAATAAACAAATGCACGAAGAAATACCTGTCCTTTGGTCGGAGAATTTACAAGTTCCCTTTTGCGGTTATTGCCTAAGTGGCAAGAAATGTACTTGCGGGTCTGCTGAGGCAGAGGAGTGTGATTACTGTGATAGTGGCTGTGATTGTGGTTTTGAACAGCTTGAGAGTGGTGAAGTTTGTAGCTGTGAGTGTGAATGCGAAGAAGACGAGGATGGTTACGGCGGTGGCGAAAATGGCAATTGCGAGGAATGCTGCATTTGCAGTTATCCTATAAAAGATGATCTTCCTGAGCACTGCTATTGCGAATGTCAATGCACCCCCTGTATCTGTAAATGTGAATGTCCTTACCTAGTTATTGATGCAGATAGCTACAATAGTTGGATTGCTGAAACTTGTTATGTCTGCCCCCCTGGATCATTAGACCCTCAATATCTAAACCGTTCAGTCTCTGAACGAAGATTTGTAGTCCCCTTAGGTCAAGGATTCGAATTCTTCGTTCGAACTCTCCCTGCCACTCAAATTCATCGCCAACCCCTAATGCCTGGCTTACCAATGATTTTTGCTGAGCCTAGTGAAATTATTGAATATGAAACTCCAACTTATATTGATGTTGTTCAAAACGGATACAAAAGTCGAGTTAGATTTACCGGTCCAGTATTAATTCCAATGGTTGGGGAGCACATCCCTTATCGAGATGAGCCCCGCGTTTGGATGGGCTTAACTCCGATGGAAGTATTTACGCAAATGCCTGGTGTTGAACTCGCTACTGGAAGGGTTTTGATAGGCGGTCTTGGTATGGGCTGGCTAACCAATCGGGTCTTGCAAAAACCAGAAGTTGAAGAAGTTGTTCAAGTTGAGCTTAAACCAGAGATATTAGATTTTTTCGGTAAACCACTTCTACAAATGTATTCAGGAAGAATTACTCTAGTCCAAGACGATGTTTATAACTTTTTAGAGCAAGTAGGGCTTGATCAATTTGACACAATATTACTTGATATATGGCCTGCCTATACAGGAGCAAGACGAGATAGCAAGTTCCTTGCTCTCAAGAAAGTCCATCCTAGGGTTTGGGGCTGGGGCGAGAAACGCATTAAATAATACGCTTTCCAAGATCGGGTTTTTGAGGGCCTTCAAGCTCTGCTAGTCGTTTTAGATGGTATATTGCCTGATAAAGCTCAGGACAACCACAACCATTCTCACCTCGCGGCAGTACTGGAAATCCCTTATTTGGAAGATGGTGAACACCAAATTTACAATCACACATAACGCCATGCTTATTATGGTAGGAGCAAAGAGCTTGTCGGATAACCTCTAAATCTCGAATACTTTGGCTTACTGTTCTTTTCATACCATAATTTTAGCTTGAAATAGCTTGAATACAACTGATATACGAAACATCCTTGATGTTTCTCTTAAAAATTTGCTACACTTATCTACAGGATCTTATTATGGCTAGAAAAAAGAAAAAATTAACAAAAGCACAAAGAAAAAAGATAAACATGCGTAATCTCAAGAAAGCATGGAAAGCTAATAAAAAGCGTAAAGGCCGCAGACGTAAAAGCCGTAAGCGAAAAAGCCGTAAAGCTCGTCGTAACCCTGCGGGCCGTAAACGTCGCACTCGCCGTAGGAAACGAAATCCAGGCTGGTCGTTTAACCGTAACGGCGCACAAAAAATAGAAGATATTGAATGTGATTGCTTGGAGTGCCCAGATCACGGAACTATAATCGCAGCGTCCGAGACAACCGCCTCTCGCCGCTACAATCCAGGCTGGTCTTTTACTAAAGGCCGTCCTGTAAGCCATGATCGTGACTTTGATGCCATGTATCCAAGCCGTAGCCGTCGCTCACGCCGCCCTCGTCGCCGCAGACGTTATAATCCCGGTTTCGATGTTTTAGCAGGCAGAGGCTGCGAATGGAGTCCACGTAGGAATCCAGGTTTTGACGTTCTAGCTGGCCGTGCTTGCAACTGGAAACCAATGTGGTAATTCACCACTAATCAAATTTAGTGCCCATGATAGGCTGGCGTTCATCCTCTGGAGTCGCCAGCTTTGGCTTTTCTAGGACAAAATTGATTGGTTTGACTTCTCTATCGTGATCGAAATCATCAATAAAGAGAGCAGCTGTTCGGGGCGTTTTAAAAACATAACGGTTATTTTTCCAAGTCAATAAGATTCGATCTTCATCAGCGTCAACTTTTTCACAATCAAGACGTAAGAGTGCCCTTGCTATCGGACAGGAACTATAAACACCCGCATCATTACAGCCATTTTCAATATCTTCTATAGTAACGTAAACCTCAATCTTCATTTAAACCCAAAAGAGCTATTAACGTCTCATCAGTTAACGCTTCTTCAGCCTTTTGAGATAAAACACTATCTTCTGCTAAGCGCAGAGGCACTTCTTTAGATAGGCGCATGCTCTCAGAATAAAGCTTAGCTCGGAGGCTAAAAGGATCTATTGAAGAAAGATCGCTTTCAAAGCGAAGAAAAATATATGCAAACCCTCGTGGTCTACCTCCCTCTCCAATTAGCACCTCCACGTCCAGCAACTCAGCGTTATCTACTTTTATCCGTCGCATAACACCAGATTTATTTAGATTTGCATACCAATAAGGTATTATTATGCAAAATTTATCTTCATTGCCTAAATTCAACTGCGGTTTCTTCGGGTTTTTGCTCTCTTTTTCTGCCATCTCTTTAGCAAGAGTTGCCCAATAGCGAAGACCCTCAAATCGCTCATGATCACTAATATCTAATTCTTTAGCTAAAGCTTCGGCCTGGTTTAATAACTCAATCATTTGGTTGGCTTTTTCAATTTTACTCATAACCCGAACATCATAGCGGTTCTCTAAATTCTGTCAAGACAAAAAGAAAGCCACGCTCATCTCGGCAACAAGCGCGGCTCTCTCTTTGTAAACGTCGATTTAATAGTTAAATCGAACACCACCAGTAGCAATGATTTCGTCATTGTTACGATTATTGAATCGGGCTGCATTTTGTCCTAAATGGAGCCAATGCATTGCTCCATATAGTGACCACTCGCCATAACGACTTGGTATCCACTTGAGCGGAACTTCGCCTTCAAATCCCAGCGTAAAGAAGCCGAAGGGGGCATCTCCCTTATTCTGAACCTCTTGATACTCAAAAACGTTGAAACCAACGCGAACTGGCACACTCAAAGATACTGTAAAATCATCGCAAGGATGTAAGGTTACTCCAGGCTTAGCACCAACTTCGGCATACACACCTCGATTAACACCGCCATCGCGTTGTCCATCAGTTTCCCATACGAAGAAACCATACAAACGAATACCATCGAACTCCCAGCCGATGGGTCCAATTTCTCCATCTAAGTTCCAGAGCCTTTTATCAGCCAAGTCTCCTCGGATGAAAAGCTCTTCTACTGTATCAAAGCGATCATTGGGGCTAACCTGAGCAGTATAACCACCACTAACCTGCAAAACCCGAAATAGTTCAACACCCATACCCGCAGTTAGTTGTGTTTCATACCATGCAGCAGGGCTATTACTTAGATTAGAGCTAGTTCCGGTTGGACCAGAGTGAAAGCTGTTCCAGCTACGTGCAAACAAGTAAATGTCACTTATGGGTCCATTGCTACGATACAAATGCATCTGCAATTCAATGTGAGGCTGCGCTATAACGCCTTTATTTTCTTGAAAGATACCATTTCTGAAATATTGAGTGGTGAAATCGACGCCAGCATGGAGGGTGATAAAACCTTCTTCATTGGCATCTGCAACCTTTGCTTCCGTCTCATCACTCTTTGCTTCATCAGAAGGGTCTGGATCGACCTCCATTTGAGACTCAGGTTCTGTGGGTTGTGAGGTTTGTGCTACGACAGGACAAGCAAACGCTAACAATAGCATCAAGCTTGTAAAATATTTAGACATACATTCTCCTAGGTAAGTGCCTTAAGCGTAACCCAGGATTTATGTTTTACAAGGTTTAGGACTTATTGAAGCTAATATAACTAAAAGTTCTTTAAAGTAGTAAAACTAAACGGTATTATGAATATGGAGGAATAATGAGATATTTTTTGGCACTCGTTTTATGTTGCACATTTAGCGGCTGCGCATTTTTTGAAGAACAAGAAGACCCTGCTACAGTGCAGTATAATAATAAAAAAGAAGCTCTAGAGCGGGAGATTGAGTTACTCCGTCTAGAGCGAAGAAAGATTTTACTTCAGAACAGCTTAGATGGCTTAGATTCTGTAATCCCAGAAGGTCTTAAACAGTCGGAATCAAATAGCTAGGCTATATTTTTCTCGGTAATAAGTGGCTGTATCTAAAAGATTTTCGATACTCCCCTTAAGCAAACCTTCCATCGCAATGCGGATATTACTGGTTATTGTTTCTTCCGTAAGAGCAGCCCCACCATAAGGCCCTTTTTCGCGAGTGGGCTTTCCAATAAGATGGATCCTGTCTCGCAACTTGCCTTCAACCACAGACCTTACATCTTGGTAGTGGTGCTCACCCAAAGTCAATGAGCTTGTAATATTTGAGGATAATGTTGAAATCTGTGTCATCGTTTACCTTCTTCCAGTTTTAGCGCAATCACACTTATCATACAGTCCATAGCAAATGCCGCAACGGTAGTCTTCAATGTTAAAATCTTTTTGCTCATCTTCATCCAAAGCTAAATCATTTATTATTCTTTGGGCCACCTGATCGCGTGTTTCCTCACGATGCCAGGTCGGCCCCCCAACTAATGGGCTATCACAAACCACACACTTATCTGGTTCCATTCGTGTAATAGGAAGTTCACATCCTAATACTTCCTCAAGATTGAGAATAGTTCCATAACGATCTATTTCAACGCTGCCCCGAATAATCACTTGAGCAGTAAACCGATTGTGGCCATGATCTTTTGGGCAAGTATAAGGTGAGGAGGGCTCTTTCATAGCTTAATTCCTAGATCATCGACCGCTTTAAAAATCGCTAGATTTTTCATTTTAGCTTCAATATCCATATCAATTCGACCTTCATTATGCGCCTTAAGTTGATAGTCAGGGATATAGTATAGATAATCACTATGCTGGCGAAGTTTTGTTGGAGGATCCTTTGGGCCATATTCTGGCTTACTGTTACTAATATGGGTTAGTGGTTTCGATCCTTTTGGCCATGTACTGATAGCAACTTCCATTGCTTCTTCACCACTCAATCCTCCGGTATTGAAGCGATGGTGATGACTATCAAAGCAGATAGGAACGCCAATTTCCCGCGCTACAGGCTCTAAATCTTTGACGCTGTAGGCAAATTCACAATTTTCAAGCGTAATTCGCGCCCGAGCACTCATGCTTAATCGAGAAATACCCGCAAGTAACTGCTGCATTCGCCCGCCCTTACCTCCATGTACATTTATACTGTAATATGGAGTTTTGGGAAAGCCCATACAATCAAACATCCAGGCATGATGATCCATTTCTTTAATCGCATTGACTACAGTAGCTTCACTATCACTCGATAAAACAGTAAACTGGCCTGGATGGGTAGTGCAGCGAACACCATTGTCGAGAGCTAATCGCCCTATTTTTTGAAGTAAATCACGAGTATCCTCATTATCAGACAGGTCTCGATCAACTTTGTCACTAAGAGGAAATATGGCGCTGCTAATTCGCATGTTGCGAATGCCGCTGTTTATAACTTTAGGCAGGACCTCATAAAGATTTTTTAAATTGTCAACATAGGTCTTTTTAATGCGATCTCGCGAGTATTCTCCTCGATTAAATCGGCCTAGCTGAAGATTACGGCTCACCAAGATGTTTTTAGGTTTACCCTTTTTATCGGGTTCTAGCCACTGGCAGCATAGCCCCATCGCCATTAAACTAGCGCTTCGCCATAAATTTCAACGCATTTATGCAGCGTTCCTGTATGGATATCAAGTACCTTTTGAACTGGAGTTTGGTATCCTCCAGCCAAGTTCCAAACAACGGGCATTCCTAGCGATTTAAGGCCATTAAAAACCATCTCATCTCTTTGGACGAACTGTTCATTTGTTAATGCCCCCTCACAACCAACTAATGGGTGGCAAGGATCATCAACATGAGGATCAGCACCAGCTTGGAAAAGAACAATATCACAACCCTCAAAGGCTGAAACGATGTCTGGTAAATAATCTAACCAACGTTTGGTAGCGTCCCCTCCCTGCCATCCATATACGATCCGATTGTTATGGGTTCGTCCAACGGGCTTTACTACTCTTTCATCATAGCCAACTGTATAGTGGTGAAATTGGTTTCGCTCACGAACACCCTTTTTTACGAGATAATCAATGATCGAGTCTGTACCATTACCCCAGTGGTGATCGAGGTCTAAAATCCCAACTTTTGATACTTCTTTTAGCAGCTTGTTAGCTGTTACCATTAATCCATTAAAGCTACAAAAACCCATGCATTCATTTTCAGTAGCATGATGGAACCCGCTAGTAGGACTCATAGAAACAGTCTGTTTCTTCAAAGCATACTGGGCCGCTGCCAGAAAACTACCTGCAGTCCAAGGTAGAGAGCGATTGATATCAATCGCTTCTTCTCCCATCTTGTAAAAACCGTTCGGCTTCTTTCCATCAAGCACATCATCAATGTGCTGACGCTCATGGACTTCATAGTAATCTTCACGCGAGACAGGGCTGAAATCACTACGAACCTGAATGGGCTCGCTATTTTCCTGCCATTGCTCTACTAGCAACTTGGGCTTTTTAGCGCTGGGGGAAAAGCCAGTGTCAGCATCTGTGGTTTGCTGTTCGTTATAAAATACATTAAGCATTACAGTCCTACAATTCTGCGGCATTCGGCAATCGTTTTGCGAGCGTATTCCCCAGCCCGCTCGGCACCACTAGCCAGTATACTGTCGATTTCAGTATTGTCAACGGCCATTAGCTCTTGATATCGATCATAAGCCTGGCCAAAGTAATCCTCATGCGCCTTAATAATAGCCGCCTTGGTTACTCCATACCCAGGAAAAGTCCGATCATGGACATAACGGTTTCGTAGCTCTGCTATCGAAACATCGTCGCCCATAAGCTCCAAAATGGCCATTGCATTACATTTATCCGGCTCCAATGCAATTTCTTTTGGATTTTTAGAATCCGTTACAATGGAATTAACTTTTTTCCGCAATGCTCGACCGCGAGCAAAGATGGGAATTGTATTCCCATAGCTCTTGCTCATCTTCCTACCATCAGTTCCGGGAACCATCGGTGCAGTTCCAAGATAAGCCTCTGGCTTCTGGAAGATGTCGGTGTCAAATGCGGAATTAAACGCTTGTGCAAGGTCTCGTGCCACCTCGATGTGCTGAATTTGATCCTTACCCACTGGGACATGGGTTCCGCCATAGATAAGGATATCAGCTGCCATAAGCACAGGATAGGTGAAAAGACCGACATTAGGCATTAGCCCTTGGTCAATCTTATCCTTATACGCGTGACAGCGTTGAAGATGGCCCACACCGAGGACACAGCCTAGCATCCAAGCTAGCTCTTGAACCTGAGGAACATCACTCTGTTTAAAGAGAATTGCACGTTCGGGATCAAGCCCCAGCGCTACATAGGTTGCAGCAATCTGGCGAGTATATCCACGTAAGCGATTACCGTCTTTAAGAGATGTTAAGGCATGATAGTCAGCAATAAAGTAAAAATGAGTTCCAGATTGGTTTTGAAGCTCAAGGTGCTGAGCAATGGCTCCAAAGTAATTTCCCAGGTGAAGATCCCCGGATGGTTGAATTCCTGAAACGTAACGTCGATTGTTGGTGGTCATTGATATTTCCTGTCTTTTTTGAATTGATTTGTTAAATGGGCACAAAAAAACAGCAGTGAGAAGAGGCTTCTTGGGCATGCCGCTTGCGACATCAGGCAAATAAGCCTGCTCTACCTCCACACTGCTGTCTAAAGCCAGGAAATGCCATCACGTGCAAAGCCCGTGACCGGCCCACCTCCATTTCTAATTGCTCGAATTCGCTTCATCTTGCTTGGCTTTCAGCTCTTCGTAGCTTTTGCTACAAATACATAGAGGTATGTTAGCATCTTCCCGAGATCCTGTCCAGTGACACGACTCACATTTTTCGTGAAGCTCCCAATCGGTGACGTAAGCCCCTGGAAGCACTGAACCACAGAACGGACAAAAATTTAATGTTGATCCGCTTCTCCCGTTCTCATTAAGTGAGTAATCCCGCGCTTCTTCTCCCTCGCCATTGATAAAAACATCAAAGGTTACAGATTTATCCCAATCAACAGCCAGTGCCATACTATAGCAACAATGTTGGCCCTTATCTTCAGGACAATTTTCTATTGGGTTCACATTCACATTTACAACCGTAATATTCGCATGCATGGACGAAACAATGCCCACAATAGATAGAATGCTCTTTTAATAAACTACCACAGCAGCAAAGCAGATTGCCTTCCTGGGTCATAGTTCAACTCCATAAATATCAAAATCACAAATAGCGCGGCCTTTTTCCGCATAATCTTTAAGCGCGCGTTTGCCTGCTTTCGTATCAGGTTCACACCGATAACAGTGCTCGCAACGAAAACACATACCGCAATCCACATACAACTTCATATCTTTGCAGCGGGCACAGCGCCATCGATAAAGTGGGTCTTGCCAGCCTTCAATTTCTTCCCAGCCTAGCTTACGAAGGCGGCTGGCTCGGCGGCGATCCTCAATTTGGGCTAATTCTTTTTGCTGTTTCTTACTCACACTATGAATATAACATAAGTGTCTGACTAGTCGATATTAAGTTAAATCATAAGTTCGTTCTTCGGTAATAACTACATCCATCGGGACATCATGTTCTTCGACTGGTAATTCATGAGTCATCTGAAACTGAAAAGCTAGCCCGATCCTTTTAACATCTTCTGGAACTACAGTAAGAAATCGATCATAAAAACCATACCCCCGCCCAATTCGATTCTTATTTTTATCGAAGAGACGGCCAGGAACTACTACTGCGTCTAGTTCTGTCAAATCTATCTGCTGGCAATCTTTATGGGGCATTCGGATACGGAATCGGCCCATCTCTAATTGTTCCCAACTATCCACTTTGTATGGATCAAGTTGTTTTGTGCTATTGCAGACACGAGTAAGAACAAGAGTGCGCTTTGGATCTTGCATCCATATTTCTAAAATTTGATCCGTAGAGGGCTCATCTTCCATTGAGGCGTAGAAAAGAACGGTTTTTGCCTCAATTAAATTTAAGTAGTGCAAAAGACGGCCAGTGGCAAGCTGCGATTTTTTATGCCGCTCTCGGTTGGTCATTGAAAACCAAACGTTTGCAACTCTTTCTCGCAACAAAGCCTTTTTCTCTGCCTTGTTGGTTAAGATATGTATCTTACGTTCAACTACTTTTTTCTTGAAGAAACGAAATGGATTTAAATTCATAATAACTGAGCAGTGATTTGAATTGCTACTTGGCGTTCTTCTTCCCACTCATGGTCGCAATCCGTACAGTGGGCGCTAATGCAAATCCAATGCTTACCCCCTAATTCTGGGTCAATTAGGATTTCATCACTCTGATATACTACGTCTTTTTTACATTTAGGGCATTGCAAAGTATACTTGCCACCTAACAAGGTTAGTTCCCTACCGCATGACCAGTAACACGGCTTGATTGACCAAGATTTTTTCTTTAAAGATAGTTCCATTTACATTAACTTTCGGAATAACTTTTCATCGTAATCAACAAATTCACGAAGCATATCTAGCCACTTTTCAGTTTTGATTTTAAACATGATAGGCTGAGATGTCTTTTTACCATTAGGATTAGCTGCTTTACAAACAATTCCTTCAAGGGTAATCCCATCCAGTTTGCTTTGCTTAACTGCCTCCACAAAATTATCATCAATTAGACCTTGATGGATAATATTAGGAATGCCTATTTGACTAAAGTGCTTAATAAATTCTTTTGGCGCTATCAAACCTTGCTTGTGAGGGCTAACATCAATAAGAGTTACTTGATGATCATCTTCAGGGTGATGATTGCCTGCAAAACTTCGTTCTCCGTGATACTCAAAGAAGCAAACAACCGGTTTATCCCACCGCAAATCTTTAAAAATTTGCGCAAGCTCTTTTGCTTTCGTATCTTGAATAAGGGTTACGGCTTTACCGAGATGCTCACTATTTTCATCAATGAGCACTTTACGGCTACCAAACTTGTAGAAGCCCCGTTTGGGATTAAATTCCGCTCTGATGTTACTGCCATCGAGTTTGTCAAAGGCTGTAACGTGCAAAGTCCGAAAAAGATCACTCTTTTTCTTGCTGGATCCGATGATATGTGGGATTGAAATGTATGATTTCATGTTTTTTGTAATATTCGCTAAGATCTTCAAGAAAAGCTTCTGGGCTTACACCAGTCGCTTCTCCTACTATATCGACCAAGGTCATTCTGTCAAGATAACTGAGAGCTAAACTTATCCCTTTAACGAGTTTTTGATCTAACTCTTCTGTCGAAGGGCTATTACAGGCGTCTGCTATGGTTTGCAGCGCTGCCTCAAGTTCCGCTAGTCTAGCCATGCGCCGCTATCAGATAGATGTTCAGATAGGTCTAGAACGTCATCTTCATATTGTTGTTCCCAGACTGCTTTTGTTTCTAAAGAAATTAGGGCTTTTCTATTTTCAAATTCAACCTGATCTTTGGCAAGGGTCCTACCCTCTCGGGTTTTTGCTTGATCCGCTGTTAAATATTTCAAATTGCCACGACAATAACATGCTAAGCAAGCTAAATGATAACAAGGATTTCCCCAACAACAATCTGGATCTCCGATCATCTCCTTCATTAATTCTTTGGCGCGATCTGAACCGTGGAATTCAAGATAATTGACTAAATCATCAAGAGGCTTAAAGTTAAATACCGGGTATTTCATTAAATGCCCAACCGTTCTTCAATAGGTATCCAGTTTAGCAGTTCTTGCTTTAATTCCAAGACACTGCAGAATAAGGCTTTTTTCTCCCCTCGCTCGCGAAGCGCTCCGCCATTAGCCTCGACTTCTTTATCTCCCACAACAATGCAATACGGAATTTTCTTGGTTTGCCAGTCACGGACTCGGTATGATAGGCTTTCATTTCTATCATCGACTCGGACTCGTAAGTTTTCCATAGCTAGATGCTTGGCTATTTTACCTGCATGTTCTTGGTGCGCTTCTCCAATAGGAAGAATAACTGCCTGCTCTGGAGCTAGCCAAAACGGCAAAGCGCCTTCGACGTGCTCCAAATAGATCGCCATGAAACGCTCTACGGAGCCCAGAATGGCCCTGTGAACGACAACCGGCCTCTCTCGCTCTCCTGAGGCGTTGGTAAAGCCCAAATCGAAGCGCTGAGGCAATAAAAAGTCAAGTTGGACTGTCCCAAGCTGCCAGTCACGACCTAAGGCATCCGCTACTTCTAGATCGATCTTTGGCCCATAAAACGCTCCGTCACCCTCTTTAAGCCGGTAATCATGTCCTTCCAAGGCTCGTTTTAATGCGGACTCAGCCTCATCCCAAACGGATTCTTCACCCTCCATTCGTTTTTCAGGCCGCGTTGATAGATAAATCTTTACTTTCTTAAATCCAAAAAATTTATAGCAAGCCAAGAAAACGTCTAGTTGTCGCTTAACTTCAGCCTCAATTTGGTTAGTTGCTAAGAAAATATGAGAATCATCTTGGCAAAAACTACGAACTCGGGTGAGCCCAGAGCAACTGCCTGATAGCTCAAATCGATGTAAACGACCAAAATCCGCATATCTAAGAGGTAAATCTCGATAAGACCATTTTCGATGCTTAAACATTAACATGTGGCATGGGCAGTTCATCGGCTTGAGGCCATACCCAGCGTATCCCGGTTCGCCATTTTCTACATCAAGTCCAGCACCTTCTACTACAAAGAACATATTTTCACTGTAGTTTTGAAGGTGGCCGCTGGTGCGCCAAAGATCTAGATTAAGAACTTGCGGGGTAATTACTTCTTGGTAGCCAACTTTTCGATAAATCTTACGAATGAATTCAATAAGCTCGTTGTAGACAAACGCTCCTTTAGGCATAAAAAAAGGACTAGCAGGAGCTAGCTCATCAAAATAAAAAAGATCGAGGTCTTGGCCCAAACGACGATGATCTACTGCTTCCTCTTTACTCATATTTTTCCTTCACAGGGATAGACTCCCAGCGCCCTCGTTTCCTGTCAGCAAACCCCAAAACCGCTTCTTCGATAGAGTCTGCTATCCGGCCCAAGCACTCATCAAAGCCACCATATATAGCACCTGCCTCGTCAACCATCAAGACTGCATGATCTTGACCGCAGGCACCAATCGGGGTTACTTGCTTTCCTATTCGCTCAGCCCAATGCTCAAACCAGCCGGGATCTGTTTGGTCCATTGCACGTTTTGCATCAAAATGAGCTACTACATCAGATGCTAGTTTTGGAGCTTTATCTTCGCCGTTTTGGCGATTATGGTAACGAATAAAATAGGTTCCGCCAAAATGAGATAGAATATTCTCAGCAGTTTCTAAAAAAGGAACTCCCTCTGCTAAGATGCTCTCTCGCGTTACATCTAAATCAAACTCTTTATGCATTACTTTTCTCTAAATACAATACGTCCACGAGAAAGGTCATAGGGAGATAGTTCAACCATCACCTTATCTCCAGGCAAAATACGAATATAAAATTTACGCATTTTGCCACTAATACGAGCTAAAGCTTTGTGCCCGTTATCCAATTCAACACGAAAAGTTGCGTTAGGCAGTGCCTCCACAACTTTTGCTTCCATTTTAATGGGTTCTTCTTTTGCCAATTTTGCTCCTTGCTGGATTTCAGCTATTTTTAGTTATAACTCAATGGTAGTTGGGTCCGGACAATAAGGCAAGGTATTAATGTAAAATTCATTTCTCATGTTTGAGTGATACTGATTTCGACTAATAACAGTTGCTATAAAATCTTCTGCTTCCTGTTTAGTAGGAAATAGCCCTAAGTCTCTAGCACCTGGACCCCAGTAAACTGAATACATTTCACGCTGGTTGTTCAACGACATCTCTTATCTCTACCCAACTTCCTGTTTCAATATCAAGCTTTAGCTTGCAACCACAAGCCATTGCTATCAACCCAAACTCCATTTTAACCAGTTGCATTCCGTGTGTTTCACAGGGACGACGGATAAAACATCCAGTTCTAGGCTTTGTCTTGCGTTTCATCTTCTTTTTTCCAGCCCATAGGACGGCACTCATCAGGGATATAGCCATCCCAACGATCAACAACGGTAATAGTTTTCAGAATTAGACCGCCAAGGCGAACCTGTTTACCACATTGAAGAATCTCTAAATCTTTAAGGTCCAGGCTTACCTTATTCATTTTCGCGAGGTCTTCAAGCCATTCTATTGGAACTCGAAGGTAATCCCCATCGCCTCGGCTCATAGTGACATAACTATCTCGCCCAAGTTTTTTCTTTTGTCCTGGCTTGCGGTCTCTGTGTGAGAGGCGGTAGATTCTATTTTTTGAATCTGGTGCTGATCTTGCTTCTCGTGCCTCTTCGATGGGAAGGTAATGCTCATAAAAAAAACTAAATGCATCTTCTTTAAGACGAAATTCTTTGCAGGCTTGAATCCGATTTTTAGATATTGAGCCCTCTCTATCATACTCATCACCACTAACAATCATGTAGCTACGCTGCTGAACTGGAATTTTAAAACTACAGATGAAGTCTTCGTAGCAAATCTCGCAAAGAATGCGACCATTTACAGAAGCATACTCTAACCCGCAATGATGAGAACGATTTCGATAATGCTCTAAAGCAAGTTTTATGTTCCCATAAAAACTACATCCAGGTCTTTGCTCGCTCAGAGAAGCCATCACTTCTACCACGGAAGTTTTGCAAATACTGCAAATAGGATCACATTTAGACTCAAATTCTTTTGTGCAATCCTCACAAAGAAGCCATTTATCTACATCGGTATCTTTCCCCATAGATTCATAGCCCCAATGAACAGTTACATCAGTGATTCCCCATCTCTTCTTCTCAAAGACAGCACCGCATTGATTACACTGGGGCACCCGCTTGGCCTCTTTTGCCAAATGCTCGGCTACTTTTTTACGATTTTCCTCTGAGTATTGGAGCAATACTTCAACTAGCTCATCGCTAGGAAACTTGTTTCCTTCAGTCATTTTTCACCTTTGGCGGATAAATTTCAAAAACACGACTGCCGCATTGATAAGAATGGTGCGATTCTCCATCGCCGTGCTGCTCAGCTATAAATTCTAAACCAAGCCCTCTAAAGAAGGCAAGCAAAAATTCATGATCTTTTTGTGTTCGTGCTCTAACATAAAGCGTATTGTCATCATATTTAAAACAGCGGCCCAAACTAGGCATCAAAACACTCAATTATCTTTGCTATGCCAATTTGTCTTTGGCCTTCATGCATAAAAATTTGATTTCCAGGCTTTAAATGCTGCCAAAAATCAGCCACCAGGGGTCGAATGTCTACTACTTCAACCTCTCCGGGAACAATTTCTTTGTTTTCAGATATGTGGATTTTAATTTGACCACAATTTAAGCTATCATTTGCAAAACCCAATCGCCAATCACAGCGAAAACCGCAAGGCACTGAGTACTTTCTTCCTCCAACAATCGTAGAATGGATATGAAGAGTAGCTCTAAACTTCGTCTTCATCTTCATCATACTCATCTTCCTCGCATGAGTGCCGCTTTCTAAGCTGGGCACTTATAGCACCAAGAAGTTCATGCCAATCCTGATGTTCATCATAAGGAGAATCCTGTGGGCCAAAACTAAAACTCGGATGCCACGCGTAACCAAGTGGATACATGACACTTATGATACTCACCATGCCAGCAACATTATCAAAATAATCCGACATCTGTTCCGCAGTATACGCTTTTTCCTCCAGACTCTTCCTGATATACTTATGATGCTGCTCAACACTCATAGAGAAAGGGAGTAAATCCCGAAGTGGGGACATTGGAAATAATTTAGTATCACTGAATTCGTCTTGGTATGCCGCGACTAGTTCTTCGCCTTCAAATTCCTCGATATTATCCTGAAACTTAGCAAATCTTTCTTCTTTTTCTTTGAACTCTTCCCAAGTCTTCTGTAGCTCGCTGCGACGCTCCTTGTAGCGCCAATCAAAATGAATAATACCTTGCCAAACATCCTCAAGAATCATACCTTGATAGACTTTAAGAGGCTTTTTACTATCTCGATCAAGAAAGCTACGACTCCCTTCCTCGCCTGCTTGTGGCATTACCTGGATTTCTGGCGCGAAAGCACTAGTACCCGTACCTGCGGTAATCATGGCTGAGAAATGTGGGTTTAGGACAGCAACTACTGGTTCTAAAGAAGCCCCCTCACCAAAACCGCCAGGTCTAATTCTTACCCAGCCAAAAGCTTGCTCATCTACAAGGACAACTTTGGGGCCAGAATGAAATTGATCGGAATGATTTACAGTATATCCAGCTTTCTCTAGCAACTCACTGACCCGCTCGACAGTCGGCAGCCAATCTGGAAGTTCTATGCTTTTCTTTTCAGAAAGCTTATTTTCCAATCTATCAACAGTAGCTTTAACAGAAGAAAAAAGCTGTGCGTTTTCTTTTTCATCAATGAGGCTAAGAAGATCAAGCTGCTCAAGCAAGCGAACAGAATCGTCTTCCTTAAAGGGATCAAACTTACGATCAACAAGAATTCTCCGTTCCCAGACCGCTTTTAGGACTTTTTCAAAGCCCATATCCTTACGAGTAGCTACATCGTGACACTGATTATCTCCAATTCCTACAGGAACTAAATCACGCTTGAACTGCTCCAATAACCCCACAATCTGTGGGCAGTCGGGATCATAATCTTCGATAGATCCATAGTGATTGTATACTGCACTTAATGGATATGTTCTAGGAAAATAAAGATCAGTGTTACTACATATTAGAGTGTCTTCATAAGGATTTTCTGTAAGCAGAAAATACCTTACCCGATCACCCTCTGTAATGGGAAGACCTGAAATGCAGCAGACTTGATTAAAGCAGCCCATATTTAATACCCCATCGATACAAGCGGGTCACGCGGTCGCCAAATTGAAACAGTAAACGCTTTTCAGCTTTTACCTGTTGGTTGCCACACCAACCATTCATAATACGTTTAGGCTTTCAAAGAAAAGAGGAACTTCTTCTGAAGCTTTACCATAAAAGCCTTCATCAAAATTATTTGCGCCAACTGTTCTAACAAGATTTATTTCGACAGTTTTAGCATGGACTGATTTATTTTTAGCAAATGCCAGAGGGTCGGCACTTTCTTCATAACCATTTCGAGCTACATTAACAAAATCAGCTGCAGGGTAAACATGTCCACTCGTTCCGATAGAAACGAAAAGATCACAAAGATGCAATAACTTATAGCACTTGTCTAAATCAAAGGGCATCTCACCAAACCAGACAATGTGTGGCCGTAACATTCCCGTAGCGCCGCAATCAACACAGGCATCGTCCGTGTTGATACCGCCGATTACCGCAGAAACAACACCACAAGCTTCGCATCGCTTCTTAAAAAGTTCTCCATGCATATGGAGAACATTCTTAGAGCCAGCCCGCTCATGCAAGTCGTCAATGTTTTGTGTGATAACAACAAGGCCACCCTTATGTCGCTGTTCAAATTGCGCTAGGGCCGCATGAGCATCATTTGGCTTTACGGAATCCTCAAGAAGCTGGGCTCGTCTTTCATTGTAAAAACGCTGAACTAGCTCAGGGTTGCGCTGAAAGCCTGCAGGGCTAGCCACATCCTCGACTTTGTGATTTTCCCACAAACCATTACTATCACGAAACGTAGCAATCCCGCTCTCTGCACTGATTCCAGCACCAGTAAGAACTACGATATTTTTGTAATGGTTGCGAAAATCAAACATTATTCTTCACTTTTTTCATCAATAAGCTCACCATTATCACCATAAAAATCATGCTTGCGGATGCGGCGAGTTTTAACTTTTTTGAACCGACGAGTGATTGGGTCGCAAGCCTTAACCTCAACAAGTTCAGGCTTTTGGGTTTCATTTTCAGAGTCTTTTTGGTCCATGGTTTCCCTTTCTAGATTTGTAGTGCAATTGGATTTATGGCACATAGATGATGCCGATTGTTTGGTCTTTCAGAAAGTTTGTATAGAAACGTTTCACCGGAAGGATGCCCTGAAAGCACTTTTTGAAGCAAACAAAATTTAACACCAGCCATCTCAAGCCGATCTTTACAAAAGTAATGTTCGCCCTTAACTAAAGTATCCTCGGAATTTCCCGGAATGCAAGGTGTGTCCTCTGTTACTACATAATATTTATTAGTAGTTAAGAATTGTGTATGGATCACACTAATACCACTTGTCGTTTTTTCTGACAATCACAAGCAACTATTGTCTGACAGCTTGTTGTCGCAGGACCCCACACCTCTTTACTGTCTTCACACATCAGACAATCGTGCGAGGATATTGTTTTCGCAGTCTCTATCAACTCACACAATTCTTCATCAAATTGATAATATGCTGCTTGCTTTTCATAGTGTGAAATTATTTTTATAGCACGTTTGTAAACTCGTTGCATGGCTTGATTGTAGTAACGATTTTCGATTCTCTCTGCCATTCTCGTGCCAATGCCGGGAAGAAAAAGAATTCTGTAACCAGACACTCGCTGATCTGCTCGCCGTGCAATCTTATTGCAATGTTTCCAGTCGAGTAACCCCTCAACACTTGGACTTATTAGTCCACAAAATTCATATCGATCTGAATAATCACAAAGACGCTTGTTACGATTCTTCCATTTATCCTTCAAACCAAAAAACCAAGGGCTCCACCATTCAATGGTCACCCCTACTAATAACATCAATACCATTGCACCAATGATTACCAGAATGAGATACCTAGAAAATTCGTGAAAACTCATCCAAACACCTTTTCCAAGAGTGCCCATATCGACAATATAAAACCTACTATGGAAATACCTGCACAACTAAAGCAGCCAGTAACTAGCCCTACAGACATTTTTCGCTGCAAAGCGTGATACGGACATCCCTCCTTGTGGTCAGGTTTCTCAGCTGCACATCCAGTGCATATTTTTTCTAAGCGTGCTTCTTTTTCTGCAAGCTCTTGTTTTAAGGATCTCTGCGCCGCATGAGTTTCATTAGGATCATCGATGTAGGCTCGCATTAATTGAGCTGCTTTTTTTAAAGCAGCATCTGCCTCTGCCTGCGAAGGGTTGTTCTCACTTAATTTGAGAAGCTTATCTATCTTAGTAAGGGCATTACTCACCAAACACTAAACCAGCTTCATCACGAGCCCTCAAACATTGATCACTTCTGGGCTCAAATGCTCGACAAATGTCGGGTCTATTTTCATAGATCTCACAGCTAACCTCGCAACCGACTTGTCCTTTTAGAGCAGAACAGTGGCGATCTACCATTCCTAGAGCAGCAATAGCACCATACTCATCTTGAAAAGGAACCACATGCTTTTCCTTTTCCCCAATAGAAAGCTTGTCTAAGTCATAACGATTTAATCGCACATAAATATCGGGACCATCCCAAGAAGGAAGCGCTCTACAGCATGCTCCACATTTTTGACAATTTGGTTCACTCATTAAAAGCTGCTTGCCAAGTAAGACGTTGCTGCGTTTCAATATCAACAAGAAATCGATTGACTACTAATTTGTCATTTTCAGCTAAAGATGAATCGTTTAGCATTTGTTGCAGACGACTTCGTTGCTTGTCCAGATGAAGCCATAAACTAATTAAAATGTCAAGTTCAAGGTCAGAAGCAAAAGGGCTGCCTTTGCTAAAAGTTGCTTCAACAGGCTCTACATGCACTGATGTAGTTTCTTTGGGCAAATTTAACTGTTCAGGCTGACTACTGCAGCCAGCACAGCTTAAAAGCATCCCAAGTAGACCGCACGCTAGTCGTCTCATGGCCTTCATCTCCAGCGCTATTTTAGCAGAATAGCAAAAACTGTCAAGTCTTGGGGCTGTTAACTTCTGCCGTCACTATCGAAAGTCTAGGTTCAGCACAGCCTGTGGCATATACCCAACTTCCTATGAGAGGGTGCTGTCTTAGCCCATAAGAGCCCAATTCTATTTCATTGCTAACTACATCGTAGCCAGTTTCTGCTACAAGGGTTTTGTCAATTGGCTGAGTAGGAACTACCGCAACGTCATTTAAATATGTGTTAAAAAATTCTTTAGCAAGGTAAGCAAGCTCTAGAGAACGTCCCGTTGTAACGTCTTTGGTATCGATCAATTCTAATTTAAGAAACCAACGCTGATGATATCGATCAAGTTTGTCATCTCGAAAACATGGGGTTACACAGCTATAACGCCCGGGTTTAAGCGTTCCATCAAGGATTAGTTGAAAAAAGCTTTGCTCTCCCGAAGCTACAAGAAATCCGCTCTCAAACGGGTAGTTGATCGCACCATCAGGCCGGGTTATATCAGTAGCAGTCTGGCTGGTTACCCAAGGCGCTTCTACATATTTGAAGCCATGTTTACTATAAAAAGCAATTCCAGCAGCAATCTTGCTATAATCAATCATTTCCGGCGACCAGATAAAAAGGCCCTTTTTGTTATATTGCTCATGGTTGCCAGATCAGACATCGTAATCCCAGGATGCTGCTTTTCCAGATACTGTTCAATGGCTCCATACAGATCACTTAGTTCGACCAATTCCATGATTTTGCATTGTTGAGCATGTGCATCTTTTAGCTCATCAAGCTCCTCTTGGAGTTTAGATATCTCCCCAAGCTCTCCTTTTTTTATTTCTGTAATATGGTAACCAGGATTTTCCATGGCCGTAGTATGACATCAATCGCAATAACTTCAATAGGCCAGGATTTAACGGCGCAACTGATCCACTATCCGATCAATGGAGGGGATCATACGAGTCATTTTTTGAGTAGAAAGAAGAGTATTGGCACCGCATTCAGTTAGGCGGCGCTCATGATCTTCAATGACAGTATTCAATAGTGAGAGATAATCAATTCCCAGCAATTCTTGGTCTTTTTGATGATACTTAACGCTTCCATAAAGCAGACAAAGCCACCATGCTTGACGCAATCGAAGTTTCATCTTTTGTCGCCTATTAAGCTGAGATAAAACATCCTTTAGCAGGATGACTCCAAATCCTACGTGTCTAGACTCATCCCGAATAATTGCTTGAATTGGGGCTCCAACGGCGCGGAAACCTTTCTCAGAGATATTGTCCCCCGGCTTGAGCGCTGCTACTGTGGCACGAAAAGCGGAAAGCGCAAGTCCCTCAACAAGCAAATTCATTCCAACAAGTTTTTCAGCAAAAAGTGGCGCTCGGTAGACATCAGCCAGCAATGCATTAAGAAATGGGTTTATTGGCTGTATTTGATCAAGCAAATTTAGTATGCGCTCAAAAGTTTCGACGTGGCGTGCTTCATCCATTGTCTGGGTGGCTAGAAACTTACGTGCTTCCAAAGTAGGCGCTTCCAGTGATAGTTGAGCACTGATTAACTTTGCGCCTTGCTCTCCATAATAAAAGCTACTAAAGGTTCTTGCTGCCGCAAGACGAAGCTCTTCATTGATCCCTAGCCACTCATTAAGTTCTTGTCGGCTGAGTGCTTCGGATGGAAAATAATCTTTTTCATCCAAATTCCACTGATCTCGCTTAGCTTTCGTGTAAAGACGAGCGATGCGATGATTTTGGATTTCAGTTGAAAGCTGAAATCGACTACCTCCTGTAATATCTAGAAAACGTTTTGTCAGCTGAGATATCATTAATCATTCTTTCGCAGTTTAGTATTCTGCATCGTATTCCTCTCGTTCCCAGCTAACATTTTCGGGATACCACTTTTTGTAAGCTTCAGCGATATTTAAATCTCGCTTTACAAGAACCCTGCAATTAGTCCCCCAACGCCGTTTTATAACTTTACTGAAAGTAAAGATAAGGTCTTCAAGTTTTGAGCACTCTTCTTTGGAGAGCTTGGAATTAAAAATTCCTTCCTTAAAAATCAATTCATCTTTTTCGTCAAGCTCATAAAAATCCATACCATCGGTATTCTCATAAACGTCTTCATACGCCAAAATTCCGTGATGGCACCACCATTTAGGATTTACAAGTATAGAATGTCCCCCGTGAATCGCATCTCCATCCATAAAACGAGGGGTGTAAGCTTCATATAGAAATTGATCTAAATTCGGGTTTTCTTTAAATAGGGCTTCTAGGAAACAATTAAATCGTTCAGCGCCTACTTTCGTAAGCTCTGAGCGCAATTCTTCATTTCTTATAACCCAATCCTCTTGGGCTAACGCAAGTTCCCTTGCACCTTGAGGCTCATAGCCAGCTCTTCGCCATGCTCGGACCAGCGCTTGTTTCTTTAGCTTATTATTGGGATCAGCACTCAGATCTTTTTGTAATTCACGAATCTTTTTATCCATCAATCCCTCAAGGTGTAGGCAGGCTACTCCGACGAGCCATCCCAAGAATAATCCAGCGGGTTAACAAGATACCACTGATTAAAGCAATTGCAACCAAAAATACAATTAGCAGTGCCGCCTTGCCTTTCCCATCATCACCGCTTCCGCCGCGCTTGCTATCTCCGCCCAATACTTTTCCAAGATGACCAACAGCACCTGGCAAAATTTCAATGGCATTCATTGTATTTCTTATCTGAGCAAAGGTATTATAAGCTGCAACACCTCCGTTGATAAGTCCTGGCCGTTTGTAGAACTGAACCCAGGAGTCAATCGTAATGACTAGCCCCGTTCCAATGACTGCAGGAATAATGATGACGTATCCTAGTTCCAAAACAGCAAGAGCTTGTTCTGGGGTTAAGTATCCCATCATTTTCACACCAAAAGTTAGCGGAATAAGGATGCACCAGGTAAAACCACAGGCAGCCATGATTGCGCCCATCCAATTCATAAAATGAGCAATACCGCCTTGAAGCTTGGTGTAATTCCAAGCATAGCCGCATCCTACGGCATTGAAAATGCTGATTACTAGGTTAAGCAACCAAATCAGGAAGATCATGAGTTCTCTCGGTTAATGTTGGGCGGTTAGACTTTTGTCTTTTAGAGAATAAAAATTATGCCATAGCAGATTATGTAGGAAAGCACCAAAAAGACTATAACATAAACCAGAGGATCAATCTTTTTCCTCGTTGCGGGCTCTAACCGAGCCCCTTTAATCATATCCAGCTTAGGAGAAAGGTCTGGGCCGCGCCGCTCAGACTTCAATTTCGGCGTTGCAGAATCCTCTGACAGGCCGGTATCCAGTCTTTTATCACAACCAATGGTTCCACAAACACCTAATTCTTGGGAGCATTCTTGGTGGTAACTAGCGCGGCAGCCTTCGCAGATATAAACATTTGCCGAAAGATCACTCCGACAATAAGCACATAAAGGGTTACTAGACTGTTTAAGCAGGATTGGCATGCTTGTGCCAGTCTTTTAGGGGGATTTGTGAAAGCGAGCTATTAGCATAGCGATGATCATCAGTAATCTCCTCTCCCACCCACGGAGGTAGGATTACATCTTGATCTTCACTCTCTAGTTCAACTTCAGCAATCATTAGCCCCTCGTTTAAACCACTAAAAACGTCTACTTCCCAAGTCAAACCTCCAAAAGGAATTAGGTGTCGAGTTTTAATGATTGGATCACCAACACTGAGGCCACCAAAAAGAATTTCCTTAGCATCTTCCTTAGAGATTTCCCATTCAACCTCAAGCTTGCCGATGTTCCCTCTGGTCCGCTTGCCCTTGACTGTAAAGACGGCACGGGCATCAGGATCATCATACATCCCATAAAAGCGTAAACGAGTAACTGGACTGTAGCCCAGATAAATTTGCGTAATTTTCTGTTTTTCGGTTACACTATCTCGCCAATCAATAGAATTCTTTAGAAGAAACCTGCGTTCAATTTCCTGCGGCACTAGACTGCCCTTCTATGATTTGGTTGATGCGATTACGTTCATAAGGGGTGGTCCAGTTTTTCAAAACTTCTTCAAAATCGAGTTTGAATAGTCCCGCCATACGCCTTAGATGGCTGTAGGTATCACAAATTTGAAGCGCTGGCTTTGGAAACTTATCCTCAGGTTCATCCCCGAAAGGATAATCACAACTTCCATAAGGATCATCGTAAAAATCATCGATAGCAAAGATAACTCGATCACGTAACCATTCGTAAGCAACGCTGTCCATCGTCAAAGAATGGATTTCGGACATTATTTCCCTCCACACTTACACCCTTGATTCCAAAGTCGCTTAAGGGGGCAGATACATTCCGAGCTAGCCACTAGCGGCTGTAGCCAGTCGTATTCTGCCCATAGCTGCTTGCTGTCAACTTTGACAAGGGCTATGGAAATTTCTGCCCCGTCATTGTCCCAAACGGTATCGATCTTGTCAATGGTGACGGCACGTTTGTCGAACCATTGGATTTGTGGTTTTAAGCCCTTAAGGGCATAAGGATCAATGATGACTCGGCATTTAATGTGTGGGACAATCCAGTCAAATGGCACATCTCTATTGTACAAAAACATTTCCCAGATGACGACCATCTGGGAAATGTTTAAACAAGGGGTTCAGCACCCTCAAAGATAACCTCCATTCGGTTTTGGATATCTACCAAGGGAGGAAGACACAAAACCTCAACATGACTGCGCTTGACAGGTCCAGTTGGACGGTGCTTTTCGGGAATTTTGGCAAGTTCCTCTTGCGTGAGCAGCCTTTCGACCGTTTTTCGTTGCAAGAAAGAGCCCCACTTGAAGAAATCTGGGTAATCTTCCCAGATGTGACCCTTTTCGGCGCACATATCCTTCATCTGAAGCCCATCTTTACCCTGCAACTCCTGGTGGCTGAACAAGCTTTGAGCTAGCATGCTTACACTGTTTTTCCGGGCGTCAAACCAGCGCCACAAAACAACGTTAGCAGCCTCTTCCTTGCTAGGAACTTGAAAAACCCGAGCATCGAAACTCGGAACCGATCCAACTTTCTCAGGAAGAGCCTGCGCAAGTCCTAGCGCAAACTTTGCACTTGCCTCACCCGCTAGCAATGAAGTTAACTTGTGAATTTTCCCTCCGAAGAGAGGTTGTGAACCCTCTTCATAAGCATAAACAAGTGTAATTTCATCACTTTGAGTGTAGCCAAGGCGAGCATGGGTTTGCTCAACCAAGTAGCGAGTCGTCTCAACCATGAGATCGCTCAGACGCTTATCATAGGGGCGAGCCAGTCCTCTTGTAAAAGTATGAAACGCGCGCCCATCTAAACGAACTAAAATCGGCTTAGCTGGGTCGCAGCGGCGGCTTGTCTCAATCGCTTCGTATTGCTTGAGACGGTCTCCCATTGGGTCCTTATGTGTCATACCGGCCTCCAACACCTCATACTTAGCCGAGGCAGCCATATGTCACATTGTCTCCGAAATCTTTAAGACAGCAATGTTTTAAAAATGATTTTGTTATAATTAGCCATTATGGCATTAAACGTTTCAGGTAGTTACAATGGACCTATGATTAGCGATTATGTTAATCATAATTTTGCACAAGGTGATAACAATACATTTACTAGCGGAGTAGTAAATAGTTTTGCTCAAGGTAGAAATAACTCTGTAGGTAACAGCCACTCTTTTTTGCAAGGGTATAACAACGCTCTTCCTGCAGTAGGGGGTTACTGTAATGTTATAGCTGGTTTCAACAATACGGTTACAGGTACTTTTGCATATCAAAGCGCTATTTTTGGTAGGGAACATAATGCTAATAACCCCTATGACCTATTAGTTTTTGGCTATAACCAAAATCTTACAAATGCGTATGGCACTATAGCCGGAGGGTATAGTAATACAATTAGTACGACTTCTAATTACTCAATTCTGGTCGGAACAGGAATAAGCGCAGCTACTCTAAATAGAAGTGTTAACGTTGGAGTAACTCATACACTAACCGGAACAAATCAAAATAATATTGCGGTAGGACAGGCTCTTGCGTTAACTAATAATGAAAACTGTTTTACTGTAGGTTATCTCAATTCTTTCACAGATGGAACTGATAATTCTATTAATGTGGGTTATAGTAACGTTGTCGATGGTAATAATAGCATCGCAATTGGTGCTAACAACAATGCTGGTGACTATCAAACCGTAGCTATAGGTCACGATACTACTACTTATTCACTAAATAACTTTGCTTTTGGATCTGAATGTCGCGCAGGAAGTGGGGATTATCCTAATAATGTAGCCTTCGGAGGTTATTATACTTTTGCTGATGGTTACAATTCCCAAGCTTTTGGTTATTATGCCCAAATTACACCAGGATCCGCTTATGGAACAGTGCTAGGAGGCTTCGCCACTACAATTGAAGCAACCAACTGCTTTGCACACGGCAAAACTGCAGGAGCCGACATTGTTGGTCAGCGAGCTTTCTCTGCACAAACTTTAAGTGGCGGAAGCAGTAGTGGAACATTCCCCTTTGGGCCTGCTAACGCTCAGTGGAGCTTTGTTGCCCACGAAGCTTTCATAGCTGGCGCTACTGGTTCAGTTGATATTGATATTCCAACCGACGATGGCAGGGCTTACAGCTTCATGATAAATATGGTTATGAACGATGTAGGTGCCACACCCGCTAATCGAGGTAGCTTTGTGGTCAGCCAAATGCTAGCTTATAATGATGGAGGAACAGCAACTGTCGTTGGCTCGCCATCATTTACAGAGATAACAGATGGAACTGATATCGCTAACTTTACGACAACCATTACTACTTCTGGCGCAAACGTCCGGTTTACGTTTACCCGAAATGCCGCAACTCTTGGTTATCGAATAGCTTACTGGATTTCTTTTATGGAAAAAGACTAATCCCGGCTAATCAAATCGCGGTTGAAATCAAATTCAGGTTTTGTATTGTGAATAACACGTTTTAAACCTTCCGTTTGAAAAAATAGTTTGTTCCAAAGTCCATAAAGAGCCCAACGTAAGCCTTTTTCTCTAGAATAAAGCCGCTTGAGATTAAGAAACAAAGGGCATTTTATGTAAATAAAAATAATATGATCTCTAAACAAAAAATCAAGCTCATCTCGATGCTCTTTTCTATATAAAGCTTGAGCAATGACGATATCAACACCCTCTTTCCATGATTTTAGGATGCCAGGAACTAGGTGGTCGTAGACATAATCATCAATATCTTTTTGACTCAACGGTTTAAAATTTGCGACTTTGTCAGCCATTTGCGCCGGAACAAAACTATCTCCATCAATAAAATCGCAATCTAGCTCTTTCGCTAGGCGTTTCCCTACATAATTTTTACCGCAACCCATAGGTCCGACAAGAAAATAAATCACCGGTCATATCCCATTAGTTTACGAGCCTGAGATTCACCAAACTGGTTGCATAGTTTGGTAAATTTTTCAGCTAATTCTCGCCCGCTGGGGTAATAGCCATAACGACTTTGTTTTGGTGTATGGCTAGTATGATAGACTACATAACCATCGTGAGGTTTGTCAGCCCAGCCCTTTTCTAGATAAATGCAATCCCACACGACTAACGTTGATCCCACTCTTCTTGAGTAAGTAAATCATAACCACAAGGTGCATTAAAGTATGAATGCTCACAAATCGGCTTGCCGAAGCCGCGTTCCGGCACTGGATTCCTTACGCATGCAGGAGGGGTTTCTGGTTTCGGCTCTGCTGCACAACCAGCAAAAAAAAGGACTCCAATTAAAACGAGTTTCTTCATTAAATCTTCTTCAAGTTAGTATGTTCTCGCCCAAAAACATCCAAGCGAATTTTACGCAATTTAGCCACAAGATCAACCCGCTCCCACGAAGGCCGATTACTGATATCGAAAACGACTAAGTCGCTAATAAACTCCCGAATTGGTTGTGGCAACGACATTGGGACACGCTTTTTGTTAACATCGCCGCCAACCGCATAGATAAAGGTCATGCCAAGGCTGTAAAGATCGCTTTCAGGAAGCAGTGGCTTAAACTTCAGCGCTTCTGGGCTCGCAAAGGCGGGAGTATAACCATCGGTTGAGGCGTTTTTGTCAGGCCGAACACTGGACAGTCCAAAATCAACAAGGGCACAGGTGTGGGCGTCTCGTTGAACGATAATATTCTGAGGTTTTACATCACCATGTACAACGCCATGCCAATGCATGTAACGCAAACCATCTAAAACGCGATCCATTAACCAACAAACATTTTCTGGATCGATATCTTTTTCTCCGTTAGGACCTCCTTTAGCCTTATACTCTTCTGCCAACTCAGCTAGGGTAGGTCCTTCAATAAAAGTCATAACAATAGCAACACTACCATCTTCCAGAACCATTACATCTCGAACAGCAGGTAATGAGTGATGACGCAGATTCCAAACAGCCCTAGCCTCATTCAAGAAAAGCTGCTTATCATAGTCGGAGATGTTGATGCTGTGTTTGATACAAACTTTCTCACCAAGAAGGGTGTGCCGAGCCTCATAGACACGACCAAAGCCGCCCTCAGCAAGTTTTCGGATAATCTTGTAAGGCCCAATTGTATTGTCTAGACGCTCACGCAAACGTGCATCAAAATCTGCCCGTTGGCTGGTATCGGTCAACACTTTTTTTGCTTGAACGATGTGTGAGGTGATGGTATTACGCCCGCCCAAATCTGGGTGGTGTTTTTTAAGGAGGGCCTTAGCAGCCGCTTCAATCACTTCCCGATCCGCTGAAGGCTGGACCTGAAGAATCTCATAGTGGTTGTTAAAACTCATACTGTGTATCCAAAGTCTTCGAGAATGGTCGCTAAAATGGTAATTGACCGGTCAAGTGCATCTTTATCTAGGCACAGGCCATCACAAAACATAAAACGGCGGTAGCCAATTCCTAACAGGAAGGCTACTTCATTAAGATCAGCGCAAGAAGGCACTTCTTCCTCAGTTACGCTGAGCAAAATTCTTGAGCCAGCAATAGCACGAGGATCAAGACGGATGAGGTCTCGGGTTGCTTTAATGATTTCATGAGGCTTATCTAGTTCGACAAACAAGTCTCCGCGAGCATTTAGCAAGCCATAATCATTTTTTCTGGAACGATAGTCAGATTTAACGAAATCTAAGCCTTTTTGATCTTCGATTTTGGCAAAAATCTCGCAGTCGTCACCAACAATGCTTCGTAACTCATCTATTTCTTCATTGCTGCGAGCATACGAAAGCATAAATCGTTTGATGCCTGCTTCAAGCGCAACTCTTAAGAAATAAAGCTGTTTCTTGGGAAACAAGTTTCCGTGAACTTCGTAAGGCGCTCGCACATTAAGTGAATCGCCAGGTGTGACCATAAACTGTGGCCCACCCTCAAACAAAAGATGCTTACCCTCGGCCTTTGCCAGAACCGCAGGATCAGTCCCTCCCTTGAATAAAACAACACAAGGAGTTTTTACGCTGATAGGATGGTTAAGAACAATTTCAAGGTTTTCATCGTTAGGAATTACCTTAGCAACTCGTAGTTGCCGTCCTTTAACATCAAAATAAATAGGAGTTCCAAAGCTCTGACGAACTGCCATCTCGGTTAAATCTCGAATGGTAGTTACTTCTGCTTTGGCAGTATTTAAGCGGATACCGCTTAACCGTGGATCAGCAGCAAAAAACTTATAGTGTTCCATCTCAGGCCACAAGGTAGCCATAATTTCAACTTTATGGTTACTCACTGTCATCAAACTCCATAAGTAATTCTAAACGGCCACGGACAGATCGCGGATACTTGTTTGGATATTCAGAAGTTCGTTCTTGCAATTCTTTAGGGAAATTATAAGGGCCATAGATCCGCCACAAGCTTTCAGCCACCCGCTTACACTCTTGCAACTGATCGTATTCTTCTTGGGAAATACAAACTTGTGGCGGATCAAATTCTTTCATTAGATAAGCGACTTACTGCCCTTAGTTTTACCATCTTCAGGGCGTTTCATGATACTGTGACCGCTACCCCCCTTATCAGAGTCTTTACCGATACTGACCATGCTCTTGTAAACAGTTTTAACCTGGTCAGGCTTCTGCCGCCACTCAAGCTCTTTCTTGAAAAAAGCCTCTTTGCCAGTTTCGTGGGCTAGCAAACCAAGAATGACATCAACAACGCGGCGGGGCTCATTGAGAATTGCAATGCGATCCTCACCAACCAGATCCTGCCATTGCTGATGAATGCGAAGATTCGCACCAGTCATTTTATCGCCTGAAACTTGGTCATTGTAGTGCTTGCGAATTACGTAAACACTATACTTAGTTTGAAGCTCTTCGAACAGGTCTTTGCAGGAAAGTTCTTTATCGAGAGTTACTTTAGCATGAGTTTGTGCCCAGTCCTTGGCAACCCGTGAATAAACGCCTTCATCACAAATGAAGATGAGAATCGGCTTATTGGCCTTAGGCATTTCCACGTTTCGGGCGTAGTAAAGAGCCGCTAGATCGTAGCTTTCTTCTTGATTGCCACCACCACCCTTTTCAATGATGAGGTTGTTAAGGGTATCAACCATTTCTTTACCGCGCTTAAATGGCTGCACTTGAAGAGGATAACGATCACGAGCACCAGCATCGCCAATCATGCAATAACTGATCTGACAATCGTCAAGATAGTCGTCTACGCTGTCATCCAACAAGGGAAGCTTTTCAAAAATAACATTTGGAAAAGTTCCCATTGATCCTGTGCCGTCAACCACAATGGTTAGTGGAGACTTAGCATCCGTCGTTAACTTATCTGGAGTCGTGCTAACAACTGTTTTGTTGTTAGCTGTCTTTCGACTATAGCCACGACCGGCTGCAGGGTTTAGCTTAGTATGCGCTTTTCTCGCATTAGAATAATTAAAGCCACGCCAGGGACCTGGATCGTAGCTCCCACCCATTTCACTCATAATAACCTCTTTTTCTAGTGCCGTTATAGCAGAATTTACAAACTAAGCAAGACAAACCGCCTTCTTAACAATTTTCAAGACGCTCTTTGCCGTGCTTGTAAATCTGAAAGAGCCGAAACAACTTTTCAGGGTTTGCTACAACAAACTCACTTTCATCAATAGAAGGATTAGCTCCGCGATAGCTCAGTGTAACCATTTCAATTGGCCAGCGATCACCCGCTGCCCTCTTCGGGTCATCATGCATAAGCATCGCATAATGCAGCGCTTGGCTTTTCTCTTCTGCTGATACTATCCATTTGCTAGTTCGCCAGTCTGGCGCTCCAGTTGATAGCGTCACCATATATTCTTTAGGGTTTTTGAATTCAAAAATACTCATTTGGTCTTGGTTCCCCTTGTTCTAAATCATATTCACTTGTGTGCAAATTAAAATTCCATAACCGCCACATAGTCATCTGGCCATTTACAGGAAAGTTCTGTTCGCGAATTATTCCATACAAATTCCCATCTTCTCGCTTGCGAAACAGATTGATTGGATGATAAAGAAATAAGTTTTGGTAGCCACTCCCATAATCTTGTAAGCCGCCTCGCCAAGCCCACTGAGGCAATTTTTCTAACTCCTCATAATTCAAACGAACTTGTTGGTTGAGAATTGGCCCTAACTCATGTTGAGAAAGAATCGGTTGTATTTTTAACCAGTCTTCTTTCAACATTCGAAGATGCTTGTTATAAGTAACCGTTATCCCTTTGTAGCTGCCCCCAGGAACTGCTTTGCGGATTGCTTTTTTAGTTCCACGCGCAATTATTTCATCATTATTATCAAGACACAAACGAATGGTTGAACCAGTTATTGGCTCTATCTCAACTAATTTAGCCACCTAATATCTCCTTTAGAGCAGAAAAAAAGGATTTTTTTGGAGGCTTTGCTTCCTCAATTGCCCCAGAAAAAAACTTATTAATACGCCCCCAGCTTGATATATGATTTAAATTGATTGGATCTCCGACATTTATTCGTCTCAGTCGAGGTCCAGTAAGAGGATGACGATGGGGGCCTTTTGGGGTAACCAAGTGCGGTTCATCTCTATACCAATCAAAAGCTAAAACTATTTTTTTATCTTCTTCAAGATGAAACCAAAAAATACAGCCTTGGGGATGCTTACTCGAAGCTCGGTAAGACCAGCCATAAAGTTTACCGGTTCGTTTTAATAAATCTTCTACGCCTTTTTGATTCACTCGCTACGCCATGTTTGGATCATAACCACCAGTTTTGTTGGCTAGATCACAATGAGCTTCTATAAAATTGATAATTTTTTGAGGATCTGTCTGATGATGGAAAACAATGTTAGGTCCGTGCTTATCAAGCATTACTGCACTAAAACCATCATATTCTTTTAACCCATCATTAGTATTTAACCCGCATTCAATGCTTCCACATTCATATTCATATTGAGAACGAACAGGGATATTACTAGTTTCTTTCAGTGGACAGTGAAAATGGATAATGCAATCATATTGAGGGTTTCTATCGAAGATAAGCCGTTGAGTTTGTGCGCCAGCACTCGGTTTCGCTCCTTGGGAAACGATCTCGCCAGCCTCAGAGATTTGAACTTCAACCATCCCATATTCATCCAAACGATTGTAATCCACACCTCGGCGGCTAACCAAGAAAACCTCTTCATTTTCTCGATAACTAAAGTGGCCTACGGTCTTTCCGAATAAAGGCTTATAAGCACCTTCTTCAACACAGTATTCAACGACTTGTCTAAGGGTCTCTGGAATCCGTTCGCTAGACCATTCGATAGGTTCGCCGTCAACCACCTTCGTTCGACTATACGTCAGCCCTTGTCGTTTAAAGGTCATATCTACGAGATTGTAGACCGTGCTAAGCAGTGTTTGACCTACGAAGTAACGAGCTTCTTCAGGTGTAACCACCATGCAACGCCCATCTGACTGATTCTGGGATAGCACTAAATTACAAGAATTTGCTTTTAGAAAACGAAGAGCCTTAAAATATTGTTTTTCTTCGGTTTCATCACCCGTTTGATGATAGGCGACTAGAAAGATGTCTTTCCTTTTTTGGCGAATCTTAGCCCAGAGAGGTTCCCTTGATTTTAAAATGAGATGTTCCTCACCACTCCCTATTCCTGCACGTAATGCTGGTTCATTGGGTCCGTTTGGCGTTGGCTTAAAACTATCCCAGTTTGGCCGCCCAACACAACCATCAAATTCTAAAAGTGGGGACATTAGAAAAATAATTTTGGTTTGTTCCTCTTCAATCAATCGTTCAACCAATTGTTGAACATCATCCATCGTGGTTAAATTTCGGTTTTCACCACTTGCCATTGAAGTAAGGTGAGAGGTAAAATGAAAATTTTCCAACAATTCAGGGTGGTTCTGCCGTTGTTTCCAAAGGCCCCAAGGAATCAAACGCGCTGTCTCACCAAAGTCAGGCGAGGCTAACGAAAGACCACAACGTACATGGCCAATGGTTCCACCGCCGATAATATGAATGTCATACATAACCGTGCTGCCTATCGATTTCTTTATGGATAGTCTTCCATTTTTGATGCAATTCAACAATTAGCGGACTATCAATAGCATCTAATATTTTCCCAATAAGCCAATTTTCTTGCATATCGGCCACACATACACTACTATAAGTTAGCATTTGTTGGTTAATATTCCATAGCTCAGCCAGTTCTTCTGGCGTTTTCTCCAACCACTTATCAATATCAGCAGGTTTTAGCCTAGTAAATTGAATCCCTGGTGCAATTTCAGATTTATCTAGTTCTTCAAGCAATGCTTTTTCGATAGTTGCCCGTTGTTCATTATTCATCCGCAGCAATCCGTAAACGCCCCACAAGGCTTTTCAAGCTCATCCACGAGAGTTTTAGCGATTTTTTCTTTACCTATTAAGGCAGGGCTTCGGTTGAGGGCATACACAGGGTTTTTTGGCCAGAAACGATCATCGCAACCACCTGAGAACAAATAGGCAAGCTGTTCGCCCTTTGGCCCCCGAGTTCCTCCCGAATTGACTACAATTCCTGTGTGCGTTTTCAGCCGTTCTTTAGCGATATTAACGAGTCTCCCTAAAGTTGCTGCATGTTCATACTTAAAAGATATAATCTTATGGTTAGGTCGTGCTTTTTTGACTTCTTCGATCACCTTGGCGGTTGGAACAAGATCGAGGGAAAGGTTTTCTTGGCCACTGGGCATTTTACCATCTGCTATCGTTGCTGGTCTGTAATCCGCAACGGCGGCTGAGTAAATGCCGTATTGATGCTTACCTGGCCCGATATAGCTAATTGAACTATGTGCCATGCACTGTTCTAAGTAATCATCAAAGTCTTCATATAGGCGATGAGGAAGCCAATTGGGTGGTCGAATGCCACTACTACTCTGCAACAGGGTGACCTCATGGCCGCGCAAATATAGTTCTTTAGCGATCAGAATGCCTAGTTTACCGCTAAATTTATTGGTTAATCGACGAATAGAATCAATCTTTACACCAACCGCACCCGCCGTAACCAAGACACTCTTTGGATAGTCTTTTTCATTGATGGCTCGACAAACCTCCATAACCAATCGTTCTTGCGATGGAAGGTTGTTTTTGCCGAATTCTTGTCTTGGCTTTATTAAACGGACACCAAGAGTTTGCAATTTACGTAGGGATTCTCGGAAGATGCTATTGTGCATACTGCCATGCATAGCAGGCGCAACGAGTATTTTGGTGTTGCCTTGCTGCATATTACCGATAGCTGAGGACATAACCGTCGTTATGAGCCCATCAGCTGAACCGTTAGCCATTTTATTGACGGTATTATAACTAGCCGGGGCGACTAAGTAGGCATCAAACGGATGTCCCCCATTTAGATGCTCGCTTCGGTAGGTCAATTCCGTAACGATTTCCCTGTTGGTAGCCCAACGAAGGGCGTCGGCTGCAACGAAACGAAGACCGCTTTCGCCAACGAAAACTGTTACCTCAGCACCATAACGGCGAAGGGCTCTGGCCAGAAGCGGCGTTTTCATAGCGGCCACACTGCCAGTAATACATAGGGCAATGCTCTTACCCTGTAAATAATCGCCTAGTTGAATGACATCATGGTCACCCAACTCGGAAGGTTCTGGGGCTGTCCAGACCATTATTTTACCTCAACGGGCGGATAGTCAGCATAGCTCGACCAATATTCGGTAGTAAAGGGAAGATCACATACATGACCATCACCTTGTCGTTCTCTGTGCGAGTAAACCCACTCTAGGTCGGCTTTAGGGTCTTCTGGCTCCGGTTTTAGAAGAATAATACTAGAGCTTTTGGTTCCATAGCCAATTTCAGGTTCGTTAACACAAGTTCCGTGACGATCTTCATCGTGGATACTAATAAGATTTTTAAGTGTGGTAACGACTTCTTCTTCGTTCCGTTCTGGGCTCCATTGATAGCTGCCACTAAAAAGATATTGCATTCCTTGCCATTGACTAATGATATGAGAGACCCGACGAGGGGTTTCCGGCAAACCTACGTCTCCAACTGTTCCAACACCTCGGTTTGTAACAGCCAGAACTTCCTCCTCAACAACTCGATGTGTTAGATGTAGACCGTCACCGCCAAATAGATATGCATTTTCTCGGTCAGCGATAACTAGATAGAAACCGTTTAAACGGTTACCCGTTAAGAACGTATCTCTAATTTTACGAAATGCTGCCTCAGCGGTTCGCTCACCCAACGCAAGATTGGGCAAATCTCCTCGTGAGACTCTTTCTGGCTTCCCTACAACCCCATTACGATTAGTCAAACCAGCAAAAACACCCCATTTATTTACTCCGATCCATGTTCCGCCTCGTTTTAGATCTTTTGGAGCCAAAATGAGGCCATTTTCGCGCTCTAGGACGGTCTCACTTGGCCGATCTAGATATTCATCGCGGTTAGCTACGATAGCTAGCGGATAGCCAGGAACAGCATTGCGGAGTAAAACGATTGTACACATAAGTTATCTCCAATACCGGCTGCATATTTCTTCAAGAACTGGGTCGTCATGAAGATAATTAAAGACTGGTGTGTTTTTGAGAGGGCAGTTTACAGCAGAGCATGAATAACAATCGCGCTGTTTCTTTAAATTGACAACCTCAGAACCACTTACATTAGTAAGGGTTGCAGCTATAAGCAAAGCTACATTAAGCAGTTTTCCGTCTGTGATTGGTGCTAGTCCCATGTTTTCTCCTAACCACAGTTTAGCACAACCTGCTTTAAAATAGATGCTATCACGGAAATCAAACGAGTCAAGTCTTCTGGCATCCTTAACTTGCAGTGGCTATCCAACCGAAAGGATGAACATCAGGAACCGCATCAGTGCGAACCGGCCCTCGCCCCCTTTCGCCAAGATTTTCTCGCCAATGAATGACGCCATCTTCTCTCCAAGCCTCAATAGCCCATCCTCTAAAAGGGCACGGAGAGCAGACTATACGACGACCCTTGTTTTCTTGCACCTCCAACACCGCCAGCAATTCAGGGCTTGCCATCAAGCAAGCTCTTCATCTAGAGCAGCAATGCCCTGCTGGAGTTTTTCGATTTCTGCCAGTTTTTTCTGCCGCTTAGCCTCTAATTCTTGCCTTCGAACCTCTTCAGGATCGGGCAGCGGATGTTCTTCCTGCCACATCTCCCAGCCGTCTTTTAGCTTTTCAAGAACCTCTTCTTCAGTTCCGATCCAATAGAAAATATTAGTTCCTGCATGATGATATTCAGTGATGGGCTTTCCTTGCGCTGCAGATTCTCTCCCAAGCCTTACTCCAGCATCAAACCCATCTTCTTCATCTTCTTCCCACCATTCATGGTCAGGTTCCATGCAGCTTTCGCGAAGAGCGTCCCAAAAACCATCAACATCTTCATTCTCTGCAAAAAATTCAGCAACTGTATTAGCCATTACTTACCTCAATTTGAAACCACTTACGCTTGCCTGTTTTAAGGACACCACTGCCAGTCCACGGTTGCATGATATCTCCCTGCAACTTTATACCATCTAGCTTTACGGCTCCCTGATCGAGCAGCCGTCGCAAATGACCATTGCTGGCTTCAGGCTCACAAAGCTTTAAAACTTGAAGTAAGTTTGCGTTAGCAAACACTTCAATTAGTGGAAGATTGTCTGGCGTCTTTTTAGCAGCGAATGTTTCTTCAAACCAGTGTTTTTCTTCGTCTGCTACTTCTTTACCGTGATACCGCTTGACTAAAAACCATGCAAGATCCTTTTTAATGCTCATTGGATTGGTTGCACTAAATTGCATTTCTTGCTTGTATGCATTAATGATTTCTAAGGGAGCATCTGTGTAAATTTCGAAATACTGAAAGATAAGCGCATCGGGGATGCTCATTATTTTTCCAAATTTATCCCGTGCAGTATCTCTCAGCGCGATATAGTTACCTAAGCTCTTACTTTGTTTTTCTTTACCACAAAGTCCTGGAGTTATTTTGGTTGTAATAATGACCTGAGGATCTTGGCCTTCTTGCTGCTGATAGGTTCGCCCCATCATTTCATTAAAAAGTTGATCACTTCCAACAATTGTCAAGTCGCTCTTTAGTTCAACACTATCCCAGCCTTGCAAAATCGGGTAAAGAAATTCATGCATATGGATAGGATCGCCAGCTTCAATGCGCTTTTGGAACATATCCCGCTGCACAAGCTGTCCATGCGTTACTCGACCCAGCAAGCCAAAAAAATCGCCCAAAGACATGCGGTTATACCACTCAGTATTTCGTCTCACCTCAAAGACTTCGGTATCAGTAAGCAAGATTTCCCCTACCTGGCTTATAAATTCTTCTGCATTACGTTCAATGTCCGCAGGATCGATTATTTTGCGTGTTTTACTCTTACCTGTTGGATCCCCGATGCGGGTAGTAAAATCACCAATTAAAAATACTACTCGATGGCCAAGCTCTTGTAATGATCTCATCATCCACAAGTTAACAGCATGGCCTGTGTGCAAGAAAGGAGCAGTGACATCTACCCCATATTTAATACGGAGTTGTTTGTTACCAGAAAGGCGTTTTCGTAGCTCAGGTTCTGAAAAGATTCTATCAGTTGTTCTTTTGAGTTGATCTAGTACATCCATTAATCTGCCAACTTTGGAAATAAGGGCTTGGCCTTAACAATCTTATCTTGCCAAAGAGCATCAAACACTTTTCGGGCAGTATCCGGCAAAACCGGTTGAAATCTCATTGCCAATTGAATAACTTCTTCGACTAATTGGGTAAGAACTTCTTCCAGACGCTGGGTTTCACCAGTTTTATGTAAGACCCAAGGCTTTTCTTCTTCAATTCGCTTATTTGCTAATCGCAATCTTGCCCAAATTTGTTCTAAACCTTCTTTAAATCTAAGAGCAACAAAATCTTCAAAAATTGCTTCAAACTCTTGACCTTTTCGCATATCAATACAAAGAGGCTGGGTATCGAGCCTGCCATCAAAGTATTTCTCAACCATATTACTGAGACGGCTGACAAGATTTCCAAGAACATTAGCTAAATCAGCATTATAAGTAGCTTCTAGCTCGGCAAAACTAAAGTCGCCATCACTGCCAAAAGGGATTTTAGCTAACAAGTAGTAGCGCAATACATCGTTGCCGTATTTCTCCGCAATTTGTAGAGGATCGATGGCATTACCCAAGCTTTTACTTATTTTCTGTCCATCAATAGTAAAGAAACCATGAGCAAAAATCTTCTTAGGAAGCTCAATGCCGGCAGATAGAAGCATAGCTGGCCAAAGAGCACAGTGGAATTTAATAATATCCTTTCCTACAAGATGCAAATCCGCTGGCCATTGTTTTTCAAAGTAATGCTCATCCCAGCCATAGCCTACAGCAGAAATATAATTGATTAGTGCGTCAAACCAAACATAGATAACTTGTTCTGGGTCCCCCGGAACAGGGATTCCCCACTCAAGGTTTTGACGACTGATTGAGATATCACTAAAATTGTTCTTGATAAAGCTTATAGTTTCATTGCGGCGGCTGGCGGGGCTTATAAAGTCAGGATTAGCTTCGATGTGAGCAAGAATAGCATCACGATATCGACTGGCTCGGAAGAAGTAATTTTCCTCTTCAAGAGTATCAGGCAGCGCTAAGTGGCTTGGACATTTACCATCTTGCAAATCTGTTTCATTGACATATGCTTCGCAGCCCCGGCAATAAAGCCCAACATATTTATCTTTATAAATATCACCCTTTGAAGCGACTATAGTCCAGAATTTTTCAACAGCCTGCTTATGAATAGAGCCACTAGTTCGAATAAACGTGAAACCCTCGATGCCTAGCTGCTCCCAAGTTTGCTTCCAAATTCCAGAAAGCTCATCAACATATTCTTGAACAGGCTTCCCAGCCTTTGCCGCAGCTTCGACATTTTTTAAGCTGTTTTCATCAGTTCCGGTCGTAAACTGATGTGAATCAGTTAAGCTAGTTAGCTTATCTTGTTTAGCTTTTCCTCCATAAAGACGAAAAAGCACATCTGCTGCAATAGTAGTATATGCGTGACCGATGTGTGGGGCAGCATTAACGTAGTAAATGGGAGTTGTTAGATGATAACTCATAAAACCTGTCTGTTGCGCTCGTCATCTATCTTAGTAGCCAGGACACGCAATATCCTAGCTACTTCATCAGGTGCAGTTCCGGTTTTTATTTTCAAACCAAATTTGCGTTCTTGGAGCATAGTTCGCAAAACAGACCTATCTATTTGCTGCGCTTCACATACGCTTTGAATTTTGAGAGGCTTCACATGACCTTTTCTGGTGAATTACGCGTTTTTTGCGTCTTTTTCTGCAGTTCGCTTTTTGAACACCAAACGCATTCTTTCAGCTAAAAGCCAGGTATATGCCTCTTTGATCTTTTCTTGGTCATATGAACAGATAGGCAATTTTTCCCAGACTGCATTTTTCTCCTTACCTTTTATAGACATACAATTTCTAAAAAGGAGATGCCCATTCCTATCAATTCCAACAGAAGTGCCTTTGTGCTTGTATTCGAGTTCTGTAACACTTCCTCCGTAGCCTTCCTCCTTATACGTCCCCCACACACTCCAATGTTCAGGATCAGTTTGAATAAAGTGGAGAACATCCTCGACAAGCAATTTGTTTTGCGAATCAACAAATGTCTTTCGAAGCGGGGGTTCCATATCCTCTGTCCTAGTCGGAGGAATTTGGAGTTCTAGATGTCGAACATTCTTTTTAAGCGCCTTGTTTTCTCGCAGCAAGAGTGCAATTGCGGTTCCTGCACTGACACTAGCCACACTAAACATTACTACACTAAACATGGGAATGCCTTTCTAAGAGGGAGTGCTATTATCTCACATATCTTGATTGTGTCAAGATATGTTAGAATTCACTTTTAGCTAGGTAATCAGGAGATCTCATTTTAAGAATAAGTCTACCAACGTTAGGATCTTGCTGCTCAACCATGGGAGTAATAACAATACCTTCTCGTTTTGTCTTAGAGCGGAGAAGACTTTTACCATTACTGGCCTCTTGAACAGAACGGCCATCAAGCCAATCTTTAAGCACTACATCAGTTGCGATGAGAGGCGCTATCCGCTGGTTAACTCCGCGAAGACGGTCTCGGGTAATACCGAGATAATCTCTACCATCAAGATATCGCTTATTCACTCCTGTTCCAACCAAAATATCGAACAAGTAAACGCAATGTTCTTCAAGTTTATAAATATTTTTTTGGACACCGGGACCTAACATCTCACCACGAAGAGTGATTTGGCCAAGTTGGGAATGCAATTCTTCTGCTAGACTAATCCATCCGTGCTCACGAGCAGTTTTCCAAAAGAAATGTTCTTTACCTGCATGTTCTGCGATAGAATGATTTCGCTGATTAACCATGATCTGACCATCTGCGGTAACAGTAACAGACCAGTTGGTGCCTTCTAACTTCTCCGCAATTCGAACTCGCTGGGGTAGCAATTTCTGGAGAACACTATCATAGCGATCCGCCCCTTCGATATCATAAACATCAACATCTTCAGGAAGCCGGATTAGGTTAGCATTTTGACAAGGAATGGGCGGAGGATCAAACTTGACGACCCCAAAGTGTGAGGTTAAACCATCCTTGCTATCAAGCGCCTCTGCTTCTTCAAGACTTAATCCTAAATCTTTTGGAAAGCTGACAAGACCTTGTGAGATTTGCTTACGTAATTTAATTGTCTTAAGCCGATTTTTTTCTTTACCAGCCAATCGACCTTCTAGACCGAGCTTTTCAATAAGCGGCTCGGGCATTAGGCTATCAATAGGAAAATAAAGAACCCGATCTCCCGCTTTATGTTTATCTTTCATAACAACAAATTGAAAGCTCATGCCCTTAACTGAGGCAAGATCTAACCGCTCAGCATCTGGATGCGGCCAAACTCGATCAATAGTTTCTAAACCAACTCTAAATGTACTCATTAATTACCTCCTAAGTCCAGGTTTCGGCAGAACCAAAACTTTTCAAATCTATTACTTTCTTTATACGATCTAGCCACTCACCCAGTGTTATATGAAAAATTGGGTCATCATACTTTTTAATTTCGCAGATCTCCTTGTCATAACACCATTCTAGGCGCTCATTAATTAGGGTTACACAAAGAGGCCGCCAACTATGCCAAAGAGTTCCCCATTGATCAGAAGTATAGTAATCTTCATATACCTCTTTCCAGGTAAGCTTCAGTGGATCTGTGCCATGCCACCCATCATATTCATTGATATCGCGATCTTGATAATTCTCAAGCTCCCTAATTAACTCCTGAAGATCATCCATCCCCTGGTTATAGGAGCCAGTGCCATAAGTTGAAATGTAGAAAAATCCTTTTTTAGGGATAGGCAGCGGGTGTGCCTCTAAATAGTCATCATGATACTCATCGTAGCACTTTTCTCTCTGCCGATTTAAGCTGAGAGGTGTTATTAAGCGATAAAACTCTTCAGCATCACCCGTTACATTGACCCAATTTATTCCACCGTCTGCACCCATTATCGATTGGCAAGTTTTTCAAATTGCTGATTAAGTGATAACAGTTTATTTTGAGCATCACGAGCATTTTTAACGGCTTGGCCGATGCTAACCTTGAAATACAAAGAGTGATGTTGAGCTTTCATATCTTCAAGTTCAGCTATGATAAGCTCCAAAGCATTGGAATGCTTTTGGCGCTGTTCGTGGCGTTGCTTGAGATGCTCATCATTACTCATAATACCCTACTTTGCTAGCTGTGCTTGCACAAGTTCAGTTAGAAGCGCCTCGGCTCGTTCATAATCCGGCTTGGCAGGAAGTGGGCTATTTGCAACAGAAGCATTGACCTCTTCCTTTAGAGTGTCCGCATAGTCTACAAGTTCATCATAAGAGAACTTAAGCCCGTTGCGGATGTCAAGTAGCTCTTTTGCATCTGGACGTTTTACTCGCACTTTTCCTTCAGTGATGATTTCTTTGCCCATTCGTAAAAGCCGAATCAGGTGGTATGCGTGCTTGCGATCAAACCCGTGCTCAGCCTCAATGCGTGCCCTATCTGGGTTACGATGCTTCTTCCAATCAAGATACTGCTTATATTTCTTTTTAGCAGCCTTAAACCCAGCCTCATCAAAGTGATGAAGAATAACTGGGTCAGGATGATAGGTTACTGCATCGCGCTCAAGCAGCGTCGGCGCTTCCACATAGAAGTGGTGGTTATCAAACTCTCGTTTGAAGTTTGGATCACCTACGCCAATTTCATGCCGATGCCAGTAATCTTCTTCAACTGGCTTAGCAGGGGCATTGTCATGCCAGCTTTTATGGCCTCGGATGCGGTTCAATTGGCTGACCGCATAACCCACAAAAGTCTTTGCTGCCATTCGGGATAGGAAAATTTCCCTAGCCTCTCGTAGCCGCTTGCCAAGTTCGTCTATATGCAGAATATCACTATCATCCACATAAAGAATTTCGACAATGTTGGGGTTACAGCTAAGAGCTAGATTGAAGAACTTGCGGATGTCAAAGATAACTCGGTCGTTACCATCTTCCCAGCCCTTGTCCTTTTGCTCAAAGTTTTTTGTGCCAAAATAATAGCGTGGATCGTCTAGGATGCAGACACCTTTTTCATCAAAATCACTATCCGGGCGATGAGTGCCATAGGCACGACTGCCATGCACCACACGATAGATAGTGTTTCGGTAGATTTCTTTTTCGTTCATAATAAGGTGACTACTTACTTGGGCTCTTCTGTCGGATCTTTCTCAACTTGAACAGATTCCGAAGTAAGCCATTTGTGTTCAGGGTCAGGAACAAAGGTTAAACTAAGTGCTTCGTAGCCATCGCCATAGACTAGCCAGCCTGTTGGTGTTCGGGTTCTATAGAAATGATCCCCACCCGGAGGCGATTGAAGTTTCTCCCAGATAGCGAGGTTCTCTCCACTAGATGGAATGCTTGATACAGGTGCAGGAGTATTTGGGTTTCTTGGACATCCTGCTAGGAAAAAAAGAGCGAAAATTAATACAAGTTTGGACTTCACAGCTCCTCCAGCAACTTAATAGTCTCATCACCGCGAGTAGTTCGTCCCCGAGTGATCTGCTTTTCTTCTTCCATGTAATCGAGAAAACCTTCCATCCCACTGGAAGTTAGCTGAAGTTCTCGCTGTAAGCGCTTTTTGGTTCTCGGCCCATGAAATTTCAATTGCTGTTTAATTTCTTTGAGATTCTCGCTCTTAGCGACTACTCCCTTTTTACCGCGTTTACGAACTTTTTGAACTTCTTGCTCCTTGGCTTCGATTCGAGCCATTAGATTTTTTACATAATCAAGGTTTTCGATATGCTCAGAGCAAAAATCTTTGCCCTCCCGAGTTCGTTCACTACATCCCTCATGGGCGCAATATTTTGTATTGTTAGAGCTTCGACTTGTATCTCGACCGAAAATGGTAGAAAGGCGCATTGTTAGGTTTCCGTGTTGTGAGTTGATGATGGCGCATTGCCAGCACTAGGGTTAGCGCGGCACACCGTTTCGTGCGCCTAGATTACCAATTTCTGGGGAGTTAGCAAGCTTTGTCGCAGTCCTAAATCAGGCTATTTATAGATTTTTTGGGCAGCTTCTAAGGCGTCAACTAGTGCCTCATCCATCCAATTAGCCTGTCTTGCTGCAAAAAGAACGGATTCCACTAAGGTTTCTAGCGCTGCTTTGCGAGGTTCTTGGTTGTGACACTCGTAACACTCAATCCAAGCTCGAATTTGTGTAGAACCAGGAACTGGTGTTGACACCTGATTATCACATATTGAACAAACCAGAGGTTTCCAGTCAGACATAACGACCTGTAAAGGGGGATAGATATCGTTCTACACTCTCGCAATTACAAGGACTTAGACACTCCATGCCTCGATGATTTGTTATTAGGCCATCAGTGGTAAATAATCCAAGTATATCTATTTTTCGTATGACAACACAATCATCTAGACAATCGTGAACACGATCCCCGACCTTCAGAGTTCTTAGCCAAGACTGCTTTTGTTTGCAATCTCCACAACTGATTACTCCGTGTCCAGGATTTTTGATTGGGCCACCACACTCATTACAACTCATCTTTCTGCTCATCTGTTGTGATTGTAGCAGGTTTTGTTGTATGGGCAAGCGGTATTTCTTGCTCTTCTGCCATATCACACGGATCAACAGTTTCTTGGCCTTCCTGGCCATTTTCCATTACAGAATGTTTAATTACAGCTACAATATTAGAACTGCCATCTAAAACTTCTATTCGTTTAATTCCTCGTTTATTAAGCACAATTCGATAATGTTTGAGTGCGTAGTCTTTAGCTTTACAGCAGGCACTTAACTTGACAACCAAGTGTATGTGATACACTTTTGACATCTTAACTGGTCGGATGCCGTCTTCTTGTTCAACATAACAAGGGATTTCAACGTCGGCGTCGTCCATCTTACTAATAAAATGATCTACACTTAATCGTGTAAAATTAGTAACTGCACTGTATAGCTGCTCAAATTGCTTCGAAAAAAGTGTCACTACTCGATCATGATAGAGTATGCTTTCAAATCTTCTTCCCGATTGATACCGGGCATTAAGAATCTCTTCCGGAACACGAGACTTATCTAAAAATGCTGAGCTTTCACGAACATAGCCTACAGGCTGCTTCGTTTTATTGTGATAGTAATCTACTTTTCTATCATAAAAATATTTAGAAAGAACGCGCTCTTTAAGAAAAGTTTTAATGGTATCCTTTATGCGATCTTTAACAACATAAGAAAAAACCATTAACAACAAGAAAGGCATTGAATTAACTACAAATGCACTATGGCCCAGAAGCAGTGCCATTAAGGCCCAGATCATTGCACTAGCTGCTGCAAGCATTGCAATTGCTTGGGCAGTTTTCCCTCCTTCTTTCTGAACTTTCGGCCTTAAGAAGAGAACCTCCATAATAGTCTTTTTAAGTTCACTCTTGCGATAAACATATTTCTCGCCTTCGTGGGCCAAAGGGTTGCCAGAAAGATATGCAGCCCCTCTACGATATTCAGCTTCTCGTTTGAGTAGAGCTAGTGTTTTTGGGTAGGAGGCTCCTAATCGGACCTCCAAGCCGCTTACCGCGTCTACTACAAAAATGAGTCTAGATAGATGACGATCTACTGCCAAAGAGATAAATTCATTTATCTCTTCAAGAACTAAATTGAGTCTGTCAGGGACAGTAGGGCGCAAGAATTTAGAGCGAAGTTTTCTAAAAACATCGATAGCCTGAGTGATATCTTTTATAAATAACTTAAGTGTTTTCTGGATATCATTACAGATGGTTGTATAGCGTTCTACGCCATCTTTTACTTGATCTACTAAATCTAAGATAGCATTTGTTTGATCAACTACTTGACCACGAAAAACAGTGCCAAAAACTTTAAGTTCGTAAATAATATCTTCAATGTCAGAAGATTTTGCCGTACCACTAAGCAATTTATTTAATGGCTGGCTGATTCGAGCTTTTAGGCTCGAACTATTCTCACTATCAACTAACTTATTAAGTGCAATTGGCGGGGTTTTTAGGCGAATATTTGTTTTAAGATCGCGATAAAAAACATCTTTTGCGTAATGATGTTTATCAATTCTTAAACTACGCGGGAAAAATAAGTAGGATTGAATTCTGTAGCAGTTTTTCTTTAAATTGCAGTCTTGATTATAGTCGAGTCTAAGTTCAAATTGCGACTGGTCGTGAATACTAATTTGTTGGGAAAGACGGTCACGCATAATAGAGATAGCTCGATAGGCACCTGTGATAATTCTTTATTTTAAGCTGCTAGGACCAGATTGTCAACCCCTAAGACGGATTTGTTCCAAGAATGCCCTCCGCGTGACGTTTTCGGACAATTTCTATCTGCTCTTCAAGGTCTTTTCGAAAATACCTGCTGTTAACAATACAATCTTTGTATTTTGCGTTCTCAATGCGCGCTTTTTCAAAGATTGTTTCAATATCAAGCGCAAAGTTCTTTAATACATCTGTCCAGAAGCGTTTGCGAAATTTTTCACTATTACAAGGACCATCTTTGCCATCTTGGAAACGGCTTGGAACCACAATTAGAAGATGGCTTAAGTCTTCTTCTCCGTGCTCCTTTTCTAGGCGCTCGCGTTCTTCCCAATTATCAAACATGTGCTCACCATAGTCATTATCTAAAGTGAGCAGCCGAGTAATCCAAACAACTGGGGTCCACTCCTGAAGCCCTAAACGCCCGCTGGCTTCCCGATATTCGGAAGTAACATCAAAAGCATCATATTTCGGAAGATACTCGAAGATTTTAATCATTCTTGCTTCGTGATTTCTGAATAAAAGTGCAAGAACTATTGCAATCAGAGGTTGTCCCTACACTCCAGTGATGCTGATAGTGCCAATATTCCGGGCTACTATGTTTTTTACTATCTGCAGTTCCCGCTGCCCAAAATACTCCCACAACTGCAAAAGCTGCTGCAAAGCCAAGCATTGCCTGGGGCCAGCCTATCACAGGATCATCCATCGGCTCATGATCGACATGCTCATGGTCATCCATCGACTTATTCCTCTTCTTCGATTTCACTCTCTAAAATTCCAGCCCAAAAGAATACATCTTTAATACTTCCATAAGTACTGAGGCAGTGTTCTACTTTTTGCCAGCTACTCTCTAGCAATGCTTGATTGCCGCCGATAGTGAGAACATATCCTCCATCACGAGCGTCACCATATTCAGGCTTATAGGCACGCTTCTTATACCAAGCCAGGTCGGGCCTTCGAACATAACGATAATTTTCAACATTATCCGTAATTTCACACAACCTATCAGCGCGCTTCAAAGGCCCAGCAATACCTTCTTCTAGAATTTCTTCAACGCTCTCAAGAGCATAATCCTCACAAGGCTCAAAAAGACGCCTAATATGCAACGAAGTTTTTGTTTCTTCTCTGCGCTTACCATCCTTATCATAAAAAGGAATTCGCATCGGCGTAAGGATTACGAGATAGTTACGAGAGCGTCTGCCTAAGACAAAAATCTTGCGAGGCCCTGTTTGCATGTATTCGCGATCATCCTTTTTTTGAGGATCACGAATATAAAAAGCATCCCCATCCTCAGTAAATTCCCACGCATTTTTTTGGGTTATCTTATGTTCTTTTAGGTGCTTATAAATCGCCAACAGACGGGGAATATAGTTATTGATTTTGAGTCCTAAGTAGTGCGCCATTACAGACTCTACGCCACAATTACCTACTTCGTAATCCGTACGCCTATCAGTCCCATCAAAAGCCAGCATGATGGGAGCTACATATTTGGGCATGCTGAACGGGGAAAGCTCACTGTGGTGCTTTTTGCACAAAGCAATAAGCTCATCATAAAACTTACCGCCCGCTGCATCTTCTCGTTTAGATCGCGCCACCAAAGCTGTGAATGGATCAGCTTTAGTCATTTAAATTCCTCTTTCGCAATTCAGTGGAGCTTAGATCGTTGCGAAAAGCCTCTTCGCTCACTCCAACCGCAAGCCCTCGCACTTTTTCTCCATCACTCGGCAACGTGTGATACTGTCCATTGATAAAGCGGCCCATTACCAAGAAGCTGCATCCATTGTGTTTGATTTCTTCAAGCGCAGCTTCCATCTTCGTTTCATCAAATTCATAAAAGCGTGGATCAATGATCCGATACCACGTATCAATACCAATAACGAACGTGGCACCATTGAACAAGCGGCTCTTTTCGACAAAAGTCGGCGCATCGGTAACACAAACGTCTGCAAAGTTGCCTACGACGCTCTTATACTTTTTAATCTGTTCAACACGTTTGAGCACCTCAAACCCAGACAGCCGCCCCTTCTCTGCATTGCTAAGAGAAAGCTCCAGCATCGGGCGAACACTTATCCGCTTAGCTGCCTCGGTAGCCATTTGATAATGACCTTCGTGCAGTGGATTAAAGCTACCGCTGACTACCAATGCGGGTTGGGTATATTCGTCCTCGCCAAACCAGATTCGGGGTTCATTCGGGCCAAAAGGCTCTCCAGATAGGAGACGGCGCAGCGTTGGATCAAACTGCATCTGCCTAGTTCGCTCTTCGACAATCCAATTGTCCTCAATGCCGTCAGCAATGTCCATCAACCGGCTATCACTGAGGCGAGGACGAACTTCGTGCCGCTTGCCTGCAACATGGCGAGCAATAACGTCGAGAGCGATTTGAGTAACTAGATACTCTTCATCTTCACGTCGAAAACGGTTATTGAAGATAACGTGGTGATCATAAACCATATTACAGGTTTGGTAACTAAGAAAAACCTGATGAATACGACCTTTGCGTTCAGGTCCGTTTTTCCGCAGCACAGCAGTAATACCAAGCCCAAAAACTGGAGTTCCGAATTCCGGTTCATCCGTTCGCTTGCCACAAAGTTGAGTAGCTCGCTGATAAGCAGCCGATGCCATTTCACTAGCTACTTGGGCACTACAAAACTTTTCCGGTTTATGACCAATAAAGTCTATAAGACTCTGAGTGTGGTAAGGAACAACTGCTTCTAGCAGCGTTGCCGATCCGCCTCCTCGCTCCAGCAGCGTAGAAACGATGCCAGGGGCACAGCCTGTTACAGCTATGACCCCCTTCCAGTTGCTATCGTGAATGGTTTGGATGGTATCGTGCATGTCTTAGCTTCGATCTTCCAATGCTCCCTTTGCCAGTAGGAAAGGGATCAAACGGTTAAAGAGATGACTCTCATTGGTTCGCCAGTAATATCCGCCCCCCTTGCTGTAAACCTTCCCCTTGGGTCCGAAGAAACGGTTGACCAGCCGGTCAATGTCTTCAGGGCTGCAAACCAAGATTTTGTTAGGGCAGAGCACGCTATCGTGCTCTTCAATTTCTCGGTTTTCCAACCGGAAAGTCAAGGTGCCTTCCCGATAGCCGCTGTAAGGCTTGCGCCATTCGGTTTTGTAGAAACCCCAGGTGGTTTGGTAGGAATACAGTGGAGCCCGAACAACGTATCGGCTAGTGCAGGGATCATCGTCAGTGCAAGCATGCCATGCGATGGCACTTCCATGACGCCCACCTTTGAGAGCACGGTTGAGATGTCCGGGGCAAGTTTCGAAAGCCCATTCCAGGGCTTCCCGGAAGGCAGTGCGGTCAAACAGACCTTGGCCAGCGCCTTCTTCGGTTTCCCGTCGCATCTGGTAGCGGTAGCGCCAGCTTGCGGTAGGGTTGAAATCGTAATCCGGGTTCATGTAATGCCCAAGGGCGTGTTCTCGGATAACGTCTTTGGGGCCACCGATGAGCCCGGAGATGTAGTAATACTTCTCCTGAGGGGTAGCATCTTCGCCCAAGTGTTTGGTTCGTTCTCGGCACCAGCGAACGAAATGGCTGATCTTGTCAGCGTCACGCCGTTCCATCTTCATGTAACGGATTTCGTAGCTGCGGCGACGGTCGCTGTTGTGGATGCGTGCATCCATCACAGCTTCACTGTCCTCTCCCCATTCTTCTTTGTTGTATTGACGCAATGCCTGCTTGACGGCAACGCGATTGGTCTTGTTTGCGTTTCGCTTTTTGAATCGTGCTGCTCGATCACCCTTGCTAGGAAGGATGGAACGAAGCATATCACGGACTTTGTCCTTTTGCATGATTAAGTAGTCTCCTTCATGTACTACATAAAATCATCTTTACCTCCTTTCTTAATCATGGTATTTTTCATTTCAGTATGAGTATACTAAACCATCTGGGCGTTGCAAAATCTTGCTTTTATTGTAAGAAACAGGAAAATTTCTGTCTTCCTTAAAACGCAAAGTAATTCTTTTTGCCTTAAGGCTGCTTACGCTACCTACAACTGTTCCACGAGTTCTGTGAGAAGCCTTTATAACGTCATAGTGGCGAAAACCACGTTTTTCTAAAAATTTCTTCTGCGTATTGGATGATCGGCTGCGCCTAAACCAGATATGATAATCTAAACAAGCTATTCTTATTGTAGATGGACAAGTTATGGCAGTAGCATCATTGCAGTGGGTTTTGCTCATGCCATAACCCTGACGAGCAGGTTTTGTAATATAGCCGAAAGTTTTCTTATAAGATAAACCACTAGCTAACAACTGCTGCTTTAGGTATGTTTTTCCAATTTCAACAAGCGAAAAATTTTTACCAAATCGGTTATTAAAATGGTCAAAAGCAACCTCTTCAACAATAACTCCAGATAAAGGAAGACGCTTACCCATATCATTTATAACTCGGATTACTGAGTCTTTTCTATTACGAATGCTTGGTGGAAGCTTAGATTTTATCCTATTAGAATATCTGGGAGACCGATACCTCAATTTTCTTGAACGCCGGGATCTGCGGAAGAATGCTCTCTGGGTCATTTTTCTTTTGACATCTTGCCTCAGTCTTAATGTTGCCCTGAAAACAATTTCTTCTGTTCTATCATTTTTTATAGCAATGCCGACAAATTTAGCTCCATCATCAACTCCGACTGTAAAATTTCCAACAGGATTTGAAATCTCTTTTTTAAGCTTTATTGTGAAAGGAATTACCTGAGCTACACATGCTCTGTCTGTATTAAGTAATTTTCTTGCACGAGCCGGATGGGTAGGAAGCAAGGGGCGTCCCACTGCATCAACAACAAAAACTTTAGGGGTTAAAGTCATTTAAGACCAATCTCCCGGAGGGATACCTTTGACCTCGGCAATGTTATCAGTGGATTATCTAGAACTGGTCCCATTCTAGCGTCCTTTCTACCAAAAGAGACTGATTAACGTAGATGGGCGATTCACCGGTAACACAGCTTATTTGCCATCTGAGCCTTGGTGCCTGCTATTGTCACTTAGCACCTGATTTCATGTAGGATTGTTATCTTAGCAAACCTGTTACAGTTTGCAAGTCTTGTTCTAGCTATTCTGGAACTAAGTCCCAGGTAGCCCAAAGAATTTCGCCACTGTCTTTAATTTTGGCAAAGGAAGGAACACTTAGCTCTCGGTAGGTACCATCAAGCTCATTGACCTTTGCCACAATCATTCCTGACTCAATTGAATCAAGCGACCATTTATAAACCGTGAGTGCGTGAAGCAAAGCTTCTTCGCGCGTTGCATGACCTCCTCGTCGCACTAGGAGATCAAGCTCTTCAAAAGTATTATTGTCAAATGCTAATTTGTTCGAATCAGGTTCATGTCTCTTCCTAAAGAAGCTCATGAACCAAGCTATCATAGGGCCTCGCTAGCAGGGTAATTGTTCCACCTGCTGAAGAACTTCTTTAAGACTCCAGTTTTCACTAAAGACATAATCCTCAGCAGAATATTCATCATACTGGCCGCTGAGATGATTGTAATCACCTTTCCAAGCGCAGCCTGAACAATGATAATCTATGATATGAGGATTTTCTAGAGTTGTCAACGCCCATTGCATTGCGGCATTGCAGCGAGGACATTCAACCGGAATCTCTCGGTAATTCACGTTTTCTCCTAGTGAATTTCGTCTTGCCAAGCGTCACAAATCCGGCGACCCTGGCGGCGATCTGCTTTAGACATACGCCGCTTGGCTGCGCGCCGCATCTTGCGGGCCAGCTTCTTCTGACTAATGCCTGCTGCCCCCTCTGTGAGTTGACTCTTTGCGGCCTGCTCATCGGCAGCAACAAGGTCAGCCTCAGCGGCGGCTTTAGCATTTTCAGCGCGACGTATCTGCTTCTCGTCCATGAGGGTCCAGTATAACAATTTCTGTAACCCTTGACAAGCTGTATTGCATTAAACGGAGACAGCCCAAGCACCCACAAAAGACGCTCGGGCTGTCTCAAAAACTGCAAGCGAGAGAAGGGCTAGGCTGCTGCCGCATCTCGAATGTAGCTTTGGATAACTTGCGTAACGATGGAACGGCGCATCTGGTCGGCTTCCTTAGCCGTAACTCGCTCCAGGGCACCCATATCTCCAATTGCCTCTTGGAAGATAGTGGCCTTGGTTTGGATAATCTCTTCCATCCGCTGGTCGATGGTCCCTGCCGCCAGCAGTTTGATGAACTGGCAGTCTCGCTCTTGCCCGAGTCGAAGGATACGACCTGTGCATTGCTCAAAATCAGCAGGCGACCAGGGCAAATCTAGGAAATAAGCAAAGCGAGCGATGGGAAGGTCAATACCAAGACCGCCCGCCACCGTTCCAATGCACAGCAAGCCAGTTTTGCCTGCCATAAAGTCATCAATGATCTTGTAGCGCTTCTTTTTAGAAACTTTACCAGTGATGACTGCACTGCCATGCCACTCTTGACCCTTGAAATTAGTCCCTCGATGATCCTTAAAGGTTTCAGCAAGCTGATACAGAGGATCATTGAAGGCACAGAACACGATACACTGTTCACCGGCATCAAGTGTCTTGCGGATTATGTCAGCAGCCTGGGCCATTTTGCCTTCAGCTGATAGCTGGCGAAGCTTATTAAGCTTGACTAGCGCCTTGCCTGCAACAGCGCTATCGATTTTACCTTGTTCAGCCCCGTTGCGAATAAGCCATTGGATGAAATCCTTTTCGACCTCATCATAGGTTTCCCGGTTGCTGAGTTCAAGATAAGCTTCACCAACCTCGCCAGTTGGAAAATCAGGCTTAACCTCCGCGAACATTCGCCGCAGCATGAATTTGCTAAGACGCTCAGCAATATCAGCCCGACCCTCTTCTGTGGTATAGTATTTGGAGAAATCATCCATTGATTCCTCAGTCCACAGACGGCGAGTCATTCGCAGCAACGGATGCAGATCCTTTTCGCGATTCTTGAGCGGCGTTGCAGTAACAATCAGTGTATGACGTGCTCGCTCCGCAAGAGCAAGGCAAATACTAGTTCGCTTGGCATCGTAGTTTTTAGTGTAATGACCTTCATCGAGAATCAGAACACGATTCTGCCCTTGAATGATTTCACTGATTGGCCACAAGCCGCGCTTTTTGAGCATGGCGTAGCTGACAACGATGATATCGTATTCATGAGCATTAATTGGATACTTGGAACCAATCACGGTGCAGCTAAGATTAGAGATGTCAGCAACCTTACGATACCAACTCTCATTGACACCCGCAGGGGCGACAACAACAGCTTGCATGGGCTGTTTACCATCCCCGTCATGACCACCAGCAAGGTGGCTTGTTACTGTATAAGTCTTACCTAGACCGGTTTCATCACAAACAAACGCGCCCTTGCCATGCCGAGTAATGGCATTAAGAAACCGCATTCCGGCTGACTGCCAGGGATACAGGGGCTTCCGCAGAAATTCAAAGCCGGTTTGGATGGTGTCATCATATTCAAGAAGATGATGTGCATCGTCGCACAAGGCTTCAGCTTTATCCTCTTGATCATACCAAGCTTCAAATTCATCACTAAGATGAACTTTGAAGGGGCGGTGACCATTGGGAAGCTTGACCCGAGTGAAGGCACTCAGAATAACAAGAATTTTACGCGCATTCCAGTAGTTGAGCGGGGTAAGCTTTTTACAGCTACCATCTCGGAGGGTCTCAACCTTACCCAGAAGACGGCCAATAGCACTCTTGCCATTTTCCATTTCAGTAGTAAGGGAGTCCATGTGGGCAGGCCAGCGAACACAAAGCCGGTTGCCCCGTTCAATATAAAGAAAGATTTGGGACTGCTCATTGTCCTTAATCTTGTATTTGGGCATTGCAGCAGGCTTTACAGAGGGTTTTGCGGGGGCTGAGGTAGCTGGGCTGCTCTTTTTCTTGGATTGTGACGCAGAGATTTCTTTTCGTGCTTCAGCAGCATACTTTTGTTGCAGCTTTTTTCTTTTTTCAGGAGACACTAACCGCAAACGTTTCCGTGATTGTGCTTTTCTACGTGTTCCGCGTCGTCCGGTCTTCATAAGTCTCGCTTTTACAAAAAGTTACGCTAAAAGGATCGTCAGCCTGTCCAGTCTAGCAAGTCTCTCGGTCTTGTCAAGCCAACCTGCAAGTGCTAACTTTTCTCTCCTTCCTCCTCCATCTCTTTATCATACTGCTTAAGGTAATCATCCCAGTCCTGTTGATCCTGCTGACTAAGACTCTTCAACTCATCAAGGGAAAAAGGTTTTGAAAAATGAACATTAAGAGGTTCATAGTCTTCATCCCAATCAACATTAAGTGCATGAGCAGATACAGGAATAACACGAGAAGGGTTAAAAACCATTATCTCATCTGCATCCCAATGCCGCCCTGTCCTATCACCTAAAGCATCATAACCATAATTACGAATAATTTTCCCTAATCGACTCAGATTCTTATATCGCTTATCCTCTAATCGTTCCCGCTTACCATAAGAAAAATTCCGGGACCAACTAATAAAACGCATATCATCAAGATGGCTGAGTAAAGCACTCAACTCCATCGGAGTCAAGTGCTTGTTCTTGGGGATATATTTCCAAAAATCAAAACCGACAATATGTTTTGAAAATTCCCGCTTCAGATATCGGATGGTCTTACGGCAATAATCTGGATCCTTCCAAAGAATACGAGTGCCTTCCTGCAAGCGACACTTAACCGCATAACTTTTATCACTGATGTAGGATCTTGGAGCATAATAAGTAACGGTTTCCGGCTTAGTGGCTACATACAACCCATTACCATTAACCCGTCCGTGACGTACTTCACCCAGTCTAAAGCCTTCGGTCATAATAGAATACAGGTGACGGGCTTCTGTGCCGTGATAATAAACCGTCATAATTCCTTAAAAGTCCTTAACTTTTTGGTGAATTTTTTTCAAACTTGTTATAATTGGTGAATAGGAGAAATTATGAATTTATTTGGCTTTTTTGGTATGAGTCCTAATCCGCAATGGCAAGGTGGTGATCCTACTAGCCAAAACCCACAATGGGTGAGCGCTCGCAAGCAGCGCCGCGCAGAGCGCCGCGCTCGCCGCAAAGAAAAGCTTGCATCAATGACTCCTGAACAGCGTGCAGCCTGGAAAGCACGTAGAAAAGAGCGTAAAGCACAACGCAAAGCTGGTGGTTGGGGTAAAGGCAAACGTGTTACACCTCCCGGTTCTGGCCTTTCCGGCACTCGCCCAGGCTATCTCGGCGGAATTTTCTCTAACTGGAATCAAACCGGCGACTAACTGACCTTACCTGTAAACGGGGAGACATAAGTATCTGGCTCAGACGCTGTCTCCCTATCTTTGGCTCTGACTGGAATTTTTACAGCGCTAGCCTCTGGATATTCAGAAAAACAGCATTCTTCTTCAAATTGAAGGTAATCAATATACTTAAGCTTGATAGAATTGTCTCGTTGAACTAGAAAGATTTCCCGCTCAAGACTTTCTAAAGATGTATGGTTTGTGATAAAAACGCTACCAAGCAGTTTAATAACTAAAAGATATTGAGTTGGTTTAGACATCATAACTCCTTATTCTTAAATATAGAATAAGAAGTCCAAAAATCAAGACCCGCAATGCTCGCAACCGTAATTCACAGATTTCATAGCCTTTTCTACAATCTGTAAACGGTTTTCATTTCCAGCTAGCTTAGCTTCACGTTGGTATCGTTGAAGCCTTTTGAGCAGCCATCTACGATTATCGCATGCACTACAGGTTTTCTTGCTGGTGCTCTTCACAAAGTGCTACCATACTATCAACATCACCATTCGACCAAGCCATCTCAAAAGCTTCCTGTCGTGATTCTTCAAATTGGGCCAGAACACTACAGAAATGTTTAAAATCATCTCGGGTCATTTTTGCTCCTGATGCAAGCAGCCCCTCCTAAGAGGGGCTGGCTTTGTGCTTACTCAGCCGTAACAGTGTCGGTCTGCTCTGCAGCCTTATCACGAGCCCGCAGGATCTTTTCCCGCTCAATCCCGGGCAGGAAAGCCAGTTCTAGCTCATCAAGAGCCTCATCCAGAGGACGCTCCTCAGTGACAGCCCGCATGATGCTTTGAGCAGCATCAATAATAGGCTGGTTTGCAGCAGCAGCATTGTCTCGCTTTTGGAGAAGACCCTGTAGCCGCATGATTTCCTGCATCATATCAATAGGAGATACCCCTCGGAACATCGTTCCCCGGCGAAGCTTTTCGAGTTCCCGAGTTTCCTTTTCCCGGCTTTGCTTGAGGGTGGCGTGATACATAGTGCTAACACGCTTACCTCCATCAAGGATGTAGGCACTAGGCTTTGGGGCCTGATCGGTTTTGCCAGGAGCAAAGGTAATCCGAATACTACCGAGATTCTTGAGGTTTTCGGGATCCTCAACCAGTCGCAGATATGCTCCTGAAACCTCCTGAATGAAAGCTTCTGCAAGCTCAGTGCCGGTTTTTACGCGAGCTTGATGCTCAGCCTCTCGGCGCTTCTTTTGGCGAGCCTTCCAGTCAGTAAGAACAGCCTTCTTGTCAGCCTTCTTTTCCTCTTTCTCTTGCTCAATGAGCTTGGCGGCTTGGGCATGAGCCCGTGCCGTAATCTCTGCCATCTTCCGTTCAAGTTCTGTGGTCATAACTCTTCTTCCTGCTCGGTTATGCCACCAGTATAGCAACTAACTGAAACTTGTCAACGGTTGCGGCAAGTTTTTTTGATAGCTGTTCTTTATCTATCCGTACATGCGTTTACCCCGAAACAAGTTCGGGGTAAACGCTTACTGGACTTAGCTGAGGTGATTAGTCCTCGTCGTCGTCCAGCATGGCCATCGCGGCGCTCTTCTTAGCTTCCGGCTTGGGCTCTGCAGCCTTCGGGGCCTCACTAGCGCCAGCGCCAGCAGGCTTGGCAAGTGGCGGCAGGTTACCTGCAGCACGCATCTGCTTGAGCTTAGCAGCCAGACCAAAAGCAACTGCAGGCGTAATGGCGTTATCTGCCACACTCTGCCGCAGCATCTGGCTCATGCTAGTGACCTCGCGAATCTCATCGGTCTGGACAAGATCGCCCTCATCAGTCTTACCGGAAACGGGCGGATACTTGATAACCGGAACCGACTGCTCTTCGAAGGGATGCTGATGAAGCTCCGCAACGAACAAGTCAGTCTTCTCGTTGCCCGGGTAGCCCGCCTTGATGACTAGTTCTAGCACGCAGTTGCGATCCGGGTTTCGGGGAGTGTTCTTGACCATGACGAAACCGCCATGAAGAGCACTTTCATCCTTACCACAGTGTTCCTTAAGGGCCTCGACAGCTTCCTTATAGTCAGGCGAATCCTTAGGGGTTCCCTGCCCGAGGAAACGGGAGTAATCCTTAGGTGTGAAGCGCTTGCCGCCCTTGGTCTTCGGCTGCTCGACCACGCCATAACGCTGACCCTTCTCATCAAAGACCTCTTTGATGATCAGCTTGCCCTCGTCTTCCTCGCCATTCTCGCGAACACGGTCAAAAACCGCGAGAATGACATCAGAGTTCATAGTGAGTTGCTTCTGCTCCCACATCTCCCTAATAGTCTTTTGAGCAATGCTAATCAGAGTCTCATCTGGTAGCCCGCTAGCCTTGAGACTCTGGAAGATGGGAGTCCCTTTAATCTCATCGTCGTCAAAAAGTTCAACTGGCTTATCAGGAAGCCAAAGATGGTTATCCGTTGTCACGCTAATTCTCCTATGTTTGGGAAGCAGGCTTACTCTTTATTGCTCTGGGCACTGCCAACTTCGGGGCTCAGTTTAGCAAAACGAAAAAACCCGTCAAGTCTCATTGAAAACTGGAATAATTTTTTCCGATTCTTCCTAAGCCTTTACGAGCCGGGGCTTTGTGCCATTGGGACGGCTGGCAAGAAAATATTGCTGAGATTTGATTAGGACGCTTTCACAATGAGGACACTTAACTCCCTCAGGAGGAATCACATAGTGAGTAAAACTATTCTCAGTGTAGCCGGTATCACGAAGACAATCGCGGCAAATCATCTTTTTGGCGGGTTGAATCATCATCGAACCTCAAAGCCTTTTTTGGGACGACTAATTCGGGCACTTACTACATCCCGACGAGATCCATCGCGCTGACGCTTTAAGCGTTCCCTGTTTTCTTTAACTTTTTTGGCACTGATAGCGACTTTGAGCATTTGCTCAACGCGATCTTCTTCAGCATCGGTTAGCTCTTCATTTTTAAAGAGCTTAATCAGGATACTAAATTCAAAATTGCCAAAACCAATTACGTGGTCATAGTCTAAGTGATACATTAGCCTAACCAAACGGGCTGAACCCGCTAAAAGTTGCCGAGCAACGCTTCTTGAACGCGTCCTACCAATTTCACAAGTTGGTCGGGCTTAAGGCGATCAGAATGCTGCAAATAAGTGTTAACAATATCAGCAGTTGCTGACATTGCCGAAAGTTCAAGTTGCTCATTAGCAGGCTTTTGAAATAGGAGATCCTTAGCCGCTTGTAATTTATCTTTTGATATAACGATTTCTTCGTCATCAGTCTGAGTCGGCTCGTTGCCATTTAGGAAACTAACAATACGCTCTTGGCTTTTGAGGGTAGCAACACTCCTACCAAGTTCCCAATTTCGATAAGCCCCCGAAGATACACCTATCTGACGACAAAGCTCAGCCTTCGATAGGCCCTCTTCTTGACGAAATTGCTCAAGCTCCTCTATACTAGTTAATGTCCAAGCAAACTTAGATTTTCGGTTTTCTCGAACCGGCTTCGCTGCGACTGCATTGCCCTTTGATTTACCCATTTTCTTGCTCCACTAATTCTGCACCATTGCAGTCGAAACTTAGCAAGATTTTTGGAATCACGCAATAGCAATCGCGACACAGAATACATTCTCCACATTGACTGCAATCTGAGCAGATGCAGTGGAGATTTCGATGCTCCGTAATGTGTGCAAGGAGAGCTTTCATGTGCTCTAACTTAGCCTATCTGGCCGTAGCTGTCAATCATTGCGGAAGTTTAATTTGTACAAAGAAAAACCCAGCCAAAGCTGGGTTTTCCACAACAGACTTGAAAGGATTGAAGGGCTGGTGTAGGTTTATCAACCTATTCCTCGGTCAGAAGGCGGATGTTTCGTTGCTCTTTGGAAACCTTTGCTGACCACTCCGGTTTCTTTAGCACGCAGCTTAGCTTTCGCTGCTTACAACTTCTCTCATCCCTGTTCACCAAGTGACATCCACAACAGTTTATCGTTATGGTTGCCCGCCCAATCGTGGGGCTTGGATTTGCACCAAGTTCAATTCTTTGAGCCCGTGCGAGCTTTCAGAATTAGCATCACTGTAAATGCTTCCTCACGTTAAACGACATCTGTGACCCCATGCCGTCCTGCGGGCCGATATAGCTACATCTGTTTCCAGCTTGTTACCAAGCTTCCCCCGGTCATCGTAGCGAACGGTACTCGCCGGGACATATTATTACTCAGCCAGGACTCTCATTTAGGCTGCTGGCTACAGCGAACAAAGATATCCTTTGTCTCTTTCTTATCCGTCGAGCTTATTATTACAATCAAGGAAAGTGAGCAGCTGGTTATACTTTTTGGATTAGAAGGAAGCTAGCTCTGGCCTTGAAATTTTGTTGGAGCGCCGACCAGCCCTGTCTTGCTCCATTTCTGGCCTGGGACGTTTTGGGCGTGATCGACGCATGGTGCTGCTTCACTTGCCCATCGTTGGCTCATTTTTAGAGCCTTGGATGTTTAAGCTTCACAGCGTGTTTAAAAAAGCTTCGACACCTGAACATATTTTTGTTTTTTGAGTCCAGTTTCCCCGGCTCAGGGCGGTCGATTCATCCCTTCGGGCCGTTCACTACATGATCTCGCGTTCATTCTTCACGACAACCTTTAAAAGCTGTGGCTACATACCTTGAATGTTCACTCAAACGATCTATTCAGATAGTTCTGTGCGCGGCACTTTCCTACCATAGTAGTTTCAGGGGCCTCCCTTATCGGGACTTATCGGCATCTATTACTTTATGCCGAAGCTTTTCGTTAGTCTTAGTTTTTGAAAGATCATTAGACAAGTGAAAGATTACAAAACGTTGAACGTTGAGCTTTGATCGTTGATCTTCGCTCTGTCCTTTAAAGGCCGTAGCTCACAGTCTTTTCGACTTTTCATCATCATGCCGAAGCAGTCAGACTTTTCGCCTTTTCGACCGGCCAACTTTTCCTTTGGCGGAACTTGCTCCGACTACCTGTTCCTGAAGAAACAAGCCGTCCAAAGCCCAACGTTCAACGTTCTGTGGTCTCCCTCACTTGTCTGCGCCTAGTTTAGCATGACTCCCGCGCCTGTCAATCGATCCTGAGAAAAATTTGCGTTCCAAATGCGTTCCAGGAATATAAGTCCTCTGTCTCCAATCCGCTTTGATATAATTTATTAATGGACCAGCATATTCGCGAATTACAGCGCCGTTTTGAAACTAGTGGATTATTAGAAGACGAAATTGCCTACCTGAGAGCCCTCCACCAAACTAATAGGCTCTCAGAATCCCAACTAGAACAAGCAGCTTATTTCGGTAGTGATGCTGCTAATACAATTGCTCCTTATACAACACCTTATGATATTGCTGTAATGATGGCACGTATTCCAGTTATGACAGGAACCTTTAATTTAGATGATCCACCTCCCGCACCTGCCCAAGGACCAGTGAAGATGGTTGACCCGCCAGAGACCAGTTGGTTTTGTGATGGCATCTATAAAAGGCAAGACAGACGAGACATTACTGATATCTGGTCTCAGGTTGATATGATAGGTTTCGATGGTGATCTTGATGAAGCGGGTTTTGAAACTGGGCTAGTGACCGCGTTGCTAGTGCTTTACTGGGCTTGTAGAAAAAATCTTGCTGAACAAACTTGGTGGCATCCTACCACTAGAGCTTATCGCCGCTTAAGAGATGCCATGATAACCGGGGAGCCAGTTAGTGATCTGCCCGCTGTTGGATATGCAAGAGTCTTTATCAATTATTTAGTGGATTTGGTTAATTTGTTCAATGGGCACGAAGACACCGAAGTTGAGTCGCAAGAAATTGTTTTTAATCTGCAGAGAATCATGTCATTTTATTTAGATGCAATTGATATCCATCAAAGAATGATGTGTGATTTTATTGCTGACAGGATGAGAAATTACTTGCTCGGCTATGCAACTATAGAAGAGACACTTCCTTCTCTATAAAACCGAGGGGCAAACCTTTTAAACACTTAAGATGAAGCCCTTGCTCACCTTTCCTACATTCACAAACATAGCTGACAATCCGGTTACCTGCAAACTCCCTTAAGCTAACATTTGCATAAGCACAGTAAAGACCTAGTCCGGGTTTTCCATAAGCTCTAGCGATGTGGAGAGGACCACTATCGATGCCAATAAAATAATTACAATCGCGAATAACAGCAGCTAGTTCACTCACGCTTTGTTTTTTCAAACCACGACGTAAATCAACAACTCCCGCGTAATGACCCCAGTATCGATCTCCAATTAGAAAAACTTCTAAACCTTTTTCACGTAATGCATCTATAACCTGTTGCCATCCTTTTTTGTAAAACTGCCTGCAACCAGGATATCCAATATCTAAAACAGCATATTTACGATCTTCAAACCCAGAGGAACAATCAATATAGAGTTGTGGTTGTAAATCTACTTGCGGCTTCATTCCAGCTTTGTGGAAATATGCCTCGGTGATATATTCGACCAACTCTTGCTCATAGCTATTATCTAAATCAATTAGTCGGCTACGGTAGGGAACGCTTGTTCTGCACAGCAAAACTTCAGAAAGCCTCGGAGTAGGTGAAAGTAATTCTGCGTATTTACGATTGGTTAATAGATAAGTTTGCTCCCCATTACTGATTAGCTGCCTTAATAAGGGTTCTACAAGCAGAATGTCTCCTAATGCCGCACTTCTTTTGACTACTACAGGCTGCATTAAGCAAGCAACCGATCAATTAACTGTTGCCGTTGCCATTCAACGTCTTCCAGTGAGAACAGCGACATAAATGCAATATTTTGAACACGCTGAGTTAGTTCTAGAGAACTTAAGCAGGTTCCAACAAAAGCTTCATGCTGACTTATTTCTTCTTCCCTAGCTAATTCCAAGATTTCTTGTCGAATTCGTGCAATAAAAGCTAGGTTGTGGGCACACTCAGCTAAATCCATTGCTGCTGGGTTATATGGATCCTCTGTCAAACTTAAATAGCCAGTTAGTAGCCGCATTTCATCAATGCTAGCTCTATGCTGTAAAGAAGTTATAACTAATGCTCGTTGAAGTAGATCAGAATCTGGATATGCTTGTTTCCAAATGTCAATGTGGTGCTCAATAAAATCACTACAAATTTGGATCAGGAAATCAATGCCAAGAAAAATAGAGGAGAGGGCATTATTGACCCGAGGATTTCTGTCTTCAGCAGCTATAACAATTGGATTTTGCGGAGTAGAGTGGGGCAGTAATCGCTCTTCATAATAAGCTATTTGTGCGTGCCCTCCTGTATCTCGCAAACTTGGTCGAATATCTTTTAAAGATACATTAGGGTAAACTACCATGCTAGCCGGATCTTCTAAATAGCTAGCAATCAAAACCCATTGAGGGTTTAAATCTTCACTTCGAATCCGAATGGTTAAAACCCGCGAAGCTGCCTCAACATCTCCCATCTCGGCTCGTCGCTGCCAATATCTGAGGTATTCGTCCATTTAATAGCTCCAATACCAAGGATTTGTTCTAGGGGGCTCTATATCAATAGCTTGCTGAAGTAGTTCTTGCAATGCAGCAGGCAGCCCTTCCGCTTTAATGCGACCGGGGCTGGTGCCAAACTTTTTCAGAAAACTATTTACAGCGGTTCGGGTCATATCTAAGCCACCAATGGCTTCCCGAATTGACTCGCCCGCGATTATACGGTTTAAAACGGTTAACCATTGACTCGGGGTGGCGGCTGGAGGCCCTTTCATGCCATCACGCAATTTAACTACTTCCCATAAGCCATATTCCTTAAGCTGCCTAAATAAGCTTTTTCGCTTGGACCGGGTGTCCATCCCATATTTATCTGCAACCTCATTATAAGACAAGCCGCTTCTAATGTCAGCCATCACAGCATCCCAGTGCTCTTTTCTCTTTCCGGTGACCCCTTTTTTCCTTCTGACTTGAGTACTTCTGGCATTTTTATAGAGGTGCAATAATCCTCTCATCTCAAGATGCCTCTTCATGGTTTTAAGAGCAATCCCGCGATTTTCTTGTATTTGGGTTGGTGATTTACCCTGCCTTAAGTCATTGATGACAAGATCAATAAGATTTTCAAGAGGAGCTTCCGTAGCCTTCTCATAAAGCTCCCTCTGTCCTCGTTCTCGCATGTGGCGTCTGATTGTCTGAAGGGTAGTGTTATGCTTTTCTGCTGCCTGCCTAGGCGTTAGCCCTTCTTCTAAATCTTCGATTACTTGATCTATCATTTCATGAACAGGTCGAGTTGCCTCAAGAGCCTCTTCATATAAAGATAACTGGCCATGATCTCGCAAATGTCTTCTAACCGTTTCAACATTAATTCCTCGATTTTGTGACGCTGTTAGAGGATGAATGCCTTCTTCAATATCTTCTAAAACAAGTTTCAGTTTTCTAGCCACAGGCCAAGAGCTATCGTACAAATCTTGTTTACCAAGTTGGCGAAGTTTTATACGAACTGTATTAAGTGCAAGTCCATGTTTTTGTGCTGCTTGTTTTGGAGACAGTTGAGTGTTTTCAAGATCCCAAATAATACGATCAAGTTTCTCTTCCGTTGGGGTTTTTGGCTCCAACTGCAATTCAGGGTAGTTTTCTACTAGTGAATTAAAAACGTCCCGATCAATCCCCCACATATCGGGGAGTTCGTAAAACCCTACACTTACAGGATGAAATCTGTGTGTCATAGGGCGGGATAGCATTCGGCGGCCATCTGGCGTAAAAGTTAAAATAAAGTTCTCAGAAAGAGCAAGCCAGTGTTCCCCCGTTAAAACATCAGCAAATACTTCTCCTCTTTGCGGAGAATAATAAACAGCTCTTACTGATTGTTGTTCTACTGGAAGAGATGCTTCCTCATTATCTTCGCGTGCCTCATAGTAGTCTGGATCGGGGTTATAGCGGTAAAAATAGCGGCCAAAATGCATAAGGCCATTATATCAAACACCTAATTTTCTCTGTAATAGGTATTACGAATATCAAAACTTAGTATTTTGCGATCAATGCTTTGGACATAGTCCATGCAACTGGTTAAAGCACTGTCTAATGACCTGCGAGGGGGTCGGACAGACCAGCCCCAAGTTCCATCTTCGCGTAGCATCTGATCACCGTTGATATCTAAGCGACTAATAAAAACATCTGCACTACCCTTAGCAATAGCTTCTACATTTTCTCCAAGAAATTTAATAATCAATTCACCATCTTCGCTATAAAAAACTCCACCATCTTCCCGATGAATGGGCTCTGGATCACCATAGCGAATAGCAATAGCTCGCGCTTCCTTCAAGTAAGGCAGCAATGCCTTTATCAACATGCCAGGATGTGCTGCCCTAACAACTCGCTCAGTTGCTGGGTGATCCGGTAATCCAGCAAGTAACCGCATTGCGGAGGTAATTATGTTATCAGCCATTTTCTACCTTAAGCCTGATCTAAAGCCGCTTCGAGATACTTATTAGGTGAAGATAGAAGATGTGTTTTATTCATCCAATAAATAGCTGGTCGTGTCATCGGCTGTCCATTTATCTTGTGTGTCGGTTTAAAAAATACATGAGTCCAGAATGGAGAAACTACTTCAATTTCGCCATTACTATAAACAGTAAAATCACACCAGCCTAAACTGGTTACGACCTGCCTAGATGTTCTGACAATACTGGGTGTTACCATAAAATTAACCTTTCCCAAGCTGTTTAAGAATTTCTACATCTGTTTCTCGCTGTTCAGCCGGAATATACTCCAGCCCAAGCAATGCATGTAACTCCACCTCATTAGCAATAGCGGGAGGTTCGCTGCCATCAAGTGGGCGAAGAGCATATTCATTAAGACTATAACCCTTATCAAGCGCTAAACCTCGTAGCCGAACATTAAAATCTTTGCTACCAGTAAAGTAAGCAAGGGCACAAGCAAAGCTTTCGGGTGCCACAACACGAATATCAACTTGTAATCCGTCCTCAAGGCGAAGACTAGTTTTGGTATTACCGCTAGCAATGATTTTGTGGCACGGATATTCTCTAGCCGCTGCCATCACTCGTTCAGGTTCTAAGCTTGATACCAGTAAGTCAACATCTTTAACAGTCGGCTTACCTCGCCGTAAGCTTCCTGCGATCTGGCCTTCAATAACCGTATCCATCGCCAAAAAATGATCACGGAAAGCATGGGCTCGATCAATCACCTCTTCTCGGGGACGACGAACGCTAGTTACTCCTAGGTGTTCTATTTCATCTAGGATTTGCTCAACTAGCTTATCTCCAAAACGAGGAAGCCCTGCAACTCGACCATCTTTACAAGCTTTCTCCAACTTCTTAACACTATCAACACCCAAACTAGACCAGATAACTTTAATCCGCTTCGGTCCTAGCCCGGGAATTTTTTGCATTTGGAACAAACCGGGAGGCAATTCTTCTCGCAACTGGTCTAAGTAGCTGATGGTTCCAGTATCCACCAGTTCTTGAAGTTTTTTAAGCAGACTTTTGCCAATACCACGCATTTTAGCAATGCTGCCATCAGCAATAGCCTCTACCGCAGACAGTTCCATATTACGAATAGCACTGGCACCTCGCCGGTAGGCTTTGATTTTAAAGCCATTGGCATCAGCCAATTCCATCAAGTCAGCGATTTGATGCAGTTGATCTGCAATTTGTTCGTTATCCACGATACCTTCTTTACTGACTATCGAATACCAAGAACTCGTTTTTCTTCTGCTGATAGCTTTTGCAATGCCTTTGCACGAACACCGCGCTCGTATTTGGCACGAGTCAGGTTGATATCTTCAATTTGATTACCTAGCAGCCAATATGCATCTGCAGTATCTCGAATAGCCCAAAAACGACTAACATGAGCAGTCCCACCATACCATCCAGCGCCTTCTGCAGCTTCCTTAGCCGCAGCTTTGTCAGTAAATACTTTGCTTGGGTCAGGAATCCCACTATCACGTTCATCAGCATCACGATGAACAACAAAAACTTCAAAAGGAAGTCCTTGTTCTACATCATGTAAAGTGGGTTGCACTGGGGGAAGATCTACCGACATTGTAAACTGCCTTTTTGCGCGGTTCAAACCATAACTATAACTCTATAGCAAATCTTGTCAAGTTCGCAAGCAATCATCAATAAGCAGAACTGCTGAACTCATTTTCACCAAGCAATCCAAGCTGCTCGGCTTCATAAAGCCATTGCGGCATCTTCCAATCAAGAGGGCTCCTAACAGCAAGACCCTCTCTAAATGTATCATAGCTATCTCCACTGCGATAAACATTAACAGGCTTGTTTCGAAGTGCTTTATATTTGCCTAAGTTATAGCCATTAGGGTTAGTCATAGCATTGATAACTACTTCTGCCCATTGCAACGGTGTTAGTGACCAAAAAGCATCATATTGAACTACATAATATCTTCTTATCTTGTCACATATCCCTCGGGTTTGTAACCTACAAAAAAGTAATTCGCGAAAAAGATGGGCTGGTAACTCATCAGCATCAACTGGCTCTGCTTCATCAGGATTTAATCTATAGCTCCAAGGATTTTCTTGCGGGCCTTCATCACTCCCTCCAAATCCCATTCCTCTGACATCAAAACCCAGCGGTTTAGTTTCCTCTTCAGGTTCTTCCCAAGGATCTATCCCCGTCTCTTCAATGGCTCGGTATCGCTCCCGTTCTTGCCAGTCCCGATGATGCTTTTGACAAAGACCACCTCTGGAAAAAGCCTCATTTATACATTGAAAGTAACCACCTCGACCAAGTTGAACCCAGCGACATCTACCAAACTCTTCTATCATAATTCTCATTTTAACATATTTGTTTTGCTACAATGATACTTATGAGTTATATAGGTCTTAGTAATCTCGGAGTGCTCGGTAGCAAAGTTGAAGGTGATAGTCCGCGTAGTGAAGAAACGGAATTAAAAGAAGAAGTTAGCAGTGGCATATTAATTCCTGAATCAATATTAAAAGAGCCTCACTCACCGCCAAAGGCACCGCCTGCTGAAGCTAGTGCAGAAAGAAAAACTACTCCACCGCCACCAAACGTTACTGAAAGCTTACCCCGCGCTTTTAGAAAAAGTCGTCCCCTTTATCCTAAAGAAATAGCCTATATTCGCGAAATTTTTGGTCCTAGCATGCGCTATGACAAAATTCGCATTACCCGAGATCACTGGTTTAGCGCCGGATCAACTCGTGTTACGGGAAATACCATTAATTTTACAAGTTTTTATGCAGGAGAGCCTCTTTTCGAAGATACTCCTAAGCAAGCACTTAATGATGCTGGGTTAGATTTACTCGGACACGAGGCTATGCATGTTTGGCAATACCAAAATGGTGGTTGGGCATATGCAGGTGACGCTCTAGCAAAGCAAGCCGCAGGGTTTTACAGCACTGGCAGCCGGAATACTGCTTATGATTGGCAAACTGCCGTTGAATGGGAACTCCCCTGGAAAAAATGGGGTCCAGAACAGCAAGCGCAAGCAATTGATGATTGGAATTTAGCCCGAAGAGGCCGGGAAAGTGGTAGTGGTGCTGCTGTTAGCGGCGGCGAAGAGTTAGTTGAAAAACTTCAGCCTTATGTTGAAAAAGTTCAACGGGGGGAGGGCGCTACTAAGTTTTCCTATCCCGGAACATTAGTTTGTGCTTTTATTCTTGGCGGAGTAGGTTATATTGCTAAACGGGATAAAGGAACTGCTGCAGGGATTGCCCTTGCAGTTTTAATAAACCTGCCCTGGAACTATTGGTTCTTGAAAAAGTCTAAGCACGATTAAACAATTCTTCAACTTTAGGCGGAATAGTTCTGTAATCATTTAACAATCGAACAGCCAATTCATTAGCAAGTTTATGGGCGTAGTCTTTAGGCTCCCCTCCTAAAGAAGAATAATAACTACTTAAATAGCTTAATCCTAGCCCAGCAGAATTGACAAGTTGAGTTATAGCTACAATACCAGGACTAATCTGATTGCCATCAATTGATAAAACATTAATGTAGGGTTCACTATACAAAAAATCTGTAGAGACATCATTATCTCCTGTATAGTAATACAAACTAGCTAGTGCATTTGCCAAGCTTTCAAGAGCTTCATGATATTCTGGAGTAACTTCGGCTTCAAACTCTAGTGTAATCATTCGATCATAATTAACAACTGGTTTGAAAAAATCTCGCTCTTCGTCCGTAAAAGATACATTACTGGGAGGAAGGTCTCCATATTCTTCCTCTAATGTAGGATCAAAAATTTTGACCAATCTCAAATTCTGCTGTATAGCCCTGGCTTGACGAAGAATATCAGCAATTTCATAAGGACGTGGAATTAGTTGGTCTTCCACTTCCATAAAATAAAGGGAGTCATCAGGATGTAAATCATCAATTAAATGATGATAAGGCGTTGAGATCTTTTCCAGTTCATCAACGTATAGCCCCCAAAAAATCTCAGGGGCATAAAAAAGATTATCCACAACTGCATCAAACGCATTATTGATTTTGTTTCGATCTTTGATTTCTGGCGCAAAAATGATATTTCTTATCTCAATGCCTGCATCAGCTGCATATTGACGAGCACCAGGATGTTGTAAATAGCAAGCAAGTTCTATATTTCGGCGCGGAACAATCAGTCCTGTTCTTTGCCTTGCTATTATTAATCTTGACCAGGCTTCGGGATCACCTGTAGCAGCAGCCCGCTCTAGGTCTCTAAGATTAACATCGGCATTTCTGCGGTATCGAGCCTTTTTATTTGGACGCCAATCGGGATCCACCCAAGGTTCGGGATGCCAAGGGCCATAATGCCCTGCACGATGAGCGCGGCCTACTAATCGAGGTGTCCCAGGATAGCGAGCAATTCCTTGAGGCTGATATTCTTGGTAAAATTCTTCGATGGAAATAGGACAATCGCCCATTTCCTGCTCACAGTGTTGCCAATCGTAAATCTCACCATCACGTTCAACCCATGCATGTGCAGTTAGTTCTGTGCCAAATATGGGATGAAGGATCCATCCATGAACAAGTTCACCACCATTATTTACAGCGTTCCACAAAGCCCATTGGTAACAGTTGCCCTGCTTTTCCATAGATGCATTATAGCATTTACGGAACTAAGCTTGGGTCGTGAAGTCTTAAGATATCTTCTTCATTCAACTGAGGAAGAGCTATCTCAATCAGTTCCCGAGTAATAAATTTACGATTCCCATCGTGAAAGCTTTTTCGTGAAAAACCAAGTAAAACAGGTAAATGGTCAACTCGCCACTCATTTATACGGTTTATGAGACCCCAGTTTTCAACCGGGAACTTGTTAAAGCCAAACCCTGGATCAAGAATTATGTTTTCAATGCCTTTTTCTCTAAGCCCCTCTAATCGCTTTTCAAACCATGACCCTAGCTGTTTGGCAGTAGCTGGTCCTCGATGCATGAGAACCGTTTGATAAGTATTTCTCCATTGATGTCGTCGGACAACACGTTGCATAGCTTCGTGCAGACCACCAACATCATTCAATATATCAATACCTGTCTTAAATACTTGCTCTGCTACTTCTGGTTTGTAAGTATCTACTGACAAAGGGCATTTCAGTTTCTTCAAAGCCCATAAAACTGGCAGCAATCGATCTAATTCCTCCTGTAATGAAATAGGCTCGGCTCCAGGTCGGGTGCTCTCAGCCCCGACATCAATGATATCAGCACCTGCAGCTATTAAAGCCCGAGCCTGAGAGACTGCAGCTTCGGGCTCTAAATAAAGACCACCATCACTAAAGCTGTCTGGAGTTACATTCAAAATTCCCATTATCTTAGGCATAACCGGCTCCTGCGGGTCCCGTTTCTTGGCGGAAAATCAAGCTATATCTATCTGTGGTTGATGACGTTAGATAGTGAAAAGGGCGATAACGTTGTTCTGCTTGATTTCTGGGCGCTCGCAATACAACCATAGACCCTGGTGCGCAATTCACCTTTTCTGCGGCTTCCCCTTTTCTATTTTGACAAGTATATAATGCAGCGTCTCCGCTCAAAACAAAAATAACAATTAAATTGAGGCTACTTGAAAAGTCTCTGTGTGGCGTAATACCTCCTGTCTTTGCCGGATAGTGATGAATGCCAATGCTATTAAAGCTAGTATCCAACAACGCTGTATCTCGCAAATTCTCAGCTAGGGGTTCCGCAAAAAGCCGGAATTGTTGAAACCAGCTTTCCAAGCAAGAGGCCAGAGGTATTATTGCCTCTGTTAGCTCCTCAGGAACCATTTTAAGTCGCTCAAGATAGCAAATTTGCATTTCTTGAATGACACGTCCCCGTTCTCTTTGGGGAGTAACAAACCCCTCACCCTTTTTTCTGAAATTATCAAATACGTTAACTAATGCGGCGCAATCCTTGCTAGTAACTACACCGGCTTGACTTGCAACACCCCTAGAAGCAAAGTTAAACAGCGTCTGGGCTGTCTGCCTGGGATTTAAGTTGATTTTTAAGTTCTGCAAGCGTCACCCCCAGCTTTGGATGAATAAATTTTGGAGCAAGATCGCACAGCGGCTCCAATACAAACATTCTATCACTAATAGCTGGATGCGGAAGCGTTAGTATGCGAGTTTCGAGGCACCAATCGTCATAAAATAGCAAATCCAAATCAATGATTCTGGGTCCATTAGCAAATTCTCGAACCCGGCCCATAAGAGTTTCCAATCCAAGAAGACTTTTCAATAACTCCTCAGGATGAAGTCCGGTTTCTATCTCAATTGCAGCATTCAGAAACCGATTTTGGTTTGTGTAACCATATGGAGGGGTATCATAAAAATGGGATACCCTAAGGACTTTTGCAAACTTGCTAACGGCTTGGATAGCCGTATCAAGATTTTCTTGTCGATCACCTAGATTTGAGCCTAAGCCTATGAATACTTGTTCAGTCAAACAACTTCAACTCCTTCAAAGAGAGTGATTATTACTTCTGGTGATACTAACAGCCGTATAATCGACATTCTTAAGAGCTTGCGGCTTTTTAACTGTTAATTCCACAGTTTCTATCCTAAAAGAGGATAATATTAAGCCAGCTATAGTTTCTGCCAAAGTCTCTATGAGATGAAATTCACCTTCATCAAGTGTTTTTTGGATTAGTTTGTTAACTTCACTATAGTTTATGGTGTCTTTAATATCATCTGATAGATGTGCCCGTGTTCCAGTAGCATTTTTGCCCCCATAAGGATGCATTACGATGTCCATAATGACTGGCTGAACAAATTGTTTTTCTTTTTTAGTAATGCCCAAGTTTGCTGAATACTGGGCTCCTCGCAATTCAATCTTCATTTTGACCCCATTTGACCATTTCGTTGTATTCATCTCGTGCTTGATTAGTCAGTAACTCTTCCCGCAAACGCCTGTCGCGTTGTATTTTCTGCAGACGTGTGGCATCATGGCAGACTTTATGGCAATGAATGCATATTCCATCAAAAACTTTAAATGTTTTTTGGCACTGAGGAATTACTATAAGTCGAATAAGCAGAATAGGACAAATCAAACCAAACCAAACAGCATATGAAGTCCAAAGACCCTTCAACAACATAATAAATGATAATAATGCTAAAACCGTAAGTCCTCCGCCACCAAAAATGGTTAGTGGCAAAATATGGGATGATTGATATTCAGACTGTTTTTTATACCACTTGTGAATACCTAAAAATTTACAAAGAATAATTCTATCCAAAGTCATTTGTCTTCCTTTGTTACAGTTCGAATACCATGAAATTCCAACGTCACAGTGTTAGATGAAAGTGAGAGGTCAGTTACATTAATCAGAACGCTTGATCCTTTAGAAATAAATCGAGGCATAAGTAGTTTATACTGTGGACTAAAATTAATTGAATGAAGCGGAGAATCGCTTAGCGATGCTCTCTCTGTAGGATCTGTAATAAATTCTATAGAACAAGCAAAATCGTGGCAAGAAACAGCGACTATGTAGTGTAGTTCAAAATTAAAGTAAAAGCGATGAAGATTGTCGCGCTGACCTCCTGCAGATAGAATTTCAAAAAAAGGTCTGACGACAAAATGGCCATGTTCATACATTCCCAATCGACGTTGGGCATTCAACAAAGCTTCAGTAGCTTCAGGATCGCCAGCTAAACTTCCTCTTTCTAATTTTCTTAGTCTATCATCCATTTATTCAGTATCGTGCAACTTAAACTTTATATGCTGCTGTTGTTTTTCATGTAAAAGCGCTTGCTTGCTGTGTACTGCAGAGCGTAAATTGCCCCAAAACCGCTTAAACCAAGAATGCTGCCAATTTATATCTATATTTTTATTACCGTGAGCATGAATATTTTGGACATAACTATTTTTAACCAGTTTCCAAAGTTCATTGCGTGTCAGGGGTATTTCTTTGGTAGAGACTAACAGCGGAACGCTGTCTTCATCAAGCTCCTCTGCATCTAGGGCCTGATTGAATGCTTCAACCCAAGAGCCATAGCGCTTATTGACAACATCGGTAAATTCGGGCTCTCCAGATGCTTCTGTCATAGGGGACGTAACCTTTTCGGCCACTCAATGTGGCTAACAAAATCTGACTTACAGACCTTTTCAAATTGGTCAAAAGCTATACTACAGGTATCTAGTGAGTCATTCCCGGTCAAATTTATCACTACCCCCAAATCCACTAATTTTTGGCGATTGGCTTCAGCCAGATTTCCACTAATGAAGACTCGAATTGGATCACCGGGCGGCTGTTCCATACCATTTAGCCACCTTAACATTTGACTTTGACCTTGAGGACACAGTATCCCCGTCCAATCGGGCTGCTTATCGAATTTTACTAGTCGCATGAGACGGTACCCCTTGAATAAAATTAGCAATTCCAGCAAAACTGCAGCGCTCAATATCGTTCAATGCGTAAAGCCTACGAGCCAGGGTTTCATCCATCCCTGCCCACTTTAATATGGCAGCAGAAGGCAACTCAATAGACCACTCATTTTTACCAATAAGATAGCAATAAGCATCTCTGACTCCATTCTTGCCTTCATGAGGGCCATCCCACCTGCCGCGACCTGTTTCTTCGCGATAAGTTTCAATCAGTAATCCCAGCGCACAATAACGATTACCCCGTTTGAGAAAATCACGGGCTTGCCCATAATTGCCAAGTCTAAGTTTACGCATTAGAGCATTTTTAACATCTTCATACACAGGAAAGCCTTTAGTCGGTGAGAGCTATTTGTTGGTCTATATCAACATTTGTGATTCCCAGCGCCCTAAGTTCAGCAGGAACCTGCAATGGGCCAGATGCTTTCCAGTTAGTCACATCTGTTCCTGCTCGATTTAAATTAGGAACATGTTGAGTATGGGAAGTTAAGGAAACTCCAAATAATTTTTCAAATGTTGCTTGATCTGTAGTTGCACATAGACCAAATAAGCCTTTAAACAACATTAAAATCGAAATCCCCTGCTGCTTTAACCAGTCTTCAGCAGGAGCTAGTGCAAGTTCCGCTTCGTCACGCTTTCGTCCATTTCTATCCATCCGGATAATAAATCTAACTTGTTCCATTTTCTTCTTTCTTTTCTTTATATAAAGTTACGTAATACCGCTGTTGTTTTTTATCTCGATACATGATAAATCGGATACAGGGATTACCACTGTCTCCGATTTCAGTAGATGTAGCTTCTGGAAGACCCGCTGTCATTCGGAATCTGTGAAAAGCGTTGTACATATTACTTGCACTAACAATTACTTTTTCAGATTCATATTCTCTTGGCGAAATTTCAATTGTTCTGCTAATTTCAAATAGTCGCATCTATAGCCAGCTTTCTATAAAGATGATTTGTGCTATCCACAACAACACCCCGACCACTACTCCACTTGCAGATCCAATTGAAGTCCACATCAGGCAAAGATTGACCGGGCAATCTCCTGCATCTTCTGGAATATCGAACAGGTCTTCTCCGCACATTTGGTAATATCGTAGACACGCAATAAGAGTAACAGCCGCAAAAATCACTAAGCTTTTACAAATGATTGTTGTTGCCACACGGTCCTCACAACAAGATTTCGTATATCCTACTTCGATCTGCGGGTTTTGCAAGCTCCAAGTTTAGATGTTGGCAATGAAAATTATTATGAGAAGATTCTGGTATGACTGTAAAAAGATTTTATTGGCAACAACAAATAGTGCAACAATTTCCTGGCATCGTTCTTAATATTGGAAGCAATGAAGACCCGGCACGGCTAAAACAAAATTTTGGCTATCGTGTTCTAAACTGTGATTTTGAAGCATTTGATAGCGAATTAAAACGACCTAACAACGTCGATATTATTTTTGACGCTGTTCGCGACCCCTGGCCTTTCCCTGATAACTATGCCAACTTAGTTATTATGGGCGATATGCTTGAACACTTACTGGTTCCAGATATCGAAGAGATTCTTGGCAAAGCTTATCGTGTTGGTCTCCACTTAGCTATAACTGTGCCGCGTGATGAACGAATTCTTACTGAAAAACAAAAGAATGAAACGACAAACCCGTATATGTATCACCAAACAGTTGTCACTGAAGAACTGTTGCGAGAGCAATTGAAAAAAACCAATTGGGAAATTTTAGATTGGCAAACAGTAGACTATGATTGGGTTCCTGAAGGATACTTAGTTCTTTGTAAGCGAAAGACAACAGCACAATCTCTCGGCTTGACTGGCGGCCCGTCCACGCCTTAAGTAATTTCGATCTTATGGTAAATTCTGGTATGAAACCACTTATTTATCATGGCAATGGCGGCACAACAGACGGCGAATACGCCGAAATACTAGCGGAATTACTAAAAACACCAGCTAATCGTTTTAAACAACCAGAAAATGTTTTAGTTCTTACTTGGAATACTTATGATGGTGATCGGGACTTAGACATTAGCCTTAAACATTTAGGCTATAACGCCGCTTCACCAGTTACTCAAGAAACGGAATGGGTTGCTAAAAATAAGTTCAAGTCAAAAGAAGAACCGGGTCGTTGGATTAATCTGAATAAAATCCTCTATTTGAAGAGTTTTTGCGATAATTATGATTTCACAGGCATCGATTATGTCCTCATTTGTGATTACACAGATGTAATCATTACGGATGATCTAAATGAAGTCGTTAAACGTTTCGAAGATTTTGGATGCCAAGCTCTATACAATAGTGAAGTGAATTGTTTCAGTAGCAACGAATTTAAGCTAGATCAAGATCAAATTGCTGACAAGGAAGGCAAGCCTCGGGTTTATCTCAACTCAGGAGCCTGCATTGTCCGAGCAACCTATTTACCAAAATTAGTTGAAGAAGCATATAAAGCTCTTGGTGAGCCTCGATCTACAGATGATCAAATACTTTATCACAAGGTTTATGTTGAAAACTACCCCGATGTAAAAATTGATAGAGAAGAAGTTATCTTTAAGTGCATGCACAACAATGAGCCAAAAAGTCGAGAGCGCTATTTTGATTGGTTTTTGCAACGCCAAAAAGTCGGTATCGGGCTGCCGATGCTATTTCCCTTTGTCCACTTCAAATTTGTCAATAGTTTTCTTGCACTGCAGAAGCCGCCCAACCATGTTAGCCTATCTAATGTTGGCAGCCTTACTGCCCTTGCTCGCAATCAAATTGTTGATATCGCCCAAAAACAAGGCTGCAAATATCTGATGTTTTTAGACACCGATATGACCTTTCCTCCAGATACTATCCTCAGGCTAATGAAGCATCAAAAAGACATTGTTTCGGGTCTGTATTTTGAGCGTTATGCCCCCCATCGTCCCGTCATCCGCCAAGACTACGATGATGGCAAAGAAAAAGGCTATGCCCTTGCTGACTATACCCAAGGCGACCTTATTGAGGTAGCTGCAACTGGCGGGGGTTGTCTGCTCATTAACATGGAAGTCTTTGATCGATTGGAGAAGCCCTACTTTGATTACCGTCTAGAGAAAACTGAAAAGGATTTGGGCATCAAAGAAACTTTCTACAGCGAAGACCTCGTATTCTGTGAAAAAGCTCGTCGCGCAGGTTATAAAATCTGGTGCGATACTACTATTCGTTGTGGGCACCTTATCAATGATGTTGAAATAGGTGAACAACACTGGGATGGGACTACTGAATTTCGCTAATCAATTAAACAACGATTGGGTTAAAAACTTCAACGAATTGTAAATCGCAGCACCACTGAACTGTTTCGCCTGCCGATCCAGTAACTCGAACTCGAACGTCAGTTCCGCTAGTATCAATATCACAAGTCCAGGTTGAGGCAGGGGCTCCAGAGTTTGTACTTGTAAAAGCTGGTGTTCCCACCAAGGTTAATACTCCAGTGTCGTTGTATGCAGTAGCCTGCGCAAGAACAAAGCTAGCGCTTTGATCTGCGGTAGCGCTTCGACAAGAGACGATACAAGTTATTGCATATGTAGTATCATCTTCTGTTTCGATTGTAGCTAAGGTACCAGTAGTTGTGCCAGTAGTAACAGTGTTTTTAATGAGATGGCTAACTTGCGCTGCTCCTGAGGGGGTGGTGCGGTTACTTCCCCAAACTTTTTGGTCATCCTGACGAATAACAACATTAGTACCTTGAGCAAAGCATCGACTTAAACCATTAGTATCAGTAGAAATACTGTTACCCTGAATAAAAATATTGGTGCATTCACCGCCTACACTGTTATTTTGCCCTTGAATAAAAATTTGATCAGCGCCGTTGCTTCCTGTGAAATCATTGTTGTATCCTTGAGCAAAGCAGTTTTGGAGATTGCCTCCCGACCAACTGCTATAGCTACCTTGAACCATAACATGGTTACCGCCAACAGTATTTTGGTAACCTTGGACAAAGTTAATGCTACTGCTATTTTCAAGAGTAAGGTTGGAGCCCTGGGCTAAGATATTAGTTCTTGAGTCAGGAGATCCACTAGTATCATCAGCATAGATATAGCGGCCTTGTGCAAAAACTTGATATCCGTTGATAAGATCAACTTGATAGCCCTGCGTTAAAGTATTTTCACTACTAGCGGTATAGTTATTACCTCCTTGAGTAAAGTTGTAAGTGTCACCCGGACCAATATAGTTAGAATAGCCTTGAGCAAAAGACACATCATCGTTAACTTCGTTGCTATAGCCTTGTGCAAAAGTTGCATTATAGCCCGTTCCTGCTGAGTTAGAATATCCTTGGGCAAAGCTATTATTACCAGCCGAGTTTGAATAGCCGATAGCCGCCGAAGAAGTGCCCTCTGCATATGAATAATAACCAAGAGCAAACGAGTTACTGCCTGAGGTTACTGCGGTATTACCTAGTGCAAAGCTGTTATCGCTGCTGGCTTGTGAATTATTACCCTGGGATAGCGAGTTTGTTCCTGTAGCTGTAGGAGCTACAGCACCCATACCAACACCAGCATTGGTTCCTGTGCCGTCAGTGAAGAAGCCGCTGCCTCCGCCGCCACCTCCGGTGCCAGCAGTAACCGTGTCTAGAAGAATAACACCATCAGTTGCGTCTAGGGTGGTAGCCTTTGCCACAACTCTTTCTACAGTACCTGCACTGGTTGCAAAAGCACCTGCAGTATTACTTAGAAATACTGTTTGACCAACTTCAGTAAATGCCGAAGTGTTTAAGCCTCCAAAGCTACCTTCAACTAAAACACTTCCACACTCACCTGCTGCAACGTCAGCACTAAGAATACCGATTACAGCACTGGTTGAACTAGCAGCTGCGCTAGCTAAATCAATATTAGGAAGTTGAAGAGTAGCATCAAAACCACTTTGATAAACAAGCTGCCCCTTAGTCATTGCTGAACCGCTGACGTTTTGTGCTTTAATAAAGCACTTATCATCAATAAAGGCAGTTGAAAGCTCTAAACTATTGTTTAAGTGGGCATCACTACAGAAGTAAATCGTAATACCTTGATTATTTTTGTAAGCAGGGTTAGTGGTATCAAGAGGGCGTGCTCGGATATAGCTCAAATTAGTTGCGTTTTGGAAAACTGTTCCTGTGGCAAGAACCTCACTAGGATTTGCTCCTATATAGCCTAAGCTTGCCAGAGTTTGCTGGGTGCATCCACAATCTAGAGTGCCAAGTATCTTTTCAACATAAGCACGACTTATAACAACGTATTCACCTGTAGTAAAATTAATAGCCATCTTGATATCCTCTCAAAGAGATTATAGCAAAGATGGCTATTAATTTTACAAAATGTTGTAACGAATTAAGCTAGAGGGTTAACTACATCAGCACTGCCAGCAGCTTTGTGAGTATTGACTAGAGTAACCAGTTTGTCAAGTATAGCACTAGCTTCAGCCTGAGTAGTATCGAGGGCTGTATTAACTGCAGCCTTTCCTCCAGGAGCTTCATCTACAAGTAGGCTAACTCGCTGCACAATACCTCTTGCAGTACGCACAGTTCGCTTGAGTGCCTTTTGGATTTTTGCTGCACACACAGCGTCAGTAGGTGCGTGACTAGCATCTGGGTTCATATCAGCAATTGCCATAATTATCTCCTTATCAACCCATTATACAAAATGTACATAAAAAAACACCAGCAAGATTTGCCGGTGTACCAATTAAAGAAAATAAAGCTAGAAATTGTTGTTGTCTAGTTCTTCATCATACTTGGTGTTTTCTGTTTCGCAGGTTTCGCTGCAAAATCTATCAATTCCTGGCCCTAGTTGCGGCTGTGCAGCTACAGGACCGCCGCACCAAGTACAGTGGTCTTCAATCTCACCCGTACATGGCTGGGGAACACCCTTTTCACAATATCGACATTTTTTCATAAAGCCTTTTTAGTTATCGATGGTGTCGATACCCACCACACCAAAACCCATAGCAAAAGTGTCAAGCGTTACCTGACTGCCATCGGTAAAATGAAAAGTCCAACTATTCACACCCAGGATTTCTACGCTGGCAACCGTTTTGCCGACAAAGAGTCCGTTGATTTCTTTACGACGAGCAGGGTCAGTGGGAGACAGGCGGGGCTTCATAGGGTTTTCCTTTTGACATTTACAGGGAACTAGAATTTTGCATCGGGCCATATTGGGGAAAACAGGGTCTTGTTCCCAAAGCTGGCCCGTGTCTTCACACGTAAAACAAGTAAAGCGCTCAGAGGCTCGTTCGCGCAGGTCGTTCCACTCAGGCCACGGTTCAGGATCAAAGGCTAGTTCCACGTTTTCTCCAAAAACCGTAACCCGACGTAACCCGACGTGCTTTTTAAGGTAGCAAACTTTGCGCGAAGGTCAAGACACATTGCTACTCAAAAACTACTTGCAGAAGATGCTCATTTCCGCCTGCAGCGTAGCGCCCAAAGATGGCTTCACCTTTTTCCTTGCTAAGGCCGAGAGCTTTTTCTAGCTCTTTTTCCCGACAGGCAAAGCCCCATCCTGTTTCATCTAGGATGGTAACCCCAGGCTCATCATCTGGATTGGCCTTTTCCAGATAAGCCAAAAGGCCCTTATCCCATTCCGTCCAATCTGTCTGTCCTTGGAAAGTTTCTCCCCAGCGGTAGCGGACGGAAAACTCACGACCACCTTTAACAGCTTCAAGAAACTTTTTTGAAATCGCACTCATTCACTAATTGCCTTTGACTAGGTGAGGTCAGCACATACCTTGACAAGACTCCAATTTATATAAACCGGAGCATTGTCAAGATTTGTGGATTATTAGAGTAGTTGGAACAATGCGCCTACATCGGGGAGGGGCAGATGGCAGGAGTGGGCATCCCCGACTCATCGAGACCAACGCCTGGAAGCTTGCCATCGGGACGCTGATGATACGCGCGCCGGTCGCGAGCATGTTCACTCACGAGACGCCGCATTTCGCTGACACTGCCAGCAAAGCGCCGACTTGCAATCCGCTTCTCTAGCTCTGGACGAATCAGATCGCAAACCGGAATTAGGATATCCCGTCGCGGCATATCGCCCGAATAAGGGAACTTATAGACGTTTCGCTCTAGCCCCATGCTGACAAGCGTCGAATCATCGGCGTCAAAGCGAAGATTCAGATAGTTGCGAGCAGCAGGACGACTAAAGTTCTTTTCCTGGGGACGGCTAAAAACGAGCGCAACGCGCGCTTCGCCGTTGCGAACATCAACGCCGACTGAAACGCCTGCTTTGACAAAATAACGAACATCTCGACTCTGGAAGCTCATGGTAAGCCTTTTCTCTGTGGGAGGTTAAGTATGATAGGGTTTTCTGTCCGAGTTGTCAAGACAACTCGGTTTCAGATGGGTTTCAAGCAGAACTATTTTCGTTTCCCGTCAAAAGGGGAAATGTAGGTTTCTTTTGCATCTTCACTTGCGTAAAGCTTATCAAGAGAAGAGCGGACTACATTAGTCCAGGCTTTTCGAGCTTCCATAAAATCAATAGAGCCAGTCCGTCCAAACATTGGCTTTATTTTGCTATGCTGCAATTGGCCAAAAACGACGCTATTAGATTCGATGCTCATCCCATGCAAAATGGCTGCTTGCTCCTTGGCAAACTTAACAAATATTACAGGATGAAAATAATAAATATCTTCAATATCAAAGCCCTCAGGATCACCATTAAATAAAGGAGAACCTAGGATGCTGCCGAGATCCATCTCAATCCCTATCCCTTAACAATCCCTATCCCTTAACACAAAGAACTTGTTTAAGCGTATACTGGATATCTACCAAGTCACGCTGTGCGCGCATAACTGCCTCAATATCTTTATAAGCCTTAGGCGTTTCGTCAAGCACTCCAGCATCCTTACGGCATTCAACACCTTCAGTAGCCTTTTTATGTTGATCTACCGTAAAGCGCTTTTTAGCCTCACGACGGCTCATGACTCGGCCCGCACCGTGACTGCAGCTATTGAAACTTTCTGGATTGCCCTTGCCCGCGACAATAAAGCTCTTAGCCCCCATGCTACCGGGGATAATACCCCACTGACCTTGGCGAGCACTAACAGCACCTTTTCGGGTTACCCAGATGTTTTCACCAAAGTGATTTTCCATATCAACGTAGTTGTGGTGACAGTTAACAACTTCCCCTTCAACATCAAAGCCAGGAATTTCACTCTGCAGTAATGCCCCGATGACATTATCCATCATAATTTCACGGTTAACTCGTGCAAAGTCCTGTGCCCATTTTACTGCAAAAGTATAGTCAGAGAAATGTTCTGTATTTTCTGGAAAGTAGCTTAAATCTTGGTCAGGAAGGTTGATAAACCATTTTTCCATATCCCGCTTAGCAAGCTCAATAAAGTAACTACCAATTCGGTTGCCTACTCCACGGCTACCACTATGAAGCATAATCCAAACATCATTGTTCTGATCTAAACATACTTCAACGAAGTGATTACCGCTACCGAGAGTTCCAAGATGTTCAGCAGTTTTACCACGACCTTTTCGACCAGCAACTTTGGGATGCTTATCTGTTATTAGTTTATAGGCTGACTCAAGTTGAGTCCATTCTGCCGCTACAGTTCTAGGAACACTGCCCCAGGCACCTCGGTCATTTCTGCCACCATTATCAGTCCTACCGTGAGGAACTGCACGCTCGATAGCATGACGAATAGCTTTAAGGTTATCTGGAAGGTCATTAGCGGAAAGTGTTGTTTTTGCTGCCATCATCCCACATCCCAAATCGACACCTACGGCAGCAGGGATAATAGCTTTCTTTGTGGGAATTACGCTACCTACAGTAGCCCCCTTTCCGTGATGGCAATCAGGCATAATGGCAACATGCTTAAAAATAAAAGGCATTGCTGCAATATTGAGAACTTGCTTCTTAGCACTTTCCTCTACTGGAACCCCGTCAACCCATGCCTTGGCGATCTTGCCAGGCTGTGATGACTGGAAAACGTGATAGTTTGTGCGATCTTGCTTGTTTTTCTTACTCATAGCTCTTTAGACTAGTAGGAGTTCTGATAATGTCAAGGCTAATTAGATTAAATTCTAGCCTTCGCTTGAAATACCGTGCAAACTTTCATTAAGCAGCTTTGCAGCTTTAAGCCGCAAGCAGGAGTCGCGCGCTTCTTTAACACGAAGGGCATCCCTCTTAGACAAGGCAAGAGGAAGAGAGATTGATACTCCCTCTCCCAGACGGGAGTCGCCAATGTAAACAGCAAAATCCTTATCTATTTCAATGATAACTTTGCTTTTATGTTGCAAGATTCTTTTTTTAGAATCACGCCAAGTTTTTACTTCCCAATCTTCGGGATATTTGAGAATAATACTAGTGATGTGCTTTGCAAATTCTTTACTAGTCAAACTAAACTCACTTAAAAAGAGGTAATGGCGGGGGCTACCAACCTGCCCTTGTCACCTGCTACTCTACAGTAGCCTCACCATGATTCCCAAAGGGGAGTGGACTACTGCTTAGGAGCCCCAGAAGGCTTAAGCACCGGCTTGCTGCGCGGGCAGAGACCAATTTGGTTCAGACCCTTCATGATAGCCATCTCGCGACGATCATGATTGCTGCGCTTGTGGAATGCCTCGGTGGGCTTGGCCTTGGTCACGCTACGCAGGAATTCACCGAAATGCTCCTGCAGAATAGCGATCTTCTCGGGGTAGACAGGGCTTCCATCCGGATTGCACGCTAGAACGCCCTCATCCAGAGTCAACGAATGGGTAACTTCCATTCGATCATCAAGGATTTGGGCCGCGTCATCCAGATCGATTTCCTCACCCTCATTGGCCAGAGCATCGACGATGGCATGCATAGCCTCATGCTTAAGGGTGGCTTCACCTTCGTACTCCTCTTGGAGTTCGTCATCAGCCGACTCCTCAAAGTAATTGAAGGCGCTGTAACGGTTCTGAATGTAGTAAGCAGCGGTGCCAGCATCGACATCGTTACCCTTTGCATCCTGTCCCGTAGCCTGGACCTTAATGGAACCGACAAAATCGTTTCCATTCAGGTTAAGAGCAATACGCTGCTCTTCAATTTCGGGAAAAAGCTCAGCCTCAAGGGCTTTCACCTCATCCTTACTCTTGTTAAGCAGAGCCTTGGTCTGCTGAAGCTTCAGCAAATCAAGTGCGCGGCCTTCTAGGGTGATGACCGGCTTATCGCTCTTCTTTTTACCCTTCTTAGTACTGGTCTTATTCAGTCCAGCCAAGAAACCTGTGACTCCACCAGCTAGCGCACCCTTGGCTTTGCCTCCAGGGGAGTGCTTATGCTTGGTGTTGGTCTTTGCAGTTGCCTTAACAGATCGCGCTTTCGCCACGATTTACTCTCAGTGATGCTGGGATTAGCGCCCAAAATGATTGCAAATCAGTTCTGGGTAGGAATCACGCATCGTTTGGGGTTGATGATGCTGGGATAGCGGTTCCCAATGTCAACGAGACAAGAGGATAGTCCATCACGCATCGCCTCTCATTCTACAGATTTTAGAAATCTTGTCAAGATTCCTCGTCTGAGGATTTTTGGCCGAGGACAAAGTCCCAACACTCACAATACTTACAACCAACGGGCTCCATATCCTCATATGTGTCAAAATGCCGGTAATATGGATGGCCACATTCACAAGTGTGATCGTCCCCATAATTCGGATTGTAAAGCCGAACAGTTTTGACGATCTTTTTAATCAGATAAGGTTTCTCTTCCACTCTACTCGAATTCCTTTATAAGAGTTTCATAGTCTTGGGCACGTTGCTGGGCTTGTTGATATTGCTGTTGAATTAGTGAAAGGTCTGGCGTGATGTTTTGCACCTTACAAAATGCAACAAGCTGTGCAGTATCTTGGAAATAGATCTCCATATCTCCGTCATTACAGTAAATCTGGGTATCACCAATTTTTAGAGTATGATGCCAGGATATATTCTCCCATTCCATTCGATCAAGAAATTTACCTACGCGCTCATCTTTAATTTTACAGAAAAGAGCTGTGCCACCCCGAGTAATCTGCCAAGGAAGCCCAGCCAAAAGCTGTTGTTCTTTTGCAACCTCTGCAAAAAGAACATTTATACGTTCTGCAGCAGCGTCTCGTTGTGCAAAAACCCTATTCCCTTCTTCATCAAGTTGCTGCCACTCTTTTACAGCGTCTTGAAAAGCTGTGGTTTGTCTCTCTAGCCGCCATCGAGCACGAGTCTCTGGGCTGTGACGTTCACACCATTCACCATCAATGCGAGCACCCGTACATTGGCGCTCATTGCCCGTTGCACCAAGCTGCGCTGCTACACACTTGGTGGGATCAAGCTCGTTAGGAGGCTTCGGCTCTGCGCGAGGCGCATAAGGTCCATTGGGATCAAATTTTTCTCTTACAGCCATTATTAGCTCCAGTGTCGAGGTCTGCGGAAGCGGAAACCATTAAAACGGCGACCGCCCTCGCGATGCTCATTTCCAATGATCCAAAAACTCAACCCGCCATTTATACCACCAACTAGAAGGAAAACAAGGAAAATTGCCCAGCCCGGAGGTTCAATGGTGAGATAATCAAAATCAGCGAAGGGCTTGCGAACAAATCGCTTTTCAACCTGAGGTGCCATATAATCGACAACAGCCTCAAGATTTAATTTGCCTTGGCTTGCCACAAATTCTCGAACGTCAACTTTAAGCCCCTCAATTTCAGTCCAAGAAAAAACGTGACACCATTCCACATTAAATTCATCATCTACTCCAACTGTGACAACAAATTCATTCTTATTGCCCCCTTTCCAATAACTTTCTTGATCAAACCCGGCCTGTAGTGGTTGGTTCTTGAAGATAACAATGAGCATCCGAACTTGCTTGTGTGCGCCCATTGTTGCGTTGAAGCGGTTTAGTTTGGTTAGAGCAACGCCATGAGTCTGATCCCCGGTGCCAAGAATGCTATTACAGTCATAAAAATTTTGAATTGGAGGGTATTCCTGCAGCCCAAAATCTTTAGGATCGACCGCAGGATAGTTAAACACACTATCACTTACGGCCACTCTATTTTCGTAACTGTGGGATGTCGTGACCGGGATAAGAGTTAGTTGGTCACCACCCCAAGTTGTGCGATACATATCACCATCAATGCTGTGGTAATCTCTGTGCATATCATGAAAAACACGATTACCAAAACGACGAGCTAGCATTTCAAAATGATCACGGCTTACTGAAACCTCGATGCCATTGCTGTCGTAGATCTCCCAATGAGGAGGATGATCATCTACATCATATGCATGCTGGTAGCCATGGAAAGTAGTGCAACTACCATCTTTGTTATTACAGTCACACGAATTTTCGTGTGTACAAGGAACTTCCTCATCCCAGGCTTCATAATACTCGGCACGTTGCAAGGTGCCTCCCCAATATTCAGTATCACGAGTTTGGGCATGTTCAATAAGTGCCTTGGAAGTTACAATCAGTAAAACGCTGGCAGCAAATGGAATTAGAAATTCCCACCAGAGTGTTTCGTGCTGATATCGCTTATACAGAAAGATCGCAATACCAACCGGAATTAGCATGGCTAGCCAAATAATCATTCTGGAAAAGTCTTTCTTTTTGCTAATGGGTTTTCATAGCAGTGGCCCGACCCTTTCGGGCCAGGCCACGGACTACAGAATACTGGTCTGACAACTACTTGTTGTTGTTAAACAACTCTACGTTGTCATCCTGACCCGTCTGGAAGGTTTGTTCAGTGCGGCTACTGGTGACGACGGTGATTTCAACCGCTTCACGACCGCCGACAAAGAAACTGCTGGGAATGGTTTGCCGCAGGTTATCGTGTTCACGTTTTAGGTCGATCAGCTTGGTCTGCTCCCGAGTAAAAACCGTTCGCTGAGCTTCGATACTCCGCATCAGCGTCCGATAAAGACTAGTATCAAACTGGGGGTTGTGTTCCTGAATCCAGGACATCATTCGGCCTTGGCCATTATCATAACGACCGTGCATCAGATCGCCATAGATTTCCTTGAAAGCGTTTTTGTGTTCAGTAGCGACACCGGCTTGCTGTTGGATGATCTTCCAAGTGTTATCAAACACCGCTTCATTGTTCTTTTGCTGCGCTGTAATTTGATTACGCAGTCGAACTTCTGAGTTGTTGTAACTGGTGTACATAAGGAGGGGAATAAGGACAATGGCAGCTAGGCCAAGCAGTCCAACGATAAGACCTTTTTTCATGTTGCTCTTTCTGGGTTGGCTGAGGCTTCCTCAGCAGTAACCCGAGTTTAGCATATCTCGGGATGGTGTCAAGACGACCCAGCGTTACAAACCGTTGTCTTGTTTGGAACGCTCAGATTTCTCATTTTCTTCGTTATATTCTCGTTCTATATCTTCGCTAAGAAAATCCCAAATCCCCGTGCTGTCGCTTGTAGTAAAATTGTATTTTCCATCCCAGACAACGCAATCACCATTTTCATACAATTTAATCCCTCCCGTTCGAGGATTACGACCAGGATACTCAAATTGAATAAAAGGAACTTTGGGAACATTTAACTCATCATTTTGACAAGCACAGCCTTCATAATCACCTATACTTTTGCAGGCACAATCTATATGCTTAACATATAAGACACGAACAGTTGTACCACGCCCCATGTTTTCTAGCAACATACCTGGCTTAACTTGGTCTGGATGGACGATTACTTCTGCCACCAGTGCTCCCCGTGTTTGGTTGGAAGATGCACCTCATCTATAAATGGAGGTTTTTCTCCAGACAAAGCATTGTTAATCGCCTTCTCAACGATAATTCGCAGACGGGTGCTATCGTGCATACTCAGTCCTCGATAAGCAAAGTGAGGGAGGCTATCCCACCAATCATTGGTGACCCGCATTGCCCATGCTTCGGCTAATTCTTCTTCCGTGTTTGGATATGTCATCTTCCTCCATCAAAATACAGACACAGTATGGTTACTATAATAGGGATTAACATGGGTGCCATCATAGCACAACCCCATATTCCTGTTCGTTTAAATTCTTGCCAGCCAATATAAAGAGCAATGCCAGTATTAATTGTCTTTTGTTTTGTATTTCTTACAAACTGTTTTAATGCATACCAACGTAGAAATGCAAAAAATGCAAGACCGCCAAAAAACCAAAAGGCTGCGAAACCAAAAAGAATATAAGAAGCTGTATTCATTTCAAATTCAAACACGGTTAGCTCGTTTCACATTAAACTGTTTTGTGCAGCCGCTAGTGACACACTTGCCATCACTGGACATTTCTTCAATGCAATCCGCATGATACAAAGTTTTACAATCATCGCAATAAAAAACGCAACTATCAATAACTTCCCAGCAAAGCGGACAGGATTGTCCGCTACTTGGGCTGACATTGAGACTAAGTTTTGACCTTTTAGTCTTTTCTACTTTTTTTCTTTTAGGTTGTATCTGGCGAGGAGCAAATTGTGTTTGAGAAGATCTATCTAAGCTTTGCCTAACAAGTTCTTCAGTATTCCAGGGTGATTCAGATAATGACCACCACCAAAGATGAAAAAGAGCGCCTGAGGTAATTATCCCGATCAGAATAAGAATAAAATAGAGCATTACTCTTTTTCTTTAAGGCGCGCTTCAGCTCGCAGCCGATACTCTTCTTGTTGTTTACGGCGTTCTTCTGTATGCTCCGGGCAGAGAGTTTTTAGCCAACCTGCTCGATAAATTTCGCCAGGGTTGCCACAAATTTCACACACCTCTCCGCTGTAACTTTCAGCAAAGCTAACAGCGCCTTGAAATTTGTCATCAAGCCAAGCTGAGTAAAATCTTAGAGTACCAAATTTTTCTTTAACTTGGTCTAAGTGCCAAACTTCCAGTGGGTGTTTACCATCATATTTTTCAAGTGTCTTAGTTATCCAATCAGGGATTTCGCCATTTTTTTCTGAATCCCAATTATTAAGCCGTTCGATAGTCTTGTCATAATATTTGGCACGGGCATCCACGAAAGCTAGGAGTGTATCGATAAGGCCATACCAACCATTATCACATTCAAAATAAAAGCAAGGCTCTCCTTCTTCATTTTTTGGAAAAAGATCAGGATACTTTTGAAGAAGACTTTTAAGTTCAGGCATATCCGTTTTCCTTTGCCCATTGCTTCCATCGCTCGGGCTTTTCTAGCTTATGCTCTGCGCACCAAGCTCTCCATTCTGCTTCCGTTTCAAAAACTCGAACAAGATGGTGTAGGCTGGTATCTCCGCTTATTTCTTTTTCTTCATCATTCAACATTTGCATAAATAGCAAGATGAAATTATTTTTGCGCAGCTGATGCCCTTTAAGAATAACACGGAGGCGTCGAGTTAGGATACTTAACCGTTTCTCGGGGCACGCCGCGTCATCATTATTGAATTCGTTGACAAGCATACACGCCTCATCCCAACTATAAACTTGCCCTGAGTCAGGATGAATAAATCGTTGCCAAGTGTGGCGTTTTATTTTTGCTGCAAATTCGGTCCGGGAAAGGATTGGCTGCCAACCAAGTTCATAAATATAATCAGTGATTGCTACATCATAAGCCCTTGTCCAGATACCAATCAATGAAGAGATGTGGGCATACTCTTTACCATCTGGATGAGTCCATACTTCTGCTGTAAAGCCCCCATCTTCCCATTTTTTGTCAGTTTTAGACCAGCCTCGATCTATTAAGAACTGGGTTTCGTTATCCCACTTTTCTGCGAGGGCTTCAACTAGTGCTTCGGCTTCTTCTGGGCTTCTAACGTGCATTTGTCTCTAGCTTTCCAACAAAACAGATCCCGGCTTTTGTTGCTGCAGTTCGTTTACAGCTTCGAATGCTTTACGATTGACGCCTTTTTTTGATCTGTGATAGACTGTACGTCGTGTATGCCATTTGTCAAGAGCCTCGATGAATTGTTCAATTTCGAACTCATCCTCATCGTTAAAATGTTCATGACAAACAGTCAGTTCGCCCGCCATTGACAGAAAAGCGACAAGACGACCATCTATCTGGCAAAATATTTGATATTTTCTTTCGTCCACAAAATTATTTCTCCTCCTTTCTAATTATAGTTCCAGTTGGCGTATCATCAAGAGAGTAGCCCAGATCGTTAATCTGGTTACGCAAGGTGTCGGCCTCAGCCCACCGCTTTTCGTTCCGCATCTGCTCCCTTTCTTCAACCATCTTGGCAATCTCCACATCCACTTCAACATCAAAGTTCATAACTCCTAGAACATTATCAATTGAATGTAGTGTTTCTAAGATTAGCGCTGCATCGAACCGGCTAAAGACTTCCATATTGCAGCCCCGTCCCTTGCCAGTTTGCTGCTCTTCTTTGAGCCGCTTATTAAGACTACCAATCCACATGTGCAAAACAGCTAAGGCTCCAGAAACGTTAAAATCATTATCCATTGCCCGAGAAAAATCACGGCGGATCTGAACACACAGGTTCTCGACGTGGTAAAAGTTCTCAGTAAATGTTTCTCTGCCAATATGAGAAAGCTCTGCTATTTCATAGCCCAACGGTGTAGGTTCTGGACCCTTTTCAGCCCATTGTTTCATCGTTAGAATAAAGTTGTTAAGCCGTTCCACCGCTGCTACAGCACCATCAAGAGCTTCGTCCGTAAAGTTCAGGGCGCTACGGTAATGGGCACTAATAAAGAAGTAGCGCAAGGCATAAGGTCCCCAGCGATCCATAGCTTCTTCAATTGTCATAAAGTTCTTCAAACTCTTTGACATTTTATGGGCGTCAATCATGAGATGGCCGTTGTGCATCCAATAATTGACAAGCGGGCTTTCACCACTAGCCGCTTCCATCTGGCATATTTCAGCTTCATGATGTGGAAAAACTAGGTCAACGCCTCCGCCATGAATATCATACTGAGGTCCAAAGCAGGTATCTGTGATAGCAGTATCTTCAATGTGCCAACCGGGGCGGCCTGGACCCCATGAAATCGGCTCACCAGTTTCAGGATTCTTATCCCAAACAGCGCCAACCTCTCGCTCTCCTGGTTTTTCTAACTTCCACAGCACGAAATCCCCAGGATTTCGTTTGTCATTTCGGTCCCCAATACGAGAAACCTCACTCTGTTCCAGACCCCGACCAATTTGGCCTGATAACTTGCCATTTTCAGGAAACTTGGCTAGATCAAAATAAAGGCCATCTTCAAGCATATAGGTAAAACCTTTACGCTCTAATTCACCAATTTGATAGATGATTTCTGATATGCAGTCGGTGGCCCAATACTGACCACTGATACTATCAACACCTAGATCACGCAAGGCATCATCGAAAGCACTGGCATATCGCTCCGCAATAACACCATACTCGACACCTTCTTCTTGAGCCCGCTTAATAACTTTGTCATCAATGTCAGTTACGTTGATATTAAAAGTGACATTATAGCCCAAAAACTTTAGGTATTTGGCGACAACATCAAAACAGACATAGCTTCGACCATGACCGATGTGGGGGTCATCATAAACAGTCGGCCCACAGACAAACATCTGGACTTGACCGTGCTTGCGAGGCAGAAAAGGTTTCTTAATTCGGCTTAGTGTATCGTAAATTAGCATGAAATCCATTCCATTTTAAGGATATTGCCCTTGAAGCCTTCGGGAATCATCTCCGCCTCATATACATAACCTGACAAATAATTGTCTTGTTTCAACTTTCCCTGGCTTCTCAAATCTACATAGTTGAGGAAAGGGTTTGCTTCGATTAAGTTACGAATAAGAGATGATTTACCTATTCCTCTTTTCCCCAAAACTAATAGGGGTGGGGAATTCCCGCCCTTTACCGCATAATCATGCATTTCCATATTAAATACCTGTCTTATGAAGATCCAAATGATCTTTGTAATCTCTTTCGGCCCTCTGCCGAGTTACATACTCTTTGCACTTATCAAATAGGCGACCTTCATAAACCATTTCTCCGCAATCTAGTCGAATATAAGGATCGCATTGCGCACCAAGTTGGTTTTCCTTGCCAGGTCGCCACCACCAACCTTGACTACTAAATAATTTAAGAGTTTGAGTATGGGTAGAAACTAATTCTTTTTTAGTAGAAAACCAGCCTACATCTCGATAGATCTCCGTGTGAATTTGAAATGTTGCAAATCCTTTATTTAAGTCTCCTTCAAAAGATAAAACTCGAATATTGTGTTTAGAACTCATAGATAGCATACTCATAGATACCATGCTCTATCTTCTTTAAATGTCCACATATCCCAAAATTTGCGAAACTTACCCACAAACCCCCGGTATCTTTTCATCAATCGTTCTCTTTCGGCCCGCTCTGCGTCCCAAGCCTTATCACTGCCAAAACCGTGGCAACGCAAACAAGTTACCCGAGGACCAAGAGGATGCAAGTAACTACCATCGCCCCAGCAATACTCACAGGCCCCTTCAAACAAGGGGCCATCAAATACTGTCTCATAGCCGCCAGGAGTCATATATAATTTCATTAATCATCCTCATTTGAATCAGGGTTGTAACAAAAGATACTACCATCAGCCGCAAAACTCCATGTATAATCGCGGCGACCATATGTAAAAACCCAATCTCTTACTAGCTTCTGGGCTTCAGGGTTATCCCATAACTCTGCAATTCGGTCCCGCAAATCTTTTGGCTCTGAACCCCGCCGACGCCCTTCTATTTCGCAAATAGCTAGTCGCCCTTCAAGTGGCTTGCAAGTTCCGTGTAATTCGCATAAACCCTCTTCGGTTTGAAAAACGCATGAAGTGTCAGTATCCAAATTATCTTTGCATTCTCGACCACGCTTAGCAGGGCTAATAACAGTGATATAGCGATCTCCCTTTTCAGTCTCTCGTTCCGTAACCATCATTTTGTTGCCATAGCCACGCGCTAATAGATCTAGATGTTCCTCAGGAGTTGGCCAGCAAGGAACTTCACACATACTCTGACATTTTTCACAAGAACAAGTCGGCGGAATCCGCTTCCATTCAGTTAGTGGAATACGTTTAGTCACGATAAATCTAATATTCTAGCCTGGGTTTTGCCAAACCCCGACTGCTTTATCTCCCTAGGCGGAAGCTCCTCTGCCCAAAGAGCCCCGTAATCTTTTTTCAACTCTGCTTGGTCCTTCTTTACCGCAGACCCAGGAGCATATTTGTAGCAAAAATCAACAATTTCTTTTAATTTGTCTAGGCAACCTGGCTGGCGCATATCTATGTGAATGCCGCGATGGTGGAACCCACTTCGCCGCACAGAATAAACAATTTCATCTTTTTTCTCAGAAACTATATAGCTGGCCAATCGTTCTAGCCCATTAAAAATGTTGGTGTTCTTAGCTGGATTATCAATCAAAATATTTAGGCGTTGATAGGTATTACCATCAGCAGTAACAATCATTTCTCCATCGTTGTAGTAGAAAATTAAATTACCACCATAAGCAAATCGAACCCGGAATTCATCATCATTGTGATGGCCTGTGTAGCGCTGCCCTCGACCATCAATTAACTCTGTCAAATACTCATGATAAAAATGAGTGTTAGTGGGTGACCAGTATTGTCCAAAACGTTTTTTGATTGCTAGACGCATTGCTTCAATAGGGCCATGCAATTTTTCTGGCTGTTTAAGGGGAAAAGCTTTATTTTCGCTGCTAAAGGCTTTGATATAGGTTAAAAATTCTTTCCTATAATTCTCTCGTCTACTTTCTGGCACACCAAGCTGGTATTCAATTTGATTAGCTAAAGAAGAATCTGTATTTTGAGAAATATCATAAAGATAATGTAGAAATAGACGATCAACACTGTTGGGTAATACTCCAACAATGTCAATGTCATAGCCGCTTTCAGCTAAATACTGCTGATAGCTTTCGGCTAGCTGAAATTCTTCGCTAATTCCCACTATTTCCACCAAACGCTCGGAGAAAGTCTTCAATGCGCCGAACGGTTTTCTCTCGTCCCATAATTTCTACGATGTCAAAAACACCAATGCCGTGAGACATCCCTGTTGTTGCCAGTCGCAAAGGATGAATAATTGTTCCAGCTTTAACATCAAAGGTTTTGGCAACTTTACGGAGTGCAGTTTCAGCTGTTTCAGCGGTAAGGGGCTCAACCGCTGCAATAATAGCCAGAAAATCTTGCAAGTGTTTTGAAGTATCCGGCAGCATTCGTTTTTCGACTGCTGCCACATCATAGTGCGAAAGATCATACTCGACAAAGGGACGGCTTAGCTCGACCAAATCCTCAGCACTTTTAGTTCTCACCTGTAAACAGTCAACTAATCGTTCAGGAAAAGGGTGATACCAAGGAAATTGAGAACTGAACTGATTAACATATAATCCAAAATCTTTGCGACTCATATCGCGAAGATATTGTCCATTCATCCAACGAAGCTTATCTCCATCCCAGATCCCAGCACTGCGCTGAACCCTTGTCAAATCAAAACAAGCAGCCATCTCTTGGGCGGATAGTAACTCCTGCCCATCACCTGGCGACCAGCCCAGAAGAGCTAAATAATTAAAAAGAGCCTCTGGCAAGTAACCCTTGTTGCGAAAATCCCCAACAAAAGCATCTCCATCTCGTTTCGAGAAAGGCTTGCCTTTCACGTTAGTAATCATCGGCAGATGAGCAAATTTGGGTATGCCGACTAGTGGTCCGCTAGTTGTTCCAAACTCTCCCATATCATCAACATAAGGCCAAGTTGCATTAATCGCTTCAAATAGCTTTACATGACGAAAAGTGTTTTCAATATGGTCATTGCCACGGATAACGTGAGTGATCCGCATATAAATATCATCAACAACATTAGCAAAGTGGAAAGTGTAATCTCCATTACTTTTGCGGATGACAAAATCGTAGTTTTTATCAATGGGCTTGGTCAGATGGCCGTAGATAATGTCATCAAAAGCCATCTCTTTCCCTTCAATTCGGAAGAGAATACAGCCCTCTTTGTCGCCGCTTCCTTTATAAGCAGTGCCATTATCTAGTAGCTCATCTAAGACAGCACTGTAAACACTGCGATGGCCCTCATTGCTTTGACATAGAATGCCTGGATATGGAGGAGGCTCACTTGCCCAATCACCAGGGATAGGTGAAAGCGCAAATTCATCGGCGCAGTAATCTAAGCCAAGCCAGTGAAGAGCATCAACAATTTTATCTGACCATTGATAGCTACTGCGATCAACGTCAGTATCTTCCAACCGGACAAAAAACTTTCCGCCTTGGCTGCGAGCAAATAGCCAATTATAAATAGCAACGCGGATATTCCCAACATGCACTGGACCCGTTGGACTAGGAGCAAATCTGACTCGGACTACCATAATTCACCAACCGGTCAGTCTAACAACTCCTGCTAACTTGTCAAGGTAGGGGCTTTAGTCTGTTTTCTTTTTCTGGCCGCTAGAATTATGATATGCCACACCTTCAACTTTATGTGGCACTGCTACCGCAACTGTTGATCTTCCCATAAAAATTCCTCTTTCTTTAGGACCACGATGGGACTTGAACCCACAACCTCTCCGGGCCTTAACCAAAGCACTCTACCAATTGAGCTACGTGGTCATATTTGATTTCACAATAATAGGTCGAACGGGACTCGAACCCGTAACTCCCAGGACCTTAGTCTGAGTGGTTTAACCTTTAAGCCTATCGACCCAATTACTCACTTCTGCTGCTTATGTGTCCCAGCCATGATCTTGAGCAATTTTCAACGCATCAACTAAAAAACGATTAGCAACAGGAAAAGTGCAGAAAGTATGATGAAGAAACTCAACTAGATGTTCTGGTTTAAGGTTGTTATAAGTATCTCTATACGCTTTTTCATCTCGCTGATAACGTTCTACAATAGGCCCAAAAACACCGCACTTCGAATAATCACTTTCCGTCATTTTCGCTTCTTTTCTGCTTGCGCTGCTCCATTATTTCTTTAACTCGCTGCTGTCGTTCCGCACGCTCACGATCAAGCTTGTCTTCGTGTTCTTGACCAAAAATATGAACTCGCAAGCGCCGTTTAAGCTCTTCAGGTTCATAGCTCTGAGGGTAAGGAGACAAGTTCTTACTTTGCAAAAAACTAAGAGGCTCAGTCTTGCGATCATGAAGCACTTGATGAAGAGCATCAACTGCCACTTCTGGCTCTATACCTTGATCAAATAAGAACTTCACTAATCGCGTGCGAATCGTAGAAGTTCCTTCGAACTCTTCATAGTCTTCTTCTGAACGAGAAGCTATAAAATTACCCTCTTCATCTAAATAGCTAGCAATATAACTTGCCAAATTAATTTGATCATGTAAGTAGCTTCGAACCCAACGAAATCTATCTTTAAGATTCCTAGATGAATACTCTAAAGCTTTTTCTAGATCAGGTTCTCGACCTAGATTATCGCAAAGCTCCCAATAGAAGCTTAGCATTTTAACAATATCTTCTAACCGTTCATTATTCTCGCAATACCGACGAATATGGCTTCCAATACATGCCATTTGCTGTTGTGTATATTTCATAAATAGTTCTTTCTTATAAATGCTTTAACTTCGCCAGGACCACAACTTGGGCCACTCCAATCTTCATAGTCCCAAGGCTCCCAATCGCGCATATCAATACCACAAACTATATAAACGTTAGACTTGTAGGTAGTTTGATGATCGGGAGTTCGCATTAAAACGTTTTCGCCGCGAATGTCGTAGGACCAGACGCTGCCATCTTTAAAGTGCAAAGACTTTTTTAATGGTTGATATCGTGGCTTTTTTCGTTGATCCCGGGCTTTCAAAAACTTAGTCGCCTCTTAGTTTTTCTTAAATTACATTGCTGCCTTACGTTTGCAGGCACTTTTGCATCCAACGCATCCCAGCCTGACCTTGCAGCATAGAGAATTTTATTATTTTTGTGCTGCCAATTAAGGCAGTCATAAATATTGTACTGATGACCAAACGCAAACTGAATTTGCAGTGCCTCCTCAACTGGCATCCAACGAACCTGACTTGTTTCTCCATCTGGAACTTTGGTAATAATAGGGAGTTCTTGGGCGACGAAACTTGTTGTGTAGTGCAAAAGAATGTTTTGCCGACCATCTTCTTTAGGTTCGGTGATGACATCCCAAAGATCTAGAGAAAACCAGCGAGTAAGCCCTGCAGGAGGACTTGCAATGTCAAAATCACATTCTTCGAAAATTTCCCGGCGAGCCGCTTCACCTCCACTTTCATCCCAATCAAGATACCCACAAGGAAGTGCCCACTCACCCACATGGTCTGGACAATCGGGGCCACGCTCATTAACTAAAATATAGAGTTTTTCCCCTTTTATCCAACAATAAACTTGAGGGATAACAGCAACGCTGCGGCTGATAAAAAACTTTCGACCGTCTGTAGCAGTCACACACTCATTAGGTGTATGGGTAAATATAGACATTAGTCGTGATCCTTATATTCTTCGATATCGAAAACAACGCCTGCGCTCTTTGCCCGAGCCGTGATGCGCTTATGGTCGCCAAAGGTAGTTAATAGAATATCGTCACAGGAGCTAAGGAACTTGTCAAGGTTCTTCATACCTTCTGACATTTCAGCATTATCAATGCAGTAGTGATCTTGCCACTGAAGCTGTTCCTGTCGCTCTTTTAGAGTAGGCTGTTTTCTCCCGCATTTTGAGCAGAATGCATCTGAAATTGCTAGTTCTTTACCACAACACTTAGCCACAACAGCTGGAAGTGTTTTCAGTTCAACTTCGCAGTCATTGACGGTGTAGTAGACAGGATCACCATCATTCCAATGAATAGTGTAAGCTGCAAATCGAAGAGCAGCCGTATTGGGAAACTGTTTAAAGAAATCTGCAAAGACGCCACTAAGAACCTGTTTAGATTCTACAGCAATAGTCTGGCGTAAATTTTTCACAGAATTCAAATGATGATCAAGATCCATTTCGTCTCCTGGCTTAAGCTCTTTTCCTGGTTTAAGTTCTTTTCCCTGCTTCAGCTTCTTTGCTAATGCTTCGATGTCTTTATCATTTTGATCAAGCATGGCTTGAAAATTGCCGAAAATCTTGTTAAAAAATGGATCACATCGACAGTAATCTTCGCCCCGAGCCCGTGCAATATCAGGCCGGGAAATACATCCACATTCAACGCACCGACCCTGTTTATCAGTTTCTGTCATTGCTAATCCTCAAATTCCAGACGTTTATTGCATCAGCCCGAATCTTACATAAACGACTACGTGCTCCGCAGCCTTCTTTGGGTTCATAAACACTGCCAGACAAACCAACCCCCTGCAGCGCCGCTGGAGGGGGTGAGGTGTGCTCGGGTTCCGCAAAAAGGACACGGATCTATTGCTTCATGTTGTTTCACTTAAAGCACTTTCAAGCAAACGCCTGCCATTATTGGTTAGCCCGGGATGAGTCCAGAGCCCATCAATAACACATCCGCCGCCCATACCGCCCAAAATACCATCACCAGGCACTGCACGCTTGTAATACATCCTTGACCCACCCTCGGGAGAGTCCTCATCAATATTACAATCCCAGTGAATTTTTTCAAGTGTCACCGCAAGCTGCGATAACTCTTGATGGCTAATCGTTTCGGATAGATATTTAACCGGAACTGTTGCATAAATGGTGCCACCCCAATCGCCTTCAAAAACTACAACACCATCTTCCGCAGCCCGCGCCTCATCGAGATTGCGCAAAATAGATTTACGGATCCGCTCTCGCATTTGTTCAAAAGTTTCGCCAGGTCTCATGCTTCACGGATCCTTTGCTCAATGTCAAAATCCACATCTGCTGCTAGTTGCTCATCACGAGCCTGCGGATAAACGTTTGCTAACATAGCTTCCATCGTTGGCAGACCTTTTTTGGGTTTTGCCTTGCTGCCGCGCCATTTGCCAAAGCGGTATCCTACATATCCGCCTGCAACAACACCCGCCACAAAACCAAATCCTAGTAACAACATTATTTATTCTTTTCAGCCCGACGTTGTCGATGCGCTTGTTTAGCAGCAAGAGCCTCAGCACGTTTTTCTTCACGCCAAGCCCGAATTTCTTCCGGCTCGTCGTGACCTGTTTCTTTGCAATGAGCCATTGAATCTTTCAGAGCTTCATCACGATTATCTCGGGGAAGCCCCGACCAAAGACAGCTACACCGTGCCCGAAATTCTTCCTGATGCCTTACAGGAAAATCTTCTTCACTTGCGCTTGTATTCACTCACCTGTCCTAGCTGTCGCTGAGCTTTTTCGCAGGTTTCGCGCCAAGCACGAGCGCAGTCTTTACAATACCCGGCTCGATGAATAGCGAGTTTACAATGACGATTACGGCACTTATATTTTGGTTCAACAAGCGTTTTCATGATGGCAAATCCTAGCGAGTAGGGATCAAATTTCACGGGGAATGCCTTTGCGGCACAGCTTGCAATTATCCTTGCAGCGACCTTCATTGTGTACCCGCCAACGCTGGCGGATGCGCTTACTTGCAGTAGGCAGCAAATAAAAACGGTTTGCCCGTTTCATTGCAGCAGCGAGTTGCTGGGCAGCAATTGGATCCCCCGTTGCTACTCGCCGCTCCAGTTCCCGCAAACCTTTATCCATTGTCTCATTAGAGCAAAAAAGAGAGACTTGTCAAGAACAGGTAGGTGTGGCTAAACCGAGGCCAGCTGTTTGCCTTTTTCTAGAACAGGGAAGGCATCTTCAAAACGATCAGAACGAGGAATACCAGGAAAGTGTTCATCTAGCCAAGCATTTACTGCAGGCCAATTATCTGGCCCACTCATCTCATAAAAGCCTAAGAATTGTTCGTTCACCCAATTCCAAAAAATATTTACCCTTGTATGCACTCCGTCCTCATTGATGGCAACACTTTCACTCCATCCCTGGCCATGTTGTCGCCAAGAAAAGCGACGAGTATCCCAAAAAGTGCTTTTACGCTCTGGATGGTATGCCTCCAGCGCATGATCGCGCCAAAAATCGTGACTATCACCTTCGATTAGGAAAACTGTGTTTTTGAACTCCCTCTCACCATGAGGATAGCGTAGAGTGTTTTCACGTTCTAAATCCTCTAGGTATTGCTTGGGCAGTAAATCAACGATGAAGGCGGGGGGCTCATCGACTGTACCGGGAATCTCGTCCATCCGACTTTCATAGCCAAGAAAAAGATTTACAGATTGAAGCCAGCCATGCAAACATCCTCGCTGATAATTACTCAGCTTTTCTAGGTAATCATTTGACACCGCATTCGAAAGAAAAACCTCGCCAAATTCCTTTTGAAGCTGTGCCACACTAATATTTGCTGCAACAAGTCGATAACAGCCTCGACTATCGGTGGTATACCAACTTACCATCGCATGAGGCTTATCCGTATCTCCCTTCTTGTAAAGTGTGGGATACTCCTGATAAGCTTCAATGGTTTCATAATATGAAACAAAGCCAGGAAGACAAGCTTCAGCGCTAGGGCGAATAGCGTCTTCCTCTTCAAGGGGAACTTCAATGGCAAACCGACCAATGCTAGCTCCATACCAAACCTTGTCGCAGCCCGAATGTTCCCGCACGATGCGAATCCACTCTTCGATGACCCGATCCTTACTACACCCAAAAAGCATCATATCGACATAGTGAACATCTTTAGGACGACTACGTCGGGCGATATAAATTTCATCCTTACGATCCACATCTTCATAAGCTGCCAGCAAACGACTGACGATGTGGTCCTTAAGGTCTTTGGGACAAAGCTGGGCGATGTTGGTCACAGGGATCTCTCTTGAGCTTTCCTGAGATTGTTTGAGACGCGAGCTATCCTAGCATGCCAAACACATCTTGTCAATCTTCATCTCTGTGTCCCCGCGCTCTTGTGAGGACAAATTCATACTCTACAGTTCTAGCGTAACCAGATTTTATGATTTCTACTTCGCGTTTGGAATCAAACCAGGGATCAACTGCATTATAGGGGTCATCTTTAAAATAAAGCTGTGTAATAAGTTCCTGATATCCATCACAAACAATTCTAAAGTGCAAATGGGCGGGCCGAAATTGTTTTCCATTTAAATATCGTCCAGGAACGATACTAAAGAAATCAAATTCCCCGTCATCATCGGTCTTGATTAGTCCGCGATAGCGGTAACCTTCGTGATCATAATTGCCTTTTTCGTTGGCGTGCCACAACTCTACTTGCGCAAGTAATGGCTTGTCTTCAACATCAACCACTTTCCCGAATATACAGAGTGCTTTAACTCCGGAATCGATTAAGAATAAATCATTGCGCTCAGGAGCGCCCGGTTTGTAAAAAGGCCCTTCAATGTCAGGACTGGTAGGTGTTTTCATTTTTGCCTCTATTTGGTAGGATAAAGATTATGTTCGATAATGTTGCTGATCGTTTAGGCAGGTATTTAATGGCGGCTATTTTTCTTAAAAGTGCTTATGGAAAAATAACAGATTTCAGTGGCAACCAGGCTTTTATGGCAGAGCACGGCATGCCTCTTACCGGACCTCTACTCGTAGCTGCAATTGGGCTAGAAACTATTGGCGGCGTAAGTTTGGTTACAGACTACTACCCTAAAGTCGGCTCCCTAGCACTGATAATTTTTCTTACTACAGCAACCGTTATTTTTCACAATCCTTTAAAAGACCCTGGCCAAAGCAGCACTGCTATGAAGAATGCAGCAATTCTTGGTGGATTATTACATTACTATTCAACAAGTACAGGATTCAATAAGCACGGCGCATAAGCTATCTTAACGAATCGCAGCACCATTAACAGTAAGTAGCTCTCCGTGCTTACTTTGAACGAAGTAATCAGCCTCTTCGGCTTTAAAGTTCCCGTGACGCCAAACATTTGTTTCTGGCTCATAATAAATAGTAGATTCACCATTGCTTATCATAATCGTCTTGGGATGATGTTCGCCACCACACTCAACAACCCTTTTGGTTGCCGGTAAAATGATTTGAGGATCAGGAGGACGAGTAGCAATCTTATGAAGATTAAATCCTAAAAAACCAATGAGCAATAAGGCACCAACGATCAAAACAGTAGGCACAAATGCAGGGTCAGGCACTTGAGAAGTGAGAGTACTAGGATGCACCCACTTATCCATCCGTTTTTGCCCTTCCATCCATTCAACATGAGCTTGGGAGCTATCGCTATTAAAGTCAAGCAAGATCATCTTTTTGCATGAAGGCCACGATTCAGTTTTGTAATATACAATATCACCTGGAACTAATGGCTTTTTAGGCATTCAAACTCTCCTGGGCAATTTTCAGGGCTTCAATTAACTTCTCAGAAGGGTCAAGCAATTCTTGTGGTCTAGGCTCACCCTTACGCCACCAAACTGTCTCTCGGGTTCCTGGCTTGTATAGCTCAAAGTGAAGCATACACATTGGACGGCCTTTGTCCTTGACAAGAACTTGCTTTGCCCACGTTATCAGTTCGCCTCTTTTTACTTTTTGGCCAATTTTAATATAGGGAACCCCTGATTGATGTAATCCATGTTTGTTCAAATCAAGAATATCTTGTATACCAAGATCACCTTCTTCTCTTATCGTCTTTATTCGAGGTTTAAGCACTCTTGGAATATCAACTTCCCCGTAACAAACGACACCGCTTTCACCTTCGACTAAAATAGCATGTGTTTCGTGCCACCAGGGGCTTTCTGCACGAGGGCCGGTAAATATTTCAATCTCTACTACTTCCCCATCTTCCACAGCACATATAGGAGTGCGTTTTTTACAATAAAGGTCAACTCCAGTGTGAACATCGAATTTTCTTATCGCACCAAATGCTCCGGGATGATCATCTTTAATTCGAGGAAAAGAATAATCATATTGAAGTCCGCGAATATTCAACAATGGAAAGTGCCAAACCATACTAGCCTCGCTGCGCCAACTCAATCCAAAGAAGACGTTCTTTTAGCCATTCGCGTTCTTTTTCTAGTTGCTGTTCAAGTTTTTTAATCGAATTTCGGATCAAGTCAGCCTCTCGTTGCTGGGCTTCAATCGGCATTCGAGTTACAGCATTATTAGGCAGTTTCATCGATTTCTCCTGCTCGATACCTCAGGCGTTTAGCCATATTTTCTAAGGCTTTTGCAGATTCAAGCATGGCTTGTCGGCTATACTCTGGGTCAATTTCCACCCGTTCCAACAATTCAACACACCAGAGCAATGCTTCACTTGAGCCACTAGCATGCTGAAATGTTAAACTATCCCCTTTTACGGTTTGGTTTTCATAGACCTGCTCTGCAAAGCGCTGTTGCATTAAACGAAGTAACTTTAATGCATCGGCTTGGGATAAAGGGCCGCCAGGGTCTTCGGGACAATAGGGAGGAAGCAACATTAGACAACTCGATCTAGGCGATGCTGGCTATAAAAGTGAGGGCAAAATGGGCGCAATGCTTCAAGATAATCTCTCATAGCAGTTCTGCTAATCTGATCATGTTTCTTAAGTTTATTGAAGCAAGTCATGAACTTAGAAACCGCAGTATTGAAGCTAAATCGCTGAATATCTTGTCCAACTGCAATACTCATCGCAGTAACAAGTCCTGCTTGCTCAGGAATTTCAACTTCTTCAACTCGACCAATAAGATCAACGAGCTTTTTAAGGAATTTTTCGCAACCTTTGACGCTGCCTTCATTCCAAGACTTGACCTCTTCAAACCGACCCATAAAGCAAATACCAAGACGGAAAGCATCAATACCGTATTTAGCTACCATGGCATCAGGAGCTACAGCGTTGCCTGTGCTCTTAGCCATTTTCTGCCCGTCTTCACCCATCATGAGACCGACATTAATGATGCGCTTAAACGGCTCATCTACGGTGCTGTGACCAAGATCGTAGAGCACCTTTGTAATAAATCGAGCATAGAGAAGATGTCCAGTATTATGCTCACTGCCGCCGACATAAGTATCTACCGGAAGCCATTTATTTTGTGCTTCCTTGCTGCAGAACTCCTTATCATTTTTAGGATCAAGATACCGGAAGAAATACCAATTGCTGCCTGCGATAGAAGGCATTGTATCAGTCTCGCCGGAAATAGGAATAGGCTCTCCCCACTGCCGCTGACGAGAGAAGGTTACATCATGAAGGCGTTTAAGCCATTTAATTTGGCTTTTCTTGTTTGCCCATTCAACGTTTTCAAGACCCTCTTTTAGCCTATCTTTATAGGGTGTAATGCGAAGAAACCAGCTAGGGATAGTTTTTCGAGTTACTGGGAATCCACCACGATTACTTCGACCATCCGTTACTTCATCATCTGCAAGAGTTGTTTGTAGCTCCTCACACCAATTAGCCTCATAAACCGCTTTATAGACAAGTCGAACGCTGTCAGGGTCTTTCCCCCAATAGGTTTCAATAGGCTCTGCCCTACAAGTTTCATGATTAAACCAAGAGTTATAAAGCTGGAGAAAAATCCATTGTGTCCAGCAATAATAGTCAGGGTTGCTAGTCCAAATTTCTCGATCCCAGTCAAGATCAAGATGAAGCATATTAAGCTGCTCTTTAAAGCGAGCAATATTGGTTTGCGTTACTTCTTCGCAGGTTTTACCTTGACTGATGGCATAATATTCAGTTGGCAGTCCAAAACTATCAAAGCCCATCGGATGACAAACCTGGTTGCCAAGTCCCCTATGATATCGAGCCACTACATCCGTAGGGATATATCCTACACAATGGCCAATATGAAGCCCTTTGCCGCTAGGATAAGGAAACATATCAAGGATGTAAATGTTTTGAGTCATTTGTCCGTGCCTAACTTTGGCTAGGGCCAGCAGCGGCTTGGGGGCGGGGACGCCTACGCTTACTTGCGGGCATCCCAAAATACTCATCAGTGCAGTCGCAGCAGCGCCCTATGTGTTGAGGGACGTTTTTGGGCTCGCTGTCATGATGGTTGAGTCCATGACCTTCCATCGAAAGGCCGCAATCTTTACAGTTCATAAGACCAATCTAACACACGCTGAGAAATCTAGCAAGACTTACTGGTGATGGGCATTGACAGCGATACATAACTAATATCGTCAAGGTTTACGTCTACGATTTCCCACTGTTTAACAGTTTTGCGATATAAAGTAATAAAGTTGTCATCTGGCCCTAACCAAGCGCATTTATTGAATGAAATGGGGGCATCGGTTTTAATGATCATAGTATAGTTATCAAACTGTGTTAAAGCACGGGTTAAAATGGGTCCAAGTGCAGAGATAGTTTCACTCATTACTTCGACAGGGTCGGGCTCACCTTCTTTTTTGCGACCTCGTTTTTTTGGGACACCGTTCAATAATTGTTGATGCAACTTGGGGGTTTCTTCCATAGTTTCATCATAACATCTCCCTCTCTGCAAGCTATATTGAAACGCGGAAAGCCGGGATAGACCCGGCTTTCCGATTCCTGTGTTGCTAGGCACAGTTTTTAACTGAGCGAGAAAATCTGGTCACGATTTTCAAGATTACCTCGCAACTTAACCCGGAAGACAGGTGCCGCAACAACTGCTTCACTTGCAGGAGAAGAACGTAGATCCTTGTTAATACTCATCTTGCGCTCACTTACCTCGGTTGGGTTGCCTGCCTTGTTGGCTTCGCGAATTTCCCCCCGAAGATTATCCTCAGGCACCTGTGCATAAAGAGTGTGATCAAAATGCTCTGAAGCGTGCCATTCACCATCATGAACGTGAACAGTAGGAAAGAAAATCTTCTTAGGGTCACGAGCGTCGAAGGCAAAGGCCATCGGATGGACTTTAACATCTCGTCCTGGCTTCAGCTTGAAAACAGCAAAGCTGTAATCCCCATAAAGCCGCTTCATAGCGTCTAGCGTCCCACTAGCAAAACGGAAGCGTTCGTCTAGCCGGTCAAAATCATTGATGGTAGGAACAAAGCTACCTTCAAAGCTTCCGAACTGGATGACGGGGATGGAAAAACTCATCGGCGCGCTCTTGAGCCCTCTGGATCCACGAGTGCGGCGAACCGGGAAAAGCGATTGCAACTTCTTAAAAAATTCGGGCACATCTTCAAAATTGATAAATCGAGGCTGTGCCCCACCTCGTTTTTGAGGGAATGGCAAGATCATAGCAACATCTTGCTCAGCAGAAAACTCCATCTTGTAAACAAGAAACTGCGTGCCGTAATCCGTCATACGGCAGAAAATCTCTGTAGCGCTAACTTGCTCTACCGAGCCTGAAAAAATGCACATAAGTGCCTCGTTCTAATTGTTGTGGTCGATGAGAATCTTAATCACTTGAGCCTCTAACGATTGAAGCTCGCAGCCTATTTCATAGGCTGTTTCTTGAATTTCAGTGGGAAGGCTATTAATTTCCTCCCAAAAGCTACCACTCTGATAACCGGAATAATGTAAACGTTGCTGTTTTGCTAGGGCGCGGCGAACGCCTTGATTATAGCGTTCAAAATTACCGCCAAACTGGTCTTCCCAGGTACCCCATTTTACAACACCTGCTTCTACAGAATGGGGCGTGCCTTTAAATCCTTTTGCAAGAAAGGCAAAGGCGTAATAATCTTGTCCTTCTGGAGGAGGTGCATGACCGGGACAGCGAGTCTCATAAACGGGAACGCGGTGAAGCTCTACAACAATTCCAGTTTCCTCTTCAACCTCTCTAACGGCAGCTTCAAGTGGAGTTTCCCCTGGATCAACTTTTCCTCCAGGCAAGCCAAAACTATTCGGATCATCCTTACGAGAAACAAGAAGGATCTGTTCTGGGTTTTCTGGATTGTAAACTACGCAGCAAACTGCGAGAGGGAGGGAATTGCTCATCATGCTTTCCTGAGGAACGCGAGTATCTTACCCATTCCCTAAAAGTTGTCAAGAGTTCTTTGGATGGTCGGCAGCGGGGATTTCACGAAAGTATATTCGGTCTCCGTTGATTAGCGTAACGCTACTTTTGCCACCATATTCATCGCCCCATTCACAAACGACCTCAAGATCAAATTCTTTTGCTTCTTTTAACAAGCGATCTAATTGCGCCTGGAAGTCTCCTGTGAAGGCCATTACTTGACCTTTTTAAGGGCACTGCCAATAGCTTTGAGCCCGGTAACAATGCCTGTTGAGAGGGTTGCACCGCTGCTCTTTGCACCACTAGTAGGAGCTACAGCGCCACTTGAACGAGCACCACTAGTAGGAGCTACAGCGCCACTTGAACGAGCACCACTAGTAGGAGCTACGGCACCACTAGAACGAGCACCACTAGTAGGAGCTACAGCACCGCTTGATCTTGCACCACTAGTAGGAGCTACAGCACCACTAGAACGAGCACCACTAGTAGGGGCTACAGCACCGCTGGAGCGCGCTCCGCTGGTTGGGGTCACTGCTGCAAAAGAAAACCCTGCAAGGGCAGTTGTTAATAAAATAGATAGTAAAGATTTATGCATAAATATCTCCGTTTCAAGCACTTATGTAAGTATAAAGTAATCGTGAGGTGTTGTCAATCTAGGAGCCCTAAGTCCTTTTAACTCGCCAACTAAAATCAAGACGTACGATTTTATTTGTAGCAATTGCCTTAGTCCACTTGCCCAAGTAAATTGCTCCATCCAAATCATCTTTGTGTCGGCTAGGATACTCTCCGTTCCACAGTTCTCCTGTTGGATAGGCCCGACCACTTGATGGTTCTACCAAAGCATGCTGATAATATCCGTCATTACCAAGAGCGATAACAACATATTTAATAGTTTCCGTTGACTCCGTATCCCACTCGCGTTTCTCGTTATCCCAGCGCTGAATAGGAATTTCAACGAGGGCCGGGAGAGGAAGATCTCTTAAATGCCGCTTCCGGATGGTATCCCCCTTTTTAAAGACCTTAGGATTACGCGCCTTTTTTGGTTTTTTTGCTTTAGGAGTAGGCTTATCGGCTAGGCCCTTCTCTCTAAGCCATGCACAACACTGTAGTAAGAACTCGACATCGCGATCTGCATTAGTAGCATAATTTCGGGCATCAACATCAATAGTATCGTAGCCTTCTTGATTTGCAGCGTCAGAGATTTCATTATACATGTCTTTGTAAGACATTAAGACGCTGCTGTAAGAGGCATAATGCCCCCAATTATCACCAGCGACTACTTTAGCAATTGCTTCTACCTCAGCACCTTTCCAGCCGTATATTGTGCCAAAGAGGCCAGCACCATCATACGGAGAATTCTTCTGCTTACCTGTTCCACGCAGGAAACGGGTAAATGCACTCCTAGCCCATGTTTTAGGGATTTGGGTTAGGGCTTTGAGAATATAAAACAAATCTCGACGCGCTTCAGGGGTGTTATATTTCTCAAGGGCTTCAATAACTATGGGATCATCACTGCGCTCAAATGCCTCTTCAAAAGGCACATAAGCAGAACCTCGACTACCGACCAAAATAATAAGCCCGTTGAGGTATTCCTCCATTCGTCCTTGGGCACGGCGCACTTTGAGATTTACTTCGGCTGCCTGCAACGCATCTGATTCTTGATAGCTGTATTTCTTTTTACGAAGAGCATCAGCTTTCTTCTTGAAATCAAGCAATTCTTTGTCTGTTAGCAGTGCTTGCATGCCAATCCTTTAAGCTCGAAGAGCTAGCCCGACAATAATAACGGCAAGAGGAATGACAATAGCAATAATTCCTAGTGCAGCAAGCCAAATTCCTGCCGACTGAGATTCTGCCTCTAGCGAGTTAGGCTTGCAGCTAATCACCGCAGGCTCAATCGTAGCGTCTTCATGATCTGCAAGGCGGCGAGCTAGCCAATTTGATCCTTCCTTCTGTAGAAGAATGTAGCGATGGTTAGTAATTTTGTGATAAACCTTCATCCCAGGCACAAGAGCTTCTCGATCAATATCGATTTGTGCTCTTGCGTCAGCTACTTGTTCCGCAAGATCAGCATAGCGGGTTGAAACTACTGCATCTAGCACTTCTTTAGCTGTCACAAGTGAGTTCTCTTTCTTCTCGGGGACTGCATTAAGTTGATGAATATGGCTACCGCCGCTGTTTACGAAATCTGATACCGAAGTAGACATAGCCTGCGCCAGATTCTCTTGACGTGTTGCCTGTTTAAGTTCTGCTTCAAAAGCCCCACATACGCAGCCCATGACTACTAGCTTTTGGGTAGTGCATGCACAGTTATTGCTATTTCTATAATTTTCCGCAGCCCGGTCAGCAGCCCGCTTAAAAGCTTGATCTTCTTCCCAACGTTTTTTGCGTTGAGGGAGCAATGGGGTAAGGCCAAAAATGTCAGCCGGGGTTCGCTTAGTCCTAAAATAGCTTGCTTGCATCAGCCTATGAATTGAATCGTAAGCAATATAGTTATTTTTGCCGTAACTGGTTAAATGCTGGCCTGAGGTTCCCTCGGGATGTGGATAAACAAGAGGCGCAGTTAACTGATTGCCTTCTTGGTCTCGCTGAATGAGGGTTAATTTGAAAGGAATGTCGCTGTTTGGGAAAGGTTCTTCAATCTTCAATATAAAATGAACATGCAACTCGTTTTGCAAAACAGCATTTACAGTTCGAGAATGGGTCCATTCACTTGGAGCAAAATATTTGTAATCATCTTTTGCAAAGCGGGGCGTTTTAACAAGTAGTTTGTGGCGTTGTAGTGATTTTGACACTTTTATCCCAACTTGTTGAGTACATTGGGGGTGATAATACTTGTGATAGATGTTACTGTGGCCTGTAGGTGCGCGATATAAAGCCTCTACACCATAACGAACAGTATTATCGGCAATTAGTTCACCACAATATCGACAAGCTGCCCTACCCGTCTTCGCTCGTTCGATAAGGGTCACTTCGTTGGAGATGGGCTTGCGCTTACGCTTGGTTTTCCCCATTACATAATTCCCCAAATAACAGTTAATCGTCCTGCAAGAAAACTTAGTACTACTAGCAAGAAGAATAAACTCCAGCGTGGAAGAAGTGGTTTTTTTGCTTTTGCCGGTTCTACATCAGATGCCGGGGAGTGCGTGCTGTGAGGAGGGCTTCCGCCATAACCACATTTACCACAACGCTCTTCGTAGGGCATCCAAAGCGCTTCCTCCCGGCAATCATCTTCGGGACAGCGATTCCACAGCGCTCTGTTTGGTTTCATGGTGTAGCTTTCTAGACCGTCAATATAGCAAAAACCCTATAAGTGTCAAGAATGAGGGCAATCTCAGCTAATCCAGTGATCTATTAAAGAACCCTTTTTGGCTTCAAGATCAAGCTGTTCCACGAGGTGAGTCTTTTTGTCAAACTCTGGATTTAAACCTAGTTCTTTGAGACGTTGGCCCAGCTTCTTAACAGCATGACCACGATTAAAAGCGCTAACTACGACAGTTCCTGCCGGGTGACAATCACAATTAAATTTGCAGACAAAAACATTCATTACTGGCAGCCCGCACAATCACATTCCGGTTTCCATCTAACGATCTTAATTGCATTTTCTACGCAGTGGGCTTTTCGAGCAGTGTTGGCAGCATAACAATAACTATCCCCGATTCCACCTTCTCTAACTTGATCACAAAAATCACGCGCAAGTTCATCAACTACCCAAAACTGAACGATTTCATCAAAATACTCACTCATATCATCGCCATTCCAACACTGATTAGTCCATTTATCTAAAAGACTATATTGGCACTCGCCCTCTGTGTATGGAAGAAATGCTTCTGAATGAGCACCAAAAATACTATCGCCTTCTAGAGTACCATCATTAAGAACAGCAAAAAGTTTTCTAGGTGAGTCATCCACCCCACAGCTTCTTTCAAGCACTCGTATATAACGCCATAGGATGTCAGGATCTTTGTTGTCTTGGAGCGCTTTTAGTCTAAGGGCACGAAGTTGTTTATCCATCTCTATTCCTAGCAATCAAAATAGCAATTTCCGCAGTAACAGCTACCATTGTCGCTGCAACTGGTGCCACAATAACCACAAGCACAGTATCTTACATCAGTGCTATTGCGAAAGCTTAAATCCAGTTTCCTGACAAGGCTCGCAGGCAAAGTTATGCGAATACCATCTGCTTCACAAATAACCACCGGCTTACCATCAACAGTGCTGGCCCGATGTTGAACATTTTCATCTAGAGAAATTTCTATCGAACTCATCTATCCCACCAAGCTACAACGCGACCATCATCACACCAGCACAATTCATCTGGGGTGAAAGGCCGGATTGATAGACCTATTAATTCTCTCACGCTAAGATTTAACTCAATAGCACAGCGCAAACAAACATGCTTCATAAACTCTTATACTAACAAGAGCTAGCCGTCTGTCAATAAGCCCAGCACCTTGCCCGCTTCAATTAAACGATTATAAACAGTTAGGTTGCCTACAACATCGCTAGGATGATGTTTTTCCCAATTCCTAGAACTTAAGCGATTAACAACGCGGGCAGCCCGCTCTCCCCACTCTAGATCAAGGTTAAAAATCTGATTCAGAGCAATTGCTGCTGCAGGGGAGCGGCTAGATCCGGCATTACAGTGAAAAACATAGCACTGCACATCATCCGGGATACTAGCAAATTCTCGAACAATGGTTTTGGCTAGGTTCAAGCTGATGATTCGATCTTCTAGCTCAGCAAAATACGCTTTTGCAGATTCCGCTCCCTCGTAGAGAGTGTGGCGGTCGGGGTCAATATCTCCAAAGCGATAAGAGAAAATGTTCTTCCAGTGATCCGACTCAATAAGAGGTGCTGCAGGGCTGTTATCCCACTCGCCTCGGGCATCACAATAGTCTCGCGTTTCAAAATCACAAATACGGATAATAGCACTAGGTCGATTTGGGATGAACTGCAAAGCATCTCTGTAACCAAAAATATGACCCTGCTTCTTCATTTCCAAAACCTCTTTGTGATTAGCTTATCATCGCAAAGAGCCCCTGTCCAGGGACAGGGGCTCTTCAACGATTTGCGGATTTAACCGCTACAGCTTAGCTGTCGCTGCCGTCTTCCTCGCGGGACAGACCGAAGTACTGCCAGACCGAGAGGGTGGTGCGGTGCGACGAGTCACGGAGCAGGCGGCTGATGCTGGAGCACTCAACGCGCTCAGCGTTCGGGTCAGCCTTGCCGTCCTCAAGGCGACCGACCGGGTTCTCGGCGTCCACGGGCGGGTAAGCCAGGACACGGCCCGAGGGCTCGGTAAGCTCCATGAAGACCTTCTCGTTCTCGTTCCGGCCCTCAGCAATGCGAAGCTTGTATTCGCCGCTGGCGTCGGTGTACTTGTCCGAGTTGTACTCCTTGGTGAGGGTCTCGCCAATGTGCTGGGCGTAGGTATCCTCCGACCAGCGGGGAGCACGAGCCTTCTTGGTCTCGAAGCTGTTGCCATCCTCATCGTCGAGCGTGATGACGAACTGGTTGACCTTGGCCAGGTCAGGATCGCACTCACGCATCTTGGCAACGAACTCGTCAACTAGCTCGCCACGACGGGTGTCGCGCACCGAAACCCAGCGAGCCTCGATGATGTCGCGGGTAAGGGCAATGACCTTCTCCTCGTCAACGAGACCAGCCATGCGCTCCTGAAGATCCTGGAAATCCGAGGTCTCGCGAAGCTCCTCGACGGTAAAGGCTGCGGCGGGCTTGTCTGGGGTCCAAACATTCTGATTACTCACGGGGACTTTCTCCTTTGTTTGATTGTGCTAGGTCGTCCGTGTTTGTCACTTGAGTCAGCTACTCGTCCTTCCCAAGTGAGTCACAGTATGCCACCTCTGAGGGTAGTTTGCAAGTCTTACCGAAGATTTTTCCTAAAAGCATGCCACTGCTGGAGAAAAGGTGGGCTGGGACAAGCACTGAGAGATTTTTCTTAGCCTGCCCAGGGGTTGACGGTGCTCTGAGCCCGGTTTTTTTGGGTTGCGCCTTCATTGACGGAATAAGCCCTCTCTGCGCTGGCTACCTACCGACCCTCTCATCATATAGGGAGCCCAAGATCGAGGGCATTTTGCCGGGATAGGGGGCTCAGAAAGAAGAAGCTTGGCGCTTAGCCCAAAAAAATCGCGGCTAATTCCCATTTGGCGTACAGAGCCGCTGTTGGTCGCCTGCGAGAGTGTCAAAATGGAACGCCAAAACCCCAGCATGCCCCGCTCCTGCCAAAAAAAGCTAATCTCAGCCCAAAAAAATAACCCGACTTTCGCAAGCCGGGTTTTCTACGTGCTTTTAAAGTAGCATTTCTGCGGATGATGTCAAGTCTTCTCGTGAGATGTTTTAAGTTTCTCTATCCGACGTTTTTTCCACGCTGCCTTAACCTGTAGGAGCATTTCTTCGCACATTGTATTTTTAACCGTGTCCTCATCCTGCGTTCCAGTTGGACGAGCTACCCAAAGCCAATCCTGGCCTTCCTTTGAGGGCCTTACCTCTAGTACTAAGTCACTCTCTCCGTGGAAATGAGCACCATAATCTTTAAATTCGTCTAAAAAGAGTTCCCAAAGCTCCTTATTATGCAATTCTTCGGGAATTTCTCGCAAGCCCTGGGCACAACTTAGATCATCGTCATAAATAATATCAGTTTGACACATATCAGGATCTTTTGGGCAGCATTCAAACCATTTAATCCAGTTTTGATATGCCTTTTCTTTATGCTGAGCAGACCGCCAAAAGCGTTTCTTACAACGCCAACAAGAGATAGCAGCATATTCTTGGTAATCTGAATTTCCCGATCCTAGGAACAAAACCTGTTTTCTATAAATCCAATTGATAGTTGTTCTTATTCCAAGACTATCACAACAATAGGGACAATAATAATGCTCCCAGCGCCAAGTACGGATTCTGGCACAGGGAGCATCATTATTGAAAGGATATGAATTATCAGACAATTCAGACAATCCAATCCTCCCGAGGTGCTGCATAAACATCAAGAGCATCTACGCTAACAAATTTAGCGTGATGAGGGTCATCAATTACAACTGCAGCCGTCAATCGCCCACCAAAGCAGCAGCCTGTATCGATGCCACAAGCATGTTCCCAAGATCGAGGAATAGAAGGCTTTAGATAAGGCTGATGACCGTAAAAAACATAACCCTGCGCACCATCATAGCTTTCAGCCCAAAAATAATCTCCCTCTTTCTCCTGCCCTAGAGCAACCATGTTGCCTTCAGGGTTAACATAGCGAACTCGCAAAAACCGTCGAGCCCGACTCATGTATTTCCCGCCACCCTTGTGCCAATCATCTCGAATACGACTCAAACCGTCTTCGGCATAATCAACAAAAAACTTAGGGAAAAACCCTGCATGGACAACAACAACTGGATGACCACCAATGTCTAGTTGCTTGATAAGAGGTAGGCTTGCTAGAAAACGCCATTCATCATCAAGGACATCAGGCGTCCAGGGCTCTTTATAGATACCCTTTTTATGTTGCTCTAGGACTTTACTTTCATGGTTCCCGGCCACAGCATCGCTGCCAGGATACTCACAAAGCAACTCTCGGACCCGACGAATAACAGCCCGACTGTCTGGGCCACGGTCTACAAGATCGCCAACAAAATGTAGAAGATCCCCCTTACGCAATCGGAGCTTATCGATGAGCAGATCAAGCTCATCGATGCAGCCGTGAACATCGCCAATAAAGATGTGTCTCATCTTAGTCTCCATATGCTTAGACGAGAGGCGGAAGGCAGCTTGTCAAAAATCTCGTTGAAGTTCTTTCTGTGCTCGTTCTAGCTGGCCATCCAGCTTATCAAAATCTTCTCGGGAGCGATCAAGGTTTTCATTAAACCGTTTCAGAAATTCTGGGTCATCCTTAAAACGCTCAGCAGCCTCAGCCCGAAGCTTGCTTTCAATAGCTGCCGTCTCAGCCTTTCTAGCAGCAATATCAGAATTGATTTCTGCGATCTCCGCTTTCATGGCAGCGATCTCATTAGCCAATTCTTTATCAAGAATACTATTTGTTGACTGAATACTGGCAATGTCTGAATGAATATTAGCAACAGTATCACCAGCTTCTAATTCCATACTTGGAGCCAGATCGGGGCTTGTAGCAATCTCGCTAACTGGCTTACCTTGGTAATATTGTTTACTTTGAATAAAGAACACAACCGCGCCCAATAATCCAAACGCAAAGAAAACCGCTACAAAATCCCATTTGGTAGTCATATAAATACCTTTAAAGCTCTAGCACTCGTGCGCCCATTGAGGCGAATTTAGTGACAACAGAAGTATCAACCCCAGCGCAATCAACATTAGCCAGTAGTTGCTTCATGCTCGGGCTTTCGGCAGCATCTTCACTGTCATCATCGAATAGCTTGCGGGTTCCAGCAGCAGCAAAGCTAACAGTCTGAATAGCCTCAACAACCTGCTCGCTGAGGCGACGAAGAACCTTACGAACACCCTTGATAAAGCGACTGTTGGTCAGGGTCTTGGTGCCGTAAGTAATAGTCGTGCCTGTTTCGGTTACACCGCCACTAATCATGTAGCTGTTTTCCTTATTCAAGAGAAGGCGAGTAATGGTCTTCTTCCATGAATTAAGGATTTCTACATAGACATACTTTTTGGGGTCGTATCCGGCGAGCCGAACAAGTTTCTGGCCCTTCTGGGCAACAAAGATCATCTTGGAAATCTTATATTGACTACCAAGGTCTTGTGCCGTCTCTTGCTCTTGTTCAACCTTTTTATCATCAGCGAGGGCGTAGCCCTTACGGGTCTTTTCTCGCACTTTGCTCGCAATAAAGCGATCCCGCTCATGCGTGCTACCAAATGTTTTGGTTTGATCCCGTAGAGTTTGACCAAGTCGGCCATACTCAATTTTTACGCTTAGGCCATCAATGGTATAGCGCCAGAGCTTGTTATGGTTGCCATCTTGGTGTAGGTAATCAGGCACTTTATGCCTCTTCAGGCTGGGGAATATTGTGTTGCAGAAGCCAATTAACCTCTTGTTGCAAGGCTTCCTGGCGAGTTGTAAATGGGCCGAGAATAGGACCATTTACAGGCCCAAGGTCAGCCTGCCACCCACCATCACATGGCTCTACATGGCTTGCCCGTTTAATTGTAGCTGCACCTAAACTGGTAAGTGATAGCAACGCATCATTGTAGATGTAGCGGATTTCGCCCTGCGGAGAGATGATGATGTCAATGGCTTGCGTCATGTGCTATACTAGAGCATTTCTGCGAGGAGTTGTCAAGCCTAGTCAAGTTCTAGTTTACGGGCTGGGGCGTTGCCGAATTCCGGTGATTCACTAAGTTCTACCCCTGGCGAAGCTTCATCGCCCTCGCCATCAAGCAGGTTGCGCAAAAAACCTCTAACTCCTAGTCTGCCTCGCTTTGCTCGCTCAGCTTCACGCTTTGCCCGAGCAGCTTCTTGCTCTGCAGCATGAAGCCGCTCCTGCAACTCCTGCAACTCCCGCTTTTGCTTAAAGGTTTTTGCTTCTAGCTTTTGCGCCTTCCCAACAAGTTGGGATTTTTCTGCTAAGATTTTGCGGTTTTCAGTAGCTAGTTGAAGTTTTTCAGCAGCTAGCTCATTAACATCTCTAGCTTGCTTTTCGAGCAGCCTTTGCTGCGTTTCTCTGGTATCAAAAACGTCATCAACAAGACGTTCAGTTACCTCGCGAAGCATCGCTTCATCAATAGAAGAAACTCTCTGTTGAATAGAAGGTGGGGGGCTCGTTTGAGAACGGGCTGGTTTTTGACGCCTTCGACGCCTTTTGTTTAAAGGTGCAGTTTCCTCAGGAAAATTAGTAGTTACCTGAGGATAAATATAGGGAGAGTAATGCACCGATCAACTAGTAGCCGCCAACACCCTGATAGTCGCCAGCACTCTGTTCATCGTAATACTCATCCTTCTTGGTATCCTTGATGGTGGTGCCAAGCTTCTTTTCGAGGCCCTTGGTTAGCTTTTTACAGGAAGAGCCCTTGATGCCCTCAACATCAATGGTAACCTCGCCTGTCTTGGAAATAATGACTTTGATTTCCTGCATCTTAGTACTTCCTTAGACGGATAGTGGTTTCGCCTGTCTGGGGATTGTATTCTTCCTTCATTTCCCACTGCTCGGCCTTGGCGAGGCTAGTTAGCTCTTCCTTAGCCGCAGTCTTTGCATACTCATGAATAAGCTTTTGGCAATCATCACCAACAAGTTCTTGCAACCCATGACCACCGGCCCAAAAATCCCAAAGAAGCTGGTAGCTCTTGCCGCCATTTCGGGAACACAAACCAACCTCATAAGCACCCGGCTTGCCGGGGACTGAGATAGCGTGGTCACACTTTCCCAGGTCTTGCTGAGTAAAACCCTCAGGAAGAGGATAATCACCAACATGGCGACCGTACCAGCGGTAGGTTTTCTGGCCTAGATTAAGCTGCAGCCCAAGAGCTTCACAAGCCTTAGCCAAACTTTTAAGGTCCGTAACTTCAACCTTTACTACTGCAACATGGCTCATTGTTTGTCCTTATAGGTCTAGCTGGCGACCAGCAGATCCGGCAGCCGACTTAGTTGGTTTGGAAGAACTTGCATTAACAGCATTCTTGGTGGCCCACTCTGCCATTTGCTGCAGATCAGTCGAATTGCTATTAGCAAGAGGGTTGGTATTGCGAATGGCCTTAAAAATATCATCAGTCTCTAGCTCACGATCATGATGAAAAGCCGAATATAGACCGCCAACAACAGCTTCTTCAAGCTCAGCGCCACTAAACTGGCTGCTTTCTTCAACACAATCATCAAGTTCAAAATTAGAGGGGTCTCGCCCGTAACGGCGAATATGGATATTCAAGATATCCCGGCGCTCTTCCTGTGTTGGCAACCCAACAAAGAAGATTTCATCAAAACGGCCCTTACGAAGAAGTTCGGGAGGCAATCCACCAATACGGTTGACAGTAGCTACAATAAAGATGGGAGCAGTTTTTTCCTGCATCCAGGTAATGAAATTACCGAAGACACGTTGACTGGTGCCCCCATCTGTAGAGCCTCCTGCCATTCCCGCAAATGCCTTATCCATTTCATCAATCCAGAGAACACAGTTACCAACGGCTTCAACCGTCTGAATTGCAGTCCGTAGATTAGACTCACTTTCACCAACTAGGCCACCAAAAACTCGGCCTACATCGAAACGAATAAGTGGAACGCCAAGAATATTACTGGTTGCTTTAGCACTCAAGCTTTTACCGCAACCGGGGAGGCCGACAAGCAGAATGCCGCGAGGCATCGGAAGGTGAAAATCTCGCGCCTTTTGACTAAACGCCTTGCTGCGAATGGTTAGCCAGGTCTTGAGATTATCAAGACCACCAATGTCATCGACGGTTTCTTTGGCAGGGAAATATTCGAGAATACCAGTCTTTTTGACCGCCGCTGCCTTTTCGCCCAAAACTAGCTTAGAGACGGGTAGAACCTCTTCTTTGTTCTTCTTGGCCGTAACCCGCTCAACTAGGGCTTTGGCGAATGCGGCCTCGGCCTCATCAGTAGTCAAGCCCATCGCAGCTTGAATAATGCGCTCTCGCTCGCCTTCATCGATCTTGCCGATTGCCTTTTTATTAGCCTCGTAAAGCTTATCGAAGGTCTTCTCGATAAAATCACGTCCCGGCAAACTGAATTCGAGAAGTGTAATGTCCTTTTCAAGCTCTTTCGGAATTTCAGCAACAGGACTCATAAAGATAAGCATGTTGCGGGTTTGCCGGAAACTCTTGGCAATATCGCGGACCATCCGCAAAACCCGGGGGTTGCGGAAGAAATGATGGAAATCCCGAAAAATATAGATGTGTGGGGAAGACTGGCCCTTAACTCCAGATAGAGAGCGTTGAAGAATAATTTTCAAGGCATCAATGGGGTCAGTCTCTTCATCCGTGTCTTCTTCACTAACCCACTGAAAACCTTCAGTATGAGTCCAGACTGCAAGCTTTCGCTTGTTGTCAACCGCTGTCTGTAAGATAACCTCATCAGCCCGGTTTTCCTCCGCAGTTTGGAGGTAAAGAACGGGATAGGCAGCCTTGATGTAAGGAGTCAGGTTCACTGTTTTCTCGCTTTGTTCGGACCAAGTATAGCAGCTAGCAGGATGCTGTCAAGCTACTTAGAGATCCTGTGAGACAGGAATTTCTGTTTTGCTGAGCCACCAAGTCCAATAAGTTTTAGCTTCCCCATCGATTATGCATTGATAAGAATAAGGAGGTCCCATCAATTGCCAGCCATTGGCCAGGGCGCGTGCTACACAATCAAAAGTGGGGCAACTTTCGCCCCGCTGCCAACTTGGGCTTAGTCCGATTGGCTTACTTTGATCGGGATTAACCAGGCTGATATCTTCAAAACTCCAGCCAATGGCTTCAGATCGAAGGGTCGGGTTGGCAGTATCAGCAATCAGGTACTGTTGCTTGGTATTGGCATAGACTGGATGGGGAAACATCAAGCCGCTCGCAGATCAAAGGTCTTTTCAGCAGAAAGGCTGTTAAGCACAATGCAGCTTTTTGAGACTTTAGCCAGCAAACGCTCAGCCCTAGCCGGGTTTTCTGCGCCTTGCAGGGAAACCTCAAAGTGCGCCCGTGTGACGATGGGTAGCTTATTATCACCAGGCTCAATGGTATAGTTAACACCTACCTCCAGTCGATTGTAAGCGACTTTTGACAGCCCAGCATAAACACGGAAAGTGGCAATGAAACAATTAACCATCGCCATTCCCAGAAAATCCTCAGGAGAGCGCCCATCGCCAGGACCATCAAACTCAGGAGGAATGGAAACTGCTAGTCCCGCAACCCCTTCCTCCCACTTTGGAGCAGTGGGATCAACGTCAATGGATTTGGCGGAAAAAGAAAGGGGATAAGCGGGCACAGTGCCTCCTAGGTATGATTGGCCCCCTGGGACTCGAACCCAGAACCGAACGATTATGAGTCGTTTGCTCTAACCGATTGAGCTAGGGGCCAGTGTGGCAGATTTCTCTGCCTTGTTTTAAGCCGTTGTGAACTCAGGCTCAGGCTGAACGTCGATGCTCTGGCGGATCTTGGCCTCACGCTGAACGTTATCACCAAAATTACGTGCCTTCTTAGGCATCGAAAGCCGTTCGATCCAGTGTTCAGGAGCACAGAGCGCAGAGCTAATCGCGTTCATGGCGTAAGCATACATGATCTTACGGGTGTTGACGCGCTTCTTGGCCTGCTTGTCCTTAGCGTTGTAATCACGGATCAAGCGATGCAGCTTCTTAAGGGGGTCTTCACGATCCTCCGTATCCCGCCAACGCTCTTCACAGTAAGCCCGGACCAAAGGCAAGACGTTGAGCAGCCCATAGCGCAAAGATGCATTAGCAAATGCCGATGCAACCGGGGTCGCGTAAGCCAAGTTCTTCTTGACCTTATAATGCTGCAAGATGGCGCGGATGATACGCTCATAACGAACAGCAAGACGTGCCTGGGCTGCCGGGTTAAATCGAAGATCAGTTGGCATGGAGTTGTTAGCCATCCGCTCCATGTTGAGTGCAATCCGAACAACGTGCTTGTTGCGGGTGATAGCAAGCTCGCCGTCGTCCGTGCGGTCGCTCTTCTTGGTGCCCTTGATGTTGCAGAAGAAATCCGCAGGGCTGCGCTTCTGCCCCTGGTCCATTGTCTCGTAGACGCTTTCATCGAGGTTATCGATGATGAAGAAAACGCCTTCCTCAAGGTCGCTTTCCACGAAAGCGGTCAAGCGGTGTTGCGCGTTGAGCAGCTTCTTGTTGCCCCCAGCGTCGGGCTCACTGATACAGACCGGATCGGGGGTTTTCCAGTTAAAAGTTCCCTCGTTCATCATGATCTTGAGGGTCTTGATCCAATCATTACGGATGGGACGGTTGCTCTGGTTAAGCTCCGTCAGCATCTCAAATGCCTGCTCGGTAGTAACTCGCTTCCAAGTACCCTTGTTGAGAGCGTTAAGAGCCTCTAGATCAGGAAGGGGGTTTGCCATTGTAACCTCTATACGGTTTCATGTGCTGTCGAGTGAGGGCACATTAGAACAAATGTGCCAAAACAGTCAAGACTCGTCGTTATTTTTTCCAGAGTGCGGGCAACAGATGTCTTTGCAGTGGCAGCTTGTACCACCAAGTAGTGGTGGAATAGGGGCGTCACCCGTCTTGTTTGGGGTGTAGTGCCAGACACTACTTGATCGTGCTTCTTCTCCTGCCTCTTGTGCCTTGCGGGTGTTATCCCAGGCAATACGGTGTCGCAGAACTTGTTGAATATCAAATGCACGCTGTGCCCGCTTAGGGGTGTGCTCATTGTGAATACCCATTGAACCATTAGCAGGCATAGCAGGATAAATACACTGCTTTACAGCATTATTAAGTAGCTCATGGGCAGCCCAAGAATCACACGGCCCATATTCAGCCTCAACTGCTGCGGGTTGCATCCGAAATTCTTCACTTACCCGGCCAAATTGACCAATCAGCACTCGTGAATACATATCACAAGCATCAATGAGAGTTTGCATTTGCGTCTTATTAAGCCCTAGATAAAAAATATCGGGACTGGACTGGTGGTTTTCTGGCGGTACAGCCGCTTCCCGCTCCAGAGCCGCAGCATATCGCTGCCATGCTTCTGGCGTATCATCTGTAGTAGCGATGCGGCGTAGAGCTTGGAGCTTAGCATCCATGAGTCTTACCCTTCGGTGTGGCCTACAGTCTACTAAGCTCCAAGCTCTTGTCAAGCCTTCTTCATCGTTGCACTAAGGCGCAAGGGCTCTCGGAAGATAGCTTGGAGCATCCCTTCACTCATCTCGTGCAGCAAATCAATGCTAGCAAGAGTGTTATGGGCAAGCATCTTCTCTAGCTCTTCCCGAATACGCTCTAGGCTGACACAAGAAAGCATCCGCGCAGCTTCCTCGCTGCGAAGAGCTTTGAGCGTTTCCCCCTCGACCTCAAAACCCTTAGTGATCGAAAAACGCCATCCACGCATGACTCGCAAGCCGTCTTCTCGGATACGTTCCATCGGATCGCCAACAAACCGCAAAAGACGGTTTTCAAGATCCTCGACACCGCCATGAAGATCAATGATCTTACCATCGATGTCACGAGCAAGAGCGTTGACCGTAAAATCTCGCCTTGCCAGATCATCAGCCAAGGTTCCAGCTTCTACAAATTGCGGTCTACGACCATCCGCCGTAGGGCCATCGCGTCGTGCTAGAACGAAATCAGCATCCTTGCAGCGCTCTCGCAAAGGATGGCTCTTAGGGACACTGCAGCGAATGGTGACGAATTCTGGAGTAACAAGGTAAAGCTTAAAACCTTCTTCCCGTAAGTGTTGCTCCATTGCTTCAAAGCTAGGAGCTTCGCAGACAAAATCTACATCCTTACTAGGAATGCCTAGAAGGTCATCACGGACACAGCCGCCAACTTCAAAAAATCGAACACTCATTTTAATCCTCGCAGACCCACTACACCTTACCTTGTTTTGACGGCTTGGCAAGACACGCTTGTCACCTATAATGTAGCTATGCGCTATTTATCACTGCTGTTATGCTTATTTTTATGTGCTTGTGGCCAGCCCGAGCCTTATCGAGTTCGCAAAAACTTAAGTTATGGTCCTCTGTCTGAGCATACTTTTGATTTTTATGAACCGCCCTACCATACGGGGCTTGGTCGCCCGCTGATTATTGCTATTCACGGAGGTGCCTGGCAAAGTGGTGACAAGGTATGGGGTGAGAATATTGCTGAGCAATTATGTTGGAGAGGTTTTACGGTAGCTAGTATCAATTACCGATTAGCCCCAGAACATGTTTGGCCTGCTCAAATTGAGGATTGTCAGCTTGCTCTTCAGTATTTTCAACAAGCAGCATGGATGAGAATTGATAATCAACGAATAGCAGCTTTCGGGCATTCTGCTGGAGGACATCTTGCCTCTATGATGCTATTTCGACCGCCCGAAGAAGCCTTTATCCCTAGCTTCCCACTGCGTATTGCTATTAGTGCTAGCGGCGAAAGCGATCTTCTTCGTTTAAGAGATCAAGATGAAAATCTTAATGCGCTATTGCAACCAAATACCCCCTTTAACTTTACTCCAGAGCAGCTGCGGGACGTTTCCCCTATAAGTTTTATTGAAAACAGTGCTAATACCAGTTTATTACTAATTCACGCCACAGGAGACACTAATGTGATTTATGATCACTCTCAGTTGCTTTATACTCAGTTATTACAACAGGGTACTGATGTTCAACTGAGAACGCTATTTAGTGATAATCATAATCGCTCTTATGAGGATGGGATGAGCACTGCTGTCAGTTTTCTAAACGCCCGAGGTTTGCGGCCTAGCTCTCGGCAAACAAAAGAATTTTGGCGCTATGAGCGACAAATCAATGAGCTTAGGTAGCTAATCCTGGGCCTTGAAGACCCTCTAAATGATTAATTATTCGACCCAGCAGTTCAACATCTCCACTATCAATAACTTCTTGAGGGGTCTTTCCTTGAAGCCAAGATCGAGGACGATCAAACCATTTCTCAACGCCACTAGGGGTATAGCTGCCCATTAATATAGAAATCATTTCATCTTTGGTCATAGATCAACTAAAGTCCCACCACAATCAGGGCAAACACTTGTTTCAGTATAACATTCTTGATGGAGAGCAGTTTGGCATTTGCAAATCCAAGCCCAGCCCTTGATCCGTTTTTCACATTTAGCACAAACAACAGGGTTCTCTAATTTTAGGTAAGTAGCAGCTAGAGCGTTAATACGGTCAGTTTGAAGACGTTTAAATGCTTTAATGAGAGCAGAATTTTCCGCACTCTCCAATGCAGGGTGTGCCCCTTTGTGATGAAAACTTATTGAAACCGGTGTAGCACTTGTCTTATAGTTATAGTGAACGCATAAACTTATTCCACTTCTAGCGTGCTTCGCGATTCGATACCAAGAACGTCCTCCAAATTCAATATTATCTACCATCCATTCTTTTGGACGGCTACGCATTAATTGGATAATACCGCTGACTGGAGAATCTTTTGGCAATTCTTTTGATCCAAAAGGCCAAAACATTATTCAGTCCGCTGAATTTTGGTAAAGATCACAATATCATTATCAGGGAGTGTAATTAAAATAGATTCGTATTCTTCCGAAACTTCTTCTGTGAATCGGAGAACACCAGGCTCATCCCCAGGACCCTCCGTTCTTTTTATAACAGACAGTGATAGAGCAGTTCCAATCTGTGCTGCTACCTGCCCTTTAGCAAGCTGATAGTTTTCGGCACCTTCAAAGCGTTTAACAACATGCACTGACGGAGGGCTGCCGAGCATGGTATCGTACCAAATATCCCAATTCTCTGCCCATTCTTTTTGAGTTAACGGGCCTATCTTTTTACCTTCAGGCAAGCTTTGATCTTGATGAGCTTGTTTTTCTGGAAGCTTGGTTTGGGTTTGATCCTTTTTTGGGGGCATGCATCCAACAAGCAAAACAATGACAAATATAAACCAGCTTTTCATTCCATATCTCTTTTTCTTAGCCCAATGGCTAGCTCATAAATAGCAGTCTGCCTATCTACAGGAAGATTGAGCAACTCACTCAACTTCTTAAGATAAGCCCTATTTTCTTCAGTATCATAATTGTAGGTGTGGATCAATTTATCTGGCCAAAAAGGATGTGGCCTAGTTTTCCCGGTAGGAACTCCGGGATCAGGATAAAAATCAGAAACCCAGCTCTCGTCAGTAACCAAAGCGTGTTTGGCACCTTCAAAACCTGATGCTAGGGATATTGCCTCTAGGACTTGATCTACGTAGGGCTCAAGTGCCTCAATGGCAACTTGCGAGGCAATTTTAATTTCAGGTAATTTCTTTTTTTCTTCCTCTTCTTGACTCATTTAATTATCTTTTTGGCATTAATGCTTCCGCCAGCATTCACATTTCCGGTGATGTCCTTGCAATTCACACTGCCGCCCGCACTTGCATCGCCATTTACATTTTTGCAGCTAACACTACCTCCAGCGCGTGCATAACCACCAACATTTCCACATACAATGCTACCATCAGCCTTAACATTTCCAGAGACTTCTTCACAATCAATGCTGCCTTCACTAGTCACATCGCCAGCAATGTTGCCACACTTAACACGAACATTGTCTCCACGAACAGTTAACGATTTTGGCGGCTCGCCCTCCCAATGAATTTCTAGTTTAGAAGAGTTCTTTTCAGAAGAGTTATACTCTTTGCCGTCTACATAAACTTTATTACCTATGACACTTACACTACTACCATCCGGAACATCGTAATTCTTGCCGTTGATAGTAACTCGACCTTTGCCCATGACTCTTCCAATTCTTGAATTTCATAACAGTTTCTAGTGGAGGGTAGTTCCACAATGCCTACAAATACCAGGACCACCATCGCCACGAACAGTTTCGCAGACTACATCAGGATGATAGACACCGCTGTATTCATGACCACCTCCGGATCCACGCCGATCAGGATGGGGTTTGTTCTTTGAAACAAGTTTCTCATATCCGGCCCCATCAGGATTCTGAGTTTGCCAAGAATATTCAAACCTGTCGAGACCTTGCAGAGGGATATTATCCATTGCTGTAGCTTGCCCCAGATCAAGTTGGTCTAGCCGATCAAACACTGTCGGGGCTTTCTTTGTAGAAATTACTTCCTTGGCTTGCTTTATACGCTCATGCAGAGATACTGGCCAGCTTTCTGGCGGAAACACATTATCACGCGCCAGGCCAAGCTTGGCCTCGATAAGCAGAAGTTCTTCTATGCTCAGTTTGATAAAAGCTGTGTTTTGCCAACCATAGTCAGCCATCTTATTCCTCTTGGAATAGTTTTCTGTTTTCATAGCTAATTAGCGCCATTTGTAGTGCTACAGTGCTATATTGCGTCCTTGAAATTCGACCGTTGGTTAGAACCCCAAGAAAACCACCCTCAACCTTACCGATGTTTTTAACGTCAACAAGCCCTGCGTCATGGACGGCTTTATCTAATTCCATCTCTAAGGACAACATCCGATTGGTTACTGAATTTGGGAGAGGAAATGCACTTGAGTGACCAAAATGAAAGCCTTTTTGGAAAGCAAGACTGTTTCCATTAAAATCTACTAAAGAGTGAAGCCCTCCGGAAGTAGCACCATTAGGAAAAATCCCGTCATCACGTTCACAGATGACTGCAGCCGTAAAATTCATCCAACCAAGTGGGCTAAGCATAAGACCAGACTCGATTCCGATGCCCAGATCAGCCCCATCGCGAAAAGCCCCGAGGGCTCGATTAAGAGCCCCTGCTACAGTTTCTTTCATGTTCTGGGGTTGGTCTGAAACCCCAGAATCAATGTTGACACCTTGGACTTGTGACGCGGCAAAGTCGTAATCTGCTAGGGCTATCCTAACCGCATCAACCTTGATGGGATTGGCGGTTCCTACTTTAATTATCACTGTCACCTACTACAACATATGCACTGTTTTTATCAGTTTTAGTTTCAAGGGGAGCATCAAAGCTGATGAAGAAATCATCAGTAGGTACTGTCTTATAGGTGCCATCTTCCTGCTTGATATCCTTTTCGCCAGTACTAACGATCAGACTGGCAAATTCTTCTCCATCAGGAGTAGTCAAGATGATTTCTTCATCTCGAATAACAAGATTAAAGGTGTGCTGACGGTTGTGCTTTTTGGACGTTAGCGTGACTTGCATGGTCAATTCCTATTTAGGGGTTTCAGGAGGGGCCTGAGGCCGAAGGTTGATGATGTCAAAGCCGGATACAGGAACTACACTTTCACCAGTTTCAAAGTAGCGGATTTCTACTTCATCTCCTGGCTTAGCAAGGGTTACCTCATAATTGACGCTACTCGTAGCTGTATAGATCCGGGTCAATGGGTCTGTGCCCACAACAAAATAGTAAGTAGTGTTACCATCATTGTTGTCTCGACCAACCCGAGATAAAGTTCCAGTTAGAGTCTGCGTTCCGGTTTGCGATGAAGGTTCATCTTCATTACTGGTGCTTTGCAGCAAACGTCGGTAAGCAGTTAAAGCCTCTCGCTTTGTTTCTCCCAAAACGCTTTCACTAGTAGAGGCTCGAATAAAGCAGATCTTTTGGAAGATGTTTTCTGAAGAAATGATGGGAACCACCCAAGTTAGTTCTCCGTAGATGTTATAAAGAATTGGTTGCGTTCCATGATATCCGCTGTAATTAGAGACTGCGGAATTAGCTACTTGCAATACAGCACTTTCATCAGCACCGGAAAGACGATAATACTTAGTCTCACCAGTACGAGAGTCCATCATGGCAAATCCTACAAGCGCTGAATCGCTGTTCTTAGAGCTAGTAAAACCACTAAACCAGTATGCGCGGTTGTCACTACCCCAGACAAGCCACATTTCTGCTAGGCGTTGCGGATTTGTTGGGATGTTGACATCTTCTTCGCCCCACCACGAGTTAAACCAGCCATGAATGAATGAACCATACCAAGTAAGACGTTCAAAAGCCACTTTTTCTGGGATGATACGATCTACCCAAGCAGGGACTTCTGAAGTATCATCATATTCAGTAATAGCTCCAGTTTTAGGGTTTACAGTTAACACGCCTTGAATTTGTTCTGCCCAATACTGAATGCTGTAATCATAGAGTGTCACTACCCAAAAAGGATTGCCTTCATCATCAAGTTCAAAAGTATAGTCCATAGTACCACGGGCTTGGTAGCCGTGCGTATAAAGATGTCGCTCAAGATTACTACTAAAATTGGCCGAAGGCATAAACTTTAATTCATGCTCAATCACCAGACGCGGGGTTTCACTCGGATTTTCCGCTGAAACCATAACATATCCCGGCGTACTTCCAAAACGTTGCCAACTACGAAAACCTGTAAATTCTAGGGGTGCTACCCAAACAAGCTTATTAGCGACTCTTTGAACAGTATAGCTTCCAAGCTTATATCGACTACCAAGCGAACCATCCGCTTGCCCGAGAGCCTTATTTCCTAGCCACTCAGCTTGTTGACGGCTGACCATCCTAATGTGAGCAGTATCAACAGGCGATAGATCTTGTTCCCAATCCCCCTTTGTAAGGGTTGCTCCAGCCAAAGCGCGATACTTGTTGGCGTTAAGAGCAGACCATCCAGCGCAAGAACGCATGGTTGGAAGTATAATTGCGGCTGCTACAACAAGACAGGCGTTACCAAAAACTTTAGTCTGATTCCATTTGTGATATTCAGCCGCAGCCATGCTCGACATAACATTGGCTGCAAGTGTAATCCAAATCATTATAGTGAGAGGAAAACCCCAAAATGGCCCAACTAATTGTGGCATGAAAAGGTAGGCCACAAAAGACCAAACGATGGTTCCCCCAATCAGCCAAAAAACAAATCGCTTTAACCAGTTATCGTTTTCGCTTATTTCACAATAAGGAAAGCCACCAATTAGGGAAACAATAAAGCCGACCAGAATAAAGTTCATTGAATTCCTTCTAAGACTTCTAGTAAGTCGCTCTTTTTAAAGGTAGCAGTAACTCCCTGCAAGCCAGGAAGTTGCTGCTTTAAGTTTTCTCTGCCACCCTCTTCTCGGTCAACACAAACCCAAACACCAACAATTTCTACATTATCAGGCAGAGCAGCCGCACATTTTAGCAAAGAGCCTCCCGTTGTCAAGACATCATCAACTAGGATTACACGGTCGCCAGCCTGCAGTTTAGGCCCTTCAATTTGCTGTTTTAAGCCATGCTCTTTTGAACGTGAGCGAGTGTAGACCATTCGTAATTTTCTACAATCTAGTGCTTTTCCAACACTAAGAGAGCTTCCCCCATTAATATCTACTTGGGAAAAATCACACGCTAATAATGCTGCTGTCATAAGAGGCAGTGAAGCACTTGCAGGCCCAGCTAAAACATTCGCATGAAGAGCTTGTCTGAAGTTGTTAATTTCGGTCCCGAAGAGCGACAATGGACCCGAGGTCTCCCCTAAAGGGGCACGCATATTGATATAAAAATCACTTGTTCGCCCCGAACTTAGAGTAAATTCACCTTGTTTGCAATGCTTAGCAATATGGTCTCGTAAATATTTCCAATCCTTTGGCAGCATTTAATCTTCCTCTCCATAATGTTTAGCATCAAAAGCCATATCTTGAAGTTTATATTCTTGCCCATCGCCGGCTCTTTGGGCTAGTATTCGCAAGGTAGCACGGGCAAGGTGTTCGCTCTCCTCATCATTCCCGCACTGTTCACCATTCATTGCAGGAAAGTAGAAGCGGTTGCAAGACATCATTGCTATCGAGAATAAGCGGAAGTCATCAAAAGCAGTTTTAAGGTCTTCCGCACCAGCTTGAATCGGTTCCCGATATAGTTTTTCAAAATTAATCCAATCACGATAAGTAACTAAGAAATCATCATTGCCCGCAGGAAATTTAAAAGGATCATAGTAAGAAATGTTTTCTTCTTGTTGATATTCCTCGCCTTCTGGGTTCGGATCAAAAGGTTTTGGCTCCCAGTTTGGACCATTAATCCTTCGATCAAGTTCAACACGAGAATCATATAATTCTCGCTGTTTCTCTAGACTCGGATGTTTTAAAGTATAGACCTCTGGGACTCGTTGGCTGAATTCAACCAGCTTTGCCTGCAACTCTTCAAATTGTCGAACATGCTCAGATTTCCCCTTATAGGACTCAATATTCAGTTCCTCGCCAGTGAACTTTTTCCAAACATGTGCAAACATTTTGAGGGAAAAAACATGGTGATTAACGTCATCGCCATGAGGTGCCCAACACAAACTTGCTCCATCAGTAAGCTCGCCAAAAGCTTCAATGATAGCAAGACGTTCGGCTGTACTTGGTTTTCTTAGATCGACTACTGATGGAAATGTTTCCATTCCACTGCCAGTCATTGCTTCCCAATTACGTTTTACCTTATCAAGGTCAAAGTTCTCGGGACCGCCAAAAACATAATATTCTTTGTAACGCTGGTGAATAACTGCCATCCCGTACGGACCCCATTTAATATCAAATGGAAAGCCCTCTTTCCTATAGAGAGTGGCGTGGTGTGGATCAAAACACGGCTGTTCTTCTGGAGAGACTTGTACAAATCCAAAAGATTGCAGTTGTTCTTGAGTTACCCGATTCTCAGCAACTCGATGAGATTTGCCCCACGTTTTCACAGGACTGCTGGCTAGCGCATTATAGATGTCTCTGTGAACAAACATCCCGGATAGAGATTCAAGCTGCTCAATAACAGGTTCATATCCCGGCTGAAGATGAACATAACGACCTGTTTGCTTATAAACTAGTGCTAAAAGCGTGTCTTTGCATCGGTATCCCTGCTCGGCTCCTATAAGCTGCAGGGAGCCATCGGAATTTTGTAGCAACAGTTCAAAAGCTTCCTCTTCGACCGTGACCGTGTTGCCTTCTGTATCCCTGCCTTCCCGAGGTTTTTTGGTAACTACCACTACCAGTTGGGTATCAGGAAGAGTTAAATAACTATTTCCTGCTACAGCGAGATTTTTGGGAGGCTCTTTTAGCTCCTCAAAACCAACCATTTGAAGCCAAGCAGAGTCAAAAGGAACATTGTAATCAAATAGATCTTTATCTGCACCTAAAACTCGGAATATCTCACCAAAATAATCAACTGCTCCGCGTTGGCAGGTAATTATTTCTAAGATATCATTAATGGGAATGCCACCAAATAGGTTTTCGACAGCACGAGTGTTAGTGTTTTCTTCTATGTCTGAGATATTGCCATAATCTGCATACTCTCCAAAAATGGGCAAGCAAAGAGGATCAAAGTAGCAATTGGCATAAATAAGGTTGCTTTGCACCCCAACCAGATGGGGTTCATCCTTTGTTCGCTTATAGCGGTGGGTGGCAGGCACTAGTGGAATAAACGCGACCGGATCGCCTGGGTGCAAACTTAAATTACTTACTGAACAGGCTACATTAAAGCTTCCCATTATAGTTTAGCTCTCCAATCGGCGCGTTCTGCCACTTTAATGGCCGCTTCGGTTGTTTCATAGTTTGGGTTTTTTGGGTTAGGAAAATCTTTTAAGGTATCATTCCGCCAAGGCTGATTAAGCCGATGACTGGTCCAGTCATGCAGTTTAAAAGTCCATCGACAAGGTACAAAGCCGATAGCTGGATGGGCTACACAATTATGTAATAGCCACCAAAGATGGTGCTTGGCCCGAGGCCATTTAACATCTTTGTGAAAGACCTTTGTCCATAATCTTAATCTGTGCAAGTAACGAATGTGAGAGTAGCTTTTAAATAACTTAGCATAGTGCCACTCAGCATTTAGTTGCTCTTTATAAGAAGCTTCATCAAAATCAGGGTGGACATCCTTATTTGTTTTTAGATCCTCTAAGTCTTGCTCAGTATACCCGAAAGTTTTTTGTAAGCTTTCGATTCGTTTTTTACATGCAACAATATCAAGTTGTGTCCTGAGATTATTTTTTGACCAAAAATTAGCTTCGTCCTGCGGGTCTTCAAAGTGAAACATCTAAGTCCTCTATAGCGGCTGTCTTCTTTAAGATTCGAGCCTCACTGAGAATGCATCTCCGCGAGGCCCTTTGCCAGCTATGCTTTCCGGGATGATAGAAAAGTAATTCATCTTCTGTTTGACGATAAATTACCGTGTCACCGTAAGAAAAAATCTTACAATCGTGGTATGGCCATTCGACAAGATAAAACATACCATCTCCGTAAGAACGTGCAATGCTTAACGAAACGAGTTAATACGTTCTCGAATTCGCAGCCACGCTTCTCGGACACGACTACTGCTCAAAATTACTGATTCGACCGCACTGGCCGTCAACTTTGGAGCAGGCTTTTTCTTTAGACTACCAATTTCAGCGGTTTCAACTTTAGATAGAATGATAGCTACGGCCTTGGAAAGGCGTCGAAGACTTTCACCATCTACAGCATTGGCTGAATCATTTTCTCGCGTAACAATGCGGAAAAATACCTCTCGCTCAACAAAGCACATTGCTTTCACGCGCTCTTGTTGCGATGAGTTAAGACCTTCCCACGAATGTTTCTCGCGAAAGTATTCGCGAATATCATGGCAGTCTCGGCATACTACATCACACTTACCAATTTCAGTATGGAGCCTACGCCAATTAACCCTGTCCCATCCATTACCGTGCAGGCTCCCAAGATTAAAAGCCTTATCACGAAGATGGTCGAATGACATTTCCCGCTTTGATTTTTGAACGCCACAATCAAAGCAAGCAGTGTTTTTAGCTTTGCTGTAAAATTGTTGCTTCATTCGCCGTGTCTTTTTATTATTACGGCGATTATATTCTTGATTATAAGCAGCTTCCCACATCAGTGGGCGAAGCCAGTCCTGTTTTCTCTTTTCTGCTTCTGCTACACGATCCAAATAAATCTGGCGCTTTTGTTTGCGAAGCTTTCTTCCTTCCCGGATCGCAGGCATCGCAATATCAAGAAAACGGTTTCGCTGATCTTTTTCAGGGCTCTCTGGCTTTGTTCTTTCCCTAGCTTTCTTGAGCCGCGCTAGCGGCCTAGTGTGGGTAATACCATTTTGAGCATCAAAAAGAGCTTTTTGCTCAAGCACCAATGCAATTAGGCGATGCCGATCTTCGGGATTTTCCCGAAGAGCATAAGTAGCAGGCCAGCTATCATGCGATGAATATCCCATCTTCCGCAAGACCTTACGGCCCCAATCACGTTCGACAAGATACTTAGTAATCCTTACCCAATCAGCTTTACACCACTTGCCATTAAAGAAGCTTTCGCAAGACCCTTTTTCAGGGCATGGTGGGCCACCAGATGCCACGACAGTAGGTTCGTGCCCCAGCAGTCTGAGAATGGATCGCAAACTTCCGTGGTTCATAGCAACCTGCTGGGTAGAAGATGGACAGAAAGCTTAGCAGATGTTCAAAACCTGTCAAGTCTCTTGTTCGTTCAACGGCAAAACACGATCATCCCGCACCTTGCCACAGGAAGCGCAGTGCAGTCCTATGTTTTCGACATAGTCTCCAGCACATCCACATTGCCAGACAAGCCCCGTTCGGTAAGCCTGCTCAATCCCTGTTTCTCTACAGCCAGGATCTTCATTGCAATAGCTGTATTGTCTAGCTTTGCCTCCGTGGAAGGCCCCGAGCCAGCAATGTGTCCCTCCGTGGTTTACATGCTCACTAGGTTTACCGCAAAAGATGCAGGGCCACGGTTGGGTGTCGGCTACAAAACGTGTGTTTTTCTCTATGTAAATTTCCCTACCATTTAAGATAAATGGTGGTTTTGGCAAAGCGCCCATTTGGTCTTAGCTCCATATGTTTTATCGGCCATAGAGCACAGTTTACCAATTACGGGAATCTTGTCAAGTTGTTTGATAGCAGAGGTTTAGCTAGGCAAGCTTGGTGACCATTAGCCAAACAAAACAAGCTACGAATGCAATGAAGCTTAGGCTGCTTAACCCACCAAAAAGAGCATGCAAGCCAAAACCACTGGCAACGCTGCCGAACATTCCCCCAAAGTTTTCTTCATTGGGGTCTTGAAACATAGTGTTAACCCCCTTAGACATATTCATTCCAGTGCGGATGAAATTAAATATGGTGAGAATAAAAAACAGCGCAAATACACTGCCAGAAATAAGGGTTGCGGTTGCTGGGTCCATTACTAACTCGCTTGCGGTTGATTTTTCAAAAGAAACTTACTCAGAAAGCCTAATTCAGCTTTGCGAACTGCTTTGCAGCGTCTGCACTCTAGCAGATTGTATCCCATACCGGGATGTGGACTATTGATTCCATAGCCAACGCTAATTTCATCATGCCCTCTAAGCAAACATAATAGCTTCATTTCGGCTCCTACGGCTGTCGTCGGTGACGCTCCGACTCTTCTTTACTGGGCGCAGCTAATTTTTGTAAAGAAGCTCTGAAACTCAAGCCTAATTTCTTAACGGCCAAACCCCTTCTTATCAGTGTTTAGCGCCCGTTTGCTGCTCTTGAGTCCGACAGCCTTATTGATAGGTCCACATAATTTATCATGTTCGAAATTTTTGTCAACGGCAGTGACAACAAATAAATTACCAAATGCATATGCGATGAGCAGAAAATTAAACGCACCAAGAATGGCCCATGCAAAAACCCCAGCTCTAAAGCAAGGTTTAGTAGCTATCATTTCAGCCATTTCATAACAATTGGGCAGATAGGGCAACTTTGTTACATCAGGTTTAATCAAAATAAAGATAAAATTCAGCATTAGCAAAAACGTAGCAGCTAGGGCGGCCTTTGTTGTAGGAGCTAACTGCTTCACACCTTACTCGTCGCGCTCCGAGAAATATCTCAGAGCTTCTTCTCCCTTAGCAGTTAGTTTAAATGTCTTTGAATCAAAATCAGGCTCAACACACTCTAGTGCAATAAGGTGGGCTGCCGCAAATTGTTTGTGCTTAGGGAAGCCATTTATACCACATTCAATGTCTCGGAGTATAGATAGCTCGGCACTTTCTAGCGGATTTTGCATCCAATAAACTGCATTATTAGCACTAATCATTGTTTAATAATTTCCTTGCTATGCAATCCAGAAAGAAACTGAAGCATTGCGTCTGAAACACAGGCTTGGGCAGTTTCTCCCATTCGCTTCGCCCAACTCTTGCTTGGCACGAACTTAAAGTGATAAAGGTTATGGTCCTTAGCAAGCCCCAAAAGAACATCATCACTGGTTTTTACTTCATCAACCAAACCAATTTCTAGCGCTTCATCACCATACCAAGTTTCACCAGTTGCCACTTGCTCAATATCAATTTCACGGTAGCGGGTTACAAAATTCTTGAATAGTTCATGAACTTCTCCGAGCCGCTCCTTAAACTTCTTTTCACCCTCTTCAGTATTCTCACCAAGAACTGTTAGAGTTCGCTTATGCTCGCCTGCAGTATAGACAGTGTAGTCAATATCTCGCTTTTTCAGCCATTTATGAAGATTAGGGACTTGGGCGACCACACCAATTGATCCCACAACAGCAAAAGGCGCTGCTACAATGCGATTAGCAACGCAGGCCATCATATACCCACCACTAGCTGCTACATGATCGACACAAACGGTCACTGGGATACCATTTTCTCTTAGGCGCAAAATCTGACTCGCAGCAAATCCATAAGAGTGAACCATGCCTCCCGGGCTATCAAGCTGGATGACGACCTGATCCTTCTTTTTCGCAGTCTGCAAAATAGCAGTAACTTCTTGTCGAAGCCTTTCAACTTCACTTGCTGCAATATCTCCCTTAAAAGTTAGAAGAAATGCATTCGTTTTTTTCTTTTCAGGCTCTTCTGCTTTTTCACCTTTAATGCCAGCGAGTTTAAATGCTGTGGTGAATGAAGCATATTGCTTATTGAGATTTCGGATAACCAGCTTGCCTGGAGAGATTTCAATATTGTGAAAAACAAAGACAAGCAGTGTTCCGATAATACCGAGGAATACTGTAATAGTTGCGGCTTTGAGTAGCCAGAATAGGTAATCTTCCATGTAATCCTCTTACCAAGTCTTCTTGATTGAACGAAGATGGTCCATTGTCATATTACCATCACTCGCTGCCCGATATCGGACTTTCATCCACCTGGGATTGTCCTTGCACTCTTTGCGATTACCAATAAGAGTGCTTAGACGGTGCTTGACTACAACACCCTCACTGTGAGCTAGCTGCTTTTGCTGCTTATAGAATTCAACAAATCGACCCGGCTTTGCAGTTTCTGCCAAACTCAGGTGTTGAATTGCGTCATCCTTGCCTGTGACCGTATCCAGCAGATCATCAAAAAGAGTTTCCAGCAGCGACCAGCGATTTTCATATGGCTCATCGAGAAGCCATCGGCCATCATATCGAACGACATCGAAAAGAATTAGTCGAGGCTCACTCTTACCATTAGTTGCTTGACGACGACTCAACCATTCACCATCAAGTTGGCAACGATTAGGCATAATATCAAGCATGCGCTCAATTTCAGCCCGGATCGGTTCCTCAACCTGATCGTTCATCACATTATTGTGGCGAGAGATGAGGACTGTCTTGCCCTTCAGGGTTTTGCAGACCTCAAGTCGCCAGCCATCACTTTTCTGCTGACAAATGTAATCCCCATTATCGAGATCCGCTAGGTCTTCTGGGCCACGCTCAATAGGCTTGTCAGGAAAATGCTTAAGGCCAGGCATGTTTGTGCTCGTATGGCTAGAGGAGGGTAGAGCAGCCCATTATAGCGATTTACGATTTCCTGTCAAGAGTAAAGCCAGTTCCTCGACAATCGTAGCAATCCGGGTCAACAGAGCGAAAATCCATTCCACAAGGATCGCCATTGACATCAACGCATAGAATTTTTTGCAAACGATCAAGTTGTTGTTCATTAAGTGACAGAACAAATCGCGCCATTCGAATAGCGCGTTCAGAGCTATTTTGAGTGCTCAGAGGGTTCGACATTTTCTATTACTACTCTGCAAAGACCCTCTGCTGCGAATGCAGATACGCCTTTTATTTTTAAAGGTTCTTGTTCTTCAAAGATATATTCAGTTCCAGCAAAGATGGGTTTCTTTGTAACCCTGATATGATCAGAATCCCAACAAACTTTGCTGTGCGCTCTTAAGCATTCACCGCAGATAAACCAATCACAAAGTGGACATCGCAAACAGCAATTGTTGTCAGTATGAGCACAAGCCAATCTATCACAGTCAATACATGTGCCAAAGTTCGTTCGCATTGCTTTCCGATTACATTGGCTACATTGGCAAATATCGAAATCGCTCATCTTATGTGTTTTTATAGGCTCCACATTCTCCGCAATACTTGCCAGGAACAACTTTTCCCTGACAGCCCCATTGATTGTCTGCGCAAGTAACTCCCGCAGAGATGCCCATGTTAACTTCTGCTTGAACCAAGTTTCGTTTTAGGGCACTAGCAGCAAGGCCCTCAAGAGCAAAAGCCATCGCTTTGGGCATATATTTTTTGACAACTTCTTCGGAAGTCTCTTCGATGATATCTGAATAGCGCTTTTCATTCAGCTTGTGGTTAACAAGAACGTCTATTTCTTTTCCTAAACGATTATCAATCGTATTTTTCAAATTTTGAATTCTATAGGAATCGCCGTCAAGATAATTTTTAAGCTTTGCCTGCACGCTCCCTGCAAAGGCTTCCTCTATTTGTTGCTTAGCTTGTTCACTCTTAACCCACTTGGTAGCAAGAGCTTCCATCTGAGATTGAATCTGTCGTTCTATTTCTTTACGAACATCTCGGGAAAGGCTTTCACGGGCTTTGGCGAGTTCGGAATCTAGCACTGCTTCTAGTTCGTGCTCAGCAACAATAAGCTTTAGATTTTCACGAATTCGTTCTTGTAGGTCTTTCATTTCAACTCAACTAGGAAATATTACTTGTCAGGGATAGGTTTGTAAAACATTTTCATGGGCAGTGGAACCTTTGCTTTCATCCAAGATTCCAGAAATTGCCCAAATACGATCAAGAAGCTTTCCTGCAAGTTCTAGCAGAGCTTCTTCTTGAGTATCTTTGACAACATGCTCAAGGGCAAAACCATCCTCGCTATAAGCACTGGCAACAATTTTACCATTACCCGTTTCGCTAACAACGATGCGATTATCTGGACGATAACCGGGCCGGTTTATTATCATTATATTCTCGTTGTATTTGAGGAAGATAAAGGGATTGCTGCTTTTGTGGCAATCATAGCTTCTAATTGGCGTGTTGTCAATGGGTGGCGCGCATAATAACTATACGCAACAACAAGTACAGCAAGAACGGCCCAACCTACGGTGGGCTTCTTGCCTCTAATTGATTCTAGCAATAGGGTTCCCAACATGCTTCCCAAGGCTCCTGCCATAACTAACTTAAGCAGGCTTCTTTCGGGAACATAATGATGTGTTGGGGAGCGCATCAACTCATTATATCAAAGCATTAGCGGTGACGCCAACCAACCTTCTCATTGACATCAAGGTTAAATTCATAAACGCGGTTAAGCTCAGCCACTAATTCATCGCTGATATCTGTCCATTCTGGATCTGAGGGCTCATCAGCAGTGATAGCTCGATAAATAGCTTTGGCGTCTACTCCCGGAATATCGTCAGGCTCGCTGTAATCACCAATTACAGCGATGCGGTCACCTGCCCAACGACCTGCCCATTCTATATCAAGATCGCCCCCTCCGCGCCCATCACTACTAGCTAGTAGCAAAAATAGAATATCAGCAGTAGACGCTTCAAATCCAATTTGTTCAACTAGTTTCAGGCCGCAGCCGAATTTATGGGCATGAAGATATTCTTTTTTATCGAGGTTGACCGTTTTATGATATTGGCCCACGCGTTCCTCTTTTTCTTAGCCACGTTTTCCTTAGTGACTGAGCAGATCGATCAAGCGTCTGCAGCTTTTGATCAAGCGCTATAAGTTCAGCACGCTTTGCTTTAAGTAAAGGATAGCCCTCGTGAAGATGTGAACGAAGCTCTCCCTTAGGTAAACCCTTGATAAGTTCTCCAAGGGCTCGTTTTTCAGCCTTAAGCGTGGTCAGATTTTTTTGAATTTGATGCCGCAAATGTTTTAGCTTGCTGCGTGTTTTGGCATACCAATCTGTAAACTTACACTCATGCCCTTTAGATGTATTGCAGGGCTGGCACATGGTTTGTAAATTTCTTTGATCATTTGATCCGCCCCGAGCCCGGGGAATAATATGATCTTTAGTAAAGAGAATTTCAACCCCATTACGGATACCATATAAATTAAAGTGGTAACGATTAGTGCGTTTGGAATTAACTTGGCGTTCTAGTGCAAAAAAGCTGGCCTGTAAGCCACAAGCCACACAAACAGTACCGCTATTTACAAAAGTTTGATAACGCTTACTGTCCATGTGAACAGTTTTGCCATCATAAATGCGTTGGGGACGACCAGCTAACTGCCCTTCACCGTGAGGAACACGACCCATAACTACATAGGGCAGTACTTCATCAATTTTGTAAATTCCTGCTCTATGTAGTTGCATTGGCATGGCTTGTTCCTAGGAAGATGATAGCAGGGCGTGTGGGTTCAAAAGCGCATGATTGCCCACAGACGTTTACCTCCGCTCTAGCGCGCTCTCTCAGAGCCTGCTATCATCATGCGGGTGGCAGGATTTGCACCTACATCCTCGACTCGTAACCCGACCTAGATCGGCATCCCTGACTTGCACAGGTAAAACTCTTAACGTCGCGCTCTGCTGTTGGAGCTACACCCGCCTAATTGTTTCTACTCGTCTTCATCCTCTGAAGGATCATAGTCGTAGTAGTTGTCTTCCTTAAAGGAGATAACCTCTTCTCGGGTTTCAACATCCAGACCTTCAAGGATGTTACCATCCTCATCAACGGTCAGTTCGATGTCAAACACATCGCCTTCAAACCGTTGATCGATCTTGTCAAAATCGATCTGATCATAAACCTCATTGCTAATGAGGCTAATGCTGGCACTGCCATCCTGACCATTGTGGATAAACCCGGTCAGGGCAATCTTGATACGCTTCTTGGTTGTGTTGCTCATTACTTGTCCTCTTGTTTAATACCGGGAGCGGGACTCGAACCCGCAAGCCTTTCGGCAACGGATTTTAAATCCGTCGTGTATGCCAATTCCACCATCCCGGCTAATGTTAGCTAGGAATTAATCCTGTCTCCTGCTGATACTTGCGCAAGTAAGGAAAAATTCGGTGAATTGGAATAGTTTTATATTCGAGGCGATGCGGCAGCCGCATTCGTGCATATCGTTCCTGCTCTTCGCCTTCAACTTGCTTATCGAGCAAAACAATATACTGCGGGTCGCCACTCAAATCAAAGCTGCCTCGCTCACTAATTTCGTGGTGTTTAAGCCCTGCTTCTAGGAAAGGCTCGCGCCGGTCAAAATAAACCGCAGCTAGAACATCAAAGGCGCTGCGCCAGCAACTATCATGGTCAGCAGCGAAGGTCCAGGTCTCTGGCATTTCCCGATAAGTGCCATGACGATGAAAGACCTGAGTATAATTGCTAGAGCGAGTAACAACGAATTCTACCAAGTAACGATCAGCTAGCTTTTCACGCTGCTCATCGGTAAAATCAGTTCGCTCACCAAAGTAATTTAGATCAAGGCGAAGCCGAAAACGCAAACCTAGGTCACCAACCTCAACATCTTCGGGAAGATCGCGAACATACCGGGTTGTAGAAAACCGAGGTAGCATAGATTCAATCATGCCAGTAATCAGATTGCGAGTTTCCTCAAACATGATTACTCTTCCTCTTCTTCTTCTTCTTCTTCTACAGGGTAGGTCTTTGTGATCTTGCAACCCGCTGGGAGATTCTCGACCACAAACGACCACCCACCCCAGCCTCCACTGCCCGACCATATTCAGCGGTGATCTTTAGCGGGGCATCTAGCCCGGGTACCTGCAACTCCCAAATCCCAATGCCGCTTTGTTCATCATCTTGATGACCATCAAGATCAACATAGATTTGATCATCACTGTGAACTGTGGTTTCAAACTGCATAAAAAACCTGTTTGATAGGCGCTGAGGGATTCGAACCCCCGGCCAACTGGTTAAAAGCCAGTTGCTCTACCGGCTGAGCTAAGCGCCCTTGTTATGTTGCGTAGTTTAGCACTTTCGCGCCAACTGTCAAGCTTTCTAGAGCCAGTGGGCCTTGATGTCGGCCACATCGTCAGCATTCAGGCCGCCATATCCGACACGACTGGCGCTATAAAAATCAAGAGTCAGGGTGTCAACCCCATTGCTCTTCATGCTGATGGTGCTGCTCCGATACGGTCCTGCAGTAATAATCATCTTCTTATGGCGGAAAAGATTACCAGCAGCTCGATGCTCACTAATCCACTTGCGAACTTGTCGTTCAAAATAGCCATCAAAATCTGACTCAACAGTGATATCAGGATCAACAATGCTTGGCTCGCGCGATTGTAGCTGCTTCCAAGCTAGGCGGCGCTCCCACTCCCTTTTGATGTAGGGCCAAATGCTATCACGCTTATCACGCTTTTCATAGCCAAGTTCAATGCCCTTGTTGTATTGCTTTTCCAGCATATCATCAGGAGCATTTTCGACTAGCATCTGATCGCGGATATCAAGAAGTCTTTGACTCATTTTTGAAAAACCTGTAATGTTGATAGCCAGCGGAGGGATTTGAACCCTCAACATCAGCTTTACAAAAGCTGCGCTCTACCCTTGAGCTACACTGGCGTGTTTTCTCTACGTGCTTTTTAAGGTAACATATCCCTCAAAGCTGTCAAGCCTTGAGAAAAGAAACCTTTAGTCATCGATGGTGTGGTAGCGGCGTTGCTCTTCCCGAGAGAGAGCATTATAGGCTTTAGTTGAGGCCCGCGCAGCTTCTTGCACCTTGACCGCCTGCTCTAGCAGCTTGCCATCGGCATCCGGGATTTCTCCCGCTTCGATTTTCCGCTTTAGGTCATAGGCTAGCCATGTTCCCAGCGTCGCAGCATCGCCTAGTTTGGAAACGAAATGATCGAGTTCTACCGTAGTTTGCGGTTGGTCTACATGCATAGCCCATCATCCTCTTCATCGGGAACTTGGATGAATTTTCCATTATTATGCAGTTCGCATTCATAACCAAGAATGCTGGTCACATCTTCAGGTGTAAACTTGCCCGTTTGAAGCCCGACATTCAGTAAGCGAGCTACTACCCCACCAAGATGCTGCAGCCGCTCTTCGATGTTTTTTCGCTCACCGAATCTTTCATCCTCAAAGAAGATGGCCTCTAGAATAGCTCCTGTGGGCTCAACTAGCTGCTTTTCTGATTTGCCACTTCTGTAGTTGTATTCGTTTTTTTCAACTTTATAAGCCATTAATCAACTACCTCTTCCAAATCTGCAGGGATCACATCAATCTTGACTTTACCATCAGCAAAAGAAAGAGTTACAGTATCATCACTGATACGTCCGACGTTCTTCTTTTCAGCAACTAGTTCAAGACCCTTTTCAAGGGTAATGGAAGTTTCTTCTCGATGTCGCTTGAAATATAGTTTTCGTTTTAGCCGATATCGCCTACCAATGGCGATTAGATCGATAGTCATGCGGTCAGGAAATACTTCCCGAATGACATTGATAGGGGTTGCTTCCTGTGCTTCATTTTGAAGGAAAAGACGCAATGCCTCAAAGCCGCCCGTAGCATTAAGGTCAAATTTCGCCAGATAGGTAGGGTTCCTGTAGTCATGCGTTCTGTCACGGACAAGGCACATGCCCTTAGGATACTTTGCAATATTCATTCCACCCAAATACACATTATCTGGGCTGGGATCAATCATTAGCCTCTTAGGGCTTTGAACGCTGATATAAAAACCATGACTATCGTGCGTTGTATAGCGAAAACCCAAATCATCACAAATCTTGAGCAGGGTCCGATAAGGCTCAGTCTCTTCGTAATAACCCATGATGTTCTCGTTTGTCTAGTTTTAGAAAATCAAGAACACTGAGCGTAGAGCGTTGCCAGGTATACCGCCCCAGCTTTGCATCATAGCCGTTTTGGTGTCTGAGGTAGACGTGAAACACTTTTGGTGCCGGTCAACAGAACTGTGTTGTAGACTACTATCCCGTAGGCATCTTCGCCGCACACCGCGCTCGACCGAACTTGTTTACCTCAATTTCTACGTACTCTGACTTTTCCAACCTCATGCTTCTGTAGCTCGTCTGGGTGACAACGCTCTACGCTCAATGTTCTTGAGCAGGGCAGTCTAGCATCCCTTTGTTTCCTGTCAAGACAAAGCTAGTCGCTGTATTTTAAACGTGGAGGCAGCCGCCCAAACCGCTCGGCTTCCTTAACCATCTCCCACGCCACTTCCTTGCCTGCTGGGTAAAGAATATAACCATTGCGGCTATCAATATAGCCCTGATCTTGAAGACGACGCAGTCCTCGGCTTAGTTCATGCCGACTCATAATTTTACTGGTTAGTTGCCGCAAATCATCAATGTAAGCACCACTTAAATCTCGTCGCAACCACCAAATAGTAAATAGAATTTGTTTTTCATTAAGACTCAACTCCGACATTGGATTTCCGCGTAAATCACTTTCGGCAATGCTCCAAACCTCACCGCAGCGAGAGCAACTATCTATTCTAATAGGTAAGCCTTGCAGATAATAGGTTCTCTTGACTTCACGGCGACCACATTGACGACATCTTTCAGCTTCGATAGGGAAGTGTGCTCCACTTAAGTAAATACGATCTCCCGAGTTGATACCAAAGCTCTCAAGACCTGGAGGCGCTAAGACCCAGTCAGGGCGAGGCGTATATCGATCATCAAGCTGCTGTGACATCGGACAATCATATTCCTCAATTGGCTTTAATGGGTAAGTGATGTTTGGTTTAAGAATGACCTCTTTTTGATGTTCTACGTGAAATTTAAATTCCGCTATCAAATGCTGGGACCATCCGTGCATTGAAATTATATTCAAGGCAACCTGATAAATATTTTCACCAGGAGGACCTAATAAAAAATCAAACCATGAATAGTGAAATAATATTTCACCAAGTTTGGGCGTGTATTCACCGATCCAACCCATAGCATCTGGCTTTTGCTCCGTTACTGCACCGGCTAAATTAACCTCAGAATCAGCAAACCAGCAAGCAGCTTCTAAATCTGCACTAAAACTTACAAAACCTACTCCATAATCTTGGGCAATTCGATCATTGGCTACATCACTTGGGGGGATAAGCATCCCTCGATAAAGTGTTTGTCTTTCTACAGGTATTTGTTCGTTTAAGTAGGCAGCGACATTCTCTATTACTCTTCTATATTCTCTCAAAAATTGATCAGCTTCTCTTGCTTTGCCTGTAATGGCAAGGAAGATAAAGATTTTGTATAGCCAGAAATCTTGTGGAGCAGGAACCATAAATCAATTTTACTAAATTAAAGTTGGCTTTGATAAAATACATTCATGTACCGGTTTAATCCCCTTCACAATCAACTTGAAGGTATCCTCAATCTTGCAATTGCAAATGAGGATGTCAATGAAGCCAATAATGCTAGACAAATTGCAATTCGCAAACTACTCAAAGTTGATCGAGAAGATTTACCCAGACTAGAGACTATTCTGCAAAAATCAGCACGGTTGAATGATAGTTGGCCAGGGGCGCTTGCTAAACTGCAGGGAATTGTAGATCAAGCTGCTCGTGAAAATGCATTACTAACACGATTTCATGATATCCGCCCTCCAAAACCTGAGCAAACCTATACCCCCGTTTATGAGTCTGATTTTGAAACTTCGATGCGTGATATGGCCCGGAGAACTGTTTGGGAAGCACACGAGGAAGCTGGAAAAGAATACGGCTATGATCGATATCGACATCCTTGGGTTCATTGGCAGCGTGACAGAGACCAAGAAGATGACGATGCAGGTTGGGAGTGGTTTCGTGATTTAGAGCAGCCGTCTTGGTCTGATCAATTGTATGAGCAAAGCCGAACTCCACCTTGGCAAGTTTGGTCTAGAGATATCGGCCCTGCTGAAATATTTACTCTATTACAAGATTTACTTGATGAGCAACATCAAGGAGGGGCCATTGTAGGTCTAGCAAATCTTCACTGGCCTCCTTATAAGTCGCTTAAAATTTACACCATCGAACAGGTTCCTGTTCGGGATCTTGCAGCAATAGCTAAGAATTTTTTAAGTTATTTCGAATTACACGATAAATACTGGCTATTAGATACCTTATTGGATCAAAAACTCCATACTTACGCAGAGCCCACTCTAGAAGCGGTCGAGGCTCTTCATCAATATATTAATACGGAAATGGGAGTTCGAGATTGTTGCCTTCAAGTTTCTCAAATGAAAACAATTTTGGGCGCTTTGAGTCGCTGGGGCTGGCAAGTTCATCCGAAAATCGTTGGTGACGCTTTCTTATTTTTGCAGCAGACGCTGGAACTTTCAATTCATAACTGCGAAAGAGAGTGTGGAAGTGATTTATTAGAAAGTGTTGTTGAATTAACACAAGAAGGAAATCCGGCAGTAGCTGTAAGTGCAACTCATCTCTTGACCGATTTACTGGCTCAAAATCTCGTTGATATTCTACACCTTCAATACATGGATCCAGTTCCGGCCAACTATATCTTAAGCTCACCAGAATGGCGGTTGCTAGTTGAAAATGTCGAGCAAATGTCGGAATATGTTAACCAGCCTTCAGCTTGGAGAAATTTATGGCTACCACTAAGCCGCTACATAAAAATTACTCAGTTAACGGATGAACCTCTTCCCCAATTAATGCCCCTCTTGGAACAAGCTACGCTAGCCATTGAAGACGCCGCAGCATATCGAGCCGATCATCTCTACAAAGATTTTGCCAGCCGTTCCTCTCTTCGAAGAACTTGGCAACCTTCTGACACGGATCTTCAAATGGCTGCTGCTAAAATTGCTAATTATTTAATTCCTGAAGATAGTCGTAGCTTAGAATTGCTTCATCGACTTGCTGATGCGGTTTTCTTACAAAATAGCTCTACTCGCGATATCAATCGGAGCGCAGACTTCTTGCGAGGTCTTTCCCGGTTTCCCTATCACCGAGGATATCGCCTTGCTGAACAAATCCTTGCTAGTCACGGTAATAATCGCAAGCTAGATTGGCTAACTAGCTCTTATAGGCCAACAACATGAGAGTAGTTTTATACCACGCGACTTTTAATGTTTACTTGCCCGACATTCTCCGCAATGGGTTGGGCGGTGTAGAGCATAAAAATTGGGAAATGTCTACTGGAGATGTATGTTTGGCTGTAGACCCTTATGATGCCGCTGCCTATTGTGAGGTTGCAGATGAAGAAGATCTAGTTACAGATGATGTTTACTATAGCGGAATTACAGTGTTAGCAGTAGACGTTACCGATATTGATCATTTACTGGTGCCAGATCCAAATCTTAGAGTCGATGAGATGGAAGAAAATCCTGCATGGGTTTATGACGGAATAATTCCTCCAGACAAACTAGAAATTTACATGGAAATAAATGACTACTAAATATCTAGTTATCATAAGAGGCCCTATGGCCTCGGGAAAATCTACCTTATTTAAAGCTCTTTCTAAAAATCTCCGCTTAGCTAGCTGGGTGCTCATAGATAGAGAAACTCTTAAAAATCCTGAAAACACAAACTCCAAAGAAATAAGTAAGAAAAAGGGTTTTCTTTTAGTTCAAAACGCTATTTACCACGATAAGAATATCCTTTGCCAGGAATATCACCCCCACCCCTTGAAAGCATTAGTCCAAGATTGCGATTATCAAATTTTTGATTTCTTTTTAACTTGTAGTGTAGAGACAGCCCTCCAAAGAAATAAAGTGAGAAAAAAAAGATTTATCGCCCCCGATCATAGAGTTAATTACTGGCATGAAAAAGCTAAGCCAACACCGAATAGCATAATCATTTCAACAGAAACTGCTTCCGTTGAAGAATGCTGTAAGCAAATACTAAACGAATTGGGCCTCTAAATGAAAAAACCCCGGATTGCTCCGGGGCTCTTCAACTAGCTACCAAGGCGAGCTAGATTTCGTCGGTAAATACAGTCGGTGCAAACCGCGCCGTCCAGACGGACGTGGCGATGCTTGTTGGGATCAACAGCACCGAAAGTTTTACCACATTCAGCGCAATTTGCAGGAACGCAGCACTGGTAACATTCAATACAGACATTAGGACTCTTGCGAGTCTCAATGGTATCGAAATCACAGCCGCAGCGAACGCAACGCACTGAAATCCAAACAGGATTTTTGGTCTTCATTGCATCTCCTTTCTCCCAAGGGATTGAGCAGATGCAGGATTGGGTTTCCTACACTGCTAAGGCCCCTGACCCATAAGGATCAAGATACCTTCAGCAGTGGGAAACCCTGGTTTGACAATCAAGTTGCCCTCCAAGGTAGACGTTTCGTTATGACTTCAAACTATTCTCTTGGTCGGAAGTAATGATCTCGGTTTATGCCGTCAAAAGCGCCCCGATTTCATGCAACAGCGTTTGAATCGCTTGCTGGAACCACAGGGGCATGGATCATTTCGTCCTAGTTTTTCGTGTAGCTCTTTGACACCCTCGCACCATACGGTGTCCGGTCTTGACGTGAGTTTCGCTTGGGAAACCTCGACGCCGCTTACTCATGGTTTCTCGACTAAAAGCAGTCTCGTTCGTAGCGTTTCATGATACACCTCCGTATCTGGGGGTATCATACCAAGCATGTAATGCTTGTCAATCGTCTCTAGAAATTTTTTATTTGAGGGCGACACCAACGATATTGCGACAATCTTCTTGCTTGCCCAAGTGAACAACGGCTTTGAAAACAGCTTCTTGGAGAGCACGATCAATGCGGAAATTGTGGTCTGGATCATCCCTACGAAGAAATTGATTTAGAGGAACTGTAGGACTACGACCTAGATCATTCATACCTTTGACTAACCTTTGCAGCAAGGTTTGGTTATAGGGATAAAGACAGTGAACAGGGCGGCGACTGAATACCAGAGGCAGTCGATAGTAATAAAGCGCACTGTTATAAAGACAATCTCGGTGGGTGTAATGTTTCCGCGTCTCTGTTAAATCGGACTGGTGAAGGTAAAAACAGAAAAAATGCAGAACTGGATAACCTCGATTAAAGGGGCGAGTATTGGTAACCCGAGATAATCCAATTTGGAGATGATTTTTATTATCCCCATAACCCCCAACGGTATCAGGAATAGCAGCGGCAAACCGGAGAGAATTTCTACCTCGGCGTTCATTTTCAGTCGAGTAGTGAACATCTAGCTCATCAATACCACGAGAAAAGTTCTCTAGCAGATGTAGCAAATGAGCATCATGCCGCGTACGCTTTTGTCCTTGAGTTTCCGGTGCAGCTACAGTTTGTTCAGTCATGTAAATCTTGTAACCTTTCGGCCATTTCTTCTAGCAAATCCCGGGTAGGGCTGCCGTACTGGAATTCTCCCATTTCCATAGGGGGTGAGTCAGAGAAATAAACATAAAAATCGTCTGTGCTGTTTCTAAAACCTACCCAAACGGCATCCGGTTGAAGCTGTTGAAGCCGCTTGAAAAGATCGACGATGATTTTAGCTTCAGACATTGGTTACTCTAAACGTTTTAAAGAGTTCAAGAGCAGCCTCTTCATCTTCACTTGGAAGATAAATGATGGCATTGTAGCAATTATCAAAAAACCAGTCTGTTTCATCTTTATCAAGATAAAACTCTAGCTCGTCGCAATGAGTAGTCTCCCGTAAGAAATTAAGATGGCAAATAAGCTCATAAGGAAGATCAGCAGTAATATGAATTGGGGTATCAATGCTTACTTTCGCCACAATGACCTCTCATCCGGTAATGCCAGCAGAGCCGCAGGGGTAATATAAAGAATACACCCCACAAGAACCCACAAAGCCATAACTGTATCAGGATTCATCTGATTGATTCACACGATGTTTCTCGATAACTACGCCAAGAATATCTTCAAATTGCAAAGTGCGGTAGCCGCCACCAACCCAAGTAACTAGGCGCTCGCCTTTGTAGTCAAGAATGACAGAAAAGCAGATTCCTTGCTTGCAGCGAATAAATGCCCAAGCTGGCCCCCTACCGCAGTATTGAGGGATGTTACCTGGCACGCCATCAACGTCTTCTCGGGGTAGTTCAATTTTAAGTCGCCACAAGCCTTGTTGAGCAACGCCCCTAGGTGCAAGATGGTTCAGCCAGGCATGACCTTCTTCTCGGGCTTGCTTGATTTTGTCGCTGATAAGCTGTTTTTGCTGACCACGGCGACTGCCAGGCTTAAACCCCTTAGGTTTCTTTTTCTCTTTAGGGCTTGGATGCATTATGTCAAAAACCTAGTTCAGCCAGCCGCTCAGCCTCACCGCCATCTGTGGTAGGGATGCTGTGGCCTGCTCGGTTTGCCTGAATTAAACGATCCTCAAGTTCCTGGGTCCAACGGCTTCGAGTCCGAAGATAGTAAATGCTAGAAGCATCACTATAACTCAGCCCTAGCTCACCACCAAGCTCTTTGATATGCTCTACCAATAGGTCCTGGCCTTGGTTCATCAATTCCTGAAACTGTGCCATCTTTTCAGGATCATTGACAGGAATTTCAGTAGAAACAGCCTTGTAATCAGGATGCATTCTGTTCCTCATGCTGGTTTGCCGGATAATCCGGCACCATTTCTAGAACCTCATCAAGAGGCCACAGGTTAGTCGCCGCAATTAGAGTTTGCAGCGGGATTTTCTGGTTCAATTCGGGATTACCATAAAAAGTAGTAGTTTCTTTGCTACGCTCTTGAATATTGCCTAGTAGCTGCTTTGCTTGGACACTCAGTTCTTCTAGAGCCGCATGGAGCTTACGGTAACCGGCAACAGGATTGGCCGCAAAATCATCGATATTAATCTCACTGGCGTCAAAACGCTTGCGTGGAACACCATTACTCCAGTAGCCGCGCCGTTCCATTTCTTCAATCAAACGGCGATGAGCCCGATTCCGGGTCCGACGATTACCGCTACGGAAAGCACTACGAAAGTCTTCGCCACCGCCAATAATACGGATTTTACCTTCATGCTTAATAAGCATAATGCCTCCTGATGTGGCAAAAGCCCAGAGCACAGGGCTCTGGGCTTTGCCGGTCTCCACTTGTTTTACCGAACGGTCGTGAGCAACACGTAGCTGGTCAGGCCGAAGACAAGCGTTGCCCAGAACAGGTGCTTGAGCTTGCCGCGCTTGTAGACGGTTTTCATCCGCCCCTGCTCATCCTTTTCCTCTACTCGGTTGTAGAAGGCAGCCACGAAAAGGACAGACACCAACGACAGTAGTGCCTGAGCAGCTAGCTTGATGCGAGGCTCCTGCACGGTTACCAGACCAGTTGGCGTCGAAACCTCCATTTCCTTGTAGAAGATCGAGGTAACAGCCGTCTTGGTGGCCAGCCACATCCGCACCGGAAGCACAGGAGGGATTGGCGTCAGGATAGCTGCCTTAACTTCCTTTTCTCGGTCGCCAGCCTTGGTCTGAACTGTCCACAGCCCCGGAGCCGTTTCCTCCAGCAAGATGCAGGCAGCATGGGTGAACTGGTGGTAGACAACCATCCCAGGGGTGAGAGCCGCCTGGTTGATTTCCACCGCAGCCACATTGCGGGCAACCCGCTTGGCAGCCGCCTCGTGGTTGTCGCTGACAACATCGGCCAGGACAGTCGCGGCAGTAACCGGCTGCGGCTCGATGACGGTCTTGATAACCCGACTCTTATCCTCAGTGAGACGAACATCGGTGTCATTAGAACCGTAAGTAGGCGATGCCAGCTTACGGCAGAAACGACAATTGCGATTGCAAGTCCCCGCTTGATGTGCAGCCCAGCGCTGCCGGGTGCGACGAGAGGCAGTAGGCTTAAGGACGAATGGTGTCACGGGTGCCTCCAAGGGAGTTTTTTCGAGCCTTTCTGGCGTCGAGGGGGGTTGCTCGGAACTGCTGTCTACCTTAGCAGACGGTTGGGTAGTTGGCAAGTCTTGCTGCGTTGTTTCTTTTTTAGCAGGGGCAGTGGCCCGAGTCACAGCACGCTTAACCGCAATCGGGTCTGTGGTGTAGTGGCGATTCATTAGCTTGATGTATTCGATCATCTGCTTTTGGAAAGGAAAAAGCGACGCATTGAGTTGTGAATTGATGGTATTCTCAATATTACTAAGCAGCAGATGTTCGATTTTCTGATTGCGCATGGGCTGCTTGTGATTGCTTCTGGGCTGATAGCTATAGTTATTGTAGTAGTTGTGATCGAGCGGGGTATTGAAGAGTGAATTGTAAATACTATTTTGCTTTACAGGATCATCAAAATAGCCAAGCAAATTATCTTTACCAAACAGATTACCCATTATAGACCGCCCTGCGTCGAACGTAGAGCGTTGAGCGTAGAGCTTAGATTAACCCACAGTTTCCACGCGGCATAACTCGGTTAATACGAGCCACCGACCAATTTAGATGCCAGTGTACCGCAGCTTCCTCGACAAAGGTATATCCTTCGCGCCCTCATGGGATTTGCACCCATATCTCTCAGGGTTTAAGCCTGGCGACTTGCTGTTCGTCCAGAAGGCAGATATAGTTTTGTCCCGCCGTTACCCCAACCTCCATAACGGGTTGTTGGATGATCGATTTTAAGTCAACCACCCAGGCAACTAGCAGTGTGTGCTATTCCTATAATTATCTAAGCTCCACGCTCAACGCCCTTCGTTCTGTTGTGCCCTCAAAGATAGCTCATCGCGAGCTAGCTGTCAAGACTTCCTGGCTGAGCCACATCCAAATCGGTCAGCCTGCCGCCTTCTGAAAAATAAAAGGTAATTCGCCCAGGACCCGTGGTCGAAGCAATACTGATTTGATGGCTGTCCATTTTGAACTTGGTATCAAGTTTTTCAATCAAGTGGCGAACCGTTTCACGATCAGTAACCCGTTTATCATAGCCACCAGTCAGATTAAGCACTAGTCGAGCACATTCCTCGTAATCCTCCTCACCCGCTGCTTCGGCTGCTTTCCGAAGAATCCAAGCAGTTCCCAAAAGATTAGAGTGTTCTCGGCCATAATATTCTCGGCCTACGTGTTCTATACCATTGAGATTTGCCCATCCGCTATCTGGTTCGCGCTCGCCAAGAGGTTCATCACGACGCGGCGCAAACTTGATATAGCTAGCACCTTCGGCTGAGTGGAGCCGGTTGATAAGCTCGACAAGTAGGTCAGCCCGAACAGGAATTTCTTCGATACCACTCCAAGCACGTTCTAGCAGAGCTTCGCTATCAAGGCGATCAAAGTGACTACGATTGCGGCCCGACAGTTCAGGCCGTTTAGCGATGGTAGTCTCATACCCCTTTTCCAAACAAGACTCTAGATGGGCATAAGCTTGCTCACGAGCATCAGGCCCCTTAAAGGCTCGCTCACTATCACCAATCGCCCGAACAACATAAACTTCTTCGTTATCCATTAAGTCTCCTGCGCTATCCGATCAGCATTAGCTTTGGCTTGATCAAACTCATTTAAAGTCATACCAAGATGTTCTTCAACTCGATTCCGACCAGCGAATAGAATTTCATCGGATGTAATGCTTTTACTGATACTTTCAGGTTCTGGCAATCTCCGCTTGTAGTCGCAAAAATCACTAACCCACTCAGGGATGTCGCGACCGTCTTCGGTTGTTCCCTGAATACCCCGAGCTACATGGCCCCAGCCATATTCGACAGCAACATAGCCAGGATCAACCCGAACATCCTCGGGTTCCCGCACATTAACTGCTAGCCACTCATGCTGGCCCTGATATAGCTGTACAAACCGATCTTCACCATGTTTGTGAATGGGACCGCAGTAATGAAAAAATTCTTCCCCCTGATGAGCCGCTTCGCACTCAGCGCGATTTTTATAGACGGTTACCTGGAGCACCTTACCATCCTCCTGGCACTAGGGCCAGGCGCAGTAGTTCAAAAGTGTGGGCTGAGACCCGAATTCGGTGTTCCCAAAAACTGTTTCTATCTACAATGTAGTATCGTTGCTGGTTGCAACCGGAACAAGCCCACTCTAATCCACATAGTTCTGGACTCCCCCAAGGATACTCCTTACGAGCCTGGTGCAACCCAATTCGACAACCGATTCGCAAAATTGCCTTAATCATCGTCCATCACAAGGGATAGGAAAAAGAAAACAACGCAAACCCTGGCATATCACAGCAATAAAAAATAATAGCCATACAAAGATAAGTGGTGTTCACTATCGCCAAGTCTCATAATTACAGGTCACGCAGCGAGTCTTTTCAATCCCATCATCTCGATCAATGATGGTGTGGGGCTGATCCCCTCTCCCATCCGGATCACAACGTTTGCAGTGCATCTGACAAGTATCAGTCGCAGCAGTTGTCGCAGTCTCCGCAATTTCAGAGGGCAGACCTAGACCCGGAAAAGGGCTTGGCTTTTCTTTGCTGGCAATCCACTGCATGAAACGGTCATCTAGACCTTCTTCAGAAAGAAAATGCAGCAAGGCATTACGGGCATACCCCTGATCCCAACCATCGCCCCAAAACATCATTAGAGGCTTGCTGTGAGGCCGTCCATCATCTGGGCTGGGCGGATCACTAAAATCAATAGTATATTCACTCATTATCACACTTCGTGTTTATTCGCACCAGCAATTCGCTCAAACTGCTTGCGAGACTCTTCCAATGGATTACGCCCATTGTAAACATAAAACCAATACTTGCCGCTGCCCGCTGGGGTTACAAACAAGGTATCGGTGTCGGTTACATACCAACCCGGGCCTTGCCAAACAAAATCGGGATCGACATCTCGATGAAATTCCTTAACACTATAGAGTGAACACCAATCAGCATTAAGGGCTGACAAGGGATTATTTAGGCTCATGCTGCTCTTCCTTCACCCGACGAATGTCAGGAACCCCATAATCGGCACAGTCAATCATGTTGAACATGCCACCAGCCGAGTGTTGGGTAAAATAAGTAGGGCCATCGTTAATAATCTGGTTGACCGCAAACCCTAATCGAATAGCGTTACGAACTGAAAGCCTTTTTCGAGCATGAGGGATGGACATTAAGTGGGTGGTCTGATCGACCGGAGGCTCTTCACCCTCGCAACCTCGCAATTCAGCGGCACTTTCTAGAATGCCGCTAGCCCAATCAATGGCTTCTTGGTAAGAAAAATAAAGAGGCCGCAGGCGCAGCCCTGTAATACGAATTCGACGTTTATTACGTCGGTTGACAATGGTAATCCCTAGCCGATCCCCATTATCATCGTCTAGATAAATGGTTTGACGGATACCTTGCCAACTGTCATAGGTAGTTCGCAGTAATGCCATCGGCAGACGATGAAGATTTTTAATCAGAACAGATGCGTCTTTACGGTTCATATTTTAAACCTCTACTGCTTCCTCAGCGTCAACCGCTGTGCAGTCATCACAGACATCACCAACCGCTTCAACCTCATAGCCACACTCGGGACAAGCAGGGGGCAGCACATCAATCAAGTTCTGCCGCAATTCATCATCGCCGTCAATGACATTGTTGCCAGCCCAGCGGATAACAGCTTCGATAGCTCCGGGATTGTCTCGGAAGAAATCCTCGATGGGAGTGCCAATAGCAGCACCAGCATACCGCTCTTGCTCATACCCTGCTGCACCCAAAAAGGTGTTCAGAGTTTCTAAGCCCTGAGACATCTCTAGAGTGTTGTTTGCTAGGAAGGTTTCTACCAATTCCTCAGTGGGCTTGTCGTGGTCATCGTAGCTCATGGCATCTCCCGGCAGATTTCAAACCCCAGATGATCGAATTCGACCTCGGCACTGCCTCGGTTCATTTCACGATAATCTACATCAAAGACCGCAACCCCAAGTGCCTTGCACTTGTCTAGGGCGTCCTTTACGGTTTGCTCGGCAAGCGCTAGCCGTTCTTGGTCTGACATTTTAGTCATTTCACACTTCCTGTCAAGGAAACATCAAGTAGCTAAATCCTGCCCCGGCCAATGCCAGCAATACTATAAATATTACAGGAGAGTTTTGAACAAAGCGTTGCAATTGAAGAGCACCCGGCAAATCGTTTACAACAGCAGGCAGCTTTTGAATTTTTATCTCAGGAGGTTTTAAGGCTAATTCAGCGTTACAAACCGGACAGCGCTTGCACTCATGAGCACATTCAAGATGAACCAAAACCCCGCATTCACAACGAAAAGTTTCCGCTTCAGGCCGATCAAGGCAATATGGGCAGCGTTCGCCCCAAGTCCGAGCTTCAGTATCAACCTGCGGCAGATGTTCATTGAGTTTTTTTAGGAACTGGTATCGATCCCACTGATGCATTGCCTCTTGGACTGCCCGGATTTGATCTTTGGTCAAATCACCAACAATTTTCGGCTCATAAAGCATACCGGCTATACTCTTTTGCTGGCCGTCCTTATCCTTATTTGCCCAAAACTTAACGCCCCCGGATTTATGCTCAAATGTTGAGGTATTTACTACCCAACTATCTGGATCATCATAGATGCTTTGGAGAATTCGATTAAAATGGTTCCTGACCTGAAAATTAAGGGTTCTTTCTTCATGGGCCGCACTTCGCCCATCTTCCTTCACCCCAATTTTTTCTAGCACATCAAGCTTGGTGAGCTTGGAAATAACCTCTTTAAGACGTTGCTGCTCAGCCTCAGTTAGATCAACGTGCGGTTCAAAGCTAGGCGTGCCACCGCTAAAATTAATGACAACGCCGCTCTTGTGCCGTAGGCCGTGATACTGGTTTTCCCACTCATCGCGGCGGGTGATAAGACATTGAATGATTTCTTCAAAGAAATTACGGGTTGCTTTCATCTTTAACTCCAGATAAACCCTCAAGCATGCCAGCTAAAAATTCAGCTCGTGTATCAGGATGGCTAGCCAGTAATCCGACAATTTCTTCCAAACACTGTTTATAAGGAAGCAATTTAGCGATTTGCTCATCTCTCTGTGCAAGTTGACGCCGAAGATCAGCTACTACTTCTAAAAGACCGCCGTCATTAACCACGTTTATCTATTTCCGCTCATCAGGATGACCACAGAAAATACACCAGTCATCACTCTCATTATACTCGTCGTGGTTTTCAGGGAGAGGATGGTAATAATCGTTGCCCTCTTTGTCTTTTAGACAGACAACTCGACGCCCAGGATGACCAAAATCATCTCCAGCCCAACTGCGATAAACACAACGGCCATCAGGGCTGCCTTGTGGTTGCTCATCTTGCTTGCCCATCCAGGGTTCCCATTCGGGAGGACAGTCCCATCCTGGGCGGCGCAACTTTTCAGGATCAGCAGGCTGGCCTACAGCTACGCGCTCTAGTGCGGCAATATAGCGATGCAGCAGATCATTGTCGTCAGGATTTTCTTTAACCCGCCGCTGCAGCCGCCGTAAATAATTATCCATGATGCAATTCTAATCCTTAACTAGCCCATTTTGTCGCTCAGTCCGACACCGCGCCAGAATTTGCTCTTTTTTTGATGCAGATAATGTAGTTAGCTCAGCAACCGTCAAAGCTCCCGATTGAATCGCATAGACAAGATCTTGACCGCATTCAGGACACAGACCTTCGGGGGATGTGCCTGGATAAGGGTAATCTCCCCGACTGCCGATTTGGGGGCCATGATGCACGCATTCCACATAACACATCATAGGAGCATAGCCGTTAACATAAGCAGGGTCTTTTCGAGACCAGTAATCAAGAATGCACTCAGCATTGACTTGATTTATAAACAGGTTAATACGTTCCTGATCTCGGCGTAACCAAGAGCCAACTACATCACGAGGATCAACTTCAAAAGTATCTACTACTGAGCCCGCCCCATCTCGCTCAACAACAATCATACCGAACTATCCATTATCAATCACCCGGTGTAGCTCAACAGCTTCATCCAAAGTAATGACGCCACTGCCAGTGCCAATACGAGGCTGAAAGTAAATACCTAGGCTATCAACATGGCTTGGTGTGCTCATTGTAATGTCATGTTGGGTTTTGACAACATAAAATGATTCCCAAGCTTGGACAGCTTCCTTTTTCCCTTTGCCGTCAAGATAAAGGGCATGAATTTGTTCAAGCTCTTCCGCAGTTGTTTCAGCAAAACGCATTAAACTTCCTTCGTTGCTTCCCAATGCTCTAGTCGAATTTGTGCTTGACATCGAGGACATCGACGTGTTTGGCCCTTTCGAGCAGCATTGATGCGGCGTGTTCGACGCGCTTTGGCGAAGGTAAAACTCCATCCACAACGCTTAGGGCAAATCATTTGATATCGAGTTTGTTTGCGTTTGACACCGCCTGTATCAACACTATGACAGCGAACGGGTTTTTCACCCAATTCAAGCATCATAGCTCGCCAGGCAGGACCATGACCAGCGCTACGCTCTTCTCCCTGTTCTACCCCTTCATTGTAACGAAGGTTAGCCAGAATATGAGCTAGCTCGTGAATCATGTTTTTACGACGTTGAGCATCCGTGGCACGATAATAAAGTTCAACGTTAAAACAAATCAAACCACCAGTTGGTTTGCCATTAAGCACTTCAATATATTTAGGGCGGTTGTGCTTTTGATGCGGACCATAATGTGTCCAGGCCCGACCAAGCGTGGTTCGCATTCGGGTGTTAAAAATAATGATGATGTTATCAGCAACTTCGGGCATGCCAACAAGATTGCAGCCCCAAGTAATAATTTCCTGTGCCTGGATTTTCCAAGCTAGGATATCGCGCTTTGGTCCCCTATCATCCATAGGCCCACCCTAACACTTCTGGATTTGCTGTCAAGCTAGCCCAGAAATAAAAAAACCCGCGTGGAGCACGGCATGGTGGCCGCCCACTCCACAACGGGTTCTTTTTTTGCAGGTGTATTTTTGCAATTTAATGCAGCGATAGTAATGTATGAATAAATCTTCTCAATAATAAGATTTTATTCATAGGGTGCTGAATTAAATAAGGCCCCACCTGCTAGGACTACGCCTTCATTGAATTTGTCCAAGAAAAACTGCGGCGTCTACAGCAATTTCTTGCGCTGTAAAATCTTCACAGTTTAGCCTACAGCTTTGGCGTCCACTGTCCGTTGTCAAATCATCTGACCCATTACTGGCACAACGGCATACCTAATAAGGGCATCCATAATCTTTGCTACCCCTGGGATTTGCACCCAGAAAATCAAGCCTTTAGGGCTTGCGCGTCTGCTGTTCCGCCAGAGCAGCGGAGCGCGGCACCTGCCGCGCCCAAGTGAGAGGCAGTATATCGCACCCGGCCTTTCGTGTCAAGTGTTCTCGGTCGCTAGCACCAAGAACGCTAATAATTTTTTGTGAACAGATCAGCTTTCAACACCTTTAAGGGTCGATGTCTCCCAATTTACAAACATTTGGTTCACTTCATTCAGTTTCACCCAGAAGCGACCTTTAATTTTTTTATTTTCAGAGTGCTTTACAATGCTGAAGGTGATGCTGTCAAAGCTATCAACCCCTTGTCGAATATAAATTCGAGCCACCTTGAGGCGAGTTCCTTGCGGAAGAACGGTAGCCACGCCATGATGCGAACGATTACGGCTATAACGATACTGACCATCTCGTTCTGGATTATAAAAATCTATTTCAGGATGAATTTTTTCCCAAAACTTGCTATTACGGCGTTCGTTGTAGAGCGTGAAATTCCAATCAGCAGCAAGTTCTAGCTCAGTGCCAATAGTGGGAATGGTCATATAAACACCAGACCGAGGCGGTGGATCATCTCCGCTGCTGCGGAGCACAGCATTAGCAAAGCGAACAGCGTCATGCGGATCACCGCTTAAGACGTAGCGTCGTTTTAATTCTTGAACCCGAGCATCCATGCTTATTCCTCCTTTTCCAGTTCTCTAATTGCACGACTGCCAGGACCAAAATCGGGATCAACAAGTCCAAGTAACCACGATAGCCGTCCAGCCGTCCCCCAACGATCACTAACATATTGAAGATTTAGCAGGATACTTTCGGCACTATCATAGCCATATACATCTTCACCACATCGATAATCATTATCTCGGTCACGAATATCCCAGATAACTTGACGTAGCTCATTTTGAACATTCTCTAGTCGATCAATGGCATCGCTCAGCGAATACCCACAGCCATAAAATGTTTTCATTGTCTCGCTAATAGCAACCATAGCTCGTTTGTGCTCGTCAATCATATTTTTTGCCATCATAGCGAGCCCCAACTTTTAGAGTTTTCCAGTTGATCATCTTTTGCCCATGCAACCAAGCTCCAACTAGCTCGGCATGATCATCAGGATTTTCAAAGACTTCTACCATTCGCGCTGGTGGCTCAACACGAACGAGCGTCGATGGCTTCTTAATAGTGGATTTGCTGCGCTTAACCTTGACAAGAGCTTGGTTAAGACGATCACCTTCTGGTGAATACCAAATGTAATTTACATTTAAGCGCTCTGTATGAATACCTTTGTCAGAGAATTTAAGAATTCTATGCAAAATCATCCCGTATTCCGCACCGCGATTACCCGTGCCAGGATAAGTCACAAAATCACCAGCAGCTAGTGGCTGCCCCAAGAAATCACACACCTTCATTATTTACTCCAAACCAGTCCGTCTTCAAGGTCATATCGGTATTTTTTGCCTGGATCACCAAACCAGCGAGGGCTTTTATCAAGCTTAAGGTAGATCGAACCCAAATCAGTCAGCAAATTAGCTAGAGCATTCCGATCTCCAGGCCCAAGATTTATCTTTATATAGCAAACACCCTGGCAATCACATTTTCCAGTCGTCAAATGTTGATGAATTTTTCGAGCATCATTGATTGGGCTGTCGATGTCATCACGAAAATAAATTTTTTGTAGATAATATCTATCGGGAACATGAATTTCCAATCCCCGGCACCACTGATCTATTCCCAAAACATAAGATGAATCCCAAAAAACAGCTTGAACAACTTCTCCATGTTTTTCAAACACACGCCGCAAATCAGTTTCTACTGCTTCTCGTAGGTGATCTTGAAAAAGCTGATTAATTCGCTCTTGCTCTTCAAGCAAAAATTCCCAACTCGGCGTCCCACCAGCCCGAAGCGTTAATTCATCAAAACGACGGCGAGAGGCGCTATCTCCTGATAGCGCCTCTCGCTCAAGCTGGCGTAGCCGGTCGTCCACTGCGCGGGCCTTACTTAAAAAGGGTTTTGACGATGCCGTCTGGGTTATTACGCCACATCTGGCGAAGGTCTTGCTCAGTTTGTGGCCCAGGAAGAATGCCGCCTTTGCCAATGGTTCCAGTTTGCTTACGAAGCTGGAAGAGCAAACCGACAAAAGGGCTGCGACCCTTGATAGCTAGAGCAAACTCTTTTTGGTTTTCAATACCATGAGTTTCCTTCCAGACATCAACTAGCTGGCCATAAGCTTCATCCATCTTATCGCGGACTGCTTCATAATGCTGGGTCACTTCTGGAAAGTGGAGCAGCAATTCACTAGGATCATCAACAAGCACCCACGGAACAAGACGCTTGGGGTTATACAGGTTGCCATTGTCCAGCAGGTGATGGTAAGCCGTATAGGTCTTGCTTTTGATTTTGTAACGCAACCACTTATCGTCGCAGACAATGACACCTTCATTAGTAGGGTCAGTGTCTTCAAGATGCTCGATATAGCTCTTGATTTCGTCCAGAGATGTAAAGTGGTGACGCCCGACCCGTGGTAGCCCTAGTTTCGCAGCAAAAGCATCACTTTCATCGTGAGGCCATTCCCGAGCAGTTGGGTTGTGGACAATCGTCAGCAAGTAGGTGGTTGGTTCGTCATAAGTCCGAACAACTTTGTTATACTTGCTACACATCTCAAAAACATAAGTGCAATCAGGATCAAAGCTAGCTCGATCCTTGCCGTTGGGGTCAATACCCATCGCATCCTTGATATCCCAAAAAAGCTCCGAAAAGCTGGGCTGGTAATCAGGAAGACCATTCTGGATGATTCCGTCACCAAAGCTGCCTCGGGTCTTAACATACCAACGCCCATCGTAATGGAACATTAGCATTAGACTGCCGTCAGCCTTGGTATAACAATCGAAATTATCCCAGTTAAAAGTGGCATATTCATCTGCCACCTCGCCTAGGTTGAAGAAACGGTTGAACGCCTTAGCAACTACACGCCAGGAATCACGCTCTAGAGTGATACCACGCGCCTCTCGGACGATAGGATGAGTCTTAGGTGAGTCAATTTGACTATAGCTGAAACCAATCAAGGGCGACTCAGGGTGTTCGTGAACACCTAGAGACAATTCCTCTTTTAGCTCGTCAACGGTGCCACCGTTACGAAGGTGCTTTTGGATGTGTAGTTCCATGATTTCCTCCTAGCCTCAAGACTGTGAGACAGGGCTGGAGTGTCAAACAACCTAGCTTAGCAGGTTTCTAATAGGTGTCAAGTTTGAACAAAGGTTTGCTACAATGAGGATATGAAATGGGATTACTGGCGAAACGAGTTTCTTCAAGAATTCCAAGAATTTGCTACCCACGGCAAAGCCGTTGATATTGCTATAGGTACAATTCTTGGCGCTGGTGTCACTCCAGTTGCAAACAGCATTGTTGAAGACATTGTCATGCCTCCAGTCGGGCTGATGCTTGGTCGGGCTGAACTACCTAATCTTTACATTACACTTAGAGAGGGAGAAAAAGGCGGCCCTTACAAAACACTCAATGAAGCCCAAGAAGACGGTGCAGTAACTATCAATTATGGAAAACTAATTAACCGAGGTATCAGCTTGATAGTTATCCTTTGTGTAGCTTTTGCTATTGTCAAAGGAATTAACACTTTACGCCGTATGCAAGAAGAGCGAGAACGTAAAAACAAACAACAACAGCGTTTGCAAACCTCTACTAACCAAGCCGCAGCCCTCCAGCAACAAACCCCGCATCATGCAACTTCGCAAAATGAGGTTAACCCTGATATTCTAGTTCAAAAGGCTAGAAGCTTGGATCAATTGCGGCTTGCCCAGCAGCAAGCAAGTTAGTCTGTGTCGGGCAGTTTTCTTTTAAGAAGATTTCTAATTCCGAGAATTAGACAATAAAGAGCCCCAAGGCTAAGTGCTGGCTCCCAATACCAAAGAGATTGAGGAGTGCCGGGTTCTGGCAGGACTACCCCGGCTTGTTTGAGGCCGTGATATACCCAAGTTTCATACATGGCCAAGGCCCCAATAACAGTGACTCCGATCCACATTAAAGTGAATAGACTATTCTTGTGGCTAAGAAACAATTTCCGCATAATAACCCTCTTTGACTTGTGGTGTCTCAAATGGTCGATGTGTAGCTATTCTTTGATAACCTAACGGTTATTATCAATTCCAATGTAAGGTGGCAGGATATCAATGTGAAGCGTTCCCTTGCTTGTAGAAATCCCGAAAAACAGTGTCCAGAAAAATAGGAAAATAACTAAAAACATTGCGCAGCCGCCACAGCTACAACAACTTGCACTACTTTTATTTGACACAGAGACTCCTTTTCCATCATTTCTAAACTTAGGACTACTTGGGGTAAGTGTTCCGGGCATTCGTTCTCTCCTAGCCCTAGTTTAGCATATAACTTCTCCGGGTCAATTACAAACGCCAGCTAACCTTGTAATCTATCGCTTGCGATTAAGGTTTTCGTCAAAGTGAGCATCCTCCAAAATATATTTGGCTTCAAGATAGCCATAGTCACTGTATTCAATCATGAGGATTTCGCCCTTATCATTTCGATAAGAGAGAATCTTCGTATTTCCTGTCTTGGTCAGATTGATAACTTGAACACAATCATCCGGAATAGGAAGCTCGACCTTGGTCCCAAGCCAACGACTAACGGTGCCACTTTGGCTGGCACAGCCTTTAATGCCAAAAAAGGCAAAGAATAGAACCCCAAGGACTAGCATTACTGCCACTGCCCCAATACTAATTTCTTTTAGCTTCATTATCGCTTTCCTTCCGCCATTAGCCGCTGTACTCGACATGGCTTGCAATGTAGATGACTCGCTTTGACAATTGATCGCATATCGCAGGTCATGCATTCTAGTAGTCGATCACCATGACCTCTTACCTGCATCTGATGAACTTCATAACACTCAGCACAAAGCTTGAGCTTGCCCCGCTCTGGTGTCCGATGCCAGTTTGTTTCCTCCTGGCAAGCAGTGCAGCGCTTATTGAAAACGGGTTCCCGAATTAGTGGCTTAGCCATAACGAATTTCTCCAAAGACGCAGCACTGAATGAAAACATCACCTGTTTCCGCGTCTTCATCTTCATTGACAAACCGTGAAAAATGACGGGGGTATTTCAAGCACATCTTCGCCAGACCGGCTTCTAGTGCTTCTCTGTTAAGGGATAGGTCTTTGCCGTCTACGATGTCCCGAAGCAGCAACATCCCGTTGGGAAAAAACGGCACCTTCAGGTAAGGGACACCGGCTAGATGTGGAGGGGAAACCCCATCAATCCGACACCAGTAGCCCACTCCTCCTTCAAACCCAGAAACGAGAAGGTCTTGAAGCCGCTCGGCAGTAAAAGACATCTTTACATCGAATGATGCGGGCTTAGCGAAAGCGTCTGGCTGCGTGTTTTTGCTCATAGAAGGCCCATCTTCTCATTTCTCGGCTAACTGTCAAGATACCTCGGGACTGGCCCTTGACACGGCGTCCTCTTTTTGTTATACTTAGAGTATGCTTTGAAGCAAAGGTTCCTAACCGTTTAGTTGAGCCCTATATTTGCTTCGTTTTTTCAAATCTTAGAAAGGATTAAAATGAAACCAATTACACTTGGAATGCAAAAACTTGTTCGTGCTGAACAGCGTAGTTGCAGAAATCAAAAATTCGGCAATTCAGCCGCAAAAAAACAAAAAACTCGGAAAAAGGTTGATAGTGGTCCCGTTTTTTGTGACACTATTGAACGTGTCCAGCGTAGAAAGCTAATGAATGGCCGAGGCGCGCTGTTCGTTTAATTGAACTTAGGGGCGAAACATGCCCCTATGGATATCCGAATGGAGAACGTAAAATAAGAATGAAAACTGTTGATGAAAACTGCAAACAGAAAGCAGCCCAGCAGCCTATCACTTATCCCAGCAATGAGCCAATCTGGGATGCTTTCTTCCGGTATAGCTACACAGAAACTAAGGATACCATCACTGTCGCCAAGACTAAGACGAAGACCCCTAGCAAAGAATTAGCTGGGGCCTCGGTCTAAGATCCTGTAATTCGAAAAGCAAAGGTTGTGATAAGAGTCAGCGGTAGCAGGAGAGTGTCCATCACAAATGTAAATGGAACATCTGGAATCAGAAATACGCCTACTACCGCGCCGCTATCATAGTGGGTAATGATTTCCCACCAAGTTTGCATGCCCTCATATGGGCGAGGCGCATGACCCCCGCTTAATGTTGTGAAGGTTGAAGCCAGCGAACAGCATCCTGAAAAAGATAATAGAAATAGGGCGAGCAGCAACCGCATGCTGGCCTCTTTTCTAGCCTGTTAAGGCGCGACAGGGAACGTCCCTTGAATCTGCCCACAATTCAAGCAATAAGCCATTTCGACATAATCGCCGCTACCGATAGGCCCCAAATCATTAGGAACGTAGCCCTGATGCTCTCGGCCATCAGGATAGTCAACAAAACAACAATCACTACACTTGGCGGTGATAGTAACAATCTGTGGCTTGTTGCAACGTTGGCAGTTCATTAGGGGCAGGTTCGACTTTTGTTCTTTTCTATAAGGTCAGTAGCATCGCATGCAATATTCAGAACGTGCATCATTGCTACTGACACACTCGATTCATCATGATGATCGTTGATGACATTGAACATACTCCGAACACGAGTTTCAAGGTCACCCTTAACCGTGAACTGGATAGTCAGCCCTTCCCCGCCGAGGGATTCCGCGTGAATACCAAGACGCTGCAAATTCACATCACTTCGACGTAGCTCAGCAGTGCGTGCTTCATACTTAGGCTTGTTTTGTTCAAAACCCATTATTTCCCTACACTTTCCTAATCCAAAGGGGGAGTCGGCTTGTGGAACTGAAGGGAGGACAGACTGTCCTGAACAAACCCTATCAGCAGTTGATGATACGTTGAACGTCCCACGGGCAAGGTCTTAGCTATCATCCCACGGCTAAGAACACCTACCAACTCATTACATGACAACCGAGCCTCCAGTTGCCAAAACCCTTAAGTTGTCCGCACAGTCTAGCAAACCCGCTAGGCCCGTCAAGTCTAGTCGCTTGCCATTTTAACCTGGGCTTCCCAGGCACGCAAACTAGCTCTAATAAATTGTTGTTCTTGTTCTCGTGTTGTTGTTTCACTATCAATGTGAGCAATGAAGTCTTGTGTGATGCGGCGAGATTTTTCAGCGTGAGTTCGGAAGCTTTCTAAATGTTTTTCACTTGACGCAGTTTCTGTTGTAACGGGTGGCTCAATCTTTATAACATCATAAACTTGTCGAGTCAGGCCCTCATTTTGAAACACTTTAAAAGTAACTCGGCTCCCCACCGGTAATAAATCCCTTAGATGAAGCGCTTCACCCGTATAGCGAGTAGCGTTATTAACTTTAGTGTAGGGATCAAAAAAATCCCATTCGTCGTAGGTGCGAAAGTTATAGGTTCCAGTGTTAAAGTAATAAGTTACTAGGCCATCTGGATCATTTTCCAATTTAAACCAAAATGGGTAGTGTTTACGTCTCTCTTTAGCATCATGTGTGGTAAAACCAGTAGGAATGTCAGCAGTCTCGCTGATAACTCCAACTAGAGTAGGACGCTTAACCAAGGCTTCTGCTGCCCGAGCTTTTTTCCTATCCTCCCCAATACTACCTAAAATACCTATAGCAAAAGACAGTGCCCATAACACTAACCCGACTATAATCACTACTCCGATCAAATTAATGATTTTTTCGCTTTTTTGCAATGCTTTAAAGCTCATTAGGACGCCTGCTTAATCCCACAGTGCTTGCAGTAATGGCCTTTATAGGTTCGAACACGATATGGACCAAAGAAATAAAAGATCATAAGAAAAATAAGAGCAATACCGACAGTTAAAATCGTAGTAAAAACCGCAAAAAGGGCTGCATCTTCACTGATAGGCTTGTAGCTAGTAAGGTAAAAGGGCTCATACTTGTGAATACACAAGGTTTCGTTCATTATCTAACCTTCTTTGGCTATTTGTGATAAGTAACTGGGAGTAGGAGCGAATTTCGGGCAGGAACGAGCCATTTTTTGAGCAGCTTCATCTTGGGTTTTTAGAATTTCATCTCTAAAACGCTTCCAATCAATTCCAGTAGCTCGCTCAATTTCACCATGAGTAGCGATATCTTGCATTGCCCAAAGATAACCAGCCCCATAATTAGCATGCAAAACTGCAATCATTGGGTTTTCATCCTGGCGAGCAGCAGTAGACCATCGGGCTGCTTGTCGCGTAAGAATAGGCAGCGTCTCTTCAATTCCATTTAGATAGCCAGGTCGTCTCACACCTACAGTCTAGCAAATAGATAACGGCTTTCCAGTATCAATGTATAATGCTTTTGCTACATCATTGGCCGATCAGGACCACGAAAACGGCGTAAGTTGTCAAGGTCTTCTGGGTCAATATCAGCAATAGCTGCTTGGAAAGCGATCAAAGTTTTTCGAGCTTCTTTGAAAATAAAATAGGAAATAAAAATGCCTAAGAAAGCTAAATTCCAAACAGACCAAATAAGAATACCCGCCGCCGTTACCTGTGCAACTTTACAAGTCCATTCATAGCTACGAACATAGCCAAACCAATTCCAAATAAGTCCTTGCAAAAACCGCCCACCATCCATGGGATAGGCTGGTATCATATTAAAGATGGCTAAAATAAGATTCATTCGAAAAACGAATTCTAGATAAACGTTCCATCCGGTAATTAGCGCAATTCCAGAAGAGACGAGAAATAGCACAACATTAACTAAAGGGCCTGCCAGGGATATGTGAATAATTTCCCGAGGAGATTGTCCTGTACTGCTGATTTCAGCAATGCCTCCTAGTCCTGTAAGAGTTATTCTCTCGGCTTCATATCCATGATAGCGGGCCGCATAAATATGCCCATACTCATGGAGAATTACAAAGCCAAAAACACATAAAAACCCAAGGAATAAGAATGGTTTGCCGATTAAACACGACATCACCAGAATAAAACTACTTAATAAACCAAAGCTTTCATGTACACGAAGCTGGACGCCAGCTAAAGTGGCGAAATGCAGTGATTTTGATATATCAATCATTTGCGGCTTTCAGGTTCAAGAGCACGAACGGCCTGTAGCTCTTCAATTATCGCTAGGGCATCAAGACAAGCATTAAAGATGGTATCAGCCCGAACATTGCCAAGCAATCGGGCTTCTCCGACCCAAGCCTTGGCGCACGCCCCAATAGCTAGAAAATCATTACTCAACTCTCGCAAGCGATCATCGCTAACGTGCTTATCCATTGTTGGCTTCCTCTAGTTCTTCTCGAATAGATTCAAGCTCATCTTCGGGGGTTTCCCGGTGCGGGATAGCTTCAGGCCAAGGTTTCGTAAATGGATAAAGCTCTCGTCGTTCCCATACTTTATGAGCAAGAATAATTACTGCTTCCTCATAAGTATCAGCACCACAATCTAGACGATAATGATGACACGGTGCTCCTGTGTCTTGCCAACCCGGTAAGTCCAAATCTCCCACGGCAGGCTCATAAGTAGTAACTTCGATCCAAATCTCAACGTGAGTATTCTTACTTTTATCATCTTCGATTCGGCGGGTAGTCGGATCAACCTTAGCTGGATAAACTTCTAAGCATTCAGGAAAACTCTCATCAGTTCTAACCCCAGCATATCGAAACATGGGATGATCCCGTAGCCACCACCAAGCTTCATAAAACTGCTCCATCGTATCCGTAGGTGCAGGGTTGGTACGTAGGAATAGGCGAGCTAGCCGGTGAGCTAGCTCGTCGCTGGGTTCAGCATCATACTGCCGCATTAAGTTCCGCGATTGTAAGTCCATTATCCTCTAGAGATCTCTATCAATGGACATCGTCTTGGGATTGCTGGCCGCTACAACTAGTAGCAAGATGATCAGAGCTTCGCTACCAGCAACAACATATGCCAGCGTTTCCCACATTGCATCGCTTGATTTAACACCAAAAACCCCCTCAAGTAGGGCAGCCAGTATGGTAAAACCTAAGCTGATAACAAAAACAACGATGGCAGAGGTAAAAATTGGTCGTAGGTTAAGCATTACTTACTCTTTTTACGTTTTTTCTTGCCGGGAGGCTGGCGGAAACTCCACTTGTCAAAGCCCTTGCACGCTGCAAGGTCTTCATCGCTTACGTGGGGAATAGGCTTCTCGGGGCTAGCCATATTGGCAACAAACATCATAATTTCCTGAAACGCCTGGTAATGGTCAAAGCGTCGGAAAAACTCAAAATCCTGCAGACAAGGATTGATAACCAGGGCAGCCTGCCATTTCTTGGTATCTGGCCGATAAGCCTTATCTTCAGCCGTGATTACAGGAGCATTATGCTCAATGAACTTCTTTTCAAAGCCATTGCTGAAAGTGGTTACATCCTCAAAGAAGTGAACAAAAAGCTCTCGGACATATCGCCCAGGCCATTTCCGGCCAGTCCTAGATGCTTGTTTCCAGCGAATAGGATTATGATATTCGACTAGCTGCTTAGCGGAGAAATGCTTCTCAAGAAAAGCATCAACAGCCTCAATATCGTAGCAGAAAGCACTGATTCGCTTGGAGCTATACGGGGGCTGGTCGGGGTCGGGAACAGATAGCTTAACGCAACCGTAAAGCTGGCCGCAGAACCCGATAACATGATCTTGGACATCAAGATCGCATTTGACACTACGTGCTAGATCATTAGAAGACCAGCCCCAGTAATAGCCAAGGCCGAAACGATGTCGGCTTTTACCAAACTTAGGAAAAGGGTAGGTGTCTATAAATATGAGCTTACGCTGCCGCACAAATTGCAGGTCAAAATCCTGACCAAGTGCCAGCATTGAATCGTAGTAGTCGCGGAAATCTGAAATGATTCGCATGGTCTAACCTTAGCGCATTGACCCGAACTTGTCAAGCCAATGCGCTAAGATCGGCAAGTTCTAGCTGTCTGTGTTGTCTGGATCGACTACTGAGTCATCGCTATCGATTGCGGAGGACTCTAGCGGCTCGTCCGACCCATCTTCATCAGCGGGCATCGTAACTCCAAGATGCGACGCTAGTTCACTGCCTAGCCCCAAGCTTTGGATGAGATTATCCTGCGTAATTAGCTTAGGGAAAACCTGTGTCATGATAATCTTCTCGATGAGAGGATTAATAGCCACTAGAGTTTCTTTAGTGACTTCTTGAATCTGCTTGGCATAGCAAATATACTCATCGAGGGTCAGCTTTTATAGTTGCGGGAGCGCCCGATATTGAATTGCCATCATTTGACGATAGTGGGGCTCAAGAATATCCTCAACCATCGCTTCGCTAGCACCAAGCAGCAAAGCCATATCTTGAGGACCGCCCTTTAGCTCCGAATCCAGGGCTTCTAGGAATTTATCCACAACTTTTTGAGTACCGGCTTCAGAGAGCACTTCAGTCTCAAAGCTATCGATCATAACTTTGCTTGCTTGGCGTGATGCGCTAACCAAATTTGCGATAGTTTCTTCGATTTCAGGCCGAATTTCAAGTTTTCCAGTCAATTTTTGCTTTCCTTTGAATTTGAACACTAGTTTGTTATTTGCTGTGTCGATAGATAGTAGTGAGGAGGTTCGGCATCAATGTCAGGTGTTTCTCGACTATAAGGCCCGGTCCACTTAGACACAGATACGATGGCAGAGCCATCATCTAGTACGATGCCTTCATAATCCTTCCAACCCCAGGGAGCTTTGCCATTAGTTCCTGTAGGGTTGCCCAGAACTGCTTTGCCCTGCACATGCGCGGCAAATTGGCGCATGTTGATTTGCACCCAGTTTGACCATCGATTGATGTCATACGCGATATCAGTCATGGTTGGACGCCTGCATTAACATAAGCCCGACCAATTAGCTCACCCATAACCGGACGAACTAGCATAATATTCTCTTCCCGCATGCCTTTTCCTCGTTGAACAACAAGGATAGTATCAGTCAAATCGCGCTCGCGGATAGCTCGGTGCAAATAGACTTGAAATTGAGCTACATAGGTCCAGTCAGTGCGCTTGTCTTGGCGCGACTCCAGCTTGTAAAAGTCAGGCAAATCATCTTCCAGCAAATCATAGACCATTTGGCGGGTGCTCTGACCAAAATTGGCCATCCACTCGCATTCCGCTGAAAACTGTTTTAGCAGATATTCTTCTTTCCAAGCCTCATATTCGCGACGAGTTCTCAAGGAAGGAACCCGAACCGGAGCAGGAAGAAGGCTTTTAAGACTTTCGATTTGTTCTGACATCTGCATTTTATGACCCCGATGGGATTTGAACCCACGTTACAAGATTGAAAGTCTTGCGTCCTAACCTGACTAGACGACGGGGCCTTGCTGGGGGTTTGATAACCTACAAACCCTCCCCGAAAAAGGTCTCAACCGAAGCTGAGCAGGTATTTTACCTTTTCGCAGGTAACTGTCAAGCTACCTAGTATTTGCTCTCATGGTCACAGTATACGCGACCACACTTTTCACACACCGGCTCATTAGTTTCCATATTTTTCCTTAAGGGTCATGATGGCTTCGTTGATAGCGTGCTGCATTTGAGTGAATTCCTCAAAACTTAGTTCGGAGGTGCCATTCATACTAAGCCGCAGATCAGTTTTATCTCGTTCGGGTTTGCCACTGTGACGTACAACAATTAGGATTTGTGTTCCACCTACATTACAGCTTTTGCGAATTTCAACCCGAGGATCTTTACCGCCAATTAGCTTCCCGCGCCATTTAAGTGTATCTTCCCGGCTCATGTTGGGGATGTATCCGCCAGGAGGACCGCCATCAAAACTAAGTTGGTCATGCTCAGCTTTGGGTCGTGCGCGTTTAGGCTTGTTCCAGTTGATGACGTTCATGGTTTCCTACTAGCCCGCTAGGACTTGAACCTAGAATACAAGGACCAAAACCTTGCGTGTTACCATTACACCACGGGCCAAGGTGCCAGAAGCACGCTTCTGGCTAGTTTGTTCTTAATCTACGCGGCTACACCAAGTAGAGTAACGATCATTATTGGTGACAAGATAAACATCACCGCTATGAACGTCTTTGTAGCACTTACCATTGGTTTTCACGAAAACAGGACTGTTTCCCTTGCCAACTAGGTGCTGCTTGTGTAGGATAAAATGATTCCCCACCACTAGCTCACCAAACGGCATGTAAACACGCTGCAGGCTTTGCTTCGTAGTTTTCTTCATCTCGACCGCCTTTACGGGTTAGGGCATTTCTGCCATCGTGAGTCACATTCTACCACGACGGCTAACTCCTGTCAAGCTAAGAAGTTAGGAGAATACAAGCGCTGATCGCGAATGCTGGTATTGCCAGAAGCCCGAGATAGGTAAACATTATTTGCAAGGCGGTCTTGGAATCAAGAGTTCCAACCTCCCCCAAAGTTTGCAAGGCAAATTCCAGACACTCCATCGGATTTATTAGGAAGCGCAACAGCTTTCCTTTGGAACAAATCCAGCCGGTAATTATTAGTACCAAGCTGATGATTAGTATGAGTTGTATTTCCATTTAAGCCTCAGCGGGCTCCCCAGATAACTGAGAAGCCCACATGAATATCAGAGATTCGCGTGCTAATCTAGATCGGCAGGGGTCTTCCAGACATCGGGGCAGAGATGTAGTGCGAAAAGCGGCTGGCTCAGCCCTGGGCGCTCGCACCAAATCAAGAAAGGCTTGTCGATTTTGAAAGAGGGTGGCGGGATGTGTAGGCACTCAAAAGCTGCAGCCACAGCAGCAGCGCTCTTGCAGCGACCACCTGTATGGTTCATCTTCAGCTTGGTTTGCTGAGCAGCTTGAGTGATTACAACTCGGCGTCCTTCAGGATTAACGGCACGCATGCCGAGGATCCAATCAACTTGAGTTTCAAGATCAAGATCTACTTGTGGGAATTCAACCGCAGTAATGGCCCTGTCTTGATCTGTCTTCAGGGTAGCGGGGCGAGCGTTTTGCTGTAGCTTCTGTACCTGGCTAACGAGAGCATAATCCTTGGCAGGATTTTCTTCCATCGACATCCAGATGACATCAGCCGTTTGAGTCTCTAGGCGAACTAGAACCTGGCTTTCTGGGGTTGTATGAAAGCTTACCCCGCGCTTAAGCTGAGCAGCCGGGTAATACTGGCCATTAGCTGCTTGCATCTGAATGTCTTCGCCGTCTTGATCTAGCCATTTCCATGGATAATCAAGAACAGCAGCCATGCCATACTCATCAGGGCCTAGCTCTTGTAGCGAAATACTAAAACCTCGCTCTTGTAGGAATTGATTGACGACAGCAGCCGTGTCACTAGCAACGGCTTCCATCTCTTCAATCCCCGTTGATTCTTCTCGCCCTGGATTGTAGTAGTTGGTTAGGAACTCACGTTGAGTATCATTTTGGGCAATCCACTCTTGAATATCACCAAGAGGGGTGTTGCGGGTCTCGACAAGAGCCCGAATCATCGGAAGAGGCGCACCGGCCTGGCTAACAGTATTGGTCATGATTTCTCTCTTTGTTAAAGCTTCAGTTTCCGTGGGTTAAAACGCGTTGTTTTTAGGGAAGGTGCCGATGTATCGATATCAAATTCGACATCACACCCCGCCAAACTGAGTTGAGCGATCAGTTTAGCCGGTAGAGATAGATCCGGCAATCTGTCAGGAGCATCTACGTTGACCTTAACAGTAGATGTTAGTTTCCAGCGCTGAGAGAGCAGCTTTAGGTTATCGATGTGCTTAAATCGATCCATTAGCACAGAAACGAGTTCGTAGCAATTGGTGGCAGGCTCTTTTTGGCACTCATATTGCCAAACAAGAACGTCCCGTTCAAGAACAGTAGAGGTTGGCTTCAGCCCAACCAAAGAAGAAATTTCATCAACCGTGGGCGGGTTTTCTTGGCCTTGCAAGTCCCCGTAGATGATGTAGCTAATCCCGATTTTCGCCATTTGCTTCTTTCAAGTAATTATCTGATTTTTCGATCCAACGCAGTAGATTTTCTACATCATAAGGAACGATGCAATTATGCTCGGATAAGTCTTCGCTAGTCATAAAAAACTGTGCAATTAGTTCTTCCGGTTCATCACTGCCTAGTGGTGGGCTTAGAACCAGACTATAGGTAGAATGCTGATGACGTAGGCGAATTTGACGAAAAGGCCCGCGTTCAGCACGGATTTCACTGTTAAGATTAAGATCCGCTAGCCACTGGTCATGCCGTTTTCGCTCAAAATAAGCAGCACCCACAAAACAAATAACACACAAGCTGCCCATTACAACAAAAACAGCAATATCTTGGTGCAATCCAGTAAATCTATGTATGCAAAAAACGGCAGCAAAAAGAGTGGCCAATAGTGGTATAAGCAGCAACAATGTAGATACTATGCTTAAAACCATGATAACAGTCATATCCCATAAGCTGCTCAAAAAATCACGAATCTTCATTAAGAGCACTTCCTATAATGATAGATAGGGATGGGATGCACGCACAAAAAACAACAAGCGTAAAAGCCAGTCGAACATCGTGATCTACGAGACCCCCATCAATCCAAAGCAGCAATAAATAAAAAAGACCGGCAATGACTGCTGAAGCCATTCCGGCAAGACCAACTAACTTTAAATCATGCATATCAAAAATCAACTGATAGTGGCATAATACATTGGATCGATTTCGATGAAATCGCCCATCTCAAGAAATAGATCAAGAACTAGCTGTAAGCTCTCATCCGTGTCTGTGGGAGGGGTAAGGTCGAAAGTACTAAGGTTTTCCCTAATAACTCTCTTTTTACCTAGAGCGTCAATCTCAACCTTGTTTATGCGGGGATCGCCAACTTCTGTTAGCACCCAGACGCGCTCACATCGATCCCCTTCATAAAGACAAATAGAAACAACGGTGCCATCCTCAGGGTCATCATCAGGATTATCAGTCTGACTCTGGATCTTGAGCGACTTCTTCATCTTAAGGGTTTCTATCAGAGATGGGCAATCACACGAGAAATACGTAGAGCGTTGATCTTTGAGCGTTGATCCCAGCCACCCTGCTTGGGGATACGTCCCAAACATCCCGTCTGAGCTATGTTCTTGGCCTAAGACCAGGGATGCGCGGCTACTTTGGGACGGACCTCACGGCTCTCCGATCAACGCTCTACGTGCCCAAAAGTTTACCATATTCACAAACGGTGTCAAGCTTCCTCACAACACTACTTGGGCTCTCCATCAAAAGGAGATGTGTATGCTTCGGGTTCGGGCTTGTTGAGTTGATTGAGGTCTTTCAAATCTTTGGGATAAACCTCAAACCTAGCCCCAGGAATTCGAACCATAACCGTAGATTTAAAGCCCTTCATGGCGTGCATTACTTCGACCTGTTGTATACCTGTAAAAGTGGCGCACATTCCGCTGCGACTATTGAAGTATTCAACATCATTAGTCAGCCAGTAAAACTCACCTTCTTTGATATCTTCTAGTCGCATTACAAACCTCTCTTCTTCCACCATTGGTCACTACGGAATTCATCAGGAACCCGAGCCCGACCCTCAAAAAATGGGTCTTTGATCCCAAATTCAGCTTCCAACACATCAAACCACTTTTCCCGAAGCTCTTCAGGAAAGCGCGCACCGCACCAAGGACAATGCTGAATCGTATAACTGTAAAGCTTAACTGGACTGATTTGGTATTCGCGGTATTGAGCAATATAAATCACTACCTGCTTAGGGCACTGAACCGTCCCTGTTGAATGCCCCTCGGGATCACGACAATTAGCCGTTCCTACTAGTTGGTATCGCAGACCTTCACAGCAATAATGGCCAGGATCATCCAAGCCCATCTCTTGTTCCTCATTGCCGCCAAGGTTCAGCACTCTTGTCATTTTTATGCCCGCCGCAAGCCCAGCTTGATGAAATCCTGACGGATCCGCTGACCGTTCTGGTAACCTCGAATATAAACTTCAAGACCTTCGGGGTTTTCTTCCGCAGTATAGCTGAAATCCTGGGGGCTGTAGCCACCATTGGTTTCGGTTTCTTCCCAGCCGTGAACAAACCCATCAACCCAACAGATATTGCCCTCACCACTGCCATCGTTGATTTCCATCACCTCAGCAAAATCTCCAGCATCCCCGGGTGGCTGGCCGGTTTTATCGATGCAAATCGCACCAATTGGGCAGGCCCTAGCGGGCTGCTCAGCATTGCCATCACGGATGTCGCGCCCCTCGGCATCCACTACATAAGCCCTACCACCAACTAGCGGCTTCAGGCCCGTGCGAATATAAGTTGCAAGAACTTGGTTGGTGTTAACCAGATGTGGCTTAATCATGCCATTCTTCTTTCTGCCTTTAGGCTAGATCCTGCGGCGCGTAAATCACCGCATTGTTTTCGGGGTCGATGTAGTAACCAGTGTATCCGTCACCGCATCCATATGCAATCTTGCCCCATTCATGGGGCATATCAGCATCAAGCCAAACCGCGCCTGGAGGGAGTCCTTTTTGGTTTTCTGTAATACGAGGAACCAAAGCAGTCAAAAGATCAATAATCTGGCTTTCTCTATGGCCTCGCCAGTAACTATTGATATATCGCAACACGATCTCACTAAAATGAGGGCCTTTTTCACCATCAAATACAAAACCTGTGGTGCTGCTGCAGATGCCGACAACCTCTTCCGGGTGAACATGCCCTTTTAGAATGCTTTGAACACAAAAGCTAAGACTCACCCCAAACAGACGACGCTGGCGGGCTCGCTGTTTTAGGGCAAGTAGCTGTTGGTGAGCAGCCCTGTCGCCCAGGATTGCAGCTTTTCGGGCTTGCTGTAGCTGTGTGTCCACGATGTTCCTCTACGTGCTTTCTAAAGTAGCACGTTTGCTGAGACTGTCAAGCTTTGAGGCTGAGAAAAATCTAGCTTTGCTGCCTTTTCCAAGCTGACCAGAAAATGTTCTTCCATTGCTCAGAAATCTGAGCCATCCGCCTTCTGTCTACAGGCTCTCCCCGCTCTTGCAGGTCTTTGAGCTTAAACAGAATGGCTCGGGTTGGATGATGAGCAACCTGCTGGGCAAACTCCCGACGCTCAAGGCCCTGATGCTGCTTCCACAACTCCCAAACCTCAGCCCGCCATTGCTTGCAAGCTCTTCGATATTCTAGCTCTGCTTGTTCTTTTCGCTCTCGGGCCTCTCGCTGTTCCTGAGCTTGTCTGATTTGACGAACCATCCGTTCGATTTCAAGACTGTCCCACGTTTGAGCTTCCGCACGCTGGCCTGAGGTAGCGGTTCGCATGTAATCCGGATGATTCCGAACCCGTTCTTTAAAATTGTAAATCTCTTCAATTTCAAACCGTCGCCCTTGAAAAGGAAGGCCACCAATAAATTGTTTCCCAAGAATAGTATAGAAGGGTTGATGAACGATATAAGTAATCAGGCTTGCCGCTACATTTAGTGAAGCGAATTCCTCAATTGCTTCCTCTAGGGTGGGTTCTTCAATCCAATCCCGATTACTGTCGGTATCTGTATACTGAATTTGATAAAGATATTCGACCCGACAATCAACACTAATTGGACCCTTTTTAGCTACAGCCATAGCTGCATCATCTTCACCCATTCGGAGAAGATGATTGAAGACGCGCTGCCAGTTTCCCGACCGCACCGCTTCTTGTTCAGCTTGTCGTAGCTTTTGGTCCACGTCTTTATCAATCGCTGTTATCAGTGAACAATGCGTAGGCATCAATGCCTGAATACATCTTTCCACCAGACATAACACCGCTTGGTGCCCAACCGGCCCCTTTAACAAAAGCCATAGCACCCTCACGGCTATAGGTGCTGCCGTCATTTCGATCACCCTTGGCCACAAGATGCTCAATTAGCTCATCACCTGTAGCGAATACTGGAGTAATAGGAGAGCCTTCGCTAACCGTCTCCCAAACCTGCCAGCCTTCGCCCGCAGGAGGCTCAAAACTCTCCCAAGAATTGTAAGCTGGTTGATTTTCTACAGGAATACCTTCTCCCGCACATGCCTCGCATTGATCCCAATGGTAATGTTCAGTTCCGTATTCAGAAATCTCATCAGGCTCCCAGCCTAGATAACGGAAAATGCGAATGAACATCTCATAGCTAGGCTGCCAGAAGGACCGGGAAAACATATCGTCTTCTTTAAAACCTAGGGCACGAACCAGTTCATGCATCCGAGTGCCGGGATCGTGAATACCAATTTCTCCCAAATTAGGATGGGGATAATTGACTACAGGATCAGCCTCAAAATCAATAGGCTGGCCTGGATAAAACCGACGCTTCACGGGAAGAATTGTCAGTTCCCCGGTAGCGCGACTGCGAGTAGCATGATGACAATCGTACTGATGCTCAGGAGGCGTCAGCTTGGCCAAGCGATAAATGATTTCTCGCTCAAGAGGGCCACCCCAATCAGAGGGAAGATCAGCAGCAGCAAGTAGGGTTTCCACCGGATCAAGGTGCGGCCAAGGCCAAAAAGGCAACTTGTTTTCTTCCAGAATCCGCTCATAGCGGTCAATCCCGCCACCGCCCAACTTGACCGCAATCAGGGCGCTCATATTTAGTTCGCGCTCGTCTACCATCTTTACAGGCGGTGACGTGTAGTTATCAGGGCGAACTGTACTTTCCCGGCCAACTGTGGCAAGGTTGCGCATAAACGAATCAAAACGCTGAGAACGAACACCAACTCCCATGCCATCACATGGAACACACTTGGTGTAATTGGGATTTAGAAAACCCTCCCAAACCTTATTGAGAGGCCAACCAAAATCCATAGGAACTCGCTTAATCTCACGGCCCATTTTGCACCTGTTTTTCTATTGTGTTTGTTGCGCTATTACTGTTGTTTGAGTTAATCTAGGCGAACGCCGATCAGGTCGGGATGCTTTTGCTGCAATTCGGGGTAGCTCTTGTAAAAGAGATTATCAAGGCCCCGCAGGGGCTCAAAATTACTGGCTTTACCGGTATCGGCATCCATTGAAAACCAATAAGCCGAAGGAAGATATTCTTCCTCTCCAGGCCAAACATCAAATCCCATCAGAAAACGGTCAGTGCTGGGCTGATAACCCAGAAAGCACTCTTGACACTCATCGGGCAAACCCTTTTCTCGACAAGCGTTTTCTACCTCGCCAGAGACATACGCCAAACCGAAAATACTGGCACCGTGATAGAGCACGCCATCAGGCCATGCCTGGCTAACCTGTTGCTCAACCACTTGCCGGTCAAGATTGTCAGCTTTGATGTCGGTCAGTTCCATAGCGGCGCTCCAAGCCAACATTTTAGCACTTCGCGACTTCTTGTCAAGATGTTCCGCTGCAGGACAAGCGCAACTAGTGTATAATGATAAGTATGCGGTATAGAAGAAACAGTGATAGCCATCTTCGAGAACTTGAGCGTCGTTGGACAGCCACGGGATCTTTAGAAGATAAAATGGCTTATTGCGGTGCATTACTCCGAGCAGGCAATAAACCTTATTGGTTTGCTTTAAGAGAAAAACAGCCGCGACGCGATAGTGTTTATTATGATAGTGAGCTAGAAAGTAATGCTAGACGTTATCGAGAAGCCATGGAAATTGATCCCGACCAAACTCACTATCAAGAGCCGGATCTTTATATTCAGTCTTATCGACACCCAGAAGGTATTCCGCGCTGGGAAGAACGGGATCCAAGTGGTGATAAAATATGGCAAATTGACGCCCGTTTTCCACAGCCAGACGGCGGTGTGCTAAACGTTTGGTTGGGAGAAGTTCACGCTTACAGCGGGCCAAGCGGTTTGCGAGTTAGCATTACTACTTTTGCTGATTTATTTAGTTTTGATCGATGGTATGAACGTTCACTTGATAGACCCAATGAGGCTGCCAGGTCTCAATGGAGTTTGAGCAGTTTACTGACAAAAGGTAGTAGCCAAGCCTTTCAATTTCGGACAATAATAAACGCGGAACCTAATTTCGGATGGGATCCAACACAACCCATCCCTTTTCAGCATGCTCGCGCCTTAAATTTGCCCGCTACTGATTCGGAAGCTGAAAGGCCGTATCGCGATCATGGCAATTTAATCCGAGAAGGAGAGCGGCCTGTTATCTTACCCGAAGAGGATTTCTTAGTTCCTGAATTATTATTCCAATTATTTCTTCAATGGCTAGAGCAAACACCTTGTCCTTATGGGCATGCATTGCAAGAAGCCATTCTTCCACCAGGACCACAACTGCCTATTGATAATCAAGGACGTTGGATTAATGTTTATATCATAAAAGAGTATGATCGAGAGCGGGAAATAGAGGGCGTCGATGATCCGAATGCTGCCCAACATCAACAGCACCGATATGCTTACGATGTTGGCTATAGTTTAGTGGGCGACGACTTTTTTGAGGCTAGATTTTATCGCTATGATCACGATGACGGCTACATGGCTACCATAAAACAATTTGCTAGGCCGATTAATGCCACCACATTAAGTTACCAAGTACCCTCTAGAGAAGCCCACCAAGAGGCTCGTGAAAAAGCTTGGACTTATACAAAAAAGAAACTAGATAAATTCATAAAAGTTGCCGAAAAGTGGGGTTACCGAGTAAATGTTATTGAAGGCAGTCCTCCCCGCCCAAGACCAGGAACTAATACTTGGAATGCGGGAATGCAATACCCTTTACCAGATTTTGTCAAAGATGATAAAGAGCCTAACTACTTTAGATAAAAGAAAACGGCAGCGGTTTCCCACTGCCGTCCCAGGTTTCCCTAGATGTCATAGTAATCCCATTCACTTGGCGGGTGATGTTTGATGAAGTCGTCATACGCCTCTTGCGAGGTTGCATAAACAACGTCTTCAAAATCACCCCAGACTAGACCCTTTTCAGGGTGACGAGCCTGGAATTCATTGACCCATTCGTAGTAGTCTTCACAGATTGCTCCATCAACTACCCATCCTGAATCATTTTCACCAATGTATTCGGACTCCAGAGTGTGCGCCCAAGCCCCAAAATAGGAAGCGGACTTCCCCTTAGGACCAGAAAACTCTTTCTTAAACCTTGCTTCAATCATCGTCTGCTCTCCTTTCATCGAGCAGCGATGATCAGTTTTTAGACAATGACCTCCACATGGTAAGACTCTGGACCTATGCCATTTCTTGTGTGCGTAGTATACCTATTTTTCAAGGCTTGTCAATCCTTGTTTGACTCCGTAAGCCGCCTCTGGCCAATTGCAATCGCAACCCATTAGTCGCTGTGAGCAGGTGTCACAATAGTCACCATCACTACGACAAAGCGGCTCAGGAGGATTTTCTAGTAGTTCAGTTTCGGGTAGCTGGCTCCCGCAGAAAGGGCAGTGAGTAACATAAAAGCCTTTAATCTTCCAACCTGGCGCGCGAAGGGGCTCACCTTCGGTCGGATAAATGTCTACATAAAAGCGAATGACAAAATCTTGCTCCCGATAAGGATCAGCAGCCGTCTCACCTTGTTCGCAACACGTTGGGCGTGGACCTACAAATCGGCGGCGGTCTCCAATCGGAACTACATCTCCAACAGTTAATGCCAGCCCTCTCTCTGTGTCAAAAGGATCATCAATGAATTCATCAAGACCCCGTGTCTTCCAATCTTCCCACTGTTTCTGGAAGGCGACATAGGCATCTTCTGGGTTTTCTGCAATGAGAGACCATTCTTCTGGGTCAAGTCCGTTATCAGCAAGCTTATACCGGGGCATCGGTCACCTCTTTTTTGCAGGCTTTACCACAATCTGCACAGTATCGCCAGTGAGGTTCTAGCTCATTGCCACACTCGCAGGTTTTATCTTCATCGTCATGCCATTCATCATCACGATGTAGGTAAATTTGAGTTAATATGATAATAACAAGACCGAAAGTAATGGCATTCTTGTAAATGAACACAGGCGCATCAATCAAGTAGCCCTGGTAAGCAAGAATAAGATAGCTAATACCCCAAGCTGCAAAACTCCAAGCACTAAGATCCCGAACCTCTTTGTGAACTTGGATCTTAATAGCTTGGGCTAGATAGCCAAAACAAATAACAGCTACTGCAATCCAGGGCAAAAATTCAATCATCAACTTCCCTATTCTTTCAGGGTGACTCCGGGTTTTACAAACAAATCTTCTTCTAGTTCAGCTAGAATGACCTCTCGGGCTGTTTCGACGTGCTTATTGGGGGATTCTTCACCCCAGGGATGTTCAAACCAAATACCTCTGCCACCTTCCGCTAATCGAAAAGCGTCATGTAAGTCTATCTCCCCTGCTACGATTTGTTTCAGGCGATCTTCTGAAACCGGAACAGCTAGAAAATCATCAATGTAATTTAGATCCCCCAATTCTCGCAGATCAATGTTATTAACGAGATAGAGGTTACCCTGCTCATCTCGGGCAGAAAACAGCCTTGGGAAATCATAGTAATGAAAAGTCTCAACATGAGACAAAGTTATTAAATCGGTTTTAAATATCATACTACCTCGGCCAAGCTCTAGCACTTGTCCAATCGTGAAGCCTGACAGCCCAGCGGCTATAAAAGCTAATTGCCATCAACGGATGAGCAACTAAATCATGGAGAACGGCCCAAAAAATCCGCTCTTCATTGTTGTGACAAGCCTGGCGGGGATCAACTTTCATCAGACTCTCCCTGTTTCCAAGGAAGAGGATCAATCCTCCGTTTGGTGATATTGAGTTCACCGTCTGGCGTAGCTTCAAAAGTAATTACCCAAGCATGGTCATGACTATTTTCTTCATCTTCCCAGAGTCGGGTAACTAGGCGAGTTGAAATTTTATTAAGGCCCTCAAGGTCTCGGGTAATATACATATCAGCCCAATCCTCAGCACATTCAGCGTGTTCTTTTTCAATCATCTTCTTTCCCTTTCACAATACAAAGCAAACAACGCCCATTCCAAATAAAATGACAATGTCGTTCGCATACCGGGCAATCTAATCCCTGGCCTTTGCGAAAACGGCACCAACCGCAATAACTAAAAGTAGGTCCTTGTGCCATTAATATGCACCATTAGTAAAATTGAAAGCCAATGCTGCCATCTGAATTGGGCACTGGCCGAACACTTGCTCCGTCATCTTTTAGTTTTCTTGGTATGCTTGTGAGGGTGTTTTAGATCGTGAACAGCAGCCACAACACAGGTTGTTAGCAATGCAATAATAGCTGCCACAGTGAATAAAAATCCAAATATTTCGCTTTTGCGATCACGTTTTCGGTCGGACATACATAAAACTCCATATATAGACTCTAAGCCCTCACCAGCCAAGGCTGCCAAGGGCTTAGAGCGTAGAACGTTGAGCGTCGATCTTTTTGTCTTTGTATTATTATCTTTTTGTTTTTTGTTTGTTTTGACTCACGGCATGGTGGCCGCTTGCCCATTCTTTTCTTTTTTGTTATTTTATCTTTTTGCTTGTAATTTTTGGGGTGCTCAGCGTTCTACGATCTTCTCTTCTGGCTCTTAGTTTAGCAGATCCCGCAGACCTGTCAAGACAAGCCTTACGCTGCGCCAAAAACAGTAAGAAAAATGGTGGTCCCATCTGCCGCAGGCCGCAAAGAATCAATTCCCAAAAGAGAGATGACAGTACCTCTTTTAGCCACTACCGTCACCGCAGTTGATGTAATGCTTGAAATAGCAGCAAAGGGAGTCTCATCATCTGCGGTAGAGGGAGCTACCGGGGTGGTATTAATAATAGTAGCCGTAAGATCACTAAAAAGTGCATTCCCTCCAGAGGTTCCGTCATCAGTTACATAAAAAGTAGCTTCGCCTCCACTAGTTGTGGTTCTGCCTGTCCAAACTAAAAGAGGAGTGGTTGGCTCGGAAAGGGTACCATCGTCCCAATAATATTGATGAACAAAGGTCCATTTGCCTCCTGCGGCTGATATTTGATCCCCGCCTGAAAAAACTCGTTTACGCCCGCTTCCATCAAGCCCCATCATAAAAAAATCAGCCATAAGAATATCATAAATAAAGAAAAACAATAAAGCAATATAAAAGAGACATTGCTGCCTCTGCAATGAATTAAGGTGCTAAAAGCTCATTGCCCAGGGATAAAAAGGCGTCGTGCATACCCATAATTCTGTGGGTTCATTGCCTAGAGCTATCTGCCGCCGATTTTCATCGTCGGTAAATGGCAGATCATCAATTTGCCGCAGTGGCTCGGTAATAGGAAAAGGACCTTCAAGTGATAGACCATGCTCGTAACCCCAATATGAATTTGGTTCTTCTTCCAAGCTACCATCCTGCTCCAAAGCAAAAAATGCAAAATAAGGTTGGTCAGGGTATAGCCGCTTGGCTCGCCGCCAGCGCGCTACTTCAAAACAAATACCATCAGGATCACGAATTGGGCTACGGGCTCCAGTATCACCTAACTCTTCATAGAGAATTTCATCGCCTGTTTCATTTGTTTTGTATCGGTAGTCGTCAGAATCAGCCGCCAGCACTTGTTCAACAGTAGGTTGATGTGCTGAAAAAATTACCTTATACGTTTCTGGTCTGCAATCATGCCAGTGAATGAGAACCCAAGCCTGAATGGGATCGCCCTCTGTCTTTGCTCCAAAGCCCGAAGCCCTCTCTAGCGCAGCGGCATAGCGCTGCCAGTTTTCCGCAGAGCCGTCAGCTTGGGCAGCGCGCTTGAGATTCTGAAGGTGCAAATCCATAAGTTCCTACAGGTTAGGAGTTAAAAATTCAGGATGTTCGGTCTCGGGGATACCAGCAAGAACTTCACCCGCTTCAGCCAATAATTCTGGACTGCGAGTGTAATCTAATTCAAAAACCGACTTGTTATTATTCGGAGTATGGGTTTCAAAAACAGGATAACCACTGCCAAGAAGATATTCCCAGAGCGCCTGGGCGTCCTTGCTGCAAAGACTGGATTGATGCAATGAAGTATTCATATGAACGGCTAACCACATAGCCATTAGTTGATAAAGCCGAGTTCCGATACCCCGACCTTGGTAGCACTCTTGGTCTTGCTTATCAAGATCAAAGCACAATCGAGAGCCATCTTCAACTTTTGAATAACCGACGAAAACATAATCTTGGCGTTGTTTAAATTTTTCAAATGCAACGTCATAACCTCGATATCTAGCTAGTGCATCAAGGTCTGACACTATTTCCATTGCAGAGGGATGGTGTTCTCGTAAACTACTTCCAGGGGATAGCCCTTTATTTCGTTGGCTTGGTGGTCGAAAACCCCAAGCTTCGTAGCTGTAGGCTCTTCGCCAAAGATGGAGCAACGTTTGATAATCACTCAAATCAGATTCAGCACTAATACCAACACTAATGCCTTCAAACTCATGAGCATAATGCCAAACAGTTGGCAATGTCTGATCTATAAGAGCACTGCTAATCCATTCTGCTCGAATGTAGCCGACCCGTTTATCACCATCAAAAGCATTGACCCCAGCATCTAGATAAGGACGCTCTTCATTACGAAGATAGGGCACTACGATTTGGTAGCCAATAGCCATAGGGATATTGTATCAATCTTCGCCTTTTGCAGCGCACCATACTTCCCAAGCAAGCTGTTTGGCAGCTTCAGTGCTTGAAATTGGCACCCACCCATGCTCCTCCCACCACGCCTCGAATTCGTCAGATGTCATGTTCTACACTCAACTGCAACCGCCGAGTAATTTCCCCGGCATATTCTGGATGCTTGGCATGAGCAACTTGCCAAATCTTGCCATCGATTTCAGCGCAAAGCTGCTCAACACTCCAGCTTGGTAGGAATGGTGGCTGTTTTAGTTTTTCTTTCCCCAAGGGCACCCCATAAAGAATATCATTCTCCGGGCTAACTCCTGTTAGCAAAATATAGGTATGCTCATCCCCGCCCAGAGTCCGCATAAATTCCCATGCTGAAACTTCATCAGTGGGGCCATCTTCGGGAACGAGTAGTAAACTGCCGCGCGTCAGCCCGTAACGGTTTTTGGGAATTTCCACTAACCTGTTTAGAAATTCACTCATTGCTGGGCCTCAAGTAGTTCATAAGCTAGGGCAACTATAAAGTGATCCAAGCCCATTCGGTTATAGCCAAGTTCGGGAAGAATTTCTACATCATCACCCTGCGGTTCCCCCGTAAGAACGCGAATAACGCGCTGAGCGTCCCGGCGATATTCTTCAAACTGCTCCGGGGTTAGGGCAAGTAAAAAGGGAAAATCAATGCTCGCTCTTACAGCCCTAACGCCTGGTTGTGGCTTTTGAAATTTGACCCATTGAGTGTTTTCAGGGAATTTCATTTACTGCTCTCCAATATTTCTAGGTAACGCCGCCGTGTTACATTAGCAGCAAGACCAAATCGTTTTTCGATGGCCGTTGGCTCGCCTGCCAAACTAACCTCATACCCAAGCGCTTCCAACAACTTAACATCTACAGTTGCCGACTGGAGCCGATGATCCCCACCATTCACAGTAGGAACATAAGAGCGAATGCGGAACCGGAACAGTTCTGGCGGGAAAAGATCCAGCAGACCGCTATGAATTTGCTGTTCTGCACAATCTATCAAACTGAGATTGATTTTTCGCTCAGGATTAAACTGGTGCCAGCGCCTAGCAAGAGCAAGTATTTCTGCAAACGTAGCCCCCGCATTACCCGTCAAACGGTTTCTTTCGTCTTCATTCAGGCTGACAAGGGATATTTGTAATTGAACTGGCTTAGGGAAGCTTTCACTGGCAGCAGCTAAGGCTAAAAAATTGCTACAAGCAGTGCGACCTTTGGGGAGTAGTGTCGAAATCTTTACGCTGCTAAAGTAATCGTTCCACTTTGATTTGCGGATCATATTAAGCGCTGAAGAAACCGCCATATTGTGTAGTGGCTCTCCAGTATTGGCGAAAGTCAGTTTTTTAGAGATATCTGGGTTATGAAAGAGGGATCGATCAACCTCATCAACAAGAATTTCAATTTGTTGAACGATTTCGTCCGCAGTTAGCTGTCCTTTAAAAGTTTCTTGCCCTAGCTCACAAAACTGACAGCGAAGAGGGCATCCTGATTGAGTTGAAATGACATAGATGTCTTTGGCTTTGTCACTGCTGACAAAGTAGCTAGCTTCTACGACACCTCCATCAGAGGCGAGCAGCGGAATTTGAATGGAGCCATCACGACGGCTTGATCCAAATCGAAATACACTATCATAGCGAAGCATATCTAATCTCTCGTCGCTAACTCATCTTCTTGTTTTTTAGGGAATAATTTACTCCAAACCCAGCCAACGCTGAAAAGAGGAATAGCAAACCACAGGGTAAGAGGTAGAAACACTATGCAAATTACGATAGCTGTTCCCAAAAAACTACCTGCATTAGAGCCCCTATTATCACCTGCCAGCCACCCTGCTAATAGAGCGGGCATTAACACAATGGCAATTGCCCAGGTCATCAATTGATTTTCAATAGGTTCTTTCATACAATTTCAATTACCAAAACGTGATTACGTTTTCTTAATATCAGTATGCACTGACAGCACAACTTGTACCTTGCACTTAGGGCATACCAATACCTCGGCATGATTGTCTAGACCATGAGAATGCTGCAGGGTGACCAGTTCTCCCGAAAGAGTTTCTTGGCAGGTACATTGAACATGGTAGGTAGTTTGTAGCTGATGCGTCACTGAATAACTCCCGATCCCAAACACAGATTATCTCGATAGAAAGCCGCATACTGCCCGCTGGCAATGCCTTGGTCATTCCGTTGAAGAACAACCCGAACATTAGGGTTGCCAGTAGCTGAAGAATGAGCAGTCTTTTCAATAGGGTAAAGATTACAGGGTTGCATTTCTGGGCCATGCCGCAGCTTGACCATAATACGTCCAGCTAGACTTTGCTCTGATAGAAGCTTGGTATCCTCACCTAGAAACCAGTTGGTATTTGAGGTTTCAAAGTGGCGACGCTTGTGCTTACCATCATGGTAATGCTGGCTTACAAAGACCACATTATCATCTGGGTTCTTATCAACCACATACCAGGGCTTGCCATTACCACTAGCACTACCGCCGATGCCGAGACCCTTGCGCTGGCCGTTGGTATAAAACCAAAAACCCTCGTGTTCGCCAACACGCTTGCCGGTTTCATGCTCAATAAAAGAGCCCTTGCGGGTTCCGCAATAGTGGCGAATGAAATCCCGATACTTGAACTGGCCAAGGAAACAAATACCCTGACTATCCTTCCGGGCAGCATTAGGCAGTGCCATCTCCTGAGCAATATCACGGACCTGGCTCTTGTTATATTCTCCAATGGGAAACATAAGCCGGGATAGCTGATTGCTCTTTAGGTGGGACAGGAAGTAAGTCTGATCCTTAACCGGATCGGGAGCCATCTTTAAGCATGGACGAGTGTTACCATCATCGCCTTCGACTTGTGCAATTTGCGCATAATGGCCGCTAGCAATTCGATCATAATCACCATACTGGCCACTATCAAGGATATCAGCGAACAATCCAAACTTGATACGAGTATTGCACCAAATATCGGGATTGGGGGTTCGACCAGCCCGAACCTCATCAATGGCATGCTGGACAACCCGCTCGTGGTAATCCTGTTGCAGGTTGACCACTTCCAACTTTACCCCGGTAAGCTTGCATAGCTCACGGATGTAGGAGAGGTCTTCTTGCCAAGGACAGTCACCCAAAAAGTGCAAATCCTGCTCAAGCCAGATGCGAAGGTAGAAAGCAGTTACATCGACATCACGTTCCTCTAGGAGTCCTAGGGAAACGCTGCTGTCTACTCCACCGCTACACAGTGCTGCTACCTTCATAGCCCACTAGACTAACACATCAGCCGAAACTGTCAAGACAGGCAGGTTTAAGGCTACTTACGGCGCATTCGTCGGTATACTTTTTTGGTGGTTCTACCGAGAGAGAAAAATAAGATGGCGAGTCCCACTAAGACATACCATTTTGGCATTTGATTGATTGTAGTATCGCCTTCTACAATTCCAAAGCTACAAGTCAGAGGCTCTCTGTCATCCGATGAACCAAGAGCTTTAGTGTCTGCCTTACGTTGTGATATTGGAAACTGTGTATCGAGCGTTACAATTAGATCATTACGCAACTTACGAATACCAGCCTGCTCTTCAATATTATGAGGATCACTTGACTCTTCTGCCCGTTGAAGCAAGGTCTTAGCTTGATTGGCGTAGGTTTTACGAAGAGAACGATTAGCTGTTTGCTTCATCTTTCTGAGCAATTCAGCAATCTTTGGTGTTAGTTCATGCTTAGCAATTTCAACCATAAAAACATTATACACAAATGCAGAGGCTGCTAGCTTTCTTGTTGAGCAAAAATATTTACCAAATTTGCTCCGTAATCTTCTTCATACATTTTTGTAAAGTATCGGCTTTCGTAAAAATTAGTAGCCTCTTTAACTAATGTTATCTTACTGCGGTTTCGGAGTCGCCGCAGCCCGTGAATGGTATCAAAAACGCATGCAGTGTAGTTGACCCCGCAAACAACAAAGTGACTAGGACGGATACGCAAGTGTTTGCAGGCTCGTAACACTTCATGGCTACCGTCGTTATCATCTTTTTGCAGAGTAATGGCGCGATTATAGCCTTCGCAAAGTTTTTTAAGCGCACGATAAGTTTGCCCGCTGCCTCGATATTCGAGGAAGATGATGGGCAGCCCATCTCGGACAGCGCTGCGAACTAAGATTTTAGTGGCGTGAAGAACATCACCTCGTCCACTGATGTTCGGCTCTCTGCACGATTCGTGGAAACCGGGCTGCATATCAACGACAACAAGAGCCGTGCTACGTTTCGGTTTAGGCATTACTTGGCTGCTTTTTTGTAGCGGGGACTAAAGTTCCCATCTCATGCATTACATCAAGCGCATAGGTAGTAATTACCTCATACGACCAACGCTTTTTATGCTTAACCCAGTGCTTCACGACCACGTAATCGTCATCAACAATTGCGCGAACATGATAAAGAACATTGTTAGGGTTGTTCTCACCATAATAAGCCCTGAATTTTTTACCGGGCTTAATTAGCCTTTTGAGAGAACCTTTCATACTTTTTCACCTGCTAGATCCCGAATAGCATATGCCTCAGGATCATCTTGCTTGAAAATATATTCCAACGCTCGTTCAAGTAGCTCCTGCTCTTCACGCTGCTCTGCAAAAACATCAGTCCGAGCACTCGCAGTAACCACAAGACCTGAGTAGGGCTCTTGGCTTAGATGAGTAGCAAACAGTTTGCCTAGTAGCTGGCTGGCAGCTTCAGGGTCTTCAACCCGAAACCGAAATACAACTGTGTCGTTTTTATTGACTTTCATTTACTCTGACTACCCTTCAAACCGGAGGCTTTTAAGCTCTAGAGCTTGGCTCTCAACCTCTTTGACCACAAAGACGACCACTTCCCAATCAGTTGGGTGCTGGTAGCCGGAATATCGGTCACAGTATTTTTGAATTTGCGAAAGATGGCTGTTGAGATGGTTTTTTTGCCGCCAAATTTTGGCTCGCTCGATCTTATCAGTCCAGGCCCGATCTTCGGCGCTACCGCCAGCGACAACATCAATCCCACCTCGGGACCAGCGGCCATCACTTTTCCGGCGAATTCGGTAAACGTCAGCCATCGTAGCGCTCCATTAGCTGGCTATCAAGTTTAATCAGGTAGTCACGACCATATCCGGTGTGATTTTCAAGGCCGTGCAGCAAGACCTCATCTAAATCTTGCTCATAATCTTCACACAAACTAGCTGCAGCCAAGGCAATGGTTGCTACCGTATCAACATCACCCCGGAAATTGCAGCAATCAATAAGCAGTGAGGTCATGCTGTTATTTCGGCTAACTGCGGTAATGGCAGCCCGAACACTCATCCAGCCCTTAGACTTTACCTTACCTTCCCAAGGCACCGCCCATCGAGGATCTAGTTCAGAGCTAAGCCAGGCCGGAAGATCCTTAGCTAATCCGTGGGCCTTATGAAAGTAAAAGATCATATAGCTAGCAGCAAGAGCGGCATCAATACCATCCGGAGTGTTGTGGGTAATAGCCGCTTGAATTCGAGTTTTATCTTCTACCTCACCAAGAGTTTCACACAAGCCAATAGGAGTGGTCCGCATAGCAGCACCGCTCTTATCACTGGTTGGCTTGATTTTCTCTAGAAATTCCCGACCCGATTTTATCTCACACAGAAATTTGTAGAATCCTCCCGCATATCCGACACGAGGATCCCGCTTAAACACTTCAACAAAGCGTGAAGCAAGGTTAAGTGGTGTCCAACGTTCACCTGATACTAGAGCCTCAGCAATTGCCAGAGTCATCTGAGTATCATCAGTGTAGTGGCCCGGGGCAATCTTGTGACGAGGATGCTTGCTGTAATACTGGCCAGTGTTATGTTGAGCGATCATGCTCTCGGGGCTGTATTCAAAAGCAGCCCCATATGCATCACCAATTGCTAATGAAAGTAGCATGATTTTCTCTAGAACATATATCGAATACGAGCATAGGGCGTATATTGTTCTACCCATGCTCGAATCTGCTTCTTGAGCGGCCCTTTATCCCTGCGGGTATAAGTGGTCACAGTAGGCTTGTGCGGCTTCTTAGCCAGAGGCAGAGGCCCACGAGCCATCATGGCGTGCGCCTTGGGGCGTCGAGCCTCGACCGGCTGATACATGACATCGCTATGGGTAAGGAAGATTACCTCATAAGCAAGCTGATTCTTGGCTTCCTGGGTAAGAGTGTCATCGATCTGCTTGAGTAGAGCCGGGTAATCGTCATCAAAGCTAGAGGTAATGACGATTGGGCTGAGGTTGATATGCACCTCAAAGCCAGCCGCAACGAGTCGGTTTACAGCGTCAAGGCGCTGTTCGACCGTGGCGGTGTTCATCTCCAACACCTGTCGCTGCCACTCGGGCATAAGTGAAAGACGGATGCGGTTGCGCTCGGGGTGCTTGCAGTCGTCAATAAAGGGTTGGAGGGCAACACCTTTGGTGGCGAAGCTGGTCATGGCACCGGGAATATCAGAAATCTGATTCATTAGATCAATGACGTGCCCAGGATAGGCGTCAAGAAAAGTGCCATCAGCCAGCGTAGTAGCTCCATGCCGGGTGATTTGGTTGTCGATAACGCAATCACTATCACATCCCAAATCAAAGGTGATAAAGGGACCATGTTCGGGATCACGATGCTTCTCAAAGTCTTTACCTGCGCCACGCGGGCTCTTTTTCAGCATCTTGGCGCGGAACGTCTCCTCATTACGGAGGACGTGATCCACCATCTTGATCATCTGCAGACAGTCATCGTAAACCTTGGGATAACTGTTGGGCTTGCCTCGTTCCACGTAACAATACTGGCAAAAGAAGCCACAACCCGTGCCCAGCTTGACGGAGGGCAGGAAATCCGTGCTGCGTCCGTTGGGATCGGGCTTCCATGTTGCGCCGCGATGCAGCACCGCAACCTTCTGCAGCTTTTCCTTGTAGTGGTCTTGAGGCTCTAGGCTGTGAGTCTTGCCGTTCCAGCTATGGGTAGCGAACGGAACCCTTTTTACCTTAGCGTCAGGATGGGCGGCGCGTACATGCCGTGCCATGATCGAATCTGCGGCCTTCTTTTGGAGGATGATGGTCTTGGGACGAAAGCGCATGGGTCAACTCCGCTATATGGAGAGGTGGCTAGAAGCAGGACAGCTTATCACGCGCTACATCGTTTGTCAAGCGGAGCGATGGTTAGCACCCAGAGTAGCCGCTACGCCTCCACTAGAAATCCTAAAGCCTAAATAGTAATCAGTGATTCCGTCGCGCTGATTAGGGGCAGCACCAAGTAGAATCACGTTTTTATCTAGATCAAATGCAACTTTCCAACGCATGCAATAAAGAAAATAACCAGCATGCTGAATCAAGTTTTGGGGCAGCCACGAATATTCCTTCTTGGCAACCTCTTCACGCCCGTCTGAACTGCGATGAACAAAATCATCCCAAGCTAGCTCGCTAATGCTATTTTCAGACATCGCTTGATAGATTGCATCGTGAGTACCATAATTTAGGTAAACACTTCCGCAAGCATGAAAAGTGATTTGGATATGATAAGAGTCAAATAAGCCCGTTGAATAAGCATTCAATTCGATACAGGGCTTATCAAATTCATCTTGTGGGTGGCCAAGAATAATACGAGAGTGAAGATCAGCGGTAAATCGTTCAGCCCGCTCAATAGTCTTTCGACAAAATTTAGGCTGCTCTTCTCGCAGTTGTGATAAATCCATAATGAGCCTAATTCAGACCATTCTCCACTCGATGCTGCTCAAGAGCTTGTTTGGCCTGAGCAATCCGATCAAGATCAGCCTTTGGATTGTTGGTCTTATAGAGAATATTCTCTAGCGCAGTCTCATAACCAGTCAGCAGGCTATCGATGGTATCGATTACTTCTTCGGTCAGCGCGCCATCATAGGCATTGACATCATTAAGACGCAGGGCCATCTCTTCGTCGGTCAAATCAACGTAGCCAGATCCCCGACAAACATAACAAGGCGATTGACCTCCCTCACAGTTTTCTTCAGTACCGTGACCCTTGCAATAGGGACATTCATCTCCGTCCCGAACCGGAATGGGCGGGTAGTCCTCAAAACCGAGTGCTCGGAACCAAACCATGTTATACCTAGAGGAGGTAGAGACCACAATAACAGCTACCATGTAGCTCTATCGCGCAACTGCTATTTGTCTCTTCTGGCTTTATTTCCCCAACGGCATGATGACCGTTGGGCGGTTCTTTATGACCAGAATGCACTGAGACTGCCGATACAGAGCCCGGAGATGCAAGAGCCGACAGACTTTAGCCGAGTGCCAAATAGATGCCTCCGGGAGCATCCTCTTTCAGTTGTGTCCGGCTATGCTAGCAAAACACTAGCGGTTGTCAAGTCTACTCAGGATCAATGGCGCTGGGCTTTTCCTCAGAAGGGAAAGCTTCTTGCTGAACGCGAGTCGCCTCGTCCTTAATCGGCTTGTTAGCCTCAAGTAAGCGAGCAAGCTCTTCAAAAAGATTGTTAGGATCACCGGGGGTAAGGGAATAGGTAGGCTTGCCGCTTTCCTCAGCTTGGACCTTTTCAGCCTTAAGCAAATCAACACCACTCTGAACACCAGCGCCTAGAGCAGCAAACAGGCTTTCCATATTGGCAAGGTCGATTCCCTTATTATCAACAGCCTTCCGACACATGGCTGCTTCCATCTTTTCAATAAGAATAGCGTTTAAAGCCACTTTACGAGCATATTCTTCCAAAGCAACTAGTTGGACGGTAGGCCAACTACCCAAAATGGTTTGGAAGTTAGCGATGATTTCTTTGCGTTCTTGTTCTGGGGTCTTTTTTTCCATATATGTCTCCTAGGCAGGTCGTCTTCGCCTGCCATGCCCTCATTTTAGGGATAATTTTTATTGTGTCAAGATTAGCCCAGAGTTACTGGATCATCAGGACTCATACCAAGTTCACTACGAACAGCATCCTCAGCATCTTGATACATGCGATGGGCACAATCACCACAGATATCAAAGCAGCCATGCCCAAAGCTCCACATCATGACATCATCTTTGCCATGCTTGCAATTACTGCATGTTTTCAATTCCGAAGGTTCCATTATCTTCTCGCATCACGTCATCAATTTTGCTATTAAGCAAGCCGTTAATAAAACTTTGAAGATCCTTGGTAGCAACCCAAATCTTGATTAGATCAGCCCGAGAAGGCTCTTCTTCAGTAACTTTTTCAGCCAAGCGGCGAAAGGTATCGCGATAATCCTCCCAATGAGGATCATATCTTTCACACAAGGTGCAAAAGTCTGCGATTGCTTCCCGGTCAAGCGGCAGAGAGCAATAGCGATTCTGGCAAAGTCTCATTGATTCTCCGACTGGCCATCATGCCTTTTTGTTAGACGTAGTCAAGCATGGTTTTAGATCAAACATTTACTTTTTTGCTCGCGGATTTCTGTGGGTTCGCAGAGTTTTCCGCTTGCTGTTGTTATACTTGCCTTTTCCGCTGCCGGGACGAGCCTTGTGTCGGTGTCCGTAATCTCCACTAACGGTGTGACGTTTTGGCCTGCGCATCCGAGCCCAACGATGTCTTACACCTCGGTAGTCGAATTGATAACTGTAAGGCCAGCAGCACCAAGGCGGGCACCACTTCATGCAACCGCTCATGCGGTGCAAAATACCCCAACTCATCTTTCGATGAAACCAAGTTTTATCGAAATCTATTTCCAGCGCTTCTAACACTGGAATAGGTTGTTTGTATCGGCTTGGCCCTTTTAGTCGTCGCCCAACGCGTTTTAGAGCACGCTCCAGAGTGAAACGTAATTCTAGATTATCTGGATCGGCCCGAAACTGCCGCTCCAATTCTCGGATGTATTGGTCCATTTTTCCTCCATGCTGTATTAGCATGTCGGAAAGTGCATCGACCTAGTGTTTTATATCGAATCATGTGTTACATCCCTCCAAAGAAGTAGCAAAGAGCGACAATGATTACTGGAATCATCATTGGAGCCAAAAGCATTAACTCCGCCAAAGATTGCTCGGGATATTCTCCATAGCGTTCAATATAGTCCCGGCGACGTTCTTCGCGTTCAATCTCACGCAGTAACTGCGTTTCTCTTTCTCTTTGCAGTTTGTTTTCTTGATTTATCCGCTTAATTCGTTCAGCCTCTTGTTTAAGAAGCAAAGCCTCTTGTCTTAGTTCCTCGGCTTCTCTTTTTAAGATATCATCAGGGTTGGTAGAAGTTTGAGGATTAACTACAAGCTCATTCGAGGTAAAAAGCTCTTCATCACTACCGCTAATTACTTTAGCAACGTAAGTACCGACTCCGGTTGCTCTCACGACATCAACAATGTTTTGCTTAAGAGCTTCAATAATTTTTTGTTCTGATTGACGAGGATCAATCTGATAACCGTTTAGATGAAACTCTTGAAACGGATGATAGCTTTTCACCGGTTCACGATGAAACATATAAAAAGAACTGAGTTCAACGTGCTGTTTGCACACTACAACTTTTTGGGGGAGGAAATCCTTCTGAATAGGAAACACACTGGAATCCGAGCCACTTTTTGGTCGCTGTGGCCTATTATCTAGTCCTTCTCGTTCAAGAAAATGAATGAGGTCCATTCGAAGGTGGTCTTGTCGAGCAAACGGAAGCTTGAGCAATTCTTCTAGCAGCCTGCCCCCGTTATGAATGCGTTTTTTTGGACGAGCAAAACTTCTAGCGAAAATGTGATCAAAGATATCATCGCCGGTAAAGTCAGAAGGCGTGTCCCCAGGTTGAGGTAGCTCCCCTACCAGAGCTTCAAACAACATTACTCCAAAAGTATAAATATCACTCTTAGCATCGGCCTTTTGCCCTCGACGCTGCTCGGGGCTCATATAGGGCAGAGTACCAGCGATACCATCCTGGGTTGCTAGGCTCAAGCTTAGCTCTCCAGAGAGTGAGCGACTAAATTCAAAATCAGTTAGTTTTACCTCACCTCGATAACTAATCAAAACATTGCTTGGTTTTAGGTCAAGATGACAAACCCCCTGATCGTGAGCATCTTTAAGCCCTCGGGCGATCTGAACCATAATGTAGTAAATTTCATTACGATATCGAGTTCGGTGAGCTAAATCTTCGGGAAGAGCATCGATGAATTCCCGGAAAGTACAGCCTTCCACCAATTCCATAGTGATATAACCGGGCCGGGTTTCAAGATCGTGTCCTAAAATGCGAACAACATAATCACTGTGAATGGCTTGCTGAACCTTAATGAGACGTTGAAATTGATGTAGTGCAGAATGGTCTTTAACAAATTTTAGGGCAGCTACGTCTCCTTCTTGGCTGATACCCTTGTAAACCTCACCGAAACCCCCATCACCAAGCAACTTGGTTAGGGTGTAGCCGCTAATAACGTCACTAATGCCGGGAAGGTCGTTGGTCACAGGTCACCGAAAGGCCAGAAAACGGGTAGAACTTAGCTATTACACCACACCAGCCGCTTCCTGTCAAGATACACCGTCTGCGCTAAGGTTTCTCAACTGTCAGCCGAAAAACAACAGGCTCATGCCAAGAATATTCACAGATCATATTCTCTGCAAGCTGGTTGTAACAGGTGAAATAAACATAGCAAGACACGCGAGACTTCCCGGAGTTGAGAATAGCATTCTCAATCTCAGGATTTGCCTCAGCATACCCTTTACATTTAGGACATTCACTCTTGATGAGTTGATTAGCTTCTCGGTCACCCATCGGAAGATGTAACCTTGTGGTAGTCCATGAACTATCTGTATTCTTAATTTTCATTTCAATCCTTAATTACCTTCAGAGACTATTTAACATAGCCTCTGAAGGTCAAACTGATTCTTTCACCACAAATAAAGCTGGCCTTAGGAATTCTGTGCAAATATTCTCTCTGCATCCCGGGAGCCATGATACAAGCGCTGCCGTGACCCAAAGTCACCCGCTCGATCATTTCTTCATCTTTGCGCTTAAACCAGATTTCACGTTCAACACCCAAGCTGACGCTGACAATGGGCCTGTCAGGGTCCATTTCGGGGCTATCATCAGCGTGCCAGCCCAAGTGATCTCTCTGATTCAAGTACATGTTTAAGAAACAAACCTCAAAGGGACAACCAGCGTATTCCTCTAAGGCTTTTCTTATGGACAAGATTTCAGGGATGTAAGGTCTGGGCAAATACGTTCTACGCCCAGCGCCTCTGCCGTAAACGTAGGGTTCATCTACGTCGTTACAGTAGTACTCGCATCTGGGAGCATCATCACGGCGTTCCCAATCCAAACCCTCCTTCAAAGCCGCAAAGGCCGCATCGGGGTCGGTTACAAAATTGGGGATATATTCAACAGGGGCGGTCATAGCTCTCTCTCCTGCCCCCAAGACAGGCAAAGACCTCGGATCTGTCACCTGAACAGTCATCTTTTCGGCTTAGCTTGTTTTGAGATATGATAAAAACCACACACAGAACATCGATAGGAATACAGTGGTTTTTTTAAATTATGTCGCGAGATTGCAACTTCTGCTTCTACCCTTGATTTATACTTAACCTTGGGCTTATCCCTACCGCATTCACCCGGACGGCGGCGTTTACTAAAGCGTTTGTATTTGTTTACCACAAAAATAGTCTTAAAGGTCAAGCATTCTGTCACCAAGTGCTGCAAACTTGGATTTATTAATTTGAATAGTTTGGTTAGCAGAGTGCATGGCTCCTAAACCGCTGTCGCATGGCGGGCAGCTTGGAGCAGGGCACGGTGGTGGGCTAGGGCAAGGCGACGGTGTTGGGCACATCTGAGTAGTGCAAGGAGGGCATGGCTCACAAGGTTCTGGTATTGGGCAACTTAGGGTAGGGCACGGAGGTGGCGTTGGGCAGGGGGGTTGCGTTGGGCAAGCGGGTATTGCCGGACAACTAACTGAAGGACCGACTAACAATTCACTAAGAACATAAGCAATGGCCATTGCTATAAACCAATTACTGCTCTGAGGTAAACCATAACTTTCTGGATCAAAAAACCCATTTAGTAAATAACCAATTCCTGCCGTACCTAATCCTAGAACAAGTGCCCGTTTCACTTATTCATTATACACTACTTTATGGGCCGATACCAAGAAGCAGTTAAGTCTTCTGGGCTTACGCCTACAAATGCGGGGATGGTGTCTACATCGTTTATGAAACTCCAAGCAATACGATGCCAACCATCTCCAATATCAAAGCCCCGAGCATCAAACATAACGACTACGGGATCAAGAACGCCTTTTTCATCTAAACTATCAAGCTGGGATACTCGATAGCCGTCATCATCGCTATTAATGACCTCATCCATCAACCACGCATTGGGATTCCAGGCAGCCCCTCCCTGTTCTATGTCTTGTTGCTTAATACTGTGAACAATATCTTTAACAGGAAAAGCCGGATAGTATCGCCACGAAAAAATTGCTCCTAGCGTTTGCATTCGATAGGGAGCAGCCTGTGACTCTCTGGTGGCATAATGTAGTTCATCTGGAGAAAGCGGAGTGTTTTCTAGATGATCAAAATCGTGGGTCATTAGGAGATACTTAGTTGCCAGTTTAAGTTATTCTGCTTGGCATACTGCTCGATTTGTGAAACCTCATAAAGCAATTGAATAAGATCCGCACTTCCCCGGCAATGCGGAATGATTTCAATGTAACGTCGTCTCATATCCCCTAAAACTGGATCGTTTTGCATTAGTTGCAGCAGAGTGCCGTGATTGGCATTAGGGAAGAAATCCAACTTAACGACATCAGAGTCTGGTTCATTGTAGGAAGTGCGGATATTACTCATGAGGTTTACCTATTGTTCGATGACGGATTGTAACTCAGCCATAATAGCCTGGAAAGTCTGAGAATAGCTGAGATGGACCGTAGCATTAACCGTAGCTTGGCCCGGGTTAACGACAATTCGTTTTGAATAATTCATGGCGCTAGCTCTACTTACGCCAGTAGGGCCATTGCCGTCAAGAGCACCTTGAGGACCAGTCGGACCCCAGCCGTTGCCAAAATCCCAGCTTGTAATTTCAAAATTCTCTGGGTTTTTGCCAAGCAATTCACACTCATACTTAAAAGTAGCTAAAGCATTGTCTTTTGCTTGCTCAAGCGCTTCAGCGTAGAGCTTAGAGCGTTGATCGCTGCCCATTGAGAACACCGGACTACCAACTGCTAGACCATTAATCTCAGTTAAATTATCTAACATCTCAGTAGCATGATCAGTGCCCATAATAGTAAAACTAAGAGAATAGACTGCTGAGTAGTGACTAAAAACTTCTCGATTAGTATTGTCGTCCCAAACCGTTTGACGGCTGATGTTAAAAGGGCTAGTCATCTTGTCTTTAGCGAATTCGACCCCATCTGTCTCAGCACGTTTAAGAAAAGTATTTAAGGCTTCTAGAGGGATTTTGACTTTTTTCTTAGCTTCAACGCTGGTTTCGCCTGCCCCTTCGATGTTGACATTAAAAGTGACTCGATCAAACTCACCAACAACGCGGGCCGTTCCGATTACAGTAGTTACAACTGGGCGCTTTAGATTACCTGTTTCCATGACATTCTTTCTGCTATAAGGGTTGAAGTAGCAGATTATCAAACTAGTATGTTTTTACAAGCACCGAGGTAATTGAAATTAAAAATAGAGCCCCTGGAGTTCCAGGGGCTCTATTTTTGGATCTACTTGGGAGGAGCCGCAGCTTCAACAGGCGCAGGAGTTTCTGCAGGATCCTTTCCTGCTTTTGCCTTTGCCTTGTTAACTCGGTCTAGTAGCTGAGCATCAAGAGTGACTTGACCCAAATCACCTGTTTTAAGGACGTTCTGAGCATTGTTGCTGTAAGGAATAAATCCCCAATTATTTGGCCCTTGTGCAGCCTTACCCAAAACCTTAAGCTCATGCCAAGCCAGAAAGCCAGGAGTAATGCTGCTGCCGATAATCTTGTTGCTATCTGCAATCATAGCAGCCTCAACTAGACGGCGCTCATACTCAACCTGGGCAACCCGAAGCTGTCCCCGAGCCTTCTCAAGCTGCTTATCGGTTTCAGCTTTCATGGTCTCCACTTCTACCTGACGCTGAGCCTTAGCTTCTTGCGCTTGGGTGATGATATCAGGAAAATCCATGTTGTTGATGGTGATTCGCTTAACCTTCAACAAACCACTATCAATTGCCTTGGTGGCTGCGGTACGAACACTGGCAATAACCTCTTCTCGCTTACTGGCGATTTCCTTAGTTTCGTAGCGAGAAACTATTTTACGCGCCTCCTGATCCACTACTGGTTCAACGTACATCTTGAAAAGCTGCTCGATGGTAATGGTTGACCCATTCGCTGGAACAACGTTTTCGAAAGCCTCCTTGATAAGATCTTTTTTGGACTTATCAACGCTAACTAGAATCCCAACGTTGAATTTGAAGTTAAGCTGATCCTTGCAGAGAACCTGCATAGGAATATCAAACCGCTTGTCGGTGACTTCCATCAGCTTCATAACATCACGGCCATAACAGGTGTGATGTCCTGGGGCTAGCGCGTCACCTGAAAAGCCGTTGGTGCCCTGAACGCGACCGACGTGCCCCGAGGGAACTGGTTTTGCGCATCCCGCAACAGTGACAGCTAGCATCACTGCAGAAATTTTCAAAAGAGTCTTCATACTATTTCTCCGTTTCGGATTGTTCGCGATTGATGATTCGATCACGAAAGTCTTTCATGTGGTCTTGGCCGTCTTCAATGTCCTTATTGAATTGACGTTTTTCAAGTTCTTGTTTGAGTTGAGCATTTTCCTGGCGGCTCTGTTCTAGTTCAGCACGAGTTTGGAATACCAACTCTTTCTGGTTTTGAAGTTCTTTTTCCGCTGCCCTTTGATCTTCTTCTGCAGTTACACCTTCTAGATGAACAGCCTGAGCAGGGGCAAGCTGCCCTCTACCAAGACCGATCATACCCACCGCACCCAAAAATAAAACAGTAAAAACAATTGGCAGCCGAAAATCACCATCTCCTTTGTCTTTAGTAGCATCTGCCCACAGGCGAAAAAGCGTAATAGCATTTAATACCAGTGCCAGTGCAATACCTACACCAGCCCAATATTCCGTGAGAGGTTCCATAAATCTCCTTATTCCTGTTTAGAAGCTTTCATAGGAAATGCTCAACAAAATCGGCAGCGGTTTCAAGGCTGCATCCGTCTTGATCATTGATACTAATGATTCGTTGTTGATCCCCGTAAGTCAGGCCACAAGTAATTCCAAAATAGGTGGTGCTGCCGTTTACTTTGCCTTTTTCATATTCTTTTTTAGGCACTACGTCAAAGCCTTCAGTGATATTTGCAAGAACTCCGAGCGGGCAAAAACGATCTTCGCCCTCCGTTCTACGCACCAAAGCTCCCTTACCTTGATGATAGCGACCAGATCGCAGCGCTTTAACCCATTTTTGCTTGACCTTTGGATCTAGGCCACCATCCCACCACCTCACGAATCGATGCCTTCCTGTCGTAGTACATTGGCTACAACATAACCCCAAGTGGCATGATAAAGAGTGCAGTGACGATCACCATAGGTTAGCCGCACACCTGCAAAACTATAGCGATCTTTGATGCTACCCTTATCATTCTTGTCTCCACTAGGACGACCGCTTTCAGATGATAAATCAGCAAAAAAGTCTTTTACAGAATAATCAACCTGCTTGCCGTCTAGCAAATGAACTAATTGATTGGTCAAACAAAAGCCATCAACCTCGATAGTGTCTTCAAGCCCTTCTTGCCATTGGCGGCAGGCTTCAACAAACGCCACATAAGGAACTACCATGCTGCGTCCATCATAAGGGCCAACATTGGTCAGTTCCCAATTACGTCCGGTAGAAATCTCTATACCTTTGATGCCACCAAAGATGTAAAGACCTTCGGGATTGCTGCTAGCGCGAATATAGCTCATTTTTCTTCCGCTTCCAATGTTTGGAGCATCCTCTTAAAACTTTGACTGGTTGCGTATGAAGCAACGCAAATCCAAACGCATGAAATAAAGATAGCGCCTGCTAAAAACCCATGATAAAGCCCTTGACTATATTTATTCATTTAACTACCTCTCGTGAATGAATTCGACAAGTTTTTCAGCTGAAAGATTGCCGGTCCAACGTCTAATGTAAATCATCCGTTGAAGCTTTCCACACCAAAAGCATTCTCGGAATTTTTGATCTACTGAGACTTGGTTTTGTTTAATACCACAAACCTCATCCTGCAAACCGAACAGGTGTAATATTTCTCGCGATGTCCATCGAGGTGTGTGGCTGACATTTGCATCTGCCCAGCAACTCCACCAATGCCGACCGCTTCGACAAGCTAGCCTGCCTGCTCGGACTAAATCCCCTTCCCGCTCAGCTTGTCGAAGCTGTTCATCCATCGCTTATTTGGGAGCCTTTATCTCTTCAAGAGATTTTCTGCCCCCACGGACATCATAAGGAGCAGCGTCAGCCGTCAAACCCCCGTGTTTTTGAACAAAATTACTAAGCAGCATCCAGAGACGCTTTGCATCATCTCGCTCTAAATCAGAATTACTATTACTCCACAACTTGTGAAGAACGTGCTCAACAGTCATTTATTCTCCTTCTGAGAGATAGTGTGCTAGTTCGCCCATAGAAAGCGCGCTGGCTTGATGGTCAAAATCAGGATCATTAGCCGGTTCGCCAGAAATGGCAGGATCAGTTTTATAGAGTTCCCAAACGCCACCCATCATGGCTAGAATACCATAATGGCCGCCAACACTACGCCAAACTCCAGGGCGAATACAGCGGAACTTTACTTGACCAATCCACTTATGAACCTTTCGGGTCATCATACTCATCGTCATCATCGTCATAAAGAAGCTGGGCAGGCCATTGAACAGTTTCATAGCCATCATGCTCTTCAACGAGTTTATCGAGCAAATACTCTGGTTTAAACTCTGCAATTTGCAGTTGACTGCAGTCCCCGCTCGCTACTTTTCCAAGCTCTTCGACTACTTGAACTAATAGAGGATGAAATCTGTCTCCATTGCTAAATGGGGAGACATACGCGCGGTAACGATAATTATCGTCTGTCTCTCCCGAGATGCGCTCAACAGCAGGCTGTAGCCCAAGTTCGATCAGCCGATCAATTGCAGCATCACTTAAACCGAAACCACCATAGCAAGTATTGACAACAAATTTCATTCGTTAACACAGCGGCCTTAGAAAGCGCTGTTCAATCACAGCCAGTGCAGCAAAGGTATCAGCTTCGTTATCAAGATGCTGCCCCGGATCATATCCAAAAACTTCTAGACCACTTCGAGATGGCACAAAAACGTTAAACCGATCAATGAAGGCTTTGCCCAGAGGTTGATAAGTATCTTCATCCTCTGAAGGGTTGTTAGCTACCCAATCTCGCAAAAAAGCTAGTGCCTCGGCTCGTTCAACTTGCTTCTTAACCATCAATCAACATCCCCGTTAAAGGCTTTTTGTAGGTGAGCCATCCGCTCCCGCAGATGTAGTAGCTCTCTAATAGCAAGAGTAACAGTTACCGCTGTTTCACGGTTTTTACAAATAAGCTCCCATCTTTCAACGTCGGAAGGGTGGTTGCTGCACCGCCCGGTGGCGAATCGGTAGAGATTTTCTAGTTCTAGGGTGCTGGCTACACGGCCAGGAGGCGGCGGGTTTCCAAGCTCTGCGGACTTTTGATTCAAAGGATGAGATTTTACGTATGCCTTATACATCTCTTCGTATTCAGCATCAGTGAAACTGCCCTCTTCACCACTGAGAATATAGTCAAGATCAAAGATTTCTCGTTGTGTGCTTTTATACTCTTCAAGGCCAAGAACATTAGCCGATTTCTTATCCTCAAGCAGCTTTAGCAAGGTAGTCGTACTAATATTTAGACTATTATGCCAGCTTTGATACGCAGCCTCAGTGTAAACTACTTTTTCTTCTTCCATGTTACCTCAAAGCAACCCAGCGCTAAACTCATCCGCCTCAGGGTCAATAACTTCCTGTTTTTCAGTGTCAATCAGTTCAAGATACTGTTGACGTAGCTCCGCATCAGTTGGGAAAGGTTTTGGCTCAATTTCGGCCACCTTACGCACCTTGCTGAGCAGGGTTTTGATACTGATCGAACTGCCATAACGCTCGATCAACTGTTCTAGAAACGCAGCGTCCTTAATGGCTTCTCTCTTGTCGCGAAGCTGTTTTTGAGAGGCCAACCAGTTCTGATAGGCGTCTTCCGTAAAATCACGACACAGCAAAATAGGAACCCTAAGGGTATGCTTTCTGGTAAGCTCTTCATAAGAGCTTTCCCAATCAATCTCAATCTTAAGCTCTACTGCGCTGCTTTCACCACGAAAGCCATAGATAGCGGCATCCTGACAAGTAATGCCGTAGCCAGTCCCACGATGACAGGCGATTCTCAAATCCTCAGGTTCCTCTACATAATCATAAGGAGGATCAACCAAGCAGTCCCGATCATCACTGGTGAGAGTTTTTTCAATCCTACGCCACAGAGGTGATCGCCGGAAAAATGTCTTAATCTCTTGCCGCATTTCTTGGGCATCATAGATTTCATCTACAACATTACCGCTGCGGAAAGTCCAAGGATCGCTTTTATCGCGCGGTTTACGATTTCTCATAGGTGTACCACCCGTGTCAGGATTTTACCTTCATACAGCCTACTGTATTCAGCCAGAGGCACAATGCAATAAATATCAGGACCATCAAATCTACCTGCTGCAAGGCAAATAGTTCTAAACGGGTATTGTTGAAAATGGGGATTCATTGAGGTTTTAGAGTGACTCAATTGAATACTTTCCACCGCCAGGTCACGATTAGCAAATGCTGCTAGCGGCTTATCCTCTAAAGCTAATCCAATTGCACACACCAGCACAGGAAATTCATGCCAGTTCGCTGCGGTTGCTCTAGACATTAAAATCTCCTACGCCAAGGCTGGCGGTTGGCATTCTCGGCTCGCTGGATGCGGCTCTCAATATGCTGCAAGCAAGTCAGCAAATCCCTCAACTCTTGCTCGGACAAGCCCTCTAGTTTGATGCCGCGATTGGCCATAATTGGTGCAAGCACCTTCAGCTTAATCAATACGTGAGGACGAAGACTGCTCACTGTTCATCCTGAGCCGGGGGGGGGGGGGCAAGCTATCGTCCATAACCTCAATACCAAAAATTCGACCTTGATGATCAAAGTCGATGTGAATGCCCGCCTCTTCGCCCCGGCTGTTACGCGCAATAAAAGTGCGTTTAACACAGCCCGCACCTCGGTTTTGTGGCTGTAAGCAGATGTATCCTACTCCGCGTTCAGCAGTGATCCTTGTTGAAATGGAGTATTCTGTCGGCTCTTTACTCATAATTACCCCCAAGCATCATAGCTTGCATCAGCTTCAAAAGACTCAAGAAGAGAGGGCTGACCCAAAACCTTGAGAGCACCATCAACGCGATCCAGGGCATCAGCAACCGTACCATAGCACTTGCTGCGCATCATTGGATGTCCCGCATTAACAAGCTGCTCATTCAGACTGGCTTCATTCTCATCATGAGGATAACTATAAAGCCAGCGATGGCCATTCCCATGAGTGATGATAACCCCCAACTGCATAGCACTCAGCAAACGCTTGCAAGTTCGGTCGTTAATGTAGTTGTCTGCTTTTTGAATTTCGGTTTCGTAGTTTCCGCTCATGTTTCTCCCCGCAATCCGTGATCCTAGTTCTTTTTAGATAATTGTCAAGGCTCAGTGTTAAGCAGCCGATCCCTGACCATCAATTAGTGCCAGCTTGGGATCAGTGGTCTGCAGCGCTGGGAACTGATGCATAATGAAATGCATAGCCTCGATTAGCAATTCAAGCTTCTCGGGATAAACCTTGACCTCAATCACTGTATGACCGTTGGGCTTACCTTCTTCATACAGTCGATCCACAGCAAGCAGCATGATGTTAGGGTCATAGACCATTCGCCGTTCAAACCGAATAGCAATCGATTGAGCGGGCTTTACCCCAACCGTGCAGGTTTTCTTAATTTCGTCACTGGCAACTCGCTTTGCAGCAAGCAAATCGTGAGAGACGTGATAAATCTTGTCCTTCTGTCGAGGAAAGCATCGGAATTGATTAAGTTCTTGAGCCCCCTCAATAACTCGACTGAAGATATATTGAACACTAATCATCTTCTGGGGACGTGGTTCCTCATTATCCCACCTGCTAGGTTCCGGTTCTGCCTCGCGGTCACGAACTCGAATAACAGCCTCTCGCCCATTGAAATCAGGGGGGGTAGTCTGATGGTAGTAGTGATCTTCATAGTTGCGAATGACTACTGGATGGTTAGGCAAAAAACGGTTGCGGAGAATTTCAATGACCTCTTCAGGATCAGCCGAAGGGTCAAGATAAAAACGAGCATCATAATAACGTTCTAGCTTGAAGCTGCGCGGATATCGAGAGACGCGATCACGAAATATCACGTAGCGTAGCTCCCCAATCCCTACCTCCAAAAAGGCTACTGCAACAACAGCCAGCCCAAAAGCAACAGGCACCAGCAGCCATGCAGGAGTAGCTGGATGAATATGCATCCCGAGCAGCATCAGCCCAATATACATCGGGTCGTGGAGAAGAATATCCCACATTAGCGTTTTGCTGCCGCCGCGCAAAGCATTGCGAATATAAAATCCTAGAGGCTTACGATAAATTACCGGCGTGTTGTGATAAGTATCTCGGGCTTCCTTGACGTGCCAGAAAAAGAAACCCACCTTTTCTAGCACCGGACCCGCTAGAGCCAGTACCCAAATCTGGACAGCGGTAAAAGCTGCTAGCTCGACACCCCACAAACCGCCATTGTTGTAGAGATGAAAGCTGCCTTCGATGAGAGCAGTAGCCACAAGGGCAATCACGCCACCCGTTAGCTCATCACGTCCGAAAGTGCGAAATACCTCCCAAAACGGGTTACGGGGAGGGCGGATTGCTGGAATGGCAGCAGGTGCAGTAGCGTTGCTCATACAGACCTTTCGTCGGCCAGCAACTTACCACATCAAGATGAAGTTAGCAAGCTTTCCAGCTATTTGATGTTGCAATCTGGGCAAACACCTTCTCGCAATTCATAAAATGTAGGAATATGTCCGCATTCAGGACATTCATAGCCTAGATCATTTGGATCATCGCTACTCCAGATTTCATCTGGATCTTCATCATACTCAACAGAATTCATGCTAACCTTTATATTAGGTTTCGATGTCTCGACCGCCAATAAGAGCACCCATTAGAGCACCAAGAACTGTTTCAGGGTCTTCAATAATTTCAGAAACAGTCCAGTAGACTAGCTCTTCTTCCCCATCAACAACTCGAATGTAGTCAACATCATTAGGATAAGCAGCAGTTCTTAGTTCAAGACCATTAACAGTTTGAACGACTGCTTCTGGCCCAAACGTCGGATTTTCTTCGGGAAGCGGAAGAGGATCAATCCCGCCTACTAATCGTTCTAATGCAAAAGTATATCGCTCTAGATCCTCATATGAACCCGTAGCCTGGTAGCGACGTTTTAAGGCTTGAAGATAGGCATCCATAACTACATTATACAAAGTTACCAGTATGAATAGAAATCTTGAGAACCTGTATTTTTCTTGGGACTTACTGCTTCAATTGCAGAATCAGGAACTAGCTCAGGATGGACAACACGCAACTTTTGCATCCAAGCGCGAAAATCAAAACGAATCGATGAACTATCGTCACGCCCATTACTGGCAAGAGCGGCGAAAAGGGTCATCTTGCCCTGCAGTTGGCCCTCTTCAGTATCGCAAGGTGCCGAGATGTGGGTTCCATTTCCCTCAAATCGGGTAACGCCCTCCCAATCGCTTCGCTCAAGCTGATAAAAGGCAAGAATGAAATCAGTAGCACTCAATACCTTTAGGTTGTTAACGAGAGCAAGAAAAGCAAGTCCTGCGTCAATTCCATGATGCTCAGCAACACTGTGATAAATAGCACAAAGCCGTTCTCCAGATAGATCGCTTCGTGTTGCTCCGCGCCCGCTATAGTAGCCAGGGCGGGCACTCATATTTGCCGCGTTAAGAATAGCTCGACCGTCACCCGTCGAACTAACGTCAATATTGCGACCGTACTTCATCCCACCTGCTCTCGTCAGAAAGTTTTTAAGCCAGTTCATCCCCTTCAAGATACCGTTTTCCAGTTTCTTGTCAAGTTAGCTCTAAGGCGCTTCTGCCTGGCCTTCAATGGCATAAACATCATCTTGAAATAAAACGTCTTTGTCAGGGTCCATATGACTAAATTCAAAATGATCTTCGGCATAATGTTTAGTGTGCCAATCTAACCAAAACCGTGTTCCGCATGCATGACAAATGCAGGCATGACGATCCCGAGCTGAATAATCGTTAAGATCACCAAGCTCAATCCAATTCATGGCTTTACATTCATCGTTGCTGCACGTAATCCGCATCCAACTATCGTAATAGGTGCCTACAGGACCTTCGTTTTTAATTTTAGGGGTTTTGTTCACACAACACCTTTATTTGATAGTTTTGAATTCTTTTTTAGGGCGCAAGTAAGTTTTATCAGTCCCCATAGTTAGAAATTCAGTCGGCTTTCCTTCTACATTGTAGGTACTAGTAATAGCAGGCAAATAAACTAGCCAATGCGGAATACCATCTACTTGCAGTTCTTGCAAGAAAATAGTCTTTTCTTCTTCTCCCTCAGGAACGTCCACAGAATAAACCCAAGTTCCGGGTACTGGATGGTTTGGAGCAGCACAGCCAACCAAAAATAAAAAAACAAAAAGGATATAACGCATCTTATACCTTCGCGTTGTAGTCCACAAAGCCGCAATTTTTCATAACGGCCAGTGTGAAATAGGTTTCTTTGCAGTTTTGTGCAATCCGAACTACTTCTTCTAATGCCACAGCTTTGGCCTGGGTATTAGTTTCTCGATCTGCAATATCAACCAGTTCTTGTAGGCGCTGCATCGACTTTTTGGCATTGCCAATTAGGCCCGCAAGTGTTTGCTTGCCTTGATGCTCATCAGCATTTCCGTAAGCGCTAGGAGCTACGGGAGGCACACTGATGTTCTGATGCTCGGCACAAAGACCTCGGTTGCTGCTACAGTTGCACTCTAGGATGGTTGACACAATGACCTACCTTGTGGAAAAGTCACTTTAGCAATTTTGGCACTTTTGTCAAGATTGGCAGATTGTTATTGCAGGTATTCTTCTACTGTTGCACGAGCTAGTATTTGTGATAGATTAGCTATTGCATGTTGCACCTCGGGATGCATATAAGCTTTTTCTAAACTGCGACGGGTTTTTGCCCGAGAAGGCTGGTAACCCAGTTGTTCGTTTAGAACGGCATTTATTTCTTCTGGGGTTGTGTTCAACAAAAGGCTTTCTTGGACAACCGTAAATAGTTCCTGAGGATGCATAGAACTATTATACCTAAAAAAGGAAAAAAACAATGAGCGATGAAGAGCTACGAGAATTAGAGCGAAAACAACAATCTGAACCCAGCGTTGAAAATGCAATCCGTTTAGTTCATGCTCGTGCCCGAAGTGGTCAAGCCACACAACAACTTTACATAGTAATTAGTATTGGTTATCAATATGATGATAACAACTATTATGGAGGAGACGATGGGGGTCATCCGGTTCGCGCTTTTATAAGTGAAGAGGCAGCTGAGGCCCATGCCTTACAAGCCAATATAGACGATATGCTTGCAATTGACAATTTAGAAGAGTGGGTTCACGCCGGGAATGCCTTTATTGAGATTTCTACTGAACCAGATGAGGATTATGATCAAGCATTAGCTGCTTTCTATGCAAGTTATGGGCTAACCTTTGATCCAAATATGGATCCTACGGCAGCAGAGAACCTTGTTTTTGAGCAAATACGAGAAATGGCTGCGGATGGCCGTCTCTCCCGAGAGCAATTGGGAGAGCTTTATTCCCAAAGTGCTTTACACTTCTATACCGTCGAGACCGTTAACCTCGAAGATGGTTATTGCGCTTGATCTTCAACTAAATCAGCGAACTGGGGTTTGCCACTTTTCTTGACTACTAAAATCACGGCACCAATGATTGCCATTAGTAGAACAGCAACAGCGACTACTATAACTATCATCATAGTTTGATTGCCCTGGGCGTGCTGAACTTGCATTTGCTGTATTTCCTGCCCAGCTACGGCAGCTTCTTGTGCAGCCGCATTGACTTGATCAACGAACTGCTTTAGCTCCTCAGTATATTTATGATTGCCTTCACTTATATTTGGACAACCATTGGCTTCTCTAAATTTTTGTAATAAGGCTTTAAGTTTTTCATCTAAGACACCGGCATTTGCGGGACGAGTAGTGGCTACCCGAGCAATTCCCGAGCGAATATCTCCAACAATTTGATCGGCCTCTTCCCGGTATTGTGGCCAGCACACTGATAAATCGTAAGGATCTTGTTGGGGAGGGGTTTGACCAAAACTGCCGAAGTGATAACTCATGGGTTTATTCTATCAAATAGCAGACAACTCATTAAATAGTTCGGTTGACAAGAAAAACAAGGCCAACAATGATGGCTATGACAATTGTAATGCCTAAAAATACATAAGCTACAACAGGAGGCCCACTACTTGCCTGCGGTAATGCTGCTCCTGCGGCGCGCAAAGCATCAACACGTTGTTGTGCCGCTTGGATTTCAAGACCCTTTTCCGCATATTTGGCATGAGTACGAACACGCCCAGCATCAAAACCGGCTTGAACTACGGGACTCAGGGCAGCGCGAACAGCGGCATCACTCATTTGTTCATTATAGCATACGCTTTAAGTCTTGCAGCAGGTAATGCTCTTAAACAAGCATAGTAGAATGATTGCTTGAGCCAGGCGGTTCGGATCTTCACCGAGCACCATTTGATTAAAGGGCGTCTTGACTTGAAATAATTCATGAGCGATAATGCCAACAGGTAAAGTAAGCCAAAGCGCTCTTTCATGTGCCATTCCTAGATGAGGGGCAAGATAATACATCCCTGCAAAGGCTGTTGCAAAATCAAATACTGCAAATTGTCCTATTCGAACTGATCGAAGAGCTTTTAAGATTTCGGCCACAAAGCTATTGTAGCAAACTAGCTCAGATAGTCATCGTCTATCAGGCTCTGTATCATGCTTCTGTGATCAATGGGCTGATATCTATCCTGATAGTTGCTATCATTACACTTACCATACCCCCACCGCTTCCAAACGGGGTATTCTTGTAAAACACAAGGGAGGTTTTGAAAGAAATCAATATTGCAAAGAATATCTCTAGTTTGGTGGTTAGGCGTGTAATTGCCCACATTCCATTCAAATTCTACTTCATTCTCTCCACGAATATGTCTAATAGTAGTGTAAACTTTTGGAGTAAATCGATAGGTTTCTATTCCAGTTAAATCATGTAAAGTAGGGCGATCCGGGAAATCTTTAAAGATGGGAAGATCAAAATAATAAACTTCATAGGCTGCAGCAGTGAACGCAACAGTTAGAGATCTAGTTATTTCATTTGCGTTTAGATAGATAGGAAACTTATCCGATGCTTCTAGTAAAATATTTAGATAAGCAACGGGCTCTTCAAAATGATCAAGTAATTTATCCCATAAGTTAGGATCTTCTGGATCTAATGCAAGAGCAATGTGTCGCCACGAATAAATGCGGTTCCGTTGAAAAGTTAATCCGTCAATGGTAACTGCATCTTCTGGATGGCCCGTTAGAACAGTAAATTCATTAATAGGGTGTTCAATATCGGTAGCTGCGGCTTCCAGTGCAGCAATGAAATTATTAAATAGTTGAATAAGGATATTAAACCAAAGCTCAACAAATAAAGGCAACGCCTCTGCAGTACCTACAGCAAAGCCGCAACCCATTTGTTCAATTTCCGCGTCATTGGGAATAAGTTGACGGGCTCGGATTAAACGTTGCTTAAGTGCTTCTTTAGCTTGGGGATCACCAAGATTTGCTAGTCGCTCTAATCTTCTTAGTTCCTCATCCACATCGCCATTATATCACATCTCTAATTAATCTTCAGCCGCTCTTTAACCGCCTCCTTGGTGCCTGGGAAAATCATCTCCTGAACGTCTAGGTGGATATCAAGATGGGTGTGGCACAATACCCATCCACAGCCACAAGTACACTTTATGCCCTCGCCTTTGTTTGTCAATTCACAATCAGGAAAAGATTGACAAGTCATCTCTTCTTTTTTCCTGCGTAATTCAGCTTGGTGCTCTAGAAATTCAGGGTCACGTCTAGGCCAGGAAATGTTCATATTCATATTACCAAGCCTTTAGAGTAATATCCTTGCCGCAGTTAGGACAGATAATCCATTCTCGCCCATCAGGACCGCCGCTGTAATCGGTGCCGCTATAACGCTTCACCTCACTAGGTAGGTATGCAATAGTTGAGCGGCAGTTAGGACATTTCTTTTGCTCGTGATCTTCAGGGCCAGCAGGTTTAATTACGTGTGCCATTTATTTCAATTCGTGCTGAGGGGTTCTTTTATTTCTTTTCAGATGAGCAAGGATTTTTTGGGCATATTCATTTTGAAGAACATGCTGAGAGCAATGGTTTTTACCGCCTCTGGTCGGGTTGTAACAACCCTTTGTTTTACAGTAAATGAGCGGTGGTTTTTGCGGGCTTTGCCTCTGATCAATAATGTTGATTATCATTGATAGTTCTTTTTTAGTGCAGGAAAGGTTCTAAAAAGTGCTTCAATGAGCGCTTGGGCATGAGCTTCTTCGGTGATCCCTACCATAACTTGGTGGTAATCCCTAGGTTCACCCGGAAAATCAGTTGTTGCTTGATGAATTAGTATGTAACCTTCCTCTGCTTCTTCAATTGCGGTTGCTGTATTCAGATTTTGGAGCAAAGTTACTTTACGAGTTTCTTTGCCACTATAAGCACGCTCTCGTAATTCATGAAAAATCAGTTCTGGGGTAATTTCACTCATGCTGGTCCTCCGTTAAATCAGGATAGGCGTAACCCATGATGCACTCATAAAGGTCACTTGCTGTTTCGCTGTCAAGCAAATCCATAATGGCTTCTAGCCCCGCCAGCATCTCTGCTTGCGAGGCTCCAGCCACTTTCGATTTGCGAAATTCCTCGATTAAATGTTTAAAAGAATCGGGCTGCGCGGCTAATTCGGCTAGCTGCTGTTTATCAAATTGATACATACTCACCTACAAAGTAGAGCCCTCTTGCTGCAATGTCTCAAGGGCGAGCCGCGCCTGCCTAGCAACGTTCTTTTGCGGCCTACCGTGCTCTCCAGCTAGATAGCTACGAACTAGCTGGGCGTTGTCTTGATTTTGCAGGTGAGGTGCGGTGCCATAGCCACCATAATCGATGTAGCACAAGCACCATATTCGGTAATGAATGCTGGGGCCATCCCCGTCGTGATGGCTCAAGACCCACTCCGTGCCTTATGGGCATACTGAGCAACATCCTTGCCCAAATCCTCGTCTTCAACATAGAAGATGTCGCCGGAATGGGAGTTACTAAGTAGCTGGCCTAGACGAAGATTGGGGCAAGCATTCCAGGCTACCTCAATCATCTTCAAAATGCGTGCTCGATCCTCTGCACTAGCAGCGCGGCCCTTGGGAAGACTCATTTCCTCTTATCGTCCTTGGTAGGAGTTGTATGGAGCCGACATCAGGCTACCTAGGATGTGCGCCATCAGTCGGCATGTTGATTGTAGCTTAACAGAGCAGTAAAATCTGTCAAGCCTCGGTGCTACTCTCCCGGGAAAACTTTTCCCGGGCCAGAGATACCCGCTCATCAAAGAGGGCTTCCAGAGCCGCATTGGTGCCACGCAGGCCAGCCACCACTTGCTCTGCCCAATCAACGTATTGGATAATACGCTCTCGGCCCCAGATCAGCGGCGGCTTAGTAGCAATTGAGTAGACATTATGAGTTTTATCAGCCAGCTTAATCAGCTTGGCTTCTGGACTCATATGCGGCGCATGCTCGATTTGCAGCCGCTTTCGCTCTTTCTTGGGCAAGCTTTTGTCATCGGTCACCTCATCGACTAGGGTAGCTACCCTTACCCCAAATCGAGTAATGAGGTCAATTGGCAGAGCATCAGTATCCTCCACTGTATCATGGAGAATTGCAGCCGCCAGCACCACTGGATCACTAACTCCTGCCGTCTCAGCAAGAATCTGGGCTACCTCCAGAGGATGGTTGATATAAGGAATGTCGCCTTCGCTCTTGCGACGCTGAGCACGATGAGCATGAGCAGCAAAAGCAGCAGCACGAACAACAAGCTGGGAATTAGGTGTTGCAGTGGTCATTGAGTTTTGGTCACTTACTTGATTTGATTATCAAAAGGTGAGCGGTAAGGCTCTTTTGTAGGTTTTCTAGCTCGGTGGAGGTTAAAACTGGTTCTCCAATCAGGCTTTCCTACAGCTTCCCACCAGTTTCCTGACAGGGGGTTATGGCCAGATTCTTCAAAAGATAGAATGGCAGCGGCTCTTGCTGTTAGCGCTCCCACGCGCCTCTTGAATTCGCGATGGGCTTCACAGCACGTCCAGTTGTTTACAGCATCCCTCGGGTATTGCGCATAACAAGCCTGTTCATCTCCACGATCAGAACCTAAGTCCCGAGTGTAAACTTGATAATCCTTCTCAAGTTGATCGACAAGCGCGAACCTGGGGGTCGAGGGGTCCATAGTGCCTTTGTTTCTAGTTGCTATGTTAGAGATGCAATCTACCAAACCACCCAGAACTGTCAAGTTTCGTAGTTAAACGGTTTCCTCAGCATCGAATAGCCATTCTTTCAGGCGGCGATCTACAATTTCGAGCAGTTCATCCGGCTTCATCCAGCCATCAAAATCAAGCTCAAACATGGCACCACCCTCGCCGCGACCATCAGGCAATTGCTTGGCACCACACTTACCCTTAAATCGCTTCCGAAGGAATTCAGCCAAATCCTTGGTTAGGGTTTGACTGCGGGCGCAAACGCGCAATTTGATAGTTTCTTCTTCAGTTTCTTCATCAATAAACCGAACACCGCCCCAGGTAATGCTGATTTCCACGCCAGGCATTCGGAGCAGCATATCAGCAACAGTGCTAAGATCATCAGCATAATCGCTGTCAATCAGCCCCATTCCACTAAGAAGGTGGGCACCCTGATGCTTGCGATTTTCCTTTTGAAGAGCGCGGCACAGGTTCTGAATATTGGGCTCTTCTAGAGGATAATCGATAAGCTGGGCGATAGTGGCTTCGGTAGTCCAGTTGCTAACCCAGCGGAAAGCCTCATGGTCTCGAATGCCGCCGCTGATTAGGTTCTTGGTATCGCTGTAGATGCCCATTGCTAGCAGGGTAGCTAGTTTTTCAGTCATCTTCCAGTCTTCTGGCATAATACCAGCTTCAACGCACTGCTGCAGCAGTTCAGCTACCATAGTAGAAGCACTACCGGCACCTTCATCCAGCCACAAAAAGCCCTGGTCAGCAAAGAACTGAACATCTTCATCAGTATCAAGCAGATCACTGCCCTTATGATGGTCCACCACAAGGAAAGGGGCAATCCGATATCGGAGCCGACTATCATCGGCTCGGTTGCTGTCCACTAGAACAAAGTTATTGATTCGGCCTGCACTGCGATCTTCGCCCTCATCCATTGAGGGGCTGAGCCGACTGATATGATTCATCTCAGCCGAAAGGTTGAATCGATGCTTGATGACACGGTTCTGGGGATGGCTAAAGCCCCCGCTAAACCAAATCGCAGTTTCCTTACCCAACGCTTGCAGGATTTCCGCAATACCGTAGGCAGCACCAATGGCATCAGGATCAACCTGAGCGATGATGATGTTGGCGTAGTGATTGCCAGGAGCTTGCTCCACAGCACGAACCAAACGGTCCACGCGATCCTCGGTTTTGATGCGAGGGATGCTACGAGTCGTCATAAGACCTCCTACAGCCCGCTCGGGACAAGAGTGTCAGTATACCAAGTTTTGAACGACTGTCAAGCTAGGGGGTGGAGTGCCTGCCATTCAGCTACTCGCTTAGCGACAGTATCCATGCTATCTGCCTCCACTAAAGGCTTATCCCATTCGATTTTTCTAGCATGCTCAGAAAATACTTTACCGGTGTCATCAATACTGTGGTTTCCGATAAAGCACAGAACTGTTCCAGGCCGAATTGGAATATCACAACCGATGCCATGCCCTGCTTGTACACTTACCAGATAAGAGTAATCATTACTGCAAGACACCTCTAAATCATTATTATTGCTGTTGTAGTGCCAACGGCCCCCGATGGTAACTTCAAATATGTGCAACACCAAATCATTCCACTGAAGAACATCCCCTTTTTGGAAAGCAGGATCTGGGATTTCAATCTCTAACTTCATTTAATTTTCTACCAGTCGTGGGGATCGTGGGGATAGTGAACCATGTAATTGCGTGATCGGGATTTTTTAATCCGCTTTGGCTTCCACAGTTTGTTTGATTGTTTAATCTTTTCAGCTTGACCGGCAATTGGCTTTAATCCAAGGGCTGCCATTGCGATTTCTGAAAATTGCGGACCAATGCAAGGGCCAATAACAGCAGCACTTTCTCCAGTTACTTCCTCTTCTTCTGGAAGAGCAATCAATAGAGACTCGCGCACCCATAATTTCTTTTTAGCACGCAGAGCGGTAAGATGTTCTGGTTTGATCTTTTGTCGTTTTGGCTTTTGAGTTTTTGTGGGAGTTGTTTCTGATTTTGCCGTTGTTTTCTCTTCGGGCTCTTCGAGAAAATCTTCTTCAAAAAGCTTTCTGCCTTTAGGCATCCCAAAAGTAATAGTTTTTTTCTTTACCCGTTCAATAAGCGCTTCTGTTTGCTGATCTTCAACTTGCTTTTGCAGTTGGTCAATACGCTTTGCAAGATTAGCTAGCTCTTGTTTACTATTAGCGGCAGCAATCTCAAATGCACGACGATTTTCAGAAATTGCATGAGTATTTTGTCGAACTTGATTGGAAACTGATTGTAATCCTTGAGCAAGGCTCCTAAACATTGGAATAGCCATATTGATGGCCATAAAAGCTTGAGCACAAGGGCTGCCTGCATATATTGTTACATCCTCTTCGGCATTAACGTGCTTTTCAACGCTGTAATAGCTAATAGGAGCAAGAATATAAATACTGTAATTCTCTCCTAGATAGCCAGTAAATGTGTCAATAGCCTCTTGGTCACCAATCTTTTGTTGCTCATAGCAAGCATCATCAATATAGCCATAGGGCATGATGATAAAGCCAAGCTTATCAGCCAATGCGCGAATTGAAGATAGACTGGCGCGATAGCTTCGGGAAACAGTTACCAATGCGTCACTTTCATCGTCACCCCAAAGTATTTCAGGAAGCGACCCGTTTTCAGCAACAATAAGCTGCTTTGCTTCCTGCAATTTTCCAGCAATGCGGGCTTTGACAGATTCAAGGTTTTTCTGCTCTTCTCTGGTTTTAGCATGTTCTTCGATGTATTCGAAAGAATTGATTATATCGAGCAGTTCCGATGCCTCTTCAACTGCCTCATTTTCAAGTTGACGTTTAGTCCATTTTTTGGGGTTTTCCAGCTTAATTACTTCAAGCAGTTTCACGATTATCCCTGGATCTTCGCCGGAAGAGAAACCCTTCTGGGCAGCATGCAAGTCTAGCTTATTTCTTTACCGTGTCAAGCATGTTGAGCATACAGAAGACGATGAAACTAGTCATCGGATTTTTCCGCAACCGGATTTAACATCTGGTTAAGCTGTTCTAGTTGTGAGTTGGTGAGTTGCTGCAGTCTCAACTGCAAACGGTTACGGACTTTCATCCAACAAAGAGCATCTAAACCATCATCTACGTCTAGTAATTCAATGACGTTTTGAACAAGTTCGATTTTTGTTTTAGCCATAACAGACATAATAACCCATAAAGAGGAGCTTGCAACAATGGGTGCGTGCTGAGCTTCATTTGATAGAATGATGTAATGGATGCACGTTTAAGGATTTTACTGAGACGCTATACAGCTAGCCATGATCCTGAAGATGCAGTTGCTTTCGTAAATAATTATTTACGCAGCTTTGAAGGCGAAGCCCTTGATGAAATTCAGGTTTGGATGGTTCACCAAGTTTCAGCAGATGATGAAATCACTGATCACATTAGTCTTCACACTAGCGCATATGCCGCTTACATGCGAGCTTGTATTCTTGTTAATGAAGCCATTGAAAATGAGCAGCTTACCCATTATGATGAATTGCCTGCAGCGGCCTATGATTGGGTGGGTGATTTTGAAGAGCTTGTTGAGCACAATGCATTCGTTCAGGCCCATCAACTCTATCAAGAAAGAATTGAGCAGTGGGCTGGGCACGGATTTCCAGATATTGAGGTTGAGGAAATCTCAGTAGATGAGTCTAGCTAGTTCCCTTGCTTGCCCAATAAACGTATCCACCACGCAACCCCATCTTTCGCTCCAAAACACCCATTTCACACAACCGATTAAGGCGATCCTTTAGCCCCCGGCGACTGCGATGAGTTATACCTGCTAGCTGGGCTGCTGTAGCACAGTTGGATCCCAAGACGCTTAGTAATTGACGATCTTTGCCAGTGAGATTCTTTGGAAGCGGCACGGGCTCTTTAATGCCACCTACAGCACGTTCAAGAGCCGCAATATAGGCAACGAGGGCCTGCTCCCCTCCCAAGCTAGCAAGGCGTTTCCGAATTTGTAGTTCGCTATCCATTAGCAAAAATCAAAGATATGGTTAAGAGTGATTTCGTTAATCGTAAGAACGTTGGCGCTGCCGGGAATACTAGAAAGGGGGAGTTCGATTGCAGGATCAATCAATAGATGCAATGGTTGTTGCCAGCCATCAACAGGACCTGCATAATCTTCAAAAACATGATCCCACAATACTCTTCCCCAACTATTAGTATTAGCCAGAGTTTCCTCAAATTGGGACCGAACTCCAGCTTCATCCCGGGCCACGCAATAATACAGCGGGCGAACATCACCATCATGACCCATGATTTGCCATAACTTAAGGTCAGAACATTCTTCGGAAATAATTCGTTCTAACGCCCGAGCATATCGCCATATTGCACTGGCATCTCCGCTAGTTTGTGCTGCTCGTTTTAAACCCTGAACAAAAGCATCCATTATCTTATCAACCCAAAAATCTCAACTACCCTATCAACTAACTGCCCCTCGATATCAACTACAAGGCGTATACGTGAACTTTCACTATAGGCAGAGTCGCCTTTGCCAGTAATGTCTGGAACATAAGCAGCGGTAACAACGCCTTCTTTTTCATAAAAGGGATCTTCTGTGCTAGTCCCATTATTGCGAAAGATATTTTTTCTTAAATACTTAACCCGCGCACCAACAAGATCAGTAATCATCTTTCTACCTTCTCGGACAGTTCTTATACCAATTCTACGGCGAACAGCCCTTAATCTTTGTTCAGCACGCTCATCACCAGAGGCAGCCTGTCGTTCCAATTCTCGTAAATCTGTATCCACTAATCTTCACTGTTAGGTTTAACTTCAATAAAGCCCCAACTTATCACCTGCTCAATATCGGGCTCATCACCAAGATGCTCTGCTTGTGGTTCTTGGGTGCCAATGTATTGGCCATTCTTATGCCATCGCCAGCCTGGATCTTCCTCACGAGTAACTGTATAGAATGTTAGAATAAAAGTTCGTTCACTGGTCCAATAATCAGGGGCGTAGGCACGCACTTGGTCAAGGTTATCAGCTACCCCGTAACTAGACGGAGAATTATTCATCGCATTACAAAGGATTCCAAAATCAACGTCTTGCCGGGGAGTGCCGTGAAGAAAATCTAGACCCCCAAAATGGAAATACGGGTGGCCAGGATAGCCCCTATCCTCTTCCCACTCTGTAATTTCCCCGAGCATATTATCTAGGGTCCGAGACATATAAATACCCCTGTCAACCCGACGAGCAACTAGTAAACTGTGCCGTTCACCCTCAAAGTCCATATGGACGATGGTGTCATTGCCAGCCCGTTCAAGAGTATAAGCGGGGTGTTGGTGTTCCTTCCATTCTAAATCAATAAGCATTACATACTCTCAGGGGTTGAGCAGTGAGTGTAGCAAAGAGAGCATTCTTTGTCAAGCTAGGCTAGTAATCGCCTTCGCGCCAGGCTTCAAATCCTTGATTTACACTAAACTCATGCGCAGCATCATCAATTGCTTTTTCAAAACACTGATCACACCACAAATCTTCTACTGTTTGCACTGTTGGATAAACATGGTCTACATAATGATGGCTATCTATATAGCCCTTGTCGTGGTAAACCCAGCTTTCAGTAGGACATTCCCCTTCATAACCTTCACAGGGAACTTCATCTCCATTGACAACAGTTAGTTCGTAGCAATCATCACAGAAAATCCAATTGCGAAACGGCCTGCCTTCTGCACCTATTATTAAAGATTGGTTACAAATACCACATTTAACAGTTTGACCTAATCTCTGAGCCTCTCGGAAAGCTTCATGATAATCAGTCTTTAACCCGGATTGCTGGTAATCTCTCCACAGTTGTCGAAAACGGCTATCAGCATTGCGGCGATATTGGCCAGGATTTCTGCGTCTACAAGTGCCTCCGCACAAACAAGCACCTCCTGATTGGCATGGATGAAAACTCATTCACCCATTATAGCAAACCCAGCTAAACAAGCTTGGCCCTAGTCACTATTCTCCCAGATAGCAATTGCAGGAACCTTTTCTGGCTCACCATCGCTGTCCAGAATAGTAAAAGTTCCTGTGGCCCAGGCTTCCTCGCCGCCATCTACCGTGAATGGAATTCCAGCTTGCTGGAAATGGTAGGAAAGCTGTGCGCAGTCCCCGCTATCGAGGTAGCACTTGTCCACGGTAAGACGCTGAATTTCTACAGGAATAGGCTTGTAAACAAACCGTCCCTGTGCTACGGGATGATTGCAACTTACCCCGCCCGTTTGATTGGTAAACCACTCGCCCTCGGTATCAAGAAAGATAAAGCCTTCTTTGTCATAAAGAGCAGTTGGGTGATCTTGGCTATATCCCATTTCAGTGATCCTTGCTTGCTGACAGCGCTTTGCATACTGCCAATTTAGGCGGATATGGACCGCCAAAAACCTTGGCCAACCGAGCCGGATCAACCTCAATAGTTTTTTTGCGGCGAATCGCATCAACTCGTTGATCGATTGTTTCAGGACTGTGAATATCCTTCATTAGATTCAAAGCTTCATCGTCGTGCCGCCAGGGATTGTCTGGGTTATCTGGATCTTCTATCAACTTGAAAAACTGGTCAGCTTCTTTTTGAAGATGCCGACGAAAGCTGCGGAGACGATTGTCAGTGATACCGAAATTTTCTTCTAGCCACTGGCTACGAGGAATATGAATGACAGGCGGATTGACATCAACGCCTTCATCGCGGCAAATTTGATTCTTCCATTTCGTAATTTCGGCTTTAAGGTCTCTGTTTTCCCCTTCAGGCAGTTCAAAGCGGGCTGTCCATGTTAGAACTTGATTCCAGTCACAGTCACCGATTTCCGCGTCGTGTTCTGTCAGTCCTCTCCATGCATATCGTAATAGATAGGTATAACCGGCAATTACAACCTTCCCTGATCCCCTTCCTGGCCCAATGGTGCAATCTTTGATGGTAAGCCATCGAAGAGGGCTGACCCTCTCTCGCAACTGTTGCATCCACGGACTATCAAGCTTGTAATTGCTGATGTATAGATCAAAATAGTCATTAGTGATATCAAAAGGACTGAAATTAGCTAGGAAAAAATCTGCCGTTGCTGGCTGAACAATTGTATTTCCGCGATAAACAGCTTTAGTCATCAGACATCTCTCGGGTTTTTGTATTTAGGGTAATAACGATTTCACGACTATCGATTAAGAGGGGGCGACTATCAAATTCTTTACGGACCTCTCTAATTAGGTCAAGCAGCAATTGAATTTCACCTATTGAGCAGCCATCAACGTCAAGCGTCAGCTTTCCCTCAAACTTGGGACCATCACACTCGTAGAATTTACTGCTGATAGGGCTGTGCTCATAGAAAGAACGCTGAAAACGTAGTTTGGCTGCCATGATGGATTAAAAGAGAAAATAGGCTGGATGGGCCTGAGCGAACAAGGCTCCCCCGTAGAGCAAGCCGCTGAAAATCAGTGTAATCCAGGCCCAGCTAGTTTCTCCCCAGGGGATCTCAAAGTATTTCTCAATGGCATACAGGTAAAACAGGGTGCCACCGATCCGCTGTAGTGTAGGGATCTGGTAGATGGTGCCGATGCTAATAGCCGCGATGCCGCTGGCAATCATTAGCAACTGAGCACAGACATACTGAACATCCTTGCTATAAAACTTACTAGCCATAATCAGCAAGCCCAGAAAATAGACGAAGGTGCCGATCCACATCACGCCAGGACGGAATAGTTCCAGAATATCGGGAACCACAACACCTGTGGCATGGAAGGCAGTATAGAATCCGACCATAATACCTGCCGCAGTGGTAGCGCGGACAACGGCTTCATCATCCTTAAATCCGATGCAATAGCAAAGTGGCATGACCAGCACACTAAAGCCCAGCATACTGACAAAGGCTCCAACTGCGATAAAGCCGATTAGGCTGCTTCCGTAGGCCACAGCCGCAATTGACCAAACCGCGCACAAAGCACCACTATAAAAGCTAAAGCGGCCCGCTGCACTATCCCAACCCAAATCTCTGCCATGACAACTTTCAGTGTATGAGACACAGCCAATCAGTAACAAACAACCAATAAAAGCTGTTGGCGTCTGGGCAACCGCAGGCAGCGCCTTAGAGAATAGGACCGCACTTCCACTGGCGCTATATGCCAAAAATTGGATTTGTTTTGGCCCCAATTCTGCCAGGAAAGGAACAACATAGAGAAATGCCAGCCAGCCAATGGCAATGGCTAGCAAAATGGCCGCAGTAACCATAATAATATTGACAAGAGTGATGTAGCTGCCGATTCGGCTAAAAACTCCGGGAGTTGATAACTCAACCTTTCCGGTCAAACTGGTAAGTTCATCCCTAGTCAAGCTATCGCGGCCCAAGATTTGGGCTGCAGAGGCAAGATATTCATCTTGCTGTGCCTGGGCGGTATCAGCGTCCAAAGCTCCCTTTGCCTGCAATTCATCCAGGGTTTCTAGATGCAGGCGAATGCGGCCCAACTCTTGAAGTTGATCCGCATTGATATCTTGGGCTTGAACAGGACTTAATAGCAATATTACTAGCAGCAATATTGGCCAAATACGAATTTTCATTAGGTCTTTACCTCAACCATCGCTTGTTCCCAAGCGCTAATGGGATCTTGCTTGCCCTCTCTAAGAGCAGCGGTTGTATGCGTAATGGTGCGACGTAGCCACAAGGCTACAGGATGATCAATTCGCTCAAGAGCATTATCAAAATCAGAGAAAATTACCCGAAGATCTTCTGCAGGAGTTTGGCCTGAAAGATCATCTGGGTCAATACCGGCTTCTAGTAGCCGCCCCCGAACAAGTTCCCAAACATCACTGAGGTTGTTCTGGTAGCTTTGGGCGTAATCGGTATCAGGAAACCGATCAAGAAGCTGGAAAAGCTGAATGCAATCAGCAGTAGTGAATTCAGTCTTGCTCACAGATTACTCCGTAGGGTACTGATGTGGCGGGGTCGAACCCTGAGGAAAAACAAGAGCTACACGCTCATAATCAGGATCCTCGATAGGATGAATATCGACTAGAACCCCTTCCGGCTTGAGAGGAATGATTTGTTTGCCGTCACCAAACATATCCCATTCGCCGTCGATACAGTTAATGCGAACAACGTAGCCGTTGTGCGCGTCAAGATTGGGTGTAATACCAACGTCTCCCATTCGGCTGGCCATGACCACTTTAATACGAGTGCCTTTGGCGAGAGTACGAATTACCTTTTCCTCAACTTCACGCATTGGGGAAGAAATTTTCCGATTTCTCCATTGGGTAGCACGAGTTTTGTTATTAGACGGCTGACGGAAGCCTTTTCGGATAGGAGTCCGAACAGTTCGAGTAACTATTTCTTCATACTTAACGTCACGGCTGAGAGTGGCGGTTGCGCGGCGATCAATTCTCTTACAAAAAGCAGGATGATCGCCATCATGATAATAAGGTGGGTAATTACCGTCCATCATCCAAGAGTGAAGCTGAGTTTCATTAACTTCCGGCATGCCAAATCCTTCAGCCCAATTAGTGATTCTACGACCACGTTCAAGTTTTAGATGATATGCAGCACCCTTGCATACCGGGCAACGACCAAATACTTTTTGAGTGCAAGGCCCTTGACTATCTAGTCGAGGTGAGCGCCAGCCAACGTGAGTTTGCTCATCCCCCCAACAACGCCAGCATTCGCCGCACACTTTACAGCGGCGGTTATCGTCAAAATCGTGGCGTTCGCATTCATCATACATTGTCTACGGGCGAAGAATCGCCTCAGCCCGATCTAGCAATTCGTCTTTATCAGGAACAACATCTCGATTGTTGTTGCAGATGACCTGCATCTTGTTATAGGGCAGGTGATCTACTTCGGCCCAGCGCTGTCCATCCCAACGCTCGACACGAGCGTAGCTTTGATAATCATAAAAATCTCGATGGATGCGTACGCGCAGCTTGGTTCGCAACGACTTCATGCCGTCACGAAAATGCTCCATTTCGTAAACGCCTTTGAAGGTAATCTCCCTTGTGCAGTTGATGGCACGTCCTGGCGTCGTATCGGCGCTTAGCTCACGGAACTTACCTCGGTAGATGTCCGTCTTATTGCTAGCCGTCACAGGGGCTTCTGTTCTCATGCCAGACCTTACATCAGATTGAGATAGCTGTCAAGCTTCCTCGGCTGTTGGCGATGAGACAAGTGCAAGTAGTGCGTCCTCTGTACGTGCAAGGTGTTCCATAATAATTACACTTTCACTAGTGCAGCCCAATAAATTAATACGAGCAGTTTCTTCTGCAGCTTGCGCCCAAACCCCATAAGCAGCAGCGGCGCGTCTCAGTTCCTTGTCATCATGATGAGGATCATTGCGATTGTGAAGCTGCAAACAACGCTTCCGTAACTCATCTCGCAAAGCAAAATACTTATCACTTACCTTGCGAAACTCATCGCTAATAAAGCTAGGGTTGGAATGAAATCGATCTGGATAAGTATTCCACAAATCTTGGGTTTGTTTGTACTGAGAAACAAGTTGTTGAAGATTCATTTCTTCTTTCTATTTCGTTCAATCAATCTATCAATAAGTTGTCCGGTCTTGTTGTTCTCCAATACCTGCCGTCGCTCTCTATCCTTTTGAGCAATCTGGGCTCTCTTGGCCTCTTTTTTAGCAATAAATTGTCGTTGCTCTTCAGCCCATGCTCGATCTTCGTCGCTCATCTGGTCTTCTTGTTGCAGCAATTCTCTATTGGCATCAGTGACCTTAAAAACAACTCCCTGTAAAGCTAGGCGTTTAGGAACTTTTTTATGGGATGATGTTCTCCACGCAGGAGGTGAAAGATTATTATCCCAGGTGTAAAGAACTCCTGAAAACCATCCGGTTTTGACATATTTATAAAACACCTTTTCACCAAAACTGGCGGCACTACTTCCATATCGATTCCATTCGATGTAGTGCTGTGCGGATTTATAGGGCTCAATCAGCATCAGAATCAACTTTTTCTGGAGGGCAGTTGGGGCAGCCAAATACGGAAACGTAGTCCAAATCAATTTCTTCATGCCCGCATTCAGGACATTCCCAAGGACCATACATAATTATTACCTATCACATTCATAACACTTTGGCCTAAAAGTCCAAAGTGAATTTGGTTTCCAACAAACACTACAAAGTCGCCTGCGGGCAAGTTCGACATAAAGTCGATTATCGCGAGCCCGTTTTAAATGACGAAGCCATAAATCTAATCCCATATTTTGAGGTCTAATGTGCAAATACATCTAATTCAAAAAAGCCCAAAGATGCTTCCAATAATGCCCATTCCAATAATACCTTCTGGACTGGTCAGGCGATCAATGCAATCCTCCTGACGCTTACGAGATTGGCTGCTATAGCTACTAGGACTGCGCTTGGAATTACGAGTGCAACGAGCACAAAAATACCCGTCTTTCTTTTTGCCATTTACGCAGTAATAGCTGTAGCACTTACGACTAAGGTCGCTGCGGCATAAAGTACAAAGATCACTGTATTTCTTGCTGTAACTGGCAGAACATTTACTGTCATAGCACGAAGGCATAATTACTTTCCCGTTTCGAGAATACGAATAGCCCGGTCAATGGCTGAATTGGTGCTAGTGGCTCCGCAATTGCATGGAGCATAACCCTCAGGGTCAATCTCGACCCGGCATCGATCATTATGCCCTTGCTTCCCCTTTTTTAGTTCAGCAATGGCCTGTCCAATGCGAATACCGGCTTGCAGTGCATCCATTGTTTTTTCTCTCCTAAAGAAGGAACAGTAGTGGCAAAAAGGCTACAAAAAACACTAGACAACTGCCGTTCCCTGTGCGAAAGGCGTTGTCTTGCAGTTTAGGTGTCGGCCCAGGATCACCTTTGGTTTGGTAGGCGTCATTGTAGAGAGTCAAATGGTTTTCCTCTCTCCGCTATCCATATCGATGATAGTCAGTGGGACACCGGGGAAATGCTTCTGAGCATATTCAATAGCACCACCAGCCCGAACACTGCTCTTAAGGCTTAGGGGGTCAGAGCTAACTGTAATGGGGAAGGGTGAGGGTAGATCGGTATCAACCAGAATTTCATCTGCTCCACGCGCCTTGACCAAAACAGTCACCCCGGTTACGCGGATATGGGTGCCATCGCTCATTCAAACTCTCCCTTGATGTAATTGTAATTCGCTCCAAAACTGCCTGGCCGAACTCCATTGGCGTCAGGCTCACCATAGCCTATACCCACACGAACAGTGCCATAATCGACATCAATCCAATAGGGAGAGCTAATATCTACATTGCCCATCCCTTTAAACCGGCGTTCAGCAGCAGCTTTGATTTTTTCAGGCTGTAGATCAAAGCGCTGATCCTCTACTGAGGGCGCGGTGTTATCAATTCTGCCAGGACAGTTTTCGCAGAGATAGACTAAACTGTCAGTGCCACCATCTGGTTCATTGTGGCGGGTATCCTGCAAGGTCATCAAGCAGTCGCAAACCCGGCAAGCAGGAACAGAAACCTTTAGAGTGAAATGCGACATAAGAACCTCAGAGGTAAGCACCGCTAGCTCGATGTGCTCTTTTGTAGCACATCGAGGCCCGATTGTCAAGTCTTGCGGCTGCGGTTAGCAAAACATGGTTTTGAGTGAGGGGGTTAGGGGTTATTCCGAGGTGGGATGATTCGTGGCTTGTGCAAAGTATACAGGAAATACAGCAGACAGCAGCCAAGCCCAGCTAGCCCAAGGATGGCCTTGCTAGTCGAACTGAGTGTAACAAGAGGGCTGGGCATGTAATCACTAAATCCAACATTAATGAAAATAGCAACATTAGCTCCCAAGAAAAAGCTATCCCAATGAAAGTGGGGATCATTCATGGCTGGTTATCTCTCGGGCTTGTTGCCGCCGCTCTCGCCGCTTCTGGCGAGCCGACCACTGCCAATCCTGCCTGCGTTGCTTGGCCTTGCGGCTGTGGTAAGAGTAGGGTTGGAGGCGAATATAGCAATCCTTGCGGGGACGATCCCGGCCTAGTGCCATCTGGGCGATTTCCTCGCAAAGATCATAAAGACTCGCACCGCCCGAAGGGGTCAACACCATCTTAGCTTGGCAGCGAGTAGAATACATTACGGGCGGGTTATAGCTAATGGAAGTTTTTACGTAGGTGCTGACTCGGCCCTCGCTATACTTTAGCGAGTGCATGATGCTGGTTTCATAGACAATCCGAATGGTCTGCTTGTGATAGCGACCGGGGCTGCGACTAACAACATCTCCCCATTCATCGTAGCGAACACTAGAAGAGGTATATTCAGTATTCAGACTATTCTGTGTCTCAGGATCAGCCGTAAACCATTCGACCACAACCTCCCAACTATCCTTGATCTTTCGATCATCGACAGCAGGAATCTTTATCGGCTTTCCGCTGAGCGAATAATTCAAATCGTCGCTTAGCCAAGAGGTAGCGGTGCCAATAAAGTGTTCCATTGAGGCAACACTTTCATGGCTAAAGTTGGGGCGGTCGAAGGGAGAGCCTAGTTCCTTATTACCCTCCGTAACTCCCCAATAGAGATGCATCGCAATCCGATCACCGGGCTTGAGGATGTGACGCTTACACCACGCAAAGTAGCGACGAATGGTGCCTTCATCAGTAGGAAAATAATTGATTTGATCGCCGCGAGACAAGCAATTAGTCGGAGCCCCTTCAACGAAAGTAGGGCTAGCGGTTCCCCGCTTTCGGCGGCTGCGATCTAGACGGAAATTCCTATTAGCGTGTGGCTGCAACTCAGCTAGCCACTGCTTGACCTTCTGCCGATCCTGGCGGCGCATCGGAACCTGATTGTATCGACGCTTGCGCTTGTTCACGAAGGTCACTAGTGGTGAGGGTTGAAGGATGATGAGCAAGGCAGGATTTGCACCTGCATGGCAGCGGGGCCTGTTCGGCAGATAATTTGGCTGTCCGTTTTACTTTTCCCTGGAAACAGGGTTAAACTACTCGCTCGTGTGTGGTCGTATTCTACCCGTTTCTTGGTAGCTGTCAAGTTAGCCGCGAAGGTTTCCTGCAGGCGACGCACCTAGACGATTAGGCTGCAGACGGATGTTGTTCCCAGCGCGAACGCCTGCCTGGTAGCCCTCTTGGCAGCTACGATGGCGTACCTTAACAACAGTGATCTTAGGCATTGCTGCCTTGGCACGGGTCAGCTTGTTATCAATTCGGGCCAAGGCATTGTTGACAACCGTGAGGCCGTAGCTGCCTTCGGGCAGACCAGCCCGCGCTTCCTGATGGGCCTCTTGATGAATACGGCGCAGACGCTTACCGAGAGCATCGCTTGCACCAACTTTGAATCGATTAGCAAATACTCGACCCTGGCTCTTGGTCATATTGCGCTTGCGACATTCCAATTTGCAGAGCCGGATTACCTCATCCTTGAGGTAGTCGAACATGATTTGAATGAGACCGATGTCTTTGTGCTCACCAACAACAATAATTCCTTCTTTGGGGCTGGTGTAGCTTTCGCATCCATTGACCTCAGCTAGAGCGTCAGTTAGCCACGCCAGCCAATTAGCTACCCGGCCTGAGCGATGAATAACAACAGATACCACATCACCAAAGGTTTCATCGCCCGTTTCTACCTTCAGCATCTCTTCGCTGATGTTGTGGCGGGCGATGAGTTGCTGGGCCTTAGCCATTGCGGCTTCGGCTTCGTGGATGTCAGGGTTATTGCCTGCAAGAGCCAGCAGCTTGCGAACACGATTGAGAAGCGAATTGCTGGCCGTTGCGGTCAAGGTAAACCTCACAAGTCAGGAGCGTTGAGCGTAGAACGTTGAGCTTAGCTCTCAGCCCCTTTCTTGTCAAGTCTTCTAGCTAAGAAACCTAGCTACCTAGAGCTAAGAAAACTTAGTACTGCGCCCCCAAGTAGCGGATCAAATCAGTGCTAGTAACAATACCTAGCAGATTACCGCTCTCATCAACAACGGGCAGTGAATTAAACTTGCCATCGCTTAGCTTCTCGACCGCATCACGAACAGTTTCTATATATTGCATGGTAACTGGATCAGCAGTCATAACATCAGCTAGCTTAAATTGTTCGTCAAGCACATGATCCATAGTTCGATCATCAGCACCAAACGCATCAAAGCTAAGACGCATCATATCAGTGGCACTTAGAATACCAACTAACTTGCTACCATCGACTACAGGAAGGTGTCGAAAGCTGCCAGCAGCTAGGGTTTGGCGTGCTGCACTCAGAGGCTGGCCAACTTGAACGCTGACAGCATTGGGAGTTAGTAGACGGCTAATGGGATCATTTCTACGCATGGATTTTCTCTTTTCGATTGTAGATCAATGGATCAACTGCTATATTACCTGGTCGTTTAGAAATTGCAAGAGCGGGGGTTATCCTAACCTAGAACCCCTGCCTCGCTTATAAAATTCAGCAATTTCAACATACTGCTCTGCTTCTTCATTGATAGGATAACAGAGTGTCATCCACCTTTGCGGGCCATACATTCGGGCTAACTTGTGCCCAAGAAGAGGCATTCTCCAAACGTCTTTGCCAGCGCCTAGGGAATAATCCTCTCCATCCAAATACGGAGTTGCGTCACACTTGGTTGCCGTTAAATCCAGCCAATCAAGATGAAACTGCCCGGTAGAAATTCGGTGACAAATATATTGGATCGATTTTTCGGTGATAGCTGTATTCCCGGATAGATCAAGCCACCGAGGCTTGAAATATGGACTAGCAACTAACCCAATAACGTCATCGTCTCCGAGCCCCAACCGGGAAGCATCGATAGAGGCAACGTGAGCTAGGTGCTCGCAAGCGGCAAGCTGGGTACCAAATATTCTCTGAAATGGATTATGGGTTACGGGCGGTTCATCCCAAGCTACGATATCCCAATGCTCGATAGACTCTTCAAGCTGTAGAAATTCGCTAACTCGGTATTTACTAATGCCCATCGCCCTAGACCCTCTTCCCCGTAAACGGCGAGACGTAAGTCTCTTTATCTAAGAAAAGAAGCCGATGAACAGCACAGTTGTGATAATCAGGATCATTTCTTTGCAATTTATAGGTAGGACAATCAGCTATGGTAATTGTCTCTGGAAAATGGGTCTTCAAATAAGTTTGAAGGTTCCCTCCAAATTCATAGGTATCCGGATGAAAACGAGCAAAACACGGCCAGGGGGAACTAGACCATAGCTCACAATCATTAGCTTCACAGTCCTGAGCAGTTTGGTGCTGGCAATTCATTGCGACGTTCTCCGATCAACGCTCAACGTTTTTCGCCAGTAAACGGTGAGACATAATCTTCGCTAGATTCTCCACAAATCAACTTGCGATAATCACGAGTTTCAATGGCTCGGGCTTCCTCTAAAAATCGTTCGGCACGTTCACGGTTGTACTGCGCTTCTTTCAAACACTTTTCTCGCAAAATATCAGCCGCCTCTTCTAGAGTCCAGCCAACAATAGGGTGTTCAAAAGGATTACCCCGAGCCGATGGATCAACAGTCAGAGGTAGCCACTCGCCTTCTCGGGGATATTGATAATCATTTTCATCAACCCAAACTGCCTTACCAACCAAAAAGCTGTGGTAAGTATGCTCAGTGAATCGCTGCACAACTTGGATGGTAATGATACAGTCAGTGTGTCGGACTGCATAAGCAATTTGTGGTCGTTCAAGTTTTTCAAATTTCATCTAACGCTCCTGATTGGTAAAAGGTGAAACATAAGGCTCAACCGTAGACCCTAAAATATCTGCCCGAAAACTATCATCTTCATAGCGTTCTGCAAGATGAGCATTGGCTTCTGATTTTTTACGCTGAAAATGAGCATAACTTTGCCGATTTCGAGCAAGAATTTCTACTGCTTCTTTTAGCGTCCACCCAATACTATAAGCCCGACAAGGATGATCGGGGCTGGGCATGACTCTTACGGTAATGAGTCTAGGGGAAGGAGCTACTTTGGCGAGCGGGTCTTTCCAGACTAACTTGAGATTTGGAAATGCAGCATTGGTTGCTCGCCCAAAACGATTTTTAATCTGTATCTGCAGAATACTTTGTGTTCCGTGAACAAAATAAGCGGTCACGGGCTCTGGTAAAGGAGTGATCATATTAATCCTGCAATACAGTTAGTTGTGAAGCGGGAATTTGCTCAGGTTGGTTAGCAGCCCGACGAGCTTGCGTAATCAAGCTTTTAATCCGTCGCTGCCGCAAACAAGGCCCGCAATGACTGCATTGGCAAGCCTCTTGAAACACCTCAAGAGCGTATTGCAGTTCAGTGGCTAGGGTTTTAAGTAGTCGGCTGCCCATTTAATTCGCTCGCTGCAATTGCGCTTCCTGGGTAAAGATCAATCAGGTGCTGATAATAAAGTCGTGAAGTTTCAGCAAGAATTTCTTTTAGTGGCGTTAATTGAGAGAAAACGTTATTAGCACTATACTGGCGTGGAGCATCTCGCTCTATGATCTGAAGGCACTTTTTGCAAGATATTGGATTTCTACAATCTCTCAAGTGGTTTGGACGAGGCGGGTGACGGCTGCCGCTACCACCACAAAGCACAATTGCCCAAGAATAATTGTTGGCAAATACGCCAACAGCATGAAAAACACTGCCAGGATTAAGATTTAATGCAAAGATGGTAGGCGGATCCGCAACGTCCTCTGGGCGTAAACCTTTGGCATATAAACATCGCTCACAAACCTCTACTCTAATCCACCTTGGGGCGTCCCAAGTAACTCTGCGATATTGATGGTCGCCTAGCCGACATTCAAGTGCTTCTATTTGAAGCTGAACACTTTCATCACCCAAAGCAAATCGGCGGCGTAAATTTTGAAGCAAACTATCCATTAATTCAATTCAGTAGGTTCCTCAAACTCCAAAAGGGTTGTTAGCAGCTTTATCGATCTTGATTGCTGAGCCCTTGCACTCATAGCAAATGATTCGATCAGGATCATTACGAAAACCACAAACCCGAATGCCATCATCACAGTGGGGACAAGAGCCGACTGAATAACTTAATGCTTCGAGGATGGCATCAAGCTTTTGCTCAATCCGCAAATGTCGCTGCTCTTTGGATGTAATACTTTCTTCGCGCATGATTACACCGTTATTCGTTTAAGCCAGGAAACCAAACTTGTCCAAACGCGCCCTGAGCATGAAACATGACCAAAGTTGGGTCGTAAACCTTATGGGTTTCCATTGCAGTTTCAGCACGACCATCAGGGAGACGGGGGATTTTCCATCCCTCCTGCCAAACTTGGCCTGCCTGGCGAGCGATTTCGATCTGCTCGGGGTCAATTAAGCGACCATGCAGGACTCGCCCTGTTTCCCAATCATCAAATCCTCCAATTAGCTCTACTCGGTAGCGCCCTTCGGGTAGCTCGCTGGTGCCCCCAACGTTGTTGCTAAAGCTGACAATTGGGCCTTCCAGCAAGCGGCCACAGCTTACTGCAATTCCTCGGACGGCGGTCATGCTCACGGTATACCTCCAGACCGGGACAGTTTATCAAAATTTCAATTGCTGTCAAGCTAGCGTGCATGGCGGAAGCGGGAAATACTAATTACGGATTTTGCGGCTTGTAAATAAAGTTGATAGTTGGATCAGCCTCTAGCGCTGTTACGGTTAGTATTTCACGAAGCAATGTTTTGCGGTGTAGATATTCTTCATCATCTACCCAACTTTCCGGGGTTGCCTCTCCGCCATAATGGCCATAAATCTGGGCTAGTTCATAGCTACGTTGCGGGTCGCCCCTACCTACCCAATCATCTAATTTTTGACCACGGAAAAGATCCCATAACTCAAGTGTAACGGTTTCGTCTGGATAAAGATAATAATAAGCCTGGATACCATAATTTACTTGAAAAGTAGGTATTCCACCCCGTTCTCCGGGAGAACAGATTGCATTGCCATGCATATTAGTTTCGGGCTCTAAACTATAAGTTTCTTTAAAAAGCGCCCAATATTTTGGTGGCCCGCTAGCTAAACCAAGCTCTGCTTGACTGGCCATTCCCATGGGATTTATAGGAATACCTGCTTCAATGAGTGCGGCATTCCACTTATCTAGAAAAATAGTGGCCGTAATACTGCCGAGCAGAAAAAGCGCTGCTCTCAACTCATTAAGAGCGGAATTACTGTTAGCTACTCTCTCTAATTCTTCAAAATCTTGACCAACATCGTCCCAATTAATGACAGGATAATTTTGATCCCAGAGACGGTAAGTAGCTCTGACCAAAACACGAGCAGCTTCAATATCACCTGTTTGGGCTAGCCGCCGCAAATTTTGTAAATAATGATCCATAAACTAATTCTACCATAGCCCTTTGGTTTGCTATAATTTTTTCATGGCAGAGATGAAACCTATTGGTATTGACCAAACCACCGGACAACAACGCGCTGTTGCAGATGCTGATACTGTTAACTTCGGTTCTGAAGTTACCATTATAATAACTAACAGAGGTGATTATTTAGGGATACCTCCTCAGGTAACTGTAGTTTATCCTTTTGAAGATGCCACCCTCATTAATGAACCCGCAACCGCTCCTGCAGCTAATATTAGTAGTGGAAATGGCGCAAACTGGTCACCAAACGGAGAATATCTAAGTATTGGCTCTTCCACAAGTCCCTATATTCAAATCTATCAACGAACAGGAAATGAATTAAATAAACTCGATGATCCAGCCAGTTTACCCATTGGCGGCCCATTCGGCGGTATTAGCTGGGCACCAGATGGGGAACTTCTAACCGTATCGCAAAGTGGACCCAATGATATAATCAACTATCAACGATCTGGTAATGTTTTTACGCGCTTAACTAGCCCAGCTAGCATTCCGGGTAGTGGTAGCATTAATGAACTAGAATGGTCAGGAACGGGCGAATTTCTGGCTATTGCTCCTGGCAGCTTTGACCCCAAATTCTTTGTTTATCGTCGGGATAATACCACCCTTACAAAAATTGCTGATCCGGCTAGTTTGCCCCAAGTTGGTGCTGGGTTTATGTTCTCTTGTGGCTGGAGTCCGGACTCTCGCTTTTTAGCTCTTGGGGGGGATCAATTCCCTCGAATTTTTATTTACGAACGAACTGGCATCGATGATTTTACTCTGCTACCTACCCCATCAACGACCCCATCGGGAACCCAGCTTAGGAGTGTTCAATTTTCTCCCAACGGAGAATTTTTAGCCACAATGACCGGATCTTTGCTGATTTATCAAAGAAGTGGCAACACCTTTACTGGCGTGTTTGCTGACTCAGGTCCATACGGAACCGCTGATTTACGCTGGTCCCCCGATAGCCGTTATTTGGCTATAGGTGGGTCCAGTGACACCCTGACAATATTTGAGCGTGATGAAACTGCTTTTACCCTACTAGATGGCCCAAGCACTGTTCCTGCCAACTTTCCATCACTAGCTTGGTCCCCTGATGGCCAATTCCTAACTGCCGCCCACTTAACTAGCGTGTTTACCTATCAAACAGGGGCTACATTACCTGATAGCGGGGTTGTGAAAACCATCCGTCCAATGATCCCTTAAAAATTAATCTGGACGATTAACACCAATCCCAGGATCATAGCTGTAAAGAGTGCGGAGAATATCAGTGTAAATGCGCTCTCGCTCGGTCTTCATCCCAAACATGCTGTGCTCATCTTGAAGATATTCGTGAATAGCTTTTCGCAATCCCTTTGGGGCCTGAGGGCCACTTTCACGAAACGCTTTCCGCTTTTCGGCATCGTGTTTTAGTGCTTTTCCACCACAACCCCTGTTTTCATAGCCGTGGTAGCAGCGAAATGTTCCATTATCCTCTTGTAGAAAGGTAACATGACCAAGAATATAACTGGTCCAGTCCCTAGGAGGCTCACTACCTCGACGCCGACGCTCTAATATCCAAGCTTCTCCTGCACCCTTGCCGTGATAAGGACCGCTCTCAAGCGGAATCTGCTTTTCGCAGTAATCACAAAGAACGGCACCCCCCAGAGTGCCGCCCAAAGCCAGCGGTCTGACAGGGGTTTGATTGCGGCCTGCGAGAGCCCTTACCATCTGGCTGGCATACTCCAGATGTGGACGCATCATTTCTTTTTTAGCTAAGTAACGCTCGTAAATCTCACGAGCCATTGCATGTGGGTCGGGAGTCGTCTCAATCTGGGGCAAAGATGCTTCTGAGGTTTCCGGCTCTTCCTCAACCACAATTTCCTGTAAGCGAGCATCAACAAGAGGCTGCCCTAAAGCAGCCCGTAGCTCATTAATTCTTACAAGGTCTTTGCGTTGTAGGTATGGAGGATTGTCCCAATACTCAACCTGCAGAATTCGTAATTCTTTATTTAGATCAGTGTTGGGGTTCATACGGTTACGATAATACATGCCCCTATTCTAGCAAACCCGATGTTAAACGTGTAGGATGATCGCTTCGGGTTGTTCTAGCTCTTGAGCTACCTCATAAATGGATTGGAGGGCAGTCTTGACCTCCGTTTTTAGTTCAGTATACCGATTGGCAAATTCCTCTTGCTCAGCCTGCATCTTCTTAATGCGATTACGGGTTTCGTTGATCTTGTGCTCTTTTTTGAGAGTTGTTAGCCGCTCTTCTTGCTGGCCAATACTCCTGCGGTGTTGCCGCATTTCCCAATCAGCGCGGTCGCGCTGGTTGCATAGCTCTTGATAGCGCTCAACTAAAGGGCGATGCCCTTCGTCTAGTTGATAAATACCACTGATGCCGTACTCATCGTAGTCACCAGCTGTAAGGACTAAGATCATTTTAGTCCCTTCCGACCAACGTTCTGCAGATGCTTACTGACATCCTCATCACGCTTGGTGATGAGAACATCTTCCATTGCCCGGACTCGTTTGTACAAATCATAAAACCCGCTCAGCAAAATCACGTTGCCGATGAGCAAGAGAATGCAGATGATGAGAATGATGACAAGTAGGGCAATCAAGCTGCACTCGCTTTCGATAACAGCAATCGTAACGCCGTGTTTTTATAGCCCCACACTGCTAGTTGCCTCGATTCCGGTGTGGCTAATCACCGGCTACATGCCGTGCAACTCACGTTACGATTACTGCTCGTTAGACCATGAACTCGCTGTTAATGGTGTTGATGTCGTAGGGGCTGATAACACCCTCCTCAGGCCGCAGACTGAAGACCGTATCAGCTTCCGCTCGGCTAGTAACCATCTCACCACGCGCCACAGCATGAAGCTTGAAAAGCTCATACAGGCTAAGACGGCTGTGGGTGGTGTTCAGGATCGCCCGAACGGTCTGCTCGATGCTGGCCCGATTGTTCTCGACGTTGTTACCCCGACCAGCCCAGCCAGTCCGCATTCCGCCGCGAGTGGTGCCAGGATTGCTCCAGCGTGGATTGCGGGGCGTGGTTAGATCCGTCCAGATAGCCTTTCGCTCGACTAGATCGAATACGACCGGAATGGCATTACGGCTATCACTGCAAAGATCAACCTTGCCTTCCACCGTCTTGGGGTCATAAACCTCATTGCTCTTGGGCTTGCTGCGGGTCATCCAGCCAGCAAAGCACTGACTGTGCTCGCGGAAAGTGGGACCACTGAATACCAGCACGTTCATCACCACGTAACGGCCACCAGCCGCAGCCGCAGGATCGATGGTGATATCGATGAATTCGCTGGCACCGTTGGGGGCGCGGGTGATATCGCCGCTGTGGCAACTCTCAAACTTGGACGAGCGCAAGTTGGTATAACCGATGCGCTCAATCATGTTGAAATTTTCATCATGGAGCGTAGCGCTCAGGTCAATATCACGACCGACCCAATAGATGAAAAATCGCAGCGTGGTCTTGGTATCATCCCCGAAGGGTAGACGGGTACCCCGAGCCACCGTCATGGCGTTGGGGCTGGCGCTGCGCTGGCCGGTGGGCAGCGGGCATTCATGCAGAGCCGGATCGATATAAACCTTGCCCAACACAGACAGGGCACTAAAACGCTCGACCAGGCGAGTCTGCAACCCACCATAAAGCTGCTTAACGTGAGTCTGGTTGATATCAGGGAGGGCTGGAAGAACCCGAGCCTTGCCGGTCTGGCCCTTGGGGAATACCACCCGTTCGTTAGCGATATTCTCACCAGCCGCAGTCTGCATCCGGGTCTGGAGATGGCCCATCACCTGGCACAAGATGCGAGTCGGAACATCTCCCGCAACCTTGAGAAAACCATCAATAACCCGGCGATCCCCATCATCAGGGAAGCTGCGGAAAAGATGATCCAGACGGCGGGCGAATTCGCCAGGCCGATTGCTGAGGACACTAATGGCCTCATCGATATCACCGCGCTTGATGGCTAGCTCGACACGACCATTGAAGGTGCGGATGGTTTCGTTGTTGCGAATCTTCTTGGCGATGATATTGGTCCGCTCAGCACTCCGATATTCACCGATATGCAGCGTGTGGAACAGGCGAATCCACTTGCTCCGATGACGATGAATATCTTCGGCGCGGATGACCTTTTCCAGCAGGCCAACCCACATCCGACGCTCGCGGCGCGGCATGCTCTTGAAACGGGTGTTGGCTGCCAGGCTGATATCACCTTCATTACGGTAGGTGATAACCCGCAAGATGTCGGTGCTGGTCTTTAGCATCCCCTCCAGCAAGCCAGCGGGATTATCGCTGTTATCGAGGGCCAGCGCTGCCACCACACACAGGTTTTCCTTGAACGGGATGGCATCGGGAAGCTGGGGCTGCTGACCAGGCCGGGTCATGTAGTAGCCAATGATGGCCCGATCTTCATCGCTGATGCTGTCCTGGCTGCTGACGATGCTAGTGAAAACGCCCTCGAATTGGGAATCACCCGCAACGCTGATATCAACCCACTTGGTCGTCTCGAAAGCCAGGCCACGAGGTAGCTCGGGGTAATCCGGCTTGTAGTGACCATCCGTCCAGTAATGGGCGATGGCGTTCAGGAACAGTTCCATCTCGTCCATCTCCATGACCTGAGTCGGGAAATTGACGTACATGGGACGGTGCCGAACGTGAGCGCCCTTGTTCTGCTGCAAGACCGGGATGGCCTCGTCGTGCAACGAAATCAGCATGGCCTCATCCAAACCCAGCAAGGCATTGTGTAGCCGCTGAGTAGGCATGTAGCCGTAGCTCATCATCTTGGCACCGATAGCGCCAACCATCCCAGCGATGCCAGGGCTGACGTTGCTAGGGGCCTTGACCTCACCATCCTCACCGGCCACAAAACCGGGGATGTAGAGGGCATGAAGCTTGTTGATGCTGATCTGCTGCTTGTTCATAGTTTGATACCTAGGAAAGTTGGACTGCTGGCTTTGATGGTACGAGTATTAGTCGTTGGTAGAAGGAAGCTGTCCAATGGCCTTGGTTGTTAGTTGGTGTCAGGAAAGTTGAGCCGCTGGTTTTTCTCCAATGAATTTTAGAAGGAAGCTGCTCTATGGCCTGACTTATTTTGTTACTGAGGAAAGCGAACCAACTGGAAAACTTGTCAATTGGTAGTTGGGAGAAGGAAGCTGATTCATGGCCTCAGTTGTTTTGTTGTTCCGCGTAGTTTAGCAAACCGTTTAGGGTTGTCAACCCTCAGTTTTGTTTTTTTGAGGTAGCCGCAATTCACGGCTCCAGATTAGCCCCTCGGTGCCGTCAGCATACTTGACGCGGACGCCAGGAGAATTTACGGCTTCATAATCCTCAACGCCGATAACCTCGACCTTCATATCAAAGCCTACAGCATCGATTTCTAGGATTTGGCCTCGCTTGATATCTTCAAATCGCATTGTTCTGGTTGCCTATTTGTAGGATAGCGCGCAGGTTGTTTAGGACATTCACCGGGTTGGGGTGATGTTCCCAAGGATGCCGAAACACCCCCTGCGCGCACTTGCTGCCACACAGCCCTTACGGGGCAGGCCGCTTTATTTGTTGTCTTGCTGCGCTTCGCCGCTCTTTAGTGAATAGCGGGCAGGCTGGGTAAGCAGCAGCGTTGCAATCGGATAAATTTCCATACAACGGTCACAAGCACCAGCATAAGAGTCTTGGGGCACCCCACCACAGCCACCACAATAATCCCAGCGCTGTTTCATATAAGTTCCTAGATGTCTCGGGTTTCTACAGCCTTGACCAAACGGTCATCACAAATGACGGTGACCTCCAGATCACTCTCCGGGTCATAGTCGGGATGACTGTTGGCATCGCCATCGTAGAGACGATCCAGCCGCTCACCAAGAACTTGGTTTAGCGCCTCACGCACCGCCTGTTCTCGGTCGATGCAGTTAAAGACGATGCAGCCGTCATCAAGCTCGTTGCTGTAGACATTGTAGTGGGCGCGAGTTTCAGTAGTAGCCGTCATGGGGCTCCTGTCTAGCGAAAGTGCAGTATACCTAAGACAGTTAGGCTGTCAAGCTTGCTAGCGACCTATCCCTAACCCTGTTTACGTGCTCGTCTTGCAGCCCGTTTAGCCTTTTGGCGCTCGTTCCATGCTTCTCGCTCTGCGCGGCGCAGAGCATCAGCGCGTTCTTTACGCTTTTGCTTTTTACGGGCAATTTGTTTACGACGTTGTTGGCCAGGAGACATTTTCATAACAATTCCTTATCGGTTAGCGATTGGAATAGTTTAGCACTTCAATTAAAAACCTCAAGAGCCACCATTGTTTTGGAGCTTTTGATTACCAAGAACTCGTTTATTCCGCTGGTAAACCTCATTGAAGGCTACTGCTTGAGCATAAAATGGAATATTCGCTTCGTATTTGCTGCAAATCCAAAGCCTATGATCTGCAAAACTGATCCGGCCTTCAGTGTAAGCTGCCATGTGCTCAACAATTTCTGGATAAATTTCTCGCCAAATCTCTGCCCAAGCAATATTGGTTTGGAAATAACCAGCAATTTGCTGCTCAATAAAATCATGTGGATTAGGGTTTGTCGAAACTAGCTTACGCTCTCTTCGCAACCGCTCTTGCGCAAATCGAGGATTATCCCGATAAAAAGCTTGCCAGGCATCTCGATCAAGAAAGCGGTCTGCCCAGATTTGGTGCGGGAAAGTTAGCCTGCGGAGTCCATCCATTTCAAAGTAGGCATAAACCTCACTGTGCAAGCTTGCTGTTAACTCATTGCGCAAGGTATCAGTTCGCCAACTATAAAAATCAATCCCAGGAGTATAGGGCATCTCCGCTACATGAATTAGCTCATGCAAGTAATACAAATCCTGAATAGCCGGATTGTCATATTCCCGAAGAGCAACACAGCCCAGATAGCTGGTAAAGTGTGCCCACTCAAGGTCGCTATCAGTATACTCAAAAAAGATGGGGCGTCGTCGGGCTGCTCGCCGCGTCCATTCACGAACGTAGGGAGAGCGGATGAATTCTTCGGTTTGCCACAAACCCATGATTGTATCGTGGGCCTCAGCGGGAGTAGCAGTGGGAGTAAGATTTTTCATTTTCGATCCTACCTTTACTGTCCCAACTCAAGACCCATAAAAGGTGTCAAGCAGTAACGAATTCCGTTTCCTCGTTGTAAAGCTTTATCCCATTGGTAAAAACCACGACCCTTAGCATGAGCTAGCAGAACTACATCACTTGGCTCGATAATAGCAACGCTACCTTGCTCCTCATACCATGCTTCTAGGGCTTCTACGGCTTTATTCTGCAAATCCCCATAAGTTTTAGGCAGAGAGCTACCAAAATGATTCAATAGCTTTTTTCCAATGTGCAACGAAAGCAGGTTCTTAAACCACATATTACCTACCAGCCCAGGTAGACGCTTTCGAGAATAAACGCCTCCAATGCGGTGATAGTAAACACCATAAACCTTGCTCAAGCTAAAGAACAATGCCTGAACATTAAACAGATTAGCATTAGCTACAACAACTGGTTTTTGGGTTGTACCAACATAACACAGATCAAGATAAATCCCTACTTGGGGATTGTGCTCCGCCATTAGCGCAATAAATTCATCGATATGAGGCCAGATATTGCCATCAATCGAGCTAGGATGGCTAATGTAAAACCGATCCCCGGGCCGCATTTGCTTATTAATGTTGGCAGCGGATAGTTTCCAAGCCAAGTCCCCTCGCTGATGCTCAACCACTTCGATATCATAACCCTCGGCAAGCGCTCGATACCCCTCATACTCCCCTTGGAAAACATGCAGTCGAGGCGCTTGCTTTCGCTGTTTCCCTTCAACGGCAAAATCAGCTAGAGTTTCTCGAATTGCTTCACTGCTACCATTGCAAGGATATTGGTGAGGAAAATCAATACCCCACCGAACACCAGGCAGAGCAGCAGTTCCCAAAACCTCTTGCCACGCCTCAAAAAATGGACCGTGTAGTTTGTCCTGTTTCTTGGTCCAAGCTTCCGTATAGATATGGTGCGGAAAAGGATTGAGAGCAGCTTCAATGAGCTTGGCAGTTTCCGGGTAGTAAAGACTATAAACAGTCTTGCTAACGATATCGGTAGGGGTCATCTTGCCCTCCCTTCAGGATCTGGAAAGGTAGCTTGGGGCTTCGCTTCCAAACACGGTTAAGTGCTTGTTTGGCGCGGAGTTGCAGCGTTTCCCCGCGACCAGTCCGCCAAACATATTCATCCGCTAGGTGTCTGGTTAGAAAAAACTCCGCTTTGAAAGCAGATAGCCGTGCTTTTTGGCTAGCTCGTTTAGCTGTTTTAGTTCAGCTTGTTGCTGCTTTTCTGCGGCCTCTTGCTCATCTTGCTGCTGCCGCATTTGAGCATAACGCTCTAGATGATCGAAAGGAATCGGGTCAGGGCTAGTTAACTCATAAACTTTCAATGAGTAATCGGACAAACCTTCGGTTTTAATCCATTCTAGTTTATCGCCACACAATAGCTCGCCAGCTTCAAGTTTTGCCCAAAGACCATCCAAATCCTCTGCTGATACTAGAACCTGGCGTGGGTCCCGGTAACTAGCATCACGAACAATAACCATAAAATGTCGCATGCTATCCCTCTACCCGGATTTGATTATCCCGAACAGTGCCGCGATCAGGAATAAGCAGGATGCCAGCGCCTTTGCCAAGCCTGTTGTTGACCTCGCTAATGGCGTCTTGAATGAAATCGATCCGTTCTTGCGGGGTTTGAGGCTCTGGATCGTTGACGACGCTGCAATCAATTCGCAACGTAACGCCTTCAAGATACAAATTCATACTAATCTCCGTCTACGGGGGCTTCGGGAAAGCAGCCGTTCAGTAAATCGCCCACTAAATCATCGGTAAGGCTAGCTAGCCTGTTTCTTCGAGCTTGGTATTCGAGGTTGAGAGTTTCTGCTGTCTGCTCAGCATCAAAAACCTGTTGCTCCAATACACTCATTCCGTCTGCTAGGGTTCTGATTTGGTGCAATCGCTCTTGCAGGGATGGATGTTGATATTCAGTCTCAGGCTGGGCAGGTGCAGCAAGAGTTTTTAGCTCTTCCCGAGTAATGCCCAAGGTCTTGAGGACAAATTGAGCACCACTGCGAAGCCGGTATGCCTCGCTATCGTGATTAGCGATACTGTCTTGCCGCTCTAGATATTCTAGTAGTTTTGCAGCTTGCTCGGAACTAAGTGTTTTGTCAGAATTATTCATTAGGGCTCCAATAAACTAGACCTTGTTCTCGCCATGCCTGTAGTCTGTCTATTGGCGCGACTTCATCCCACCAACCAGAAATTCGGCGTCGATAGGGTAGCATCCATAAAATCTCACTTGGATTTACAGAATCAGGAAGGTCTTGCTGCTCCCATTGCTCGAATTTTCTATGAATCAGCCGACCATGACCTTCAAAGAAAGTGACTAGTGGCGGGATGTTGTCAGGAAAGCCATGTATGCCTGTGTGAACTCGAAACCAATCATCTTGAGTTTCATCAACAACTATATCACCTGTTGCCCAATCAAAATTAAAACTTTCAAAATCTCCCAAACTACCATAAGGAAACAGATAGTGGACTAGCTGCTCTAGTTGAGAAATTTCAGTAATATTTTTCAACTCATCAAGGCTGCTAATAAGCCCATTATCAGCCAAAGCCAGAGTTAGGTGACGAGTAATAGGATGATCAAAAACGGGCTGATTTTCGTCGGATACAGAGCCGGTACAACGTTCTAGAGCAGCAATGTAATTTGCAGCATTGCCGTTCGTAGGATCAGCAGCATATAAACGCTGCAAGGCTCGTAGTTCCCGATCACTCATTGATACTAGTACTTGCGGGTTTCTTCTCGACCAGCTTGCTGTAGACGAGCCGCAAGCTTCTCAGCAGCTTCTGCGCTGCATCCCACCTTTAGGGTCGTGCTGCCTAGCCCGTAGGTTTTCCACCGACCAGCCGCAACGCTGATAGTTCCAGCATCGGTGGCTGCTTCTCCATCTTCGACAAGCATTCGGTGATTCTCATAACAAATCACTCGAACAAAACGAAACTCATCCCCGACAAGTGCCCACTTATAGAGACCACCTTGCGGGGTGTTGCTGTTGACCAGCATCTCTTCAAAGGTGAGATACAACTTGCTCACTGCGGGCCGTCTTCCGGCTCGTCTTCAGTCCCATCGTCCCAATCGCAGTAGAGGCAAACGAGATTGACACCATCGCTGGTTAGTTCACAGCGATGCTTGGCGCAGATATGGCGATAGCAGCCGCATTCGCTGATATCGCACTGATGCTCGTGACAGGGATGATTTTCAGTTTGAAGCATGCATCAGCCTAGCGTTGATGGTTGGTGGCGCAGTGGGCAGCATGGTCGGCCATCACCTCTTCAAAAGTTTGCTGGGGCTTGACCTCATCCAGCTTGAGGACGACGCCACCGCAACCGTCAAAGCTGATTTCGCTGATGTCCTGATACCGGCTGTTGGCGAACACCTTCAAAGTGCCCCCGCGCTGCAGGGTTTCGATGATGATGTCACGAACAGCATCAGTTTGCTTGGCAATGCGGCTCATCCCTATCCTTTGCAGCCACCGGGGCGTTGAACGTAGAGCGTTGAGCTTAGCACCCCGCCACCTTGCTGTCAAGACAACCTGTTCTTAGCTACCAGCCTCCACCAAGAACGCCAATCGGACTATAAATACAAAACGTTATGGGTTATTCAATCTTTTGTACAGGCAAGCAATTCTTTGAGCCCAGTCCAATGAACTTCATCAGCCCCGGCTAAAATTAGCTGCTTAGTCGCATTAGCAATAATTTCAGCAGCCTGCTCTTGATTTAAACTTGAAAACTGGATTTGAAGGTCTTCAAGGTTTACATGCTGCAGCGATGATTGAGAATTATTCGCCATTTTTAAGTTTCCAACCGCCAAGTTTGGCGTCAAACTGTTTTAGTGTGTCTTCCAATTCACCGGATAGACGCCTACATTCCGCTGTGGTTTCCCGTCGTTGGGTTTCTAGATCGACCAAAAATTGATGCCGCAGTTTGGCCTGGCGCTTAACACCAATTCGACGCCGGGTGAGATGATCTTCAGGAAAATAAATATGAACCGGCAAATACCCCTTGGGGACCGTGGGATCGCCATTAGAGGGATCATATCGAGCCCGAAATACGACGCAAACCTTATTGATTTGGCTAGCGGCATGTTGGTGTCGCTTGTCTCGACACATCCAGCCTTTGCTGCCAATATGCGGGATAGCTACACAACCGCTAGTGAATGTTTTAAGGACATATACCGCTTGAGCCGCATCCTTTTTGGGCTTTCGGGTTTTGCCAGCCATTAAACCCCTATTCGATGGTGGTATACATCCCGCAGCTATCGTGGCCTAAACCTTGGCACAAGATGCAAGGTTGTGCGGATTGAGCGGCTAGGTATTCCTCGGTGCTGCGAGTCTCATAACCACAATGAGTGCAAACGTAAAGATCAACACTCATCCCAGCTTTGACCCGGAAATGGTGTTGGCAATTATCGGCCATCAACAATCCCGCATCGCTTCAAACGAGCGATGGCATCGCGACGGACCCGGGCTGGCTGGTTATCAATCCGATCAAAGATGAAATTGGTCTGCTGTCGGGATAGATACCCGTCGTAGGACAAACCGATAGCAGCTTCAATGGCGATATGAAAATCACTGTGAAGCTTTTCTTCTAGGATTTCTCGGCCAGTCTTGGGCTTGGGTAGCGGATTAGCTTGAACCTGCTTCCACATCCGCTGTGCAATGGCCTTTGCTCCTGGCGAAAAGTTGAAATCACTCTTGCTCATCAGCAGCCTCTTGGGCATCTACATCATCTTGATCGAAAACATCGCCAAAGCTAGCGCTGTAGATGATGGGGCTGACCGGGGCAACACCCGACTTGGCTCGATCATTCAGTTCTTCGTGCCCGCCGCGCCCGATATCATCGGGCAAATCAGCACTGACCGTGATGCCCTTTTCTCCATACTCGATGACGAATTCACCATCAAGCGGTTGATCCTCGGGAGCCCGCCAGCCTCGATCTTCCTGCTGGTTGGCAGGAATGTAAAAGCCGATGACCAAACGCTGGCCGGGAGCAAGCTGAATCTTCATGGTTTGCGTTCCTCCAACTGAGCAGCCTAACAAATGGTACTAATCTGTCAAGTTTTCTGACTGTCCAGCCACTTTTGTCGTAACTCTTGAAGACGAGCTAGCCGTTGGGGTGAATTTTTATCACGGCTAGCAACTGCATCTTCATAGCCAAATTCAATACCGCATTGCGGACAAATTTCAAAACTGTAATACGGCTCTTCTGTTAGCTCAGGATAATCACAAACTGGACAGACATAGTTCATATCAATACATTATAGCTCTATCTCGTCAGGTTGAACCCGTTGGACAAAGCTGTCATGATCATCAATATGATCATCAAGGCGATCCATAAACTCTTGATCACCGCTAAATATAGCTCGACTCGCTGCTTTAAGCAGAGCAATGTAATGCCGTTTGGGCATAACAATCAATGGAGTGCCGTGATCGATATCCAGATTGGCAGCGGTGTCATTGCTCAGCGGTGAGCCACCGTTTTCTGCTCGCTGCGTCATTTCAAAGATGATAGGTTTCATTAAGTTATCCGGTTTGCGTGGAAATCGGGCGTTAGCTTAGTGTTTGTTGGGGTTGGTGTCAAGCTGAGCTAATGTTTCAACTTGTTCCAAACAATATTGGCGCAATGTAGTAGCAGGATCAACAGTTATTGTAGCCAGGAGTGGGGCCAGATAGGGCAAATCACCAAGTGTTTGGGCAGAGCTTTTATGAAGGTCAGCGCTCAGTTGCCACATCTCAATGGAAAAAGCGAGTGGATCCCTAATACTGGCTCGTAAGTAAGGGCAAACAAAAGGATAAAGATAGGGCAACCTACACAAGCCGCCCGGTAATTGGACGACTAGCCCTGCATTATCACTAAAACCAAACAGGAAATCACGAGCGTCAGCGATTTCCTCGTGATCCTGAGAAACACTCAGCGCTATGGTAGCCTGAACCGCTATATGACGTTTGCGTAGCAGCGAGGTAGCAAAACGCATGGTGCCACCGCTGTGAATATCATCGTCAAACAAACAGCAAGTTTTAAAGGGAAGTTGGTGCAACTGCTGAATCAAATCAACACCAGGCCGATTACCATAACGCAGCCGCCTAGCCCCAAATAAATCATAATGTCTGGAAATACCGAGTGGATTATCTCCTGAAATTTCGGTATCCAAGGAGACACATGGGGTTGCTGTCTTTAAACCCGCAAAAATCTCTCGTTGTTGTTCAACTGTTTGAATACGAATGGCTTCAAAGCGCGAGCGCAGAGCAGCCGCTACTTGCCATTCACCCGGGCTTTCGCCAATCCGTAACCGCAATACGGTCGCGGTATCGGATCGATTATCTTGGGCAGAGACTGGATTTGCTTTCTGAGATGCTCGAATTTGTGTTGACGAGATATTATCGGTACCGCTGGCTGTCAAAATGCGAGGATTATTAAACTGTGCAGCCGAATAGCCTGGTCGCTCTACACAAATTCCATACCCTTGATTATCAAAGGTTTTTGCAAACCGAGCATTGTCACCACCAAAGACATAAAACACGGGAATTTTTGTCCCGATATGTCGCTCAAGGTAAGCCTCTAGTCTTACGATAACGTCAGTAAAATTAATAGCTGCTGTGTTGAATTGTCCTTCCCAGGGATCAATGGATAACCATGCCCGGTCTCCAATGATTTGCTGAGTTAGCTGAATTCTCTCGTGAATGGGAACCCAATCGTCTTTTGTTTTTAAACGAATATAGTCATCATGGCCGGGGCTCATGTAGCCGCCAACCACCTGAAAACCTGCTTGTTCTGCAGCAATGCGGGCTTGTTCCATCATTTGAATATGCCCTTGATGGGGAGGGCAATAAGCTCCAGTATTTAAAAGAACGCAGGGATTATCACCAATAGGCCCGAGAAAAGCAGTGGGAGTACAAAGAATATCCAAGCTATCCCGGACGTTATGGTTTTGCTTGTCCGTGTCGTAGAAAAATCCCGCATCAAGCGCGTAATCTAAACCCCGAGTTTGATAAAGCGGGCCATAATAAGGATCCCGTAACAGTTTCCACTCTAGCTTATTCACAAACGGCCTCATAAACTACGTCAGCCCGAATGATAACCCGAGGCATAGATCCAGTATAAGGCTCTACGTCGTGACAACGACGGTGATCAAAAACTAAGACCTTCCCGGCTTCTGGAACGGATCGATACAGCACTTCTTCTGGCTGAGCTTGTCGAAGCCAATCATTGTGCTGACGATCCCAGATCGGAATATCATCTTGCTGATCTTTAATAAATCGAGTTGCCCCACTGCCCTCAGAATCAGTGAGATAAATCACTACACTCTTTAGAGTCCGATATCGATCATCAGGATAAATAAAGCCTGCATCATAGTGGGAATAGTGCTCACCTCCCCGTTTGTAGCGCATAAATCTCAGCAAGGGTGAAATGGCAATGGGTTTCCAAACTTGGCGGCCCGGATCGCCTTGCCACCAATCCGTGGGAGTGTAGGGATTCATGTATTGGGTCATTAAATGAGGGCCAATACGTTGCCAAAGCTGTTGAGCTAGTTCAGCGGACCAAACTGTGGTCCGCATGGAACCAATTCCCGTATCAACGGTATCTTTAAATCCTTGAACACTAACTGGCTCAAAATTGGGAGAGGATTCCATGAATTGAATAAGAGCAGCACAGTCCTGGGCTTCAAGAACATTGCGCAAAATCAAGCCATGAACAAACCCGTAACCCTGAATATCGGGATTACCCGTTAGAGCAGGAACACTGGAGGGTTCCCATCCTCCGGGGAGCAAACTAAAATCAGGTCGAGTAGATGCTAGTAGCTCACTGCCAGCCATCAAGCACCTTCCTCGGCATTACGTCAACAAAGTGGCTGGGGAGTCCAGTCTGATATTTATGAGCATTGGTCTGGTGAAGCCGCTCAATGTTTTGAGCATAAGCATCAAACTGTGCTTTATGGTTAGGGGATAGCGCGCTCGCAATTTCCCTGGGGGATAGGAGTCCGTCGCGCATGAGCGTGAATAGTTCGACAAACCAGTAGGGAGCCCCAATCATTTGTTCGTCAGTGGAGCCGTCCCAAACATCGCCACGAGGTTCCCGATCAAGAATGTCTTGAATAACACCAACTTCTCGACCAACCTGATAAACTTCGCTCTTGTGCAAATCAGCAATGGGCTGCAAATCCACCATAGCATCGCTGGCCTTACCAAAAAAGCCAATATAACCACCTTCATCTCGATTGGTGGTGCCAGCAACAATGGAGCGATAGCCCTGAGTTTGCAGCAGTGCTGCATGATAATAAATACAGGGAGTCCGAACAATACTAGCCAATTGGCCATTAGCCCAAGGTGTTTGTTCTCCGGGGCTATTCACAGCAACAGTGATATAAGCCCGATGGGCCTCCGATAGATCAGCTACTACTGGCTGCAAGCCCAAAGCCAAGCATTGCTCCAGCGCTAGAGCGTGCGCCTCCCCCTGTCCAGTAGTGCCAGTGCCAAAAATGGGCATGAGTAGCGGCATTACATGCAGGTCAGGAATGCGGTGGAGCAGTCCTAGGACAACCGCGCTATCCACGCCCCCAGAAACGCCTACAACAGTAGCATTAAGCTGCTGTTTCTGGAAAAAGGATTGGAGGGCTTGCTGCTTTTGCTCTAGATAGCTAGACACCTCAAAGCCACGACGCTGGCGAAGCTGGGCAAGTAGTGAGCGCATGGGGGCTCCCTTCTACAGCTATAGAAGGATCAGATGGGGCAATCCTTCCAGAATTTTCTAATTTCTGAGCCCCCACGGCGAGCGTAGAACTTAGAGCGCTGAGCCTAGCACACGGCTGTCAAGTTGTCAAGAGAAAGGCTTTAACCCACCCAATCAATCGCGCCAAGAGCACCAATAGCCTCAATGTAGCGGCGACCGTTATCAGTAGGCTCCCAACTATTTACTCCACCACCAGTTCTGTGGGCCAAGCCCCGGAGATATAGTCGGCTTAGGTGTTTTTTATCGATGTTTTCAACATCGCCGCAATGGATACGCAGCAAACTAATAATTTCAGTAATCTGCAGCGGACCCTTTCGGGCTTGCTCGCGTTGTTCATCGCAGTAAGCACAGCCACCGCCTTTGAGAATGGACCAATGCCTCTCTCCAAGCTGTTCTCCGAGATGAGCAGTCCATGTTCCCGGCTTGCCTCGATCACTCGCAAAAGGCATCTGGATATGAAAAGCCTCTTCATTATATTTACGAGTATGCTGTCGAGCTTCGATGGCTGCCTTATCTTCTTCAGGAGTTAGTAACGCAACACTCCTGCCCTTATACGTTGTCCAGGTTTACAAAACCCACCGAAATCCATCAGCGGCTTTGAAAGAGGGCCTTTCTTCCCTCAGAACTAATATTTCTACTAGTCACCTTCTCGACCTGTTCTAGAGAAGGATTAGCCTGAGATTTCTCCCATTCCAAAGTAGTCGATGATCGACTGCCACAAAGCTCTCTGAAGGGCATTTGTAGACGGCTCTGGGGTCCAGTGAGGACGGCTTGCTCTTTGTTCAAACGACTCCAAAGTTTCCAATTGCTCCAGCGTTTCCCTTTATACTTTCCCGACTTACTAGAAGTCTCTAGGGTTCTAATGAGATAAGCTTTAACAAAAACTTTGTTTTGTTTGTAAAGAGATATTTTTTCCTTATAGCCTAAGCCCCGACGAGCGATGACATAAGCGGCAGCTTGGTGGCCTGTTATCTTATACATCTTCGCATACTTAAGATTACCAATAATACTAGTGTAAGCCGCTTTAACTGGCCTATAGGCTATTCCATATTGGATGCACTTAGCCTCTAAGAGATTTAGGAACTTTCGGAAACAAAAGTTACTTCGTTTCCTATTTTGCTTTTTACTGCCTTTTTTCTTTTTAAACTTTCCTAGTCCTTCAAAGACAATGCCCTTACCAGTTTTCTTAGCATAATCAATTATCTGGTTGACTATAATGGCAATATCGTAAAAGCGCTTGTCTTTCTTGGCAAACTGAATTCTCTGAGAATCAAAGGATTCGACGTTGACTAGATTTCCTTTTGCATCAGTTTCAGCGATAGCGATGTGATCTGTGTTGGTATCAACTCCGATAGCTCCGTTGGCGAAAGTTACTTTCGCTTCTGGATCTGGAAGATCGTATTCTATATTGACCTTGTAATGGTTGGCATCTTTTTTCCGTAGACGGATGTTATAAGAGAACTTCTTCTGCTGGGCTAAGAGTAATAGCAGTCTGAGTTTTTCTTTGTCACTAGGGCGGCCTTGTTTAGCCATCTTCTTAGTTACTTTAGTAGACACATGTAATGGATAATACTGGTAATCTCGTGTGCCAAAGTTGACTCTTAACTGGTTACCCAGGATCTTGCAATTAAGATTTCCTTGTTTATTAGCTTCTCCACGAGCATAGCAATGATGGTCTCTGGCTGATAGCCAATCCTGTTTACTTAGATTGCCAGTTTTCAACTGTTTCCAGTTGTCTCGGCCACCGAAGATAACTTTTTCATCTTTGAAACGAGTATGTAAAGAGTTCCCAGACAACTCGGCGTCTCTGATCCATCGTTTATTTAGCTGGCCTTGGAACTTCTGTTCACAATGAGTTCTAATGGAACCTTGGACATCATTTTTCTGGTGGCGGTTGTATCCATAGCGACGAATATGCTGGAACATCTGACAAAGCCCATCTAGCTTTGTAGAGTCTTCGACATATATTTCACCGTGGATGACTTGTCTCATCTCAATAATATATCCTTAAGCCTCTAGTTGCTGTTGGGATTGATTTGTCCCAGACAACATTCCATGTTTCTTGAATTTCACAACCTTCGTGGGGAAGATTAGGAACAAACTGAATTGGAGGCAACTTTTGATCAAAACCATCCCAGAGGTTTTTGATTAAATCAATATTATGATACGCCCAGGCAGTGACCATAAATTTATCTAACGGGTGTGGAAAATCAAATCCCCAAATCACTGCTCGCTTTAATAAGCGCGGATATCTTCGCATAAAAGCTATAACTAAATTAGAAACATTGGGAGCTGTAGTTATCACGTTTCTTCTCCAGTAATCGGGGAAATATATGTTTCCTTCGTGATTAACTCAAGAGAGCCATCTACTGTACTTCTTGATATCTGCTCATAACATTTTTGTATTTCACCATTAGCTTCTTCTAAATCAGAGAGTATTACTTGGGTAGCCTCCCATACGCGCTTTTTAATCTCTGCTTTGTCAAAGAAAACATCGTATCTCCAGCCAATTTGCGGTCGAGGTTTGGATTCAATACGAGATGGATTCGTAGACCATATTATTTGTCGGTCAGTAATGGCATACATATCTCCGCCATCTTGAAAGCCTAGGTCTTTTGCAACACCAATAACTGTATACTGGGCAACTTCGATATACACCCCCTTTGCTAGTGAGGTTTTTAGTGAAACCTGATTCCTTAGAACTTCATACCCTACTTGATTCATATTTTATCCTTAAGTTTGTTTTCCAGTAATTGGCGAAACATAAGTTTCCTTCGGCAAATTTTTAATTTCAATTTGTTCTAGATTCTGTATCTTCTGCTTTATATCATGTAATTGTTGCCAATGACTAAGTAAACGATCATTCAATAAACTCTGCAAATAATTATGGGCTTCAGATAAATCCAAAAACATATTACATCGAGTTGCGATGCCACTAGCGCCGCCAGCAAATCGAGGACGAGGAATAACACTGGATTCGTCGGAATCCCAGATAATTTGACCTTTCCCAGTTACAAAGCTAGGAGCATTGTTTAAGAAATAGAGAGATAGGAGTTCATATTCTATAAGAACAAGAACTTGTTTACCCACACGGTTTAGGTCTATATCAACCCCATAAGCTTTTCTGGGTTGTTGTCGTTTTTTGTATGTTTCTCGTAACAAATCAAGATCACTCTTCATTTTTGCTATTCCTTTGATTTAAGATAGCTCTAGCTTCATTACAGGAAATACGCAAATCAGTTGCTAATTCGTTTTCTTCAAAAGTCCAAGGCGCATCACTATCCAAGACGCGAACATTGCGGGCAAGGAGGCGCTTCGGCCATCCTTTAGGCTGGGCAGTCTCTTCGCAGTTCCAATGCTGAATTTCCAGGTAAATGTGGTTTACATCTCCCTGCTCAAGTATATCATCAGCCAGCTCAATCATATCATCGGTTAGGTCAGTGTCAATTATCAGCGAGATCACCTTTTTCTTCATGCTAAATCCCATGCTCTTTCTTCTCTGGAAATCCTAAATAGGTATTATGTCGAGCTATTATTTCATCTTGAAGATAAAGACTTACTTCAATGGAATCCATAACATGGCCAGAATACTCTGCTTCGACTTTGATACGAAGCTCATCCCGAAGCAATCGACGGATTTTGTCTTTTTCCAATTCTTCATCGCTCCTGTATTGATGTCCTGGTAATCTCGCTCTTTTGGAAGAACCTTCTTTATCGCTCATATCCCCAATTCCTTCTTTAACTTCTTTCTTCCTCCGCGTTTCCCGTAGAGTCTAGCCGAAAAACTAGTAATCAACGCTAACACGTCTCCTACTAATTCCTCGTTTTCATCCTTAGACGCTTTTTCTTCTAAGAAGACTAGTTTACATCCCAAACCTTCAAAGAAGTGGATGAGAAAATTAATGCCAAAACGCGAGAGCCTGTCTTTGTATTCGCAAACGATGAGATTAACTTCTCGTTTGATAACAGCATCAATTAACTTATGCAGTTGTCGTCTTCGATCATTCAGGCCACTAGCAATCTCAGAATATTCTTTGACATCCGAATAGGCTTTCTCTGAACAATATTCTTTTAGACGCTCTATTTGTCTAGTTAAGTTGTCTTTTTGTTTCTTAGTGCTGACGCGAGCATAGATAGCAGGCTTAACTTCGGTCAAGCCTTCCAATTTCAGGAGTTTTTCAATATCACTTTGAAGATAGCGTCTATGTCCACCAGGAGTCCGATGGGGCTTAAGCAAGCCTTGCTTTTCCCACTCAAGTAAGCTGGTGTGGCCTATAGCGTATTTCTCTCCAATTTCTTTAACTCTCAGTAGCATCGATCTGATCTAAAACTCCTTTGATGTTAGTTAGCCACTGAGTGAATTCTTCCATATTAGGGTCATCTTCAAAGGGCTCATCGAAATCGATGCGCTCTCCATTGAGGACTACATATTCTTTGGTAAGCTCAGTCACTTGGATGTCTCTAGTATCCATGATACCCTCTATTCTTAGAAAGTCAATAAAATTTCACAAACTTTTATAGCATTCCGCGGGATTTTTTGCAACAGCTAAAACCACCTAGCCATTTAATTCTCCCAGCCTTTATTCATTGCGAGCACTTTCCATAATGTTTTGGAATTCAACAAATTGCTCGTTAAGTTGGTTAATGCCTTCGCTAAAACGTTGAAGGGCCTCGACAACGCTGTTTGGTATTGCATGGCCATTATTGCGGCGGTGTTTTATGACCAGCAGCATAAAATCTTTAAACACTTGCTGATCTTCGACTACTTGTAGAGTGAACAGTCCCTCTTTGTCTTCACCGAGACGGCAAACAACGCCAGCCATTTCCATAACTGGTATTTGAATTAGCTGACCTCGCCGGGTTTCTTGGCCGGTTATTGTCATGCTGCGAGCAATATAGCCGTTGCGGATGGTTTCGGCTACAATGGGGGCTAGCTCTTCAGGAGTCCGCGCCAAATAATCAGGATGACTGTGCCAAGCACCATTATTACGCAGGAAGCGATAGCTATACCAATAACTAAGCGTCACCCCGGTATCAATAGGGCGCTTCTTAATTAGTTCACACGCATCCGATATAGAACCTGCCCGACGCAGAGCATTAAAAAGGGCCTGCGGGTCGCCGCTGCGCTCTAGTTGTCTAAGTTGTTCATCCATGCCACGGGTTGTCGCCAAACCGACAGGTTTGTGATGTCTGGCTCCCTGGCTTTAGTGGACCGCATTCCCATTTACATTCAGGGGGGTCTGCGGGCTCCACATCTGATAGATGGCGAACCTCGCCCTCCCAGCCGCAATCAGGGCAGTGCCAAATGCCCCGGCGATATTCAACCAGAGGTTTGGGAGACTTAGTATTCATCGGGCTGAACAGCGGGTTTCGTGTGAGTATTTCGGTGGATTTTATAAGAACCATCGTCACTAATAACAACGGTGTCCGTATCGAAATTAACCCCTTGACTCTCAAAAAATTCCATTAGAACATGGTCAGGACGACGCTGTTCATCAAGGGCCAGCAAGCCGCATTGCTTGCATTCAAATTCACGCTGATTGGTATTCCAGAAATGCTCCTGCTCAGCGTGGCAACCGATGCAGTAACGGGTTTTGTGCGTATTGATCTTCATTTACTATCCCCGAGCAGGCTTTGAGTGGGGTCGGGCAATACAAGTGAAGGAGCGGGCAGCAGCTTGGTTCGAGCGGCTTTCCATTCACCACCAACAATCTGAACAAAAACATAATGCCCAGACAGGTGAACGATATTACCATCGTTATCAGTAAAATAGATGCCGTCGCTGCCGCTTTCGCTTTCAACACTTTTGCCGTGTAGCTCCCAAGAGCTAATGACGCCGCCGCTCTGGTTGTATTGAACAACTAGCCAATCACTGCCGCCCCAATTAGCGGTCCAGTTCTGAAACTGCCGACTCATCCCAGCAGGACCGGAAACAACAAACCACCCGCCTAGAAAAACAGCTGCAGCGAGTGCGACAACAACGGCAGCAGCCTTAACACCTTCACGATCAACACTCATATTTACGATCTCCTTTTGGCTAGGTGGCCCAACTGCGTCGATGACAAAACTGATCGGCGTTGATGCCAGGCTCGACTGCATGCATCAACATTGAAAATGCATCAGCGCAGGTCTTATCGTCCCCCTGCATGATAGCTAGAATTTCTTGGAGACTGATGGCCTCTTGAATGGCCTGCCTGCTAGCTAGTTTGCTATCAACATACTCCTGATCGATACTGGCCAGGTCTTCCTCATCGTATTGAACATCGTAAAGCTGTAGGGCTTGCTCACGAATTCTAGTCAACAGTTGCTTATTCATAGATCGCCCCAAACCTGGCGTAGAACGTAGAGCGTTGAGCGCTGAAACCAGCGTGGACGCCTCAAGTGGGTTTGTTCCCTAGTGCAAAGTGGGGGCCAGGCTACGTGATGTAGGCTCTAGACCTCTACGTCGTGATGGGTACGTGCCACAAGTCTTGTCGAGCATAGTGACCGCGCTCAACGCTCTACGTTCTACGCTACATCTGTTCCATCCTGTGAACCGCGCTCGTAGGTAAAGGTAGCTACGTCACCCTCAGCCACTAGTTCAACTAGCTCGTAACCCTGTGACAGTAACTCCGCTTCATCAGCGGGCTTAATGCCGCAATGGCCGACCGCATGTAGCAGCGTGCCTTGAGGGTTAATACCGATTTGTCGAGTGATGCGATCCATGCTCAACGCTCTACGTTCTACGCCTCTCGATGCTCTAAGCAGGAGTTGCACCTGCCTACACTGTTGATCCCAGCCGGTTTCAAATTTGGGCTGTGGCAGCTTGTCTCTGCGACTCAAAGCTGGGCTATACTAGCAAAGGGTTTGTTCCTGTCAAGACAACCCCAACACTTGCTTGCTAAATTAGTCCAAAAAGGTGAAACGCACAAATGCTGTGGGCAACACCGCCCGTGAAAAACCCCCATCGAAGGACTGCGTTAAGCTTATCCTCAGAATTCCAAAAGGCGAATAGGCGAACGCAAACCAAAGCCGTTGCCGCAGCTACCACAGCCGAGAAATCGGTGTTACCGGCTTCCCGAACAAACTGATAAGCAGCTACCCCATTAAGTGCTACTACTACAAAAAATAGCGTCCGAATTCGTTGGTTTAGAAGAGTTCCATCCTTCCAAATGCCAAACATTACCAAGAAAAAGACGGCAGTAATGCCCATAACAATGTTCATGGTTGATCCTTTTGCGGCTGTACCTTGTGGTTGTGGCGGTTTTCACGTTGATAGCCTCGATCCCGAAAATCTTTCAATTCTTGGGATTCAAAGTTCGGACTATCAGGAGCAGGAAGGAGCTTCGTGCCCTTGGCTTGCATCAAGTTGATGATGATATTTTCATAACAAGCATCGCACAGGCCGATTTCATAACCAATGCCCTGATAGCGAGCCATTAGTTCTGGACCAAATTCACCGGAATGGATAAATAGCTCGGCATCTCTTTTATCAATCAGAGGGCGATGCCGAGGGTTTTGTCCATCAGCACAAATCAATTCACCGATTTTTTCATTAAGCTTTAGCTCGTGGTAGATAACATCAAGATTCATTCAATCCACTCCGGGTGGACAACAAATTCTAGGTTTCGGAAACCAAGGGCCTCTAGCCGTCCTCGCAAAGCTTCAATGGCATCACGATTGTTATCAATATCTGATAGTTTGATGTAGTTTTGAGCACTGCTCCACAGATCAATACTCCAAGCGGCATTTTCACACTGCGGGGAAATCAGGAAGGTATAGTCATCCATATGGCTAACGCTGGCGCAAACACCACCTACTTCTCGGGCCAGAACCTCGCCAAGCTCATAAAAATAATCATCGTCCCACTCATAAGTGAGTGTTTCAGTAGGGGCACCGACAACATCGTGTAGTTCAAATACATGCGCCGGATCTGTACTACGAATATCTGATAGCCCAAAAACGCTGCCTAGTCGATAAAATTGGTCAACGTATCGAGGACCTTCTTCGGAGGCAAATCGCTCGCCGCAAAGGCCACAAAAATTAACCGATTTGCGGTTATATTGCTTGCTGCAACAAACAACAGTATCATTGCTTTCCCAGCGCTGCTGTCCTTCAGGAACCGGATAAATGCTGGTCCCCAGTTTGCAGCTAAATTCTAGACTGTAGGGAATATCGCTGCCTTCGTGGGGTGGAAGCACTTTTAGTTTGGTAACATAGTGCTTGGTCTTATAGCAATTACCCTCGTAATACCTGAAGGTCAATTTCCGCTTAAAGGTTCGACCGACCAAACTGGCATAGTGTTCATCCGTAAACGGGCGAACCTGATAGGTGCCAAAAACAATAACGTCCTCGTTATCAGGATGCTTTGGAAGCACCTGACGCAATTCTGCACCTTTGAGTAAAAAGCCCGCATGGGCCATAGTTGAACTACCCATAATACCTCTTTATCTCTATCTACCACTAGGCTCGTTCTTGAACCAATCTCTTATTTTTATTACAAGCCGCACAAGCCCCGTGCTCATCCCAACACGCTACATGGTGTCGTGCCAAACAACCAACACACACTGTGCTGGTATCAGGATTTACTTCCGCTAAGCAGTAAGGACATTCATTCAACCCTGCCTGTCGCCGCTGTGCTACAATCTTCGCTTTTTTAGGTTTAGGCTTGGGAGGAACTCGCTGCCACAAAGATGGTATGGGATACTGGCTGGGCTGGCTGGATTGAATGAGCTTGGGCTGTTTCTTGGGCTTAGCAGTTCGAGCAGTTTTTTGACGATGTTTCCATGCCTTTAGATGATCGCCCAAGTAACCCTCATAAAATACATCGGGGCGATGGCCAGTAATTACGTTACGCCATACATGCCCATAAACACTACTATAAGTGGTAACGTGACCACTTGCGGCAGACCTTGTTCCTGCAAAAATATCAAAAAAAGCGCCTAGAAAACCCAAGCACCCATAATTATTTGAGCCAGTGACATCAATAGCCCATTCACCATTGTCGTGACGATAAGGTGTTCCGAAACGTCTGCCCACTAATCAGCCTTCTCTTGTATCATGGCGTCGTACTTATCCCAGAAACCGGGCTTGCTTACCGTCCCTTTGGGGTTTTCTGGGGGGCCATCTCGCTCGGGCTTGTAGGCAAAAACCTCGTTTTCCATGTAGTTGTAACATGGCTGGCACGTAATCGTGCCTGAGGCAAGATAGCCACGTACCGGGTCAGTGGTGGGCTGGTCGCAAGCATCGCAGATGGGGGTTTCCATAGCCACCTTTTAACATTTCTCGGAATGCTGTCAAGACTCCGCCAGTCTCTAATCTTTTTGTTATAATGCAGCAATGGACCACACCCTACGTCGATATCAAAAGCGCTATGCGGCTGACCCTTATGATGCGGAAGCAGCCGGGGAATATATCAGAGTTTTAGAGCGAACCCTGCGCGGGGGTGGTCCGATTGAAGACCGTTATGAATTTGATTTACACGTTATGCGTTATGTCCCAGCACCCGGTGAGATAACCGAGCGGACACAGCAAATGTTAGAAGAGAATGCAGCTTTTGTCGGGTATGATGGTAACTATAACAATTCGCCCGATATGAATGATTTAATCATCCCAGTTTTAGCTCCAATAACTGAATTACGAAAGCGGCATCCGCTGCATCGTGCTGCGCTCCGTGCTCAAGCCAGAGGTTACCGATACATCTATTTATCACTAGAGCCCTATCATATTAGTGAAACATACCGCCGACAATTAGCCGAACGCGATCTAGAAGGAACCCTCAGTGGTTTACGTGAGGAAGCCCGGGAGTTGGCCGAAATGTTTAAAAGCGGGGAATGGCGTCCCGATCTTTGGGATAGCTATACTCCAGTAAGTCTACTGCGCACTCCGCTTTATCGCTATTTGATCTTACCCAAAGATAGAACCCCGGGCCATCACCCTAACATGGCTGCTCAGGGCTTTCGTAGGATTGTTAGTCGGTGGGACGAATGGGTTTCAAATCTTCCATAATCACACCCTAATCAAACTACGCCATCAACTAAACTATGAACGTATTTGCAATTAACAATCTTTTTGATGAACCCTTTAGACAACAGATTAAAGACATTTTTATTAATCGGTCTTTAGCCCAAAATGATGTTGGAACAAACATGGCTAGCGGGCAAAGCTATTTTGATAATAAATGGCTATCAGCTAAACAGTTGCATGAAGATGATGACCCTAACTTGCAAACAGCCCTTAACGCTATTCACAGCCGTACCCGAAGATTTGCTAGACGAATAACCCGACGCCCGCAAATTGAATTGGTTTGGGTGTCTTGTTGGGCAATTGTCAGCCAGCCCGAGATGGTGGGCCGACCTCATTCACACGAAGGTGATATTTCGGGAGTCTGGTATGCAGAAATTGGGGACACTGGCACACACGGCGGCGAAATTGTTTTTCATGGCGATAAAGAACGGATTTGGACGCCGAAAAACAATCAATTATTGGTTTTTCCTAGCAGGACGGTTCATTCAGTCAAATCCTATACTAGCGAAACTCCGCGCGTTGTCCTCCCTTTTAATTTCCGAATATCTAGCTAAACTTGACTTTCATCTCGGAAATTCCCTCGTAATAGTTGTCCCGGTAATCACCCCAGCACTCGTCAGCCTTGGCATAGCTGTCAAAGTTGGGAATATAAATCAGCGGCCCGCTGGAATTCTTGCCAAAGCCGTGCCAGAATTCCCAGCCATGCTGCTCCAAGAATTCATCAAGGTTATAGCCATCATTGCGTCGGCAATCCCCCATGATGCTATCGCAAGAGCCGACGTGCAGATCAATGATGGCGTTCTCGACACAATCTTGGTGCCGATCACTGTGAACCCCAGCTTTGCTGCCTAGCCTGCTGCCACAAGTATCACAGTATCGGCTTTTCTTAGTTGGTTTCTTGCCCTCGCAACAAGATTTCTGGGTGAAATCACTGCTGTAAAATTCAATAAACAAGCCGCGCAACTCTTCGGCAAGCTGTTCCCCTGTTTTACCCTTTTCACCCGCATGGCTCCACCATAACATCGAGGGGCGGGAACTTTCAACATAGCCAATCTGAGTGACTACGTTGTAATGAATGATTTTAGCTTTCTTTGCTTTCTTTGGCTTTTTATCAGGCTGGGCACTAACGGACTGGGCAGGCTGTTCCTGGCAATCTGTTCCAGCAATACTCGCCCATGTTGCTGTCCCGATATCCAAGATATCCAAAACAATTCCATCACGATCAAAAACAGCAACAGCCGTGACAGGTTGGTCAGAGGGAGCACCATAAAGACGAACCCAAGCACCTTCTAGATGCGGATACTTCTCCGCAAACTTGAGGCCCTTGCAAAAGCCCTGGCTAGAGTCCTTTGGCGGCTTCATATCCGAAGCGGAGCCAACCTTGTATTTACTCCAACGACTCCATAGAGAAGCCTCTACCCCAGTGGTTAGGGTAAGCTGCTGCTTGATATCAGCGCTAGTGAGTTTAGCAGTCATTTCGACTCTTTTCCGCCGAATTAAGGAAGCAAATCCTTAACCGGGCTGTAATTTTCAAAATGCTCTCCGAAATCAGGGACGTAGTGTCCCCGTTCCCGTGCCCGATCATCAAGAGGAACATAGCGGGCCGAGGTAGGATCACCTTCTGTCTCGCGAGCAAAAATCCAGATGCCATCATCTTCAAACGGCCAGCACATGGCTTCCCCAAAGTCATAAACCTTATAAGGCCGATAAGGAAAACGCTGACGTAGCTCTTGCATTTCGATCATGCTGATTCTCGCTTGTCGATAACTCTCTGGCACTGATTGCAACGTTTTTGGTGACTGTTTACCGGCTTGTTGCACTGAACACAAGCATAAACCTGCTGACAAATTTTACAGTCGCGAGTCCAGCCATTAACAGGTTGATTGCAGGTAAAACAACGAGACTTGAAGCCAAATCGTGCATTTCTGCGCTTGCTGCCTCGATTACGTTTGCTCATCGGTTCCTAAAATAGATAAGTGCTGGAGTATTCCATATCAGTCTCGCAGTCACAAATGGGAGTCCCATTGGGCTGGCGCTCCCGATCATATCGAAGAGCGATTTCGAGTAGTTGCTTCTCGAAAGTAGTCCGGTCTTCCGCCTCAATATCCTCAAGGGAATAGATATGGCCCAGCAGCCGATCAACCGCAAATCGACTAAGACGAGCAGGGATGTAATCACCACCCCCAAAGATTCTATCAACCATCAATCAACCCCGGCCTAGAAACTTGTTCAGTAGGGCTTGGTTTTTATCATCCCAAGGTTGATCCTGAAAGAAAGCTGGGAAATTCTGCTCGATGTAATCCAGACTAGCTAGAACATGCTCGGCAGCATCAGCAGGGTCGCTGACACCTTCCTTGATATTCATCGTCCAGCCACGAATATTCATAAAACAGGTTTCTAGCTGTGCCCAGGGAGTTTCTTGGCTGGGGCGAAAGGGCGGGGGCGTGATCTTATCAGCCATTTTCTTCTCCTAGTGTCCAGTATCCAGCATAACGAAAGGAGCCTCAGGACCACCGCCAAGCCAATATTCAACCGCATTAGCCCATTGTTCTGGGGAGTAGCTGGTTGGGGTGCCACCCGGGTAGTTCTTCTGGTTCCGTATCATAGCGACAGGATGCGGGGGCTCTTCACCCTTGGTGCGCTTGGCGTTAATGCTGACGATTTCCCAATCAGCATCGGTGGTGTTTTCGTTCTTGATCTTCAGCCGATCATGGCTATAGACGATGATATCAACCTCAGCAGCCGGAACCTTGTCACCCGCCGCCGCCCGAATAGAAAAGTAAGGATGCTCTTCGGGAGTCCGGCTATCGAAGATGCCCCGAAACTCCATTCCCGGCTTGGCCTGAACCACTGCCGACATAAAACCAGCGCCCGCGTCACCCGGCACGGTCACTTTACCTGCCTCTCCTGGCAGGTTTTCCGGGTTAGGGAAAACAACAAGCTGGCCGAAATTCTGAATAACCAGATAGCACAGGGCATCAAAATTGCTACCGTAATGGCTGTAAGGCGAATCCGGGGTGTGGCGCAGCGCAAAGTTGTTCATGGCAACGCTAACAAGGGAATCATTCATAGTGTCTCGCTTGTTTTGGATATTAACGCAAGGTTGGCAAATAAGAGGATTGCCTTGGTGCTCAACACGTCGTTGCAAGCCGCGATTGCCGCCGCAAACTTCGCAACACAGATGTTGAGTCATGCGGGCATTTTAATCCTTTTTCTCCTGCTTGTCAAGCTTCCTGCGGATGACGAGGTTTGTACCTTTTCGCAAGGCCCACAGCAGCCCAAGCAATGCCAGCCAAACTCCTAGACTAATAAAAACCAATTGAGCGCGCAATTCCTTGGGATGCTGGCTGCTATCAAGATGAGGCTCAATGTAACGCACGGTAAGCATGATAGCCGCAAACATTAGCAACAATAGCTGCCAACCATTTTTACGACCAAGCAAATCAGCGCAGCCGATTGCCCCATCAAGCATCGTCTTCTCCAAAACCTACAATGGGTCCGGCAGGTTCTCCCAGAGGTGCTGTTTTAACAGTTATCCAGCACCAATCAGTTTTGAGTCCTCCATCAACGAGGGTTTGAACGTGTGCCTGCTGTTCAGCAGAAATTAAGTAATAATAGCTATCACTGTCGCACTTGCCGTTTTCATCATAGCCGCAATGATCTTCATCAGCATAATAAGCGCTGCTGGAGTAGGCTCGCCACTCATTATCAATTTTACGGAGGTGTGCAATTACTTGGTGAGTAAGCTTGGCGGGAGGGCTAATAGCTACATGATCCCAATAATTAGCTCGCCCGCATAGTTCCCCAAACCGAGACATTTGATCTTCGCTACGAAGATGGGCAGGGGTGCCCACTAGCGTCTTATATTCCCGCTGCTCTTCTGGAGAGAGATTACCTGTTTGCTGCTCCCCTTCTTGCATTAAACCTCCCAGCGGGCAACCTGAATACCAAACAAATAAAGAATTCGGTAGTCACAGTAATCTAGTCTTGTACGATCAACGGTAATAGGGCAAAACAGATGGCGAGCATTAATCGGGCACCAAAAAGCCCAAGCACTGCTAATGAATCGGGTAAAGATGCTCACAGTGACTCCGTCTAGTCTGCAAATTCGCCGGGTTGGACATCATGGCATTGAATGATATCCTCTGGTCGCTGCCAAGTGCCATAATATTTACCAGCCAGATAAACACGGCTACGGCTTCGGGCTTTTACAATTCCTCGACTAATGGTTTTGGGACTACGCTTGAATGCCCAAAAAATGGACTCTCCAGTTACACTAAGCCACTCAGGGAATTTCGATCCATCGGCCACGAAAAATCCTACAAGCAGAAAAGAAAGAGGCAGGTTTGACCCTGCGACAGTCGGTTATAGCTCACGCTTTTCCCATTGCCGTCTCCAACCCATTCTGTCATCCCCTATATTTCGGGGCAGAATGCCCGGACTCTTTCGTGTCCTCCACACTATATACTGTTTGTCGATGCTGTCAAGACAAGCGGGCTACCGAGCAGCGCCGTGCAGGCATTTCTAATTATTATTGTTGCTTAACAATGGCAGTTGTATTTTTTTCAAAACTGTAATAAAGTGGTAGCTGCTCCTAAATCTAAAAAAGGATTGATAACCGATGAACCGTGATACAGTAATTGAATACATCAAAAATTTATCTGAACAAGACGTTCAGGAGTTGCTACGAGAAGTCCAAGGTGAGCGCGTTGATGCCCTTCAGCAAAAAATAACTGATTTATCGGGCAGGATGGCTCAAATTGCTGTTCCTCAAAAATTTGAAGCTACTATCGATCTGACTGTCCACGTCCAAGGATCTTTAGTGGTGGAAGATCATAGTGAAAGAATTGTCACTGATGCACTTGAAGTATCAGTGACTCGCAAAGAGGGTAGTCAGGCTACTATTAGTGAAAGCTTGCTTGATGAAATTGGTCGAACCCTTACCGATAAAATAGACGATGATGTTCTTAGTGAAGAAGACACAGAAATCGCTGAACTTGAAGCTCTCTATAGTCGAATACAAAATGAAGCGACTGAATTAAGAGAAGAAATTGCGGAGCTTGACAGTGTCGAAGATGAATTACTCGATGAAACTGATTTATCAGGCGACTGCTATATGTGCAGTTGGGATCGAATAATGCAACATGCTCTCGACTACCATTCAAGCTCCTCTAACGGGGTAGCAGCTAGCCCTCGCCGCTAGCGCTAGCCCAGATAGCCGCATCAATCTGATTGCGGATCCAGCCTGGAGTAATAGCCACTGTCTGGGCTGGCAACGACACCATCTCTACACGATGCTTGTAGGGATGGTGTTGTTTTTGATCTTCGTAGCACTGCTGAGCCAGAGCCTCATCAGTAAAGATGTCGATGATATTGGCATCAGTATCCATGTTGGGGAAAATAACACCCCAGCGGAGTTGCTTAGGCGGGCGCGGCACCACCAGCTTGAAGGGCTTATCCTTCTTGCTGATCGGATCGCTGCGGATTTCGATGTTCTGGCGTCCAACCTTGTAGCGGTAGACGCGGTCATCAACTGTGATATTCTTGTAACTCATCTTGACCTTCCTCTGATTAGAAATTGGCATACCTCGACTTGCCGAGCCCGCCATTCGGGCCATCGAGGGTCGATGTGTCCATTACCGCTATCAACGTTGAGATGGCAAAGTTCGTGATAAAAGCTGGGTACTTCCATATGCTCACCAGCGTAAACAATAATAATTGCTACAGTATCCCGATTAGGAATACAAAGCCCTGAGAGCCAAGTACCATCATCATCTTTAAAGCACTCGCGTCGAACAATTACATTTGCTGCTCGGGAATTGGTATCAAAATCACTTTGCCAGGTAACCATTTGCCACCGCAATGATTCACGAATTTTGGCTTGCTCTTCTGGGGTAAATTCATCTTCAAATCGAACTGGCAAATCTACTCGATACACGGCATGATTATTGACCCAATGAAACAAGCCAATGGCAGAGAAAAAGATAACGAGGCCGGTAATCGGCAAGTTATCAACTGCGATTTGCTTGATTTTTTGCATCACTTATCAAGCCGCATTCGTTGCGGCTTGCCTCGTCTATCGGTGTAAATAACCCGCCGAATGCCAGCCGCCAACAAGGTCTTTTGACAGCCCTTGCAGGGCTTAGCAATTCGGAAATCATCTTCCGCCCCCAATCGAACAACATATAGCCTGGCGCGGCTAAGATCAATCCGATTGGTCCCAATCAGGGCGCTAGTTTCAGCGTGATGCCAGTGAAAGATGCTATCGTTATCAGGATGGGTTTTGCGATTATTCCAGCCCAGACTCACCAAATGCTTGCCAACAAAAAGCGCGGCACCGACCCGGTGTTTCATGGTCGAAAGGCGAGCAGCATCAGCCGCAGTGCTAATGCCTCGATCCAGCCGGTTCATATTAACCGGCAGATGGGTTCGGGTTTTCCTCTTCGCTTGTTGATAGCCCTAGTCGTTCGTTGCGCTCACGACGAACCTCGTTGAAAAGCCCTTCAGTCTGAGTGTGGAAAGGCTGGGTGCCAGGCAGGTAATAGTGCTTTCCCTCCTGGCCGCTCAGGGTCACCGGAGCCATCACCATCTCAACCTGCTTAGCTCGCAGCAGCGTATCCCAGAAAGTGTCTGTGGCCTGCTCCCGCTGCTCAGGACTCATCCCCGAGAAGGGGTGGAAATCGCGGCTCTGGGCGTACATGATGACCCGATCCAAGCTGCCGTGCTGGATGTGGCAGTAGCCGTTACCCTCAGCATTGCGCTTCAGATAATCCAGCACGTACTTGCGCAGCTTGACGAACTGCTGCTTGGGGATCATGGCAGCGCCACGAGACTGGCGGTTACCGAAAGTGTTGCGACGACGCTGCATAACCTCTCCTACGTGCGCTTCAAACTAGCATTTCTGGATGTGCTGTCAAGCATCAGTTGTCGATGCGGTTTCTCATCCCAATCGGCTGCAGCGTCATCCCGGCCTCGATCAGCACCTTCTGGATAACCTCCCAATCCCGTTCAGGAATTTCATAGCCGTAGTGTTCGATCCCATCAATGGTCCAGCGCTTATCCCAATCACCCCAGAGGCAGTGGCTCTTGAGCAAGCCATGAAAACGCTGGGATTCGGGAATATGACGCTCCCGACCTTCCTCATAAAAGGTCAGAACGGTGGGGATGAAAACCCGAGGATTATAGCCCTGGCTGGTGAAGCCGTGACCGGGAATCGGATCATTCATCGTCATGGTAGCCATCCGCTGCCTCATTCTCTGCCATGCAGTGATCGTTGCAGAAACGCTGGCCATTACTGCCAGCCAGTTGTTGGGATTCATGCTTGGCGTGACCGCACCAAGTGCAATCAGGCCAATACTTAGCTACCCTCAAGCTGTTATAGCGAGGGTCGAGCTTCATCTGTTCCATTAGAGTTTCGGCATCTTGGCGATCATAACACCATTCAAGAACGCCACCGCCGCTGCCATTGCCAAAGGGATCAGTCATACCTCCGACAATACACCACAACTCGGCATCGGGCCGAATATTGCACGGAAGGTTTCTTAGCTGATATCGATAAACCTCTTGACCAGCAGTGACCCGACGCAGGGCTGCAATCAACACTGCTGCTGCATCGGTATCAGCCGGGTTGGCATCATAGGCCCGATTAAGCTGTTGGAGTAGCGTATCCATTGCCTACTCTTCTTCCGCGTCTTCCTCGTCCCATTCCATCAAGCGAGCAGCTTCGGCGTAAAGTGCTTCCTGATGCTCAAGGGGCATTAGCCCGAGCAGTTCACGTACTCGAAAGTTATCAGCTAGGCGCTGTTGCTTGTCTTCATCCATGCTAATTCCAATTCATGCTGAGCCAATCAGGCCCAGGCTCGATATGCAATGGGTTAAAAGTAATCTGTGCGGCAGGATGGAGGTTTTCGATGGCTTTGCGGAGCGTTCGCATTTCCAGATCACCGAAATCGCCCCAGATATAAACATTGTCTTCGCGATCAGTGGAGAATTCACGAGCAGCAGCAAATACCTCGATGGTCTTGCAAATTTCGTCCAACAATTCTGAACTAATAGGCATCAGTATTCCCCCATGTAGGTGCCGTCTGCCACGGAAAACAGGCTCTTGCGGACCCCTTGGCCATCGCGAACGCTGTCAGTGAAGATGACGAGGAGTGCCGGTTCCGGCACGTTGTCGTTGAACAGGTTGGGGTACTCGATGCAGCCGCAGACCTTGCTCAGCGTCGGCAGCTTCATCAAGGTGCTGAGCGGGACTGAGATGTCGGTGATGCGCGGATCGTTGGCCATGCCCGCACCCTAGCATGTTGCTCGTTGCTGTCAAGCTTACCCGGTTAAATCGGTTACCGTTTTAAGGGGGGTAGAGCCTAAATTCGGTTATGGTTCTAACCGGACTACCTTGACAGCAGCGCCAAAAATGATAGGTTAGAGCAGATGGATGCCAGACTTCGACAGCTACAGCGACTTGCAGCTACGGGCGATGGAGATGCGCAACGGGCTTACGATGCCTTGCGTAATCGTCTCTATCCTCAGTGTAGCTGCAAGCAGGAACGTCTACTAACTCTGGGCTGCAAGTGCGGTTATGGCCCCGAGCGCCCAATCTTTGATCTTGAAACTGTTATTCGTGGACTTGATGTGGGTTTTCGGGTTTACCTGCGTCGAGATGATGACGGTTTTCAAGCACATAACAAGCAATGGGCGCTCATCGCTGACCCTTATGCTCATACACTAAAAGCTGTTCGTGCTGAACTAGCCGATGATTATTACTATTATCGGATGAATGATTTTTATGATGAGGAAGACGTTGTTGAGGTATCTATCGATTATCCTTATACTTGGGAAGAGTGGGATCCCTTCTGGGAGGATTTGTGTCAGCGACAGCAACCGACCCCGCCTACTCGCCTAAGGTAACGAGTTTCTTTAGAGGCTCGGTAAATACTGCTGGAAAATCATTCTCAGCATTGTAGTGATAATAGCTATCGCCCCGGTCTTCCGTATCAGGGTAGCTACAAGCTTTATTCCAACAAGGGCTTGATAGTTGGTCCACCTCTATATAGGTATAATGCTTGCAGCTGCGGCAATACAGTTCCCGCTTGCGTAGCTTTCGTTTTCTCCCGTCCTCGGTTAAAAATTCAGCCCTGCGATTCCAACGCAAGATGATTTCTGGGTTTTCAATAAATCCAGCGGCAAGGAACATGCTCCGCAATTCGCCAGGAGTGTGCTTGGGAGAACTATTATCCTGCTGCTGGCCTCCCAGCAATCGCGACATTACGTCCATTAGATTGCGGCTAGAATAAACTCCAGCGCTCTCATAGTAAAGGGGAATTTTTAGCGCCCGCATTAGCGGCCCGTCCCTCTCACCGTCATCCCAGCAGCCATCACGGGAATCGAAAACGCTTTTAAGAACAACCGCAAAGCAGAGATTATCCCGTTCCTCCTCAAATTCTTCTGGGGAACGACCGCCATAAAACCCGGTAAAGTAGAAATCCTTGGGCTTTAGGATTTTATCCATTTCTTCGATCTTAGGACGAATAGAATTGATGTAATCAAGATGCTCGGTTGCAGTTGCCATGTTTCTCTCTACTTAATACGAGGCCAAACGTCTTCTCGATAAAAAATCTCGGAATAGAAGGGGCCTTTATCTCTCGGCTCTCTCATATTCACTTCAGTTGTTGTTGGAATGCGGTCGCCGTATTGCTCCTGCCATTCAGCGCGCTGCTGCTCGCAAAAATCTAATACTGCTCGGGCCATTGCTTCCATTTGACTAAATGGTGCCGATAAAAAAGCAGTCTTACCATCACCGGTTCGACTCAAATCAAAACCGGGCTGGCTATCTAGTTTATTGTAGCCCTTATCTGATTTTTCTACGGCAGGGACACTGACACTGATTTGGACTGGAGCAGGTGGATGGGTTTGCCAGGAACGAATGTTAATGATTGGATAATCGCCAACCTCTTTACCATCTCGCTTGCTAGCACGATAAGGGCAGGTGTCCCAAAGAGGCTTCGATTCGTTATTCATCTTCCACAACCTCGATTGTCATTTCACGATCAACAGACGATAGATAATTGCGACGAATTATTGACCTTGAGATATGTGGCGTCACCCGCTCTCGCAATCGATCCGGGTTTAGATCAGGAATCTCGCGAATATAGGTACGAGTTTCTGTAACTATGACTCGATAAGGCTTTGATTGACGTTCTTGCTCATCAAGGGTGCTAACTCGCTGCAGGGTGTAGGTAGATAGAAAATTATCATAGTATTGGTCACTGCTGCCAGCAGGGTAGCGGTTGCTATAGACAAATACTGATAGGGCCAGCCACACAGCGCCCGCTGCTACTAGGATTATTAATCCAAATAGAATCCTCATTGGCCAAGAAAGATTTTCTTCGGTTTTCATTCAGCTATTTTTTCTTGGTAAACGGTTACCATTGGATCGTAAGGAAGATGATGTGCTGGTCGTTGGGGGCTATCGTAAAGAGAAAATGCGCTCCGAAAATCCCGTTCCTCACATAGCTGTTCAAACTGGTCAAACCAATCAGGAATATCCTCGCCAGCATTTACGAATGCTAGGGTTTCATTTTCTAGAGTATTAGCTACAATTTCTGCGGCATGTTGATAAGCAGACTTCTCAGTAAAAAAGAGAGCTATGTCATCGCTGCCATCAGGATCCGGCTGCGCCTGAACAACCCAAATAAATATTTCTTCCTCTGCTTCTCCCTGACGAAGAACATTATTTATATAAGCTACGGCATCATTCGGATCATGAGTTGCATGATAGCGTCTAAGAAGGAGTTGTAATCTAATATCCATGCTGAATTATAGCAATTTATTTAGGACACACTAATCAGGGTCTATGCCAAACTCGATCAGTAGTTCCCGTGTGCGCTGTTTGTTGAAATCATGCCTGCAAAGCCAGCAAGGCTCGCATCGTTGCCAGTCTTCCACAGCACGAATGTGCCCGCAAAGGCGACGAGTTAGAAGTTTCAGCAATGCCATGCCATGCTTAGTACATTCCGGTGCAAAGAAATGCCGCCTATGCTCATCGAGCAATGCTTGACGTACTTCGCGGACGCGGTTACTCAGATTCTTGTTCTGTACTACCAAATGGCTCGGGCATCGGGTTGTGAACGACAAACGTCGCCCAAAAAATAGCGAAGATCATCGCCACAGTGAATATTATCACCTACCAGCGACTTTGCAACCTCCAAGGTAAAACGAGCCCCTTGGTAAGTTCTGCCGTCCGTCAGATTCTTAGCTTTGCCATAATCAAACCGAACCCGCTCACCAAAATAAAGAGTGTGGGCTAGCTCGCCTTCATCAGGTGAATATTCTTCTCGATGACCCATTCGAGGGCAATCTGTAGGAAAACGCAGCATCTCCACTGCATGCCCATCTTCGGCCAGCCGGAAAGCAAAGTGATAATAGCTATCAATTGGAACTTTTTTCATCGCTTTTACCAGATGTAAGCCAACGAACATTGGTGACTGGGATTGGAACGGCAAGGGGCCGGTCCTGGCGGATAGTCTGGCGCAGATTTAGTTCTCGTTCGGGAAGGCTGTCCAATTCATCAACAAGCCGCTGAAAATTATTCCAGCAATACACCGTGATAGCTACGAAAGGATAGGCTTCCTCATCGAGATTGTGGTAGCCATAGCGGACCATATCAACTAGGTCATAACGATCTGGATCATATTCGTCATTGATCCTTAGAAAAAACCGCATCTCGTTGAATTCGGGTGGCATGACTTTGCTAGAGATATGATCCCGACGAATGCGGAAACTAGCACCAATCGTAAAGCGGTGCCGCTCCATATCCTGTAAAGAAGCTTCGCGCAGGATATCGTTGATACGGTTCCAATCCCTCACTGTTACGACAACGAACTTGATATTGCTGTCCGACTCAAAAACGCCGCCCTTGGGAGCATTTTCAAAGTCGAAATCAGGCCGAAACCGCAGATCATATTGGCGGTTTTGGTAATTCTCGACGCGGGTTAGATCAACCCCAAATCCGATTCCCAGAGTTTTGTTTGGTTCAGTCATTGTGACAGCCTTCGCATACTGGATAAACAATGCCGCAACTGCACTTGCCATATTCGCCGCCGCACTCACCGCAGAAAAAACCAACCTCAGTGGTGGTGTAGTATTGATCGCATTCAGTGCAGCATTCGCGGAGTTTCATTAGGCGCTCAGGAGGCTTTGCTTAAACTCCCTAATGTTATGGGTTCCGTCCGTTTCCCAGATGTGCTTTGCTCGCTCCAAAGCTTCCTCTGGGCTATCTTTGAATTCACCTCGATAAAGTTCTCCCGTAGCTCCGGTCACCTCATTAGTGTAGGTAATAAGAGGAAGATACAAAGTGCCAACATGGCGAATAACAAAATCAACAGTGGGTAGCATGATTATTCCTTTTCTTTACAAAAGAGCGTTGAGCGTTGAGCTTAGTTCGGAACACTCATCCCAATTTGCCGCAGTTCTTCGACGGTTAGGGTAAATTCCTCGCTGGAATCCATCAGTCCTTCGTTCATACACCAAGGATTATAGCCCTTTAGCTCACAGAAAGCATCCCAATCACCGCGATCAAGAATTTCACGAGCAGTAACGATGATTTTCATGCGTCGAACTTAGAGCGTAGAGCGTTGAGCGTAGAACGTTGATCGCTGCCATAATGCCCACCAGCACCTACATATGCCAATGAAAGCCACGCACATCGGAGCGACACAGGAGCCAAACCCCAAGGCAAGGCTACGAAAAACTGTGTTTGCTCGTGACGATGATTGTGTTGACAACGATCAACGTTCTACGCTCAACGCCTTTTGTTTGTAACCCACCCGGTTGCTTCCGGCCTAGACAGGTTTAGAGCCTGGCTGCTGTCATCACCTTTTGGGAGATGTGTGGGCATTGGGATGAACAGCATAACAGATTTGATAAACCTGTCAAGTCAGCTATCGCCAGCGCCTATGGTCTTCCCAGATATAACAGTAATCCCCATTACGAGAGCGATCACTGCTGCCCCACCTGTAGCCGCCAAAAATCAGGTCTTCGCCATCGTCGGTAAGGCAAACGTAGCTGGTATAATTGGGGTGACTACCGCCGTAGCTGAAACTCAGGGTCTCATAATCACACGGCGCTAGGACAGTGATTTTCTCAGGCCCAAAACGCGGGCCTGACACAGGTAATAGCTTGTTGTTCTTGAGCATATCGAATAGCTCTTCACGACTCACCCGAACCAGTTGAGTCTTGTAAGCTTCGATGTAAGCTTGTTCAGCTTGCTCTAGTTCAACCCGCTTTAGCTCGACAGAAGCGCGGGCATGCTGCACCTCAAGACTATCAGCCACTAAGCAGCCCGCTTTCGGTTATAGTTATAGCGCAGTTCCTGCCACCAGAAAACGGCTCGATCAATTCGACGCTCGATGCCTCGCTGAATTTCTTCCATCCCGACCAGAAATCCAACAACAACACCAATGAGAAGAGCGATTACATGGCTCAGCAGGGTCGGGCTTAGAAACCCGAGGACGATGAGCAACCCAATAAAAAATATTAGTGCGCCCCAATTCCGAAGAGCACGACGAACACGGCGCATCATTCGTCCTCAACCTCCGGATGGACCGGACCAGCACCCAGAGCCTTGAATAGCGCATTGGTGGCGCGCTTGCCGTCCTCGGGCGGGCAAAGCCGGTCCACCAAATCGCTCTTGTAGTGCTTTTCAGGGTAGGTAATGCCCTTTTGGTCGCACATCTCCTGTAGCTGCTTCTTGGTCTTGCGCATCAGCAGGACGCGAGGGTTAGTCCAAGTATAACTTGCCATTGTTTATGCCTTCCACAAACGTTGTTTTGGATCCATAGTGCAGTAGATATGTCCCCAGCCAAGACTAATACTGGCATAGAGAATACCGCAAGGGCCAGGAAAGCGATATGCTTTGGCCCACTGACCACCCTTAAGGGGAACAGGAAAACGTCTACCTTCCCAGCGAGGGAAGCTAGACCAGCCGAGGTAAAACCTCCGACCAAACAGAGTGAAATCAAGTAATCTCACTGAAGCCTTGTTATGGATTTAGTGCTGTTGGAACGTGAGCAATTTCAACTTGAATAACACGAGCGCCCAACTCTTGTAGACGGCCCCAAATAAAAGGCCCCCAGCGTTCAACTGCGAATTTCTCACACTGGCTGACAGTATTGCGGGCTGTAAAAGGCAAAATATCACCATTGCCATTAAGAACAGCGGCAGCGATTCGGATCTTTCTATCGGTCTTGCCTAACATTCGCTCTAGCTCAGCAGCATATCGCTGCCAAGCCTCTACGGTCCCTTCCGCAACGGCCTTACGGCAATAGCTTTGCAGAACAAGATCACTCATCAAATCCCTGCGGTTTGAAACTGCTGGGCCTTAACCCGCCCTGCAGAGGTAAGCGCGATAGCGGTCGTGGTGACCCGCAGCCAGCCCAGCCGCTCACCAACATTGCTGATGACACGATAAGCATCAATGTCGTGCCCCAGGGCCAAGTAAAGCAAGCTAGCTTGCATGGTTTCACCAGGCTTGGTGGTCTCGGCAAGAGCGCTCATCAAGGCAGCCAACCGAACGATAATAGTCTTTTTGTCCACTGCTGCGCTCCGCTAGATATGGCGCAATCCTACCGCATTTTGATGAAGCTGTCAAGCTATCTCAAAAGGGCAAAAAACTCTCCACTTGTTTTTGATAAAATCAAGAAATGGCTGAAATTAATCCAATTGGCATTGATCAAACTACAGGACAGCAACGAGCTGTGGAAGCAACAGACTCAGTTGTTAACAATATTGGAAACCAAATCAGCTTGGCTGCTAAATGGGTTGGTGATTATTCAGGCGGAGTTAATAATATCCAGACTGTTTTTCCTTGGGACTCTCCAACAAGATTACCCAACCCCACCACCTTGCCTCAAGGATTAGGGCGTGGCGGTGTTGATTTCTCTCCAAACGGTGAATATATGGCAGTTGGCTTTACTTCTTCGCCTTTTATTAATATTTATCAGCGAGTTGGTAGTGGATTTTATAAACTTCCAGATCCGGCTACACTTCCGACAGGAGGCGCTAATCATGAAGCAATGGCTTGGTCCCCTAATGGTGAATTTTTAGCTGTCGGCCATTCAACAGCGCCTACCTTAACTATTTATCAGAGAGATGGCAGTACTTTTACAAAAATTGCCAACCCTGCCGTGTTACCGGCAGGGGTTAATACTGATTGCATTCACTTCTCTTCCAATGGGGAATTTATGGCTGTTGGTCATACGTCAAGTCCATTTATGACTGTTTATCACATTGATGGGACAACTTTTACCAAATTAACAGACCCAACGTCGTTGCCCGCTAATACAGTTCAAGGAATTCGTTGGTCGCCTAATGGAAAATACCTAGCTGCTGCTGTGGGTAATACTGCACCCTACTTTATTTGGTACCAAAAGATGGGTAGTGGCACCGCTGCAACGTTAACTCGTTTAGCTGACCCCGCCACGCAGCCCACAAACACAGGATTTAGCTGTGATTGGAACCCCAATGGTAAATACGTTACTTTTGGATCACTAGGCATTCCTCGGCTATCAACATATGAGGTAACGGGAAGTACCTTAACAAAGTTGCCTGATCCTGCCTCCCTCCCAAGCTCAGGTGCTTTTGAAAATGTTAGATATAGTTTTGATGGTAATTACTTAGCCGGAGCCGAAACAGCAAGCCCCTTCTTATATGTTTATCAGGTTAGCAATGGTGGGGATACCTTTACTTTATTAGATAGCCCTGCGAGCACACCTTCTGGCGGCAGAAACATTGGCTGGTCTCCTGATGGACAATTTTTAGCCATAGATGGCGATACAGGTCCGTTGCTTGATATTTATCAAACAGGGGAAACAATGCCTTCATCAGGAATTGTAGTTACTAATGGAACAGAATTGGATAGCTAGTTATTAGCTTCCAGCTAGTGTTTGACCAATAATAGTAACAATTCCGCTGCTTGGCATAGTAGCACTTGTTTGGAAATTACGTAGATAAGGTGCTGATGTTCTAAACACTGTTATATATTGTTGGTCAGGGCTCCAGTCCTGATTAACGCTAACACCTCCCGGGGTAGAAGCAGGGGCATCTAACAGAGTAAAGGTAGTATCATTTCTTTGATAAATGCTTAAAAAGTCTGCAGCACTACTAGTAACAGCTAAGTATTCGCCACTAGGAGAAAAGCTACAACGCTGAGGACTTCCAACTAACGAAGCTGGGGCCGTTAAGCGTGTAAATGTAGTGCCACTCCTCTGATAAACAATTAATCGTTCAGCATCAGCTTGATCAACGATAGCTAAGAATTGGCTGTCTGGTGACCATGAAACGCTTCTTGAAGAACTTGCTCCACTCGGCAAGCTAGCCGGGTCTGCTAATTTTTCTAGAGTTGTTGGGCTTGTTAGTTGATATATTGTTAGCTTTGGATTGCCTCCACTAGCAACAGCTAAAAATTCACCGCTAGGCGACCAGCGACAACCATTAGCAGCAAGCGGACTTCCATTAGCCCCAGGCAAGGTTGCTGGATCATCTATTTTATTTAGAGTAGTGTTGTCACGTTGATAGACACTTAAGAAAGGAGAGTTTGTGTGGGCTGTTGCTAGTAACTCTCCATTAGGGCTCCAATCAGCGTCTTGCACCGCTCCTGTAGGTGCGCTTGCGGGGGCTGTTAAAAGAGTAAACGTGGAGCCTTCTCGCTGATAATTGAACAAAAAGGGGCTGCTATCACTGCCTGCACTTAAAAATTCTCCATTAGGTGACCAAGCACCTTGGTTACAGTTGGCAGCAGGGACGCTAGCCGGGGCGTCTAAAAGCAGTAAAGTGTTGCCAACTCGCTGATACACCTTGAGTGAAGGTGGGGAGGTACTAACATTTCCTATATAAAGGTATTCTCCGTTTGAAGACCATCGAATTCCAGTGCCATTGACGCCGGGATTACTGGCAGGGTCAGCTAAGAGATTGGGAGTATCCCAGGGGTGCAGTAAGTGGGCTTGGTTCGCACCTCCGCTGTAATCCCCGATATTCCTTACAGAGATTTGTATCTCATCGCCAATGTTATTGACTACACTGTCGTCACTGCTCACAGGTCTTTGTTGACCTGTAGTTTGATCAATACCAATCGGTTGCATATCAGCCATGCAACTATATTAGCAAATTTAAATTACCCCTGAAATGCAAATAAATAAGTACAAGCCAGCGCGGATGGCATGGTGACCATCCGCGTTGACCTTTCCATTCTGCCCTTCCCGCTTCGCGTGGGGTGCTACGCTGCCCGAAGGCACCAACTACCTAGGCCGGGGTCGCCAATCTAAGGGTGTTGGGATTTGTTCTGTTGCTCTCTTAGAAACGGGCCGTGCTCACGCGCGGGAAAGTCAGGTTATGGCCCTTGGGGGTAATCCCAAACAAGCTACCAGCGTTGTTGCCTTCGTCGTCACTGCTGGGATAGAGCACCGTGCCGTCATCCAGCGTCAGGACTAGACTAGAAGCGCGCCAGCCGTGGGCCTGGGCCTCTTCAGGGCTCAAATAGCGAACGCTCTTGATGGAACGTCCGACTAGTCGTTTGTTAGCTTGCTCGGTGTGGTGCTCGATGACGTTCATGCTGCCCATTTTATCGTTTTGGGGATTCCTGTCAAGACTGCTCGGAGTCTTCTTCCAAAACCGTCTCCAACCGCAGGATGGTAGGGTTAGAAAGATGATGGGTTTCGCAAGACAGGATGGTTGCGTTGGAGTAGGGCTTAGTAGCGATGACCTTGGCTGCCTGAAAGCTAGGAGCCAGGATGACCAGCCGAACATGCTTGGTCTTGCCATCTCGGGTAGGATGGGTCAGGGTGATGTTATACCCCGACAAGGGCTGCTCCTGACCCTCATGGTCGCGGCGAAACACCCCCGGATGGTTGGCGCGCTGGACCAACCGTTCCAATTCCTGCATTACGTGCATGATTGCCTCTACCGGGGCTGCGGACCCAAGCCCATCCAGCGATCAGCCAGCAGGGCGGGCCAAGCCCAGAGCAGGGTGGAAATGTAGTCGATGCGGCTCATGGAAAACTTTCTGCTGCGTAGTGCGTAGAGCGTAGATCGTTGAGCGCAGTATATCTTATCCCTGCTGCTTGTCAATCTTTGTTGAGCGTCAAGACAATGCCGGGAACCGTCCCGTTGACATCGTTACGCTCGACACCGCCCAAGCGCCCGCAGCGCCGCAGAGTTTGGGCGTCGTCATCTTGAAAGTTTCCGCGACCGTTGCGGATGGAAACGCTCCTGTGGCTGCTGCTGTAGTAAGCGCTAGCAACCTCGGCACCCGGCTCATCGCGGGCCTTGTTGGCATCCCACCAGAAAACCTCGGCGTCACCAAAGGTGTGGTCCACTAGCTCTTCGCGGATGCAGCCGTTGAGCAGGGTTTGGGCTTCTTCTAGCGTCAGCACGTTGTCACTCATGCCGAGATTTTAACCATCCAACCCTGGTTGTCAAGTCATCTAGTATCTAAACTCGGGAGGTTCATCACGCTGAGCAGCAGCATAAGCGCCGAGAGCACGCATATTATCAGGAATAGGAATTTCAACCAGAGCTTCAATGTTTTGAGCAGGTTCGGGCTCTAGTTCCCATTCATCTTGAATTTCGCTTTCAACATCAGCCATATAGCTGAAAGCGTATTCAGCATAATTAAAGCTTTCCGTTTCTTCAACTTCAACCCCATCTTCCACCCATCGTTCTCGGGAATTAGGAGAATCAGTGTAGTTAAAATAAGCAACTACCTTAGCAGGCATCTTTTCAAATTGCTGTGGATTAATCCAACTATCCGTATCAATATAAAGTGCTGTAAGCTGGCCAGTTAAATGTCGGTCGTGGCTGCCATACAAGTTACTGGTTGCTAAAAAATTGTTGCAAATATTCCTGACACTATCAATAAACTGCAGAACGGTTTCATCGCCAATGCGCAGATCTATTTGGGGATAATTTGCTAGTAGAAAACGGATTTGATCATCAGCCCAGACACGTCCTCGGTAGTGTGATAATTCCTCTCGAAGCTCACGAGGCAGAAGATGTTCACTCCCGTTATCAAGTGGATAATTCCATTCCGGTTCACTTCCCTGACTCATCCAATCAACTAAATCATCGCTAAAATCCATTTGCTCGGCCCAAAGTCGAGCATCAGGCTGCAGTAGGCGTTGCTGCCCCTGCATAGCACTAAGTGGCGTAACTAACGCATTAACAGCATCACAGATGGCTATTGCTTGTTGCCGAGTAAAGGTGGGATGCATGTATAAAAATAAAAACTCATCAGCACTAACAATATTGTGATCTATCTCTAAGGTATCAGCAGGAGGAAACACAAGTCCTGCATCCGCGAACACTTCTTCTAATATCTGCATTCGATGTGGAATATCGTGCCAATTATCTGCCTCAAGCCCCCAAGGACCAAAAATGTCCTCCCCTCGATCTTCTAGATTGATGGTTAAATAGATGGGTTGCAGCGGAATATCTCGTTCTGATAGCCTCCCACTTGTTTCAAGAAGATTTAAGGGTGTTTGAGTCCGAAGATAATGATGCAATAGTGCTTCAAATGCTTCAGGAGTGCTTTCAGCGCGATACTGCCGGATCAACTCTCGTAAACGAATATCAGCCATAGGATTATTCTAACAAATGAGCCTAGGGGCGTGCATATCCCATAACAGCAAAAATATCCTGTAATTCTTCGTGACCATCTACGAAATAATCTTCAAAATGGATATAAAGTTCGTGCCCAGCCTCAGCCGTTTTCCCTGCCTCAAAAAGAGTAATGATTTGGTGCATCCGAGCTACTAGTGTCGATAAATGAAGAGCAAAAACAATGTCTTCTTTTTTTTCGTTGGTGTTACCTACAATTTCCTCAATTTCTTCTACAGTTAATTCAGGACTTTGTTCAGCAATCTGCTGCCTACGCTGCTGCTGCCGCTGAGCATAATCAATGGTTTCAATAGCACGCTCAAACTGTTCGTGATCTTGTTTTATTTTTTCTTGATATTGCTTTAGCTGCTCAACGTAAGGGCGCAAATCAACGGGAGTAAGGCACTGTTCGCAGAGATATGGAATAGCGCTATCAGCATCCTCACTGCCGATGGCCTTTTCCAAAGCAGCAATGTATCGATGCAACGTGTAAACATCGCCGGGATTGAGCGCTACGGCTCGTTTTAGTAACCGTAACTGATCGTCCATCAATTATCCGCCAGCGCGGAGAAGAGTAATATGCCGATTCAATGCGACATTCATCTCTTCCGTACCAATCGGCGTGTTGCTGCTCTCACGTTCCAAGGCTGCAGCAAGGTTTTGATTTAGCGTCAGTAGTTCTTCTGCAAACTCGATATTGAGATGATTGCTATCAACGCTGCCTGCGTTAATGAAAATACGCAGTGCGGCGTGAAAACTGCCCAGCAAGTGTTCAGCAGGAGCGGCCTTGGCTTCCCAATCTCGACGCTTTTGTTCTTGGAGCCGCTTCAAATCCCGATAAAGAGCCTCGCTCATTGAGAACCCATCTTGACATCAGTCTGTGCCTCCAAGTGGTCGGTAAAAACCCGATACCCACCGGCGATATTCCACGCCGTCCAGCTATCCAGAGGAAGCGAATTGATAAAGCCAAAACGCTCGTCTTCATCAATCTCACCCTCTTGATGGGCTTGGTTAATGGTGTCCATTAACTGGTCAAGCAAGCTGGCGGCTCGCAGCAAGTTAGGAGTTTGTTCGGGATGTTGATCTTCCATTAAAGATTCCTAGCAGCTTTAGTAGCATCGTTTTCGCGGCCAATGAAGATTACAACAAGGATGTCTAGGCCCCAAGCCATAACGCCGGGGAAATAATATGCAAGGGGTGGTCCCATTAGGGTCAGAATGGAAGGTAAAACATAAGCACCCCATTCAATGGCGTATTCACTTGATGTCCCGCTTGTCAAAATCAAAATGAAGGGGCAGATGATAGTGAGTAGTAGACATCCAAAAATGCCTGCTACTACAAACATTCGTTCAACGCTTTCTCTGTCCCCACGCTTCATTAAAAGGTTTGTTCTAGTTCAGAAATGGGTTTGTAGGTGTCAGGAACGTCGCAATTGCGTGGAGCGATGAATTCGATGCCGAAAGTGCGCTTGTAGTATTGGCCTGCGTAGTGCTTGATTTCGATATCGCTGTCCTGTAGCTCAGGAAAATCCTTCCTGGCTTCGGCCACTAGCAGATTGATATAAGCCAAGTTTGAGCCATAACGGCGGGTTCGGATAACGCAGTGACGCCCCTTGCTGCGGTTAGGCGTCACCTCCCGAATAATAAAAAGGTTATTCACTTAGGCCCCTAGTAGTTAGCAATAGCACCGCAGAAACCGCAGTAATGTTCGTGGCCATGTTTGCACTCAGCGTATTTGCTGATATGAGCCTTGGCTTGTGTCTGCAACTGGCGGGCGCGGGCGTAGACCTCTTGAGAAAGTTTGCGCCTATCATCGCTATTGATCGTTGGATGCAAATAAACGCAATCCGAATAGTTCAACACCTCACCCTGCGGCCCCTGAAGCCAAAAAGCCTCAGTTCCCACAAACTGACGCTGCGACGGCGCAGAAGCACGGGCTTTAATTCCCAAATCGCTGCCCATAAACATCAAATGGGTGATTCGCAACTCGGCAATAGCTTCCCGATAGAAGCCTGCCATCTCTTTGCTGCAATTGGTCATCCATACCAATCGCTTTCGCATATCGCTGGCAGGAGGGGTTTCCTCGGGAGAAGGGTAGCGGTTCACGGGCTCAGCAATGGGTTTTGCAGCGGGCTCGCGATTGCACTCGCAACGATGGCTGTTGGGGTTAGCACGGCACGCCCAGCAGGATTGCGCTAGCATCTGAGCCACGTCCTGCTCAGCCCGACCCGCAGGACCAGTGAAAATGTTGCGGATGTTGTAGGCGTAGCTCATGGCATCTCCGAGAAAGGAAGGGCAGTTTAGCAGAGATAAGAACAGTTGTCAAGTTGTCCAGTCGGTGACGCCTTCACGGACAGCACGAGTTAGGTCTTGCATGTTGGTTATGCAGGGATCGTGCTCGGGGCTGCCCTCATAAATAAAGGTTTCGTCATAATGGAGAAGCTCGGAAGCATCGCTATTAGGATTAATTGCGTACCCATCAACTGTAAGCTCTAATGCGGGACACCCAGGCTCGAAAAAGGTTTCCCAACTAACCTCGATAACCCCATCCCAAGTATCCCAGACAGGAAAATACTCTCCATCATATTCCCATCCCGGGGGACTAATGCGCATCTCAACATGAATACGAGGATGCAGAGCACCCTCTACACGGGCTCTAAAACCATCTGCGGTGTGTTCAAAACTCTCGACCGTATCACAAGCAAGAGCCGTTTGCAAGCCTTCAGGAGTAAAAATCGGCTGTCCGGTTCTAAGACAAACCCGCAACAAATCCTGCCAGTCTTCTCGGCTGTTACTAGCTTGCCAACGACGCAGTGCTGTGCGATATTGCTTATCAGACATATGCTAATTTTAGCAAATTGCTACCCAAGCTGGCGCAATTGCTGGCCGACTCGTGTCAACTCTTCCTGAACTGCTCGGGTAGCAACCTCATGGGCTGGTCGGTCAATATCACTAAGATCGCACTTTCGATCTTCCAGTTCTCTGAGCCTGACTCGCAGCAATCGTGCAGATTCAGTTAGTTGCGTGCGGCGAGTCATATTGCTTCCTGTGCTTCCTGCTAGTTTTGCTGGTTTCGCTGATGTAGCCGACGAATGGCCTTGATAGCCGACTCCATCTTTATGCGGGCCGAACTGTTATCACTGTGAACAGTAATGGTCTGGGGCGGGATGAAGCCGTTAAGGGCAACCTCTTGCTCCAGCCATAACAGTACAGCATACCCATTGCGCTGATCGTTGTCAAGATCACCTAGGTCATGGTCAAGACTGAGATGGGTGACCTTGCCAGGATTGGCCTGCAGTAGCGTGATAACCTCTTCTGGCCAATAGCATCGAACCCATCCATCAGGGGTAGGTCGAACATCGTCCAAATAGATTTTCATCGCTTTCGGCCTCGGGGCTTTTGCTTGGTCAAATGAAACTTATTGCAAATGGGGCATTTGTAGGCCCGTTTTTTGGGAAATCCATATTTCATAGAGCCGCGCAAAGCAAAATTCTGCGCGGCTAGTCGAGTTTCAAAGGTTTTCTTGCCTTCGCATATTACGGTTTGCTTGCACTTTTGCAAACCGTAACGGCGACGATGTCGAGCAACAAAATCAGGTTCGGGCTTACTCACCGCATTCGCCGTTGGATGGCAGAAATATCAGACAAAGCGTCTTGCAAGTTGGAAACCGCACTTTCAAGCTTTCGGAGCGGCTCAATTTCCTTGCGCAAAGCCTCAAGTTCCATGATGAGGCTGATCCGGCTATGCTGTCGGTTATACCAAAGGGCAAGCAAATACTTTAGCGTTTTGCTAGAAATCCCATGACTCATCATGCCGGTAGTGGTCTCAAAAGTAATGCCCGGATACTCCTGCTCTAGCCAAGACCACCACTCAGCCGGGGTATGCCAGCCTTCGGCTTTACTAAAGACATCTGGGGCAAAAACATAAACAGTCCCGCCATCCTCTTGCATTTGCAGCAAACGGGCTTCTACTTGCTCGATTTCAGCCTCATCGAGAAAGCCTGTCCACATATTAGAATCAAAGGAACTGCTCATATTAGCGCTCGTCGGGGTATAGGCCATCCTCGGGATCGTAGTCGGTCATCTCGATATCAGCCTTAGTGTTCTCATAGAGGAAATCACCCAGGGAGATGAACAACTCACCGCGCCGCAGCTTGCCGCACAACTCGACTGGCGACATCTGGCTAACATCGACACGCTTGCTGTCGATATCAGTGGCCTCGGTAACGTTAGCTCCGCGAATCCAGCCGCTAAAGTTGAAATCGATACTAGGCATTGCTGCTATTCCTTGTCCGGGACTGGTTCTAAGTGGGTTAGCTCGCAGGTGCCGACCGAAAAATCAAAGCCGCCGACTAGGGTTTCATCTGGCCACGCAGCTTCAAAGATGCAGTGCGTTTCACCTAAAAATTCAACAATAACAACCTGTTTGCCCACAGCAATCTCTCGACCGCTGTCATCGGTCAAGGTTTTACGGGCAAGAACATCCTGATAAAGCTGAAACGGCATGCGTTGAACTTAGAGCGTTGAGCGTAGGGGAAAGAGAGGATTTGCACCCCTGCCTCCGTGGTGAATTGCCTTGCTCTCAATTATCCCGCAGCTTTAACCCGGCTGCGGGGGAGCATAGGGTCTTCCCGACCCGGCAAGCCGGGGCTCTATAACCCGACTCACAGTATCCTGCTATTGGACCACTTTCCCGTGTTGTGAGCCCCGATCTTAACTTTTCTTCCCGTGTTGTCAAGACAACTCAATTCGGAACTAGCTGTCGGCATCGCGGCTTGTCTGAGCTAAGGCATTGTAGTGTTTAGACCTAAACGCCTGTCAAGCTTCCCAAAGTGTTGCAAATCCTAGGCAATTAGTCACAAGTAGGAAGGTTTTAGAACACCTACGCCATCCCGGCAAAGATTTCTTGCAGTAATACATCAAGGCTGGGATCGTGCGTCATTCCTTTGCTGGCTAATAGGGAGGTAATGGTTTCAGCCTCTACCACTCTATCGGCTTGATAAATATTAGACTCTAGCTCACCCAGCTTTTGCTTTCGCGCCCAATTATCAAGATTGCTGTCTTGTTCTAATCGGTTGTGAGACTGCCAGATCCCTTTATCCGTGATAACAACGCAAGGATTTTTTAATCCAAAGGGGCATTCGGGATTAATCATTGGTGTTGAAAAGACAAAGTTTTTTGCGTTCATATTTACCTCGGCAACTAATTTACCGACAGGGACAACAAGAAGCAAGTGTCAACGGCTAAACCAATGAATTCATAGTGTATTTGGCCAATACCCATCAATTTTATTTTTTTAATTGTCACACGCAGACGCAGGCTTGTTATTATGTTGGCATGAATGAGCACTTAAAAAACATTTTACTAGGTAGCAGTACTTGGCTGAGATTAACCGGCCAATTCTGTCAACAAACTGCGGATGAATTAACATTATTTGTGGAGTCTCTGGAAGATCAGCCGGAACCCGAACCGGAGCCAATCCCAGAACCGGAGCCCGAACCGGAACCGGAACCGGAACCTGAGCCCCTGCCCGATACTAGTTACTTTGATGAGCAATATGGTAACTTAGGAACAACTAAGATATTTGTCTCATCGAGCACTGGATCTGATAATAACAATGGCTTAACCGCAGATGAACCTGTCAAGACAATAGCTAAAGGCATTGCCCTGTTGCGTGATAACAGCAGTGATCAACTGCTATTTCGTCGTGGAGATAGTTGGGTTGGTGAAACTTTTGGCAATCTAGAGCTAAGTGGCAAGAGTGCTGCTGAACCCATTGTATTTGGCGTCTACGGTGAACGCGGCGCTGCAAGGCCCCTATTTAATACCGTTCAGGATAGTGCTATTAACACCTATGATCGTAATAGCCGTCCAGCCCGAAAAGTAAGCCACCTAGTATTTGCTGGATTGCATTTCATTGCTGGAGGGCGGGTTCCTGGCAGCGCTGGATTTGATAGCAGCCGCAGTCCTGCAGCTATTCGGTTCTTACGAGGAACTGATGGTATTGTGCTGGATGATTGTCGATTTGAATATTACCACACCAATTTGATCTTCCAAACTTACAATGGCACCGTACTGAAGGATATAACCATCAAAAATTGCTGTGTTTTCAATGCCTATTCTCATAGTCCGAACAGTGGGCATAGTCAGGGCATTTACGCTAGCGGTATCGATGGATTAACCATTACCGATTGTTTGTTTGATAACAACGGTCTTAATCATGATGCACCCCTATCAGAACCAACTATTTACAATCACAACCTTTACTTACAAAAGAATTGCAGCAATGTAACAGTTAGGCGCAATGTTATATCGCGAGCCAGCAGTCACGGATGTCAAATCCGCCCAGGTGGCTTAGTTGAGGATAACTTTTTCTGGGAAAATCCCATTAACCTGTTAGTTGGTTATGATGATCCGAACATTTCTGCTAATGTAATTGGTAATGTCATTGCGGGAGGAACTAATATCAGTGAAGAGCTACCACGAGTTTGGGGGATTGAATTCAAAAACCAGAATCCTCCTAATGTATCGTTGACTAATAACTTAGTTGTTAATAGCCACCATGTAAGCCCTAACAGCCGTTCTATTGAAGATAAAACAGCAGTCGCCTACAGTGGCAACATAGCTCATGCGTGGCCGCCGCTAGGTCGTTTTGACGATGTTAGAGCGACCTATGTCAATCCAAACATTACCACTGACAGTGCTAAATTATATGCCGCTATGAGAAACCATAGCCAAGATAATCCAACAGTGAGTGTTGATGAACACATTGCCCGTTATCGCCAAGCTTTTTCACGAGCTTAAAAACGGTTAAAAATCTGCCCCTTGACTTTTATTGAGGGGCAGTTATCATTTCTCTGTTTTCGCCCAGTTTTCTGAGTGTATTGGGACTCAGGTAGGGCCTCTAGGAGAGATGGTGAAGCGGGTTATAGATATCATAGTGGCATTGGCAGCAATTTTACTTTGCTTGCCATTGCTCGTAGCATGTGGGACGGCAGTTAAGCTTTATGACGGTGGTCCTATCATGTATAAATCAACACGGGTCGGAAAGCGCGGTAAACATTTTAAGATGTGGAAACTCCGCACTATGCGAGTTGATGCTGATCGAATGAGGAAGGAATTAGTTCCTGATGATACCATTCGATTTAAGATGAAACGGGATCCTCGGATAACGCTACCGGGTCGCTTTCTTCGTAAAAGCAGTATTGATGAATTGCCACAGTTGCTTAATGTCTTAAAAGGTGATATGAGCATCGTTGGGCCAAGACCTCCTATTCCAGAAGAGGTTGCCAAATATAATGAAAAACAGCGGTTGCGTCTGGAAGCTGAGCAAGGTATAACTTGTTATTGGCAAGTTATGGGTCGAAACAATCTAAGCTTTGAAGAACAAGTTGATCTTGATATCAAATACATCCGCGAGCAGAATGTATTGACGGACCTCAAGATCTTGCTTCAAACCGTCCCGGCTGTTCTAATGGCTCGGGGTGCCTGCTAACAAAACAATTCATAGCATCGGAGAGAGCCCCATCCTCTAGGATGTGGCTCTTTCTTTTTTCTTAATTTTTTAATACAATTTCTTTATGAGAAAAAGAAAGTCTTCTAGACGAACTAAACAAAGCCCAAAGCGCAGAACTGCCGCAGCAAAACGTCAAGCTAAAATCAAAAAGCGATTAAAAGCAACTGGCGTTAAGACAAAGCGGTGTAAAGGTATGACGCCAAAGGGTAAGAGATGTAAGCGAAGAACTTACGGCAGATTTTGTTCGTCTCATCAGCCTAGCAAGCAGCGCAGACGCAGACGGCTCAGACGCAGACGTTAAAGTGACACCGGAGAAACCTTCGTTCGTCATAGGGGCATGAGCAAACGACGCAGACGAAAGCGCAAGCGTAAGCCCGACGCCAAAACCCTCTTAGGCAGGGCTGGCCCGCATCACGAGACGAGTCCTATGGGCCACGCTACGCGGACTAAAAGCCGCAAAGAGCGCCAGGCCCAGCTTGATCGCAAGAGTAAGATCAATGGCTGGCGGGATTAGGTAATCTCAACCTCTTTAACAGTCAAGATGCCGTATTCGGCACCCCAATCGTTGTGGTAGCTGTCAACAATCTCTTGAAACTCCCCCCGATTGAAATGCTGTTTTAGCTTCTGGTAAAAATTATATTGATATTGCTCATCCTCACTCCATTGTTGGTAGGGGCCGTGAACACGAATCATTTCCTCAAGCGAAAGCTCTTTATCATCTGGATAAACGTTGCTTTTGATGATATCAAGGAAATATTGCGCGGCAGCACGCCAAGCGCCGATTTCATCCCAGCAACGACCTAGTTCGACACCAATTGCAAGCTGAAGCCCATCGAAGGGAATATAAAAAGCTTGCCAGAATTTAATGGGCTCGTTGCCGACGCCAGCTAGCCGCTCTAGTGCAGCGATATAGCGTTTTTGGGCTTCGGGATCGGTGCTCATAGCTCGCCGTAATTCTCGCAATTCTTGGTCCATGTTACTCCAAAATCAAGTGCGGCAGATCATTGATAGTGACCATAATAGGCCCACTCCAAGCACCGCTTTCTAGACCGGGCAATTCACTCCAAATAGCCCGACGCCTAATTTCATCAATAGCAGTATAAAAACCATCGGTATCAACCGTGGTTTCTGCTTCGGTATAATATTTACCAGTTTGTTTGAAATACGTTAGCTTAACTTTCATAATACCTACTTAATAAAACAAGTGACTGTATAGCTAGGGTCTGCATATGAGTGCTGAGGTTCTTCGGGACGCCAAATATAAGCCAGTTCAGCGCCTTTATGAAAGGTATCCTTAGTGAATGGAATGCGCCGCCATTTTACGGGCTTGTTGGGTTTTTTATACCGCCGATAGGTGGCACACTTTTCATCGATGATATTGACAGCTTCGTCAAAAGAAAAGTACAGGCCGAGGATCAGTGAATAATCAAAATAATTTTCCTCAACAACATAAATATCAAGGCAACCGGCGCGCTTTTTAAGCTCAATCAACCGGCGTTCAGCACTGGCGTCGCCATTTTTGGCTAATCGCTCATATTCGCGTAACAAGATCCACAAAGCCTCTTACTAGATAAAAAAGTGGCCCGTATTCGGTGGGCCAGACCGGCTATGAGCACAAGCGTCTAGAATTGTGTCATCATAACGGAAGGTGTCGAGTAGTCGGAACCTTCTCGCAGCACCAGCGTAGCTGTCTCCTGGCCGAAGCCTGCTGCCTATGTTTGTTTTACCACACCTTCCGTCCCTGTCAAGCGGGCCTCCAGCTTAGCATTACTTGTTTTTACCCAATCGTCTGCCAGAGCGTAGAAAAAGCTGCGCATTACTGCTTGCTCTTCAGGCAAATCGCGATGGATTTCATCGCCAGCATCATAAATATAGCTGGTCATACAGCCGATAATAAAACCGGCTAATTCCTGCGCATTAGCGGGGGCAGCTTCATTCATGCCCCATCCCTCAGGATCCAGCATGATCTGTTCAGCCAGTACCACCATGCGAGGCCCAAGAGCATCACGTATTAGTGTTAAGGCATCTGCGACTAGAGCATCCCTCATATAAATGCCTTTAGTACATAGGCGTTGAGCGTTGAACGCTGAGCGTTGCCACTTTTCTACATCTACCGCCGCGCGCCTGCTCAAACATACCCGGTATCATGGACACGCTGCTGCAGACAACGAGCCCAGCTTAACCTGGCAGGGAGCAAGGGTTGGTTTCGAGGGGAACCTTTATGACAACGCCCAACGTTCAACGCTCAGCGCTATTTGTGTTGTGCGCCCATTGTAGCAATGGGCCGGGAGTTGTCAAGCTGTGGTGGGAAGAGGCTTTTCTACCCAATCGGGCCACTTGCCAGTGAGAGCGCGGACTAGCCGTTGTTCGGCCTCTTGTGCGTAATCGAGGTTGTCGTCCCAGCCTTCGGGGCGCTGCACCGGGATGTCACAGTTGAGGATGAACCGCTCAGCCGCATAGATGACGGGAGCAGCATCGAAATCCCCTTGCATCCAACTGGTGCCCCTACCTCCGCTACCTCCATCGGTCAGCTTCCAGTAAGCATCGATTTCACCGATGCAAAAGCCGTTGACCTCATCGTGGTAAAAATAAACCGTCACCTCGGGCAAGGGAGCCTCGTAGGTGCTCAGAATGACGTTGCGTAGACGCTCTAGACGACTGGCCAAAACGAGATCATCGGTGGTAGTCTGCATACGCCCTTCCTGTTAGAGTTGGTCTTGCAGTATACTCATGCATCTTGCGGTTGTCAAGGTTGCGAGGTATTTTCTTGGCATTCACAGGGTAGCGGCCCACACTCCGGGTCGCAGGGCTCGCCTTCCATGAAGATGTTTTCCGTTAGGCAGCGGCGAGTATGCCCGTAATACTGGATCTTTCCACAATGGGGGCAAGTTTCGATGCGAATGATTTCGGTATCCATTTAGCTTGCCTCAGCCGCGATTTCGTTGTCAGCCAGCGGATACCAGTTACCCGACCAGCGCGTTTTCAGTTCAGCACGACACTCCCGGTAATCAACCCCGTGACGAAGCGGGCTGCGAGAATCCATGATGCTGCCGCGATACCAAGGCACCTTGACCGTAATTTGATACAACATTCGGCCCCAGCGCCCCACTTTGATATCCAAGTGCTCGGCGTCCTTGCGGCGCGGCTTACGAATACCAAATTCGTCCTTGAGTCGCTGGCACCAACCGCGAGCATCAGCGGTGGTAATGATCTGTAGCCGATATTCACTGGAACGAATCTCTCGGCAAACAGCCCGCAACCGACCTGTCCGACGATAGGTTTCCGCAATGGCTGAGAAAATATCAGTTCCCGCCTTGTGCTCAGCACAGTTCTTACGAACGCATGGATTACCCGTCAGGCTATCCGCTCGGTGCCCGAAGACTGCACAGATATCATGGTCGCGAAACCTTTGCTGACAACGGGCACAACTGGTGACCTCGCGGCCATCGGCGTCAAACTCGTATCGAGTTGAGTTGGGGTGGGAGCAAGCATCAGCCTCGCGGTAATCGCAATCAGGATTGCGGCAAACCCGGCCTTCGGGGGTGATATGCAAGAAATGCATTCCCTGGCTGCAAGCATCGTTGCGCTCCAGACGAGCACGACATCCCATATGCGTAATTGGATTGTTCTGATAACTCTCCAATTCGTCGCGTAGCTCGTTGCCCAAATCAATATCACCGCCAAAATAGGCGTCATTCATCCGACGCTGTAGCTTGCGCTGGGACATCAGATCAAGGCCGGGGCGGGCGCACCAATAAGCCAAATCAGCTTGCCAAGGATTGTAATACCAATGATGATGACCGCGCTCGCACAGGGTGCGAGAATCATACATTTCATTACCGCATTGGCAGCAGCCAGCATCTTCGTGAGAGTGCTTAAAATCCTCAGCCATAATAATCTGGCCCGTATTGAGGACGTGAATGCCCATCCGGCATTCCATATAGCTAACCTGCTCGGCAGCGGTTTCGTCGCCTGCCAAGGCTCGGCGTTGCAATTCTCTGAGTCTGCGGTCCACGGCTATCCCCCGTTGCTTTCCAAAGATAGCATTTCGGCGGAAGCTGTCAAGACTGTCTCAGATAGCTTTGGCAAGCCTCGACTGATAATGCTGGTCCAGCAGAAATTGGATGGCCTTCAATTTATATCGAAGCAATATCATTTGTTGGGCCGAGGTTAAAACTTGATCTAGTGTTCCGCTGTTGTCGGCATAAAGAACAGATCGGGCGCAGATTTGAAACTCTCGGCCTAGGGTGCCATCCAAATAAAAACGCTTTTTCTTCAGCAGCCACTTTTCATCTGTAAGGTCCGTATCCCACTCTACATCGGGAGGACAATCAATGTAATCGTCAGTTTCAGTAACATAGACCCGCAAAACACGTCGCTTTGCAACGTTGAATACAGTATCCGGCATAGAAATAATGCATTGAGCAATCGAGGGCGCACAACAAATCCGCTTTGGCATCCGTGGAATATCTAGAGTCGGATTCCACCTAGCAAACTCGTTATGGAACCGACCCGATTCGCCCAATATTGGGCGAATATCAGCCTTTGGGCCGAGGTTTTTTGCAACTACTCGATACAGTTTCATTAAAAGTTTTCGCTGATGTATTGGCCATCACTACGGCCATTGGCGTAATAGCTGACCCCGAGATTGATCCGCTTGATATCACCCCGCTTGATCCGAATGATCTCTCGCTGTTCCTTTTTGTTACGGGCATAATCGCGGCGGCCTAGCAAAACGTCGTTTTCTAGATCAACCTGTAGTGAATGGTAATCAAGACTCTGGTTTGATTTGCCAGCTTTCTTGCGAACCTCCCAATCACTTGCCCAGCGGGGCAGTCGATCAGCTTCAACACAGTGAAGATAAACATAACAGTTGCTGAATCTGATATTCTGCGTCCGCAATCGCTTGAGGAAAGTGTGCAGGCGTTGAAATTCATTTTTGGTCATTAGTTCTGCACTTTAAATTGGGTGATGGTCGATGGAACCTAGTTGGTCGCGTCCGTAACAGCCTTCTTCGTTATCAAGACATTGGCCGATGAATAGAGTTTCATGTTGCGGGGGCTGATAACCGGCTTCATCCAAAAAAGTAATTCGGAACATATGCCACTTGTCGCCGTGCATATTGATGGGGCCTAGCTCGGGATGAATGAATTCCTTGTCCAAGGGCTTGGCTTCAATATCGGCATAAACAGCGCCGCAATTATCGCTAATACGCTGAATTTCCTCAATCCATCGATTAAAATCAGGGTGAAAATCTTCATCCCGAGCATTCTCCGGTTGTGGCCACTCTTCAAACCCGTAAATGCCCTCTTCTTTGCTTTTTTGATTATTGGGTTTGTATGGATCGCTGCCCCAGCACAATTCTCCGTGACCTCGGATTTCAATCAATGGAGGTACCCGTGGAATATGAGTTGCAGTATACTGATTGTCTTGGTGTTGCCAGGTTGAGGTATATGCCTCTCGTCGCGGAATAAGAGCGTAATAAAGTGCTGGCAGCCAGGGTGCTGGGCCTTCAAGCTGCAGGGGAGCCCGTTCTAGCAAGTAAGTGCCATTAGGCGTTAGTTGGTAATTACGAAACATCTTATCAATGTGTCGATGGATAAGCCCATGACCAACAGGGAATTTTTCCTCATACAAACGATCAATTTGAGCTAGAACACAGTGGGGGCATTCACCCACACCAGCCCAACAAACTGGCTCCACATCGGCTCTTTCTGCAGCCGCGTAATAACGCATATAAGACGCCCAATCGGCGTCTTGCAGATATTGACGGTAGATGTTTTGTAGCCGCTGGTCCATTACCTTATTCTATTAAAAGTAGAAGGTGGGTCGTGAAGGAATCGAACCTCCAGCATCCCTAGATGTTACCCGCAGCCTTGCGAGCTACAGCATCTCACGCCCGTAGAGGCAGGCATGTTCGGGGCTTCCCGGCTTTACCTGCTAAGCGCTTCCCCGCCTGCGGCAAGTTCCACCCCTCTATGGCTTCGCTTGCTACATTTAGGACTAGTGCAGGAGGCACCGCCGACCCTTGTTGTTTGGTAGAGGGAAGAGGGATTTGAACCCCCACTGACCCGTTGTTACCAACGGCGCTCTATAGCCAGTTTAGCGATCTTGCCGCAAAGCAAACAGATTGGTGACCGCCATCCTGAAAGCCCCGACTACTACCAATGAGCACAATCCCATCCTAATACTGGTCAGGCACCAGGCAGGATTGCTGAATTCTTACTCTTGAGCTATTCCCTCATGTTTTGTTGTTCGTTAGTTTGTTAAGCCCCGGCTTCAATCGTCGTAGGGTCTATACCTAGCCATTCGGCCTCAAGCGGTTCGCCTCGGATATTCGCTGCTGCTGATGTTTTCCACCAACAACGCTAGGGGCTTGGGTAGCGCCTCATCATAGCTCATTAAAGCTGGTTGTTTGTGTGTTACTCGATCAGGTCGGGATCGCTGCAGTCGTGAATGATGGGCTTGTTCAGCCCGTGTGGAAAGTGCTTTTCCGCCTCACGAACGAGGATTTCCTGCCGCTCATCGATCTTGGATCCATCGGGAACCTCAACATTGATCAGGTTGATCGAATAGACGATGGTAGCGTGCTCGATCTTTGCCATTACCAGGCCCCCCGCATCGGGATGTAATACTCGTTGAAGGCATTCACCGCCTGCTGCTTGTGCGGACCCTCGTAGATGATTTCCTTCTGACCCTTCGGGTTGTAGTAGGTCACCCGGAACAGGGCCTCACCGACCTTGGCATGGAGATGGATAGCCTCTTCGGTGCCACTGCGGCTGGCATACATCTTCCACTCGTCAGCCATCCACTGGTCAAGACCAGCCACATCGATAGGTTCGGCACGTCGAGGCATTGCATCACCAGGCGTTGAGCGTTGAGCGTTGATCCCAGATCGCTTCTCCCAAGGAAGAGGCAACCCATTACGGCGCATATTGCCAATAGCAGCAGCGCGAAGGATGTGATATGGGTTCATAGCGTGTGTTGAGTAGAACGTCGAGGCAAAATCAGAGTGTTCCTAACGGCGTGCTCTGATTCTAGTCGCCTGAATACGTGATATAGTACCAAGCGCCTTCCGGCCCTCCAACCATCACCATCAACTCGACGTTCTTTGTTTGTTGAGACGCAGTATAGCGGCTTTCCTTACCTTGTCAAGCTACGTTTCTGGCCCCGCACTCGCAAGGGCACGAACAGCGCTTCTGGCTATCACTCAACAAGCTAAACCCTTCCTCACGCAGCAACTTAGTTACTCCGGGAACATGAGCCTTGCCACAAACAACTAGCTGCGTCTTGTAATGAGTCGCTTGGTGAATGATGTTACTAACCATCGTCTTATCCCGAGCAATGCTAAGACCGCCGAACAGCAAGCTGGGAAAGCCCAAGATCATAGCAACCATTTCATACCAACACCAAATACTAATATCTCAATTGGCCCCGGCTGGGAAACCAATGATTGGATGCTTGATATTTATGGCAGCCCAGAAGAAGGGTTGCGCCTTTTCTTTGATGATCTAGGCCAATTGCAGGACTTTAATGGACGGCTATCAAAACAAATTGAAGCTATGGTAAAAGAACTTTACGGGCTTTAAATTGGGCCTTTAACGTAAATTCCCGGCTCGCCTTGGAATTCATTGCCTAGCGTTTGTAGCAAGATATCCCGAGCCAGTGATATACGTTCTATCATTCCCGGAGAATCAATTTGAACGCTGTCTTCCCAAAACATCTCAATACCAATGCCAACATAGTATTTGCGTAATCTGCGGACTTTTCTGCGATAACCTTCGTTATCGGGTGCAGGTAGTTGCCAATCAACCTCTTCTTGCCGGGAATAGATAACGGCTATTTCAGGAGTATCTTCCTCGTGAACATCGGCATATTCACCAAAACGATCTACATAGCTAATAATTTTATCATCATCAAGGCCATCCCAGCCAAGTTCGTAGCCAACAAATATTAACCCTGCGTCCATAGCTTTATGATATCAAATGAGTCCGTAAAAACGGAGAATTTGCTTACCCCGCTTACAAATTCGCTTCCACTTGATCTTAAAACTGGTGCTGCTAATACCGCCAAACATGGCAGCATTACTATGCACCTCAGCAAAAGCAGTTAGTAGCAAGCTAAAGGCATCTCGCTCCGACCATTCATTGCGAAGATAATGATCGAGTTCTTTAGCCGTAACTGTATGAACCACCATATCCCAGCCGATTAGATCAGCCACCGTGCTGTGATGGTTAGTGGGATCAGCCGGGAAATGCTCGATATAAACCTCTCGGCTAATCCGAGCATGATCAGGAAAGTGGGATCGGCCCTCGGCGTCGATGGTCAAACATCGAGGCTTACCACAATCATGGTAAAGGGTATATTGCTCTAGGATATCGAGGGAATGAATACGAGAGATGATATCACTTTTATGCTGGATCAGCCAATCGGGAAGCCGCCATTCAAGCTGCGGCTCAGGGCTAATCAAATCCAGCAAGTACGCACGGACACTCTCGCCGTGCTCCCAAACACTTTGGCCGGGAGTTTGCTCGCACGCCTGCATTTGTTGCTGCAAGCGGAGCAAGTTTTGTTGGTTTGGCCGGGGTGCTTTGTCCCGGTGGCCGGGGATGTCAAGGTCGGTTCATCATTGAGGACACTCGTAAACAATGTCAAGCGCTTTACCGGAATAAACATAAATGCGCTTGACATCAGCATCAATGTTTTGAAAACGCGAAATGGTGCCTTGGCAATCAGTGCAATCGCCTTCAGGGAGGTAAACTTCGCCAATCTTGTTGACAAAATCATACTCCAATCGGAGGATATTGCACATCAACTGCACATCGAACACACCATCATCGCCATTCATCGTATTTCCATAACTGCAAGGCCCGTAGAGGATTTGAACCTCTAATCTCCAGATTTGCAATCTAGCGTCTTACCAATTTGACCAACGGGCCGAAGATGAGCCTAGAGGGAATTGAACCCTCCAACAGCGGTTCCTTACACCACCGACGCCCGCCACTGGCGCTTTAGGCCCGCAAAGAGTATACCCTTTTTAAGCTTGCTGTCAAGCCTTGTTGCTGACCTCAAACCAGTTTCCTTGCGAATCCAGTAGGACTCGGACACCGCACTTGCTACAGTTATTACCGTAACTGCAACCATCGAAAGTGGGGTTATCACCCCGGCCATCATGCCAACCAAAACGGCATGAAAGCTGGGTTCCTCGTCGGTAATCCAGCCAACAGATAATGAATGGTGTTATCAACAGTACCAGGCCGATAACTAGCAATACTAGAAGGATATTCATGGCTTCATCTGCTTGTGGCAATCACACTGGCAAGCGATGTAGGTATCACGCTGCCAAATGTATGCCATTCGGCTGTGCGGACTACCGGGCCGTTCGCACAGATGGTGAGTAGCAGGCTTGTTGACCGAATCACACCAATGCGATACTGTTTTTTCTTGCGTCTTCGTATCAACCATCGGAATCAATCCGCTCGATCTGTTCGGGCCGGAAAACTCGCTCGGTGTTGAAATAATCAGGTTGCGGATTGGGATCATCCCACCACATCCGATAAAAGCCATCGGTGGTCTTGCCCGCTACTCGCCCGGTGTGGCGAATATCAGGATCACCCCGACGAAGATCGGGAACAAAACGAACTGGAGTGTCATCAGGAATTCTCATATTAAATTACTGGCTCTTCCTAGGTGGTGCCGCGATTCCTGATCTTGATAGCAACTGGTTGGACACGGCTTGAATCAGCAGCGGCTACCTTGCAATAATCAAAGCCGCCATCGACAGCACAGCCCTTAGGGGGGCCATCGCCATGACCACTATCCCAACACTCACAAACAATGAATGCATGCCGATCAAGGCTGAGAATGATAGTGCCGCAATCAAGGCAGCGCTGGCCAAAGTGATACTGGCTCTTATTAAGCTCGACGGGCGGAAACGGCTCTACCCCACCAGCCGCCCGCTCCAGCATGGCGATGTATTGGGCGGTAGCGGTTGCGTCACCAGCCAGGTGAGCCCGCTTCAATTCCTGTAGGGTGGCGTCCATAGCGTTGCAGCTTAGCAGCAAAAGGGATAGCTGTCAAGCTAGGCTGTCCCAGAGGGAGTGTTATTAGAGCATGCTGCTCTGTTTATATGGGTTCCACTTGATAGGATTGAATTACTGTTTGCTTAGTTTCTCGAACCGGGTCAGAGCAAATAACTAATTCTGCTCCCCGGTCTTCCATGATATAGACAATATCCCCTTGTCGAAAAAGAGTAAAGCCCATCCAATGAATGTCTTGAGTAATCCGATATTTGGGTTTTTTCATGCATCACCACTAGCCCAACACGCTGTTGCGGCTGGGCTAGGGCTAGCTGTCCGTTGCTGCCGAACGCAGGACAGCGTAATATCTTATCCACCAGTCGGGCAGAGGGCGGTCTAAGGTGCCCTAGGCCAAATCCCGATCTGGGCGGCACCACCCCAAGCCCCTTCCGGCATTTCCGGCTGGGGCTCATTAGCGGGGCTTTAATATAGCAGCCTTCGACGGAATTCATTGCAGCTAGTCAGACAATGGCCCTTACCATACCTGCCTGATTGGGAGCTACCCTCTAGTCGTTCTGCAATGCTCCGCTCCTACAGCAAGGTCTAAGTAGGAGGAAAGCCTAACGAGCTAACTGCTGCCGCAGGTTTCCCGTCATCGCCCCGAGCCCGCGCACTAATTAAAGTGCAACGGGCTAAGAGCATAAAATGATAAACTCGTTTAGTGGCTACCATTGATCGGTATGGGAGCCGACCAGTTCACCACAAGCCAGAGCGGCTGTGTTTTTAATCCCCCATTGCCTCTAACAAAATGTCGAGGGCTTCGCGGATAATACCCTGCTTGGCAGCGGCGGAATCATAGTTCTCCCCGCTAGCCAACAGTTCCCGCATCGCTTCCATTTGCTCGTAGTCCATACTGCTACTCGTCGTCGAGCATTCCGAGCGCGTCAGCCCAGGCTTCGTAGCCGACATCGCCGGGATCTTTCCAGTCCGACTTGTTACCATGCGGGTCGTAGAGGTAAATCCGGTCATCACCGGGCTCACCACTATTGACCAGTTGGTAATTGGAAGGTTGGAGGTTGTTAGTGATTTCAGGCATTGTATCCCCGAGACAGGTCTTGCACCTGCAAGGTCTCCGCGACCACAGACTTTTGAGGACTGCGCGTTTGCTTTTCGCCACTCGGGTAAGTGCCCTTTCCCTCCCGCTATCCACTAGGGCATCACGGTCAGGTCAGGGGCTTTGAGCGTAGAGCGTTGAACGTAGAGCATGGATCCTGGCCTCGCGCACCGTTGGAAGGGGTAGCCCACTGAGTAGAACTTGTAGAACCGCGATTGCCACAAAGGGCTAGAGCTAGTTCCTGCGTTCAGTATGGGGCTTTCTTCCAGGGATTGTGTGACTCAGTTCAACGCTCTACGTTCAACGCTCTACGTCCTTTGCTCGTTATGCCGAGAGTATAGCACCTCGGGTGATGCTGTCAAGTTTCCGCTTTGAGCCCGAAAACAAACAACTTAGAGGAACCCGAGACGGCAGTTTTGCTATAATGGGTCTATGGATAGCAAACTCCGTAGGTTAGAAATTGATTATCTGCTTCAACCTGATATCAATACCATTTATAGACTCAATTCAGCACGGGTTGCGGCTGGCTTAGAAGCTTTTTTATCCATCCCCATTCTTCAAGAACTTTTTGAAGGCATGACAGAACTACTTGATAACACCGCTCTTGCATCGAGAAACTATGAAGCGAATGATAGTTTTACCTCAGCGGCGGGGTTTTATACGTTTGAAGGAACCCAACGATGGTTATTACGCCAAATTCAGCTTAAAGCCTTTAATGTTTTTGGACATCGTCACACTAACGCCCACCTTGAAATCACTTGTATAAATCCAAGATATCAAACTGAAATAAGCATTTATACTGACGATGATATTTATTTAAACGTTCGAGTTAATGGCGATAATTTCCAAGATCAGTTGCCGCTTCATCAAGAATGGGTTTACAGCCCCCAAGCCGTTTTGGATTTTGCGTGCCAAATTCAAAAACCAAAGAGTCTAAGCGGGTTAAATCTTAGGCCCAATCAACAGTGGACTAGCTATTTTCGTTAATGAACTAGCTATTTTCGTTAATTTGTTAAAATAAGTTAATGGCTGAAATGAAACCAATTGGTGTAGATCAAACTACAGGACAACAAAGACAAGTTGCCGCTGATGATTCGGTGGTGGATAACATCGGAGATACAATTGAAATTGTAGTTAAGACTGGATCAGATTATGCAAATATTCCTACGCGGGTATTTGCTCAATTTCCATACGACACTCCAGTATTGCTGAATAATCCAGCTAGTGTTGGTTCTGGTTACGCGGAAGGATTAGCTTGGAGTCCTAATGGGGAGTTTCTAGCTACCGGAGACTCTAATAGTCCATTTTTTCATTGTTATCAGCGTGTTGGAACTGAATTACATAGATTAGATGATCCGGCGTCGCTACCCAATTCCATAACTAGAGATGTTGCCTGGTCACCAACAGGAGAACTTGTGTCTGTCGGAGGTACAGCTTTAGGGGGGTCGTTTATCACCTACCAGCGTGATGGCTCGTCACTCACGCCTTTAGCTGCACCAGCATCACTGTTACCTGGGACGGGGTTTGGTGTTTCATACACTTCCAATGGACAATATATGTCTATTGGTTCATCTAGTAGCCCATATCTTGGCACGTATGAAGTAGATGGAACCACATTTACACTATTACCCGCACCAGCATCTCTTCCAGTAAGTAGTGTTAATGACGTTGCGTGGTCACCTGATGGTAGATTTTTAGCGGTTGTGGAAACCAATTCTCCTTATCTTAACATTTATGAGCATGATGGTTTCGGAGGGCTGACTCGGCTCGCGGATCCTTCTACTGTCTCTCCTGGATTTTCGATTGGTGTTGGCTGGTCAAATAATGGAGAGTTCTTGGCTGTTGGCGCTACAGGAACCGGGCCGGAATTACTTGTTTATCAACGAAGTGGAACTACTTTTACCGGAATATTTGCAGTAGGTTTCGGTAGTGGTTATGCTAATGATATTCGATGGTCTCCAAATGATAAATATATGATAGCAGCAGGGCTCGTAGTTGGCGGAACTGCTATGAGAATCTATGAACAAGATGGGACTAGTTTTACTCAGTTGGCCAGTCCTGCAAGCCAATCATCTCAAGGTTATACACCGGAATGGTCTCCGGATGGTCAATTTGTTGCTGTTGGAGGAAGTGTGGCGGGTGCGCCGTTTGGTCTTTATCAAATACAAACTACTATGCCAGACAGTGGTATTGTGACTACACCAGGCAAACCCTTAGCTGGCAGCTAATCACGCTGTAACATTTATCAGACAAGGTGCAGCCAGTCAAGAATAGTCCTAGAATGGCTGGGATCAAAAGACTTTTATTCATGGTTTCCTCACTGAGTAATAGGAAACAGCTTCATTGCTTTGCAATTAACTGTTTGCTTGGTCATGGCGTAGGGTTTCGCTGGGCCGTGATATAGCCCTTCGCGAGCCTCTAATACCTCAAGAGTAACGCCCTTTTTGGTTTCACGAATAGCGGTCCCAATAACAACGCGGGTCCAACCGTTGGTGTCAGTGGAATAGCCATAGCGCGCCCCGATAACAATTGGATTATCAAGGGCATCACATTTGATATCAGTTTTAGTTTCGCCCATCAGTCTCCCCAACTCACACATTCGTTTTTATGGATGGTGCCGCCGTGCCCAAGAGGTAATTCACAAAGCAGTGTGTAATACTGGGATTTGCCGTTGTCGGTTACAGTGATATCAACACCCTTGTCATCGCACTTAAATTCTCTATCTTGCGATTGCTGGGCTTTTGCTAGTTTTATTAGCTTAATGAGTGCTCGGTCTTTGTCATTCATTCGGATAGCGGCTTACCTTGTTCAATCAGATTAGCCAACTCCCAAGGGCATGGACGTTCATGCAAGAGATGGGTTTGGCAATAATCGTGATGGTCATAGTGGCATACATCGCCATCAGCAATAGCCACAACGATATCAAGCAATCGTTGTGGGTCGTGCTTATCAGGATCAAATTTCATCCAAATCCTCGTATCCGGGGTATGTGGGTAATACCAAAAGCGCTTCGGGTCGCTTGCCCGAATCTAAAAAACCAGCTAGTTCCCTACCGATTACCTCTTGATTATCAGCGGTAAGAGCGGTTGTTTTGATATAAACCAATGTAGGGGTTACGTCCTCATGCTGTTCCCAACAACAAAGAGTCATCACCCCTTCTTTATCGCGCCGCATTCGATGTTTGGTGGTCACCATGCGACCTTCAGTCTCATACCTAGTCGCGCCCATATCACTATGCACGAAAAAAGGTTTAATGGCGTCATGGATTGCTTGACTAGCCGTACGCCATTCGTCAGTTCCGATTTTCATTGTGCCTCAGTCAACAGTAGGGAGCAAAAGCGGGGGCTTATGTCTTTCAGGAAAGCTTGCTCTTTAGGCGGCTGTGCTCGCCAAACGTTCAATGCGTAAATTAAAGCGGAATAAGCCAATTCTTCAGAAATATCTTCAAAATAATTGGCGTAATGGTTGATGTAATCTCTCAATGAAATCAAGAAATCCAATAATGCTCTAGCCATCGAGAAACTTTCAAATACGATGTCTTCTGATAAATGGGCTAAAGCAGTATTTATATGCATTCGATGGTTTACGTGTGTAACAGGCTTTCTTTTAGAGTAAGCGGTTTTAATGGCCGACACAATTTGTGCATACAATTTTTGATTCTCTTGGCCCATAAATTGATGTGCGATTTCTATAAAATAATCAGCGACGCAAAATAATAATCGAGTTGTTTCGACACCTAATGTTTTTGCCCAATCTTTAAGTAATAAGCCAGTAATCAAAACATCGCAACCCAAATATTGCTGTGCAGCAACGCTGCCAAATTGGGCTGCAACATGAACATTGTGTAGGGGTAATCCGCTCTGAATTTTTAAATGTAGAAACCTAGCGGAATCGGGCGCTTTTTTCTCTGCTTGACGTTTTCGCAAATCCATTACGCCTCAAAAGTGATAGCGCCATATTGGGCTCGGGTGTGATGATTCCAGCAAGCCGCGTTGATGAAAGTAGTAGGAGTTGCCGATGATTTGGTCCTACCCTCGTCTCGACCTTCGTGAATATGCCCGAAGACGTGATATCGAGGTTGAACGCGGAAGACCTCATTCAACAAATCAATACCTCCAACATGCATCTTACGATGCGGCACAAAATCATTATGCCCATAAGGCGGCCCGTGAGTCATAAGAATATCAATAGCTTCGGGCAGATCACCAGGCTGATAATGAGGCTCGGTGTGGGGATACATGAATGCCCAGTTACCGTATTGGGGCACCCAGGGAGAGCCATAAATCAATCGGCCCTCAACCTCAACACCGTCATCGACCAAACAGGTAACACCGTAAGGCTCCGCGACCTCACGCATATTCACTTCGGCACACCACAAATCATGGTTGCCGGGAATGATAATCTTGTGTTTGTGTGGTAGCTTTCCGACCCACCCCAGAAAGGCCCGAGTCTCTTCCTCGGTGCCCGTAAACTCTGAATGGTCCCCACAATGCAGGAATACATCTCCCGCAGGCGGCGCTAGCGCCTTGTGGAAACCGTGGGTGTCGCTCATTACAACAATTTTCATGGTACACCAGCAGACAGTATAACAGCTTTGTAAATCTTGTCAAGATAGGCGTTGAGCGTTGAGCGTTGTTCTTTTCAATGCTAGCATGCTTAACCCGATAATCGCCTGTTTGCTCGTTGAGAGCAACTACACTCTTGATAAATGGGTAATCTCCTGATGAATAATAAAACCGCCCCGAGCCCGCAGCCGAATTAACGGCCACGGGCTCGGGGGTTGCCAGGGTTTGCATGGTGCTTGCCCTGCGTAGTGATTGATAGCGTTTCCCTGATATGTCCCCGCTCGATTGCTCCAAATGCTGTCCGACATCCGGAGCAAGAGCGGGGGAGGTAGGAGGGACACTACCTGTTTTCCGTTTCTTGGACCTGACCTCACTACTGGCCTTGCGGAGTCCCTACCTCTCCAGTGTCGTTTGTTTTACGTGTATTAGCTCCCGATGTCTCGCCAGGCTATCACGCCTGTAACTCAGGGCGAAACAGCACGTATGCATCCGTGCTGCAACTCTTTAGTCGAGCAATAGTTTCGCCGCGCTACAGTGGCACTGTAGAACTAACGCCCTGGGGCGTCATTTCGCGGTTTCACCTCACCGGGATTTGTTTGTTAGCTCTCCGGGTAGGGCTTGAGCCCTTCCAGCCCTTCCAGATCGGGAATGGAGCACAGAAATTGCTCTCCCTTGTAGCTGTAAGCGCCGACCAGGGTGGCGGGGCGGAACTGCAACTCACACAGTCCCACGCTGTAGCGCTCGTGCAAGCCCTTTTCCGGGTTCTTGTGCAGTTGCAAGCTACCGATGGTTTCGGCCTTGCGCCAGCCGCCCCAGCCGACCACGATGCACTCGTCGTCATCGCTGTCGAGGAAGCGGAAACCGGGCTCACAACGGAACCAATCGAGGCCAGCACCATCCAGAATGCGGCGCACCCGATTCTTGTCCTCTTGCGTGATGATCTTGTCGGCCATGTTTCGCCTAGCTGCCTGTTTGCTGCTGTTGTGAAGGCTATCTTAGCACATCAAGGGATGCTGTCAAGCTATCCATCAAGATGGTGGTGTTCACTGCACTTGTGCTGGCAGCTACGGTGGTTGTAATAGTGTGCCAGAACAATCAGGATGCTACTAGGGATAGCAATAACGCTTTCCCATGCGTGAATATCAGTGTGGTCATGGTCGTGACCGTGATGGGTAAGGGATTCAATGAATACCGCGCCGTCGTGAGCCAAGAAGGTTGCGACAGCAAGACCGATAATACCAGCCGCGAAAAACAGCAGGGGCTTGGGCTTTCGGTGTAGCCGGTAGCCAGGAATAAAGCTAAAAGCCGCTACCAATACCACCATAACAAACAGAATGCGATGGGTAACGCCCTCATCCTGAATGAAAACAGTGGACAGCGCCGGAAGGAATAGCAGGATTAACGGCATCGCGGCACAGTGAATGATGCACAAGATGCTAATGATTGCGCCCGCCTTATCAAGTCGGCTGCTGGTCATAACTATTACCCCTTGATAAAAATTAGCAGTGGTTGGTGTTAGTTGGTCGGGGTGTAGCTGGGACGCCGCTCGCTGGCGACGATGTGACGGCCAGGATGACGGGTCTGGAAATGCTGTATCCATTCCTGCTTTTTGAAAGGCCAGGTGTGCATATCGCCCGTTAGAGCCAGCCAGTACCACTGCTTGGTGGACTCGTGGTAAGCCCACATCCAGATGCCAAAGTGGATTTTTTCACCAACGGAAGTACTCATAGCTGCGATTATAGTTTTCCAGCTATGCCTGTCAAGGCTGTTCGCGGGCGTCTTTAAACAATTTCCAGCTTGTCCACCGGATAATTGCCGTAGCTCCAATCCTGGGGACCAGGCTGGGGCTTTACGACATTGCCCAGCCAATCCACCGAAACGGTGATCTTGCCCTGTAGAGGACCGCGCTTGGACTCACGGGAAGGTCCAGCAAACACGGTACCTGTTGCGCCCGAACCGGGAGTACCGGGCTTGGCATCGAGCAAGCGCACGCGGGTTCCCTTGGGAAACATCTTGATGGCCTCTTCCATCGTCATGGGTGCGGGAGGGGGCTGGATGAGAGGCATGAAAGGCATTAGTACAGCTTTCTGGCTGGGGATTAGATTAGGGCAGGCTTGGTGCCACTCTGCCACAGTTCAGTGATATCAGTTTTGCTGCTGATACCAGAAAAACCACCAGCAACCGTATGGTGGTGAAACATTTGAGCAGTATCAGGATCAAGAACCCGAGCCTTGATATCGTCCAAACCCTCAACACGAATAAAAGAGGGTTGCATCATAACGAAATTGATACAAGCTGACATTGAACCTTCGTAGCCGCGTCCGTGGGCTTGAAGGTATCGATTCTCGAATTCATTAACCCATTCATGGCAGTGCTGCCGTGCAGCAATACTACCATCGCCATTAGCCAGGACAGAGATGCCGTCGCCGGTTTTCATTAGGCAGATGTAAAATGGATCAGTGATCATCATCACTCCAAGCCCGCGCCCCAAAAGGGACAACGGGCTGATAGGAGTTTGACGCGGGTGGCGCGGGCGCTAGTCGGTGATCGGGTTGAAGGCGACGATGCTGGACCCGACCATCATCACCTGCTCAGCGCTGACGACACGGTGCCCCTGGGCGTTGACGAAGCGGTTGTAGTCCCAGCGGATGGGCTCCATCTGGGCGAACTGCCCCAACGAGATGTTGCCCTGCTGCATCTCGATGCCGTTGACGAAGCCCAGGTAGCCGCTGCTGACGCAGCCATCGCGCTCGCCTTCCTTGACGGCAAACTCGGCACGGTCGAGGATGATGATGGGCTGCTTGACGGTCTGCTCTCCGATGCGCAGCTTGCGCTCGTAGATGTCGTAGCTGACCTCGATGCGCTCGTTGGTGGCGCGGGGGTTGTCGGCGGTGATGGTCATCCCTATCCCTTTGTAGTTGGTGTTGTTGGGCATCGCCCTAAGCCCGTGCCCCCGAAGGGGCTACGGGCTAGGGCTTTGAGCGGCTTTTCACCTGCCCTCGGTCGGTAATACTCTGGCCGAACCCGACTAGCTCAGCCCTGGGCTTCAGGGTTTCCCCTTCAATTCCCAACATTCACCCCGGACAAGTGTCCTCGCCCCAAAGTTTTCACTTTGCCTGGATTGATACCATCGGAGGGTTATTTTTTTAGCCAGCGTTGAGCGTAGAGCGTAGAGCGTTGCACCTAGACCCTTGGGCGAGGGGGATAGGGGGAATTACGCTTTTAGGCTTTCGGGGCGTAGCTCGACGCTCTACGCTCAACGCTGGCGTTGTGTTGTGGGACACCACGGTTACCGCTCACAGTGCGGTAGCGCGTTGCCCCCGTTGTGCTAGGCGGGCTGCATCTCGGGCTGCGTCCGCGTTTCCGGGCTCTTGGGGCCGCGCTTGCCCTTCACGGGGCGGTCGGGCAACTTGGCCGCGATGGCGAGCAGCGCCTTGACCTCGTTGTGGCTCTTGATGTCGGGGTGCTGCGACAGAAAGGTGTTGAGCCCGCGCTTGCCGCCGCTCTTGAGGGCGCGCTTGGCCTTCTTGACCTTCTGGCCGGTCAGATCCGGCCCCTTCTTGGCCTTGGGCGCGTCGTTGTTCTTGTTCTTGGCCACCGAATATCCTAACTGTTGGTGTGCTTTGTTGCCTGGACGGGTTGTATTTTACTGTTTGGTGAGTAGCTGTCAAGCCTAGTCGAGGATTCTTTCCAAGACCTCAACCGTGCTCGCCACGGGATCTACGGGCCACGACTCACCGTTGAAATGGCGAACCCGCAGGCGCGTTTGGGCTTCGTCATCTCGGAATGCACTGATGACATCGCCCAGCAGCGTCCGACCTTCGTGCTTGTAGACCACCTGCATCCCGCTCGGGCGGGTGTCAGCGCGAGCCAGCAAGATGTTGAGGGCTTCGGGGGTCATGGCAGACATTCTACTGCACCGCTGCCAGGCTGTCAACCTTTGCCGCATCTTCCGGCAACTCCACGTCAGCAGGCTTGACAAGCTGGCTGGTTGTGTCACACAGGATAGACGGGATCGGGGCAGGAAGCGCGTTGACGCTGGGCTCTACCGCGAGTTGCAACGCCAGAGGATGAAAATCCTCTTCGCTACGCTCGACTGCAGGGCCTAGCTCTTCGAGCAATACACGGTTTAGCTGGCGTGCTTGCTCGGCCTTTAGCTCGGCCTTGAGGGCTTCTAGGCGAGCCTCAAAATCAACGGCCTTGCGGGCTGCCTCGTCGGCGTTGTTTGCTGCCCAGCGGGCCAGATGGGTAGCCTGCCGCGCGATGTTGCTTTTGAGGATTTCCTGCTCCCAGAGAGCGAAACGCTTGCGCGTCCGCATCTCCAGAATTTCTTCAAGGGTGTAGGGCTTTTTGTCAGCGGTACTGCCGTGCTCTCGGCCCTCGTTTTCAGGGGCGCGAACGGCGATGTAGTTGAGCGCTGCGCCTTCTCCCAGAATTTCCTTAGGGCGACCAGCAGAAATATAAAAGCGGGTCGTGAACCCGACGATGATGCACTGTTGCCAACTGCACTTGCTACAACGCTGATTGTAGTTCGTGATGGTGCTGGTGTGATAGGTGCCAGCAAGGAAGGGCAGTCCTTCGGTAATGTCGTCCAAGCGGAAATTGATATCCCGATTGGCCTCATCACGGCAACGAGTGCAGAACTGATCTTCGTCCGCAAAGTAAAAAGGGACGGTCAGCTTGAGCCCGTAGGTGCGAAGCACCCGCTTGTCTACCCGCTCGCTGCTGACGTTATCGATCTTCATGCTGCTCATTGTATTTATTCGAGCCAGCCTGTCAAGACTTGTTGGTGATGTTTTCTGCCAACTTGCAGATGTCGATGCCCCGGTCCCGCTGCGACCAGTAGTTGATCTTCTTAGCGCAGCCACCGCAGTAATACGCCCGCGTGACCTCGTTGTAATACTTGGCCCGCTTGCTGCTACAGGCAGTCCGGTTGCACTCGCCGCCCTGGACTTGGCCCTTATCGGGATTACGCTCAGCCATCATTAACCTCTTCATCGGGTGCTAGCAGCATAGCCCGCACTGTTTCTGCTTCTTCAGCAAGACGGCTGATATCAGTCAACAACCCCGTCGCTACGCCGACGTAATTCTCATACATTTCATTGATATCACTGCGGCGTAGCAGCTTGGCATTGGCCAGGTCTTGAATGGCATTCGGAACCTGGGAAAGATGCTGGCCGGTGGTGCCAAGCACCTCAAGCTGGCTAAGCAGCGCGGCCAGCTTCTTATACTTATTGGTCTGCGGGATGATCATGCTTCGCTCGACGTGCTTTTAAGTTAGCATTTCCTGCACGCCTGTCAAGGCTTCTGCATCACGCCTAGCCCGTAACTGCGCGGGGCAGCTACGGGCGTAGAGCGTTGAGCGTTGAGCGTTGAGCGTTGGTCGTCGCCTACCAGTCGTCCTGCTCGTCGTAGAGGGCTTCGGCTTCCTCTCGCGTCTTGCCCTTTTTCATGTAAGCGCGGATGCCGTCTTCACGCTCGCGCTGCATCAAGGCGTCGAGGGCGGCGTTACCCGGCTCGTTGTCGCCGTCGTCGTCGCCCAGGATGTTCCGGGCTGCGCTGGGCTTGCTGCTGCTGTGGGCAGTCGGCCAGGGCGTCTCGGGCTCCTGCTCGGGCTCAGTCTGGATGATGATGGGCTCGGGCTCGGGCTGCTTGGCCTCGGGCTTGGCCTCGACGGCGGCGGGCTGCTCGGGCTTGGGGCTGCCGATGATGGTGGGCTTGTCGGTGCCGGTCTTGGCGAGAGCACCACCCTTGACCTTGCCCTCACCGCTGGGGGTGTTGAACGCGCTGCCCTGCTTCGGTCCCAGCGGGATGTGCTCAGGCCGGATGGCGTCGGAGTGCTTGACCGGCTGCGGCTCACCGCGACCGGGATGCTTCTCGTTGTAGTGCGCCCGGTTGGCGACACCACAGACGGCGCAGGGAGCGCCAGGGGCGGGCTTGCCGCGCTTGGCGTTCTTCTTGGTGAAATGCTTGCACACCTCGGGGATGGTCGGGAAGGCCAGACGCGGCAGAGCGGGCTTGGTGGGGTAGTGGTTGGCGTAGTTGGCGTCACAGGCCGCGCAGATGGTGTCGCGCGGGGGACGCCCCTTGCCCTTGTTCGGACGGTGGAACTTAGTACAAAGTTCCGTGGGGGTTTCGGTCGTCATGGTAGCGGTTTTCCTCCTGTTGGGTGAGGGCTAATTCTACCAAAGGGCGAAAAGCTAGCAAGCCTTATAGGGCTTAAAAAACAGGGCCGGGGCTACGCGCCGGGGCACGAAGCGCCGGGGCACGAGCCCCGACCCTAACTTTTCACCACGACCGAACTGATAGGCCGCATCGCCCCAAGCCCCTTCCGAATTATTATTCGGTCGGGGCTGATATTTATCAGTTAATGGGGTTAGCCGTAGGCTATTCGCCGTGCTTGGCGACCAGCGCGGCCAGGCGGGCGCGGCCCTTCTTGTAGCGGATGCGCGCCTTGCGGCGCTTCGCGACGGAGATGCTGGGGTCGTCCTTCCGGGCCTTGTTCTTCGCGATCCGGTTGCGCAGCTTGGCCATCAGGGCGCGAGGCGCGGCGTTGCTGGTGGTCGCCGGGTTGGCGACGAAGGTCGCCTCGGGCGTCTCGATGATGACCTCGGGCTTGGGCTCGACGGCGGAGGGCTGCTCGGGCTTGTCGGCCTCGATGGTCGGCTCGACGGCGGGCTCGATGGCGGCGGGCTGCTCGGGCTTCTCGGCCTCGATGGTCGGCTTGCTGTCGGTCGTGCCGTTCTCGGCCTGGGGCAGCCAGTAGACGGTCGAGTTGCCGTCCTTACGGTGCTCGATGGTCCAGTCGTCGCCCTCGCGCATCCGCTTGAGGTTCTTGCGCAGGGTGCTGGCGCTGATGCCAGTCGCCGTGGCGATGTCGCTGACGGCCTGCGGCTGGGGGCTGGTCGCCGTCAGATGGGCGATGATCTTGTCGATGGTGGTCATGGGTTCCTCGTGGTGAAAGAGAAAGAAAAAGTGTGGGCTTCTCACCCACTTGAAGGATTTGCATTTCTCTACTAATCCGGTTTGGCCGCGACTAGCAGGGGCAACCTTTTGGTCACCTAAGCCTATCAACCCTCTAAAGTGCCAGGCTTTGTTTTGGTTATGCTCCCGATTATACGTTTCTCGGTGTAGTTGTCAACCTTATCGGTTGATTTTTTTTAGCCCAGGATCGGCTGCTGGCTGGGCTGTCGCAACTCCTGCACCAGCATCGCGTTGAGGATGCGGGCCTGCTGCTCGGGGGTCTGCTCGGGGCTGTTGTCACCCGGCTCGCGGATGGTCCACGTTACGCGCTTGCTGACGCGCTGCACGGCGTCGAGGTAGCGGATGCCGTCCTGCTGATGGGTGGTGAGGTACTCCCCGAACACGTCCAAGAAAGCGGCGATCTTCTCGGCGCTGTCCCACGTCGTCAGCACAGCCTGCTTGACGTGCTGGTTGCTGTCGAGGTAAAGCACGATGATGTCGCTGTAGGTGCTCTTCTTGGGGTTGTTCCAGCGCCCGGTCTTGGGGTTGAGGGTCTGCGCCATGAAGCGTTGCTGGCCGCGCTTGCTGCCCTTGGCGGCAGTCTCCACCCACACCCGGCGCTCAGTCCGATGCCGCCCGTAGGGGTAATCGTCCTGCACGAAGGCGGTTTCTGGGCTGTCGTGGCCGGTCAAGACCTGTTGCACGTCGTCGTAGTTCATTGCTATCCCCTTGTTGTGTTTCCCATTTTAACTATTAGCGGGAAGCTTGCAAGCCTTATCAGAAAGAATTTTTAAGTGCCTGCCCTACAGTTATTTACTTGCCCTCGGGGATGTTCTGGTTGCTGTAAGGATCAGCATCCTCGTAGTGGAGAGGGTCGAAGCCCTGGATGATGTCCGATTCCTCGGCCCATGCAGTATCAGCCTCGATGGACTCGACCTCGGCCATATCCTCGGCCTTGAAGGTGAACATACCCATCTCGATACGCTCGACATCCTCACGAGTGGTCATAAATCTATCTCCCATCGCCCTAAGCCCCTACCCGGAGAGCCGGGTAGGGGCTGGGCTGGCGGTCGGGTTGCCGACTACTCGCCGCTGTCGTCGCCGTCGTTCTCGTCGGTGGCCTCCTCCAAGTAGCCCTCGGCCACCAGGAGGTTGGTGAGGCGGTCGTGCCACCGGCTGCTGGGGGTGGACTCGCCCGCGAGCCAGTTGGAGATGGTCGGCTGGCTCGGCGGCTTGCCGTTGCGTCCGCGCGTCTTCAGCTTGTCGCGCAGATCGGTCTGGGTGAGGCCCTTGTCCTCGTAGAACTGGATCAGGGCGTTCTGCAGGATGACGCCGTACGCCTCGTCCTCGCCCTCGTCGCCGTCCTTCGCCTTGACCTTGCGCTTGCTGCGCTTCAGCCGGTTGGTGGTGATGTTGCCCTCGCTGTCGATCTTGATGTACTCGACCTGCTCGGACTGCTCCGCGCCGAAGAAGCCCTGCTCGATGGCGAAGGCGAGGACGGTGGCGAACATCTTGATGCACTCGGCGTCGCGCTGCTCGGCCAGGAGCGTGGCGCGCACCTGCTCGGGGTTGATGGTCGCCATGTAGGCGCGCATCTCGGCCTCGGTCAGGGGCTTGCTGGACGGCTGCTGGGCCGTGTCGGTGCCCGTGGGGGCGGTCTGGGTCGTCATGGTTGGGTCTGCTCCGTTGCAGGGTGGTTGCGGTTGGTGTCGCTTCGTTGCGACGGGTTTGATTTTATCAGATCAGGCAAACTTGTCCAGCATTCTCGCGAATTTTTTTTGATCCTGCTGGACAAGTAATGCCCTTGCCGGGGTTAGGGCTGCTACTAGCGCTGGTTGGCGTAGCTCCGATGCTGGTGGCGGCGCTGGCGGTCGTCGTGGCGGCGGTCGTCGTTGAAGACGCGGTCCCACTGCTCGACGTTGATGTCGTGGACCTTCTCGGCCAACTCGGCCTCTTCCTCGGTCAACTCGGGCGCTTCCTCGCCGTTGTCGATGGCAAGGGCGATGTTCAGGCACTTGATGATGACGGCCTGCTCGTCGTCGTTGTAGCGGGTGGACCAGTGCGGGTTGGAGATGCGGCGAGAGAACATGAAAAAACCTCGGGTCGAGATTGAATTGGTGGGTCGTCTCGGGTAACTGCTACCCTTAACTGAAACGAATTATACCAATCTCTGATTTGTTGTCTAGTCTAGTCGGAAGGAAAACATAAAACATCATCCAGCCGTAAAATGTAAAACCAACCATACATGCGACTACGCCGCTGGGCATCATGCGGTCGGGGTTGCACGATACCAGGCGGCGCAGGCGCGGTCGGTTCAATCTTTTGTTTTCATGGGGTTTTATGCTGGTGATGGGACTAGCGCATTTGGCGGCTCGCTTTCTTTTCTCGCTTGTCAAAGGGGGAGAGGGGTTGGATGTTGCTGGTTTTCATCGCCCTAAGCCCCTCCCGGCAACGCGCCGGGAGAGGCTAGGACTGGGGGGTTGGGTTTTGTCGTGCTAGGAGTACTGCTCCTGCAGGCGCGCGGGCATGGCGTTGACGACCTCGGTCGGTAGCTCGCCCTCCACGTTCTCGAAGATGAACTGCGCCAGCAGGTCGCGCTTGGCCTCCATCTCGCTCTGGTTGGGGCGGCCAGCCACCGTCGAACGGTAGCCCATGTTGAGGGCGATGCCTCGCACGATGTTGTAGGTGACGGGTCGCCCGTCGCGGTCGGCCTTGGCGAGCGCCGCCGTCTTGACGCGGTTGCGGGCTGCGGTGGTGGGCATGTTAGCCAGGTGCAACATGCTGCGGTAGCCTCCCAGGTTGACCCAGGTACGCTCGCTGCGGAACAGGGTCAGCAGACGGCAGTAGTTGAGGGCGGTCTGGCCCTTGATGTCGGGCAGGTGCGCGTTCACGTCGTCGGAGAACTGAATGTCGCCCGCCGCGCGACGGGTGGCGTTGCCAGTGGCGTAGCGCCTACGCCAGCGGCGGAAGAACTGCGCTCGCTCGTGGTCACGGCGATAGTCGCCGCCCCGGAAATCCTCCCACTCGGAACGCATGCGGTTGATTTGTGCTGGAGTCATGTTTTGTTCTATCCCCTCGTTGTTATGCCGAGATTATAGCGCTTGGTCAGGAGTAGTCAAGCTTTCTCAGCAAAAGAAAATAATTACTCCTGTCATCGCTCTAAGCCCCTTCCTCATAAGAGGGTAGGGGCGTTGAGCGTTGAGCGTTGATCTTAGATCACTGCAAGAGGTAATCAAGATCGAAGGCGTCGGCATCCTCGTCTTCTGCCAGCCGTCCTACGCGCCGCTGTCCGGTGCTGTAGTCGTCTTCCTCGTCGTCGCCCAAGGCGTCGTAGTTCTCGGGGTCCGTCTCATCCTCGATGGCAGTGGCGCGGCGGTCGTCGGCTCGCTGCTCCGCGATGAGCGCTTCCAGCTTGCCCTTGGTGTCCACGTCGAGCGCCACGGTGCCGTAAAGGCCCTCTCCGTAGCTGCAAGCCCGCTTGCCCTCGGCCTGCTGCTCGCTGAGGATGCGGCGGGCCATCGCGTTGAGGTTGTCAGGCTTGCTGAGCACGCGGACACGCTCTACCAGGCTGCCCCAGAACTGGCGGGACTCGGGGCTATCGGTGACCAGCGCGGCCATCGCTTCCTGCTCGGTCGGCTGGCGCTGCTGGCGCTCGGCCTGGCGCTTTTGCCGCAGCCGCACTTGACCTTGGCTACCGCGATGGTAAGCCTCGATGGCCTTGCGCTCGCCATCTTGTTGCTCCTGGGCGGCGGCGGGCGGCGGGTAGCTCTCAGGCCACGGGATGACCTCGGAGCACTTGCACTCGCCCTTGCGCTTGGTGCCGACGCCGCAAATGTGCCCGCCGCGCTTGTGGTAGTGACCGCAGCCGTAGCAGGGAGGGTCGGTGTAGCGGTAGCGGTGCTTGGGGCAGTTCATACCCGACTTGCACTTACCCTCAGCGCAGCGGTTGGTGACGCGCCGGAAATCCGCTTCCAGACACGTATCGCACGGATTGCCCTTCTGCCGCCAGACCATGATGGGGGCCGGGTTGGTGCCCTTGAGTCGGGTGCCCGACTCGTCGCACAGGAACCCCTCATCATCCGTTAGGATTTCCTGCCAGTAGGTCCAGTCGCAGCAGTCTTTCGCCTCTCGGCGCTGCCGCTTGTGCATGACCGTTGGTCGCGTAGCCATTCAACCCTCCCTCGCTTGTGCCGCACAGATTAACTGACCCGGCAATGCTTGACAAGATACTTTCTGGATTTTTTTTAAGCGGCTATTACAGAAAGACTTGACAGCATGACGCAGCGAGACGTTACCGGCTCTTGTTGCAGCGTCGATCCTCGGGCGGGGCTGCGTTGGTCCACTGCGCCATAGGGATGCGGTATTCGTTGTGGCGAACATCACAAGAGGGGCAGTGATAACGAACACCTCCCCCATAATTCTCTACTCGCAGTTGGGTAGCGCACTTGTCCTTCATTATTCCTCCAATAAGGAACGGGTCTGCTTCGACGTGCTGTTTTTATACGGCTTCTCGGGCATGCTGTCAAGTCTTATTTGCGGATCATTCCGTTTCGTTATGGTACGCAGACTCTTTTCAATGGCGAGTGTAAACAGGTCTTTCTTACGGACACTAATCCGCCAACTGTGAACGAAAGGCACACGACCCTTAGAGGCTATGGAAAGCCCGCTACTGCACTGGATGCTGCTCACGACTCATAGCCCACAAGTTCGTTTCATCGTGCAGCAGGTAGCCTCCTACGCTGCCACCCAGAAAACGGCTCGCATCACCCCCTAGCTCCCCGAATTCTGCCGTCAGAGATTTGACGGTAGGGCTTTGTTCGGGTGTTCGTGTCACGCCCATTTTTAGGTTCCATTACCGTTTCTTGTCTCATCCGGTTGAAACGATTTCCCGATAATTGAGGTTGAACACCTGTTCGCTATCGGCCATTTTTGGGAAGAGCAGCGGGCAAACCTCGTAATGTAGCATTCGGATGATGTGGCGTCAAGCATTACCGGAAAGTTTTTTGTTAGCCTTCCGTTCGGTTGGGTTTTGTTCGCGTTGAGCGTAGAGCGTAGAGCGTGGAGCGAAGATCGCATCATCCAGGCCGTACATGCCGAAGCCCCGCGACCCGAAGGCCGCAGGGCTTGCACTAGATCAGCCTCAAGCTTGGCTGTTGGGGTTCTGGCTCGTTGGGGGTCAGATAGCCCGCGATCATTGACCGCAGGGTAGCTAGGATATCGGCGTCATTGATACCGGGATCCATTCGCTGAACCTGCCGATATCCGGCGCAGAACCGTAGCTCGCTGTCCGTGTAGCTCTCTAGTGACCTATGAGGATCAGGCCACCATTCGGTATCGCCATCTTCTGGCGACCATTCGTCAGCTTGCGGCATGGATGATGCTAGACCTCCCACCCCAGCCACCAAGGCTCCTGCTGTTCAATAGCAGACTGCGCTTTGTTGTTACTGGTGTCGTTGTTGTCGCCGCTGATAGTAGGCGGCGCGTCTGCCGTCGTTGTCATTGTTACCTCGACGTGCTTTGTAGTGTCCATGTATGCGTTTCAGTGGCAAGTGCTAATTGCGAACTTTATTCGTCGCATCATCCGGCTGATATTACGCATCAACCGAACGAATATGAGCCATATTCCCGTTAATGGGCTGACGCCTTGCGTCAATAACGAACGGATGATGTGTGGATGCAGAGAGGGCCGGTCGGCGCTAACCGACCGGCCCCCAATTGCTGCACAGACAGGCTAGAGGCTACTCGTCGTCGTAGTCCTCGTCCTCGTCCTCGTCGTCGTCCTCGTACAGAGCCTCGGCGTAGTCGTCGCACATCATGACCATCTGGGCCACGAAGGCGCGGCGCTCGCTCTTGTCGAGGGCACCCAGGACCGCCGCGACGGTATCGCACTCGTCGGCGGCATCATCCAGGTACTCACGAACGAACTTGCCCGTAGGGCTCTTGTAAGCCTTGGCGTGAGGATCCTTGGGCTTGCTGCCCTTGTTGCTCTTTGCCTTGGCCTTGCCCTTGCCCGAATACCGGGCTTTCGGGCGGTCTGCTACTGCTGAATCCATTCGTTTGTGGACCTTCCGTGTAGTGCTGGATGATGCTCACCATCCAGCGGTGATTTTGTTAGCTAGCTCCCCAGCTAGCCGTGTGCGATGCATCATCCGAACGATGATGCGCCGCTCCAACCCCCCACTTGTCAAGGATCGCGCTGGGGACAGACCGTCAGCCCAGACGGTAGGACACGCCGACCGAACGGATGACACGCTGCAAGATGAGGGACCGCGCCTAGTGGCGCAGGCTAGCCCCGACCTGTGTTCTCTCCCCGACCTCTCCACAACGGGCTAACATCTTGATGTGGAGAACCTACACCATGATGTGTAAACCGCTGCAATGCCTCAGGTTGACGCAGAGTTAAATTTCTACGCTCGCCCTTGACTGCGCCCATTAGAGCCTATCGGCCTGCGCTTGGCAAGACTTCTATAAGCCCCTGGCAGAGCGCGGGATACGGCCCCCCGTGGGCCTCTCTCACGCTCGGCCTTGCTTCTGGGAGCCAGTCTATCCGGTGGGTCCGACATCCAGGGGCCAGGGGCCGCTCAGGGCATTGTAACCCACGATGGGGCAGGCATTTGGCTACCCCCATCCCGGTCCTGGGTGGGCCTGGTATCGGCCCCTGGGATCGCCAGGGACCAATGGCACGGGGTTTGCTAGGGGACATCGGCCCCCATCCCAGGCCCCAGGGCCAGAGGGGTACGCCATTTGCTAGGGCCATTGGCTCTTGCCGCTGGCCCTTGACGAAGGCGGGGTGAGTTGGTAAGGAGCGCTGGCTGGGTACAATGCCTCGGGGGCATGGCATCCGCCATCTACACCCTACCACGGGCTAGGGTCGCTGTCAAGGGCCAATGCAACTTTATTTTGGCCCCCTCCGCTGGCCCCCCTACCATAGGAGGGGGCCAGGGTCAAGCCCCAAGACGTTCGGATTTTGTTAGGACTACCACATCCGGCCCTCCCTGTCAAGGCTCAGGGCAGCCGAGAGGCATTTTTGGGTTTTGTTAGGTCCAAAACGGGCTCCAAATTTGGCCATTTCGGGGTTTAATCTTGCATATAGGGCCTCGACCACCTATTCAGAACTGGATATCAGTTTTGCCACGATTTCGCGTATTGTAATCAAAACGGTGCAAAAACAGGCCAAAAATGGTTCGTTTTGGTGTTTACGCGCGTATTGATACCAATTCGGCGCGCTGGTGGCTTTTAAAGTCTCTGAGGTCACAATTAGATCACTAATCACACCCTCCCATCCCCATCCCCCGCATCCCCCGAGCAGATTATATACCCCTAAGTCCTTTGATACCAATGACTTAGGAACCTTGAATTTGGGGCCTAAAAACGCATATTTTGGACAACTTTTGACACAAGTTAAAGTCATTGTTAAAGTTAGGTATGTATCTAGAAGTGAATGATAAATTACTGAGAACCAGGGTAGATTACCTAATGCAGGGGGCCAGAGACCGGACAAGGCAATACAATTTGCCAGCGATGAATATTAAACCCAAATGGATTTACTCTATCTTGCAAAAAGGAGTCTGCCAAGCTACCGGGCTACCATTTCGTTGGATAAAGGGCAAACGAAACATTTGGTCAGCTACGCTAGATCGCGCCGTTCCTTCCGAGGGTTATCGGGAAGGTAATGTAAGAATTGTTTGTCACGGATACAATGTGTTTAAATTAGACTTTGATGAGGTGACTTTCGGCACCCTTCTTCAGCAATGTTTATTAGCTTATGGCTATAGCCCCGATATTCGCTATGAACTGCCAAAATTTGAGCAGCCCGAAGACCCAGAATGGGACTGTTATAGGGTTTGTCAAATTTATGGAAGTATCAGATTTCGTTCACGTAAAAAAGGTGAACCTGATCCTATAAGCAATGCTGAATTTAAATACAATTTGTTAGGAAAATGTCCTGTTACAAATATTGATTTTGATATATCGAGTTATCTTTTAAAGAATAATCTTTCATCTAACCCAAAAGTCAACAAATATCTTGCCAAAGGGCGGAAAGTAACGCAACCGTGGGCACCTTCTTTGCATCGAATAAATGTTAATGGCGGCTATAACGAAGAAAATGTGTGTATGGTAAGTCATGCGTTTAACATAGTTAGGGGGGATTATAGTAGAAAGGACTTTGTAACTTTAATTCAACGAATGGGCCAGCTTTATGGCTTCAACCCTCTCCCTAGAGATAAGAAGAAACGATTTCCATACTTATATTTCAAAGAAATGCCAGGTATTAAAATCCCTAGCAAAGAAGAAAGAGAAGAGGCAATCGAAAACGCTTTAAATATGCTCGACAACGTCGATTTTTCTGAATTTGAAAATTCAATTTATGATAATGGTAAATCAATAACTATTCCAAGCTTTAGCCAGCTTGAGCGTTGAGCTTAGAGCGTTGAGCTTTGATCCCAGCCACTAAGCCCTCCCCGCTCTAAGCTCTAAGCCCTAAGCCCTAAGCCCTAAGCTCAACGCTTCTCAAACCATTTTTCCTGTAAACGGAGAAACATAAGGCTCCCAAGAACTGATCTTTAAATCCGAAGTTTCATAAACTTCTTGGGGAGTAGCCAGCATCTCATTAACATATTTTTGAGTAAAAACATGAGAGTCTTTTATATGAGAAACCCGAACCCAGTAGCAAGGCCCTAGTTTGCTAGAATAGAGCCCAACAAAGATATCGAGGATTTTTCCAATTAAATGATTATTCTCAATTCGATCACCGATTTTGAATCGGGGCTTCCAATGCGTAGGAATCTCTGAAGGGATCCTAATCAAACTCTCCTACCACCCATCGCAAAAAACGCAAGTAGCGCCACGAGCAAAAAGATTCCAAAAACCCCCAGGGCTACCAATCCTGAATCCGAAGAACCAGCTTCGTGATGCTGCTGACTACCCACACTTGCCGTAGTGCTATTACCGCCGCCGTCATCGTCATCATACAGCGGACTGAGAGGGTTGAGTGGATTGAGAGGGTTTGTAAAATCCATTGCTTATCTCCTGAGACACTATTTTAAGGGACGGAGTGGCTAAGATCAACGTTCAACGCTCGACGCCCGTTCACCACTAGAAACCCCTTCTAATAAAAGTTAAAATGTTCCTATGAAAGTAGAAGAATTCCTATACTGGCTCCAAGGATATTTTGAACTTGGTGGCAATCAACTCAATAAACAGCAACTCGATATAATCAATGAGCACCTGTTGCTGCTCAGCGATACAGTGAACTATAAATCAGAAGAGCTAGAGTTCTTGCACACTTTGCTCACTTGGAGTAATCGGCGTCGGCAAGAATTAAAATTTATGGAGAACGTTACTCAGAGAGAAATTGATTCCCTAAGGGAAGCGCTCCAAAAGCAATTTCTAAAAGTTACCTGCAAGGATAAGAGACCCGACGACGGCTATGAACCCTTGGGTGATATCTACGATAATCAGCGGATTTGTTAGTTAAAGATTAACCCCAAATCTCTGATTTGGTCTTTTCTTGGATAATAAGATCTAGGGGCAACTGTTTTTTAAGATCCTCAAGATTTGAAAGCAAATTTTTAGAGGTTGTATTATCTTCAATAATATGAAGTTTTGTCTTTTTTCCTTTGTAAGTAGGTGCTATTCCGCGTAAAAATCTCTTACCATAACGTCTTGTTGTTATTCTGCTATCAAGTACAACGAAAATGCCAGCATCTTGTTTGCTCCTAATTAGCCTTCCGAAAACTTGCTTAAAGGGGGTAATTGCTTTTGGCAGGGTATAATCTTCAAAATAATCATCAATAAGATCAGTTTGGAGAAGCGCACTTTTTCGCGCTTCTCCTAACAAAGTTGGTCTTCCAAAGGGAAGCTCTGGAACGATAACATTTACCAAAGCGTCGCCTTTAATATCCATTCCCGTCCACAAGCCATTAGCTCCAATTAATATTACTTTTTCATCCTTTTTTGCTTTATATTGTTTAATTAGTAATTCGATATCTGCGTCTCCCTGCACTAACACTACATAACCAGCTTTTCGCAATCGGTACGCGTATTCTTGAACATCTTGATGAGAAGTGCAGGCGAGAAGGGTGCAGCCCTGGGTTATTTCCACAAACTTAATGATATACTGGGTTTTAATATTGTAAAAATCAGCTAGTTTTTCAGATCCTTTATTTCTATATTTTGCTTTCACCGGGGTACCAGAACAAACATAGCAAGTTACTTGATTATAGAGATCGAATACTGTATCAAGCTTTAATTCATCAGATTTCTTATCAGGATCAACTCCAAATTCATCTGAGTTTTCAGGCATTGTAGCTGACATCAGGATAGCAGAATGCAGATTTTTAAATAGGATTTCATTAAGTATTTGTTCGGGGAACAAAAAGCTATTCACTATAGAAAAGCTATTTTGATCTACTGTACAGATTGATACATTCTTTTCCCCCACTTTTTCATCTTCTGAAACAAATAACATTCGAGAAAAGATCAAATGTAGCTCATCAGCTTCTTCAAATATTTTCTTAAAAAGAAGTCTATTATCTAACAAATCTCCGGGGGTTAGAGGTATATCAGCATAAAATTTTCTCATCTTAACACGAAGTTGTGTTATAAATGCCAATGCTTTTTCGAACTTAAATTTAAAAGGGTCAAATTTGCGATCATCATCTTGCGGATTATTTACTTTAAAATCAGCATAGATTGCTTCAAATTCTTCTCTGAAACTTTTCGCAAAATCAACTGCTAATTCTTTAATCTTTTCAAAAGATTTTTCAAATCTAGTGTCTTTGACAATATCTTTTAAAAGATTAATGTGCTTAAGAAAGACATAAACGGTTTTTTCGTTTAATTCAGCAGTAAAAAGATCTAATCCGATGTCTGCAAGTTCATGTGCCTCATCAAGTATTAAATGTTTAAACTTAGGCAGTACTCCGGACTTACCTTGAGACTTCAGCATTGAATCGATTAAAAGCAAATCATGATTGACGACGATAATATCAGCATCTTTTGCCTTAAATTTGCTCTTATAGTAAAGACAATTTCCATACTCAGGACATTTTTTTCCTAAGCAATCATAAGAATCGCTTTTAATTTCATTCCAAATACTTGCGGCGGGCTGTTTTCTCGTTGAGAAATCCCCATTATCGGCCTGTTTTAGAGCATGCGCCTCTGTTGAAACAAGATCAAGATAATTAGAATAGGCGGTCTCTGTCAATCCAGCTTTATGATGAGCTTGAAAACTTCTCCAGGTTAAGCTATGTTTTTTGAGTCTTCGGAGACTTACATAATTCTTTCGGCCTTTCATAAGGACTACCTTTAATTCAGGTATACCAAGAGCTTTCTTAAGAAAGGGTATGTCTTTTCTAAAAACTTGATCTTGTAGTGACTTAGTTCCAGTTGAATAAATTACAGGGCCTGCACCATCCACTAGTGAGGCTTTGAATGCAGCATTTAGCGCAGCAAATGTTTTTCCTGTTCCAGTCGCTGCCTGCGCCAGCAGATGTACGCCCTGAAGGGAAGATAAAGCACGAGATCCCCACCAAGCTAATTTTAGCTGTGGAGGTCTAACTTCATAAGCCTCACCAACAGATTTTGCAATGGGGCCGTCTGCCCCTAAAATAAATTTATGATCAAAATTTTTAAGAAGCGGGTAGTCTTTTTTATGTCTTGAAGATTCCTCAAACGCTAATACATTGCCAAGCAGATCGCTTTTTTGGAAATCCTGCCAGTTTGGATCATTAAGAAATGTATCAATAAAACGATTTCTTGATATAACTTGCGCTTCAATAATACAGGAACCGTGGGAAGCGTTCCAATTTTTGGGGTGATTTCTAACTATCAGTATTACTTCATCAACTCTAGTACCTAAGCCCCGCCCGAGCTTCTGCTCACCAATATCAAGAAGTAAGTGTCCTACAGGTACATTAAGCCAATTTTTACTTGGAGCTTTCCAAGTTAATCTATAAACTTTAGTGGCGGGGTCGAAAGATTCAACTTTTAGTTCTGTGTTAAAAGCCCTATACATCATATATGGGTTTCTATTTAAAGTCAGTAACTGTTCATTGCTACGATCAATAAATGTAGCACCAGCCTTATAAGCAACCTCTAATCTTTGATGAGTTTCCTGTTTGCTAAGACCCTTGCTTTGAAGCTCAAGAACATGTAGCCCCGCTGCAACAATATCAGCAATGTTCTCGCCGTTATTAAAGGGTACCTCTAACATGTGAGGTGGTCGGTTGGAATCTACTTTATAGAGCCGATGCCAAGCTGTTTCTTTCTCTGGCCTACTACAAGCTTCATTTAAATGAGAATAATGCTTACAAACCCATTCTCCGTTCTTTTCATAGACAGGCATTTTACAAAAATCACATATTAAGATTTGGCCATCACTATTAGCGAAGCCTATTAACTTGCCATCATTATCTCTAACATGGTTTGTAAATGTTCCAAAATATGGTCCATCAGCGGTTAAAATAAGATTAGTATCTTTAACTCGTGCAGTAAACATAAATGGCCTAGCTCAAAGCATTGTAAGTCTTAATTCCTGATTTTCAATAGCTTGACCCTTATAAGATTATATTAGTTTACAAGCGAGCGTAGAACGTTGAGCGTTGATCTTAGCCACTCTGCTCTTTCATCCAAAGCTTTAAGCTCAACGCCCTAAGCTCAACGCATTTTGCTAAAATAGCATTATGGATGAGCGTCTAAGAAGACTACAACGAAGGGCTGCGGAAACCGGAAGTGAAGAAGATTTGCACGCATATCTAGCTGCTGCTCATCGGGCTGGTTATTATCGAAAACCTAAGCGCAAAGAAATACAAAAAATCCTGCGCAGGCAGCGCAAAGCTTACGGTGGCGGAGGAATGCGTTTTAGTCCTCGCACGTTTGTGCCAGATCCGGGTATGGAAAATATGAATGCCTCAGGATTACAGCACCCTGATGAAGTAGGCGATTGGGACGGAAGTTATACTGAGTGGGATGACGCTTTAAACCGAGCATTACCAGGAGAAACCTTTGAGGTGAGCACCTATTTTCGATCTGGTCCGATACAAGATGCTCGGTGGGATTTAGCTGACATAATCCCAATGAAAGTTCCAGAAGAAATATATCCATTTGGAGAGCATTATCACGGGCCTCCCCCTGAGTTTATCCGCTATAGAAATCCAAGAAAACGGACAAAGAAAACTGAATGGGATTTGGAGCCTCTTAAAACACCTGCTTGCCCGCCTTTTTGTCCTGATATATCTGAAGATGAGGAAGATGAGCTTCGAGAAAGAGATATAACGGCTCATTTTCCTAAAGCAAAATCATTTCGAGATTTAATTAAATTAAACATAGATTTTCTGCGTGGCGAGCGAGCTAGTCCTAGATATTACGGATCTATTCATGATGGCAATCCTGAAACCGTTGCAAGTCTTCGAAAGATGATTGAGATAAATCGGCTTGGACTCTTGACCATAGACTCTCAACCGGGTGAAGTTTATCCTGAGCATGGACACAAGCAACGTCCCTACATAACAGGAGTCGCTAACTATAATCTAGCCCGACATTTATATGGAGAACTAAATCATCATGCTATAGTTACCGTTTGTCCTTTATGGGCAGAATTCAGCATAGAAGATTTACAGGCAGGAGCAATTTCTTGTGGGTCTATTTTGGCTACTTATGATAATAATCAACCCTTTACTCACGTCGGTGCCAATATGAATGGGCTAGAGCCTGATTTTGATCATATTAAACCTGCGCTAGCAAACAAGTTACTCGAAAAGGCTTACGCAGTAAATATTATCGACCCTGTATGGGGAAGAGATGCTACGGCTGAGGGTCATCTTTTGGATCAAACCATCGCGGTTCTTGAGCTTTTTAGCGGAAACCCGTATCGCCTAGTCTAATCAGCGCGTTCTGTAAAATACTGCTGGGTAAAAGTTTTTTCACCCCAAACAGGTCGATCCCATTCTGGTTGATCACCCAAGACCATTAAGGGAATGTTCCACTCATAAGCTAGTAGATATATTTTGTAGTTTCCTTGGTTATACATGTAACCGGCTGGATAAAATGTATACCGATCTGAAGGGTGCATTCCATAAAGATGTAAGGCTACAATAAGCGGCGTATTCGGAGTAATGGCGTCTAACGCGTCGCCTTTTTCAGGCAAGGTTGACATGTCATAAACTTCAAATTCTCGATCTAGCATCTGATCGCGAAGGTTGTCCCAACCTAATTTCTCCATATCATCAACAACTCGATCAAGTTGCCAAGAGTAGTGGGGCGAATAGCCTATAACAATAATGGGATCTTCAATAGCCACAAACTAATTATACTTTAATCTCCAAAAATTTCCTTTACCGCGTTTGGAGTATTGGGGTGTTCGCGCCGCTTCCATTCAATCATCTGGCGATCCAGGTATTCCCCTTGTTCATTTTCAACAATTGCTCGCAGAAAACCTGTAGCATTTGTCGTTCTGCCGTTTCCATAATTTTTTTCATTGGTTGAAGTCGATACAGTAGGCACATAAACGGCAACTATTCGTCCGCAAAAATACCTTTCAGGCTCTTCAGTAAACCTTCGCAAACCCTTCAGTTCTGAATACCAAACCTCAGTGCCCACTAAATCACTTATCACGTTACCACTGCCTTCTCTAACCGGCCTATAATCTGAAGGTAATCCAACTCGTATTCGAGCAGCATGCAAGGCTGCATCAACGTCTTCGCCCGTAGCTTGCCGTCGTTCCAAAGATCGTATATGATCGTCCACGGGGCTATTTTACGTGAGGGGTAGTAGATGTCAAGATTTGTGGATGCAGTCTAAGCATACACTAAGATAGCTCTGTATCTAAGGCTTCTTGTGTTCGTTCCATCAGTGCTTCAACCTGGGCTTCAGTTTCCATATCGAGAGAAGCATAATCTAAATACCACTGAAGAGCATCAAGTATTAATGCAAAATCCTCGGCATCATAAGGATTCCCTTGTTTACCATAATAATCGTCCCAAACCATTAAATGATTATACCTTATCTGCAGGGCTTTGCTATAATCAATCCGATGGACGATTGCAAACCAAATTGCACAGCATTAGCCGTAGAAAGTGGCTTTACCCTTCTAGCTATTGCCGTTATTTTTCTAGGCTCACTAGTTGAATATGGAGTTGTGAAAACTGGCCTCGGAACTGTGTTGATAAGCTGGTTAGGGCGAAGCTATACTGCCCGTAAAACTAAACCAGCTAAGCTTTAAAACTGTCTTAGTCTATCTCGATCATGCAGCACTTTTTGTATATGCGTCAAACCAAAAGGAATGTAAGCTCCGGGATAAAGATCATGCAAATCATTTAGCAAGTAAACATTACTTAAATCTTGGCCTTCTACATAAATGATTCCCGAGAGGGTATCGAATGCAGTGCTTTTCACTTTTCCTTTAAATGGATTGAAGCAATCCGCTAAAAGAGCATAGCTATAAAGAACTTCCCACAGCCCTCCTTCAAGGAAATTTAATTCTGGGTTGGCTAATACTTCTGGAAATCCATCAAGCGTGGTCAGGTACAAGTTTATATCAAATAGATTATCTGGCTTAAATCGCCTAAAAACAGCCAGTACATTCTCTAATTCATTTAGTGTAGGTTGCGCCATAGCTCCAGATGGCTGTTGTGTTGCATAAGTTCTATCTAAATACTCTTCTAGGGTAGAAATGAAATCCGCTTGGCGCATTCTCACCAAGCTCAAATTAATCGGATGCTGTCTTATAAAGTATTCAAAAATACCGAGCAAGATGTTTTGCATTTCTTCTAAATGCTGCTTGATTTTCGAGTCTGTTTCGGCTTGCTTTACAATTTCTATTCGACTGCTAGGTAGCAGGGGTTTTGGGCTCTGGCCTATAAAATAAAGCATAACTCGATCTGTGTACAACGTAAGTCTATTATTGAAACTATTATCAGTAAGGTAGGTCAAAACAGTTGCTGCAAACCACTTAGCTCCCCATTGCTGGGGCAGCGATAGTTGTAGATGCTCCAATAGCTTACCAAACATTTCAAATTGGCCCCGGAAACCAGTTAACCTTCCGATTTGTTCCAAATGGTATTCTAGTCGATAAGCTTCAGCTAGTGGGGTGGGATTATGTCTATATCTATCAGACTCTTCATAATCAATCCAGTCATCATGACCATCAAAAGGATTTCTTTGAGCCCCGGGCATCTCATCTTCAGGTTTTCTAACTCGATAAGACTTTTGGATTTCGCCTAGATCTTTTTTACCGACAATGTGGGGGCGAACCCAAATGGATCCGGTTTTGCCTCCTTCTCGACCAAACATAGGCTTAGTAAAAGTTTTGAAGTGGCCTCGGCGCAAGTGAAGGGCTTTGAGGACGCCACCACCTTCCTGCTGAGCCCGCTGAATATCGCGCTGAACATCAAGGCCGATATCGACGGTTTTAAATCGAATTTCAGGGGTTGATCCTTTTTTTCTTCGTTTAGGTCTTCTCTTTTTCTTTTTTCGCCCAGTATGAGCTGATTTTAACTCAACACCTTTAGCATGCATAAAGTAAACGCTAAGCAGAGCAATTTTGACAATATTATCAGTATAGTCTTTAAAGAGGCTCAAACCTTCTTGCGTAACATTAAAATGTTCTTGCAGACCTTCTCCTGGCAAGGTTACATAGCCCCTTCCATCTTGGACTAGCAATTTACCCTCAGGAGTAATTCCATACCAGATGGTTACTACCTGTAAGACATCAGGAATTTGACTTGTGATTTTAGCCATCTCCTCATCAACTGCACGCTGGACGGTTTCTTCTTGTTGGGCGGAAGTAAGATACATGCCTTTTTGGTGCATCATAGTTCCAATTTCTTGTCTTGCCTGCAAGACAAGTGAATGTCGAAGGCTATCTAATGCAAGATTACGAATGAAATGATCTCCCTCAATAAATACATGTCCACTGACAATCCAACGAGCCCCTGGAAATACATGCGCCAAGGGGTGCGGACTAGTATAATCTTTTGTATCGTTTGCAGTTAGTAATACAGCGGCCCGCTTCCAAAAATCTTCTGGATAATCGCTTTCCCCGTAAACCTTACTGACAACTTTTTTTGGGGCTGCGAATTCAACCCACATTGCTTCAAAAGGAGGGGCGATGTTTTGAAAATCCTTAGCTATGTCCCAATATTCTTTGTCGTTTTCTTGAAAGTAATAACGAGCAGGCTCATCAGCATAAATTGCCTGATAATCTTTGGCATTCTCCCGGAGAAATTTAAGTAATTCGGGACTAGCGGCATTTTGCTTTAACACATCTTTGAGGAGGCTCATGAATGTATTTTATCAAAACTACAGTGGCTTCTTAAGCTCAAAGCCCAACGCTCAACTCCTACGAAAATTCTTCGTCAGAATCTTCATCTTCTGCGTGCCGCCGAAGAGCTTCTAGCGCAATATCAGCAAGTTCTTGATTAGATAGCTTATGACGGCGCTGAAAGCTGCCCAGACCCGCCCCTTCAATATAAATAGCTTCTCGCAAAGCTTCAGGATCATCCAAGGGGCCAACTAATAAATTAATGGCCCCAGCAGGGCTAAACCCTGCTTCATAAGTATCTCCCCACATATAATCAGCCGGAAGCTCATCACGGCGCATTCCAACAGCCTCTACCAATAACTGGCTAACTGCGTCTAGCCATTGTTGATATTGTGGATCTGGTTGCCAGGGGAGGTTTTCGGGGTTTTGCCTGGGCTCCACGCCCTCCAAAGCATCGCTAAGAATATCGCTATCTGGATACTTATCGATGATACCCTGTCTTAGTTCATGAACGGTAAGGGGGCGTTCTTCCATGCTACTATATAAATCTAGTTCCTCTATTTGCGCACCGGCATAGTTAAATAGGATCCAATCAAGAGCATCAAACCAAGCGCCTGGATCAATCTGGAAAACAGTTAACCCAAACCGTTGAGCTACTAATAGATAGCCTAGCAATGTGCTTGGAGTTCCTGCTTGCTGGTAATTGCGAAGCGCGGTGCGAAATCGAGCGTCAGGGCCTCCTTCATCTGGAGTCTCTGGAATAATGCCCTTTTGAATCATGGCAGTGATAATTTTAGCTAATGAAAAGCTGATAAGATGGTTAGCTATATCTTCATCACCATAATCTTCTTGCTGAAGTAGGTATTTGATGCGTCCAATACTGGTAGCTAAGTCGTCGGCCATAGGAACATTTTATCATAATCTGAGACCGGCGCTCTAAGCTCAACGCTCTAAGCTAGCTCTCTTAGCTTCCGGCTAGAGACTGTCCGATTATTTTCACAATTCCGCTACTGGGTAACGTTTCTGGAGTCTGATATATTGTTATGAAAGGGCTAGTTCCATGGCTTTGCGCGATGAATTGGCCGTCTCTGGACCAGCTTATTCCTTGTCCCTGTCCCGCAGGCAAAGAAGCAGGAGCATCTAATAAAGTCAATGTCGTATCTTCTCTTTGATATATCGCTATAAATGGGGTTCCGCTAGTGCTTAAGGCTAAATACTGCCCGTTTGGAGACCAGGCAGCGCCTTGACCATCTGAGTTTGGAATACTTGCCGGATCAGCAATCTTTGTAAAAGTGGTTCCGCTGCGCTGATAGGTAGTTTGACGGGGAGATGTATCATGAGCTACGGTTAAAAACTGGCTGTCAGGACTCCAAGCAATGTATCGACCTGTACTGGCTGGAAGGCTAGTTGGATCTGCGAGCATAGTAAATTCAGTTAACCCAGTTCGTTCATAGATAGTGACAAAAGGGCTGCTATTGTGTACCACAGCAAAAAATTGTCCGTTAGGAGACCATGCAACTTGGTTTCCTTGCGCAGGAGGCAGCGAAGCTGGATCAGCAACTTTGGTTAATGTTGTCCCATCACGTTGATACACAGAAACAAAGGGGGAGTTAACATGTGCTACTGCCAAAAACTCACCGCTAGGAGACCAGCCTAAACCACGTCCATTGCCTGTAGGTAATGATGCGGGATTGGCTATTTTTGTCAGACTATTGCCATCGCGTTGGTAGACACTAACAAAAGGGCTGCCAACATGAGCCACTCCGAGAAATTCTCCGTTTTCTGACCAGGCCACCCCGTCGCCTTCGGTGCCAGGCAGAGCAGCCGGATCATCGATTTTGTTAAAAGAGGTTCCTGTTCTCTGCAGTACAGTCAAGTATGGTGATGTTACATGTCCTATAGCTAAATATTCTCCGTTAGGAGACCAACTAGCATCTATCCCAAATCCTGTCGGCCCACTGGCAGGATCATTTAATTTAGTCGGTGTATCCCAAGGATACAAAACCTGAACTTGATTGCTCCCTCCACTGTAGTCTCCCACATTGCGAATGGCTATTTCGATGACATCGCCAATAGTGTTAGTTACGTTGTCATCGCTCTCAACAGCGCGCTGCTGTCCCGTTGTTTGGTCTATTCCAATAGGTTTCATCTCAGCCATAAATTAATTATAGCAAACTTGCTATAATCAGGTTGTGGATATTCAATTACGAGAAGCAGAACGGCGACTAGAAAGCGGGGACCCGTCTGCTTTGGCTGCCATTTACGCTTTAAAAATTAGAAATGGGTCTATTCCAATACAATATGTTCAAATACTTGCTATGGTAGGGGACGCTGCTGCCCAGCAAGTAGCACCTTATACATTGACACGTGGTAGAAGTTATCCATATGAAATCCAAATCCTCCTAAAATCTGCCTACGTCGATTCTTTTGGCCGCCGAACTCTTTATGAATTTTATTTAGCCGCTCTGAGAGAGCTTCAGACGACAATCATACCCCTGCTATATCCGGACCCTTTCGATAATGAATATGGTAAAGGGTTTGGTCAAGCCAATCTAGCGGTGATTGATTATTTCCAATCTCTGGGTCCGAATAATCTTCCTCATCAAGATCGATTAATAACTATCATGAGAGACATTCAAAATAGCTTTTCAGATCGGGTTGAACAGCTAGTTCGACACAATACATTTATAGATTGTACTGAACTAGTCGAGCTTATCCTTTTTGATATCGCTGGCAAATTCGTGTGGTCAGAATTTGAGAGATTAGGCTACACTAAAAACTTCACTATTAGCTGGATTCACGAACATTTAGACGGAGAACCTGATTTCAGTAATGACACTGACAGCCGTTTTATTTTTGACGCAGGACAAGATCACGGTTGGTGCGAAAGCCTTGACTACAACGCAATTGATGAGCCATGGCCTGATTTTTTCTTTTCTTTCCAAATCTTACAAATTCTAAATCGACTTCCTAATTCTGGAGATCGCTTGCTGTTCAATTTCGTCAGACATTGGATGCGAGATTGGATCTTAGCTAATTAATAGTCAAAAGGCTGAAAATCTAACCGAGATTGATGCGTGGTCCAGCGATGACCGCACTCAACACAGCGTAATTCTTGTCTGATTTCTCTAGCAGATAGTCCCGGTATTCTTTCGTCCTCATCAGTTAGGATGACTGTTCGACCCTTACTAGCGCAAAGAGGATTAGCGCAAACGGTATTATCGGCTGCCCAAGCAGGTGAGACGCTGGTTAAATAGTGCTGCCCAAGTTGATGAGCCTCGCCGTGAGAATATTCGCCTATGTGTTCACCGATTTGCCCTGCCTCTTCAAGTCGGTAATCTAAATTACCATCAGCACGTCGTATAACTAGCGCGTAAAAATCTTCGGTTATAGGATCGAGCCAGACGGCCTCATCTGGGCTAGCCCCATACTCAGAAGTCAGGCCAACTAAATCCCAGCCACTGCGACTAAGATGAGTGTCTAATTGCTGGACTGCGGATGGGTCTCCTGCTGCAATTTGGCGCTGTAATTCTCTTAGTCTGTGATCCATTAATGGATTATAGCAAACCGACTAGCAATCAGAAGTTTAAGCCTTTTTGCTAAAATACCGTTATGGACAGAAGGCTTAGAGAGCTACAGCGCGCGGAAGAAGATGATTATCAAGCAATTGCTCGATATTTACGAGCGCGGCAGCAACTGGAAGAATTGCATGATCTGCAATTGCTTTTTGCGGCCCATCTCGGTTATCCTCCTGTATTCCTGCTAAAACCCGAGTTAATAGAATTAGCTGAATGGGATGGAGAGGAAAGACCTTTATTAACTTCAGAAGATATGATTCCTCCCTGCGGCGGGGCACAAATGCTAGGAGAAAGTCTAGATGAAGTTTTACAGCATTATTTAGATCTTTATCAATACTTAGCGGTTTGTTGTCGGCTACTCCAAACCATTATCTTGCGTGCTCAACTACCTCGTGGAATAAGAAATCAAGTTCTAGAGAGTATAGACTCAGTTCTGAATTTATTGAGTATGTTCGTGGCTGATAACCATGTTCCCATTGAAGAGTTAGAAACGTGGCAGCGAACCCTTGTTGGCCGAACTCGTGTAATTACTCGAAAAGTAATCGCAGGAGTCGGGGTTCCTGCAGATTCTCATTACCGTGTTGCTGAAACTGTGTATAACTACTTAGGCAATTTGATTAGAACGTTGATACGAGATATGCGAGACCAATCGACCAATCCGAGAGGGCTAGCCCAGACGTTTTGGTATCTCTGTGAAATCGATCCCCATCTTATCGATACCCATCAGATGGCTAGGGCTATACTTGAGATGGATTTACGATTTGAGTGATTTTTGGGCCAGTTCTACTACCCGTGCCCACGCACACTCTCTTAGCATCTTAAAACTTTCTATTTCCTTTTCGCTGGCGCTTTCATACCAAAGCATAAGTGCGTTTGCTGAAAATTTTGGGCTGCGAAATCCTGAGGCATAGCTACGATGACGCCAAACTGCCAGTTCTAATGGCATGCATTGATCGGCTAGCCCATAGTCAATCTTGGTTTTAATTAATTCATAGTAGTCGCCTAGAGATAAAGCTTGCCAATAGTTTTGAGTGATCGCCTCTGAAATTTCTTGGTTTGGATGAGGTAGAGGTATTTGCTTTTTTGCTTTGTCAATCTCTAAAACCAAATCAGCAAGTTCTCGATTGATCCGATCCCATTTTCCTTGCCAGTGTTCGATAAACTTTTGTTTGCCAATGTTACGGCAGCGTCGCTTGTTGTGACCAACTTCCCTACATTCAGTGCAAGCCATTTATAACCCCTTTATGATATCTTCTTTTACTACATCTACCTGTTTATTGGCTTCAACTATCTGATTTAATGCTGATCGAACTGTAGTTATATATTTAGTCAAAGTGGGACTGTCTAGCTCAATGTCTGCTAGCTCTTCTAGTCCCATCTGTAGCTCTTCTATACCCATGCCAATTTGCTCTACAGCATGGTCAAATTCCTCGAATTGAAATATCATGTTTTCTCCTGATAAATCAACTCTACGAAATAACACTTTTTAAAAGCAATGCTAGGACAAAGACTTACGACAATAAGTTTTTTTCAAGCTCTACAATAGCAATTCTCATTTTAAGGGGAGGCAATTGTCTTTTAGCAAACCAATGTATTGCGGTTCTAAATTTACATCCTGTTTCTCTCGATAATATCCGAGATAGTTCAGTTTTCGTGTAACCACTGTTTAGAAGGTTATCAATAGCTTTTTTCCAATCAATGCTAGGTAGTTCGTTGTTTAATAAAACAATAGCTTTTTGTGCCCACCGAGGAGGATTAGCCGTGATCCTGCCAAACCAGTGCAATGCTGTTGATATTTTGCAACTATGTTTTTCGCAAAGAATTTCTGCCAGGGCTCTTTGAGTATATCCTTTATCTAGAAGTTTGTCGATTGCTATTTTCCAGTCGAAGTGTTCCTCTTCTTCGAGTTCCGAGGATAGCCAATTTTTGAGTTTATAGTGTCCTACTTTAAGTTTTTGTTGGATTTGTGTTGGGTTTAATCCATTTTTATACAACTTGATAGCTTTGCTTCGCTTCTGTTGTTCAGAGCTAAAAGGCTGTAAGCCCCTATCCAAAAGTACGAGAGCAATTTTTGCTTGTCTATTACCTGGTATTTGAGTTTTTGATAACCAAGCTTTAATTGTTTCTGGAGCATAAGGTATTTTTTTAGAAAGCATTCTTCCTAATTCTCTCAAGGAATAGTTTTTACTTCGCAAGCTGTCAATAGCTTCTTCCCACGGAATATCCCCTTCCCAAACCAGTTCTTCTTCAAAAGATTCTTCTGGCAATACTTTCAGAGTTTCTTGGTAATTTTTTGCACTTTCACTTAAACAATATTTAAGGGCTCTGCTTCTCCCGACTTTTTTTACACTCCCATTTTTAATAAGCCGGTTTAAAATGGTTTCTGTTGCATATTTTCCTTTTGATAATTTGTTCATCAACTGTTTCTTAGTAGTGCAGCCAGATTCTATTTTTTTCAAGTGCTCAATGATTTCTTTGTCATAGTTATGCTGCACCTTATGTTTATTATGAATATGACTGTATAATCCCTTATAAGCAACTTGAAATTTTCTAGCTAAAATACTCAGAGAAGATTCTGTCTGCAACCAGCTATTCACTGCCTCTCTATATTTTGGATGAACACACTGCTCTTCAGTGCATTTTCGTTTTGTCATTGATATCTTACGTCGGGGCGGGCGAATGTTACGGCGGTAGGATGAGCGCCCACGTCGGACGAGGCATTGAGTGCTTTCTTGCCCAACATTTTCACAATTCGGCTCTGGTCCCAATAATCCTGCTTTTCTCCAATTCCTCACTGCACTGGTCGAAGCGCCCACCAATATTCCTATGTGCTTATTGCTAATATTACTGCCACCGCGCAGAGCTTGCTCAGTCAATATCCTAGGATCACAATTCTGAAACAAATCTTTTGCTTCCTCTAGAATTTGTTCATAGTCCTGTAATGGGCGTGTTTTTATAGGCCGAAGATCTGAAAGCCAACTGCTAACTGAGGTGGGCGATGCGCCGACTTGGCGCGCTATTGCTGCGGGCGATTTCATTCCTCCTAGGTACAGCCGCCGCGCATCTGCTCTTTTTTTTCCATATTCCCTTTGTGGACGTGATTTTTTAATAGGCCGAAGATCTGAAAGCCAACTGCTAACTGAGGTGGGCGATGCGCCGACTTGGCGCGCTATTGCTGTGGGCGATTTCATTCCTCCTAGGTACAGCCGCCGCGCATCTGCTCTTTTTTTTGCATACCCGCTTAAGTAATCAGTTTGATCACAATCAACATTTTTTACCCATTTTTTAATTGTTTTGTCTGATGGGTCTAGTCCTCTAGCCTGTAATTGCCTTATAGTTTCTCTCATATTACAGCCTGTTTCTTTATATATTCTCCTAGCTAAGATTCTTTGATCTTCACACTCAACTCCTTTTATCCATCTTTTTATGATTTTGTGACTAGCGCCCATCCCTTTTGCGCGTAATTGCTGCTCGGTTTTTGATAAATTGCAACCAGATTCCTTATATATTTTTCGAGCTTCAGCCCTTTTTTGCTCATAGCTCCATTTTGGTTTGTGAATTTTTTCTTTTTTTGGAAGTAAATCTAAAAGCCAGCTTTTAATAGAGTTAGGCGATACATCTACTTCACGGGCAATTTCTGCAAAGTTTGTTATCCCTTTTAAATATAGTTTTCTTGCTGCTGCCCTTTTTTGTGCATACACGTTCGAATCATAACGATCCTCACATTTAATGTCTTTTACCCATTCTCTGGCAGTCTCCCAGGCAACGCCTAAACCTTTTGCTTTTAAATGTTTTACAGCTTTATTTAAATTACAAGATTCTTCATAAATTTTTCTGACCAGAGCTATCCTTGGATCCTCACATTCAATATCTTTTACCCATTCTTTAATTTTTTTCTCAGAGGCACCCAGCTCTTTTGCTCTTAGCTGGCGCAGGGTTTCGTTCCTATTACAACCAGATTCTTCATAAATCCTTCTAGCTTCTGCTATTCTGGGGTCCGGTTCTGTTCTATCAAAATGCCGCCTAATCTTCCGGCGAGGTGGGCGGATGTTACGACGATACCGAGATCGAAGTCGTCTTCTACGATTACGTCGAGCGTTGAACGTTGATCTTGGAGCGCAGAAACGGCAGCGGCAGGGAAACATAGGTGTATTATAACAAAGTGCTACGCTCAACGCTCTAAGCTCAACGCTCTAAGCTCAACGCATTCTGCGTCGAAGTCGCTTACCAGTTTTTGCGATGATATTATTAACTCGTTTTCTAAGCTGCTCAATACGACGATTAATACCACCATAAACTTCAAACGTTTGATGAAAATAATCAGAAGCAAAGTCCATTTCTTTAAGTGTTGCAATGGCGCTTCTGGTGAAATTCGCAACGTCCCAGCCACGAGCCCTAATTTGCCTCTCTAAGATTCTTGCATCAGAAGCTAACCCAAGCTCTTCTATTATTTGACAAACCGCATCTTCAGATAAGCTAGTTCTATATTTAAGCAGGCCCATACTTTCTGGAAAATAATGATCAATAAATTTAAAACTTTCAGGAGAGATTGCTTTAAGAGCGGGAATTATTGATTCTCCTCTAGCAACAGCTTCTAAAAGAGGAGAATAGTCATCTATTAAGATTTCTCCCTGATTAGCTGCTTCAATGGTTTCCGCGATGTTTAGGTAGGCTGCTAAAACTGATGAAATATATCGCCTTTGTGGTATTTCTTCTTCAATTTTTGCTTCAGCAGTTAGTGCGTTGGTTACCGCGTAAAAAGCATCAAATTTTGGTGATGTAGGATCAACGCCAAAAGTTTGTTCAACAATAGCGTCAAAAGCTATACCTTTTTCAGTGCGCTCATTAGCTTCTTCAATTTGTTCATTTGAGACCTCAATTGTTCTTCCCTCTCTACGTATTTTTATTTTCCATTCTCGCCCGCTTTCTAATAATTTAACTAATCCAGAATTATGACTGGTATGACAATCAGCGATTGAATTCATTGATTCTTTTTGGCTTTTCCCTCTGCCCAAAGTTCTCTTAATGCGGCGTCCTTTTCGGACGACGCCATCATTCATCAGCTGATAGAGACTACTCCAATTACTTTCAAGATCTATTACGTGGACATAGCGTTTTCCTGTATGAAGGCGTAACCCACGACCTAATCGCTGTAGTTGGCGAGCAGAACTAAGCGTTCGGGTCAGAAATACTACAACTTCAATACCAGGAACATCAATACCTTCATCAAATTTTCCAACTGAGGTAACAAAGCTTAAATCAGAATTTGGATCTTTGAATTTTCTTAATAACTCTTTGTCTGCAGTTTTATCGCATCCGCCAGTTTCATAAAATTTGCTTAACTCTTTTGAGGAACTAATAAAGGGCTGTGCTACACAATACCCATAATAATCATTAATATATTCGGCTACCTTTATAGCAACTTCTGAGGGGTCATGAGCCTTTCTTTGGTTTTTTCGAGTTTTTTCAGATCCACAAAAAATTAAAGTTTTAGGTGGATGCTTTCTATTTGGAAAATGTTTTAGACGTAGTTTTTCATATTCAGTAATAAAACTGCTTACCTTTTCCTGGATTAGAACCTTTGATTGCGCTGCCTTCCAGGTTTTAAAATTCATAAAAGGAGCAGCACCCTTTTTTTCAACTTCATCGTTGTTTACAAAATATTTACCTTGGGGTAATCGAGGAGGCTCGCCTTGTAGTCCTTGCCCAGTAATATCATTAACCAGTAAATATGAAACTTGGGTCAAGTATCCTTCCCGAATGCACATCGCTACGTCCAACCCTAATTTATTAGCCATTCGATAAATAATGTTACCATTACCTTTACGGTAGCCTCCAGTGCCAAAAATCTCTTCAATAGCAACTGAATCTGCTCTTGTCGGAGTTGCAGTAAGACCTAAAGTATAGGCGGGTTCAATGTAATTTAAAATGGTTTGATATTGATCACCACCCGCATGATGACATTCATCGACTATGACTAAATCAAAATAATCTAGCGGCATAGGTGATGAACTAAGAAAACGAGTTTTATGTGCCCGGTATAATACTTCATTGTGAACGAATAGGGAAACAATCTCACCGTTTTCTTTGCAACTCTCGCCGGGTTCTGCTTCACAACTTGAACATTCGTTTACAAGAGGAACACAACGTTCTAAATGTGGAGGCACTTGAATTTTTTTACCTTCTTCTGTTATTTCAATGCAGCTATTCTTTTTTTCCTTGCCAGGAGGAGCACCACATTTAGGGCACCAATTTTTTAGCGGAGATTGCTTTCCAAACAATTGGGTGTATAAAGTTGATCGAGTTGCAAAAACAGCCAAACTATCTGGGCTAAAATTGGCTTTCTTGCCCCCAAAAGCTAGCTCTATCAGAGGAGAGTTCCAGCCACCTCTACGATTTTGCTGACCACCAAATTCTGGAATGTATTTTAAAAACCTATCTTTGCCATTAATGACATGCTCTTTTTGTTCTGCTAAGAATAGTAGTTTGGGTGGGCGACCAAGAAACTCGGTCATAATATCATAGGCAGTTAAGGCACATATTGTTTTTCCCATTCCAGTCGGAAAAGCAAGTATCCCAGCCCGCTCACCGGCAGCGACGCTAGGTCCAAAACCTTTCTGTGATATTCGATCTTCACCGCCTCGAAGAGCTTCTCTTTGCGGTTGTGTTAATCGGTGAAAGCTTTCTCCAAGAATAGGATCAATGCAAGGATCTCCCATAAACAGTAAACGAAAAGCCTTAAATACTTCTTCATAGCTATGAGAATCAAGAGATTCGACGCTAAGGACGTAGCGATAGCCTTCTAGTGGCCATCCTTCTTTAGGAACCATTTCTATTTTATGGCGGTGCTGATAAACATCACCAAAAATTTCAGCAACTAGCAATTGATATCGACCGCCGATAGGGGTCATTACTTCTATTCCATGGCCTACGAAAGATTCAATATTAACTAGATTTCTAGCGCAGTTGACACAGGCAATAGAGCCGCCTTCGTCTTCTTCGTCATCCTCTTCGTCCTTCCTGTCTTCTTTTGTGCCAAAAAAGTTATCATGCCCACATCCGCCGAATTGTTCATCACACCGGGCCGCAAAGACTTCGATCTGGCAGGGCTCGATTACAGAATTGAAACAAGCTTTAACTGCTTCAAAGCAACCCTCTCTTACAGCGCATTCATCTTCATCGGGGTTTCGCCTTCTAGCGGGTCTTTTGATTCCTTCAAGCCATTGTTCAACTAAATCTAAATTAACTCCTAATTGTTCAGCAATTTTTTCTTTAGCGATAGAAGTTGTTCTGTATAGGTCTGCCGCCTTAAACCAAGCATATCGATAATCTACTGCTTCTGGCCAAGGACGGGCTGTAGCATTTCTTCTAAAGACTAATTGTCTGCCATCAATTCTCAATAAATATTCTTTAATTGAATGGCTTTCCTCATCACTAAAATCAATTGATCTAAGGAAATCACCAATTTCAAGGTATAGATCGCCCCCTTCTTCCCTGATTCCAATAAGCAGGGCGTCAAATAACGCGTGAATATCTTTACGGATAAGCAGTCCATTTCTAGGGTCGTCTTCACGAGAAGCATGATGGGGATAAAGATGGGCAGCATCTACCATAAAACGAGGGTAAAATTGGCCTGTGATCATACATTGAACGAATTCAATACCTTCCATCCGAGACGCCCCATACAGTTTAATAATTCCGTTTTTAAATCGAATTTGGTTGCGCTTTTTACGCCGTTCCCACTGATATTCCGGAGTGTCGATAATGGTATCGGGGATCGGAAAATTTTGCGGCTGCCGAAATTCTGTAAACTCTTCGTTGAGGCGAGCTTCTAGAGTGTCTAGTCTGGCACAATACCCAGCTTCTGGGTATGCTTGGACGACATCAAGCTCTTGACAGTGAAACTCATCAACCACACACTTTAGACAGGGATTATACAGATAAAGCAAGTGGGATAATATCTTGGGAATGTCTTCGTATGAAAAATCAAGATGCATAAATCTATTATAGCAACTTTGACTTTACTAACTAACCACGATCTGGTCTTTGTATATCTTTGCTCAGTAGCTTAAATTAGTGTTCGACCTTTGAGCATCTGCTACTGATCTTTAGGTCTTTCCATTCCCTTACACCAATAATAGATGGATGACTTCGGAACTCCTAATCTTTTTCCAATTTCTGGAGCGGTCAAGTTAGTGGTTTGGTATAGTTTTCGAGCTTTTAAAACTTCGGGCCTTTCGGTCTTTTTGGGCCTTTCTATATCCCTACACAATTTGCCAATTGTGTGTTTAGGAACTCCGAACCTTTCTCCAATTTCTCTATAGCTCAAGTTAGTGTTTTCACAAAGTTTACGAATTTTTACTATTGGTTTTGTTGGTCTTTTTATTCTCTTGCACCAATTATGGATTGATGAATCCGAAACGCCTAATCTTCTTCCAATTTCTCGGAAGGTTAGGTTAGTAGTTCGGCAAAGTTTCCGGGCTTCTATCACTTCTGGTTTTGTTGGTCTTTCTATTCCCTTACACCAATGCCTAATTGTATTAAGTTTTGCGCCCACTATTTTTCCGATCTCTCTATGGCTCAAGCTAGTGGTTTGGCAAAGTTCCCGAGCTTTTACTATGTCTGATCTTTGAGGACAAGTAGGATCTGGGCCTAGATGTCCAGTATTTTTCCACCTCCAAACAGTGCCGCCTTTAATAGGTGCTAAATTGAGTTCTTCCCCCACTATTTTTCCGATCAAGCCATAGTTTGGGCCTCGGATCCCCATGATTCTTGGATCGCACTCTTGATATAATTGTCGTGCTATCGCAATTTTTAAATCCTTTTGATAATCCTCACATTCAATATCTGCTACCCATTCTTTAACTTTTTTCCTGTCAGCGCCCGTCCCTACTGCTTGTAACTGTCGTATAGTCTCGTTCATATTGCAGTCAGTTTCTAGATAAATTCTTCGGGCTTCAGCTATCTGGAATTCAGTATCAATGCATACAATATTTTTTACCCACTCTCTAATTTTTTTCCGGCTAGCCCCCATCCCTCTTGCTTGTAATTGTCGAATAGTCTCAGCCATGTTGCAGCCAGACTCTTCGTAAATTCTCCGGGCTAGGGCTATTCTTGGATCTGGACCAGTTCTATCAATATGCCGCTTAATTTTGCGGCGGGGTGGGCGGATGTTACGACGATACCGGTAACGTTGATAGTCAATACATTCGATGTCTTCTACCCATTTTTTGATTTTTCTTTCACCAGCGCCCATCCCTCTTGTTCGTAACTGCTGTAAAGTCTTTCTCATATTACAGCCGGTTTCTTCATAAATTCTTCGGGCTGGTCCTATTCTTGGATCGATACATTCAATATCATCTACTAATTCTTTAATAGTGCTCCAATCAGCTCCAATGCCTTTTGTTCGTAATAGTTGTAGGGTTTTAGCTAAATTACAGCCGGTTTCTTCATAAATTTTTCGAGCTAGAACCTTCCTTTTATCGAGGAAGTCCTGGTTCTCAAGACATTCGATGTTGTTAACCCATCTTTTAATTGTTTCTAGAGAAGCGCCCATCCCTTTTGCTTGTAGCTGTCGTCTAGTTTCAGTCAAATTACAGCCGGTTTCTTCATAAATTTTTCGGGTTAGGGCTATTCTTGGATCAGTACATTCAATGTCTTTTACCCATTCTTTAATATTTTTTTGGCCAGCGCCCATCCCTTGTGCTCTTAGTTGGCGCATAGTCTTATTAAAATGGCAGTTCGTTTCTTCGTAAATTCTCCGGGCTAGGACTATTCTTGGATCTGGGCTATCAAAATGCCGCCTAATCTTCCTACGAGGTGGGCGAATGTTACGACGATAGGGATAGTGATGATAGTAAGCACGTTGTCGGCGTCGAGCGTTGAACGTTGAGCGTCGATCTCTGTATCGAGGAAACATAACTGCATTATAACAAAGCGTTGCTACCTTACAGCAAAGCTCTTAGCTCTGCTACCTCTGCTCTGAGCTAAAAACAATCGACAGTATTTGTTAAAATAAGTTCATGTATCCATATCGTTACAGCTTTCGGCGTCGTCGCTATAATCCATATAATTATCGCTATAATCCGTGGCGATCACGTGGATGGCAGCGTAATCCCGTACGTAGATGGGCAAGACCTCTTAGTGCAAAATTGGCCAGGGAGTATTTAGATGAACCCTTTGAAGAGTTCATTTATGAATCAGATCCGGAAATACATTCTATCCTAGTTATTGGCGGAGACAGAACTTATATCCCTGATTGGATGGACATTTTTGACGTAATGCAAATCGCCCAAATCGGCGTAGATCTTGACCAGCAACTTGGTGATTTTGAGCCCGATCTCGTTTTATTTTTCGTAAAAGCTGATCAACCTTATAGGCCAACCAAACATACCGTCTACAAAGCCAAAAATTATTGTCGAGGGGATAACCGTTACGGGATAACAATACCCTACATAACGATACACAAGGGTTGGGGCCATGTTATGCAACGAGCAAGTGAGCTTGGATTAGATTGGTTTGTCGATGCTTACCCGCACCCCATCTATGTGCCTCCGGAAGATTTACAGCCTCGAAAAAAACGTCCTATGACGAAAGGGCGTCTGACTTATGCACTCAAACGGGCAGAACGATTGCGTGAGGCAGGAATAACTGCAAAAGATATTGTTTATGCTCATAGCCGCTATGTTCTTGAGGATCCTAGTCAGTGTGTCTTGTGCGATACCAAGATTAAATATCAATTCCGCTTACTTTTTGACCTTCCGGGCCAGCATGAGCCTGTAAACTTTTATCCTGTAGGTAGTACTTGTATTATCGATTGGGTAGAAGCTCTCCCTGATAGTGAAGGCAAAATCGTATTCCTAGAGGATCTTGATGAAGAGCTTAAAAAGGTCGAAGCCATCAAAAAAAGCCGCAAAGCTCGGGCTTACGAAAGGCAGAAACAAAGACGCCAAGAGCAATCTGCGCGCCGAAAACAGGCAAACCAAGAAAGATTACAGCGCTTGGCCAAGATAAAACAATCTAGACGCGATCAAAAGCAACATAGGCGCTCGCAGCGTAAAACCTTAAAAAGAAAGATGGACGACTTACAACAAGATTTTGGTTGGGATTAAGCTGCAATACAGCCCAGTAATTTATGACCTCTATCATTAGCGCGAATCATTTTATTGCAATCAGGACAGAGTATGGTACCTGGTTTTCTATAAGAAATATTAAATGGAGATAGGGTTTCTCCGCTATTAACGACCAAGCTGACTAACTGCTGATGTAATAGCGCACAGGAATAGGTATCTAATTCGCAGTAGCTTCTTAATGCTGACATGACTTCAGCTTGATCTAACTCTTCTACATCCCACGGACTAAACGAAGTTCTCCAGGCATATACTAATCTAGCATAAGCAGCAGTTGCTGCATCCCCGGAAGCAATATCTAAGCTGCTATACAGGTCTGGATAAAAGCTATTGATAACTGCTTTAAGCCCAAAACTACCCTTAAAATCTGGGTGATAAACAAAAGGTGCCCGAGGGGCTCCAATCTGAGAGTCTCCTTTCACTAATCGATACATGTCTTGTATTCGCGAATTATGGTTTAGCAAGGCATCAGCATCAGGATCGCCATTTTCATCAAGAACATTGACTAGGTAATTTATACACCGCTGTTCAACTGACGCGTAGTATGCAAATATGGTGCTTTCAGGGTTTTCTAGGGAAAGAATATTAAGATCTTCAAGCAATGCTTTCGCCATTTCCGTTCTCTCATCTTGGGCCGGATCGCAGAGAAATTCGCGATGAGCCAGCGTTTCGATGTCGGGAAGATATATACCGGGCGCGAGTTGTTCTCCTGGCCATGCGCGGTGAATACTATATTGAACAGGTATCTGTTCGTAAGGATGAGTATCCTCATACAAGGGCACAGCAGTAGAGATGGTTTCAAAATCTAGATACAAAACGGGCCAGCTTATATATTCAGTTGAAAGTAGTCTCTGCAATTTTGGATCAACAAAAACATTCTTTTTCTTAGTGCTTTCGGTAATGACTGCAGCGCTTTTTTCAATTCCCGAAGTGCCAGAGAAAAAACCAGACGGGATTTGCTCTACAAGCGTTATGTTCATATTTTGCAGTTCATTATAGATTTTTGGGGCTTGACCGATGTTGGGAAGATAGTTGATTGGAAATCCTGGCAAATTTTGAAAAACGGGTTTGCAGGCGGGACAGTTTTTACAAGTGGGGAAAAAATTAGCAGCGGGAGGATTAGGGGTAGAGGTGACACGATCAGCCATTTGCCAAGTATTTAACCCTGAAGGGGTCCAAGGTTGGTTAAACATATTTATGGTTGATTCAACTTCTGACTGTAAATTCCAAACGATATCAAGCATTCCTAAAAGACTATCTATACTCTCAAGCTGTTCTTCGTTATCGAGTGTATAATTACTATCTATTCTCATTAAACCGACATGCTCAACAAAAATACCTGCATTTCTTAGTACACTAGTTGTGTAGGCCATATCCTTAACATAATCTCTGTCTCTTTTTTCCGAAATTGATTTTACCTCAATCATATTCCAAAAATTTTCTCGGGTCCGAGCCAGAATGTCGGCTCGGGTAACAAAGGATCCGACCATAAAAGTTGCTTCATAGATAGCCCAAACGTTTGGGTTATTAATAGCTCTCTGCGTTAGTCCTAAGGCAGTGCTTAGCCATAATTCCGGATTTTCTCTAGTAATGCCTTGTGCAGCCAATTGATCATCGATATTGACTCCCCGAGGACGATCATTATTAAGCAAAAATACATCAAACCATTCTGTGGCAATATCTCCTACAATATGACCCTGCTGGGCTATGAATTGGTTAAAATATGCGTCTTCTGGTATGGCTTGTATTTGATCATGGCGAAGCATCCAAGCAAAAAGCGGGCACTGAAGTGCTGTTAAAAACCGGCCTTTAGATAGATTCTTTAAGGGCATGGCTGTATTATATCATACAGTTACGGCATTGCAGAGGAATGATGATGTTCAATGCCTCTATTGCTCGCCACAAAAGTAAACCGGGCAGGTAACTGGCCACCATGCCATTTAAAGGTATATAATCCAGCCCAAGTAATGGGGTTTATTCGTTCTAGATGCTGAAACTCCACATGAAGGCCCGATTTTTGAGTCAATTTTTGAAAATAAGGTAAGATTTGAGCACGGCCCTTTAGGGGTCGAGCATCAAGAGTAGGCAGTAAGTAAGCATCTGGCGCATAAGCCTGCGTTATGATAATTGGGTTGCCGCCATTAAGAGCGCCTGCCCAAATTTCAACTGGATTTTGAGTAGTTCGACTAGGATGTAAGTACCCAGGGCGGCGCATAGAAGTATTTTAACAAAACCTCAGCCCATAAAATCGAATTGAGAAATAGGATTTTGCTAAAATAGGGTATGCGACGTAATCCAAGGGAATTTGACACGGGTTTTTACTGGCATTTCAGCACCCAAAGCCCAGGGGGCTTTAAAAAATATCCTGGTGCCGATGGTTTAACACGCAGAGAAAGAAATGCTATTCAATTTCCAGAAGTATTTTACGATGCTGTTTTGCCCTTGAGCCGTCAAGCGGTTCTTGCAGGGAATGCCTGGGTCTATAAAAACCGCCACCGACTACCCGACGATGTTCGGAATTTAAACCTTTCCCGATTATGGCTAACCGTTTCCTCCAATCCTGAAGGCACCTTATTAAATTGGTCTCTATTTAACGAAAGAGGCGGTTCTCAAATTGGTGGGGGAAGAGCCCGTTATCGTGATGGCTTGTGGCAAACTACGATGGCTAAGCTAGCTCTTCAAGGTTTTGGGGTTTATCCAGCTATTCTCGGAGTTTTGAAAGGTGTAGTAGGAACTTTGGGTAGTAGTCAAACCCTGTCCCCGGGAGCCCAGAAAGCCTGGCAACGATCTGGTGCTGTTTTTGAAGAAAATCGCTACGTTATTCGGAAAAACCCGGATCCACAAATCCGAGCTTTGCAACGACAAGCGGAGGCTGGTGACCGAGAAGCTGCCTATTCCTTGATAATGCATCTAGTTCGTGCCAGACAACACGAAGCAATTTATGAGGCAATGCAATATTTAGATGAAGACGGCCAAAAATGGGCAGCAAATCAATATTGGGCAGCCCGGGGAATTCACGACCCCCATTGGTGGCATATTCAAGTTGTTCCCTATGAGGGCTATGCTGTTTGGGCAACGACTTCAGAACGGGCCGAAGAGCTATTGCGAGAAGCTGGGGTTGATCGAGCTATAAGTTATGGACCGATTTGGATGGACCCAAAGAGTCTAGAGTATTTCGAAGAGGATCATGTAATAGGTAAAACAAAACGAAGAAGCAACCCTCCGCAGCGCCCTCTGCGTTTTTATCATGTATCCCTAACACGGGATGAGCCCCGCATCTTGCAAGAAGGGCTTATTCCTCAAACCGGCCCTAGGGCTATTGAATTAGGAGAGACTGAACCGGCAATTTACCTTTTTGGTAGTGAAGAGGATATGCACAATGCTCTTATGAACTGGCTAGGAGAAGAGCTGCCTGATGATGAAGCTATAACTGGTTATCAAATTACACTGCCTCCCGATTTTCCTATTTCTCCCACATTTGAAGAAGACGATGAATCATGGGAATGGGTCACATCATCGCCAATTCCACCTGAATTTATTGAAGTGGTATATAGAGAACCTGCTGTAGATTAGTTTTTTTTGATAAAATAGTTTTATGGCTACGTTGAGATTAAGAGGTGTTGATACTACCACCGGACAAGAAACTCTTGCTACAGTAGGAGATTCTCTTAGCAATTTAGGCTCTTTAAACGTAGGTGATGGTATTACCCCCAGCGCTGATAATGGTGATGTTGTTGCAGGGGACGGAACTAGAGCATTTAGTTATGATGCGTCTGCTGGTACTGTTAGAACAGAAGGCATAACTTTTTCAGCCGCTCCTGGCGTGGTTATCGATGGCTCTAGCACAAGCACTTCTCTTGCTACTGACTTTTCAACGCTGGCTATGGTAAATAGCAGCGCCACAGCTGATAACTATAATAGATTAGAATTCGTAACTGCTAATGGTGGGTCAAGCTCAGCTGTTATCGGAGTTCATCGAGATCATACCAATCTCGCTGCAATCGGTGACATAGTGCTAGCAACCGCCAATGGAGGAGCTTTAGCTGCTAGATGGAGATTCAGAGCCGAAGGCCACATTCTAGCTGAGACGGATAACGTTTATGACGTTGGTGCTAGTGGTGCTACCCGACCAAGAAGTGGCTATTTTGGAACTAGCTTGAATGTTGGTGATGGCATAACCGCTAGCACCGATAATGGTGACATAATAGCAGGTGACGGAACCCGGGAACTTGATTGGGATGCTAGTGCTAATAGCCTCTCTCTAACCCCTGCTGCTGGTGCCGCTACTTCAACGCTTAACCTGGGAATTACTAGTACCTATGGCGCTTTAACTATTGTTAGTAACGGTGCTAACAGCGGTGCCCCGGACGTAACTTTCTCCGGAACTGATGGCAGTAATGGCACTGCTACTACCCAACTGCGCTTTAATGCAGGTGATCAAAGCGGTAGTGGTAGTGGCGGAGGTTTTTTCTTCACTGCAGGCGATACAGGAAGCGGCGGTAGTGCTGGTGGCGGAATTTTCTTAACCACCGGAGACAATACCAGCAAAGTTATTCAAATGTTTGGCCCGAATGCTACTGTGGGTCGTGGAGCACAGTTTGTTATTACGGCTGGAAATGGGTCCAGCGATGGTGGACCAATTAGTATTACAACAGGTAATGGTACTGCTGCTGCCGGTGGTGGTTTGACATTGACAACAGGAACCGGAACTAGCGCGGGCAGCATTAACCTTCGCACCAGTGGTGCTACATTACGCTGGCAAATTTTTGGCGATACCGGCGCACTTATTGGTGATCTTGAAGGCGGAACTGCAACCATTCAAGGTCGCGATGCTACTACGGCAGCCACTGCTGGTGCTAATCTGTCACTACTCGGTGGTGATGGTAATACCACGGGGGCAGGCGGAAATATTAACTTAGCTGGAGGGGCCAGCGCTAGTGGGACCCCTGGCGTTGTTACCATTGATGATTTACCCCTACCCTCTGTTCTCGCCACCATTACTGGTGTTGATCTAACCGCTACAGGAGATAGCTCGCTTTATGTCGTCCCCACCGGTCGTAGTGCTATTGTAAATAGCGTTATCGTTCAACCTACCAGTGTTACAGGAGCCGCAGGCGACGCCGCAATTAGTGTAGGTACTAATGCTAGCGACTTTGATGACATCACTGTCACTACGGTATTAACCGGTCTGGATGCCACTACAGAAACCATAACCATTGACGTTGGCGGAATTTCTCATACTGGCGCTGCTGCTGAAGATATTCGCTTTCAAGTGGACACTGCTGACTCAACAGCTACTACCTTTGATGTTACGGTTTACCTAATTGGTTTCTTAATCTAAATCTTTAGGTCGTAACTGCTGGCCATAATAACGGCCCATGTAAAGTCGATCTGGATCTTTATCAAAACGTTCCAGAGGTCTTTCATAGGTTCTTATAATATGCTGATACTTTTCTGGAGCTAAAGGTTCATCATCTGCATAGTTAGAACGAATACGATTAGCTAGGGATTCACCTTGGACTAAATAGAGGTCAAACTGAGGAAAAGTTTCCTGCATTTTCATCAGTGCATAATCAAAGTAAGGCATTCCAAGTTTATATAGCCAACGGTTTCCTCGCTTTTTAGCTAATTGAATTTGACAAACTAATATACGGTGATGATCAGCAATACTGAAGCCGATATAGATTAGAGGCTTTCCTTTTTTAGAAACAATATAAACCAGTTTACAATCAGAGTAGATTCGATCATAATTTCGGCCACTATAGGGCTTCCACTTGCCTCCCGAACGGTAAACATGTGAGTATTTAGCCCAGCCAAGCATATTATGGTACTTGGGCCAATCAATAGCGGTTTGGGTGCCTAGACCAAAATCAAATTCAGGAATTTGATTATAAGCATCAACAAAGGTATTCCAATCTTTGTCCTTTCCTACTTCTCCATATTGATAAAGTGAAGATTTCAATCTTTCAGCAAGCTCATAAGCTGGCTCAGGATTAGGTAGTCGGTCTCTTCCTCGGCTGTCGCCTTCGAAAAATTTCGCAAGGGGAGAGTAAGCATAAATTGAAAAGAAAATTTTAGTTTGCTCTTCAAAATCAAATACATCGTAATACCTAACAGGAAGTTGGTCTAGATAGTCTTTAGCTGTGGCGTATCCTTCGTAATATTCTTGTTGAGCAGGGTATTTCTCAAAAATTCTATCCAATAAATCAGGGACTGTTTCTATCGGGGCTTCATTGTATTCTTCTGAAACCGGAGTCAGTGTTTCTCCAAAAGAATCTAATGGAAGCCCTAAAATGGTATGTCGAGAACGGACTTGCACATAATCAAATCTATTGCGATTATTCCATTTATATCCTGAACTTAGAAAGCCAAACTCGTCGTCTTTTTCTTTAATCTTTTGAATTTCTTCGTCTGTGTGAACCCGAGATTGAGAAAATTTTAAACCGGGATTGGATCCTTCAAGGACCTTAAATCGCTGCCAAAGATGTAGAACATCTTCAGCTGACTTACTCGTATCAGTTAGAGAGATGGCTACACATTCAGCCATACCTTCGTTATGAAGTGAGTTTACTCGATCAATGGCATCCCAGAAAAGGCTCTGAATCACATAGTCATACTGATAAGAAGCGACGACCCATGCTGCTCGAATTTTAATGCACCTCTTGGGACGAGGATCATGGTTTAAATCAAAAACATAAAATCCGATCATATCCGACGTGACCGATGTATCAAAGATTCGTTTATATCTAGGTGGAATTTCTTTAGGCATCACACGAGCACCAGCTAAATGTAGAGTTACATAAACTCTGCCAGCTAAATCACGTTGCTCTTCAAAAAAAATATCCACCCCCTTAGTATAGCAAGTAGGGATTGGATCTTCTATGAAAACGTTTAGATACAGGTGGTGTGAAAACGAATTCAAAACCGCAAGTTTGAATAAATCGACACGGCTGATCGCCCCAGATGCTAGTATAAAAACCGCTTTCTGGGTCGCTAGCAATAAAATCTTCTAAAGTTTCATCATCTTCTAGAAGAGTAAGTAGATCACAGTCCCGGGCAAATTGATCAATTGATATCGGCGCTTTCTCAAGCATCATTTGCTGCCAATGCTCTTCGCCGCCAGCCATCCGGAGTCGGTCGCAGGGGCCTAGAAAAATGAATTGTTTCATAGGGCTATGATAGCAAAAGAAGCTTATTTAGCGTAGAGCGTAGAGCGTTGATCGTTGATCTCAGCCCTACGCTCTACGCTAAATAAGATTAGAATTATTTCTCTGAAGGAGAATCCGAGGGGTCTTCTTCCCGGGGCAAAACTGATTTAACTTTCATATCAATGAGAATAATTCCAAGTATCCGGCCTTTATCATTATCTCTTTCGAGACCAAATGCCTCTAATACTCTTTGTGTAATAGGAGATTGCTTTTTCGGAGGTTTGTAGCCTTTCGTCTTCCAAAACCAATCGCGATAGTACTTAAGAAAGGTATTATCAGATACAAAGCGTCTTTTGTCTTCTACAATTATTGCTTTTTCATCTAAAAATTCCCGGAGGGAAGTTTCAAGAATTATCTTAATTTCATCAGCAGAAACTGAGTCTTCATTACTTGAAAGAGAATCTGTTTTTGTAGCGATAGCCTTTACTCCTGCGTTGGGAGGGCTTTTTGGCTCTTGTGAGACAGTCGAAGCACCATCTTGTCGAGCCTTGTTAAGCAGACTCTCTACGTATTCCGCCTGCAATACTTTGCACAAATCTATCTTAAGTTTCTCAGAAAAGGTTTCAAAACGTTGTTGAGCTTTCTTTTCAGCTTCTTTGTTCACTAAGTCTATGAGACCTTTGCTTATCCCATCATTATCATTCAACATCATATTTATAAACTCCATTGTTGTCATATGTTCCGGTTTTGGTTTTTTTATTTCAACAGCTATCTCTTTTACAAGAGATAAATTGATTCTTGGATCATTGAGAACTGCTTTTTCTCCTCGTGCAATTTTCTTGAGTAGCTTTTTCTCCTGCTTTTTAAAGAAAGGCTCAAGACTCGCGGTTGCCGCTAGATAGATAGCTTCGGGATTTAGAGTCCCCTTTTCGAAAAGGCCGAAAATCCAAAAACTAGTTTCTCTGTAAGCTTTAAGTCTTACTGGAGTAAATTGCTGGCTAGTTGAAAAAACTCTGCCAGTTACAGTAGTTTTCAATTCAAAGCTAAAGCCACCGTCAAGTGCGTCATGCCCCTGTCGGCCAGGGGCATCTTTAAGGCCGAAATGCTTCAATAACATTAAGGTTCTGAAATTATTGTCAGCGAAGGGATCTTGAATCCCATACTCCTGAGCCTCTTTAACACAACTCTCTAGTGACTGCCTCAAGTCCATGAGGAGTATAGTAACTTATTTTTTTCTGCCATCTACGTTCGGACAGGAACTTCTCCTCATCGAGTGCATATGTTTTTTAAGGTATGAAAAGAACGATTCTACATATCACATGAAGGAGTGCTTGGTTAGAAGGGCGAAGCTCAACGATCTACGCTCAACGCCCTCCGCAAATACACCCTCGACTATTTAAAATTTCAATTTTGCAACAGCAGTCCCAAGTCCCATCTCGATTTAGTGAAACCATTTCTTCTTCATAAAACATCCAATGATCGTCGCAATCATCGTGGACATATCCAGTACTAATGTCTAAGCAACCATATTTGCAATTTCCAGGGAAACCATGAATTACAAACACGGGTTTGCCCCAAAATCGAAGTTGATTAGCATCATCAATTGCTCGAAAAAAGATGCCAAAAGAATTGTGCCATTTGTCTTGCCGCTTAGCCCATAATCCTCGCTGCTTTAGTGCCTTAATCTTTTCAAGAGGGTAGTGTATTCTACATTTTTGGCCAAAAGTCATCTAACTGCAACAGTATCCGCAATCTATACAAGTGTATGTGGTATCTGCTAAATCTAATTTTCCACCGCAATCTGGGCAAACCGGAGACCAAAAACGACACTTAGTGTTTGGACAATGATAAGTAAGTAGCAATACTGCTTCTTTGAGTCCACAACCAGGGCAGCGAGTTTTTGGGGTATCTTCCATCCCATCATTATATCATCTGCTAAAAACCAAAGGGTTTTGATTTTTCCGCGTCCCGCCTAGTTCGATAGGTTCGTTTGAGTTCATAGAGGTCAGCCAAGCAATAGTTAGAAGGCAATTCTCTTCGAAGTATCGGATCCAATTTGTGTTTTCCGAGCCATTTCTCTGCCTCAGAGCTGTCAAGAGGTGCTACTTCAAGGCGCTGTAAACATCTTCCGGCTCGAATAACGGCTCGATCAATGTCTTCTATTTGCTCGTTAGCGGTAAGAAGGTAGATAACTCGCTGACCTTGACCCATAAGTCCGTCAGTTGAGTTAAGAAGCCGATTAAACCCAGGCGAAGAGCGGCCTTTGGAAGAAAAAAGATTGGCGCAATCTTCCAAAATCATCAGTCGCAATTGATCGGAGCGCGTATCTATACTTGAGAGGACCCCTCGCAGATAATTAGGGCTGGCAAAAAACTGCTCTGGATCAGTAATAACCTCAACATTAGCACCAAGATTACTAGCCCATGCTTGGGCTAGGGCTCGAATAAGATAAGTCTTTCCGTTGCCAGGAGGGCCGTGCCAAAGAACAATTTTTCCATGCTCATCTGGTTTTTCTAATTCGGCTAACTCCTTTACTGCATTAAAGATGCTTGATTTGTAGTTATCTTTTAATTCACTTAAAAGCGGAACTGCCAAATTTTTAGAACGCATATGTCCGTTTCGCCCGGTCCACATCCAAAAATCAAAAGTTACTTCCCCCTCATCTGCTTCTTTTTTACAAACCTTAGAGGCTAGTTCATCAAAAGTTTTGTTGGTGAGGCTTTGTGAGCGGGTTAAAACTGAGAGTCGAATGGTTTTGTTTTTACTAAAGACAATGTATAACAGGTAATCATCATGATTATACATTGAAATATCATAACCATCTACCTTTGTTTCTTCACACCGGTAAACATGTTCCAGCCCTTCGATACCAGCAAGAACTCTGCGGAATGGTGCAAAATCTACATTTTTAATCCATTCCGATCTCCCAAAAAGACGATCATCAACTAGACGATAAAAATAATAAGAACCAATATGATCAATGAGATGATTATGGTATTGAGTGTTTAGTGTAGCGTCTAGGGGGACGGTTTCCATAGAATTTTCCAATACATTTCTTGCGAATGAAGACACTATATTTTAGGTGATTACCTATGAGATACAAGATTCAGCGTGCTCGTTCTATTTGATAAAATAATAGCATGAACCCCAAACCCTTATTTGTATTTCCTTTTAAAGATAATGATTATAGGGTTATTGATGGGGATAGTGTAGATGTAATTTTTGATCGTGGCTGGAAAGCGACAAAAGGCACCAACCAACGACTTCTAGGCTTAAATGCCCCGGAGGTCAGAACTCGTAGATCGCTAGAAAAACAAGCCGGGTTATGGGTAAAAGATTTAGTTATTAAATGGTTTGCAGATCGAAAAGAAACTAAATGGTTTTATGCGACTAGCGAGGAGCGACCTAAGTTTTTTGGGCGCACAGTAGGTCGAATTTGGGCGGAAGACCCCAGTGATTGCTTGAATGATTATCTGCTTGGATTAGGGGTGGTTAAGCCCTATGAAGGCGGCAAACGAGAGGCATTTACTGATGAGGAACTAACTCACATTATTGAAATTGCCGACAGAGAAATTAACGGCAACGCGGAGCGGCGGTCAGGTTAGATTATAAATGGATAAACGTTTAAGAGATCTGCAACGAGCGGCCCAAAGCGGTGATGTTACAGCCGTTTCTCGGCTTTTTCATGCTCAACGTAAGGCCGGGAACCTTAAACGCTCAGAAATAGAATTACTTGCTATATTCAGATTTCAGCCCGCTGTGGAAACGCTGGAAGAGATGGATTATCGCATTCAAAGTATTAATACTCCTAGATTTTGGCGACAACTTGGGAAGTATCATTCTTTGCACTTAGTAGTTGCTGCATTTACTTGGCCTCTCCGAACTTTGTTTGAAAAGTATCCCCAATGGACTGACCTTGTCATGACAGAAAGTGGCTGGGAAGCTTCTCTATGTGATACATATCCATCCGTCATTGAAAATCAAATGCAAGCGCTACAGCAATGGGATGGTAAGAAAATTCCACCCCTAAAACATTTTAAAACCGGCCAATACGATTGGGGGTGGATCGGACATCGAATAGGACAACAATTTGGTGAGCATTCCCCACAATACTGGCTAATTTGGCATTTGCGCCATCTCGCCCAAGAATTACCCAAGATTCGAGAACTCATGAAAAATCGACGGAAATATGCGGATAATATTCAACACTGGTTATCAGATGTTGTTGAATGTATGCGACAAGAAAGCACAGAATTTCGTCTTTTTGAATTGCCACAAGAAGAAAGGCCCCCCAGATATCAATATGAAATGGCATTACGAGAATACTTGTTGCCGCGAGCTATTGAATTAACGCTGTTTTGATAAAATACGCTTATGGATGCTAGACTTGCTGCACTTGTTCGCCGCTATATTTCAACCCGAGATACAGAATTATTATTCAAGATTCGAAGATTATATCAGGCTATAGGCGAACCACTTCCCAACAACCTACTAGTGCCTTATGTTCAGGCTGCTATGCGCTTTGACCCAGAATTTCGAGCTAAAATGATTCGCTTTATAGAAAACCTTTTAAATGATCACGAGGGCATTGTGCCTGAACGGTTTGAGGGGCAAGATGCCAGTGATGGCTACTACTATAAAGGTTGGGATGGAAATTTTCACACCAACCAACCCTTGCTAGTTAAAAAGGGTTATAGCTGGCTCGGCGTTCCAGCAGATGATGATCCTTTACGGACTGCAACTGAATATAGAGATTATTTTCAATGGGCGCACAGTTGCTATGATAGTGTAGACCCAGAGCTTCCTAGATATACTAGCACCTTTGTCAGCCATCCTGGAGAGCAATTTGGGCCTTTGTCGGCTCTCTGTGCTGAAATCCAAACTGGCTTAAGAAATCTTACTGACTGTGATTTATGGACAGTAGATTGGTGGCACGGTCAAGATGTAAATGAAAATTTAATAGAATTAAATGAAGAGGAGTGGCAAGAAAGAGCACATGGCTGGGAACCTGGTGATGAGCCCTTAAAGACACCTTACGAGCAATGGCTCTTTGATCAAACCGGTCAACATGCTATCCACATTTCAACTACTCACGGATTTTTCTTGCGAATTCTTCATCCTGTTAACCAACACATTGTAACGATGATTGAGGACACCCCAGTTTGATACAATATTACTATGTCAGATCGACAAATTCGAGAACTAAAGCGCAGAATTCAAGCTAGTCCTGGTGATAATGAAGCTGTTGGGCAGCTTATGGCAGCGCTGCTTCGCGCCGAGCAATACCATGTTTCTTCACTTCCTGAATTGCCCGCCCCAGAAGAATCGATAGCGCTCCAAACAACGTATTGTCTAGTCTGTGAAAAGGCTGTAGATGCTGGCGCAAGTCTAGCGGACTGGCAATTACGTCGCGAAAACACAAGCCCAATTATTTTTAGAGAAGAACTTGAACTACTTTGTCCTGATGAAAGTCTCCATGAAATGCTTCGAGTTCATGTTAGTTATCCCGGGATCGCCTCTGGTGCTCAATTATTGGCGTTTACAACAGCAAAACAAGCCGTAGGTATAGTTTACATCAATTTTCCGTTCGAGGGTAATGAGCCTATACCAACGGTAGATTGGGCGGGGGACTACTATCCTATGGTGACTAATTTTTGGTTGCGTGACTTATATCTAAATCCAAAACGCACTGAAATAATTCAAAAAGCTGCTGATCATGTTAACGCTTTTCGCGATTATGGCCAACAAATGCTTGGTGAAGGCATTGAAAGAGACATGTTTATCACAGATAGCTTACGATTTGTTCACGATATTCCTCCATCTGCTATCGCCGCACCTGCTCGGGATTCTACCTTCGATCCTGAAGAACAAGAAGCGTTTTGTCAGTGGATATCTCCATGCGTTAGAGCGGGAGTAAGGCTTCGTCAATGGATTGAGACATTTTCGTCCCATGAATATTATCACAATTTATCTACTGGATGGGAACGGGGAGTAATACTAGATTCTCCTTTTGCCCGACAACACGGAGCAGCCGCTGCAATTCCTCTTTGCTGGGATATGGTGGGCGGTGAAATTGTTAAAGGTGATGGTGGCGCACCCTACAAAATTCACCGAGGCGGGATTGCTGCTATAGCTTACTGTCATCCAGAAGGCGGCGGAGGTTTTGTGGTCGGCCCTGCTGATGAATTGTTGCCCCAAAATCTACGATGGACTACAGCAGTTAGTTTTCGTCATGAATATGACTTTGACATTTAGTATTTTGGTATGATAATTTTATGATTTTATCGATAGTAAAAGGCGCAAGTATTTTAGGTGTAGCTGCGATTGGGACCAGCGCCGTCCTACAATGGGGCTACCGAACATTTGATTTTTACCCGCCTAATGCTGTTTATGTTTTCTTTACAGCAGCGCTGGCATATGGTCTAGTAGAAGCAGTTGAGCACTTTAGTGGCAAAGAATTGCTTGAAACGGGTCATGAATTACCCACTAGCTAAAATCATTTGCTAAAATATCTTCATGGATGCTTATCTCAGAAAATTACAGAGAGAAACGCAAAATGAAGCTAGAAGTCCAGAGTTAGCCAGATATATTCTTGGTCTTGAGCGAACTTTGGGGATGAGCAACCAGCCTCCTAGCTTTGAAGAAGCTCAGCGGATGTTAGAATATTCGCTGAAGATGAAAATCAATGCTGCCAAGCAAATGGTATTAGCTGCCTATCGAGACATCCCAACCCCAGTCGGAGAGCCTGTTCATTTGATTTGGAATATGCCAAGTGAATTGCGAGTTAATTGGTATAACGAATATCCGCCGTATTCAGAAGTTTGGGACTTCGGCGCTCCTGGCCAGGAGGACAATGGCATTAATGTGCTAGAGGCTACTAGAATTCCATCTAAATTCAATGTATTAGATCCAGAAGAACCAGAGAGCGCTGCTATAAATGGGGTGCCTCGTTGGTTGTTTAGATTAAGCGACGATGAAATACCCGTCTTTAGGAGTATTAGGAAATTTTTGCCAGATGTCTATATAGCAGGGATGCAGCCTTATGACGTTCCGGCAATAATGGAAGGCTAATAATTACAATTACGATCATGCCACTCAACTAATCGCTGAGCTTCCTGTTGCAATGTAGAATCTGCTGCGTAACTTGCTGGATTTTGAGCCACATCTTGTAAGAATTCAGTGACCCAAGGGATGCATATATCTCGTAAATGGATCAGTCCGAATTTACGAAACATCAGGGGTTCATCACTATTGAAAATATCGATTAAAGCATGAGCAACCTGTTCAGGGTCGGTGCGTCCTCCCCTTAATCCCGGTACAGGAGCCCGTGTTGTGCGGCCTGATGATCCAGGAGCGCCTTCAATAACTTCATCGCAAGTTGCGCTCAAGCCCGATATAGCATCAATTCGAAGGTTAATAGGGACCTCTTCATCGCTAATTATTGCCATTAATTCTTCAAAAGCATTCAGTTGCCCCAATGCTCGGATGGCAGCGTTTCTAGCTCGATATTCTCCTGCATTGAAAAATAAATCAATCAAAACAGGAATTGAAGTAGAATTTCCTATTCTCCCTAATGACCAAGCTGCACCTCGACTTCTATGTTGTTCGATTGTTTGATGTAGTTCTTCGATGACCTCGGGCGTTGTAGGCTCTATATAGCCAAGAGCTTCTGCTGCTGCTTCCCGGGTAACGTGATGTCCAAGAGCAAAAATTAGAGTAGGAATTGATCGGGGATCTCGGAAAAAGGCTAGAGCTTCGATGGCACGGACGATTTCAAAACTTGGTCTTGACTGAGGAAACGGCGGCGGATTTTCTAAACTATAGAAAAAAGCTGCAACATAATTATTTAAAGCAGGAACAGCTTCAGGCTGACCTAGCAGCCGGATAGCTCGGATAACGTCTTCGGTTCCATACATGTTTAACTCTAAAAGATGCAATAAAATGGGCAACCCAAGCTCACTGCCTGGTTGAATTAGATATTCTCTTCGATTTGTATATCCAGTCCCGTAAACTGGAGGACCATCTCCTTTAGAACCACTTTCGTACTCACGAGCAATATTTCCAATGCTGCGGATAGCTTGTCGGTAAACCCCGACTTGAATGGCCCCATTATCATCTTGTTCGAGATATCTTTCAATAATTTCTTCTAGAATCGGAATAGCAGCAACACCGAGATTGCGGCCAAGATTGTAAACAGCGGTATCACTTGTAAATAAATCAGGGTTTTCATCAAAAAAATAGTCAGCATTACCAGAACGGCGTAGCATCTGATAATATTGATAACCCTCAACCGGCCCAAAACGCTGATAACGGCGCATTAATTCTCTTAAACGACGATCCATGCACTGATTATATCAAACCCGCTGAAAAGTAACTCTTTTGCTAAAATAGGTTCATGGATAAAAGAGTAAGAGAGGCTGAGCGGAGATATCAACAAGAAAGCTCTCCTGACAATCTTTACCGGCTTTATATTATTCGAATGCAGGCCGGAGACTACGAGCCAGACGAAGAAATCATCGAGGAAATCATAGATCATGCAGCCCGTGCTTTCTTTGTTGAAAGCTGGGCAAGAGAAATGGAAGAACGAGATCAATATCCTGCAGGAGTTGAGCTATCCGATGCGGCCCCTGCTACTCCGGTTGATGCTATTGATTCTACCCGGAATTATATTAGAGAAGTAGAAAAAGATAAAAAGCTCCCAATAGATGTTTTTTATCGATTTATAGGGCAACTACCTCGCGACCCTTATTGGGGCAAAGACTATACCCCCGAAAATTTTGGCCATTATCTAGCTATGAGCGCCCTAGGGAGTGGTGTAGGACTTTGGGAAATAGTGCCCGTTCCATTGCAACATTATGCAGAAGTTCCATACGGCGATAACTATGATTATGATGATTTTAGTGTTCTGGTTGCCGAACTAAACGACGATCCGGATATTCAAAGACAGGTGATCGGTCTAATAAACGGACAGATTGATCCAGAAAATTTTGGTAGTGTGCAGCAGTGGCTTCGGCAAGCTTATCACAGACCTAGTAACCCTAGCTTAATAATGACAGCCCTAGATGAAATCTTAGACGGTTATGGTGTTGAAAGCGCTGAAACAGAGAATGGTTCTCATTTTAGCTACGTAAATATGGGAGATAGCTATATTCTAACCGTTGTTTATGATGGCGATTTCCACATAACAAGTTATGGGGATTATATGGAGCAGATGGACGTGGAGGACGAGGATGATGATTGGGATGAGGAATGAGGGCTAAGTGACAACGTTCAAAGCTCTACGCAATAGGGTTTTGGTAAATTAGTTGAGTGAGCACTATAAACATAGTATGATAGCATCATGAATATACAAAACATATGGCAACAACCCAAATCTCCTGAATTAGTTGCTGAGCTAAAACAGTTTTGGAAAATAGCTAACGGTATTCCATCCACTGATCTTGATAGTGTTTGTTTAATAGCGCGTAACGAGGAAAATCAAATAAGGGGGGTGCTGCTAACGATAGAAACTTATAGTAGTAGGCTAGCTAATACTTTTTTTGCTTATACTGTTCATATCCACCCAAATCATCGACGCAGTAAGTTAGCAACTAAAATGCTATTACTAGCTAATTCCTATTTTGAACAACAATTTATTTTGGGAGAAACAAAAAATATAGGTGCTTTATTACGTATTGAAAATAAAGCTCTAGCTGAACATCATAATGAGGCTATATGGGATACTACCGGCTTTATTTACATAGGCAAGCTACCTAAAGCTGGGCACATACGCGTCCGTTATTTCAAAGGTGCAAGAGTTTAGTGGGCATAAACTTCAACAAATTCAAAGTTACAAGTCCACTCGACTGTATTTGCGGCTTCACCTGTTACAGTTAAGATTAAATCAAAACCACTGGCACTGAGCACAGCAGTCCAAGGCGATGCGACTATTTCATCTTTGGTAAGTGAAATGGGATCTCCGTTTAAAGTAAGAATACCACCTTCTCTTGTAGCTAACACTTGATCTACAATAAAACTAGCGCTTTGACTGCCTGCTGCGTTTTTAGCGGCAACATTGATTTTAATAGAATAAGTTTTATAAATATCAGTGGTAAAGGTGAGCAGCGCTGTAGGAGTTACATCTGTGGTTTGGATGTATTTAATAATTCTACTAAATTGAGAAAGTCCTTGTGAAGTTCGGTTAGAGCCCCAAGTTTTCTGGTCATCACGGGTAACGCTAACATATTGGCCTTGGGCAAAGCCCCTATTCCCAGTAACAGAAATTTCATAACCTTGTGCAAAAGCACGATTGCCACTTAGAGTAATATTGTAGCCTTGTGCAAAGGACTGGCTGCCGCTAATAGTGAAATCTTCGCCTTGAGCAAAGGCATGGGTTGTGTCTGCAGCTAAGTTGACGCTTTCTCCTTGAATAAGACTATTTTCAACGCCGTGATCAACATCATGATTGCTACCTTGAATGAGATTTTGATTTAAATCATTAGTTCCGCCGTCTCCAATATCTATTGCACCGCCTTGGATAAAATTGTGGTCCCCGTTGTGAAAATCTAAATCATATAAACCAGCACCCTGGGCAAAGTTACCGTAACCTGGATTGTGCATGTAAATAAAAAAGCCTTGGGCAAAGTTACCCGGGCCACTAACATCATACATAGCTACGGTTTTTCCTTGAATAAAACCACCGTCATATCCATAAAAGGAAATTTGCTCCCCTTGTGCAAAAACCCCAGTAGCACTGCCAGGCGAGCTTAATGAAATATCCTGCCCAGATGCAAATCCATTATTGACATCAACACTAACATTATCACCTTGAGCAAAACCGTTATCACCAGCAGCAGTCGGTGCGGTATCCCCTTTACCGATAGCAGCATTAGTACCTGTTCCATCAGTAAAAAATCCGCTGCTGCCGCCCCCACCTCCGCCTTCACTGCCTCCTCCTGTAATTACAGCAAAGGTAGAAATGGTTCCAGTTGTGCCGACACTTAAAATACGTCCAATTATTGTTTCAACAGTACCAGCGCTTGTTGCAATAGTACCAGGAGTGTTGCTAAGATAGACTGGAGCGCCGATAGTAAAGCTGCTTGTATCTTCTTGATAGCTTCCATCGACTAAAACACCGCCACAAGCGCCGTCTGCTATAACTTCCCGAACTACACCAAAAACAACCGCATTTTCAGCAGTAGTGGCATCAGCTAGTCCAATTTCTGGAACTTGAAGTGTAGCATCAAAACCAGTTTGGCGAACAACGCTATTTTTGGGTATAGAAGAACCAGTATTATTGACTGCTTTAATGGTGCATTTATCGACTAGAAAAGCTTCACTGGTTTCAAAGGAGTTATTGAGTTGTGCATCATTTGAAAAATAAAGAACTACTCCTCGATTATTACGAAATGTAATGTTACTTTGGTTTAAGGGCCTAACATGAATAAACGATCTTGTGGGAAAGCTTAAATTTCCGGTATTTAAAACTATGCTAGGGACATTAAGTAGTTGACGCAGAGTTGCTAAGCTCTGCTTGAGATGTGCCTGATTAGCAATGCTGGGGAAACTGTTATCAACGTAAGGTTTGTTAGGGATAATAATATCGCCTGCGGTAAAGTCTATAGCCATGCAATAATTTTAGCAAATATGTCCCATTTCGTTTGAACTTTTTAAATAATCAGCTATAGTGTAGCTATGTTTGCATTTTTAATCAGTTTTCTTTGGTGGCAGTTTTTGGTTATAACAGTAATGAGTTCTGGCTACCATCGATATTTTAGTCATCAAAGTTTTGAGGCACCACTTTGGTATGAATTTTATGTGCTAATCCTTGGGCCGCTAAGTGGAGCATTATCTTGCCTTTTATGGGCAGGCATTCATCGAATGCATCATGCTGAAGCTGATACTTCAGAAGATCCTCACAGTCCTGCATATGTTGGCTTTTGGCCTGTATTTCTATCTACATTTAGCCTAGAAAAGCTGCCGCGAAAATATACGCGTGATCTTGCAGTAAATCCGCGTATTATGTTTTTTCATAAACACAGGTACAAACTAAAAGCAGCGAGCTTATTGCTGCTGCTTTTAATCTTGCCGCTTAAGTGGTTTTTAGTATTTGCAATCAGCCCGATGTTGTGGGGATATCTTGCTTTTGGATTAGTAAATACTATCGGGCATCGACAAGGATTTCCAGAGAATACTATCGTAGCTAATATTTTAACCCCAGGAGAAGGAAACCATGCATATCATCACAAGCATCCCAATGAATATTATATTACTCCTTGGTGGGATCCTACTGCCTGGTTCATCAATTTGATACGCACTAATAATTAATTCAGTGCTGGATCATCCCAGTCTGGTCCCAACTCTTCATCACCAAATTCTTCATAATTTCCCAACCCAGGAAACCCCGGATTATTGAGAAAAAGGTTATTAAGAAGAGGGTTTTGTCCCATAACATCTTGATAACTTTGATACCCGCCAATAGGCGGGGCCATTGAAAAAGGAACCCCTGCCGCTTGCATCTTTCCTAAGAAACCTGAATTAGCGCCATCACTAAAACCTTGCTCATTCATATTCTTTAGTTTCTCTAGTGCAGCGTTAAAATCATTCTCTAGAACAATAACAGCTAAGAAAAGCTCTTTAACGTGAGCAAGACTCATATTTTTGGTTGCTTCTACCCAACGCTCGATAGCAGGTATTTTTTCTTTTTCCTGTTCAGTGAGCTTAGCAAAAAGGGTATCTAAATAAATACGCCGCGCCTCAGCATTGGGGAAATCAATCTGGAACCGGCGATCAAAGCGACTGGGGCGATTGATAATTCTCTCACTCAATCGCTCCGGGTAGTTAGTTGTAGCCAAAAACACAGTATTATCGATATTGCCAAAGCCGTCGAGAAGGTTAAGTAATAAGCTTTCATGCTGCATGTTTATGAGAGAATCCAAATCCTCCATAATAACAACTACAGGTGTTTGTGGTTGAATTTGTCGAAGGGCGCGGAAACCCAATTCGAAAGCGTGGACATTTTGGAAGTTAATAACGATTCCACCAAGTTCCTGAACATCTTGCATTACAAAACGGACAGTGCATGTTTTACCGCTTCCTGGAGGGCCGTAAAGAAGTATGCCGCGTTTAAAAGGCAGACCAAAGCGCTCAAAAGTTTCTCTCTTGGTCCAGAATTTCCTTATTTCCTCGATAACATGATCACTATTAGCATCAGGAAAGCGAATCAAATCTTCTGTTTTAGTATCTAAACGAGTAAAGCCCACCCCCATTGGCATCACATTAATGTCATAGACTCCCGGAGGCAATTCTCCGACGCTTTTAGTAGCTGGTATAAAAGTCTTACCATCACTGGATGTCCACTGTGACAAGCTCTTAAATAAGGATTCTAATTGTTGATTGTTTTGAAAATTTTGCATTGTTTTTCTTTCTAATGCTAGTATACCTGGCTCAAATCTATTTACAAGTCTGGTGGCATTAATGCTATGTTTAAGCAGGAAACGGACCTAGTAGCCAAGGAACAAGTTCTTTAGCCATTTCTCGATAGGCCCCTTCCATAACATTAGGACCGAAATTTTCTTGGGGATTTTCTGGTAATGTTGGATCGCGTAATCCCAAATGTGACTCTAAAGCAGCCATTGCTGTACATGCCCAGGCAGGACCACTGTCACTAACCATCCCGTGGGCATTATCGCCATTTACACTTGAAGCAGCTGCAGCAACGGCCAACCAGCTATAGTGCTGCGCAAGCATTCCATCATGCAGTTGATATTCATACCCCTGTGCTCGAATAGCGGCTTCTTCGTGTAATCGTTGCCATTCACTTTTATCGCACGCGCCTGTTTGCAGATAACGTTGTATCATTTCAAATATAGCCAAATGTAAGCTTTCGCTAAGCAGCTCTAAATCTTTCTCTAAAGTAAAAGCCGACCATTTAGCTAAAGTATACAATCTTCTAATGTATACTTCGCTCGTCCAAGGAGCTATCTGATTGTAATTGCGCAATGAAAGTGGCAATAGTCGTTCTTCGTCTCTTTTGCCATAATCTGCAAAGGGCTCATCAAATACTCGCATGGCTACAGGGTGCTGATAGATGGCAGCTAATTCTGCTTTGTGCGGAGCCACCAAACCACTGCGTATCATTGCTGATAGCAATTGAGCCCCAGCTTCATCATCGCCTTCCTTATACCGAATTTCCAATTGTCGTAGTCTAAAATCCATTACTTAGATTATACCATTTGATAGAATAGAAAGATGAGGCTATCACCAGCTACAAGATTAGTTACAGATGAAGATGTTCATCCACTACTTCGTGTTCCTCGACCGCCCAATATCATTAAGGAACAGCGGTTTTTACCAGCACCTCCAGACGCCCCACCTGTTCAAAAGTTTTATCCTATTGATAGCGTGCTCAGTGCTGCCCGTTATCTGGTTCGAGTTGAAGATCGAATGTTGCCAGTAGCGTTTTTTGCAGAGCCTCGCTATGGTTTTCGAACCATTATAGGATTCTATAATCAGCTTCGTGTATGGCGAGAAGAAGGCTATAACTATGTGTTAATGGTGCATGGTGCTGATCCTACTATTAGCGTCAACCAACCTTTTGGTCGCTACTATGTTTGGGAAAATCGACTTAAAACTCTTCGTTATCTTGAACCCGTTATCGAATAAATGAAATAACATTGAGGATTTACCGGAGATCCAAGTGATGTTAGTGTTCACGTTTGGGTCCGCAGCTTTGTATAATTTGATAAAATAAGTACATGCCCTATAGAAGAAATATAGACTCACCTTTTACTTTTAGACAGCACAGACACCCTCTAATTCAAAATCTAAAGACAGCTGCGATGGAAAGAGCCCTTTTTATATTAATAGGGCAGTATGTAGCAATAGCTGGGCGAAATCTAATGGGTGTTTACAAAGGTCTTGGGCGAAAATATTTTGCTAAAGACTTCTCTCTTGATGTAGTCATTCGTCAAGAAGACAAGTTAAGCGTTTTTCTAGCCTTTCCCTTAGTTGAAGGCTTGTCACTAGCTGAGGTGCAAGACCCTTTTGTTCATCAACTGATATCAAACACTATTGAAAGTGTTCTTAACAATATAGATCTCGCCTTAAGTCATAAAGGGGTTCTTGACTCAAGTAAAGTGGATTATGTAGATGATCGCTACACCCTTTACATGGAAGTCGTTTACCAAAATATGAGCGAAGAAGAAATTGAGCGTATTATTTATGACAACCAAAATTTGATAACGCAGAGCGCTCAAAAAGTTTTATAGATTAGGTTTTTTGAGTTTTCTTAGCGGATCGACGCGTTTTAGATTTAGATTTTTTGGTTTTAGCAGCTTGCTTTTCTAATTCAGCAGCTTCTTGCTTGAGACGCCGCTTTTCAAATGCTTGTTCATAACGCAGCCATCTCCCAAATGCTTGAAAATCAGGATTTTTTGATCGTAATAGAACAGGAATAAATCGAATATACTTGCTGACAAATTGCTTATAAAAATTGATTGGGTAAGGAGAGTGAAAGTGGCGACTTTCAAAGTGCGTTTCCATCTCTCGCCAATTGCGCCGCGCACGAATACAATTCTGCCTCATGGCGTTGATGTCCTGAACTAACATTTTCCTAGTTTTTGTTCGTTCTTGAGTTTGATTTAATCCTCGATATTTACCCCGTTTTGCCCGATTACTGCTAACGGATACAAAATTTTCCATCAGCAAGTATTCCGTAATAAATGCAGTAAGCAATTCTTTGAGATTAGTTATACTAAGGTCTTTGACTTGAAGGGCAGGAACTTGACGGTTTTTACGAACCTCTTGTCGTCGGAGGTAGCCCTGAAGTCGTTTAGCTCGTTTGGGGTCTTTAATAACTCTCACAAAACCATGAAAAACTTCTCCATATAATCCAATATAGGTACTGTCAAATCCATAAAGGTTGGTATATCGCTCTATTCGATCCGCTGTCGCAAATGTTTTGCTGGTGTAATCAGTACGATAGGTTTTTGGTGGAACTGCTTTACCATAAGGATCTACATTTTGTTTTGTTTCTGCATCGTAATATTGGAACCTATTTTTTTCCGGAACTAAAACCATCCCAGAGCGATCTACTTCTTTAAAGATGTCACCCCAAGAAGTGCTTTTTCGAGCAATAGGATAGTTATATTGTACAATAGCTCTGGGATGGTTATGGTAGCTGCGAGAAGTTCTTAAGTCCATGAAATAGGTAAACCCAGCTGAAGCTGGGAATTTCATTTCCAAATCGTGAAGGCTGCTTTCATCGGTTATGAAAACAGCATCTCCACGATCATCGGCCTCAAATATAGCTTTCGCATCTCGGCTTATTTTCCAAGCACAAGCATTATCTGCTCTACCATATCCATGTTGTTCGGGATCGGTACGAATGTAGGCGCTGGTTTCCATGTAACTTAGCTGTCAAGCATCGGTAGGGAAAGATTGAGATTTCCATCAAGCTCTGCCAATAATTCTTTGCCTCGATCCGTGCGGTTAAGAATGGTTTTGGCGAGAGCAGCGCGGGCCTGGCGCTCAGTGGAAGGAAGCTCTTGCAGTCGCTTGCGAACTTCAAACATATTGTCAGTTAACTCAACATGCGCAGTTTGCAGATCTTCAAGCTCGCTCTGCAGCTTAACTGTAGCCTTTTGGTGCCTTAGCTGGCCAGCCTTGCAAAGTTGACCAGTGGTTTTTTCTCGAAGCTTACGCTTAGTTTCCTTGGCTGTTAGCTGGATAACGTAATTAATGTTATCGGCGTCAAAGCTAAAACGATAGTCGGCATCTACTCGAAAGCCTAGTTCTTTGAGAGAACTGCCCAACTCATCGGCCCGCTCATGCAATTCATCACGAACTTGCGCTGCTACGGCTTCTTCAATTGATTTTTGAGTTTTCTTTTGCTCGGCCTCATTTGACTTAAGAGCATCGCGCAACTGAGTTTTTTTCTGATTAAGGGCTGTTTCAAGCTCAGCCACCTTAATGGCGATGATATCTTCTTTGCTGAGTGAAAGCTCGGCGGTGATTTCGGGCTCTTCGCGAACTACGGTAGCCACTGCAGCAGATTTCTTTTCTTTGCCCATTTTTATCCTCGGAGATTGGGTGTAGGCGAACTGATTCTAGTATAGTAGTGCTGCTAAACTATGCAAGACACCTTGCATACTGTATTCTGTGATTATTTTGATAAAATGATTGCCATGAGAAACTTACTATTAGTGTGGATTTTACTACTAACTACTGGCTGCAGTAGTTTTTTTGATGTGCTTGGAGGGAATTTTAATAGCGGGCCAATACCAGCTATTGAAACAGGTCTTTCTCCAGAAGCGCAAGAACTAGTCAATCAGGCTTATGAAGGAGTTAATGAGCCTTTTGATCATCACGTCCACCTAATTGGTAAAAACAATGGCAATTATGTTAATCCAGATATGCAGAGTTTGTTACATCCAATGCAATATATCCGATATCGTATTTATATAAGTGCTGGCGGAATAACTAATCTTGATGAGGCGGATCAGCAATACGTTGAACGGCTGGTATCACTTATTCGTTCTATCCCCTATCAGGGTAAATATGCTCTCTATGCGATGGACAAAGCGTATAACATTGACGGAACACCTGATCTTGAGGCAACTCCCTTTCACATTCCCAATGAAAATATGATGCGAGTGGTTGAGCAATCTCCTGACTTATTTGTTCCAGTTATTTCTGTTCATCCTTATCGATCTGATGCCATTGAAGCGCTAGATCGATGGGCAGCCAAGGGAGTTCGCTTCATCAAATGGCTGCCTAATTCGATGAGAATTGATCCATCTCATGATCTAACCACCCGTTTTTATGAAAAAATGTTAGAACACAACATGGTTCTTTTAGTTCATAGCGGTGAAGAAAGCGCAGTAGCTAGTGCTAGTCAACGTTTAGGTAATCCTTTGTTGTTGCGCAAGCCTTTGGATATGGGTGTCCAAGTAGTAGCGCTTCATGTTGCTAGTGATGGCCAAGGTGAGGACTTAGATAACCCTGGGGAATGTGTTTCTAATTTTGAATTGCTGTTGCGACTTATGCGAACCCCTGCCTATCGCACAAACCTGCGTGCTGAAATCTCAGCAACAACGGTTTATAACCGTATGGAATGTTTAGATAAATTATTAGCTAATTCTGAACTACATGATCGCCTCATAAATGGTAGTGATTATCCAATTCCAGCTATCAATTGTGTTATCTGGTTGAAACGGCTAGAGCGATTGGGGTTTATTACTCGCAATGAGCGACTTCTTTTAAAAGAAATTTATCAATATAATCCATTGCTTTTTGATTTTGTGCTTAAGCGAACATTACGTCATCCAGAAACTGGTATCCAATTTCCAACTAAGATTTTTGAAAGTCCTTTTAACTAGGCGATCTCCTAAAACCTCGGAAATTAAGAATAAACAGCGATTAGGGTTTGTTTTTTGTAAAATAGCTTTATGGCTATCAATTTTTCTCCCGGAGATTACGTTATCATCAACCGGGCTTATGTAGATCGAATTTTGCCTACATTGGCAACTGTCAGCAAACAAACCCGAGGAACTTTGGGAAATATTGGTAGCAATCCTGCTCAAGTATCTGCTGTAGGAATAGCACCAAATTCGGCCAGCTTTATCCGGGTTGTTCCAGTTGATACAAGCAGCCCTCTCTACAAAGGGGGCCAAGGTACGGTTGTTTATTTTCCTGATGATTCAACACTTAATAATAGTTTTGAGCGAACTACCGCTTACCTTGATGATAAGTGTAGTGTTAAAGTCTTTAACAACAGCGGTTCTACGATTGCAAAAGGGCAATTAGTTTACCAAACCGGATTTGATACTACCCAACAGCTACCTACCGTTGATCTTGCAAGCGGTAGTGCCAGCGCTACCGCAAGCGTTCTAGGGCTGGTGGCAGCAGATGTAGCTAATGAGGCTTGTGGAAGTGTTATTTTTTCTGGATCATTTAGTGGATTAGACACTAGTCTTTTTAGTGCAGTTGGAGATCGCGTTTTTCTCGGAAACAGTGCTGGAACCATAGCTGCGACTGCGGGAACCGTAGAAGCTCTTGTAGGTCGTGTTCTAGCTATTGATGTTACTGATGGAGCTATAAGTTTAGTTCAATCTCTTGGCGGTAGTGGAGGCGGTGGTGGTGCTCAAGGTGCTACAGGTTTATCAGGCACTACGGGTATTCAAGGAAACACAGGCATTGCTGGCAGTGGAGGCACCGGTTTACAGGGGGTTACAGGATTAGCTGGGGGTGATGGCTCAGATGGTAATACCGGAATTCAGGGATTGACTGGCTTAGCAGGTACAGATGGAATCAGCGGTGACACGGGATTGCAGGGCATCCAAGGTGCTACAGGAATTGGAGGCACTGATGGTGGTGACGGCGCAACGGGTGTTCAAGGAGATACAGGATTAGGTGTTCAAGGGGTTACTGGATTAAGTGGCGCAGATGGTACAGACGGTGTTACTGGAATTCAAGGTGACACAGGATTAAGCGGTGGCGGGGCAACTGGCGTTCAAGGCGTTACTGGTATTGGCAGTGATGGTGTTGACGGCGCTACTGGCATTCAAGGTCTTGCAGGCAGCACAGGAATCCAAGGATTAACTGGTTTAGCTGCTGGATCTACTGGACTACAAGGTGCCACGGGCATCGGAGGTGGTGGTGGAAGTGCTAGCGCAATAAATACTATTCGGTTTACTGTGGGAACGGATGCTACTACTGATAGCTCCACCAGCATTCCTTCGGGAGCAAGAGTCATGTTTGTTAGCTTTGACGTTACCACTGCATACACTTCTGGCACTGATGCTAGTATTGGAACAACAGGAGATGCTTCGGCATTTGTAGAAGCATCAAACATAACAACTACCAGTATTGCTACTAATATCACTTTTACTGATGTTGATGGCGATAATTCAGTAGTTCGAGTTACGTTAACCAATGGTGGTGCCATTGTAACAGGTGCTGCTACGTGTATAGTCTGGTACGCAACACCAGATAACTAAGTTAGGAGAATAATAATGCCAGTAAGTTTCAGTGGAGAACCAGACTTTACATTTAAAACACAACAAGTATCAATTAGCGCTGATGTTAATAACCTCAATGCTACTAGCAAATTTATCGTTCCAAATGGTGATGTGACGTTGACGGAGATGCTTAATGGTGATGAAAGTGTTTACCGTAACTTTGCGGCAGGCACTGTTACATCGGGAATTACCAATACTAATGTAATGGTTAATACAGAAGCTGCTGGCTATAGGGCCTATACAATTGGAGGCTTTACTGATAGTTCTATTGGGACCTACTTTCCAGCAACCGGCGGTGGTTTAGAAATTTTTACTGGCCCCCTTACAGCTAGCTTAACGATTGGCACCATCACAGGTGGTGGCGGTAGTGGGCAAAACCGAGGAGTGTATCTTACCGGCAATTATGATGATAGCTCCGTGAGTCAGTTTGCTGATATTGGGGTTGTAAACTTATTTTTCAGCGTAGGAGAATTGGCAAACTATCTTAGAAATCGCACACTCACTGTAGAAAAATTTACAGAAACTACCCGACACACCGGACCTAGCACCTTATCTGCTTCAGTCGTTATGTATAATGCCTACACAGATAGTTTTGGGCCGACAATGAGTGCCACTATTCCAGCTAGCCAAGGATTCTACACTTCTAAGGATTACACTATTGGTGCTGGATCATTTGGGCTCGGTGAAGATGCAAATCAATGGCAAATGAGAATTACTTACACTAAGGATGACAGCACTGCGGGCGGCAGTGTTGATTATGAATGGTTTGGATACAGTCTCTCATTCTCCCTCAGCTAAAGAACAATTATTTCTTCAACAGTAGAAATCCGACGATTACAGCCAATGGTAGAACATTGGCTGTTGGTCAATTCCAACAAGCAATCATTGTGATAAGTAGTCTTACAATTGCTGCATGAACTGCTGAGAGTTTTACCAATACCATCTCGACACAGAGGACAAACAGCACCAGGTTGAGTCTCTAGACGAACTGCGGGCATGGCTGCTCTAGTCTTCATAATCCGCTTTTCACGACTGCGTCGAGTTTGGGCAACAATACGGGCTAAGCTAGTGCGGTGGCAAACTTCGTTTTGGCAATAAATCCAAGGCGGCTCAGGAAGCTGATTGCAAACATCACAGATTTGTGGGGTCGGAGCGTTTCGACTGCCTAAAAAACTCATGAACCAATCCTTTAGCATAGCTTCATTATAGGCGGAAATCAAAATCTATCAAGCTAGGTTTCAGTGCGATTTGTCACATTTGCTAAAATAGGGCATGGACTCCCGCCTTCGATCTCTGTTACGTCGATTTATTTCCGAACAATCACCGGAAGCAGCAATGGACTTCGCTAATGCTTACGTGCGAGGAAGTGAGCCATTACCACCTATACTTGAGAAGCCAATTACAGTAACTGAATTAATTGACTGGGCTGTGCAGCAACCTGATCGAAACAAAATAATTGATGAGACTAGTTTTACAATTGAGATAAATGCTAATGTAGCCTTTGGTTTTGATGAAATGTTTCCTGATAACTATTGTGTCAATTCTTTTGGGAGGTTTTTAGAGCTACTTGAAGAAAAGGTTTATTCTGATGGTAGTGTTCAGGATATGGCATATGACCTATTTGAAGTTGACCCTATAAATGATGTCTTATACATTAATGTCAGGGGGTGGGTAGAAATTGAAGAAGATGTAGTTTTTGATAAACCTCGTAGTGAATGCCCATTTTGTAAAGGGAAAGAATTAGCTTATAGTAATGCTGGTAACAACTTACAACGAATTGAATGCGTAATTAGTGATGACTTAGATGACGAAGATGGATGTGGATGGTATTGGAGACAACCTGCCATAGAAACTCAAAGTTCTAGACGATGGAGAAGAAGCAATCCAGATGAGAAATTAAGAGAACTAGAACGTAGATACGCAATGGAAGGCGGTGCTGATCTACGCTCCAAGATTAATACTAATCGAATTAGAATGAATTTACCTCTTATCCCGCCAATACTAGAGATATACGGGCTAAGAGATCCTCAGTATGTTCCAATTTCTGCTAATCCGCCAGGATCTCGTAGCAGTTATGGAACTGATGTTGCTATTCAAAGTCCTGTTTTTGAAGGGGTTGTTCTCAGTAGCGTAATAAGGCAACATGCTGATTGGTATGGAGTTCATCATGCATTACTTGATGGTTCAGATGTAGTTCCAACCCTTGCGGAGCACCGACATCCAAAGTTTCCCAGCCCAGGCATTAAACAGTTTCTAGCAAACCATCTTCACGTCTTTAACTTGCTTGAGACGGAACAAGATGTACGTCAATCTGAAATTCAGACTCAGCATCCGTGCTTGCGCAGCCTTCGCCTTTACGATCTTTACAATGCACAACATTTTTATTTAGACATTTCTAATGGAGAAGAAATGCCCGTTTCCACACTATTAAATTGTAGGGTTTGTGGAAAGCAATGGGTAGGAAGCTGTGCTATTTGTAGAATGATTGTTTGTAATGAACATATGGCTGAGGCCGTATGTGGCAGTCCTGTTTGTGCTGATGATGGTATCTGCGGAAATACTTGCAACTTGTGTGGGCAATTTGTTACCGCTCGGGATGGATATTTAAGCGTCGAAACTGGTGATTGGTATTGTCGAACATCGCCGCCTTGCTACGCAAATAGCCCATATATATTAAATCAAGGAAGTTACTAATCAAGTTGTCGGATAATGCGAATACGAGGTTTACGAGGCTTCTTTACAGATTTTCGTCCTTCTCGCAAGACAGCAAGCAATTCTTCCCGAGATTTGGTTGTCACTTTAAACTCAACGCTGCTTTTACCGGCTTTTAAATTCCAAATACTCATAGGAACATATTAGCAAAAAACTGTGTTTTTCTAGTAAGTTCGAAAATAAAAGAAATAAGCTGCCAAGCCTAAGGTAATGACAGTAGCAAGACAAACTGATTTCTTCTTCGACCACTCTCCATATCCTGTGCGACCGCCAATCAATCTTTCGGCTTCTGTTGCATACCCAGCAGATTTAGGGCGAGCTTGAACAGTATCTCTACCATAAGCTGCTTGGCGAGAATGCCTAGAACGTATAGCTTCTAATTTAGCCATTTTTTGTTTTCGACGCGCTTCAATTTGCTGTTTAAGCTTCAGTAGTTGACTAGAAATAGCTTGGTTAGCGGGAGCTTCGGTTCCTGAAGATGGAGCAGTCTCTGTCGCGATTTGTTGCTCACGCCGTTGAAGCATCAACAGATCATTATCAATATCGCTAGAAATTTTTTGAATAGCCTGCTTCACGCCTTCGAACTGTTTAGCAAAACTGGCATACCAACCTGGATCTGGACAGTTGTAGCTTTGATGGGGCTCATCTTTAAGTATTTGCTGTCGAAGTTCTTCCACTTTATTTTGAGCAGTATTAAGCTCTAAGTTAGCAGTCAATGCTTCAGCACCCGGCTGGCTGAGTTTAGCCCTAGCTTGCTGAAGTAAATTAGCGACTTCGGTATAAACTCGATTAAGATCTCTGGCCTCATCGGCTGCGATTTTTTTATAATCCACACCTTTGTGGAAGCCGCAGCTGCTGCTGAACTTAAAAAAAGGACCAGCACCAACATCGTAATTTGTTTGTCCAAATAACCCAAAAATACTCATAGACTTATCTTAACAAATTATTGTTCAACATATTCTGGCTCTTCGCTATCGCCAGTTAACATAAAAATGGCTGTAGCACCGATGCCAAGAAAAACAACCAAAGCAATAACTCCAAAAATCATGCCGCTGCTACTGCCAGATGCAGGGGGCTGAACATCGGGACCTAAAACAGGAGGTAATGAGCCTGCGGGATAAGAAGGGAGAGCCTGGGCGGGCTGTGTTAAGTCTGTGGCAGGCGCACCAGGGGCGTTTGGAGCCCCAGGAGCGCTCAGAACAGGTCCTGCAGCCCCCATAGGAGCGGCTCCTTGGCGAGCAATCTGCCAAAGATCAACACCACTAGGATCACCAGGCGGATGAATGCAAGGATTATTAAGGGACGGGCAACGACCAATAGTAGCTTTTTGCTCAGGGCTTAAGTGGGCAACTAAAGGCCAAAGGTCATTGCCTTGTGGATCTAAGCAAGGCATTTGGGAGTTTGGACACTTACCGATGATTTGTAACTGCTCATCGGTAATGCCGAAATCGCCGTAGGCACCATAACCAATACTTCTTCTCATAGAAGTATTGTAGCAAACTACTCTTTAGAGACGAGCAACTTCCCTAGATCAATCTGTTGGAAAAGATTGTTTTGATTCTGAGGCTGGAATACATAAGCCTGAGCTTCAGCATCTTCAAGGGCCGTATCCTTATCGCTATAAAGGACGGGGGTGCTGCCCTCTGAGGCATGATAGAAAAGATCACCAACTGATGGTAGGCTATGTAGGTACTCTAGGAAAGCAGGCATGCGCTCTGCCAAGATGCTGGCGTTTCTTTGAGCACTATGAACCTTGCCCGGGAGATTAGCATCGATGTAGATCAGTTGGCGGGCTTCAAGATCAATATAGGCGATATACTTAGTTAAGCTATTGCCAGTAAGAGGGAAGACCATCTGAGCACGACCTGGCTCATAGAGCTTGCCTTTTTCAGGTTCCTCGCCCCATTGCAGGGTGGCTAAAACTTCACCACTAACCTTATCAAAAGGAATACTATTGAAGCTAAGAATATTCCAAACAGCGTATCGAACGCCTTTTTCAAGAAGACGATCAACGTAAAGATCGATCATCTGACAAGCACGGCCCTTAAGTTCCTTGCCATTAACTGGGTCACCTGAGAAAATTGCGGCAGTATTTTTGCCGCTCCCCCAGCGCATAGCGTCCCAGCAAACAGTGCCGACAGGCTGCCAAGTGGCATCAAAGAAATTCCAACTGTTGTCAAACCAAGAGGTATTTCCGGTATTTTCCCAGTAGCTGGCTGTGCGAAGGAACTTCATCTCACTTGGGATCGGAAATGCCGTTCCACGACCGTACGGAGCAAGCTCCTGATCGTTAGTTTGCAATTTAATTGCGTCAACCTGAGGATCAACCTGGCAACCCTCTGGGAATGCACGCTTTAAGCGGTCTTCCAAGACAGTGGAAAGACTCTTGCGAATCTGAGCTAGAGCCTCTTCATCAAACGGCTTTTTAGTGTTCAGACTAAGCTGAATCTTAGACCACTGGCCGCGAGGGGCATAGATAAATTGGGCGCGGTTGTTTACCGTTTCAGCATATCGCAATAATTTTAGTAACTGCAAGGTTGCTAGGCGTGGAGCCAGTGAGGCTAGCCTCTCGACAGCCCGACCACCAAAACAGCTATAAAGATGGTGAAAACGGCGAACGAAGTCGCCTGGGCGATTGCTGAGCAAGTTTAGAACATCACTATCGCGTTCACGGATGCCCTTCTCAACACGGCTTGCAAAGCTGTTCAAACGCCCATTATAGAGTTCATCATAAATCTGGCTAACACGCTCAAATTGTGGATAATCGCCAGGGTGCAGGTTTCGGAAAAACCGCTTCCAAAGCTTAGGACGCTCTGAAGCATCTGCACGCAGATTTTTAGAGCGCTCTAGCATAGCGCACATAACTCGACGTGTCGCTTTAGGCAAGCTCTTAAAGCGGAAGGCTGTGCGAAGAGAAACGTCGCCTTCGCTCAGCAAAGCTGCTAGTCGAAGAACATCAGTAGCATCGTCAATCCGGACATTAACCTTAGGTTGCGTTTGAAGCAATTGTCCAATGACGCGAACGCCATTTTCTCGGAAAGAGACCTCATCCATGCCAAAGTGGGTAATTTCTAGCCGAGCTAGCAGATGTTTAGCCTGTGCTTCTTGGTCTACAGTCCAGCGGCTGGGATTTTGAAGCAAGTTGTGGTAAACCGTTTGGAGAGTACGCTCATCAGCCAGTTGAAGAACTCGTGGCTTGGTGTTTTCGAAAAGAGGATCACGAGCGACCGGGGTTTCGCGGAAATATTCCTTATCAAATCCGAAATACATTAGAATTTGTTTGGTCCAATACTCGAACTCACCCATGTTGATTACTTCCCGAGGGAAGTTTTGATAAACAACAAAATCATCCATCTGGCGATTATCAGCAGTAAGCTCTTTGAGGGCAGCTTCGGCTGTCTTCCACCAATCACGAAGTGCAGAATCATCTAAGGTGACGAGGGCAGAGAGGCAATCCCAGGAAGGGAGGTAACCATAATAAAGGAAATTTTTAACAACGGTCAGAGCGCCGCTGTTTTTACGGTATTCGCTCTTGATCTCATCTAGATGAGGATCATAGGGGCGCGGCTTAGCACCGGTAACCTGAAGATAGCCGTTTGCAATTAAAACTTGTTGGTCAGTTAATGTCATCATATCCCCCGTGACCGAAGTCTTCCCGTTTAGTGTTTGGTGCAAGGAAAGTGGGTAGGTAGAATCTTTAAAATGGTTAGAAGGAACCTAATCCGAGCCTTGCTTTGTTTGGAGGTAAGGAAAGCGAGAAGGTGGTTAACACATTCACCTTGATTGTAATTTAGAAGGAACCTATCTCTGTGCCTTACCGTTATCCGCATATACTAGCAAAGCTCGCAGAACTGTCAACCGTTGTCCCAAAAAAATCGATATTTGCTAGAATAGCCTTACTGGAAAAAGATGATCGACCCTCAAAAAAATTATTGTTTCTGCCCTCCTGCTGATGGTCTTCTCTACGTAGAATTGCCTACTCAAAATCAATTATTAACTTTTTTATTGCAACAAAAATGGCGAGGCAGAGCAAATTTAAGAACTCTTCATGGCTATGTACCTTACTTTGGCGGAGGAGTAGCTTTTCATTTTATGAATCTTTATCTAAGAGGAGTTAAACCATCATGGTTTTGCCAAGGAGATTACTCGGCTGCTGTTAATGAATTAATTCAAGATGGTATTTTTGAGGATCAGGCTGAAGCTGAGTTGCGTTACAGCAATTATCCCGCAGAATGTGAATGGGTCGGGCCATTTGGTCTCAGGTTTTCTATCGAAGATATTGATCACATTTGGTTAGGAGGTAACGTGGGCAGCCCGTTGCAGGAAGAAGAGATAATTGAAAGCATTGAAACCATTTTTCCTGAGTTAAGAATCGAAGACCCACCAGAGCCTCTGGGCAGGTTCAACCCTTGTAAATAATTTTATTGGTTTAGCTCTTCATATAAAGATCTTAAAATGCTGTCAGGACTTGTTTTACGAGGATGATTGTAAAAATCATCGCGAGTCAAGACTCCATAAATAGTTGAATAGTTGCCTGGATGAGTTTCTATTGCAAATTGAGCCATATCATAATCAGCATGACGCGTAATTTGCATTGTCACATTGTGTAAATCTAATTTAGCGGGAATTATAGCAACCAGATTAAAAGGGTTTATTTTTGGGTGTGAAATAAAACGTAATCCTGCTTGATGCATTAATCCTTTAAATTCTTTCGCTACAGCATCCATTTTCAAAGGTCTTTTAGCCAGTAATATTTGTTGTAGTTTTTGCCATCGCACGTCCCTGCCATAGTAATGAATAGCTAAAAGATTGGCTGCTTGTTGTAAAGTTTCATCGCTATATTGTTCTAACATTTGAGATATTGCTCGATTATCTTCAAGATATTGATAAGAAATGAGTTGATTAATGGACAGATGACCTGCGACACGCAGCCGGTAACCTCCTTCTGCTAAAACTTGAATAAAAATAACTCCATATGTATCTAATCTAGGTCTTTCTAAAATACTGCTATTATTGTTGTAATCGGCTTCTCTTAGCTGTTCTAACACAGATTGATGTGGCCAACCATATTGCTGTGCAGTTTGTAATCTTTCTTGTTCTGTTTTTATTGAGATGTTTAAACTACTAGGAAAAGATCTAATCACAGCTTCTGTTCTTTCGTGATCAATGGCAACGCGAAAAAAGTTTTGCAGCTGAGATAATAAAAACCCGTCTATAATTTGAGAACGCAATTGAAATAGTGGTCCAAGTCCACTACCACATTGCTTGCAGTTGCATATGTTTGTATGATATCGGAGAGGATAAAGTTCAGCACATGCTTCGCAAAGCCCTCCGAGCATATCAATCCAGGCGCTGCAACCTAGATTCTGGCATTCGTCTAAATCATACTGGACTTCACCATCATATTGACACTCCTCATTTTGGCAAACTCCATTAACTACGCTATCAAATCCACATTTCATGTAATCCGTACAGCGATCAGCTAGGCGCTCATGGAGGCCGCAATCAGTGTTTTCACACATACATCTAACATTTGAGGGTTCCAGGCTGTATGGAATTCCTTGTTCTTGGAGAAAGCGAGCTAGTCTGAGATATGAATAGGCAACTTGCGGGGAAATGCAAGGTAGAGCGTTGGCAACATCTTTAGATAGATTTCCCGCGCGCAATTCGGCGCGCAATAATTTTTGGGCAGCCTCAGGATCTCCTTGCTCGGCTTGCCGTTCTAAGTCCCGTATATTTCTATCTGCATTTCTTCGATATCGCATAAATTATTTTAGCAAAAGACCCTTGCAGAAGATTATGAAACTAGTATACATAGCCGTCGCTTAGTAGTTTGTTAATTGCTTTTTTTGCCCTAAAGATTCTAATCTTTACCGTATTTAACTTCATCCCTAACATATCAGCGATCTTTTTTAGGTTTGGCTTACCTGTAAGTGAAATTTGTCCAAAATACAAATAAAGAATCTCTGCATACATTGGAGGAATGTGATCAAGGGCTGCTTGCAACTGCTCCCACTCTTCAGCAAGAACCATATTTGTTAATACGTCTCTTTTTCTTTCCGGCACTTCCTCAATAAATTCATACAGTTCTGGAGATCTTTGCTGGTCTCTTAAATAGCTCAAAGCATTGTTTCGCACAGCACGTATCAGCCATTGGTCAGAATGAGGCCAATTATCTACTTTTTCATCATATGACATTTCTGCAAGTTTTGTTAGACGGGCATAAACCTTTAAATATGTCTTTTGGACCACGTCTTCTGCGGCTGTTTGGTCTTTTACTATATCAAGAGCATAACGCTTGAGAAATCGCCCCAATCTTTTATCAGCAATTTGTATCCATGTTTCTGGCTCTAAATATGGAGGCTCATAAAGAACAGAAGTCATGCTTAAAGTATAACAATTTAGTTCTGAGGACGACGATACATCATTTCTTGCAATCGATAATCTTTGTTTCGACCTCGATTAAGAACGAAACCAAAACGCTTATAGAAGTCAACCAACCGACGCATACTGGTGGTGCCATGTTCTTGGTTTTTCTTCATTGGAGTCAACCAAATCCGAATTCCATGATGATCAGCAAGCTGACAAAGCCATTCCATAACCTGAGTACCGACTCCTGATTTACGACTATCCCGAGGAACAATGATTTGATTAAGAAGCAGATCACCATTGCGGAGGATAGTCACATCAAAAATATCTAACCCCAATTCCTCTTTAGTTGCATCTAACCATTCGTAAAGGTCATCTTGCAGAAGCATGTCTTCTAATGGAGGTTCAGGGTTATACAGATATTCTTCGTCTTCAAAAAATTCAGAATAATCCATCATGTTCGCTACAACTTAAGAATAAGAACCCACAATAGGACAATTACAATGCCGCCGCCAATCATATAGGGAAGTAATTCTTCTAATTCCCAAGGACCATCATCCATTAACATAGGATCAATTAAAGGAGCGGCATCGACAGGCGGTGGAGCAGCTTCAGAAGGAGGGGCGTTTGGATCAACCGGAGCAGCCTCGGGAGGAGGTGCAGGAGCGGAGGCTGGTTTTTTAGGCAGCATTGCGGGATCTATACAGCGAATTCCGCCTCCCCACTCTTCTTTTATCTGTCCTGGCTTACAGGGATTGAATTCTGCAGCAGGTTTTCCGCCATAAAACCAATCTGCTTGGCCTATGTAACCATAGCTCCCGAATTTACCAAATCGACTTGACCGATGAAACATACTTCTAGTATAGCAAAGTTATCTTTAGTTCGTAAGTTTTCTCCAGGCATAATCTATGCCAGAATCTTTTTCAACGATGCCAAAAGTGTATGCTAGCAACCCAATACCTAGAATGATGGTTGGAGCAGCTACAAGCCACTTGCCTTGCCAGGTTTTAGGATATATATCACCATAACCAACAGTCATTGCGGTTACTAGTGACCACCAAAGACTGTCGCCATAAGTAAGGTCAGGCCATGCTTCTTGCTCAAAATAATAAAACCCAGCAGCGCTAATAAGTAAAAAGGAGATAGCCTTGAGCAGTAAAGAATACCGCTCATACATTGCAGGTTTTAAATCAAGACGGGCTTTGACTTTTGCTTCAAGCTTTTGAGATTCTTGCATTTCTTGTGCGAGTTCTCCTAGTTGATGTCTGGCAATTATTTGCGGCATAACGGTATTCTAGCAAATTAGTAGCAGTTTTCGCAGATGGCACCGCCAAGCTCTTCACTCCATCCCAATTCCGGAGGCAACGTTTCAAGCTGGGATAGTCCAACATTTTTTAATTCTTTACTTGTTGCAAACACTCTTACTGAATTAGGGGACAAAGCATCTTTTCCACATTTATCGCAGGGCTCTATTTCAAAAATTATTGCGCCGGAATTTTCCATAACAAAATGAGTTGCTGGGACAGGAATTTGAACCGGTATTGGCAAGATTAACTCTTCCAGTAAACTAATATGCTGGTCTTCTAAAGTAAGGTATTCTTCTGAAGCTGGCCAATCTTTATCAGGATCTTCTCGGCCAATTTCATTCCAAGGCCAAGGCAATAAGTTCCAGTCAATTGAATCAAAATCCGGCAAGATCATTTTTGTAAACAGGGCGGGTCCATGGATTAATTCAAATCTATCTTGGAGAAATTCCGCAACACGGGCATCTGCGGTACCTTCTTCGATCATTTTAAGGATCCGTTCTTTAGCAGAAGGATGGACATTAGCTGGAATTTTAAGTATGAAATTGGGCTGGTGATTGTCAAGTAGATCAGCGGCCACGAACACCCTTAGACCTTCTTCAGCCCATTTTAGATGGAGAGAGGTTACGTGAGCTTCTTTAAGTAGTCTTTCTATAAACTGAGTGTCGCTTTTAACATGAAAAAATTTAACTTCTTCACCAGGGTTTTTTAAAGCAACAATTACTTCTTTAGAGGGGTATTCCGGTTCATCTTCATACTCAGGAATATGGCGTTTGTCATAAGTCGGCGGCATGACAAGCTGGTTTAAGTATATTGTCTCAAGCGGTAATATATCTTCAACTATATGATAGCCTTGTTCAAACATTTCTGGTAGTTCTGCTATTTCATAATCGTTTAGGTTATTTAAAAAAAGAGGAGGCAAGTCAGTTATGCTTTCTGGCATTTGATTCATAACTGATCTAGCTAGAATTACTTCTCCTTCGTAACCTTGTACTTGAAAGTGCTCAAAAAACACTAATTCATCCATGTCGGGAATAAATCTACCAGAAAAGTGATGAGTTAGCGGAAAAGCCATGTGAGTGTAAGGGACTCTTTTAGAGAGTCGCATAAAAAAATTGCGATAAAGGGGCTGTCCAGATCTCAATTGTGCATAAACTAACTTTTTAATTGCGTAAGGGTTACCTTGATTCGCTTCTTTCTCAAGCTGTCTGAGATCTGCGTCTGCCATACAACTATTTTACCAAACCGAAACTGTTATGGGCAAAATAGCATTTTAGGCTTCGACTGTTTCATTGGTATCAGGATATCTTACTTCGGCATCACTATCCCAAACAACATCACAGTTCTTAGCCCTCAAAAGACCTGTTGGACTGATGTAAGGGGTGCCAAGACCTGCAAGGTCTTCTAGAGATATATCTAAACGTTTTTCAAAATCACTCATGTAAACTAGTTCGGAGCAATATAGATCCTTTACTCCTAAACTAAAATCAACATCATATTTTGCGTCTTCATAGCTCTTACAGCGCTCAATTACTTTAGGAATATAATTTTCATCGAAATCACGACAGCGCATGATAACAACTCTATCGCTTTCTTTGCAGAAATCAAAAAAATTACTTTTGCTGTAATGATCGTGGGTCATTTCACTAATTTCCCATTCAGCGTCTTTATCAACACAAAAACCTGCATGAGAAATTTCCCCGGGAATAATCACAGACGTAAGTTTTTTACGGTCTATACACAGGACAATGTCTCCGGGTTGTAGGAGATTGTGGCCTCTGAAGTATTGCCAACCGCGTATATCACTGTAATAAGTTGAAAAACGTATGTATGGAATAATTTTTAGAACAATGAAGCTATAAACACTTGTTTTGGTGAACCACTGCAAAATCTTTTTAAACATATCTCAATTATATCATATATGTTTTAAATGATGTGGTATCTCTAAAAATTCCCTAAGCTCTTAGTTTGCTACAATAGTGTCATGGATCGGAATCTTAGAGATTTAGAACGAACTTACCGGCTTACCGGGAGCACGGAAGATGAAGCCGCTTATCTAAGAGGTTTGCTTCGTTCTAACTATCTTGCTGAAGGCCAATTGCTAGCGGCGGCCCAACTACATTATCCTGCTGCTCAAATAATTCTGCCTGCAGTGCAAAGCCCTTTGACTGGAAATATGGGTGTCACTTTTTATGAGCAAGTTGAAGATTTTCTTTTTGATTTAGTTACGGTTGATCCAGAGGATCCAAGCCCACAACTTCCGTTTTTACTGGCTCTTGCCTATCTTGAAGAAGTTCAATGGATTTTTGAAATAAGCCCTGAAGAAGATATGCAACTATTGACTCAGCACGCAACAAATATTTATGTAGAGCCTCCACAAGATTTAACTTTTGATGTTTTTGCTCGAATGAGCCGTCAAATTTTTGATGTATGGATTGAAACTCGATGGGATGAAGAGATGCAACTTCAAAATCAATCAGTTTATGGGGCGATAGCTGAAGCTGAACCTATTTGGGATTTGGCCGCTAATGCAGCATTTAACAGAGAAGAGGCTAGTTTTCATAATGCTTCAGCTGCATATTGGCACTTTATTAGAGCCATACAAACTGCACAGGGAGCAACCAGTTTATCCCCAAGAGCTTTTACCGATTTACGGCTAGCTATAGGGGATGTGATTAATGCTGTTTTGGAAAGATATGAAGTTGACAATCCTGAAGATTTATCTGGCCAAGATGTTAAAGAGAACCTTCTCCGCAGGGTTGGTGATAAAATTGTTCCAATTATTCTTGATTTAGACTAAGTTGTTCTGCCACTGTAGCGGGAATTGGCGGAAATTCAGATAGTATCCATGGAATTAGAAACTGACTTAGTTCCTGGCATCGAACTTCGGTGGTGTATGTGGAGAATTCAATACAGTTGTAAAGACAAATTTTACTATGATTCTTTACCATTTCAGTAATATCCATTTCATGCGCAGACCAGGCTTCAGCTAAGTTAAAAACGGCCATTATTCCAAAATGTAATTGATTGCGATCTCCTGCTGCCCACCCCAGCAGAATATCTCCTCGGGCGTCTACTAAAAATTTCTGTCCGGCCCCAAATGCTGTGCAACATTCATTAAAAATGACAGCTAAAACGTCTAACCCAACCGGCTCATCATTTTGCTCCCTTAACTCAAGAAGTATTCCTCGACACAAAAACAGCATTGCTGCGTAGAGAACGGGAAATCGATTTAAAATATCAGCCCATTCATCTGCAATATTATCTGCAGATTCTTCATCGAGCCCATCACAGAGACTTTTCCCTGGATAAATCAGTTTAGCGGGTGGGTAACCAAGACGAGCAGCCATTTCAATTTGATCTCCAACAAGCTCGCCAGCAGCCATCCGAAGTCGTAGCCATTGTGCGCCATCTTGAGGATTACCACTAGCTTCAAATTGTCTCTGAGCTTCTCGGACTCTTAGATCCATTATCGTCTCCGCTTGCGCTTTTTACGGCAACGCTTTGCTGCGGCAATAGCAGGTTTTTTGGCCAAGACCAGGACTTCATCTACATCTTTGCCTTTTTTCTTCCAAGCCTCAATTTTTCGTTTTGGGATTTCAGTTGAATCTCGATTTCCAATAAGTCCTTTTAAATTACCTACCAATCTTTTAATAAAGCTTGTAGAGCGGAATTTTTTAAGTTCACTTGCGAGAGCAACCTTGGCTTCGGTAAGAGCCCGGTTAGCTTTTCTTAGATCATCGATCTCAGTTCGATAGCCCGCTAGCTCATTATCAAGCTTACCTATTTTTGTTTTCAAGGCTTTTCGTTCTTTGCGGGAAGCTATTTCTAGATCTTGAAATTGAGCCTCAAACCGATTTCGTTGATGAACTACTGTATCAATATCTTTTCCTAGATTGGTAACCTGTTCAACAAGAAAAGCGTGGGCTCGTGTTGATTCGTTCAATGCACGAGTAAGCTCAAGTATTCTCTTTTTTGCTCGCTTGCTTTCTCGGGCAATAAAGCTTTTTTTCTCATCAAGTTCAGCTTGGACTGCGCTGCAATCAGCCAGGGCAGCAGGCAATTTAATCTGGACTCGGCAATCATCGAGTTGTCTCTTTAGACGCTTAACATATGCTGCTGTGTAATGTGTTTTTTTATTTTTCTTTTTGTGACCCCGGCGCTTGCTAATAGCATTTTTATGCCGCTTGGCTTTCTTGCGTCTTACTTTTCTAGAACGTGCCATTCCATAATGATATCAAAATTAAATCTAGCTGAAGAGTTTGTTAATGATATTCTCGAACAGCCTCATCAACCAGAACGAAATATTTTAAGCTAGCTTGAAAATTTGATTGGTATATATTTAACAAATATGTAAAATATTAATACAAAGGAGAAAAAAATGGCAACTGTACCGCAACCTTATGAGTACCCTATTTCCTCAATCCCCGGAGGGGAGTTCGACAGTGGCGATAGGTTATTAGGGCTCATACAAACTCAACTGCCAACAGGTATAAATCCTGTTATTAACAGTGATGGTATCAATATTACCGTAGAATTTGATGAAGACTTGGAGGATACTGATAAGGCGATTTTAGATTCGCTAATTCCTCATGCAGCCGATTACTACATCATTACTCTTGACGGTGGAAACACTGATGAAGGTGATCCTGCAGAAGTAGTAATTGAATCTGGTTTGTTATCAGCAGTGACAATTACACTTCAAATGAAGGCGGGTGATGGGACCGATATAGTAGGATTTGGGGAAGAGGTTACCCTGGGGCCTCCCATAATGACCATCAGCACTCTTCAAGGAAACTTTAACGATTCCGGCCAGTTTACGTTTACAGCAGGTGCTGTGTTGGATAAGGGAAAGGCGGAGATTGAAATGCATACCGTTTTTCCTGATAAAGAATTAACTATAACTTGGACATAAGGAGGATTTGTGAATAAATTTGATTTGTTATTAAACGGAGCCCCAGCGGCTAAAAATGAAACAATCCCTTCTGGGACAACGGAAACTCGAACGTTCGTTGTATCCCACCATAGAGGGGGTGATGCAGCAGGTAAATTAGTGAAGATCGAAGCTAGTGCTCCGACTTTTATTAGCAATGTGCAAGGAAATCTGGATGAAAATGGACAATTTCAGTTTGTAGTTGGCCCTAGCTTTAACACTAAAGGCAGTTTTAGCTTAACCATTAAAGTAGGAAACAGGAAAAAATCTGTAGAGATAACTTACGTCTAGTCATGCCTTTCTCTCCAGCCTAAAGACCGGGACCTTCTTTTGGTTTTTTGGTAATACCTCGGCCACTGGCCGGGGTATTTTCTTACCGAGATATTAGGTGCGCAGAAGATTCTCTGCTCTGCGAAGCATAGCTAGCTCGTTTGCCCTATTTTGATCTAATGCTATGATGTATAGCGGCTTAATTGCTTCAAGTAGTATATCTCTAATTAGCCACCAATTATTACCATCATATTCGTCGCCTGCTCGTTGAAGCTTATCAAAAGCAGCCATTAATGAGTTTTCATAAGTGTCATTATATTCATACAAGTTTTTAATGTGATAAGCAGCGTTCATAAACCGAGTAGAGGCGTAATGTGGCAGCCCTTTTATTGCAAAGGCAATACCGGCTTGAATATTTATCACAGCGTCTGAAAAATAAACAAAAGGATCGGAAGGATGACTTTTGGCAATTCGAGGAGGGCGATAATTTGCGGGGAGAGGATTCCGTCTTCCCATCACCATCTCCCAATAATCTTGGGGAACAAGTCCCACTAATTCAGACTTTTCTAGCTCCTTATAGAATGGGCGGGCGAATTCTCCAAGCTCATCAGGGGCCATATTGGCAAGCCAAAAAATTTGACCTTTAGTAAAAGGGTATCCTTGCTTATCATCCAAGGCATGCATAACAAATGCTAGCAACTCGCCTTGTGGATTAAATTCAGGGAGAGGCTCAGTTACGTTTGGTCTTGGATCATCTCTGGCGGGACAAGGAGAGCGAAACATGCTTTTAAACGCTTGCATGCCAGGGTCATATTCATCATGCTCATAATCATCCTCTGATATTACAGCAATGTAAGGATAATCATCCTCAAAAACCCAGCGAGTGGGATCAACAATAGTTCCATCTTCTTGTTCAATCCAAGCATGTCTAATAGGAATGCCATCTTCATACATATAAACCCAGCTTGACACCGGACAATCATCATCTACATCTCCACTATACATGCCATAGCGCGGAGAGCCCTCAAAGCAGCCAGCTTTAATTGCCAGTATTGCAATAAGATGGCAATTGCTGATCCATTCGCGTGCGGGCATGCCTATGCATTGTTCAACAGAGGCTACAGGCAATCTTTCCATGCTTGGATTATAGCAAAAAAGAGCAGATGAGGCTGCTCTTTGTAAAGTGTTGCGAGTATGTTGAAGATTAGATATGTCGAAGAGCTTGCTGGATTATTTCGTCAGGTTGACAATCATCGCAAAGCACCCCTCGATAAGGAACTCCTAGATAATCTCTAACTCCAGAGCCGCTTCGTTGATAATGTCTATCACCATAATCGGCCTTACGTTCCCTCTCTCTATAGGTTTCTCGATCAAGGACAGTGTAACCCCGGCCCTCACAAGCTTTGCAATCTTCAGCCCTCGCTTTAAAATCTTCTTGAACAAACTGTAGATCTAAGAAAGATTTAATTTCATGATCATATCTTTCTACAAGCTTGCGTGTACTATCGGCGTGAAATTGTGCTTTTTCTCTGGCATTAACAACATCCCGAAGAGTTGCTTCTCGATATCTGATTCTAGGCACTCTCCAAAATGGCAATTCAGTAGCATCTCGGGTTCTATCTTTAAGATAGAAGTCAACAAGCTGCCCACGTCCTCGACCTTCTTCATCAACTCCGAAAATACCAAGAACAAGAAAGTTTAGAATTCGTTCAAACTGCTTAAATTTTTCTTTGTCTACAGTATTATCGCTAACTACTGGAACTAGCTCTGGAGTGTCCCATTTGCTTTCTTTCCAAGTCACCGCATCAGCAAAAGATTCAGAGTTTTCCATTGCTGTTTTAATAGCATCTAATAGTTTTTTGGGGTCCACTACTGCCCCCCACACTGGCAACCGCGAACCATAAGCAACGATAGTTCGCAATTACAGCCGTTTGAGACGGGGTTATCCTGCTTAAGAGCATAAAGTTCGTCGCCTCGGGCGGTAAACCAATATTCAACACCTTCGTCTTTAATAAAGACCTTAGCTAATTGTTGGCAGCCTGTGATATTCTTTACGGCTTTGACACTAGTTACCGAAACTGTAAGACCATCTAATTGCGACCAACTATGGTAGCTATCAAAAATAGTTTCACTAACGTTGCCTTGCCAAAGATGATCATCAGTAATTTCGTCATCCATGCCGGTTTTAACGCTTTTGAAATAATAATCACGTCCTGCTATTATATTCATCTGAACTCCTGATCGAGACTTGTTTATCAAGTTTAGCCTATATTTAGAAATTAGCAATACCTGGGCTATTTACCTTTAAAATTCTTTTCATACCACTCTTTCCGGTCTGGATTTTCATAGCTTCCGATTGTGAGATGATAGTCAGTATTTCCGCGCCAAGCTTCTGAAACTGGCAACAAGCCCAATTCAACTCGCAATTTATCGAATCGCGGGCAAATCACATCCAGCCAATAAAAACTGCGATACCGCAAAAGGGAATAGTTATCACAAACGCCTGCGCGATAGTTAAAAGTTATCCGCTCGCCTGCATGCTTAAACCACAGATGCTTGTAAGCATCCTGGGGTTCTTCATTTCGAAGAATTGTAATGTGGGCACCCCAAAATGGTCTAGCAAGTTTGCGTGTTTGATAATGTTGTTGGTGATAAAGATGACGATAATACTCTCCAATTTCGGGATCACAATCTAAGACTAGCCACCAATGCTGGTCACTGCTTTGGCGTTTAGGAGAATAACGAAGTGTTCCTTGTGCAGTAAACATGGTATAATGCTTTTAAAGGATTATATCATTTAGGTGTGACTTGATTTGTATTAGTAAAACCCAACATCGTTTTCATGTTATTTTTGAGACTGTAGCACTTTTTTTAATACCTATTCTATGGAATGCCTCAGAGACAGTGGCTGAACCATATGATGTGCTATTAAAGATAATTGCCGTGGGCATATTGCTGGTCGATGGAGGCTTATTACTTCGTTGGTGGCTAATCCACAAACAAGGTTAATCAGCTTTTTCAAATAAGGCTGCGGGTGCAAAACACCATTTGTCCGTTTCCCACTCTACTTTCATTGTATTAGCGTAAAAATCACCGGATGCTTTACAAATCTTGTCTTCTAATCCTGGAAAATAGGCATCGACTTTCAATCGTATTTGATCGCCTTGCTTATAGTTAATGCCTGTTGCCATTACTTTACAATTCTGTAAATGATGACTTAATTGTTCATGTAGCCACTCAATCTCATCATGATTAAGCTGAAAATGGGCTAAATATTCTTCATCAAGGTCATCACGGCGATTAGCATATGCACAATGATCGGCTGAGACAACGTTTACAAAACCTTTTTCATGATGCGGGAAACTTCGAAGAGCAATGGCTACGCCGCTGCCTTGAAATTTTTGATAAACTTCTCCCCAGTAACCGGGAAGCACATCAAAAACAAGGCCCCGAGCCTCTTCGGCACAAGCTTCTCGGTCAGCATCAGTCGGGGTTTTTTGAGACATTCTTACTTCCAGGGAACATTTGACACAGCTCTTCTTTGGTCGTCTTTGGATCGAATACTTTTTGAATCATTTTTAAAACGCCTGGATCCCAATTGTTTTCGCGGCGCTTAACTTGTCGAAACGCGTGGAAAGCAATGCTTTTGCTTGGGGCGGCGCAGCGCAAATATTGATCCTGTATACTTCGTAAAACACCACTATCTTCTGGGTTCTCTCTGATGAGGCGAGAGAAATGGCCCTCTTTAGCAAGCCATTCTTTAAAAGCCTTTTGTTCAAGCAAAGCCACAGTCCTATAACGCTGGCTGATGCCACGCCAACCAGCTTCGAAAAGTGCGTCACCTTCTGCTATCTCTTCTGGAGTAGCAGGTCTATTCCACGGATACATTAAGAAGATTTTTCATCGGCTTGGAGAACAACTAATACTTCTCCGAGGAACTTAACGCTGGTCTCACTTTTTAAGAAGACTACAGCATCTTGGCCAACAAAACTACCTACCATAGGCTCAAGCATAGCGATTAAGCTTTCTGGAGTGCTATTTTTGATAAGTGCTTGAAATTGTGGCGGGAGACTCTGGCGAATGTCTTTAGCTACAGCGTTTGCTTCAGCATCACCGCTTTGGATTTGCTTGATTATGTCCACCAATTTACCTAAATGTTCTATCATGATTACCTCTTCTTTATTGTAGGAATTTATTCTGGTTTGTCCAGGGTCTTCTTTTGCTTTAACGCGACTTCTTCGGCCAAGCGCTGTTCATTGTGAAAAACCGCTTTCCACAATTTGTACTGGATCTGAAACATTTTAGTTCTAGCCAGCGAAAATTGTCGTGCTTCAATGCCTAGTTCTTTTTGAATAGCCGGATGGAGTCTGGAAGTTAAATGATAGATTTCCTCTAACATTTTATCAAGCAATCCCAGATTGTTGCATATTCGGGTTGCATCTTCTCCGTAGAAATCGCAATCTTTATAATCATCAATAGACTCTATTTTTTTAAACTTAAACGCCATTTGCTCTGCAACCAACTCCAGCCATCTTCGGGGTAGTATCAAGTGCTCCTAGCACGGAACTAAATAAATCCTTGGGACCGGCTGAATTCGACTAAATGATCTCCAAAAGTTTTAAGACCCTCTGGACGTTTGATAGTTCCATCTAAGATCCGATGAAACTGATCATGCAACCCACCGCCAATGTCTAGTTTTTCAAGTGTTTCCTGCTCTTCTGGAGTTGGCTGAGCGTAGTAATCAAACCCCTCTTCGATTGCAAAAGGCTTGTCACTTTCATGGCAACTTGGAATTAGATAGAATCCCGGCATAGCCGCTGCACTGCCATCTAAGAAACTGAGCATGCTAAAAGCAAAACCTTCAAGCTTTTCTTTGCTAGTTGGGCGGCGCTCTTCATTTTCCCAGTAATCGGCCATATCAATAACGTGTTTAATGAAGAGATACTGAGCTTCTTCATGAGTTATTTCTTTAGAAAGATGTTTTTTCATTTTTCCTCAAACAACAGCACTCAGACGAGCAACTTCTTTGACCATAATGTTAAGGTCTTCAACATTATCATCAAGGGCTGAGTTTAGCCCCTTAAGTAATTCAGCGGGCTCTGCACGGGCTTCGCAAAGAATTTCATGGTTCTGCTGCAACCCATATTCTAAAGCTGCTCCTGGAGTTGCGTGAAAGACAAAACCCTTGTAAGGCTGAATCATGGCGTAGAATGTGTCACTGTGCTCATCAAGACCAGGCGCTCCGGACATTTCACCGGCAATTGTAAGGTCCTCATCGGTTGTAGTAAAATAGCATGTAAGTATCATAATTTCTCCACAGTTATTTTGTAGTGTTCATCGCCTTCTTGGCAATATGGTGAAAATTTCTTAATTATCAAATAGGCTTTAGTAGAATATTCTTCTTCACTTATTACTTGGTAAGTAAAATCTTCTTTATCTGCAAGCAATTCGACTAATTCTTTAGGGCTCATTTAGTATACGTATCTTTCAAAAGGGCCATCCAGACGGTTGCCATAGAATTCAACAAGTTCTTTCCCCAGATCTTCGTCTAATTCATAAAGATCGTTTTTTGGCTTTTCGGGAGGATCAAAGGTGCAACACGACCCGGCAATGTAAGCAACCATTTCATTAAACCGCTCTGGGTGGGTGATAAACCGGCGATGGTGATCATCACCTTCGCGGCCAGCATTTTGAATAATCATAACGGGTTCGTCATCCAGCCAAACACTAGCCAAGCGCCAAAACCGACGCCCATCGAAATCAAAGTTCTTATAATAACGAATTTCGATTCGTTTATTCTTTTTTGGATCAATTTGAACATTATAATTGGTCAGCGCTTCAAGCTCAGAAATGTGATTATAGCGGAAGCCAATCAAGATGCCAATGTCTCGATCATTTTTCTCGTAATGTGTCTCGTAATAGAGTTGTTTAGGCGTCATCGGTATGTGGAACCTTATCTAATAAATGTGCGAGAACTTCGATGTAACCCCCTCGATCTAAGCACCATTCCCAAATAGTATCTTCAGAGGTTCCATCGTCTGCTAATAATTCTCGAAGTTCTTCAACATCACTGGATTGAAATTTCACTTGCTCTTTCCATCAAAGGGGGAAATGTATTCTTCCTGTTTCTGGCTAGCGATATAACGCTCAACTTGAGGGCAATGACGATATAAACTATCTATCCAATCTGGATAGAAATGGCAACGGTCATTGCATTCCATTCGATCTTGTCGGAGTCGATTACCATCTTCATCAACAAAAACTCCTTCAAGAGTATCACCGCGATCACTGATAAATCTAACAAGCTTTCCATCCCAGTAATTGATTAGTGTTTCTAGGGTACACCAATCTGGGGCCGGGACGAAATTTTTAGGAATTTTAATGCGATAAATAGCATCATGCTCGTAATACATAGGTTTACTTCCAACCAATAGCTTTAAAAAACTCTTCATCAAGATCAGACCACTTCCGGCTATCGAACCATTCTCGTAAGCCAGCAAAATACCCATTAACGTATTCTTTAGTAAAAGGGTCGCGAGTGTGTCTAGGATTTTTTGGTGCGGGGATGCTTATGGAGAAGCTGGCTCCACTATTCAGCATGCGATCCTTGCCCCAAAGCTTTACATCAGTATCATGGCTCCAATTACCAAATTTATCAAGGCATTTAGTTAGCAACAAAACTGCGGTCTGATAATTCATATCGGTGACAGTGATGACAGTTTTGTCATCTGTTCTTTCAACGTTATGTCTGAAGTTTCTAAAAATCATTTACCTTAGCTCGATATCAAGTTGGAGGGTTACAGCTTCCCGCAATTGTTCCTGAATAGTGTTAATCTCTTCATTAGTTAGACTTCGATCTGGTGATCGATAGGTTATGCGAAAAGTGTTATTTGTTTTTTGTGTTTTGGGATGTGTGAATTCATCGGTAAGAACTATCTCTTCGATCAGGCCCTGACCAATATCCCGCGCTAATTCATGAAAATAATTAGCATGGTAGTCGGGTCCAGTCCAAAAACTTATATCTTTAAAGACAGGAGGATGCTTGCTGTAAGGAACAAACTGGGCGTCGCCATTGCGGAACTGCTTATGAAAACGAGGATCACGGGTCCAAAAAAGTCGAATATCAGGAATACTGTAAAGGATCATGGCTAGTCGTTCGAGACCGACGCCAAATGCCCAGCCTATACTATCCTGTATCCCACAATTGGTGAGAATTTTGTTTTGAACAATGCCGCAGCCAAGGATTTCAAGCCAGCGATCATCTCCGGGAAGACAAATTTCCATTTCCCAGCTAGGGTCGGTGAAAGGGAAATAATCAGGACTCCATTTGATTTGAAGTGTTTCACCAAAAATGTGTCCCACCAGCGATTCGAGTGTCTGCTTGAGATCCCTCTCAACATCACTTATATTTCGCCACCAAAGATTATCTTGGGGCTGAACTCGAACTCCCTCGACCTGATGGAATACTGGGTAATGAGACTGGTCTACAGTATCGCGGCGGTAACAGTCACCAAAGGCAATAAAACTGTGATGCCCTGCTCGGAGAAGCTGGGTTTGATGGGCACTGGTGTGCGTTCGGAGAACTGTATTTCCATCTTTATAGAAAGTATCACTAGAGGACCGAGAAGGGTGATCTTTAGGAATTAGCAAATCGTCAAAGTTAGCCTCGGTGCTAACGTAGGGATCTTCAAAATGGTGTATTGAAAAGGGATTGTGATGATTATTGAAAAAGTCTTCAATTTTTTGAGTTATTAGACCTAAAGGATGTTGTGGATTTCGGTGTAATCCGGCACCTATTTTATTGATAATTGTCTTTGGTATCATGATTTCTCCTGATCTAAGGCGGCTGAGAGGCGCGAATTTGCCCAAAAAGGGGCCTAGACGGGCGACACCCACATTGAGGTTTATAGAGAAGGCAGCGGAGGAGGGTTTGGGGGCATTTGAGCGCAAAGCTCTTGGGTGGCAAGAAAGCTTTGGGTTTTCATGCACCTCTTGCAAGTTACTTCCCTGATGTTAGTGGTGCCTTTTGGTGGGCGAATGCTAAACATGCTCCAAGACTTATTACATTCAGACCAACCGGGATTTATGCAATAGTGGGTGACACCACTAGTTGTTGTATTTTCCTCAAAGTCCGGATCTGTCAATGCCTTAAAATGATTGGTTTGTCGGCAAGACTTACAGGTAACCTCCTCTGGAGTGTCTACTAATCGACCTTTATCACGGGGGCCTATCATCGTCCCCCGGCCATTTTCAGTTCGATATTCGGCAGCAAGATATTGCCCGCATAGTGCATGATGTGTCGAATGGGGGCTTCTGGCGAGATGAACCTTAAAAAGATTTACATCTCGCTCATCAAGTAAACTTTGACAAGTCTCCATGATTTGAATGATGGTGGAAGTGTCTAAAATACTCCCACCTCCCGAAAGAAAAATCCTAAGGCCCTGCCTTAGTTGAACATCACTCACTAGCTACCTCCGCAGCTACAGCCGCTACGCATCAATAACTGGATATTACAGCAACAAAGTCGGGGCTTGTTGAGTAAGTCGGCTATCATATTAGCTACCGTCAGATGATCTATTTCAGCAGCTAGTTCTTGAAGCATTGCATTTTCAATCATAAATTAGTCGTGTTCGTAGTGCTCGACCTCAACGTCTTCACTAGTTACTCGGATACGTTGATGATCGTCAAAAGCTGCAAGCATCACATCATGAGGGACACTCATAACTTTTTCAGTGATAGCAGCTAAAGCCTTGGCAACAGGGGCCTGGACGGGATTAGTGAATTTTCTAGTTTTGCCCCAACCAGTGCCATCAAGGTTATAGCTGTCAATACCGTCATCTACTCCATACTTAAAACTTGCCTCAAGCTCATCAGACATTTCTTTAAGGTGAATTCGAGGCTCATGAACTCGGTAAACACATGGCTCGCCATCATTAAAATAGGGAGTATACGCTTCAAAAACAAAACTCTCTACATCAGGCAGTTCGTTAAGCAGCCCTTGAAGCGTTGCTTTGAGATGATCTGCAAGCTCTCCCCGCAGGGTTTTTACAGTTTGGTTGTAATGATCGATTTTGGTTTTGAACTCTTCGAATTTCATTTAGCGATGTGCTCTTTCTTTTTCTAGTTTTTGGAAAAGGGCTTCCCAATCGGACTGTTTGTTTATGAGAGTCGGGTCCCAATTGTTAAGAAGGTAGTCTTTGACAATAGTAATGTCTGTTGTCTGGGCAAGGTGGGAATGCCCGTATCGAGTTTTAACGAAACCTTGTTCATCTTGAGCCTCTTTCCACTTTATGACTTTAATACCAGGAGGAAGATGATACCACGAGTAATGATTACATGGATGCAAATCAACGAACAAGGTGCTATTATCGTCTTGTTTTGAATAGCGATTATCGCTAGTAAAAGGCATCCCTTGATTAGGATAAGTATGGGGTTGATAGCCAAGTTCTTTTAATAACGGCCCCATAACTCCCATCAAGAGATGAAGACAAGCGGGTTGGTGCCCTGTTTGAAGTAGATTTTCGCAACGACAGCTAAATCTCATGATTGCAGGGCTTTCTTCTTGGCTTCTTGTTGTAGGAGGAAATCATGGCGAATATCGAAGATGCTGGTGCCGCTACCAAAGCCATAATCTTCAAAGTCATCGGGCTTGAGTTCTAAGCCAGGATCAAGATGGGGGAAAGTTAGCTCCCACTGCTGAGCAACGGGAAGATTGCAAAAATTTTCGATGTTATCGTCTTGGATTTCCCACTCTTCTTTTTCAGAATTAGCAGCGTCTGAAGGGTCTGAGTAGCCAGGAATTACGGTTGGATCAGGAACATGGAATAAGTTAGGGAAACTATCACACACACTGTAGCTAGTCACTACTGGTTCGTCTTCGGTTTTTTCTAGTAACTCGATAACACCTAAATCACACATGCTAAAGCTTGCTGGCTTTAGATAGCCCATGCCCTCGCGCAGAACTCGATCACGAAGCCCTCGTCGCATGACATCAGCCAGCCATTTGCGATTCTTGCCAGCAATCCAAAGATGGATTTCACACTGCCCATGAATTCGAGCAGCTAACCGAACAGCACTGCTGCCTGCGGCAATGGCTGTATTAAGAGCAAGATGGAAAGGATCAATTTGTTTATCACCCCAGATAAAATATTCCCCCATCATGCCCGTTGTTGTTAGATAGGTTCTAATGGTTGTCTGAACTTGATGACTATATCCTCGTTTCATAAACCCATGAGGATGGGTCGGATCCCAAGCATCTCGAAGAATCTGCCCAGCATAAGAACTCTTTGGAATTAGATGATTGATCCAACAATCCTCATACTTATCAGTAACGTCTGGCACATCGACATGTGCTAGAAAAGTCTTATTGACAAGACTGCCATACCAATGGCGCTCTGCACCGCGAAGAGCGGCGTCACCGCTAGGGCTATGAAAATAGATAGTTGACATTAAAATCCGCCTTCAGAGCAACGGTTTTGATGATAAGGATTTTGATAAATTTTCCAAGCCCCATTGCACGCTTCGCAACGATAGCCATAAGCACTATTATCTTCTTGGCGGCGAAGAGTTACGGTTCGCTTGCCAAAACTTTGGCCAGGTTTCCAACCAGGGCGTTTTTTAGCTGGTTTCTTTTTGAGATTTTTCATGATTTTTAATCAACGTCTTTAGGGTTTGGATGTTTTCTTGCCAAAAATCAAAATCTATCTGAGCCTGCTTTTTAGCTTGTTGACGGCCAAAATTATAGCCTTTAGTCCATTGAGCATTGATCTCATTTTTAAGATCAAATTCATCGAGCTTGCCCGCTTGAATGGCAGCTAAAAGCCGAGAACAATCATTGGCAGTAATGCTGCCTTCTTGGGGAAGAATGTATTTGTAATCTTCCATTTATTTTTTCCCAGGCAGTGCGCAGTCGGGGCATGCCCACTGCTGATCATCAAATTCCCATACCCAGTCTTGTTCTTCCATTCTTTGATGGTTGAGCAAGTGTCCTTCGGGAGTTTCAGTAATTCCATTTCCACAATGAGCACATCGGACTGTCCACACTTCTTCGTGCTCTCGACTAGCATGAAGACCTAGGAGAAAGCCTTGCCAAACTAGTTCTTCGATCTTACTATCAAAGCTGGTGTAAAGAGGGTCCTTGGGATCTTCTTCGGGGATGGAGTCTTTTAGGAGTGAGTAGCCAGGATCGTGTTGGATGGCTTCTCGGTAAAAGTTATCGAATTGTTTTTGGAGTGCAGGGTTAAGTTTCATTGAACCGCATTAAGTTTGGCAAGAATTTGAGCCTGAGTACCGACAAAGAAAGCCATCTGGCTAGGATCATCGCCTTCTAGAACAAAAATGGGAGAATTACTCGGTGCTTTGCGAACTGCGGTAACTATTTCACCGACAACATCGATTTCATTAATACCATCACCTGCCCAAGTATCGGGAAGATTGCTGGCAACGTCATAGTTGCGTTGGAGGGCAGCGCAAAAGGCGGTGTCAAGTTGATTGCTGTATTTAACTTTCATCTAGCAACCATACGCTATGTATTTGAAGTTTGCGCTTTAGGTACTCTTGCATTGCAATGTCAAGGGGATCTTCCTTGTCAAGGAGAATCTGTTGCTTGAGGACTTGTTTACGATCATATTCCATAGCATGCTGGGAATCAAAATTATCGCAAGTAAAGTTAATACACAGATGTGAATTTAAAAGTAGAAGAGCGTTGTCATGGGAACAGCGAGGACATTTCATGGTTTATTAACTTCCTCCGCAAAGACAGCCAGTGCTATTTAAGATAGCTAATTCACAACTACAAGGATCATTGCTATCATCGCGATGAATAAGAACGTAGCGTTGCGGGCGGTATTCATTAACAGAATAAAATCCGGAGTGTCTTTGAACCTGTATCATGGTATCGCCAGAACTATATTGAATAGAATATTCATTGGGATGAGCTTCTAGATATCGGATGCCATCTTCAATGAATTTTTGTTTCCGAGATTCAGAAAGAGGAACTCCACGTTGATCTGTCCATGAGTCAGGCTCAAGGTCTGCTACATCTTTAACGATGGGCTTAAATAAATCTTCTTCTGTATCATCCTGGATGGCAGTACTAGTCACATGTCCAGCCTTTGTCTATTATTTTGTGTCTATAAAAATCTACCCTCCAACCCGCAGAGTCTTCAACCATGCTGCATTGGCATGGTTGAATATGTTTTTGTAAATGCGGTTTTAGGGTAGAAGATATTTGTTTAGCTAGTTCTTGGGTAGGAATGCCTTCGATTTCAATGCCATAGTCATCATGGGCGATGTCTATCGCTTTGTAGTCAACAAACCAAACAATATCATTGTCAGCCAAAATTTCGGTGGCTAAAGCACGAACTTGGAAGAGTTCTGGCGAAAAGCTAAAGGAAGGGTTTGGTGTTGGACACGGATCGGAGGACATAGGGCTATGATAAGGGATATGAGGGCTGAGATCAACGCTCAACGTTCAAAGGCTTTAAAATCTCGCAATAAGTCTATAGGTCTTTGAATAGCCAACTAATTTGGAATAGCGTAGCGCCTTCGATATCAATATCACCAAACTCTTCAATATCTAATGCATCCATCCCAAGATCAGTTTCGGCGTCTAAAAGATCCTGATGGGCAGCGGCAAAAGTATCCCAGTCTTTCATGACTATTCGGTTTACATTTGGATCATCCGTTGGGATGATCTTGGGATTGCCTTCCTCATCTTTTTCGCAGTGCTCTTGCTGAAGCTTTTGGAGCACATCATTATAAGAATCAACCGCAGGCTGAACTATTCGGGTAAGCTTAGCTAGCTTAAAAGCAGTTTTTACTGGTAGTTTTTGCTCAAGTAGTTCATTTAATGCTGGAACAGCGTTGATAAGATCAGAGTTTTTAACATTCATAGCTAAAGTTTAAGTCTTTTTTTTCAAGGAAGCTAGGCTTGGACGAGTGGTGGCGATTAATTGCTATAATAAACCAATGCGATACTGGAAAAATCCCAGAAAGGGTCCTGGCCAACCGGGACATAGTTGGCTCAAGCAAGCACGACAACCCCTCCATTACTTGAGAACAGAAATCAATAACACCTCAAGAACCCTTAACCAAATTGCGGATTTATTGGATGAAATCCAATCTAATATTGGGGGTCTCCGTAATAGTGAATTTAATTCGCTTGTTGGCGAACTATTGATGGAGCTAAAAGATAGTCACGTAACTCAGATGTTAGAGGATTTACAAGCTGAACTTAAAACTCTGAGCCCTAGTCAAGGATTACGCCCAGCTAAGCGAGAACTTATAGACATAGCGCACAAATATAATGTTGTAGAACAACGCCGATTGCGTGACCACGCTAAGACCATAGATTGGGCCACTAGCTACCCATGGATTGATATTTATGATCAAGCACTAGGCTTTGGGGGCGATGTATATTTCATCAGTCCTGATCGCCGTCAAGCCGGGTTTGTTCTACCAAAAACAACTCTACAATCATTTACGGATTATCTTGATATGGACAAAACCTATGAATGGAAGCTTGCTAAAGGGCAAAAATGGTTATTACGTGATGAGCCTGCGTTAGTTGTTATTGAATGCCTTGCTCTTAGAGATGAGAAAAAGAGAGATAGACAAATAGCAGAAAAACAATCACGTAGGAGAGTAAAAAGACATTCTAAGCGCAGACCAAGAAGAAAGCCTCGACGGTATTAGAATGGAGCGTCATCGGGCATATTGTCAGCAGGGGTGTCTTTTTTTGTCTTTGACTTAGCTTTTGATTTGGAATCAGCTTTATCTTTTCCTTTACCCTTCTTTTTCCATTTAGGCTCAGGAACGTTACCATCTTTATCTAAAAGCCCTTTGCACTTAGGAAAGGTGGAGCACCCGTAGAATTCCTTGCCCGTTTTCTTTGCTGTGCGTTTGACCATCTTAGCAGTTTTGCATTTCGGGCAATCATAATCACTTAAAACAAGAGGCTTCTTTTCTTTTTTGACTTTTTCTTTAGGTTCTCCGTTTGGACCTATCTGTGCAATATATTTGCAATTGGGATAATTGGAACACCCATAGAAACCTCCAAATTGGCTATGTTTTTTGATAAGGTTGCTTTCACATTTTGGGCAATTGTAATCAGTTTTACTGTTTTCCACCCTTTTATTTTCACAAGTTTTTAAGTCTGATTGTAGTCTTGTCCAAAATTCTTGAAGAGTAGGTAGTTTTTCTTTGGACTGATTAGATATTTCATCTAATATTTCTTCCATCTTCGCAGTAAACCCAAGATCAATAAAACAGAAATCTACTTCAATGCAAAACTTCATTACAGTAAGGCCAAGCTCTGTTACTGTGATGCTTCGGTTTTCTACACTAATGTAGTCTCGTGCCTTAAGCGTCTCTGGAATGCTTTGGAAGGTGGAGGGGCGGCCAATGCCTGTTTCTTCTAGTTTTTTAACAAAACTGGCTTCGCTGTAGCGGGCAGGCGGTTTCGTTTGTTTTTCAATTTTATCTAGTTTTTTTACCGTAAGAACATCGCCTTCTGCCATGTCAGGCAGATAAGTATCTTCGGTCTTGCTGTAATTCCAAACTTTTCGATAGCCGTCAAAAAGCATCTTACTACCATTAGCCCCTAAAACCCAATCAGTGTTTTCGGGCACAGCGAAAAGTGCTCGGCGTCTCTCAAACCGAGCAGGAGCCATCTGGCTAGCAACCGTTCTTTTCCAAATTAACTGGTAAAGCTTCGCTTGATCACTATTACCGTCGCCTTTGAGGGCTTTTTTCTTAACATCAGTTGGTCGTATAGCCTCGTGAGCTTCTTGAGCATTTTTAACCTTACCGCTATAAATATTAGGCTTAGCTGTGCAGTAACCACTAGCAAAATTATCAGAAATATAATTGCGGATCTTGGCTAACTCACCAGAAACTATGTTCAAGCTATCGGTTCTGTGGTAAGTGATTGCGCCACTTTCATATAATTTTTGAGCAGCGCCCATAGTTCTCTTTGGGCTAAAACCTAAGAAGCTGTTAGCAGCTTGCTGCAAGGTAGAGGTTCTAAAGGGTGCTGGAGCTTTAGCGCCTCCCTGTTTAGTCTCATATTTACCAACTACAATAGGCCCTTTCTTAAAAAGGGCAACAATTTCATCAGCAAGTTCAGGTGTTTTAATGTCTAAAGGTTTTGGTTTTTTAATATCTACAATGACGGCTTCCTTGGTGCCAGTAAGCAAACTACCTTCGATTGTGTAGTAAGTTTCTGGAACAAAGCTTTGAATTTCAAGTTCTCGCTCCCCAAGAATTCGAAGTCCAGCGCTTTGGGTTCGCCCTACAGAAATACCGCCGGTTGCCATTTTAACTGGATAAGAGCATTTATACCCCACTAACCGATCAAGAATACGGCGACACTCGTAGGCGTTAATAAGATCATAGTTTAGATCCCCGGCATTGTCGATTGCGGCGAGAATAGCGTCTTTTGTAATAGAGTTAGTAGTAGCACGCTTAAAGGGTTTTCCATCTGGCAATGCTTTTGATAAATGCCAAGCAATAGCTTCTCCCTCGCGATCAGGGTCGGCCATAAGATAAACAGTGCCTGCATTCTTAGCTAATTTCATTATCTCAGCTAAGGTTTTCTTTTTCTCTGCCATGATTTCATAAGTTGGAGTGAAATCATCTTTAATCTTTACTCCGAACTTTTTCCGAGGTAAATCTATCACATGGCCTTTAGAACTAATGCAAACGTAGCCGCTACCCAGATACTTTTGGGCCTTTTTGCACTTGGTGGCGCTTTCCATGATTACGAGATCTGGCATATATTTTTCTCCGCATGAATTTTAGCATGAAGCCGGATCTTTTCAAGTTTCGCGGAATTGTGAGTACAAAAAAACACCCAACAAAGAATGTTGGGTGTTTTCAGGGGAGGGTTTAGTAAGCGTTCATGCTACCGAATGAAACTAGAGTTGCGTCAGTGAAAGTTGCTTGAACTTTGCCATTGAAAGTAGAAGCAGCAGTACTGATGGCACCGCCGTCATTTCCGACCGGAGCACCTTTGGCAGGGGATCCAGCGACTTGGGAAGTTGGCATCCAGTAATTTCCTGTTAGTGCAATGGACATGTCGTCTCCAGTGGAGAAAGTGCCTAGTCCAATACCAATGAAAGCATCTGTCGTATCTTCATCATAGGTAACTGTACCGGAACTAACATCTTGGCAAACATAGCTGTAGTCAATTGCGGTTCCGGCGATGCCTGCAATTGCCTGTCGCCCAACTTTCCATGATAATCCAAGGCTAATTGCGTAGGCGCTAGCATCAGCAGTAGCAGATGTTTCGCCAGTGTCAATAAGGATTTCATCAAGATCACCACTAGCGGCTCCATAAAGAACTGAAGTGATTCCTGAGAGTTCGCCGTTGGTGCCATAGAGTTCGACTCTTGCATAGTCTACGGTAGTAGAACCCTTTTCAGTGATATACTCACCGTTAATATCTTTCATTACGTCTTGCTGTAGATCAACGGTCCCGGTTTCTAAGACTCTAGCAACGCTAGTGCCTGCACGGCTTTGAGCGGCCTGGATTGAGGCAACCATATTGTCTGTTGTTTCCAGAGAAAGATAACTGCCAGAAACTGCGCGCTTATCTTCTCTTGCACGCCGTCCTGTAACTACAATCTCTTCAATTATTACATTATTTCCAGTTGTTGGCATAAAATCTCCTTACACAGATAATATCAAAACATTGATGAAATATATAGCAAAAAGTTTTACCTTGTTTGTAAAAGTTGCTGTTTTATTTGCCGTAAACGCAGATTTTCTTGTTCGTTGTCTGTTAGACTTATGGCCCTATCTACGTCAGCGAGCATTTGCTGCCGATATTGAACTCGCAATTTGTGATGGGGTTCTTGATCAATAATGCCTGAATAAGCAGTAGCTCTATACAGGTAGCCTCGATAAAAGCCGGGATAGTGTTCAATAATTTGTTCAGCCACCTCAAGCATTTCTTGAGTGTCCTTAGCCTGAAAAGCTTCGTCAAAGTCTTGAATAAGCACGTCTAGTGCTACTACCGGTGCAGGAGGGACGGATGAAGAAACTCTTGCAGGTAATTGTCGTGTTGCAATAGGGGCGGGGGGTGATGGCTCTGCAATATTTTCTGGAGTCGGTATTTCAGTGGTAGGAAGTTCTGGCGTCTGACGTGGGGATTTTAGTGCAAAATAGCCGCCGCCCGCTGCCGCCAGCAAGCCTCCAGCCAGTAATGCAGGTCCATATCGACGCCGTCTTTTGATTTTTCTTGGAGTATACATTCCTTCTTGGAGAGTTTCTGCAAACATTTCAGCGCTAACTGGGCGATCATCTTGCTCAATTGCAAGACAACTATTACAAAGTTCGGCAAGAATTGGGTTAATGTCTGGATTAAATTCACGAGGATCTGGTGCGGCATCTCGCATTTTCTTTACCATTAGATTAATGTTTGTTGTGCCTTCGAAAGGTGTGCGACCCGTCAAGATGACAAACAATATCCCTCCAAGCGCATAAATATCACATGCAGGGCCTTCTCCACCAAAACTCGGGTCCAATTGTTCTGGAGCCATGAAATGCGGCGTGCCCTTAACCTCTCCCGTCATCGATAATCTTGAACGATCAATGGATTTTAAACCCATTCTATCTTTATCTCGTTTGATAAGTCCAAAATCAATAAGGACTGGTCGCCCACTGGCATGTTCAATGACAATATTGTCAGGTTTTAGATCTCTGTGAACAATGCCTTTCTCGTGGCAGTAACCCAGGGTTTCTGCGACTGTGATTAATTTTTTAAGTGCTTCCCCACTGCGGTAACCTTGTCGTAATAATGTTTTTAGGCTGTCACCCTCTATGTATTCCATAGCAATGTATGGGTAATTATTTGTCATCCCAAAATCAACAACCTGTAAAATATTTGGATGTCGGAGACGCGCCAAAACTTGAGCTTCTTGCTTAAATCGTTTTATGTCGCTTTGCGCTTCTGGATCAAGCAATATTTTAATTGCAACTGGAGTCCCTAGACGAGAATGGATTGCCCGATAGACAGCCCCCTGTCCTCCGCGAGCTATCTCTGAATGTATTTCATAAGGGCCAAAATACTTAGGTTGCATATTTGGATTATAGCAAAACTATCGTTTTTGTTTAACCAGCCAGATTACTGCGAGAATTGCAAGAATGGTTACGAGAGGGCTTCTCCCTGAAGGGGCGCTATCGGTGATGATATACTCCCCTAAGCGAAGTTGAGGTTGTGTTGCTGTTAGTGACATACTCCCCGGCCTAAAGGCCGGGGCCTCTAGAAAGAGACAAGGGCGCTGAGCGCTGTTCTTTCAAAGACTGATGCCCCAGTCTTAATATTTCTTTAGCACTATTAAGGTCACGGTCGATGGAAAGATGGCACCTAGGACAATCGTGTACACGAACACTAAGGTCTTTGGGGACATAGGTCTGGCAACGATGGCAGCGTTGGCTAGTTCCTCTTGGATCTACTTGAACTAATATCCTACCGGCACTTGCAGCCTTGTATTCTAGTTGTCTAAGTAGCTGAGACCAAGCAGCATCCGCAATGCTTTTGACCCATCGTTCACCAGACTCCATCATGCTTCGGACGTTTAAATCTTCGACAGCGATGATCTTATAGCGATTTATTATTTGACGGCTTAGTTTATGAGTAAAATCAGAACGTTGATTTCTAATTCGTTCATGCACCCTAGCCACTTTTGTTCTTTGTTTTTTATAACTCTTGGAGGTCTTGTCCTCAATAGCACTAAGTTTTCGTTGTTCCCGGGCTAGCTTTGATTGTAGTTTTCTTAAGAACCTAGGATTATTGATCTGGAGTCCATCAGAGAAAGTAGCAAAATGAGTCAATCCAACATCGATACCAGTTTCCTCTTCACTATAAGGGCCTGGCTCATCGGGAACATCGACTGCAAAGGATGCGTAGAACTTTCCAGTCGGAGTCCTCTTAACGGTAAGGGTTTTAATGGTATCAGGTAGTGGTCTATGTAGGATGATTCGGACCTTACCTACCTTAGATAACTTGAGGTATTTGTCATCTTCGACAGCGAAGCCACTTTGGGGGAATGTGAAACTATGGTATCTATGGTAACCTTTGAACCTTGGATAGCCTGGGGTTTCCCCGGCGCGTAAGCGCCGGAAGAATGCTTGGAAGCCTTTGTCTAGTCGTCTACAGACATCTTGGAGGACCTGAGAATGGACTTGTTTGAGCGCTGGGCGTTCTTGTTTGAGAGAGGGAAGACGCTTAATGGTATCAAAGGCACTATGGGTTCTTTGGTGTTCTTCGTATTCTTGTTTTCTTGTTTTCTAAAGGCCAAAGTATTATTGTAGACCCAGCGGCATTGGTTTAATATGTTTACTAGTGCTCTCTGTTGACTAGGAGTCGGGTATATCCTATATTTGTAAGTCCTGAGAGCCATTGGATGTATTTTAACATCGGGCTAAGACAAATTCGGGGGCTGGACGATGGGTTTTGGATATGGATGCCAAAATTCATCCCCGGCCTAAAGGCCGGGGTTTTCTTTTGGGGTTTTTGATAATTGGCTGTTGTTCATAGATATCTTCTCAATCTTTTTGGCGAATGATATGGGTTTTCTCGAATTAAAGCTTGCGAGAATAGGGCGCGTTGTTCTGGCCGTAATTCTCCTAAGAATTGACGCATGCCTTTGACAGTTTTTGGGGCACGTTTAAGCCGACGCCGTTTTTCTTCACTTACCCAAAATGGACGTTTCATTTGTCTTCTAAAACTGTCTCTCATTCGGGCGCGTCGCTTGCGAGTCATAGGCTGCGGACTCGCTTTTTCATAACTGTATTTGCGAAGATTAGCAGTAGCTCGCCAGTCACCAAGACGTTTGAATTCAATTCGCATCTGATTTGCAGCGTTTCGAACTTTTCGAGTAAGGGGTGCGTTCGGCCCTGCTCTATGACCTTCCGCTTCTGCGCCTGGAAGGGCAAGAACAGCAAACGGGTCAACGCAAACAGCGACATTATACATATCCAAATGCGGGCCTTCGCTGTGATGCTCTACATAGATGCTACATTCTTCCATAGCTTCTCTTATTATTGGCTCAAAGAGTTCATCATCTACATCATCGATATCTAAATCTATACCGGCCATCCGAAAACGTAATATAATTGCTCGTTTAAAATCACTGACAAAATAATCATCAAAAGCTCGCTCTTCGTCTTCGGACTGCTGCTCTTCCAAGCAGCTTTCACATAAATCTTTAAAAGAATAGCTGTCTTCTTGGTAAGAATGAAGATATTCTTTTGGAAAAACTTTATCGCACTCGTCACATTGGTATCCTTGGCATTCAGGGCATTGCTCATGACCGCTGATGTAATTACAATAATAAGCGCCACAGTCCTCACAAACACCACTGTCCGTGAGTGCATCAAAATCTTCGCCCCTAAAATTAGATTGAGTGGTTTCACAATACTCAAAAGCGCATGCAATCCGAGCCTCTAAATCTTGATAACAACCTCCGGTCCATCCAGAATTACAGTAAACTTCCTTGGTTGGTAGGCCAAGGATGTTATTCTCAGGAGGATTAGCATAGTGATCTTCGCATATCGGTCTAAAACAAGCACCGCAGACCATGCTAGCGCGTTCTGGTTCTCGGGAATAGAAAGGTAAACCAGTAGTGGTTGCTCGATTAAATCGGAGACACATAAAACAAAGTTCGTGTTTTCCGCCTGCCATCCACACACTTTGAGCATCTTTTTCTGCTTGAGCTACCAAGTTTTCTATTGGATTGCCCCAGCAACCACAAGTTGAGGGATCAGTTCCGTGTTTGGGGCATTTGCCTTGTTGCTTTAGGTAATCTAAGAGACACCCAGAGTGGAAAAACCCCGCGTCTTCTAGGTAGGCTGCGTCTGTTGAACGTTTGATGAGTCTGCGGCAGACCCGGCAAGCAGATTCTTCTTGAGCTTCCCCTACAGGAATGCCTGCATGTTCAAAAAGGTGCTCACGGCACAGAGGGCCTTGATCAGTTTGAATTCCTATGAGAGCAGGCTCTCCGCAAATTACACATTCCATTAAACTATTATAGCAACTTTATTCGTAGTGAGGACGACGCAATGGAGACCAGATAGCTGGGTGCGTTTCTATGGCAAAAATGTTATCCGGAGGCATAAAGGGCGTCAAAAATTGTTCGACCTCATCAGCTACTCCATCATCGGACTGGTATCCGATAAAAATGGAAGCAAAGGGTTCCCGAGTGGGGTAATGCCAGCCCCCCTCTTCTGCGCCACCATAATTTGTGTCCGGGTAATAACTATTGACCCAAATTGGCAGGGGCAAAGGCTCTGGTTCTGGAGGTTCTTCGGGAGGGTCAAAGCTTTCTATAATTTGAAAACTAATCGGAAAGTCTCGCTGTCCATGACGATTTATTGGAGAAAACCGTCTTACAATTGCGTCTTCTTCCATCTGATCTAATTCATCAGGATAAAATTCTACACCTAGGCGATTAAGATGTCCTAAGAAATCTTGCGGATATAGCCTAAAGCAACTTTCATCACTAATTTGTATAACGGTATCTGCGGGCGGTTCATATCCAGGAGTCATTCGATAAAAAGGGATGGGTCCAAGAATCTCATCAAATGGATCCTCAGGAAGATCTTCAAATTCTTCTTCATTTGGGGAATACCCTTGAAAAAATATTGGATGCTCGGCATAAAATTGTCGTAGCCATCTTCGAATGGGGGTAATTTCGTGACGGTGACATCTCACCGTAGATCGAGCAGTAAAATCCTCGTAAACGTTTATCCAGACATCATCTGGCATTTTAGTGCTTTCTCTAAGAATGTTAATGTATTTAAGAGCTACTGAATCACCTTGTTCGGCTAAGAGTTCCCATCCCTCAAGTCCGTGCTGCCTGAAAAGCATGCTTAGAATATTGTTTAGAGTTTGGGAGTCCCCGCTGGCCTCATATTCACGCTCAAATTTTCTAAACTGCTCATCCATAATTCAATTGTACAAAAAAGAAGACGCACCGAAGTGCGTCTTCTGGTTTAGCTTACAAGAGTAAATTACTCAGGTTGTTCGTCTTCATCTTGAGGAGGACCCTCACGATGATAGTCGCATTTATCGCGGGGGTTTTGGCATTTACAAACACTAAATAGCCAGTCACTTGCAGCGACGTGACCCTCTGCGTTGCTATGATTGACCCAGCCCCAGCCGCTTAAGCCTCTAAAATCTCGGTGGCCTCGGTCGTTATCCTCGTTGCCAAAACGAAAAGCATAGTCGCCCATCACGAACGATTCAAGAGTGATGGTCTGTTCTTCGTTGGTTCCAACTTTCCAGATTATAATTCCAGTTCCAGTTGAACTGATGAGGTCATCATCACCAGCAGCATTACTTATGATGGAATAGGTAAAGTCAATATAAACATACCCAGAATGCGCAGGGTCATATTTATGACCTTTGTCTCTTCCTCCGAAAGCATAGCCATGGATTCTAATGGTGGAACCATCGTAATCAAGGTAAACAAAACTTCCAGGGGCCTCAAAATCAAAGGTAAATTTATCATGGCCCTCGGTTACATCAAAAAGCTCATCAAGACGTAATCCATAGCGAGGAGGAGCAGCACCTCCATCGGGGTGATTACAAAGTCGATAGCGTGCAAGTAGTGATGGGGGCAAGCCATCTTGGCCGTCTTCCCCGTCTTCACCATCCTGACCATCTTGCCCATCCTGGCCGTCCTGGCCGTCCTGGCCGTCTTGCCCATCCTGGCCGTCTTGTCCGTCAGCACCTGGAGGGCCTGGAGGGCCTGGAGGCCCTGTTTGATCAACAAACTCTACGAGGATATCATACAATCCTTCTGGCACAAGAGTATCTTTGTCGCTTACTCTAATGTAGAATTTGGCGTCTACTGGCGTCCAAAAATATAATTCAGAAGAGATTCCGTCATTGGAATCATCATTTTCTACTAATAAGAAATCTTCCTCTGCCAGCAATTGCAATACAGTGTCAACATCAGCACTTAGACTACTTGTGCTAACCCGATAGAGAGTGCCTCCCTCTAGGTTAACACAGTAGAAGTGTGTTTCACCAACTTGGGTGAAGGTTCCTGTAAGTGGGGTTCCCACTGCCAGTTCAGTGTATACTGGAGCAGCACCTCCGGAATTATTGCTCTTTCGGTTACACCCCGGTAGAAACATTAATCCCAGTATGAGCGCCAGTATGGGTACATAAAGGTTTTTTAAGGTCATAGCATCTCCTATGTGCAAGATACCACGAACTTATCTTAAAACAATAGCTTGGAAAAAAAATTTAGATACTAAGTGAAAGTTCTATTTCACCGTTTTTTTGTAAATAATTTGAAAGAGCTTCGACAATTTCACAGTAGTGATCATCACTAATACTAGAAGCGCGAAGCATGCGTAAAGCTACGTCAAAAGTATTTTGCAAAGACATTCGTTGTTCCTGAGAACCCCATGACTCAGTTTGAGCAAGCTCAAAATTTCTCATAGCCAAAAGAATGTCAAAATAAAGGGCAGAAGGCAGAAAAATCTTTGCACTTCGAAGAGCTTGTCGTAGGGTTTGGTTCAGCATGATCTAATCATATCAAATTACTTTAGGCCAAGCTGTTTCTTTGTAGAAGCGCCATCTTTATGGAGTTTTTTTCTATATTTAGGCATATTAAAGTCGTAATGGAGGGCAGATTCTATAAAATTTTCTACACTTGGTTTTGGACTGCCAACTTTTTTTGAAACTTGTCTTAAATGATCTATAGCGTCTTGTGCTGATATTTCATGCTTATCGACAAAATCAAATACAGCCAAAAGCCCAGCAACACATTCTCGTAGCTCCTTTCCTTCTGGACGACGATTTTTTGCGTAGCAGCTATTGCGAATAAGCTTTAAGACTTCTATAGCCGTGCCCACATCAAACCAACCGTTTCCGTAAAGCTCTTGCTTCAGCAGTTGCGAATAAAACATCTTAAGAGAAGCATCAACGATGTAATCATATGTGCTTCTCCTGTTACGACCTCGACTATACCCGCCTTCTACGTCAGGAAAAATCTCATCCAGACGCGGAATTATCTCTAGATACTGTGAGTCGATTTTCTCTCGATGGCCAGCTAACCTATCTTCAAGTTGAGATATTTTTTTATCTAGCTGCTCTTGAAGTTTACGGTTCTTTTCGACCAGTTCATCGAGCTTTTTATCTTTGCGGGCGTGCTTGGCGTCAGCCTCTTGTTGCTGTTTAGCGAGGTATTTTTGTAGTTGCTGGTCTGTCTTAGTTTTTTGAGTTTCAAAGTACTCTTGAGCAAGAATGGTAGGCTTTTGTTCTACTTTTTCAGATTTAGAGGCAAGCTCCGCTATTCGTTTCTCAAGACCAACTAAATCTGCTTTGAGTTTGCTACAAACGTCTTGGGCCAATTGTTGATGTTTTCGGACAAAATATTTGCGTGATAGCCCAGCTAAACCACTCATACTTTCTACAGCGATGAGAAGTTTGGACTCCACTTCATGCTTATAACCGCGTTTACCTACGGCTCGACACAATGAATCCATTATTCCAGCAGCATTTTCTATTGGCAGAGCGTAGGTAACTGCCTCAAAAAGACCCTTGTCATCGCTTAGAGTGATTACGGCACTCCAAAGACTAGTCCTAAACCAGCGGCGCTGCTCTTTTACATGGTAGTCAATATCAATGTTCCCAAATTCATAAGGAATTTGACGAGAGCTAGATTTTCGGATGGGTTGAATCTTGATTTCTGCTGTTCGACTATCACAAACCGGGGTCAAGTAAGCAGGATCTTGCTCAATTCGAGCTATTTCATCTACGACGCTGTTAAGCTGTCGCTGTAACAGGTCAAATGACCACTTTAGAGAGGTGTTGAACGGGACAGGAGGCTTTAACACGTTGATGAGCTTTCTGTTTCGTCAGTCCAGACTACCAACAGTAGGCTAAGACGCCCCATTTAATGGTTACATCATCATAGTAGTTGCGTAAAAAAGCAATCTCTTTAGCATGGAACTTCTCAAAGGCCGTCATTTCCTTTTGGATAGTTAAGGCATCAAAAGCGAAAATGCCTTCATCGTATTTATCTAGAGAATCTTTTCGGGATATGGCTGGAATTTTCTTATTGCTGAGCCAATAATCTGTTCCTTCTTCCCCTAAAGAACCTCCCATAGAACAAGGCTCATACATAGCTTCATCGATGTCATCATGAAGCTGCTTTCTATCAAACAAATAAGTTAAACGGCCTGTAGGGACATTTTGGGAGATTACTGGAGCCCCGCAAGTCGAGCAAAACTTGTCACTAGAGCTAATTCGGTGTGAGGCATCGCCGGAACAAAGATATTTTTTTGTGTGTGCGGGTTTTCCAGTCCAGCTACATTCAGCAAAAGGGCCAAAGAATATAGTATGGTCAACACCCATCAGTAAATGTCCTCTTCGATTTCGCTAGGCAGTAGAGGACCGCCGCAACGACAGTCCCCGGTTTCTTCAGATTGGATGCAGCGATCATCGCAACCACAAGCATCACAAACTGGGCATGGACAGACAGGCACTAGTCGTCTTCCTCAGAAATATTTTCGACGGCTACGACCTTCTCATCGCTCTTGAGGTGAATGATCCGAACCCCTTGAGTAGTGCGGCCTAGAGAAGTAATATCCTTCATTTGCGTCTTAATGACCTGACCAGCGTCAGTGATTACCATCAAGTCATCAGTTGCTTGGACGAATTTGATGGCAGCCAGTGGACCGTTTTTAAGGGTTAAGCGAATACCCAAAGCGCCCTTGCCGCCGCGTGCCTGGCAGCGATATTGCTCAATATCAGTTCTCTTGCCGTAGCCGCGCTCAGTGATGGCGAGAACCTGGCCGTCTCCGGTAATAACTTCCATGCCAACGACTTGCTCATTTTCAAAGAGGGCAATGCCCCGAGAACCTTGGCTGACGCGACTCTTGGGCTTAACGTCATCTTGGCTAAACCGGATAAACTTACCGGAACTAGCTGCAATAAGAATGTCATTGCCCTTTTCGGAAATAGCCACATTGACAATGGTATCGCCCTCAACCAATTTAATGGCTTTCATGCCCGACTGGCGAACCTTTTGGTAATCGGAAAGATCGCTCTTCTTGATCAAACCACCTCGGGTAACAAAGACAATATACTTGTCTTCAATCTCTTGGGGCTGAACCAGTATAGCTCGAATTTTCTCGTCTGTGCTAATTGGTAGCAAGTTAACAATGTTCTTACCTTTGGAGGTTCGGGTTCCCTTAGGAATTTCATGAACCTTTCGAGAGAACATCTTTCCGGTCGATGTGAAGAAGAGCAAAACGTCATGGGTGTTGGCGGTGAAGATGTCAGTGTAGAAATCATCATCGCCGTTATTGCCCTTGACTCCTGTTCCACCTCGCTTCTGAGTTTTATAGGTGTCGATGGGCATCCGCTTGAGGTAACCTCGGTGGGTGACCGTAACGATTACGTCTTCTTTCTCAGTTAGATCTTCAACGCTTAGCTTTTGACTGCGCGCAACGATCTGAGATCTACGCTCGTCGCCAAATTCGGTTACTATTTCTTGGAACTCAGTCTTAATAGTTTCCCGGATAAGATCTTCGCTGCCCAAAAGAGTATTTAGTTCTTCAATAAGAGCAAGAACCTCTTCATAATCGGCTAGGATCTTTTCCTGCTCAAGGCCAGTGAGACGCTGTAGCTTAAGATCAAGAATAGCTTGAGCTTGAACTTCACTTAAACTGAACCGGCTAACCAAGGCTGCTTTAGCCGCTGCAGGACTCTCCGAAGTTTTGACAAGTTCGACAACTTCTTCGATGTTTTCGACTGCAGTTTTCAGTCCTTCAAGAAGATGTGCGCGCTCCTTAGCCTTTCGAAGCTGATAAAGAGTGCGCCGAATGACCACTTCTCGGCGGTGGTCCAAGAAATGCTTAAGAATTTCCTTAAGATTGAGTGTTTTCGGCTGGCCATTGCAAACTGCTAACAGGTTAATACCAAAGCTAGTTTGCATCTGCGTATGCTTGTAAAGCTGGTTGAGCACTACCTCAGCGGTCTCGCCTTTTTTAAGATCAATCTGAATCTTAATGTTAGCCTTACCTCGACTATTAGATAGATCTCGAACCCGAGCAATGCCCTCAACAAGTTTTTCGGCATCCAACTCAGCAATTTTTTCAATGAGTGCCGCTTTATTAACTTGGTAAGGCAATTCAGTGACTACGATGCTTTGCTTAGATCCGTTAACAACTGTTTCAGCTTTAGCTCGTAGCTTAATGATACCGCGCCCGGTATGGTAGGCTTGCTTAATACCTTTGCTACCATAGATCAGACCTGCTGTTGGAAAATCAGGCCCGGGGATGTGCTCCATCAACTGATCAATAGTAAGGTCAGGATTATCGATCAATGCGGTTAATCCGCTTATAACCTCATTGAGATTGTGCGGGGGAATGTTGGTGGCCATGCCAACGGCAATACCGGAAGAACCATTAACAAGTAGATTTGGAATCTTGGTGGGCAAGACAACAGGCTCTTTAAGCCTATCATCGTAGTTTGGCCTCCAATCTACCGTTTCTTTATCTAGATCCTTCAGCAATTCTTCGCACAGTTTCTGCATGCGAACTTCGGTATAACGCATAGCAGCGGGGCTATCACCATCGATAGATCCGAAGTTGCCCTGGCCCTGGATGAGAGGATAGCGCAGTGAAAATTCCTGCGCCATTCTGACGATAGTCATGTAAACAGCACTATCACCATGCGGGTGATACTTACCGATAACATCGCCCACCACACGAGCAGATTTTGTATAAGGTCGGTTATGGTAATTGCTAAGAGTGTCCATTGCGAACAATGACCGTCGAGCACCAGGTTTAAGGCCATCCCTTACGTCAGGCAATGCACGCCCAACAATAACACTCATAGCGTAATCGAGATAACAATTTTGCATCTCGTCTTGGATATCGACAGGAACGATATCTTGGGTAGTTGCTGTCATAATTATCTCCCTTGACAGGTGCAGCCTTGCATCATTATCTGTTGCAGAGGGCAGTTGCATTTGTCTTTAAGTAAAGTTGTGGCATGCGCCATAAAAACTTCACCTATTTTGTTTCCAATGTAATCATTGCTAGTTTGATTCATCAAACCATAGCGCAAATAGCAAAATTTACGCGGCTCGGGCTCAGCAATTATGGCTGAAAAATACCAAACGTAGTCTTTCGGCTTACTTCCCACTAAATAGCCATTAGTAGCTTGACTACTTATCTTTGCAAAAACCTCATAGCCTGGGACCAGTTTTGATCCATACTGAAGATAGTGCGGATTAGTAACCTCATAATCAAGCTTCTCTGCCTGCAAAACTTCAATAGTGAAGTTGCATTCTAATGAAAGCGATTTAGACATCCAAATTCCTGACGCTAAGCGCATTCTCTTCAACAAATTGGCGGCGCGGCTCTACCTGGGAGCCCATCAGAATAGAGAAAATTTGGTCTGATTCAGTTAAGTCACTCAATTGAACTTGCAACAACCTTCGATTCTCTGGGTTCATTGTAGTTTCCCAAAGTTGATCTGGGTTCATCTCTCCAAGACCCTTGTATCTTTGGATAGAAGCATTGCGCTTACCCTCACCCATAATAAATTCAACAAAGCCAGCAAGTCCTTCAAAACTTCCTTCTCTACTGCCTTTTGCATAGTGAAAAGTTTTATCAAGGAAATCCTTAAATTCTTGGTGGCTTTCTCGAAGAGAACTAAATTCTGCACTGTTTAAGAAGTTTGCTCGCAGTTTAAAGCTTTTCATGCGAGCGATGGTCTGAACAATAACGCGCAGCTGAAAGCCTTCAAGCTCTTCATCTGGCTCGATGGTAAAGACATACTTGCGATCATTATTTTCGGCTTCAAGTGATTGTCTGAGAGCATCTACCTGAGTCTCTAGGGCAGCGCGATCTGACATGATGCCATTGCCGAATGCGGTGTTTCCAACTAGCTTTCGTAGAAGAGGTGAATCAAAGCTGATATCGTAGCTTGTCAATAAACGATTAAACAGGACCGAGCTATTCACGAGGTCTTTTGCTTGTTCTGCAGTGATTTCTTCATCACCAGCTTTTATAGCAGCATCGTCTAGTGCTGTCGTAATCAAAAAGCTTTCAAAGGCTTTCTCATCTTTGAGGTAGCGTTCCAACTTTCCTTTTTTGTATTTAAAAAGGGGAGGCTGGGCAATGTAAACGTATCCTCGTTCCACAAGCTCTGGGAATTGTCTGTAAAGAAGGGTTAGAATAAGGGTTCTAATGTGAGATCCATCAACATCGGCGTCAGTCATAATAATGACTTTATGATATTTGACCTTATCGATATCAAATCCGGCCTCACCTACCCCAGCACCAAGAGCCTGAATAAAGGTTCTGATCTCTTTGTTAGCAAGAACCTTGTCAAATCGAGCTTTTTCTACGTTAAGAATTTTACCACGTAAGGGTAGAACAGCTTGTGTTTTACGATCCCGTGCTTGTTTGGCGGAGCCACCTGCAGAGTCACCCTCGACCAGATATAATTCACGAAGTTCAGGACTTTTTTCAGTGCAATCAGCCATCTTACCTGGGATACCGCCGCCCAAACCTGACTTCTTTCTTGTCAGATTACGGGCTTTTCGTGCAGCCTCCCTAGCAGCAGCTGCGGTAGTAGCTTTTTTAACAATAGTTTTAGCGATGCCAGGATTTTCTTCAAAGAAAGCTCTCAGGCTATCACCAACAATAGAACTAACCGCTGCCTCAAGCTCTGTGTTAACAATCCGCGACTTCATCTGACTGTCAAAAAGAAGCTTTGGAACTTTGACTGAGACAATCGCAGTCAGACCTTCACGGATATCATCGCCAGTTAATTTAAGTTTTTCACTTTTAACCAGCTTTTGATCTTTAGCATAAGCATTAAAGGCGCGAGTAACAGCACTTTTGAACCCTGCAACGTGGGTGCCGCCCTCGCTTGTTGTGATGGTGTTAGCATAGCTGTGAATTGAAGCCTGAAAAGCATCAGTCCACTGCATAGCCACTTCAACTTCGCAGTCATCTACTTCGGAGTTGATGTGGATAATATCTTTGTGAAGGGCTGACTTAGAACGATTAAGATAAGTAATAAACTCTTTTAACCCGCCCTCGTAGTGAAAAGTTTCCGACTTTCCAGAGCGTTCATCAACAAGAACTAGCCGAAGTCCACTATTGAGGTATGCCATCTCTCGAAAACGGTTTGAGAGAGTTTGGTAGTTAAATTCGAGGACTTCGAATACGTCCTTGTCAGGCTTAAAGGTAACGCTAGTTCCAGTGCCAGTCGTTTTTCCTACGACTTCAAGTTCTCGGACTACTCGTCCCTTCGAAAACTCAATTTCGTGAACCTGGCCTTTGGAGCGAACAGTGACAACTGTTCGGACTGAAACAGCATTTACAGCTGCAGCGCCTACGCCGTGCAATCCGCCTGCAACCTTATAAGCGCCGCTGCCATCTTCTTTATTAAACTTGCCCCCAGCATGAAGATCGCTGAAAACAAGCTGAACACCCGGGATGCCGTATTTAGGGTGAACCCCGACCGGAATACCGCGCCCATTATCGTGGACTGTAATAGAGTTATCTGGGTGTATGATAACTGAAATCTCGGAGCAGTAGCCAGCAAGGGCTTCGTCTACGGAGTTGTCTACAACCTCATAAACACATTTATGTAAAGCGGGAGCCCCAGTTCCGCCAATAAACCAACCGGGGTTTTGTCGGACTGCTTCAAGACCTTCGAGTTTCTTGAGCTTGTTTACATCATAGGTAGAATCAACCCGTTTAAGGGTGGAGGTTGCGCTATTCAAAGGAGACCTCTCCTGGTTATCTGAAATCGAACGATTTGGCATACCCATATTCTCCCATAAATCGGCTCGATTGCAAGACTGGATCACGTAACTGTCTTTTAAGAAAATAACGCCAAAAAACAGTTAAAATACGTCTTAAAAAAGGTGTCAAAGATAGTTTTTTAGATGATACGATGTAATTATGACTGACTACAATGTTAATCCAGCAATACGTGCGGCTTTAGACGGGGGCTACCAGAAGGGAGACCCTGCTCGTTTTTGCTACTCTGTCCCAAAGACGGCCTTAATAGATAACGAATGCTCAAAAACTTGCAAGACTAATTACGTCATAGCAACTTGGTCCGGACCACGACGTGCCGGTAATGAGATTTTAGAGGCCGATAGCACTAGTTATCTTAAAAAACATTTGAAAATGCTTGAAACTTTAAACCATCATTTAGACCAAATAACCATTTGTGTTCCAGATAATGAATTAGAGCCCACCGCTTTTTCCCAATATCTAGAGGTATTGGAAAAAGAGGGGCGGGTTAAAATATTAAGAAGGCCCAATTGTGGTCAGAGTTACGGTTCTTGGGTGGAAAGCTATAAACGGTTTTCTGAATTCGATTACTATATTTTTGTTGAAGATGATTACCTTCCGCAAAAAAACCATTTCGATAGCATTTTGATTTCATTATTCAGAGCTTCTAATAATTGTGGCTATCTTTGCACAAGAGTAGATAAGTATCCCCCCACTAATTACAATGGTAGGCCCCATGCAGCTATAAGTAATGGCATTACTTCAAAAGAAGTTTTATCTGATTTGATAAAGAGTTTTAAATATGGAGCTACATCAGCTCATAGTTATGCAGCAACTCCCCAGCTTGAGTTTAGTTGGACTTTTTTAGATGCAGGGTATTGGTTATATGACTATGCAAACCATTATAGTGCTCCGTATTTCCATGTAGGCAAGCTTCAGACTTACGGAAATGCTCAGCTTCCCCCATTATTTTATCCGGCCCAGCTTGCAAAATAAGGACTTACATAAAGCTTGCCAACTTTTGCGGGCGAGATATAATCAAGGATGGCAAAAATTGGCAGTCTGATAGTAAAGTTTAAGCTTTATGAGAAGTGTATTACATCTTAGTCAAAATTTAGTTTATAATGACAAAATGTTCCGATTTTTATTTGTCTTTTTAATCTTTTTTCCCGCTGTTTGCTATTCACAAGTCATTCCTCCAATACCAGTACCACCTGTTCCTAAGCCATTGCCTCGTCCTGCGCCGCCCCCAGCCCCAACACCAAATAAATCTAAACAGACCAATAGCCCAACCTCAAATCCTCAGTCTACTCAAGAAAAAAAGGAAAAACCTAAAAAATTGCCTAATGTTAGAGAGCATTGGGTAGAGCCCCCTAAAGACTTTGCACGCCCAACAAAGCATATACTCTTTTTAATAGATTCCAGCGGCTCGATGGATGGAGATCGAATAGGTACTGCTATAGAATTTGTGCTTAACAAGAGAACAGGAGTAGCGGCAGCACCTTTTGATGATTTCTATGTTGCGCTAGCCACTTTTGGGAGTGGAGTTAGTCGTTGGGAAGGCACCCTTGACATTAATCCAGATGATAAAAAGCCAATGAGCCCTTACGGATGGTCAGCAATGCCCTCAGCAGATAACTTGGCAACCGCAAGAAGGTGGATTAACTCTAATCTAGACGGCGGGGGAACAAAGCTTATTCTTGGATTGCAACATGTTTTTGATAGCTCTTCCGGAATTGCAAAAAAAGACGCTAGCCTTGCTGGATTACGTAAAAGCGTTGCAATAGAAGAGTTAACTATTCTAGTTATTACAGATGGTGAAGTAGAAAATGAAGAGCACGTTGACCGCGCCTTAACGCGCCTTCAAGACGAGCGCAAAAAATCTAAACTTCCTCTAGCTACTATTGGTTTTGTAGGGATTGATGTTAAGTTACCTGATAAGGATGATCCTGATGATGAGACCGGGCACACCCTCATGAAGGCTTTAGCTAAAAAACACGGACGGCTAGGTTATATGAGGATCGAGTTCTTACCGGAACCTGATGAAGAAGAGGAAGAAGACTAAGAAGTTTTGGCAGGGCTCTTAAAATATCGCAATGCAACCCCTGCTTCTTGGCACATTATTTCCGAACGCTTGGCTTCTTCTACCCACTTAGCTCGGCTAGCGTCTTTCATTTGAGTCCCTAAGATAATTTCCTTGATCCCACTTTGGATTATTCCGCGAGCACAATCTGTGCAGGGAATCCAGCAACTCAAATAGATTTTGCAGCCTTTGAGGCTTACGCCATGACGAGCGGCACTGTAAATAGCATTGCGCTCGGCATGCTCAAACCAATAATATTTTTCTGGTCTTTCACTACGTTCTGGAACATCGTCGTCAATCCCGCGAACAAAATTATTGTATCCAGTTGCTAAAACTTCGTTATCAGGGCCAACGATCACAGCACCAATGTGAGTGTTTGGGTCTTTAGATCGAGTAGCAACTAGTTGTGCCATTTTAATGAAATATTCATCCCAAGATAGTCTAGGCATTTGGATCTCTTTTCCACAAATCCTTGATATCGTTGAAATCTTGCCAACCGCGTGATGCCAAAAAGGATTTAATTTCTTCAATATCTGCAGATAAGGTAAGGGAGAACAATCGACCGGGTTTCCCTGCCACGTTCATACTGTTAATACTACTATCTAAGACATCAAAATTTTGTTTTAGCTCATCGAGACAGTCATCCGCATCATTGCGAGTCATTGCTGCGTGTCCTGAAGGCCCGACACGCCCATTATCATAAATGTTGATGTCTTGCCAGCTTGCGGTGGCATTTACGCTTACAGCTTTTTCTTTCAAAATATTGATTAATGAAATATCAGAGAAAGTCAATTTTTCTTTTGGGAGCGGTTTCTCGAAAGCGGCTTCGGTTAGAGAACCGGTCTGGAGGGTTGAACTATCGAGAACTTTGCTGCAAATCATGATTTCCTGGTGAAAATCTTTTTCAAAAGTAATGCTAAAAATAGTTCCTGGCCTTACTCGCCTAAAAACGCGTAGATTATGAGCAGCGCTTTCTTCTGGTGACATAATGTGCATCATTATTTTACTTCTCCAGTAAATGGTGATATATAATCGCGATGATAATGTGTCCCATCAAAATTATACTGGCTAACGTCTAGAGCATATTTACCCGGTTCCCAGGCTAAGGGTGCGTCTTGAATATACTCATTAACTAGTCTTTCAATTTCGCTAGCATCTGGTAATTGGACCCCATAATCTTCGTCAGGCAGGTAATCTGATAGATAATCTTCGATGTCAAAATAGGGTTTTGGTTGAACGCAAATAATGAGAAGCAAGTCTTCGGGCTTTTCTACTAAACCCTCGCTCTTTAAATCTTCATAGCGATCAAAAGCCTCATCCATATCTTGATAAAAAGCATCAAAAGCATCGCTGAATAGTAAGGATTTGCCATCCCAAGGCTTTTTCTCCATTTTTTCCCAGCGTATGGTACGGCGTTGAATAGTGGCTTCTTGCTCTTTATTTCGGCATTCTTTGCAAATTCTATTATAAGATCGATAGCCTCGGTATTTACCACGATAATCTATAATGTTACTGCAACCTTCGTTTGCACAAGGGGCCTCATCTGTGCAACAGCGAGCGGCCTTATCCTCTGCGCCAGGGTAGCTACCATGCATTGCACCGCATGTCCGACAATGCCAGTCTATCACTGTTCTTTCTTTTTGAATAGCAGCTTCTTCATATTTATATTTAGACATCTAAATTAATCTCACTTATTACTTCGCCATCTAGAACAAGGAAAATATCTTGATCAGGCAAACAGCCTTCTTCGGGACATCCTCCTCGGACATAGTTAACCAACTTTAAATTTTCTCGTAAAAATTCTGCAATGGCTTTTTGTTCACTTGACAAGTTTTTTAATTTCTCGCCTGGAAAAGAAATTTGGCCAGTGCAAGCATTTTTGGCATGCTCTTCGCAGAAATAGGAATTATTTATCCAGTAATCAATGCTATCACCTCTATATCGTGCTTTTTTGCAGGTTCTAGCTTGGCACATGCTGCCAATACCGGGTTTAAAAATAGCATTACCCCACATTAGCCACTCCTAATAAAAGTAAATCTAGGCCCTTGATAATCGTAATCAGGGGCATCCACAATATCTAAGAAGTTGCTGATACTTCGACTAAATCGTATACCTTTTTCGTTCATATATTCAACACGGGGAACTAGTTTTTCGCCCTCTGCGCAATAGCTCATTCCAACAATTCGATATTCGTTACCCTTGTAATGCTTGTATATATCATTAACGTGCATTAAAAAGTTCTTTCTGTGGGTTTGTTTTTGTTATTTTAGGGGTGCAACCAATGTCAGGGATGGTGCAAGGACAATTTATGCAAGGCTCTCCAGGCTCTGTCCAGTGGGCAAAGGTTTCATCGTTTTCCTCATCATAACCATAGAAATATCTAAAACCACAACCTCTTTTGTCTCCCGGAGGACCAGGACAAGTGTAGTCATAGCAGTGACATAGTTGATAATGATGATCTCTACAACTCACTAGGGGTTTGCTTTTCTCCAAGCCTCGGCGTGCTTATCGGCTTCTAAGCCCCTTGCTTCATAAAGTCCCATGCAGTTATTACTGCACAGAATTTCACCTTCTTCTGGGTATTCACCAAAAATCGGCTTTTCAGTTATTTGTTTGCCACATTCAATACAATAAGCAGTTACATTCATAAATTTCCTTAATATTCTCTAGAGCAGAGAACTTGCGGTTCTCCGCATTCCTCTGCCCATTCTTTACCTGTTAAACTAGTGATGCTATCTTCATCTGGACCATCGTGAATAGAGATGATTTTGTCATCTGGCCAAGCTGACCAACCCTCATCACCGTCTAAGCACTCTTCGTCATAACAAGCCCAGCCTTTAAGAAGTTCTCGGGCTTCATCAGCCGAGTGAGCAATCACCCAATCTATCCCGTTATACCAAACACGTAAAACCGGAGGGCCATCACACCGGCAACCAAAGTTAAATAAATCTTTAGAAGTGCAAACGCAGTCCGTTTCTGTTTTAGCCATGACTCTATGCTAATATTTACCGCTTTAAAATCAACAGTTGTATCTATTTTTTACAAAAAAGTCCAGTTATTGTAGAATTAAATATGCAGCTGCATTTTTCTAGAGATGTGTTAACCGAAGATGGAATGGCAACTATTGAATTTCTTTTTGATACAGAAACTCTTCAGCTAACTTTTGATCCTAAGTATCTTCCTATAATGAAAAAGATTTATCAAGGAAGTGCTTTGGATATTCCAGAGACTGAACAGGTACAAGTAGAAAAAGATTAATTGCTTCCAGCCTCTTCTTCCCTATCCTCACTTATTTCTTTAAGCCATTCTGTAATAGCTTCTTCAGCAGGGATGATGATTTCACTTTTATATGCTTGAGCAATTTTTGTTGCTAATTTTCGAATACTGGTTGTTAGTGGTTGTTTGTTTTTCATTTTTTACTCCTACAGATAGCTTATCCACAAATTTGTGGTTTTCAAGGGGCTTACCATATTGACAATTCATTCGCTATTGACAAAGCCAGGCTACTTTTTATCATGGATGCATGACTGCCTACTTAATTGATGTGCCCCCTCCCACTATTAGCGGTAATCTTCACATGGGCCATGTGTTTTCATATTGTCACATGGATTTTGTTGCAAGATACCAAGCTAAAAAACAAAATCTGCTTTATCCTTTTTGTTTTGACTGTAATGGCTTGCCTACCGAAAAGCTCGCCCATAAAAACAGAATTTTTGATACTGCTGACATTATTGAGTTTGCAGTAGAAACTTCAAGTGCATATCAGAATCTGTTTAACGATATTGGTATGGGATTTTCATCACACAGTTATCATACATATGATGCTCTTTGTCAAAAAATAGCGTTACTGTCTTTTCAAGATCTTTGTGATAAGGGTCTTGCATATAAAGCTGAAACAGAATTTTATTTTTGTCCAAAAACAAAAATAAGTGTTAGTCAATCTGAGGTTGATGATAATGGGTGTTTTGAACGATCTGGGGAAAAGGTCATTACTAAAACAGGAACTGGATGGTTTATTAAGATAAAGGACCATCTTCCTGAAATAAGAAAAATGGTTGATGCAATCAGTTGGCATCCCGATTCTTTTAAACATCGGCTACATCGATGGTTAGATGATGTCAAGTATGACTGGTCTATATCCCGCGAAAGAAAATATGGAATACAAATTCCTGGAGAGGAAAACTTAGTTTTTGATACTTGGTTTACGTCTAGCTTAACTCCACAACTAACTTGGGCTGCTTTTACGGGCGAAGCTAGCCTAGAGTGCCCGGTTTTCGACGTTCGCTTCCAAGCACATGACATCATTCGTACCTGGGCTCTTTTTACTATTGTCAAAAGCCTGTATCATAATGATCAAATTCCTTGGAAAAATCTTGTCATCAGTGGTCATGCCTTAGATAAAAAGGGCAAAAAAATCAGCAAAACTGCTGGCAATTTTGTTCCTCCTTCTAAATATCTAGAGCAGTTCGGCAAAGATGGTATCCGGTACTGGACCGCCCAAAATCAGCCAGGCACTGATACGAGAACTGATCTTGCTTTAATGAGCAAAGGAAAAAAACTGGTCAACAAGCTTCGCAATGCTCACCGTTTTGTGCAGATGAGAAAAGAGGATTCTGGCCATTCTCAGGAGCTTCTTGATGAATGGGAAGCGGTACAAAACCAGTTTATTGCAGCAATGGATGAATTTAAATGGGGAGATGCGATTCACCTTCTCACGAATTTTTTCTGGCATCGATTTTGTGATTATTGGATTGAATACGGAAAACAGCAATCAATTACTTCCAGCCTAAATACTGTAATTTTGCAAATCATTGATTGGTATGAAATCTTTTTTCCAGATCTATCTGCAACGATACTTAAGTAATTATTGCTATAATTAAACAATGAAATGCCCTCCTGGCCTAACTTGGATACCTGATCGAGAATTTTGTAGTCGATGCAAGCCTGGCTACATATGGAATGCCAATTGGAGTGAATGCACACCAATGGATCGCAGTGTAATCAATCCGCCAGGTATGCCTACAGCAAGTGCTGCACTTTTTGGTTGGGATTGCAATTTAGGAGAGACCTATTCTTCAAAGAAATACTGGTTCCTGCTTGTGGTTATCGGACTTATTTATTTTTGGGCGCGCTAGTTTTTTGTCGGACCTATTCAGTAAAATAAGATATGGTTGGAATGAAAGTCGTTGAGAGATCTGCAAGCTCTCAAATCATTGAAGACTTAAGCAAATTGATACTAGTCAGCACTTTGGCCTATATCGTGATACGAAAAGAGGGGCAGCGAACTTAAAATTTCTAGAACAATTTGTTTTTGTGAGCCGGATGCAGGTAGCACTCGGCTCTTTCTTTTTTTCAGTTTGATAGAATTGTATTATGGATCTTGAATTTAGAGAGTTGTTGCGCCAATATAAGGCTGATCCGACGTGGGAACTCGGCTATCGTTTGCTGCGCTTAAATGAGAAGATAACCGGAGAACCCATTTCTCAGCAAACTCTCTATCGGTTTGGGGTTAATCATCTTTTTCGGCCCTTCTTTCAAGCCATCCATAAAATGCATGATAGTTCTATGGCAGGTGCAGCAATTGACGAATGGGATCTTTATGAAAATCTTCAATATAGCATTATATTACAAGACAATGTAGAAGCTCATCATCAAGGGTTTATACCGAGCCCAGCAGAACATCCTTTTCATTTGCTATACACTCTCTTCTTAAAAGAAGATGTAATTTTTCCTTATGGTGGTTTTTCTGGAGTGCCTGCCACAAGTATTGCATTTAACAGAAGTGTAGATAGCGGACTAAGCGGGACTTTAAATAGCAATACTGCTTATGAGCTAAGACATCATATGCGGCAAGCATTTGGTTACTCAGTTGATTATGCTTGGGATAATACTTGGGGGTTTCAAAGTGTTCTGCCTATTCCACAAAGTAACTGGGATGAAGATCGAAAAACAATGACTCATGATCTGCTACTTATCTATACTTTTTATCCTGATGAAGTTTTATGGCATGAACTTATAAGCAGAGAATTTAGACTTTAATTACCAATCAAACTGCGGCAAATCATCGTATTGCGGGCCATCTTGGTCAATTCGCAACCATTGACAGTTTTCAATATAAGCTAGCTTGAGCAATTCAACTAGTTCTGGTGAGAATAATTGTTGAGCTAGAGGGATTCGAGAAGGGAACATGCTATCATCAATATGGAGCCACCATCCATAATCAAAGTGGGGAAGAATTGTCCAATCGCGGTTAAAGTCATTGTAACCAAGCTGGCCAACCATTTGATCTAATACTACAGCATCTTGTCGGGTAATGTGTGCCGAACTAACTACATAAACACGTTGAATTTCTCTGCCGATTTCGGGCTCAGGACGATCAGCATAGATGCGTTCAAATTCGCTAATATACTTTTCTGGAGTTACCTCCCCAATCTGATAAAGTCTTTGGAATCTGCGGAATCTTGAATCTGCATTTCTTCGATAACGTGGGAATGGGTTACTTTCAAAGCTTCTTGGAAAGACATCATAGTAGCCTTCAAGCTTTAGCCAAGGCTGAATTGAAACGCCTCGCTGCGTAGCAACTGCTTCATTAGCTTCACTTGGGCTCCCGCCAGTAATCCAGCTTATAGTAATATGCGGAGTCCCTCTTTCCGTCCATACGTCTTTAATCCGGATAGCTTGAATTCTATCTGTGACAACTTCGTGTGTTGCAGTTAGCACAATTTTCTTGCCAATGAACTTTTCAAATTTTGCAAGCTGTTCTTCATCAGGATCATAAACTATAGTAATGTGATCACCGCTTTTTTGCTTAAAAGTAGCCGGGATGGCCTGTTTGAGCTTAGCTTGGCTCTGAGGAGTTAAGAAAATGCCTAGATATTCGATATCATTGATGTCATAAGGTATTTCTAGACTCATGTCTAGATTATAGCAAAGCCGATGTTAAAATTAGTTCATGTTCAAGACACTAGATGATATCTGCATTGACAATCTTAAAGAAAACCATATCCGACTTTACTACTTTGGACTTGGCTTTATTCAACTCAAACTAGATGAAACTTGGCGATTACATTTTTACTCGCCAGAATTGCCAGCTATTACTGAAGATATTCATAATCACCGTTATGATTTTACTTCGCAAATACTTAAAGGTAAAATAACAAATCGACTTTATCAGGTAGATCCTGGTAATACCCACTACCTAGTCAATGAAAGCTGTAATCCTGATATAAGTGCTCCTCCAGAAAAACGAGAAGTATCTGTTGGCAATTACTCAACCAAAACTTATAGTGCAGGGGAAAGCTACGGGATGGTTAGTGACTGGTTTCACACAGTCGAAGCTGAAGATTGTATCACGATTTTGAAGCGAGGAGATTACAAAGCAGAATTTGCTCAGGTAGTCTTGCCGCAAAGCAAAGAGAGCATCTGCCCCTTTTCAAAGAAAATCCCTGAAAACCAACTTTGGGAAATTATTCGATCTATGCTAAAATAGCCGTATGAACAGGCATCACCTACCTAAACCAGGCGGCTGACCTCACAAACAAGGTGATCCTCGTGATCATCACTTGGAGCCAGTTTGGACTCCAGATCATGGTTGGCATAAACATACTCCCTGGGATGCATTTACTCCAGTCCCTTGCGATCCTCCTAACAGTGTTCGCTACGGCGTTCCTGTATTAGTATGTGTTGGTCTTGCTTGCTTTTTGTTGAGCTAATTAGTAAGGATCATAGCCGTAGGGTCCATAATCATCATCAAAACCTTCATATGGATCATAGTCATCATCTGGATCTCTTGAAAATCTCTTTGGTTTCTTAATTCCAGAACCTCCACAAACACCACAATTGCTATCTACTGGATAACCTATGCCAGTTCCTCGGCAATCCCAACAATCATATCGTCCGTCGTCATCATCTTCCTCTTCCTCCCAATAGTAATCGCCGTGCTTAAGTCGGTCTTGTTCTGCTAAGAAAATTGATTCCATCTCGTAGCAAGAAGGATGTCCGTATTCGCATTCAAATTGTGGATGACATTGGTGGCAAGAGGATAAATTGCAATCTCCGTCTTCGCAGTATATTAGCAATTCGCATTCAGGGCATCCGGTACCCCATCCAGCAGGATCCTCATAATTAGTGCTATGCAGATCGCAATAAGGATTTCTTCGTAAGTAAGTCATGCTCATATTTTACCAAACTGTTATAATGTTAATGTGATACGTTGGGGAAAAGCTGGTGCTGGAATACTCTTTATATGTGGTAATGAAATACTGCTGTTACTGCGCAGCGCCGAAGTAGAAGAACCTCTTACTTGGGGTATTCCTGGTGGAAGTATATCAGGAGAAGATTACTTTGCAAGCCAAGACATTGCAACGGAATTGCCTCCTCAAGATATCGCATGGCAAGGTGCTTGGAAAGAGGCTTGGGAAGAGCTTGGATCAGTTCCTGAATGCAAACCTTTTGACAGCGTTTTGTACAAAGAAGGCGGGTTTACATATACTACTTTTTTGGTTCGAATTAGCGTGGAACAAAAGGTTGCTTGGAATATCCATTTAAATTGGGAAAACTTACAATGGAAATGGTTCCCTATTTCAAGATTACCCGGAAGATTACATTTTGGGGTAAAATATATAATCGAACAAAGACCTGCACTCTTTAAAGAATTTGCTCAATTTAGAGAGCCCCTAGTGGACATTCCCTCGCAGTTATATCACGGAACCAGTTTAGAAAATTTCTTAGCAATTATCGAATATGGAGGTCTATCTCCGGGCAGGGGCAGAAGTCCTCATCGAACAATAACTCGGAATGCGCTTTTTTATAGTGATGACCCACAGGCTGCGCTGCTTTATGCAGATGAGTTATTTCCCGTTATCCTTGAAGTCAACTCTCAAAACATAGATATCGAACCTGACTGGGATGACGCATCTGCCTTAATCCAAGTTGACTTAAGCTCCATAGTTGAAGAGCTTGATCCAAAAGAAGACATAGGACTTGGTTATCCGCTAAGTGAAGAAACAGCAGATCAAATATATGAACTATTAGAGTGGGGGATTTCTGAACGTAGTGAGCCTTCGACGGTCAACATAGCTGAAAGAGACGGTATAAGCTATTTAATTGCAGAACCTCATGTGAGATTGAGTGTTGACACTCAATTGATGCGAATTGCTCCTGATTTTTACGAGGACGATGTTTTAGGTTTTGATGAAGGCAGCGTATTCTATTTATCAAAACAGTATTTGAGTTATCAAGAGTTGTATTTCAACGAAATAAATGGGGTCTGGCTTCCCCTAAATGTGATCCAAAATCTTGAATTGCCATTGAAATTGGCGAAGACACAAGTGTCTTTAACCAACTACTCAAGTATTCCTGGACTCGAAGATATTGATGTAGATAGCCTGAGATACGATGACCCTAGGCTAGAAGATATAAACTTTAAGGAAGAAGATTTCTATCTTTTTGATATTTACCAAATAAGAGAATTCTTAAATCGAGGCCAACTGTTTTTTTGGAGACATTAGAAAGAATTCAGAGTATTTGTTAAAATTCATTTATGAGATTTGCAACATGGCCACCAGCAGGATCTAGCCCTCTTTTCCAAGCCCATGGATTAAAGCGTGCTGGAGAATATTTAACTGAAAGCGATTTAGAAGCCCAGTATGGTTTTATGACTGATAGTGGAGAAAGAGCCCTTCGTCAGCAGATGCAATCAATGGGACGCCCGCTAACTCGCGCTGAGCAACGAGGATTGATGAAAAGCCATGGCGGTATGGGAGGTTTTCTTGCGGGGCTAGGTGATATGCAAGAGATGTCCCAAACAGGCTCAAAATTATTTATTGCTATTGTTTTACTTGGTTTGGCTGCAGGGCTATTCCGTGCGGACGTTCAAGCTAAAGAACAAGCTTCTCGCCGCTAATTTTTTTCAGCGCAGCCTGTATAATGGCCAGCGCCTCCCCACAATCTGCGTATAGGACATCGGCAAACAGGTTGAGCTTGCTCGACTAAGCTAAGAGCAGTAGCAGGGTATAGTACAAACGGAAGGATTTTGTCTGGTAGAGGTTGCCCCTCAATGTGCTCACACTGGACAAGAAAGATATCGCTTTTTGTTGGGCCTCTCTTAACTCGTTTTGCGATTTCCGGGCGAGCTTCTTGAAATTGTTCGAAGCTAACAACTTCAAAAATCCAATCTTCGATGTCTTGTCTTGAAAAACCTGCGACAGTAATGCTTCCGTCAAAATCCTCATCGATCATTACTTTATCGCCCAAAAGAAACATATCGTTATTTTACAAAGATTTTTTGTCTTCCTTGTAAATAATATTACAGGACTTGCAGTAACCTGCATCGGTGCAACCAAAACAACCACTGGGATAACTAATTCGAGTCAGTAAGTTGTTACATTTTTTACACTTAGTGTTTCCCCATTTCCCCCATCGCTGACATTGATCTGGGCTATCATTTAATTCAGTAGTTAAGCAGAGCTTGCAGGTTTTAAACCCAGTTGGGCAATAATGCCAAAGCTCAGGCCCATATCCGGGAGGAGGGTCATCGTAGTGATGCATCTCTTCCCACTGATGCTCACATTTTTTTGGGTCTTCTAAGTCTTCAAGTCTTGTAACCATCTAAAAGCTCCTTAGCTAGGGCTATCAAATCTTCATAGCGATGTTCGGTATAAAACTCTCCAGCAATGCCTTTCATTGGATTTAGGTCATAACCTAGATCCAAAATGGCTTGTTTGATTTTCTCGTTGGTAGGATTTTTAATCTTGCCTGGCAACTCCAGGGCAGCGGCCAAAGGTCAATATCTGCCTTCGTGATAATAGTATTCGTCAGTGACAAGATTAGCGGGATCGACTTCAAGAAGCCACTTTATTTGCTCATTATTAAGCTGAGCAAGCCCCTTTCTAAGAGCAGCTTTTCGGGCATCTTCCATACATGTAGTATAGAAAGAGAAAGCCCCCATAGCAATATTTCAAATTAAATAAGAGAATCTACTTCGGTAAATAGCCGTTGCGACGTAAATATTTCTCAATACGAAGCTCACCAAACTCGCGAGGAGAAGTTTTTACTGCTCTTTCTAATTCTGGTGTTTTTGGGATCCACCATTTTTTATAGTGCATGTGATTGGAACCTTCAAACAGAGGCTCTTCTGTATTGTATTCAATACGATAACAATCACATAAATGACAAAGTGTCCAACTTGGAGTATCACTCTCCCCTAAAGCAAAACAGAATGCTCCATGATCACATTCTTTTGATGGATCTTCTGGAACACGAGAAAAGAAAAGTTTTTTGAGAAAAGAGATCAATTAGTTTTTGCCTTATTTATCTTCCATTTTTCTTTTTGCTCAAGGGTCTTAGCATCACAAAATGCAGCAATCACGGTTAGGCAAGCTTTGTCATAAAGAGTATCGCCATGAGCTTGATAGACGTATCTTCGCCAAGGGGAGTGCCACTTAACACAACCTAAAATTGATCCATCATGCTTAGATTGGACATGCCACACTTTGGTTTTCCGGCTAGTTTTGATCTGTTCTATGAATTTGATATAGCCAATCATTAGCTTCTCGGAGCGCAGCTTTTATAGTCTAGAAGACTAAAATCATTATCGCCACAGCTTCTGTAATACCACTGCTCATCTTGGCAATCAAAAAGATAATTGTAACTAACATCATTAGCGGCTTTTTTAAAAGCATTAAAGCAAGTGAAGGTCTGTGCATTTGTGCCGAACTCACCTCGGTCTCGCCCATAGAATTCACATTGTGATAAACTACGCCCTAAACTACTCATATCTCCTAAGCCAATAAGGTCATAAACTTTTTCATCTGTTGTGTAGTAATCTAAAAGCTGCTGTCCATTATTCGAAGGGTAACCATCAAAATGGCAATAAACCATCTGAATATCTTCTTTTTGACTTTTGTTGTCTGGATCTCGGGCAGCACGGATTGCAATGTAGCTTCTCGTAGACATGTCTACTCCTTTTCTTGAAGCAGTGATTGACACTCGGCTAGAAGTTCTTTGGGTAGGTATATTGAGCCGTGTGTAGCTTTTATCCAAACCCCGACTGGTTTTTCATCGTCATCTTTTGCGACATCAATGGTTAAAACTTTTGGAGTTGCTGCCGTCAAGGAAAGCCCGACTTGATAATTCTTATCTGTTACATACATGCAAATATCCTTGTCAAGCAGAATTTATCTTGGATCTTTCTGAGCTTCAATTACAATTTCGCGAGGACAGCCGTTGTTTGGATATTGCAAAACCCAAATCGCAGCTTCCGCTACATCTTCTGGCTGCAGCATTTTTGATAAATCGCGATCTTTGTTCCAGTTTATGGCTGTATTTGTATACCCAGGACAAATGCTACTAACCTTAATCCCGTCTTCTCTTACATCCTTGAAAAGAGCTTGAGTAAATCCTTGAAGTCCCCATTTGGTAGCACAATAAAGACCGCCCCCACGGTATGTTTGTTGTCCTGCAATGCTGCTAATATTTATGATAGCCCGAGTAGCACCGCCACTTTTGCGTAGCAAAGGAACTGCTTGCCTGCTGAGATGCATTACTGATTTCAGATTAACGTCAATTAGGCTATCAATCTGATGAGGAAGCGCAGATCCAATATCTGTTCGTAAAGCTATTCCTGCATTATTAATTAAAACATCCAATCCGCCAAGATCGTCAGTGGCAGCGTCAAAACAATCAGCTAAGTATTTGGTATCAGTAACATCGCAAATAAAAGTTGAAATGTTAGCTTTTTTAAAGCTATAGACATGCGAGGCTGCGCGACAAAGATCGACTGTTTCTTCAAGAGCTTCTGCGTCTCTAGCAAACAACGCCAAGTTGCAGCCTGCTATAGCAAGGCGAACGGCAATCGCCCTCCCAATACCGCGACTAGCTCCTGTGAGGATTACCCGAAGGCTTTGCAAATTATTAGCTTTGCGCCCAATAAGCCGTTCAAAGTCAAAATCTTCAGATTCGCGTATGGTCTGTAAATTTTCAGAACGTTCAGTCATCTTCTTTCTGCTTCCCATGCCATGCTTCCAACCATTGAGCAAAAGCGCTTGAAAGATTGTCATCTAGAGGAAGAGAAGCTTGAAGTGCTACAGGATAATAGGCTGTTCTGCCTTGTTCTACCCGCTCATCAAAATCTTTTGTAAGTTGATTGTGATAGCGACCTAATTGGTGAGGATCTTTCTGAAAACCTTTGTAAATTTCGAATAAGTTATCATCTAGGTTAATTACGTAGGCAAACTCACAAAATAATGAGTCACTGAGAAAGCTAACTGAATTTCGAATAAGACCAGCCCTAAGAGTTGCTCTTAAATCTCCTTGTGCATTTCGAAGTAAACAATACCAATCACTCGTGCTGCGTTCACTGACAGAAAGATCTGTCCAAGGTCTTAACCGGGCTATCTCTTCTTCAGTAGGCCCTCTATTTGGAACAAATTGCAATTTCCGGGCTTTCTCACAAAGCCAATCAAAAGAATATTCATCTAAGATCTCAGTTAAAGTGTCTACTAAATCTTGACCTAGGCCAGAGGGATAACTATCCCAATGATTATAGGTAACTTTAGTCTCACCATCGACTAAAAACCCAAAAGCTCCACGAGTTCCCATTTATATTCCTATTGCTGTTCCTGTGCAAATGCCCCGCAAACGCAGCCTGTTTCCCAGACATTACAGCTACAAAGGGGCTGTCTGAGATCTTGGTGGATAGGGCAAACGTTTTTATACTTTCCTGAGCCATCCCAGGGACAATTCCCTAGTTTCTGACTTAACTTTTCAAGACCAGCCCGCAAAGAGTAAGTAGCGCCGCGATGCGTATTTAGAAATCGAAAATAGCAATCAACAGGAGCGCGAAAATACTGGCAATCGTTTTTTTCGCAGGTCTCTATGTCTAAATGACTGCACTCAGTCTTCACGTTTTTCAACCTCGGGCTCTAGTCCTAATAGGCTCAATACACATGAACTATGCGGAAGGCGTTTCTTTCGCAGATAACTAGTAAAATTTAAACCAATTTGTTCGATATTACGAGTGCTAAGACAAAGATTAACAAGATAAAGCGTGTGCGGATCAGACCACGCTTCGTTATCAAATACCTTGGTGTAACCAAAAGAACTTTCTTCTCGATCATACCCAACAAGAGCGAAAAAAGGTAATTTTCGATCTTGGCACTTTTTAGCCAGTTCTAAAAGAGCAGGTGCAATTTCTTCATCATAAAACTCTTCATCGGATAGCTCTTCATCAATAGAAGAAATGTCTTCGCTCATTTAGAGGGCTGCTCTTTCAGCCAGTCGTGCTGTGGATCGGGATAAAAACTTGGAGAAGAGGGAGACCCCGTTACGTTATCGCACATTGTGACTAACCAACCGCCAGGAACAGGCAAACGAAACATTGCATTTAAGTGACAGGTTGCTCGGCTTTGTAGTTGGAAAGTTGTTAGCCCATAAACATTGACTCGCTGCCATTTTTCAACAGAATTAATGGTAGCAGGAGGTCTTTGGGAAGGATCTGCCATTTAAACCCATTTTCCGCTAAAGGGGGAGAGATAGGCTTCACTAGCAGTATTTTCTTTAGCAGAGGTAGGCACTAGCCATTCCGGCATACACCAATTAATTTCATCGCCCAATTTGTTATCGCTAAAAAGATCCGGGTTTTGCGGAAACTTCAGTAACTTACCTGCTATATAACCTTCATTTCCAGTAACTTGAATTACTAGTCCACGATAGCCAGTGTACGGACTGTTGTCCGAGATTTTTGTTGTGACAATATCTCCTATTTTTATTTTGGATCTAGCTTCCTGAACGGGATCGTAAATGCTCATCTTAATAGTGATCCTTAAATGGTGTAGTGCTTATACCGTTGATATCAACATCCACTTCAACGTGATCGCCAAAAATGACTTCCAACAAATCAGACATTTTCGCTAGCTCATCATCAAGCTTTGAGTAATCTTTCCACATAGCTTCATATGCGGCTTTTTTATCTGCAGGCCAAGGATTTTTAGGATCTAAAGTTTCACCAGCGTCTTTGTATTTTTCGGTATAGATAAAAGATTCCTCATTATCCATAAAAGAGTAATAGGAAAAATCGCAGGGCTCACCATCACACCAATGGGGGGTAAACTGTTGCCAACTGAACTGCTCGACCACATCTTTGTGTTTTTGCAATACTGGTTTGCAAAGTTGGAAAATTAGGTCTTGGCCATCATTGACAAACTCTTGTAACCTTTGGTCAAGCCGCTGCTTTACTTCCTCAGGACTCAGAAAAATATTAGCCCGCTCTCGGGCAGCGTCAAGCCACTTTTGGGCTTCTGGGTCAGATAAAGCTTGACGTTCAAGTTCGCGAAGTTCGGTATCCATTAACAACAATCTCCTGCGTCTACCTCTTCTTCATAGACTTTACCGCAATCGATACAATCAAAAAATTCAAATTGACATTCAGCACACCATAAACCTATTAGTGGTGCGCTGCAGCCGGGACAATCCATTGAGATTTAGAAATAATCCTCATAGGTATCAGTGATGAAAGTATCTGTGTCAGCAAGTAATTGCTCAAGGACAATGCGTATTTCAGCGTAAGCCCGGATCATTTCCGGAGTGCTGCTGTTTAAGCCTCCCCTACTGTCTTGGCCATCAGTAAGCTCTACGAATTCGACTGCGGCTGTGTCCGAATTATTAACGGGATTTTGAGTATCAAATCCTGATATGAAAAAACTTTCATTTCCAATACCAACTAACACAGGGCGAGTATCATAATCACCCCCTGAATGTCCACGAACCCTAACTGCTGCCCCTGGAAGAACAGCTTGAATAGCTGCAGCTACCTTGTTTGAATCCCAATTATAGCGAGCCATTATTCTTCGTCCAAGTCTTCGTCTACGGCTTGAGGAGAGGGGTTTAATTTTTCATATTCCTCCTCAAAGGTCTGACTTACTTGCTCGGCATCCCAATCCTCGGGATAGCCGTCAAAGCCAACAACTGTATGCTTTTCACCAGTTCCACGTTTTTGAAACTCAGTTTCGCAACGCATTTTTGCTCTAAAAATTTCAACTTTTGGGTCTGGTTGCTCAAGATAAACAGTGTATGTGTAATCTTCCCAAACATCTTTTGTTCCCGGAACAGCCATGTAGAAGCTGCCTACCCGGCATTTTCGCTCAACAGGTTTTTTGGGCTTTGGGTATACCAAGGCACTGCCTTCAGCAACGCTGCGTTCATGCATAGCTAGCTGCATTTCATACATCCGCTGACAGTGAGATGTATCACCCTTAAGAAGGGTAATGACCTGTGCTGACAGACAACCCATACCATTGGCTAGTTTGGGTTTTGTTCGTTCGTCATCACCTCGAATACCGTTGGTAATGTGGAAATTTCGTAAAATTTCGGCTAGCTCGTTACCGTGCCCATCGGGATAGCCATCCATTTGTCGGTAAAGAGTGCAAAGAACGACATCTTTGTCTTGAAAGTGAGTTAAACTGCGAGTCCCCATTAGGCGAGTTCCTTTTCGCGTTCACCAAGAGATTTCTCAACTGGAGCTTCAGGCGGAGCATTTAGGTCACCAAGGCCCATTTCCATCTCAAATTGGCGAAGGGTTTCGTTAGCTTGCATACTTTTGGCTTCTTGCTCAATATCGAAATCAACAGCTTCTAGACTATCAAGCGCAACCTCTAGTTTGCCTTCAGCAACTGCGGCATCTTGGTTGAGCTTGTCAACCATCTCATCATGCGTAGAATCGACGCCAGCAACTTTGAATGTTTCCATAGCGTCAGCCACTTTGGCTTGCCATTCTGCCTGACGCTTGTTGCTAAGAGCCTTCTTAGCTTCGTTAATCTTGCCTTCAATTTGGCGAAGGAATGTTGCTCGAACTTTTTTGGCTTTTTCAAAACTTTGAATGGCCAAATCGTGATGACGTTTTTCAACTTCTAATTCAGAACGAACTTCTTCAAGGGTAGTTGCGTAGTTAAGAGCAATATCCCGTTTCTCTGCTTTAAGCGCCGCTTTGATTTTAGCAGTTAAGTCTTTTTCTTTTTGAAGAAGACCTTGGTAACTCTTTTCAGTAAGCGTGACTTGGGCCTTCATCATTGCCAGGTTTTCGTTCATAGCGGGAACTTGATCCTGCATATCACGAATATTCTGCTTTAAAATCATTTCTGGGCTTTCGCCCAATTCAATGAACCAGCCTAGGATTGAGCGGAAAAGGCGTTTAATTCGAGACCACATGTTTGTTGTTTCTCCTGTGTTTTCTAATGTCTTAAGCGTTGTGAGCGCTTACAATTTGTGCGGGGATGCTTAGACCGCACCGTTTCGATCTGTGCTGTTCATCAATAATTTCTGCAATGTCGTTAGCAGTGAGTTCAGTTTCCCCTAAGACTTTTAGGATTTCACTGGCTTGAGACTGGCTATCGCTACCGCGACTCATAGCTTTTGAAACTTTATGGTGCAATTCTGACCATGTTGCGGGATTTTCCATGTTTAGCTCTTATTCGTCTGCTTGTTTTTTCGCTAGAAACTTTTGCATTTCCTGCAATGTGGTCTTTTGTATGAATACACCATGACCATTGCACTTTATGCAATCCATTTCGAGTTTAGTGCCAGGAAGTAGCTTTCCTTCGGTGCAACCCACGCACTCAACAAGAAAAGCTACATCCCGTATGTTCTGGCTCACGGCATTGCTCCGAGAGCTAGGTTGCTATTTAAGCTCTACAGTAGCCCCGGCTTCTTCAAGCTGGGATTTAAAGCGCTCGGCCTCATCTTTGGAGAGGCCCTCTTTAACAGTTGAGGGGAGTGATTCAGTTAATCCCTTAGACGCTTTAAGATCCATCTGCGTCAGGCTGCGGATGGCCTTGATGACTTGGATTTTCTTAGCGCCATTGTCTTTGAGAACAACAGTGAACTCAGACTGCTCGGCTTCTTCCTCTTCGACAGCAGGCCCAGGCATTGCACCACCAAAATTAGGAGTGGCTTGGACATCCCAACGCTCTTCTAATGTTTTTACTAGCTTAACACAAGTGCCAAGAGTAATACCTTCGATGATAGTAGCAATGGCTTCAATTTGCCCATCTTCATCGAGGGCATGAACTTGTTGTGCGATTTCACTCATCGTTAATCCTTTTTGGTTGTTATACCTTTTTCGTTACTCGAAATTCAAAACGTGTTTGGGGGAGTCGCTCCATGACCAATAATTCTTGTTCATAGATAGCATTGCGTAATTCATCTTCATGCTCAGGCTTGCAGTGAAGCCGGGTAGTAACATGAAGAACCTCAGTTACTTCTACATCAACTTTTGCATCAGGATGCTCAAGTAGTGCTTGTTCTAAAATTTCAGCAATATCTTGTCGAACTGCGCTCATTGGGGTATGATCTCATAAAGGAAAAAGTAATCAAGTCTGGGGGCAAAAAGAACGAACAGACAAGATATTCTTACCAAGTTCGAGGATCACCATATTCGACAATAACTCGAACACCAGTCATCTGCTCCCAATTGGCTTTTGCCCGTAGACGTTCCCAAGCTTCACCGCCTGCTTTTTTAATTTCTTGCAAAAGGACATCGGCTCGGCCTAGCTCTAGAGCATGCTCGCAAGTTGTTGATTTGCAAGGAGTGCATCGCCAGTTTTTTTTAATCTTTTTCATGTTCATATCCTGATAACAAATAGAAGGCTAAGCCTATGGCCAATAAAAGAAAAAAGACACCATCAGCTGGTGTTGGTTCTAAATTTGGTCCCCAGAGTTCAGTCCCGTACCAATCGGGCCACATCTTTGCCTACTGAGCAGTGATTGCCCTAACTGCAATGTAGATTGCAGCGATGATAATAAAGAATGCTAACCCACAAGAACACCAGGCTGCGCGTCCGTAATTGCTTGTGAGTCCATAATAGTCTTCGCACTTTGGATCACGGGCTGCACGGCCCATTAGATGTATTGCCGTAATGACGAGCAGCACAACTGCAACAAAAACAAAATGGGTGATAACGAGTTCGGCCATAAGGATTAAGACTGGCTAGGAATGTTGCAGCTAGCGCGCATGGTTTTTATGAAACAAGAATTGCACGGGCATAAAACATTGTAGCCGGGTGCTTCTGTCGCCCCAAAGCCATCAAAGTCGTGTTGCCAAGAGTATTCCATATCAGCTTCTAAGAACTCATTTAATAGCTCTTCACCAACATCGCAATAATGAGCTTCATCTCCCGATTTTTCGAAAGATTCTTGGCATTCTTCGCAAATATCGATGTGGGTATCGACAATGGATTGGAGTTCTTTTACTTTTTCTTCGTTCCACCAAGTCATGCTCATATATTAACGTAAATGACACAATATTCAAGATACGTGCATGGAGAGCTATTGGCGGTGCTAAAAATTTAAGAATAACCCAAGTCTTTTAATTGGCGGGCAATCAGGCGCTTTGCAAAACGCAGATCTTTCTGCGTGTAGTAAGATTCAAAGCTTTTTTTATTGCTAGTTGCATTTAGTCTAGGTAGTTCAGCATTGATTCCAGTTTCTTGCATTAAATTTTTAAAGTCTTCAGCAAGAGTTTCAAATCGCATCACTACGTCAGCTTCTTGTGCATAAACAAGCATATTATTGGCACACCCGACTAACAATCCTGGGTAATCATTGATAAAATCAGAAAAAGAAAACGGTTTTGAATAATATCTTTTGGCCGCTTGTAACTTTAGTTCAGTTCCAGACCCTAGGACGAGCTTTCCATTTTGGAGTTTTTGAAACTGGCTCGTAATGCTATCAAGTGGATTTCGGACTGTTGTGAAGACTACAAGTTTTTTACGTTCTTCACTTGTTATAAGTTTGTGCTGTAATAACTGGCTAACGCAATAATGATAACCTGTTTGAATGTGCGGGACACCGTTGATAAATGTATGATGCTTAATTGACCCCAATCTTTTATCCGGAACACTAGAAACGGGTTTTGAATGCTTAAGATAATGCCCCCCGGAAGCAGTTAGTGCGCGCCGAACACTAGTGCCTCCGGTTCTTGGGCAGTGGATAAAAAGTAGGGGAGGGAGTAATATTGCCACCTCTAGATTGTAGCAAAACTACAAGCCACTGCTCCAAATTACCGTATCACCTTGCATAATAAGAGACCCACTGGCAACTGAACCATAAACTCCTCCTCGCCAATCTGGTTTAAGGGCATCTTTTAATCCAGGGTGCGCCTCATCCATAATCCGGCAAGGAGTTGTCTCGCCTCGAATCTGAATAAGGCACCTGCCGATTTTTAGGAATCGGCCCCTCTTGTCTTTAAGATCAATATCGTCAATGACAATATTGGCTCTGCGAACAGAAGCAGGAAGATCTACACCCAGTTCTTGGCAAACTTGTTTCCAAGCAGTGAGGGATAGCAATGTAATCTGTCTATGCCCTCCAGCCTTAGAGAAATGATCGCCCTCCAAGCCCAAACCTGGAACTGCTTTGGCTTGAGAAACTTCTACAGGTTCCTCTCCTCTTGCGGGTCTGAGGTAGATGGCTACAACTTTGGGCATCCTAGTAGCCACATTCGTAATAACTGTGCTCAATATTGATCTTAGAGCCTTCCTCAATGTTAGCGGCATCGCGCTCGGCGGAAGTCATACTATCCCAGTTGTCAGGTAACTTGACAGCTTTCTGCCCTCGGGTAACAACGATCTTGTAGTCGGTATTATACTTGTGCTGCAACCAAGTATCAAACTTCCACAAATTTTTAGTGATGATACTAAGCGTTTCCTCTGGAAGACGGTTAATCTGATCTCTGTCCTTATCTAGCTCTTCCAGAGTTTCTTCTTGACCCCAGTCTGCCCAATTGCAATAAGAGCGAGAGTTACTGCCCTCGGGGATAATAGCATTGCCTGCGTCTACAAAAAGTTCAGAAGAGTGTGTGCAGGGGTCTCCATCATTAAACCCTGGAGTCCATCCAAGGAATTGAACAATGTCTAGTCCCTCATGCTCTTCAAATAGGGCAGTTAGATAGCTCTCAAACAGTGCCTCGCACTCGTCCAAATAACTTTGCTTTGCAGCTTGAAGAGCTTTTGAGGCGTGGTCTACTTTTTCAATTGTTAGTTCTGAAGTGGTCTTAGTCATATTTTTCCTTTAGAAAAGTTTGTTTGTAGGGACAAGTTGTGGCTTAGGTGGCGTAAGCCGGTATAGTGTTACTGAATGGTTTTTTGCGAATTCTTGAACAAGGGCAAGATAATCATCCCAATTGCCCCCTGCAGCGCCGCAGCCCAATCGCCACGGAAAGGCAAAACTTCCCGGAGGCAGCTTATCAAGCGCTTCTAGGCAACTTTTAAAGTATCCTAGACGCGCACCCCAACCATCTTTGGGTGAATTGGGATATTTTGTTTTTCCGGGGTAATATTGGCCATAAAGAGCCACTACCCAACGTTGATCATCCCCATTGCCCCGTAATTCAATCGTGCCTGGCTTTGAATGCTCGGTTCGCTCGCTATAAACATCAGCATAGGGGAAGGCGTTAAAAACAGCGCGGGCCAAATGAGCAGACCGGTTGGTGACGCAATTACATTGATGACAAAGATAGGTATCTTTGGCTAAGGTGAGGTCTCCAATAACAGTTTGTAGCATTAGTTGTCTCTGGGCAATTGGTCTATCTTGTCGTCTTTGGGACAATAGTGATGTAGTAACTGATAATCATTCCATCCATCTTGGCCTTGGATAGTAATGATACTGCTGCTTCGCAGAGAAGGGCTGGCCCCTGGCGTGACCAAGGGCTCAAGAACTTCCCACCATACCACAGATACTTGTTTATTGTCAAGGGGAGGCGTATCTAGATTAATATATGTCGGCTGGTGATCAAACCGAATATCGGGAATTTGTCGTTGCAGGTCTCTGAGAAGGGGCTCAAGTGTTTTTGCCAAAATACGATCTGTGTGAATCTGAATGTGTATCTGACGCTTCATTGCCATTTGCCCGTGAATGGTGAAAAATATTGTTCTTTGTTTTTTGGGAGGTTGCGTGGCGCGTATTTTTGCATCACAGTGTTTAGAATATCACATTCATAGGGACCCAGAGCCCCCATATAGGTTACCGTCACTTTATGTTGACGAGCGTCATAGCCTATAATGGTATAGTCATGAATTTGAGTTTGGTCTAAATCAACCATACATTGGGTAAGATCAAAATCTTCCCTGACTTTGAATGTGTATTCTACTTCAACAGCCATTATGGCCAAAGTCCTACCAAAAATTTGTAGTGTTTGATGAGAGCTTCGTAGGTATTTGCATCTTCTCCATTGTCATTTTCATTAGCAAGGCAATCGCTAAAAAATTGTGAGGCGCGGGTGGCAAAACCTCGCTTGCAGAAATTCTCTATCTGGCCCGCATAACTTTGATGTGTGGTCCAATCACTACCTTGCTCTTCATGATATTCCATAATGGCAAACAAGTATTCTATCTGAGCATTCCCCCAAGCTGTTATATTTTGAATGTTTTCGGCAGGTGTTTGACCGATTCGAGGCGGCCCAGGAGGGCCGGGTGCGCCTTTATGGCCTTTAATACCTTCTGGTCCCATTACTGTCCCCCACAGGTGCATCCACTAGCAAGTAAATCTTGAGAACTACAGTTACAGGCTATTACATGCTCAGGCATCTTTTTGTGGCCGACAATTCGAAATTCAAAGCTAAAGTATTCATAATCTTGAAGAAGTTGCTGGAACCCTTCTTCGGATTTGGCCAACTTATGAAAAGCCCGATTAATGCAGTCAAGAGTGTGCCGGTTTCGGCTTGCTAGTGTGTCATTTTGATTTTGAGAGTGTGCTTGTGTTTCAAAATGTTCGAAAACGTCAGCACCTCCAAACATATTTGGATCACGATCAACCCGGCAAACACGACAACTGCATTGATTTTCAGGAGGGGAAGACTTAGAACTCATAAATAAAATACTCTTCATCATTTGGTGCCCAGCTGAATATGATATAAGCAGGTGCGCTAGGGTCGATTTTTCGATAGATTGTAGCTGTAGCAGCATTCCGTAAGTGGGTATGACCGACTTGCTGCAAGTTGTCTGAAGCTAGCAATTCTATATTGGCTTCTCGCAAATCCCAATTATGTCCAGGAACAATAATCAAATCTTCGAATTGAATATGGCCAGCGGACATTATCTTAACTGGCATATCTTCAATAAAAGAATCTCGATGAGAGGGTTGTGTGGGCGCACGGTAACCTTGAGTCTCGTATATTTTATCGACTAGATCACGAGGAAATGAATTTACAGGTCTGGTTTGTATTGTCATTTTTTTATCCGAAGAGAAACATCCAGGGGAAAGCTATTGGGAGCAATGCAATATCAGCAGCTAGGCTTAGAGGTAAATCTAAAAGGGCTAGCGCTACAAACCCTGAGAGATCGGCGGTGCTATTCCACGTGCCTACTTTACCTCCGGTCCCAAGCAAAAGAAAATCAAATATAGTTCCCCCGAAAGGAACGGGTCCTTTATTACCAAGGGTAACCATGAGAGTAGCACAACCTAGTTGGTTGAAAATGAAAAGTAGAAGCAGTAGGTATCGGAACATTATTTGGACTCGGGTTTGATTTCAAAATAAGCAGTAATACAACGACTGCAAATTGGGAGTTGAGCTACTTCATATTCTTGGTCAGTAACTTCGGCACGGCACCGAAGGCAATTATTAAAAGTTTGATCACTCATAGATCGCCCTATTACGTAATTAAATATGCTATTAGAGATATAAAAAACATTGGGCCACAAATCTGTGCTAGAGCAACTCCACAGGCAGAATCAGAAGATTGTCGATCAAATTCAACATCATTAGCGAATAAGTGACAAATCCATAGAATAACTATCAATAACGCTATGAAAACAAGAGCAAACTTGGCTTGTTCGGGCATAACTAACTATAAACCTAAGGCTTTGCGTTCTGCGGGACTTAGTTTAGCTGCGGCAGTAGCTTTGAGGCGTTCTTTTTCGGCTTTTTTTGCTTGTCTCTTTTGGCGGGCATCTTCTTTTTTCTGGGCTTGCCGTTCTTCGTAAAGTCGCTTGCCATTAACTAGTTCTTCTTCAAAATCTTCAAATAGCCAACGGCTGGGAAGATCATCATGCAAGCCCCACTCGCTGCCATTATTAAGAATGATGATAGCTTCCAAGTAGGGGTGAATGCATAGATCAGAAACGGTATCATTATTATATCGCCAACAACGAAGTAAATCCCCCTGGTCGCCTTCGGGAGCATCGCTGGTATACCAGTAATCTAGCTCAGATCCAAAAGTTTCGTAGATCTTCTTTAGAATATAAGTAATTCGATTTTCAAGTTGAGACTCAAGAACGCCAGCTTGCTTGCGAAGCTCTAAGTAACTTTCAAGAGTTTGCGGGTCGAGGGCTTGGTCGGGCTGGGCCATTTAGCTTCCCCCGCACTGGCAACCTTGCTGCATAAGAAGCATGATCTCGCAGTCACAAGGTTGCTTTTGAACAATGAAAAAATCTTCATCCTTGCTCAAGGGATTTACCTTCATTCGGTTAACCCAATATTCTAAAGTTGACATTAGAATCCTCCGCACTGGCAGCCGTGACGCATCAATATCATCATCTCGCAGCGACAAGGTTGTTCGATTTGAGTGTTAGGGTCGGATTTTGGGAGATGGTCTGGCGCTGGAAAGTTTAGCTTGCTAGGATCAAATTGAAATTGTGGAAATTTAGGGTTGAAAAGGGATTTGTGGTAGCGTTGTCTGTTATATCGTTTCCAGAAATCTTTATAACCCCGATTCTTGAGAGACTTAGTTGGCTTGATCTTTATGAATGGGCTGCCCCATTTATGGTTTTTAGCTGGAATTCTCTGGCTAGTGGGCTGACTAGCACTAAAGCGACCAGTTTTAGTTCCCACAAAATTGTACTTGTCTTTAGGAAGTGCAGTTTTCCAATCCCATGCGCCAGTAGGGCCAATAGCGTCTGAAAAAGAAACTTGAACCGGAGGTTCTCTAAAAGACATTGGTTCAGGTATCGGAGGAACCATAGGAATTGGGTCCAGACTGTCTAGGATCGCTTTCTCTATGATCTTATAATCAATGTTAACCGTAAAAACCTCATCATGTAAAATGCTAATGGGTTTTCCTGTAACAGTTATATTAGTTACACTGATGGATTTTTCTCCAAGAATGTCTTTAAGATCGTTATTGACATAATCAGAAAGATCTTTGGCTTTAATACTTTCAATAGCTTCAATAACATCGGTAGAACTGGTGCTGAATTCGTATTTGGGCATTGAATAAGTATAGGGAGGATCGGAAAGAAGAGGAGAAGCACTGCTTTGGATAACCGGATTAGAAGCTTGCTGAGTAGCATCAAATTTGAGTAGTGCGCGGTTTATGTTGAAGTAGTTCATTTTGTTACATGCCATAAGTATAGATTAAACTATTTTTCAGAACCGTCAAATGGAGAGATGTAGGTTTCTGTGTCTGGACTTTTGTCAGTGTTTGTAGGAAGTGCAAAATTATCGTAACCAAACATGATATTAACGGAGTCCCAGAGTGTAGTAGAAAAGTCCCGCTGGAAATGGTTGGTCCCATCGCCTGCGATGAGATCGCCATTTGCAACTGCTTGCGGTTGTTGCGGTTGTTGGGAAGTAGAGATGGTTTCTGTTTCCTCTTCTTCAATTTCTTCTTCTAAGCCATACTGGATCATCCATTCTGGGATGTCGGCATAACGCTGCGCAACCCACCACCAGAAACGTAGTTCGATCTCTGAGAGCAAAGTTGGGTTATTTTTACTGAGTAGAATGCTGCCTGGAATTTGATTGTCGCCGGGGGCAGCTATGCTAAAGCAATTGTTCTTATAGTGATCTACGGTGTCACAATTGAACAAAATTCCAGGATTTTTGTTGAGGGTAACAATATACTGTTTGCCACTTTTTTGGCAATCAACTTCAATAGCAAGCTCTGTAGTATTGCTGTTGTAAGAAAGATACTGATAACTGCAAACGTCTTCTTCGCAGTCACAACAGATATCCTCAAATCGATGGTTAGTCCAAAAATTTTTGGCTTGATCGTGAATTTCAGTATCACTCATGAAATGCATGAAATTGTCAGTATAAAGCTTGTCTTCGATGTCGTGGTCCGAAGCGGGGGTGGGGGGCATATCGTCCTGCCTATAGATATTACGAGGTCTTGGTTTGGTTTTGTAGGAATCCCAAATTTCAACGTCTTTTAGAGGGAGAAAAGATTTTGGGTATTTGGAAGATAGAAAATATTTCATTAGGAGTAAAGAGCAGTAATAGCTCGGTCTATGTAGGTTTTAGTTCGGGAGAGGTTGAGATGAGATTTTATGATGGAAGGCCCATCTGGCGGATAAACCGGAGCCGTCATATCGATATCAGCTAATTTTCCTTGAGCATCGATGCAAAACGAGCGAGGCAAATCTTGATGGCAGCTTTCACAGATGGCTGATTGTCGCAACTTCTTGACTCGTTCTTCCACGTTTTCATCGCTAAACCCACCAGCAATCCCTAAAAGAAATTCGAGATCTTGGCCAGCAATCAATAACTCACTGGCTCGATGGAGGTCAACATCTCTGCCTTCACCGCCGCTTGGATCAATCAGGGCATAACTAAGCAACCCTTCGTATCGGCGGAGACCTTTGATAATATCTGCATTACTCATGCCAGCTAAAGTTTTACGAGATACTTGAAGAGTAATAGGAAGAACGCCATTATTGAAATTTGGAGAGCAGGTGAAATTGAGGGCTTCTAAAAGGGCTGCAATTTGTTTTGGACTGGCGTCTACGTTGAGTTGTAAGCCTACATCTTCAAGTTCGCAATATCCCCAAAGAGCTACAACCTCATCGACTAAAGTAGAAAGATTAGAGGTATAGTAATGGATCATCGGCAAATGATGTTGGGGAATGAATTGCCGTAAACTGGGAATATCGACTAAGGCTGGGCTGGTTTTACCTCGACTATCTGGGTCAAGTAGGCGCTTGTTACTGCTAGTGATACCAAACATAACATAGCCAATGGGATAGCTATCAACATGCTCAGCAATTTGCTTTATTTGAAATGCCGAATTAAAGCCAGTAACCCCAATATATGGTTTCGGCTGTGGCCAGTCTTCGGGATAGGGTTTAGGAGGCTGGTCTTGAGACATTAAATGCGATCCTCTGCCACTAAGTAGTTCCAGATATCCTCTTCTTCAAGCTCATGTTTTTCAGCAAGCGTATTAAGATCATTGAGCAATTTGCTAATAGCGTCATTGCGTCTTTTTAGACCTGATAGGACTGCATTATCATCTTCGACTTCATAGCTAAGTTGCTCCAAATAGTCTCGGAAAAAATGTTCCATTTCTTCGACAATAGCTTGAGAGAAAGGCTGTCCGAAAAGGTTAGTATTGAGCTTAATCTGGTCAACTTCAAACTCAACAAAAGCACCATCATCGAGATGATTCCAACTAGCCACGGCTTTAACATCGATTGTTGGCTTAATGGTTGTTTTGAAGTGAATAGGCTTTGAGAGAGAGCGAACTCGTTTTGCAATGCTTGTGAGGTCTTTTCGAGGAATAACTTCGATCTTTGATCGAATCTCTTTCTGAACTTCAGAGTGATGCTGTTTCCGCTGTCGGTCTAGACGGGCTTGGTCAACTTGATCAAGAATTTCGTCCAGTTTTTCAGGATCTAAGGTAGATAGTTTTTCAATTAGTTTTTTACTCATCGGAAGGGTTGCTCCAGTCTACATTTAAGACTACTTGGACATCGCCACCAGGTGTATTTGCTACTCGCCCCTTGGAATGCACTTCTGCTGTGAAACCTTCCCTGCGAAGCTGTTCAGCAAGAGCATTGTAAACCTGCCAAGCTTCTTCCAAAGATTCTGAGCCATAATCAAACCATGCACTAGGATATGGGATAAAAGTTTTCCCTTGACTAGATGCTCCGGATATAAGCGTGAGAACGTTGTCAAAACGATCACGAGCTAGCCGCTGGGTTTTTTTGATGTGGAGTTCAGAATCCTTTTGAGCTTGAAGAGCTTTATCGAGGTATTTTTTGGCGAGCGACATTAATTAGGAGTATAAGGGACAGAGTGACTAAGATCAACGTTCAACGCTATATTAGATTTTAAAAAGTACATAAAAATACACCAAACCGAAGTTTGGTGTATTTAAAAAGCTTACTCTGCTTCTGGTGCTGCAGGTGCTTCAGGAGCAGCTTCTTCATCAAATAATGAAGTTGCTGAGTCTTGAAGATCTTGAATAACCGGCTTGAGGTGTGATTTCTCCAAAACGGTTAGATCAACAACACCAAGTGCCACAACTAATCCTAGGAGTGCTGCGAGCACTTTTTTGTTAAGTAATTTTTTCATGATTCCTCCTGGGGATATATTATAGCAAATTCAGGAGGTAGGCCAGCAAAGACCATATTGTATCAAAAAGGATTTTCGTAGGGAGTGTTTCTCGGTTTAATTAAATCTGTTTCGGTAGCTCGAATTAGCAAACGTTTTTCTGAGAAAAGGCCGATGCTACCTCGATGAAAATCAAACCTTCCGTAAGTTGCAATTTGACAGCTTGGGATTTTCCACACTTTAAGGTTTTCGATCTTGTCTATTTGTTTGCGAAAAGAGGCGAGCAGTTTTTGATGCTTTAGAGCCGAGTCGTAATTGAGTTCTACTGGCTGGCCAATAAATTCTGTTAAGCTTGCGCCTCCGGTGACAAAGATATGATGTACTTCTGGTAATGTTTCATCATAAGGATCAATTACGCTATCACAATGCCATCCTGGCAAGCAGGGAGGAAGCCCTGGCTTAATCTCAGTTACCTTAATATCCACTACGGTTCTTTTGTGATTATTACCCAAAGGCATAGCGTCTAAAATTTGTTGAACATAGGATGTAGTATTTTGATAAACATACGCAAGGCTTGCATATTTGAATTGAAGTTCGGGGAAATCATTTTCAGCAGGTTGAGAAAAATGAAGTCCAAGAAAAGGAGTTTCTTTGTTAAAGGTGAAAGCTTCGGTTTGTAGTTGCATACCTACTCCTGCGATGAGTTTATGGAAATAAAAAAAGTTTACAAGATACGTTGCGAAACTAGATCGGTAACCAATAACTAGGGTTTGAGAAATCAAGATTTTCTAAAACAACACGACTAAAGGTTGTGGGAGAGTGGATTCCAATGAGGCCCCTCTTTTTTAGTGCAGCGTAAATTTCATCGGTATTCGTATAAAAAGTATCTCCGGAAAAGGTCTCAACTTCAAACATATAACATGGTCTACAATTAGGGGTGTTTGGGTAACTTTCGCTTTCATAATCTCTTGACACCATGAATTGATTGATTCCTAATTGATTTCGTGGATAGTCATAATCCCAAGCTTGTGTAACACTAAAAAGGTTATCTGCAAGTTGCCCATATTGAGAATTAGTTATCCCTTCGTAAGCTTCATTATCTATATTTTCAGCCAAAGCAGCAAGTTCTCCTAAAACTCTTCCCACATGCCAAGGCTTAATATCTTGCTCAAAAATCGGCGTAGCACCTTCATCATCATAATATTGGGAGAGATTTAATTGTCGTAACTGTGGCTCATTGGGCATGTATCTATTACCTCCTATTGGGGTAGTAGCAGACAAGCCACCCACAGTTGCTGTGATAAAATCATAATCAATATCTTGTCTTATATAAAAATATGCGTCGCCTTCGATGAAATTTAGATAGTAATTAGGGATAGGCAAAACAGCAGAGGCAGCAATGAAATCAGTTCTTTGAAAGAATTTAGGCAGAGGAATGGTTCTGCCATCTATTTTGACAAAGTACCTATCTTCACCAGCTTCTTGTGTTAATTTTAAAGAAATAGTAGGATTAAGATTCCTTATTTCTGCATAATTTCTGCTACACTGCTGCAATAAATGGTCAAAATAAATATCATTGCAAGCAATAATACCTAAAGCTAATTGTCTTCGAATATCCAATCCTGCAGCAAGCGATCTAGTTTGATCAATCATAAACTGAGGAGATTTTTTTTGCTTAGCTAATCTGAGAGCAAGTTCTAATTGGCTGAGGGGTTCTAAATATTCATGGGCAATACTGACAATATCGTTAACGAGCAATGATCTAGTTTCTGAATTTAGCTGGTCGCCTGCATCATGAACATTGTAATGTGCTAATAAAACGACCTCATCTAATTCGGGATTAGGCAAGTCAAGCGGATAGCTTTGACCAATAATTTGAGCAGCTTCGTTGTCAGTAAGAGCAAAGCCTCTCATTGCTGCAGTAATATCTTGACTAACATCAAAGTAATCAAGCTGCGGAGAAACTGCAATATGTTTCTTTTTTAGTCTAATGAGCAAAAAACCATTTTGCATTAATCTGCTGGGAGTAGCTAAACGAAGGGCTTCAAAAAACTCACCAATTCGGATTAATTCTCGAACATATGCTTCTTTATTGCCAAACGAAGGATCTGCCTGAAATCGTCTTTCGATTGTTCTTAATCTATCATCCACAAAAACATTATAACATTTGCAGAGCTAGAGCGTTTTTTGAATTACTTCGGTAAGCACCTTAACTGTGTTAGTCAGGGTATGAATGCTATTTTCTAAAATTGAAACTCTTTTCTCAAGTGAATCAACACGTTGATTGATATCTTCTATCGATTCTTGGCGTTCACGATCACTGTAAGAGACTTCATAGCCTTTATAACCATCAACGATTAGACTATAAGTACCAGAGCTTGTAGTTCCTTCAGTATATGTAACACTGTTTCCATATCCGACAGAATTTAAAAAAGCGGTTGAAGCACTACTTACGGAAAAATGTAAGTTGTTTGTGGGTATAATTAATTCTTCAGTATCAACTAATTCAATCTCAAACTTATCTTGAAGGCTCTTTGCGTAATCAGGATTAAAATTTTCGCAGTTTGAGTTTGGGCATTTAAAGCTTACAAGCAGATAAAGAGCGCTGCAGTTTCCACATAATGGGCAAGTCATTAACATAAGTGTCTCCACCATCATTTTACAAAAAACTTTTCTATTCTAGCTCGATAATATCTACCTCAAACTCCCCTTCTTCGGGAAGTGATTCTACGAATTCTTCGACTTTAAACTGGTTATCAAAGAGAAATGCCAGCTCTTTTCTGTCAGTGCTTTCAATTACAGTAATGGTGAACTTAACTCCTCCAGTGTTCTGCAGAGCCTCTTCTATGCTGTTATCTAAAATTGGATCGGAATCTAAAGTTGTCGTGATCAATACTACAAAATCATAATCTTCAAAAATAACTGCAGCATTTTCATGAACAATGCTAGCTTGTTTTGTAAGAGGATGTTTTTCGTGGCGAGTAATCCAGCCTTCTCCTGCTAAATGTGCATGCTTGATGTCATCCCCTAAGGGAGCCCCTTCCGGCGCAAGCTGTGTGTCAAAAAATTCTGGAGCCCAATTAAGGGTTATTTGCCAAACAAGACTATTTTGATCAAAAAATTGTTCTGGTGCATCAAGAATTTCACAAATGGCGTTAACAAGTGGCTCGGCAGTGAGCCCTGATTCATGCACAAATTGATCGCCAATATCTTCAACTACTAACTTAACTGTATCTGAATGAGTCCAGTGATGAAGTTGCTTATTTTTTGTTTTAGATTGAGCAACTTGATAGGGAGTGTCTGTTTGTGATGTACACTCAGTGCAAGCTGCTATCCACAAAGGACTCACATCAGAACCAGGCAATGTGAATTGACTTCGATCAGAGAAAATGGGTTCTATTTCAGCTTCTTCAATAAGCATCTCTGGATCAAGATGATCACATAGTAATACTGGCTCACCGAGAACAGGACCATTGTATTCGTAGTCCTCAATATCTTCGGCTTCTTCTTCTAATTTTTCAAATAGCCATTCAAAAAATTCGGTAGCTGTTCTGAATATTGGATATGTTTTCTTCAGCCAACGTTGAATTCTTTTGTTCCAAGTTTTTTCTTCAACAACTTCATAAATTTCTTCAGGATCCCACTCAGCTATACAAGTAGGGCAGAAGATTAAAAAGTCTGGCTGCTCTACATTTTCCCCTTCATCCCCGTATGCTTCAATCTCTGTAAAGCCATCATCTACTTGTATGATAATTGGGACTAACCACTTATCCATATGTTCACAAATATGAACATGGTCCCCAATTGAAGGCTCACTTCCTAGTGCATGGGTTCGAAGTAACGATGGTAAAGAAACTGCTTTAATGTTTTTTTCTGATAAATAGGTAGATAGTTTTTGTCGCTGTTGTTTATTTTCAGGTGTTACGTCGGAAAGAGCGGGATATACGTTTAGATAGAAATCTTCAAAAGACTCTGGTAAACATTGAGGACAAATGTAATAATAGCGATAAATGTCGTCGTTGGGTTCATAAACCGTTAAATTGCTAAACTGATTTTCAAAAAGATCAGTATCAGCAATCTGTCCATATCGGGATAAATCAAAGTCTGCGTGCAACTCTGCATCTACATGGTCGCATCCCGCCACTAAATCACGTTTTTTTGGAAAATATGCCGGTCGCTTGGATTTTTTGGCGTTTCGACGGTAGCTCATTTGCTAATTATAGCAATTCGCGAGCTAGCCGCCAACACTCAGTGCTTAAGCACCCCCGCAAATACAACCTTTACTCATCAGAGTATTAGAGTCACAGCTACAAGGTTCTGGCTCTTCACCAAACTCTTCAGCTACTATTTTTCTTGCTTTCGCAATAACTTGTTTTGGAGTCTCCCCTGGAGCTAAATCAATGACAAGTTCTATTACTTCGGGCTCATAGGGCTTAGTTTGCTTAGTCCGCTTATAACTAATAGTTTTAATTTGCATCTGTGCCTCCCACAAAATCGGTCCAACCTAAATCTGTTTTTCCATATATAATGAAAGGATTTAATCTCTGGCCTTCAGTGTTGTAAAGCAACTGATTACCGTTGACATCGATAACATTTCCACCCGCAGCTTCTACAATAGCATGGCCAGCAGCAAGATCCCAATCATTAATACCACTCATGCGAACATAAATGTCAGCTTCGCCCTCAGCTATTCGACAAATTTTTATAGTGCTGCCGCAAGGTTTAAGTTTAATATAGTGTTGTTGAGCAACTTTTTCTATAAATGTCCAGTCGTCAGGATGTCGATGATCCTTGCTACAAGTGATATCCACTATTTTGGTATCGGGTCCCGGAGGCAAAACTCCATTAACAGTAACGTTTTGTATGCTTCTTGTTTTTACTGTAAAGGTCTCATATCCTTTTACAAAGCACCCATCCACAACTTTTTGTTTTCTGACAAAGCTTTTTTGAAGTTCTTTGCCTCCGTAAAAAATCTCTCCCTGACAAGGAATCGCAATTACACCAAAGATAGGGTAGCCATTTTCAATTAATCCTAGATTAATCGTAAACTCCCCAGATTTTTTAATAAACTCCTTTGTCCCATCAATAGGATCGATAATCCAAAATTTGTTGTATTTTTTCCTAGCCTCAAACTCAGGATTAGCTTCTTCACTAACAATAGGAATATCTGGAGTAATCTTTTTAAGAGCTATTGTAAGTATTTCATTTACTTCCAGATCTGCTTGCGTAACCGGCGAATTGTCAGGTTTTATCTGAATCCCGCAATCCTCCTGGCTATATATTTTTAGACATGCTTGGTTCGCTTCTTCGATAACAGCAAGAATTGAATCTATTTGAGTTTTTTTGAGCATCTTTTTTCCTTTCAAATAGCGTAGCAGAGATTGAGTCGAAGGGAAGGCTTCTTCTCAAATAAGGTAGAATAATGATATGGATGAGTTGATTAGAAAACTAGAACAGCAAGTAGCCACTGATCCGAGTATTCGCCCTCAATTATTAGCAACTTATGTAAGAAATGGGGATATCAACATGAATACAGTCAAATATTGTGCCGAACTTGGTAATCCAGTTGCACGCCAAGTTTTGCCAGCACTACCTAAAAACATTCAGGAAGGAAATTTCCCTAAAAAGGTCTATCTAGTTTTTGGTTTGGGCTGTACTACCTATATGGAACAACATCTAAGCAGCGACATAGATGAATCATTGAGTGTAGCAGCGACACCGAATGAAATTCTTCATGACGGTTTTGAGGATTTGAGAGCTTATGTATTACTTTGCCGAAAGTTTGCTAAGCAAGTATTACCTGCTTTTTTAGAGCGAAAACAAGAAGTATTTGACTATCAAGCGTATGATTCTTTTTATAAGGAACTAACAATACCAGAATTTAGGGGGCTACTTGTCAGGGAGTTAAAGGGTAGGATCAGGCGAACAGAATATAGCATCGCAAGTCCGCAGCATCTGGTAATGCCAGATTTTTTGCGCGCTTACTTTGAGAGCTATTCAAATCTAGCTGTGGCCGTTAACAAGAAACCGAAAATTAATGCCCTGGAATGTGCAGCAGCTGCTGGAGAAGCTCTTACGCTGAAAACAGGAAATTTTAATATAGCCCAGCTACAGCAAAAAGTTGAGCATGTCACCCAGCAAGGGTTGCATTTCCTATTCCGCTATTTTTTAGGGCCACTAATTGTCAGCTAAAATTGATCGGGCGTTGGAAGCAGACATGTATAACTACTAATGGCCGAAAAAGTCGTATTAAATAGAATTCAATAGTAGCATTTACCATTAAATCCTGTAGACTACAAAAGATGCCTAAACCCACGAAGCCTAGAAAACCCAGGAAGAAAAAGGAACCTAGCTATACTAGAGCCTACGGGATCAAGCATGCCATCAATCCTGGGAAATTAGAAGAAGCAAGACTCGTCACCAAAGAATACCAGAAAACAGCGCACCAGCTACAAAAGCTGCAATGGAGACTCTTCTTCCGGGAAGGCCGGTTTAATAAGATGGCTAGTCTAGAAGGCATCCGTTTTAACCAAGATCCCGAAAGATACCAAAGATACAAGCAAACTATACAATACCAGGTCGTAGGGCAGCTAAAGAGTCATGCATCCAATAAAGCTAATGACTTTAAATCCTATGTACACAAGTCTTCCTTAGAGCGATTGACCAAGCAGGTACTTTTTCGAATTAACAAAAGAAAACTTTGGTTCTCTCCTGAACTAGCTGCTGAGAATCCTGGGCTTGCTAAGTTGGCTAGGATCATCTATAAACGATGCCTCAATAAAACTAGTGATGGTAAGAAAGCCAGAAGACCTAGTTTCAACAAGTGTAACATGGTCTTAGATGCCAAGGTCTGTCAGATCCTAGATAAAGATGAAAATAAGGCCGCCGATTTTCACAATTGGCTACGACTTAGTACCTTAGAGCTAGGAAAACCTATTTACTTGCCTCTAGAATACAATCATTACTTTGAAACCGGTGCTTCAGGAACTAGAAACAACAGCGTTCAATTTAACTGGTCAGGCGATGAACTAAGTATTTATTTAACAAAGGATACAAGGAAGTCAAAGCCTCGAAAAGGTAATAAGAAACTAGGACTAGATTTAGGCTTAAGAACCCTGTTTGCTAGTAATCTTGGAGACCTGGTAGGCCAAAGATTCATTGACAAATTGGTCCGCTTTGATGAAATCATCACTAAATTATCTAGGACTCTTCAGAAACAGAAGATTAGACTGCCAGAAAACCTTCGTTATAAAAAACTTATAAGACGATGCCGAGAAAGTCTTAAAAACGAAGTCCGTCGCTGCATTAATAGACTAGTGGAAATTCACAACCCAGATGAAATAGTTGTCGAAAAACTAGTTTTTAAGTCCCCAGGGTTATCAAAGCGGATGAATAGACTGCTTTCTAAGTTTGGGAAAAGAGAAATAACTAAAAAGCTAGATGCCATCACGGAGGAACTAGGGATAAAAATAACCTACGTTAACCCGGCATACACGTCTAAGACATGTCCAAGCCCTGCTTGCGGTTATCCAGCGAAGAACAATAGAAATAACGAAACCTTTCATTGTCAGATGTGTGGTTTCAAAGGTCACGCCGATGTCGTTGGTGCCAAGAATATATTCTCGCGAAGTTCGTGGGATGAGCCATTGTACAGAAGCAAGACCTATATCCTTGGTTTTCTTAAGAAGCAATTTCTTAAGAACGCTGAGCGATTTCCTCCAGAGCATCTAAGGAGTATTCTTTCTAAGAATCCTTATTTTAAGGGTTTAAAAGATCCCAAAGATGCTAAGGAGCCAACGCCTAGTAGTAGGCTATTGGCGAATAACTATCGCCCGAAGGGTTTTCGGAAAACTTCTAGAAGTCTTCTATGAAGGGCTATGAAAATTCAAACTATGTGTTAAACTTTTGGTGTGGAAATTTTACTTTTTAGTGTTTTGTATTTTTTTGCAGGGTTTTTGCAAGAGGTTCTAATCACTTCTTATCATCGATGTGTCTATTCAGAAAGAAACGCTCTTGCTGCCATCTTAGCTGCTCTCATAACTGTAGTTAGTCTATTAGTTATAACAGGTATCCTGCATAAGATCCTTGATCCGGCTACGGGGCTTTTAACTTATATCTATGTGCTAATTTTTGCGGGAGGTAAAGGCACCGGCGCTTATGGCAGCCTGAGTTGGTGGTCCAAAAAAGGAAGTCTGTGTAAAGGAGATGGGGACTGTCAAAGAAGATCCTAGCTTTGCTGAAATTTCCTTGTTGCAAGGTCTTCAGGATCATCAAAAATGTTGGCTAAAGCTTTAGTGGCCGTATCTATTGGTTGCTGCAAGCGTGTTTTACCGAGTTTTTCAGCGCACTTTTTAAGTGCAAATAATTCGGTTAAAACAGAGTCAACTTGATCTTCATATTGTGAAACTAGTGGATGAAAACCATAACTAATCGTAATTTCTTCACCTCTTTTTATATCGGCTAAGGCGCTTACACTAATAGTCTTTGTTTCGAGACAAATTTCATAAGCAGCATTAGGATTATCATCATGATTGTAAAGAGAAGCGTGCCCAAGAGCAATGAAACTTGACTTCGAATCTGGTGCCGTTTCATACCAATATTCAGCAAGGAAACTGGCATATACTAAATCAGTATCCTCCTCGGGAATTATCAAAATGGGGGCTATTTCAATAGTTTCATCTTTCTCAAGGGCTTGTCGTGCAAAAACGCCTCGTCCTTTCCCAGGAGAAGGCTTAACTACAGTTTTATAGCTGTGACTAATCAAGTTGATACAGTGCTTTCAATAATTGCTCAAAAGCCGTTCGAGATTTTTCTATTTCTTTAATTCCACACTTAATACAGTAATTAGTGCGAAACTCAGGATCACCACTATATCTGGCTAGATGAATCTCTCCCGGCTGAATTCGGCAAATACGAGCACAAGTCCGCTTGCGTTTTGCAGTTTCAAAACAAAAAGTGTTGTTAAACAGATAAAATTTTAGATCGGGTTGGGTATTCACTGTAATCCTACAACAAAACTCCTGGTTATTCTATCCCGGGAGCCTTGCTTGTCAATCTTCAGTGCAGTGTCTTAATACCAAGGGTTATGTCTGCGACGAAGCCTTCTTTTACGAAAACGTCTGCGGTTTGCAGCAGCTTCTTCACCTGCTTCCTCGACTTCCGGAAATAACTCTCCTAGATCATCGTAAAGATTTTCCGGTAAATACCATTTTGGTGCTCTTAACCCTCGGCTAGCAAAAGTTCTTTGAATTAATTTCGTTGCTTCTTCTGGGGAAATGGATAGAACTGCGTCTCTAAATCGCCACTTAAATGGCGCAGTTCGCACGTCATCTATACTTTCTCCCTCGGCTCGTTTATCAGCATTTCGGGCTAAAAATTGATAAAGGTAGTCATAAGCCTGATCTCGGCTGACTGCGGCATAATCACCAAAATCTCTTACATCTTCTAAGGCTGAGTCAACTCCGCCAGTAACGGGATAGGTATACGCTGGCTTTGAATAACTACCAGGGTCTCCCTCAAATAGCGTCTTTTCGGCTTGATATTGATCCCAGTAATGAGAAGCCTCGTCAAAGCGATTTATTTCTTTGGCCCTTTCAATAGCTGGGGTTGTGCCTTCTTGACGAGCTATTTCTTCAAATTGATAAAGTGCAAAATCTTCGGGTTTGTTAATGCCCCCTTTGCGCCAGTCAGTTAAGTAGTCTTCTGTTACAGCAATTGTTGGGCGACGAAAGTTTCCCGGACTTTGGGTTCTAAGTTCTTCTCTTCTTTCCAATGGAAGAAGATTTCTTCGATAAAGCGGCTCTCCCCACGCAGGGGAACTGTTTCGTCTCCAAGAACCTCTAGTTCTACGGCGATGGCTTCTACTTCTGGGGAATCTTCCGTGTTGTGAAAATCTTTTTCTGCGAGGAAATCGACTGTGATACATTTTTAACTCCTGTTTCCATCCTAACAAATCATGGGTTGTTTTTGTGGATATTTCGTTTGCAGGGTTATTTCGAAAACCCAATCTCTTTTTTAATTGGTGGACTTTCTGATTAAATTGCCATGCTTTAAGATGTTCGTGGCATAAGTTGTTTTCAACGGCGTCTTTTTCACAATAAGCATAACGGGGCGAACCAGGACTGAGAGGTTCAACCCACTGGCATTGCGTGGGGGTTTTTGTTCGCCACTTTTTAAACTTTTTCCATAAATTAAATGGATTGCGAGATGTTGGAAATTTACCATCTTTCTGACGCCACATGTCTAAAGTATATCAAAGTTTAGCCTTTAATTGCCTGAGTTGAGCCTTATGTCTTTGGCCCTGACTTTGCTACAGTAATGGAATGTCCGAAATTGTCCAAGAAACCGAACCTCCTGAAACTATTCAGCCCAGTGATGCGAGTGCTGAACTAGATAAACAAGATAGCTCTTACAATAATGGTATTCGTCGCTGGTTTCACTTCATAACCATTAGTCTTTTTGGTCTTATTTATGGGCTAAGCGGCCTCACTTGGCAAACAGTGGTATACCCTCTGAGCATTGCGACTATGGTATTTATAGGACTGGATTTAATCCGAATACATGTATCCCATTTAAATTGGCTAGTACAAAATACCTTCAGCTTCTTGCTCAGAAAGCATGAATTTCATTCGCTCTCAGGAGCAAGCTGGTTTTTGTTAGCTGCTATGATTTGTATCGTAGTTTTTCCCAAGGTTGCGGCTATGCTTGGCTTTTTATATCTAGCAGTTGGCGATCCCATTGCTAGCTATGTTGGTATTCGCTGGGGAGGAAAAGGAGTAGGCAATAAAACTTGGGTGGGATCCTTAGGGTTTTTCTTGGTGTGCTTAGCTATAGGCTTTCCCTGGTTCTTAGTAGTAACTACCTGGCAAAAGGCTTTGATTATTGCAGCGGTACCGGCGGCTGCTTCCGCTATAGTCGAAAGAAATCTAAAAGAAATGGATGACAACTTAGCAATTCCAATTACTGCTAGTATGCTGCTAACATTTTTAATGGCGCTGCTTCTTTAAGATTATCGCCAAGGTGTGTTCTTTTTGGGAGGATCAGGAGGTTCTGGCTTCTGCCCCGGTTGCAATGGTTGCTGAATCTTAAGGGTATCCAATAAAACTTGCGGCCAAACTGGAACTGGTCTTATTATTATCGGGTCCGTTATTTCATTTTCTCCGTCTTCTTCTGAAAGAAGGGCTTTAACAAGCTGACTACGAGTTAGTAGGTCGCCTTCGATAGATAGTTTTCTTATGTTTTCGAAAACAGCATCTTTTAACATTGAATAACTCATTAGACCTGCTTTTTCGTGAAGATCTTCCACCTGCAACTGAGAAGGTTCATTTGGATAACCACTACCGGGCCAACAAGGAATTGTTTGTGGTTCAGGAATAATGTATTCGCCGTTTTTATTGAGCAGTGATCCTATGAATAGGCTTTTTACTACTCCATCACCAGTATTATCATTTCCAGTATTTACAGTAACCAAGTAATATTCCTTGAGTTCATCGCTTCCGGGTTTTATTCGAAGCACACGTCCCAAACTTTGCACAGCTTTAATTTGGCTTTTGTCTGCAGCAACAGCAACTCCCACGTCAGCGTCAGGGACGTTAAGTCCTTCCAGCAGGCTTTGAACGCTAACTAAAACCTGAATGTGATAGCCTGGGTCATCGGGACCCCGGCGAAAGGCATCTAAGAAAAACTCGTTAACGCCAGCGGGGTTTTGGCTATGATAAAGTCCAACGTTTAATGGAGGAGAAGCTCTATCTCCGTAACTCAATCCTAAGAAAAGTAAATTATATAGTGCTGTCGCTCCATCGATATTCTTGTGGAAGACAATAATTTTTTTTCCTTCGGCGGCTTTTGCTCGGATAAGATCAACCGCACAAGCTAGTCGGTTAGCAGCAGACCAATCGATTCGGGCACGTGCGCCGCCCAAAAATTTTGCGAGTCTTACTGGTAATGGATCTCCAAATTCCTCTTTTTCTTCCGCAGTCATTTCATCCCAATTTTCTGGATATAGCTGTCCCTTTGCTTTTTTACCTTGAGCAACCCGCCATTGTTTGATGACTTTTTCGGAAAGTGCATCGTAGGCATCCTGCTCACCAGGAGTAAGTAATGTCTCTAAGAAGGTTAGTTTGAAGGGGCTGATGTTGCCTTTCATTAGAGCATCGGCATATTTATATTGGCTTACTACTGGACCGACATGTCGAAGTAGCATCTCAAATTTCTTAACTTTATTGCTATCCCCAGAAGGCAAAGTAGCAGTAACTCCTAATCGGTATTCTGGATATAACCAGTTGTGACTATCAAAATCACTACCGCTCCAGTTATAAATTTGTCGAAAAGAACGGCTTGTTGAACGATGAAGCTCATCAACAATTAAAAAGTGTACTGGGTACTGTTTCATATGAGGCTGTTGTAAGTCAAGAAGAGGTAGTTCATGGCTAGCAGTATGAATCACCCAAACACTGATTTGTTTTGCCACTGCATTCGAATAATCACCGCTATGCCGACTCACGCCTTCAACCAAATCATGAAATTCGTCTACTATTTCTTCATACCATTGATCTAATAACACTTTTTTAGGTACTATAATGCTGATCCTGGCATTAGGATGATGGCTTAGGACATGATGAATTGCTTTGAAACAAAGACGTGTCTTACCTGCACCGGTACAAGCTTCAACAATTCCGCCTATCCATTGCTTTTCTTCTCCATTAGCTAATTCAGTGGAATTTACTTGTCCTGCCCATCGCTCCAGAGCTAAATCTTGCCATTCATAGGGATCATCTTGATTTGGTGTTAAGGGGAGAGGTGGCGGGGCAGGCTCTCCGTTAGGGAGTTTACTACTAAGGTCTTCTGGGTTAAGAGTAACTGCTTCATCTATGTCTTTAAGGGTAGGTATTTCTTCGGTCGCAATGACTTCAACAGGTATTGGTTCAGAAATGGTCAAAACACCATTTGGGAACAATGCCTCTAATTCCATTTTCCAATCATCTTCGCGTTTAAAATCATCGAACCAACGTTTAGGTAGAAAAGGAACGGGGTATCCATAACGAGAAGGAAGAAAATTATTCTTAAGATCATCAATATTTAGATTTGCAGTTAGTGGGTGGCAATCGGGTTTTTTCTTAGCTCTCCCTCGCACTGGTGGACTTTTGCTAAATTTAATTTCACGTTTTTTACCGACAGCATCATAAACAAACATTTGCTCGCGACGTTTTGCTGTCCATTCATAAACTGTTGGAATACCCCAGTAGTAAACTCCTGCTCGTGAACGCATAACCGTCATTGGAACAACAATAGTTCGGGTTGCAAGCTCACTATCTACAGTTTTGCAGATGCTTCTTGGAGCAATTTTTAGAAGCAACTTAGCTTGATTTTGTATTAGCTTAAGTATTTCATGCTTCTTAAGATTAGCTAAAACAGGAGGAAGAGTATTTAAACCTTTCCAAGGGTTCCATTTAGCAGGTATCTCCCACCCCAGCCCTCCTGCTTGTACAAGCATAATATCAAGTAATTTTTGGCGAAGCTTTAGTTGAGCATTGTCTTCAGGATTTCGTTGATAACATTGAAGGTCATCAGGGATGCCTAAACCTGAAAGATATTGAATTAACTCTTTTTTTGATACACCGCTATTATAGATAAAAACTGGCTGCATGTTTACATGATATCAAAATCAGAACTTGGGAGAAAGGCATTGACTAGCTACTATTACTTAAATAGCCAAGAATATATAAATCTGCTGTCAATGTTGTAGCGCTGGCAGCGGTGGTAACGCTGAAAATAATATCGGAGGTATCTCCGCTAACAGAAGCACTCGAAAGGATACCTCCGCCCAGCGTATTCCAAAATACCCAAGTTTCTTCTACTGTATCTAATCCTGCCAGTGAGACAGCAGGAAACAAATTGTTTCCTACTGGTCCTGGGCTAGTGCCGATACTTACTATAGGTGCTGTGCTATAGCCAGCCACTGCTGAAACTTGTAATAATGCTCCAACTATGATTGCTTCCTGCCCAGAAGCAATGCTAAATGCTGTGGTGTTTGCGACAGATGTTAAATCGATTGAGGTCGGAGTAAGGCTTAATGCTTGGCTTGGCAAAAAGGTTAGTCTATCAGGGCTGAGACCGCTATCTGCAATAGTTTCATTTCGTAAAAGCATAAATCTATTTTACAAAATAGGGTCGTGTTTTGATATATTAATGGTGTGGCAATACCTAATCTTATTTGTATTAAGTCTAAAGGCGCTGGGATGGTTCAGGTTTATGAATTAAGTGGAGGAGATACGCTTACACAACTTGGGAATGATGTTACCAGTGATTTTGAAGCGCCCTCGACTGGTATTAATCGCCCTTCCAACAGATCTATTGTTTTTAATGGGATGGAGATGATATTTCATCGAAACACAATCCGTGAACGAGATAGTGGTGGTGCAAACACGTGGGGCGTTGTTGAGACATTTTCGGATATGGCCGGAACCGGAGGCTTTGGCTTTCACAGTGGTCTTTATGAAATAACAATTGATGGAACAGCTGCTTTAGCAGGAATATATCAAAATACATCTTTGGGTTTTACCCTATTTACAAGTACTGATGGTACTACTTTTAGTACTGCTGCTGTTACAGCCAACCTTTCTACTTCAGGACTTGGTTCAGAAATACTTTTTGATAACAAATTATATTTATGGGTAGCTGCCGGTAGTGGTAATGTAGTAGTTTTTGACTTTGCAGCAGGAACTGGTGATGTCATTAGTATTGGAGTTGCTTCACTTAATAAAAACGCTGATTTTTGTATCATAGATAATGAACTTTTTTTAGGATATTTGGAAGGGAATTCGGGAGGTGCCCTCTTTACTCTAGCCCAGTATCAAGGAGCTACTTTTGTTGACATAGGTACTTTTCCTGGAATTGATAATGGGAGCGGTGCTGAGAACGGGTCAATGTGTCTATTTACAAATAATACTGATCTTTTTGCGATAATACCGGGACGTGTTGGAGGCAGCGAGGGTCAAAGCTGCTTTAGAATTGTAGACCCCGGTCTTGGAACCCAAACTATTACGGATGTAACTGCCAGTGGTGGCAACTCTACCAATGGGGTTATTCCTGCTTCCCTGCAGCCGGGAGGAGGTTCAATAGAGGAGGCTCTTTGGGCAAGCTTTATTGATTCAGAAACTGACCCTGCTAATCCCGATATTTATCTATTTTACTTAACAGGTCCCGGACAAACAGGAAGCTATCAAGCTTATGCTTTTACCGATTTTAACACCACACTAACTACAGTTGGAGGAGGAGGGATAGCCTCAGATATCTACTTACCTAATGAAAAGCGTGGAGGAGGATCTCGGGTTATTACGGGAACCAGTGGTGGGAAAATATATGCAGATATTATTGATCATGATGAATTAGTGAGTGGTAATGTTCAAATAAGCTATCGTGTTTACGGAAGTGGCGCTGATGTTACTGGCTCTCTCTTTGCTAGCGGAGGGCAATCTATTGCTGCTACTGCTATAACTATCACTTCCGCTAGTGGCGGATCAAGTAGTGTCAGTGGAGGAGATATCATTGATATAACTCCAGATGATGGTGCGACCCTTTATACCGCCACCTTTTCTGCAACTGGAGCCGGTATTTCGCCCGGAGGAGCTACACTTATTTTGGAGGTTTCATAATGCCCATTCCACCGCTTTTAGTTATCAAAGGTAAGGATACAGGAAGCCCCGGTGTTTATTGTCTCAAAAATGGAGCTACTCTTGAGCAAATAGGTAATGATTTTGGAGCGCTGGAAGCCAGTTTTAATGACGCTCGCTATAAAGGTGAAAATAGAGTTATTGTTTTCAATGGTGAAAAATATGCTTTCCAACGTAATGTTATTTATGGAGAGAACGTAGGAGGTGCAGGTAACTGGGGAGTGGCCTATACAGTGGCAACTGCCATGTCAGCCGATCTCCATAGTGGCCTTTACCATATATTAATAAACGACCAACCAGCTATTGTCTGTGGCTATATTAATACCTCTCTTGCTTTTGTAGGGGTTTTCACATTGGATGGCACTACCTGGTTTGAGACTGGGTCTCTAACAGCAAATCTAAGCCCCACCTCCGCCGGATCGGCTATTGTTTTTAAGGATAAGCTATTTTGGTTTGTTAACGGAAGCACTGCTAAAGTGGTAGTCTACTCTCCTGTGGCAGGCAGCGCAGATAGCATATTTTTTACAATGGACACAAACAATGGTAATGCTGATTTTGCGATACATAACAATTGCTTGTTTCTTTTACATTCCCAAGGTAATACTGGTACAGACGTTTTTGAACTTAGAAAATACCAAGGAGGAGCTTTTACCCTAGAGCACACTTTTACTGGAGTGACTATGGGGACTTTGGGAGAAGCTGGTTCCGGATGTATATTTAGTGATGGCACTGATTTGATTGCGATAACTAACGGCGCAAATGGAGATCAGATCTGGAGAATCCAGAACCCAGGAGAAGCTGGGCAAAGCGTCACTGATGTTACGGGTTCAGTCATGCCTGCTATTTTCCAAAGCGGAGGAGATGCTGAAACAAACCCAAGCCGATGGTCTTGTTATGTGGATAATACTACCAATCCCACCTCCCCTGATTTTTACCTATTCAGGCTAAGTGGTGTAGTTGGAACTTCCAATATTGGTCAAGGGGGAAGCTATACTACCTTGCAATATACTGATACAGCAACTGAACTTGCTATTGTAAATGAAGGTCCTGAAAGTGATTTTTTCCTTGTTAATGAAAAAACAGGAGGTAGCGAACGTATTGTAGGAACTGACGAAAATGTTTATGCAGAGCTTGAAAATTTTGATGTTAACAGTTCTAACCAAATCACCTTCGACTTTAGTGTATATGGGACGGCGACAGGCTTAACAGGAACCCTTTATTACAATGTTGATCTGGAGACTCCCACCACAACAGGGACTCTTGTTGCAGTTAGCGGAGGAAGTGCTAGCATTAGTGCTGGGACTATAATTGGTATTACGGCTGACGATGGTGCTACTCTTTATAGTGCTACTTGGGATGCCTCGGGTGACGGCGCTATACCTAGTTCAAGCCGCATCGGATTGAGACTTAGCTAATGACTACCTCGCCTCCCTATGAAATACAATTAACAGGCTTTATTGAAGAGCTTACATCGCCAACTGTTTTTTACCCAGTGAATGCTTTCTTAGAAAATTTAACTAGTCCTACTGTCTATAATTTAAATCAAGCGTTCGTAAATAATAGTACAAGTCCCGTCTACGAAATGGAACTCAATAATCCCGAAAGAGGATTACGTGGTGCTCAATTTGAAGATAATGAAATTACCCTCAGTAAATTTAATAGTGCTATGGGGTATCGTATCGCTGTTGTTAATGGAGTTGATTTAACAGCTACCGGAACTACTGCTTTATATGCCCCGGCCAGCGGTGAAAATGTGTTTGTTCTTGGAGTTATATTACAAGCTATAACAGGTTCTGCTACAACAGACGCTAGTGTAGGAGTCGGTACAAATGGAGCTTTTGATAATATTTTTAGTGAAACCGTTTTAAGCCAATTTCAAGATGCTCAAGATGTTTTTTCTTTGTGGAGTGGTGGAGTTATAGATACCGCAACAGATGGAGAAACAATAACCTTGGAAGTTACAGTAGCAGCCTCTGGTACTCTTACAGCTGATATTCATCTAATAGGCTTTATACTTTAAATCATTTTTTGTAAAATATTGATATGGCAGACGTAAGATTAAGTGGAGTAGATGCCTCTACAGGTCAAATAAGAGTTTTAGAAAGCGGTGACGTTCCAGTAGATTCTTCTGGAGTAGCAGTTGGCGATACTAACTTTACTCCTTCAGTAGCTAATGACCAAACAGCATTTACTTTGCCTACCACACCCACCCGTCCTGATGGAGTGGTTATGATCATTAATGGTGCTAGTTATTTTCCACCAACTTATTTTACAGTGTCTGGAACAAGCGTAACCTGGTTAGATCTTTTTACTCTTGTCTCAACTGATGCTGTTCAATTTAAATATGTTTAAGTCTCAAAGCCGATTAGTTTAACGTCTGCTTCAAGTGTTGTAGCTACTGCAGCTGTTTGCACATTCATTCTTATTACATCAGTTGCAACCCCATGAACGCTTTTGGCATCTGTCCAGAAGGTGTAAGTCTTATTTAGCGTATCAAAGGCCACTAGTGTCGAAGTTGGGAATATATCGGTTTCGCCTGCTGCAATTCCCACACTAATTGCAGGGTCACTTGTGGGACTGCTAATATTACTAACTTCAAAGATAGTTCCAAGAATAATCGGTGTTTGGCCGGAAGGTATAGTATACAAATCTGTTGTTCCGGTTGTAGTTAAATCCACTCCGGTTGTTTCAGACAATACAACAAAAGGTGCGAATGCAAGTTTATCTAAATCAAAAGTTCGGCTGCGAATAAACCCATCTCTGTAAAACATAAATCTATTCTATCAAAATTTAGTAGAGTCCAAGCTTTTGTGCTGTTTCTCTTATTTCATCATAATAAGGAGCATATATAAATGTCCAGTATAGAGCTAGCTCGCTATCAGGATTATCAGTAATGGCTTCAATAACTGCTTCCTCCCCTTCTGGCGTTAACCCAAATGCTAGAAATTGGCCATATACAAGAGGTGTTCCTCCGATATCCCATCCAAGTTGTATAGCGCGAATGCACTCGATGCCTCGTGAACAATGTTGGGGATTATCTGCGTTTTGTAAGCTATCTGTCCACGGATAGCCTGTAAACATATCTTGTTCTCCACATTGTTGACAGATGTAATTCGCGCCAATAACTCTTATATGAGTTCTTGTAAAATGGATATAGCGAGCCAGGATTCTGGGATCAATAGGGTCTATTCGTTGTTTAATTGCTTTAAGTTGGTGGCCTGCTTGAGGGTCCTGCGAAGATTGCCACAGTCTCTCTAATTCTCTGTAATTCTCGTCTGGATTTCCTCGCAAATCTCGTCTGTTCCATATGTTTCTCAGTAACTCCCTGATTTCAGGAGAAACGGGGCCTTCCGCTGTCAAAAATGTGTGGTAAGGAGGCTGCATTAGTAACTCTCGAGCCCCACATTCAGTAAAATCATCAATAGCTTGTTGTTGAGTAATGCCTACACGCTCAGAATATTCTTGGATTAAGCGGCTAAAGAATCGATAACTAATGGGCCTGCCCTCCTCAAGACGAGTGTCAACCCAGGCAAGGATTCTTTCTTTGGCAGCCCTTCGCTGTTTTAATTTTTCTGAGCGTGGATTTCGCTGGTAAGAGAATTGCCGAGGAGGATCCGGCTGTGTTAAAGGACAATTTGCGCGGCGCTCCTCATAGGCGTTAAGCATAGCTTGCCGTAATAATGGATTCTCAACCAAGTCTTGTAATAATTGACTGGCGTTCATTCCACACTGAGTTAAATGCCAGCGCGGTGTTCCATACTCTGGATGGTAGCCACCTCTTTCGACCAAGCCTCGGCCAACAAGTTGATTTAAAATTGCGGGACGAACAACACTTGTTCCAAAATATCTGCCATTTTTTACTTTAGGATGAGTTAAAACATTTTGCTCTACTTGTTGCAAACCATTTGTTATGTAGAAAGCTCTTTGGCACATAAAAGTATTTTACCATTTTACTAAAATTTTACTTTACTCTAGTGCGGGCCTAGACCCAAAAAACAAGCAAGGAGTATCCACGCTCTGCGGCATCGGAGAGTAATTGCTGAGCATCTTCCGACAATTCAATATCTTCTAGGGCTTCATCTTCAGGATCAAAATTATTTTCCCAGAAGACATCGATCATAAAACCCATGCGATTTCCGCTGACATCTTCAATTAAGTAGCCATTAAGCGCATCATGGTTTTCAAAAAATTCTTGGACTAAGCTTTGATCTTCTTTTATATAAACACTTGCGACTCGGGCGTCTCGAAAGTAGGGATGTTCATCGATAAAACCGAGATCATTGGCGATTGTTCTTTCTAGGGCTGCAATATAAGCATCCTTCGCGTCAGGAGAGCCTGTTGAGCGAGCAAGTCGCTGTAATCGCCGCAAATCACTGTCGGCGTTTCTTCTGTAGAACATGACTGTATCATAGCAAATCAAAGAACGGTAAATATGCTTCAGGTTTTTTGTGTTTAGAGAAAATAAATTTTTTAGTTTGACCCGGTGGGCAGTTTTAGTGTAACTTGAAAGTGCCTGAGTTGTTTCGACAACACAGGAGTAGTAGAGGAAGGAGAAGATATATGTCTACTCAAAAACAGCCAGCTGAGGCATATCAGCACAAATTGTCCGAGGCAAAGCGCCTCATTAATACCCATAACTATCTAAGAAAGCCCGGTCCTAACGACAATCGCGTCGTTTACGAGGATTTTGTATCAGAACTAGTTGGCATGGGTGGAAACACTAATGAAATGTTGCAGCGAGTCACTGCAGAGGATTTACAGCAAGTCTGTGGTTTGCCTGTCTTGATGGCAAGACGATTGGCAGAAATATTTAAAGAAGATGTTGAGTTACTATATTTAGATTCAACCGGAAGCTTGAATTATATTCCAAAGGAGGCGTAATGGGGCTTTACAGCGATAAACTTTGGAAGGCTTGCCGTCTTATCAAAGCATATAATCAAAAGCTATCAGAGACTCAACTTCCTCCCGGAGTTAAGCCACCAAAACAAATTCATGACGAGCGTTTCATAGAAAAACTTGTCGGAATTGGCGGAGTCAGTGATGAGTTAATTCGCCAATGTTCTTGGGAAGAACTAGAAAATTGTGGCTTGCCACGATTACTAGCTCGGGATATTGCTAAAGTATTTCGTGCAAATGAGGTAGAACCTGACGATGTGGTAAGACAGTGGAGGCCACTGCTTAAAATGTGGAAACTTCATTGGCGAGATCACATTGACTTAGCAGAAAAGCTTGATGCAGCGGCTCGTGACCATGGGTATCATGCAGATACTGAAAACAAGGTGGAAAAAACTTTAACTGCACTTGAATTTAGACACTTGCTTGAAAATATTCGTGATGAGCACTTGGTCGGTGATATGCTAGGTGAATTAAACTTAGAAGGAATAATGAGCAGTCGTTGCCCAAGAGAAGTTTGGGAACCGGTTCTCGATTCTTGGGATTTGTCTTGGGAAGATCACGAACCCTTGGCACACAAGCTTAATGAGGCTGCGATAAAACATGGCTGGAAAGTTCATGGTGGCAAACTAGAGATACCTAATCTAACTAAAGGTAAGGAATTTCAAAATTTGCTGGTAGATATTCGTGATGAGTATCTAGCTGAACTCGATAGTTAAACTAACCTGGTAATCAGGAAATCAAAACAGCTGCTCGGTAGCAGGGCAGAACCGGGAAGGTCTGTCTTGCTGCTAGGCGGTTAAAGGAGAGAAATATGCATTTCATGCCATATGAAAAATGGAAACAACAAAAAAATATCTTACAAGCTTTGTTTGATGACCCGGATCCTCAAACTGGACAACCGCGCCCTAAAGGGCATGTACCCCCTCGTTGGACTGAAGCTGAAATACGGCTACGTCTTTGGGCAATGTTGAGAGAACTGGATACTATGCCAGTGTTTATACCGCATTTAGAAGAAGAGCTTTATACCTTACTTAAATTAAACTCAAGAGCTTCTATTATGGAGCGAGCTTTACGCAAATTAATGCGGCAAGGTGAGGATATGCTTCGTGATTGGGAGGATAAATGAGCCGACAGTTTGTAAATCGCATTCCTGGTTATTATGAAAGTAATGCGTTATTGTATCTTAGGAATTGGGAAACTCGTAGTTGTGAACGTAAGTGGAAAACTTGCAAGAACTATCATATCCTAACCTGGATTCCAGATTTGGGGGAACCAGAGCCTGATGTTAATAAATGTGAAGAATGCGAACGTAAATTTGGTTGCAAGTGTGATGCCAAGATTTTGTTCACAACTGGCTGTAAGTGTGGAGGGAAATAATGATTAAACGAATACTGTATCGAAAAGCCCGTGCCAAATTGCGAGAATTCAAGCAGGAGTTAGTCAGAACTTGGCACACCTGCAAACAGCAAAAAAAGTATGGTTATGAAGCTAGAATCTTAGATCGACTGCGAAGCAGTCTTAAGCGTGTGGCCTTGAGTGAACCTCTAGTCTTAATTAATCGAGAAGAGGAAGTTGAGCATCCCTTGCGGGCTGCTAGCTTGACCAAAGAGTGTTGGGAACTGAGTCAGCAGCGGGAAAAAGAGAAATGGTCAGCGTGGTCCGGTGATTTCAAGCAAGGGGACATCGTTGCGGCACAGCTTCCATATTGGGGATGGGGCCGCAAACAGGATAATTTATGGGGTCGGGATGGCGAGCTTAAAGCTAGTGGTCCTGAAACTTACGGCAAAGTCTATTGCGCCAGCCCTAACTACATGTGGATTTCATGGCGGCCTAAGAAATATGATCTAGTGGAAAAGGACCATGAAGGATTGTCCAAGATCCGAGAGCAATATGAAAAGAGCTATAGCGATGTTCACAAGGAAAGTAGGATCAAAGAAAACGTTCTTAAGTATAAGAATAGTGGATGGCGAGATAAAGAGACGATGAGGTATGAGTATAGTGCTATTGGACCAGAGGGGGAAAAGATCTTTTTTAGAAAGGTGCGAGTGCCTTGGTGGGTGAGGGGCTGGGCTCAACGCTCTAAGCTCGACGCTGGTTTTCTTTAATCTTTAAAGGCACCATTTAGCCACTGCTTTAGTTGTTCTTTAACAGTAAAGTAATAAAGCGCAAGGCTATAATGTCCACAAGGAAAAAGTCGAGTTTCGGGGCCTCTAAGGGCATGATACAGATTCCACTGGAGAGGAGTAGGCACACTAGTATCCTCCAGGGATATCATTAATCGCACCTTAGAGGTCTCGATGCTTTTTGCCAAGCGCAAAACATCAAAATTCATGTCATCTAGAATGCCATAAAAGTAACCTTGAACATCCATCCGTCTATTCGGATAGGTTTTTGCTAAATAAAGAGCATATTGATCAAGCAAACGTTCTCGATTATAAATAACAAGGCTTTCCTGGCTTAGACGCATAAGATCTGAATTGCCACCCCCAGCCATTATTGCTACTGTAATTCTTGATTCTGGAAACAGAGCAGCCGCACCAATAGCATGGATGCCGCCCATACTGATACCAACAAAAGCATAATCGCCGGTCAACCTACCTTGTTGGGGAAGCCAGTAATGAATTATGCGCCCCACACCTCTCGCAAGCCTTGCATTGTATTCATCGTAGCCATAGGGTTCAACAATTGAAATGATAGGCCGAATGAATTTTTTAGACAGAAAATTTTCTTGCTGTAATACAATGCAATCAAACCCCTCATTCAACAAAATATCTGAAATTAACCCGGAGATTATTCCATCGGGATCATTAAGAATTCTATAAATAAAGACAAGCCCTTTTGGGCTGGTTTTTTCAGTTTGCAAGTAGTCAAATCGTAGAAGCTCTCCATCGTAAACAACAGAACATGAATATGCCCTTGCTTCTACTTCTTCTGCTGTGAATACTGGATTTTCCCCAGATACATCTGTTATAGAACTGATTGCTGCAGGCAATGCTAGAGGCGGATCAGAATTTTGATTCTGAGGAACAAATGTTGTTGAACAGCCAGTTAACAATAAAAACAACAATAAGAAACGATTCATTTGATTAGTTGAACTTCAATTTTATCGGGTGAGGCAATTACAGCATATGTTTTACCATACATTGATTTATAGATTGAATATTTTTTATAGGTGATATTTAGTATACGTGCGAAAACTGCTTTAAGGTAATCAGGAGAGGTGTCCGGATTTTTTGCTATATACATTCCGATGTATGCGATGTGCTCTGCATTCTCACCCACCCCAAAAGTATTTGGTATGAAGTCATTAGCGCGACTCTCACACCAGCGCTGAATACCTTTGTGCTTATAGTCCTGGCTAAGCATCGTATAAGCTTGAATAAAAAGCTCGTGATCTATCCACTCACCTTCACCCCTTCGGTCAAAATCATCTAGATGATGAATATCTTCATGGACTATACCTTGAAATCCTTCTTTGTAGAGGCTGTCACGATTGAATATGGTTTTTCGGAACCAACCGTTTCCGCTTATGAATGCCGCCAATCGAGACCAAATGCTAACTCCAACAGCCATTCCGGTAGCAGACATCCCTTCGACCACTGGAATGTCTTTAACGGCTGCATATGCTTCTGAAGTTAGAATTTTCTTGCGAAGCATGTTGGTAGAAGCAAATCGTTGGGTATCTTCTTCGGGCAGATAACCATGAAGAACATTTATATGTGAATAGCAGCCAGAGCAGGTAACAAGAAGAAAGGCAACTAAACTGGCTCTAATCATATTTTGAAATTTCTAGTTGTGACGGATGACACTGCCACAACAAATTTTTATGCCCTGCAACAGGTCTTTCGAGCTTTATGGTTACTACCAGCCCTTGCTGGCTCACAGCTGTAATTTTACCCCTAACCCCATAAGGGCCTAAAACAGGTAATCCTATAGGACTATCAATCATTTTTCGCCAAAGTTTCAATGCTTGATTCAAAAAGATATAAGCTTTCTGCTTTCTTGCGAAGCAGCTCCCCTACTGTTACATCTTTTCTTTCAGCTACATTCCTAAGCTGACCGAGATGATTAGGTTGAATAGTTCTTGTAGCAATACAATCTAAGAAAGCGGGACTAAGATGAAGCTCCTCGGTTTCTAAATTTAGAGCACAGGCTTGGATATTCAAAGGAACCGCTTGAAAATAGCCGCCAAGTGTTTTCGGAAAACCGTTTTCAATAATACCTTTGGCTTTCTTGAGGGAAACTAGGTCTAAAGAAAAATCTTGGCTAACAAAACGAGGACAACGCCCTAGGTTATTTCTTTCTTTAACAAACGGATTTCTCATTTCTGTCGAGCGGGAGTATGCGTAATGAACAGTGACTTCTTTGTAAAGATCTTTTGGAATATGCCGAAACCAAGTTAATTTTTCAGTAAGAAAATCAAAATCGCATTTATCAGCACCAAAATCTAAAGGGCCGTGAAGAGCTATTAGCTCTTTCAACTCTTTGCTATTGTTTGCTAAGAGTGAAACGAAATTTCTATAAAGTTTCCCGCCAATCAGCCACAGCTTGCCTTTACTATTAGCCTTAGCTAGCTTATAGGCATCTTTAAAGAAAGGATCCTCCCAAATCTTTTTGGCAAGGAGAGGGCCGTATTTAGCTTTGGTGCTAGCCGTATTGAAATTTTGAAAAAGAATTGCAGGGTCGGGTTTTCTAAGAGAGGAAAGGTTTTTAAGGGCAGCTAGCCGCTTAGCGTCTTCACTAGTTGTGACAGCTGCTAGGGGCGCTTGGCAGCTAGCGCATTTCTGTAGATTGACAGCGCACTCATTATGATAAATTGCTGAGCAATTGCAGACAACTAGTGATCCTGCGGCATCAGCAATGTTACTATGGCAATAAGGACACCTGGGTAAATTAGTGGCTTGAAGTTTTTTAGTAGCCAGGGTCATAATAATCTTTGTTTATTGACACAACGCCATCTGCGTTTTTTGAGATGAAAACTTCCCAGCCTGTTCCGTATTGATATTTAAGAATAGTTCTGAATTTATTAAGAACGTTTCTGATATCCTGAGCTTGTTCATTTGTAATGTCATTAACCATTACATAATCATCTTTTTCAGCATCATAGTACTTATCTTCGTCATACTCAGACCAGTCATCATTATCTACATAATAATAAGTTCGATGAACACAAGGATCTCCATCGTTGAAGCCGGGAGTAAATCCTTGAATAGCAAGTTGTTTTAATCCTGGATATTTCTCAAATAGGAGAGGGATTGCTTTATTAAAGGCTTCCCACCCATCTCGATTAGCTTTCACCCTTAACTCATCGATTTGACGCTGAAGAGAATCAATGCCATCCATAATTTCAGTTAGGTCCATGTTGTTTCTCCCATTCTTCATCGCTCATATCGTGGTATTTTTTATGCTCTTTCATGAGTGGATCTCCAAAAGGATCAAATAGATCTAATGAATCTAAATCTAGCTTTTCAACAGCATTACAAAGGGCAGTATTTAACTCAGCCCCAGCGCGCCCTATTGAAGAGTTAAGTTCCTGAAAAAACTCCTCCTGCTTTTTACTTTTGCCTGGCTTTAAAAAAACGTAAAGAGCAGCAAAAGGGGCACTCGCTAAGGCTGCTACGCCAACCCCAGAGAAGAGTAGATAAGTACGAGCGCCTTTTCTGCCATTATTGGCAAAATTCTTTAATGATTTCTTTATGTTCATTTTATTTTTCTAGCTGAAATTGGCCACAGGTGCAGCCATTTTTCCAGACATTACACCTACAAACGGGTTTGAGCAAATTTATAACTTTGAAATGATGGTAAGTTAAGGTCGCAAAGCACGTCTTTGGGTCTTCTGGGAAGTGAAACCGATAACAACGAGTTTTAAATACACCCGCTTTGGTTTCGTGTAAAAAACTCACTTGCTTCCCTTGAAACTCTCCCCAGGATCTTGAGTTATATTTGTCGGCAAATTCTTTGGATAAATCTGGATCCCAACTTGGGATTTTTATCTTTTGAATAGTGGGGGTAAACTTTAAGAAGTATTCTTTGTCCATACTATCCTGTCTTGACATCACATTTTACCAGGGTAAGAAGGGTTTTCAAGAGTGCGCGCTTTAAGAAAGTTGGTCTAGGGCACTTTCCAGCCGCTCATGCGTTTTGGCAATTTGATTTAATATTTGTTTTTGAATAAAAGGGGGCTCAAAATCTGCAACGGCATCTCTATATTCATAAACAAGATTCTCAAGTCGTGCCTGAATTTTAGCTATTTGGGGAACTGGGGATTTGGGTTGAAACGCAGAAATTACTTCTTGAGAGAGACCTTCGATGGTTAAGGGAGTTTCTCCAGAGATGGGAGCGTCTACTATGTCTGCTACTTCTTCGGCCATCTCTTCTTCAGCCATCTCTTCTTCAAGGGGCTGTTCTGAATGCTGTTTTTCGGCTTCCTCGGTCGCAATAATGGCATCCAATGCTTGATCATTTAAATAATCCAAATAAGCCATATGTTTTGGATCGGGAGCTAAATTTGGCTTAGGACGGCTTCCATCAAATGCGACATGTAAGACATGATCAATAACTTGCAACTCAGGTCCAATTTGATCCATCCTGTCTCTGTCTCTGTTGCTAACAGCTTTTTGAAAAGTTCTATTTGCCAGAAAACGAAGTTCAGTTAAGTAGGAGTGACTAAAAGCGCCTCTTGCTACTCGATCCAAGTAGTCGTTAATCATATAAATTTGTTTTTCTGTTAAAGCTATACCTTCATAATCTCTTGCGACAGGATCATCGCTGAAGGGGCGAAAAAAACTCATGCCTCTATTATAACCTATTTGCTATGCTTTAGCTATGCAGCTATCTCTAATAAGCCATGGCCCTACACCTGGATTGCTGGTGGCCTTATCTGGTTCAATCTGGGCTGTTCATCGGGCAAGATGCAGTGTCTGCAGTAATGTGCCAAAGCTTTTTGGATATTCACTAGCATGGCCTGGGGTAGTTTTTTATAGTGTGTTACTTGCAGGAAGATTTGCTGGGATTGAAGAAATAAAACTTCCCCTCTTAGTGGCGGCTTATGCTCATGGGGCGCTGTTAGCTAAGATGATTGTAGATGATCAAATATGTCCAGCTTGTGTTCTGGTGGCATTTGGTGCTATCTACGCGGCAAAAAATGTTAATCAATAAACATAATGCACATAGCCATATGAAGCAGTCAAACCAAGAAAAGCTGCAAAGAGAACTTCGAGCATTAAAATTTTTAGAGTAAGCGACCCGTGCTTGGTTTGCTGTACTTGATTACGTAGATATCTAGCGGTCGATTTTTTAAATTTTGCAGTTTTTGATTCTATTTGGGTCATGATTTACTCGCTGCCTATAGAATAAAACAGATTTTTGTCTTTGCAAGAGCCTTAGCGTAAATACCCAGGTATACTCCCAAAGCCATCAAGACCAGCCCAGGTTCTTCCTTCTTTAGCACCATAACATCTGTAATGCCAAAGTGCATTCAAATCTTGCTTTAAATCTTTACGCTTTTTCATTACGTCAACCCAAGACTGAACATCGGGATTATTCTCTAAATATCTTTCCTCAGCTGCAGGATCATCCCAATTTTCAGGAAATGCAGAGGCTGGGTTGTAATGTGGGCATTTCAACCCAGGAGGTGGTTTAGGCATAGTCTTCGGGGCGGGGGCTGGTGTTGTTGTTTTTGGGGCAGGAGGAGGTGGGGTTGGTGCTGGTGTTGGTGTTGGTGCTGGCGTGGGTGCGGGCACTGGTATTGGTGAGCCAGCGGCGAGTTCAAGCATCCTATCTACCATCTGCTGATACCGCCTTACGAGTTGAATGCTAACGGTATCTTTTGTGTCTTTAATGTGCCATAATAATGCTTCAAATTCCCCAGCTAGTTTATTAGGATTACCGCCCCCAGAAGCGGCAGCGACCGCAACACTCCAGTTAGGAGTCGCTTCTAATTTTGTGAGTGAAGCATTTAAGTTTTCTGTAGGGTTTCCCAGTATACCTGGGCGTATTAATCCAAAAAATCCTTCAAGTAGTCCAAACATATTTACCTCAATACTATTGTAGCTAAAATTAACTTGTTAGCTTAAAAATTTGTGCTTGGCTTTGTGCATCAGATACAATTTGATTCCATTGTTGTGGAGAATTACTGTTCCAGTATGGATCATCACTAGATGTGTAGTTGTGGGCAGTCTGGAAAGCGGGGATGTTTAGTGAAGCCCAACCTCGCTGCATAGCAGATATAGCAGGGAGTTCTTCTGCTGTTTTCCCATAGACTTTATCTCTAAGAGTAATTGTTGGATTTGCGCTGAAAGGATCGAGCATTTCAAAGGGGTCTGTTTCTCCAAGCCCACTAAACCAATAATTGTCTACACCGTTTAGATATCCTGGTCTCATGGGTTTATTTTAGCAAATTGCTATAATGACAGACATGAGAATGATGGACATTAAATACCTCAAAGGAGCGGAAATTCTTTTCAAAAGAAATCCGCATTTGGTAGGTTCTCAGGTGAATGCCATCTTCGATAAAATTGAACAAAAAGATGACGGATCGTTTGTAGTAATTGGAGATCATCCTCAGTTTTGGGCTGTAAATATTGAAGAGGGGCGTAAGCCTGTATGGAGCAGCCCTAAGAAACCTTACTGCAAAGTAGGACAAACACCAGAAAATGATAACTGTGTAAACTGGAATGGTGATAGTGAACTTGGTATTTCTTTTTTCAAGCCAGGTCCGAATAAACATGCAGGCTGGGTAACAGAAATTTACTGGGATTCCAAAATGAAAGAGTTCGAAAAACGCCCAAATGCGTTATGGTGGGCTGCAGGTTTTATCTTGTTAATTGCATTGCTCAAAAAGAGCAATAATTGATATCATTATTCTATGAGACCAGGATTTTTATCAGGAACTGATTATTGGTTTAGAGGTGCAAAGCAATTGGGCGATCTAACAAGATCGACTAAGAATACCACTGGGTGGAGAAGAAGCTCTAGTCGCCCTAGTGAAGAAGTATACTATAGAGCACAAACAGAAATTCCTTGGTATAATGAATTCTGGGTAGAAAAGCCTCTTTGGGAGGAATATCTAGACTAATGAGATATCGATTTAAAAGATCAAGCCGATTTAATGGTTCCAGAAATTGGCAGCATAATCCGAGAAGGATGAGAGTTGCTGATGTTTTTCGTAAAAAAGCTAATTTAAGCAATAAGCGCTGTAAAATATGCGGGGATCTTACTCAGGAAGGCAAGCTTTACTGTACTGATCACGTAGAACATCATCCCTACATTCAGAGCCTCCTAAATAAAATTGAAGAAAAACATTATGAGGAGTTTGAGGTATCCCGTCTAGGAGAAGAAGGCATAGATCCAGATGGGGATAATGTACATGACATTCTAATGTATCTCAAAATATATGGGCCAAGAACCGTCGAAAGACTGGCAAGAGATCTGATTATGGAGACTGAGATACTTCATCACTACATAAATTTTCTAGCTGGCAAAGGACAAGTAAACCTAACAAGGAATAAGAGAAAAAGAACCGTTGTCTCGCTGCCAAAAGCCAGGAGAAATCCCCGCAGGAGAAAATTACGAAGGTATTTGCCGCGAACACACTATGATTACTAGAAATGTTGAAACAATAGTTACGATTCATTGCAAAGAATGTGGAGAAACCCTGAGTTTGGGAAGCCCCCTAGGCTTTGAAGAAGCAAGACTCATTGTTGAAAATTTTAATGAACAACATCAGCATCCAGAGCCCAACCCTAGTAATACTAATCCTTGGGTTATCTAGCCTTTTGAGAGGCTTCGTTTTTTGTTAGAATACGAAAATGATTGACCCCCAAATAGATCTGGAAGCCCTTGATCCCAATTTAGTAGATTTAGATTTTGATATTCGATACTTGGCAAGAGAAATAACTGTTACGGTTAGGGTTAATGATGACAAATTATTCAAGTTGTTAGCATCAGAGGGGCAAAAAGTCTATGACCATGTGACAGCAGAGCTTGCCTTATTCAAAAAACATTATAACCAACAAAAACCTTAAAAAGTGTATCTCAAACATTTGATATAATTTTCATATGTTTAGAGGATGGCTTGCTTTAATAATTATAAGCCTACTTGGATGCTGCACTCCGGTTTTAACCGAGGAAAAACAGCCACCTTGTTTGTATAACACCATTATTTTTGATATTGCTGTAGTCGGTACTGGAACACCAAGCCCGGCTGCCTTGCAGTTTATGCAGGATAGAATTCGAGCGGAAGGTATTGCCCAGAAGATAATTATTCGTCAGCGAGAAAATGTGGGCATCGCCTTACCTGTATGGGGTTATGGCGAAGTTACAAACTTTGAAAAGATTAATCGGAAGTTGCACGATAAAAACCCTAAAGATAAGATCTTAGTCATATTTGTTTGTTATCTTAATGGAACTTATTTGCAAGGGGAAACTACTAACATTGCTGGTTTGCAATATGATACAACAAGTTTTGCTATATTCAGAGAATTGACTGATGATGAATGGGAAGGTGTGGTATTAATGCATGAATTGGGTCATCTGCTAGGAATTGCTCATAGGGAAAATAGAACTACCGCTCCAATAAATCCGGAACGGCCCAACCACTGTAATAATGAGGAATGCACTATGTATTGGAGGGCGGGCGAAGAACGCAACCGATTCTGTGATATTTGTGTTGCAGAAATTCAAGCTCTAATTCGTGGTGAAACTATTAAAAAACGAAAACTAGTAGCTGCCCCTCCATGCCACCCCGGAGCCCACTCTCACTAATTATAGTTTACTACTACAGGAAACTGAACACCAGCATCATTATTAAGTGCTAAGCCTAAGAGCCATGGAACATTACTAATTGCCTCTTCTTCCGTGAGAAGCTTAGCGCTGGCGGTGTTTATAACTTTAATGTGTTCTATATGCTCATCTCCAGGCAAAAACTGTGTCTCGCAAGAAAAAACGTTGCCAAAGGCATAATAAAAATCACATTCCCATTGAGTACCTTTTAAATGGGCAAATTTATTCCAACTAGTTTCTGGGATGTGAACAGCAGTTTCTTCTAAAAACTCACGTTCCATAGCCTGAGAAGGTGTTTCTCCGGGCTCAATTTTCCCCCCCACAGCATTAAGCCTACCTTCCTGCCAAGCCGGTTTAGCTTTTTGAATAAGAACCACATATTTTTTGCAATTACTGATTAGGAACCCAGCTACATATTTAATCATGCTGGCATGATAGCATTTAAAAAATGCTAATCAATATGCTAAGCTTTATAAATGAAACGTCCGGGGAATTTGCAGGGAATAAATATTTTAGTTCCAAAACAAATCAAAAACTTTGGAAGAACAAATAATTTCGGAATGCTCCCTCCTAGAATGGGGCCAGCCATACCAGGACCTCCAAGCCCTTCCTTACAAGCGCCAGTTCCGCATCCTTGGCAATCTAATCGAATAGCTGCTGTGACGCGGCGAACCTGCCCTACTTGCTAGTTTGCTTTTTTGTGGGAGTCGAGAGAGGAATCTTCCGTGACTTTGGTTTTTTCTTGCTAGCGGTTTGTCTAATTACTTTTTTAGTGTGAGAACGAAGAGGATTTATTGGCCGACTTCCTTTATGTATGTAGCTATACCCGCCATTATTATCATCTCCAATATCATGTAACCACTGCTGATTAATGTGATCCAGTTCTTTGCCTCCGGTACGATAGTAAAGGTTTTCTACTCCAATGCATGCAATAATAGCTGGATCAAAGCCACTCTTTGTTCTCCAGGCTTGTCCCTCAATGATAATGTTTTTTATTTTTTGGTAACCTTCAGTAAAGCCACCATCTGAAATTATGATAATAGTAAGTTCTTGTTTTTTTTGATGAAGAGCTTTTTTCAATGCGGCCCCTCCATAAGAGAGAACACCACGCTGCCATTTTTTTCTTGCCCAGTTGTGTGCTGCAGTAAATTCTTTAGGGCTCGCTTTAGCCCAGTCTCTAAATCTGTCTACTCCTCGATCATTGAATGTATACATGCAAAAATTAAGCTCATCGGTCGGAAACTGAGTTGCCACTAAAAAAGCTTTATGGGCTTTTTCAGCTCTATCCTGGCTCATGCTATGACTAGTATCAACAACAAAAGCCCAGTTTTTAGTTAATCTAAGTTTGGGCTTTTTGATCATTGTCATTCTATATTGTTCAAGTTTAGGTGGTATCCGTTGCTGAGCAAACGCTAATTGTGGGGTGAAAAATAGCAATAGGCTAAAAAGAAAAGCACGCATAATAATTTCCCAGATAATGATCTTAATATATAGTAGCAGTTTTAGCAGATTTTACAAGTTACATTAGTAATCGTTTATTTTGTTAAAATAACTACATGCGTAAACCTTGGTCTAGACCTCTTTCAGAGAGTTTTGCAGAGCAGTGGGATCGCATCCCACACGCCAATGAATTCCAAGCACACAAATTGCTAGTGGTAGGGGGAAATTATAATTTCATTCCTGAATGGTTATTACAGTCTCCCATTAGTATCAAGCATGTAGGAACAATTAAAGATATTGAAGATATTTTAGATAACTTTACTCCAGATGCTGTCCTTATTTATGTCAAAGCAACTGATGGGCATACAAAACACGTAATAAGAGATTTTAGTAAACACTTTAATATACCTCAATTGACTATGTCTAGAGGATGGAGTGATTTAATTCTTGATGCAAGGCAAAAAGGGGTTAATTGGTTGGTAGAAATCTACCCATACAAGATAGTTCCACTTGATTACCATGAAAGACGAAAACGAACTCAAAGCAAAAAACTGAAAAGAAAAAAGGATCCTTCTCTTCAATTGCAAAGATTTAGATCTATCAGAGGCGAGCGTCTAGCGAGCAAAGGAATTACCACGGATCTACTTAAGTGGGGATCAACACGTTACTTAGATAGTGTAGCTGATAAATGTGTGCTTTGTGGGAAAGATATTCGTTACAGATATCAACTTGTATTTAGTATACCAGGACGCGATGCAATTAAATTTTTCCCTGTAGGTAGCATTTGCATTGAAGATTGGGCTAATTCAATTCCTGAAGCTGTGACTCGCGAAAAAGCAAAAAACAAAGTTCGGAAAGAACTACAAAAAGAACCTCAAAATTATACACAGAGCTACTTGTTTGACTTAGACTAGCAACGACAGCCATAGCGAAAGAGATCCAATGAATCGCAAAGACAGTCAAGGATTTCAATAATTGGCTTTTGATTTTTCTTAGCCAGCTTGTCTTGTTTCGGTAAATATTCAAGAAAATCGGGCATTGCGATTAAAAGCCATTTAGCTCTGTTTTCATCATATACCCAAACATTTTCACCACTAAATGGGTGATACTTCTTCCCTTCAAATTCGTATATTTTTTTCTTTGTCATTTTTTATGTTGGGAAGAAAGTGAGCAGGTCAAAGGCGCATAATTACCTTTAAACTTACCACCGTGCTCGCGTAGGTGCCTGCCCCCTTAATATTTGTACAAAAGAAAACGCCCGCCACTAAAAGTAGAGGGCGGTTCTTCTAAAACCAGCTTATGAAGAAGCCTGAGCCTTACGCTCGACAGCAGCGGCCTTAGCTTCCTTACGGAGATCAAGGGCCTCAACACGAAGAGTCTTGGCTAGTGCGCGAACTTCTTGCATCTTTTTACGGAATTTAGTTGCGCGAACTTGCACACCCTTGTTACGAAGCTTTAGCCAGTCAACCTTAGCGGCTGCAACAAGCTCTTCAAGCTCGGTGAAGGGGGTTCTCTCCTCAGTTGCTTCTGAGGTCTCAGGGGTTTCGGTGGTTTCAGTAGTTTCAGTGCTCATTTTTTCTCCTATATGCCTTTATTGGCTGTTATTAGCATACCAAGTGGGTCTGACACCGCAAGGTCGTCGGACATTTTAAATTTAATTTTCGTAGTTGTCAGTGGCAGTTGCTAAGATGTTGACATGTCAAAAGTCGCAAAAAACCTTACCAATAAATTCCTAACCTATCTAAATAAACATCCTAAAAAGGATATCAAAAATGCAGCTCTTGCAATTGGAGTTCACGCGGCCTTAAAGTATCTCCACTATCAATCAGCAAAAAATATTTACAAAATAAAGAACCCTAAATAGCTCCTAGGTAACCTGGACCATAGTAGTGAATCCATTCCCATGCAAATAGAGTTTCCGGCTCATCTTCGTCGTCACAGATGAGTGGGAGAGGATCGATGTCTGGTATAAGTTGCCAGTCACCCAGTATCCAATCGGGTGTAAAATCCTCAAATTCTTTGAGATAATTTTTAGATAGCAACTCTGCTTCTTCTGCGGTTTTCCCTATTGAATAAATTGTTCCATTAAACCAGATGTGATCGCTATTTTCAAATTTGAAGGCTCCACATTTACAGCCATAATTAAATAGGTCTCTACTTGCACATTTGCATTTCATGCCAAAATTTTAGCAAATTATTTAACTAGCTTGGAGGCTTCTTGAACTACACTTTTTTTGGCTGTTTCATCAAGCTGGGCCTCATCAAGTGCCCAGAGCACACCAGTTAAGAAAAATTCGGTTTTTTCTTTCTTTCGCTGCTTCCAGCCTTCAAGATTAACTATTGCTCTATCCCAGAGTTCGGTAGTGCTTTTTACAGCTTTTTGATATTTAGCCAACAGCTGCAAGTAATCGGCTTCAAGGGTATCAAAGCCATCTTCCTCCTTGCGCTTTTCATAAGTTTTTAATATAGACTGATACTCTGACCTAAATTTTCTAAGAATTTTTTCAATACGACTAACTATATCAAGGCACTCTTCAATAGCAGCATTTTCTTCGTCAAAGATCATGCAAGAAACATCCAAAGTATATATAGTCCAGCTAACGTGCTTGCTATTTTAAGCGCACTGCTTTGAGGAGTTTCAGTTTGCCCAAACCATCCCCAAGGAGGAGGTGGAAGAGGGGGGTATGCAGTAGGTTCTAATTTCGCATTAAGGTAGTCAGGAATAAAATCTTGTGGCTGACCTCCATGTCTTCTAACATCGCTTTCCCATGCAGCCCGAAATGCTTGTTGAGCATTTTTAATTGCTGTTTTATCGCCACTCGCAATAGCACTCCGATAATCAAAAGCGGCGTCTGCTACCCTATGTTTAGACCCTACATCGGCCCTCATGGCAGCGCCTATCGGATCTTCGGCAGCTGTGGTCCAACTATCAAAAGAATAACTCATACAGCTATTCTAGCAAAAAACAGCGTTACATGTCTTTATGCTTTTTCGAAGGTAGCTTTGCCGTAATTTACTAGCTGCTTAACGACTTTCATCTTGTCTTTTGATAAGTCTTGCTGTAGTAATTCTTCAAGCTGAGCATTAAAATCTTCAACCTTTAGAAATCCTTCATCGAGATGATCACGCCATCTATTCTTACAATAAACATCCCATATTTCTTGCTCCTCTTTTGTCAGTGTAGAAGGATGATTACGTGCTCGATATCTAAAGAGCAAAGTTGCAAGTCTAGGATCACTAAAATCGAAATCGATCTTTCCGAGACTTTTAGGAGGCGTAGCTCTCACCTCAATACACTTCTTTTTATCACTTTTTTCTAAAAAGCCGTCATAAAGTTTAAGCTCTGGGTCAAATTTTTCTGGAAAACTTTTACTATAAGAAGCTTGAACTACATAGGGAACGTCATCTTTGCTTTGTATTTCTTGAATTCTCTCCAAGCAAAGTTTTTTATCTATTCCTAGTTTTTCACAGCTAGCTTTACTTACTCTATCGAGAGGCATGATGACTGGACATTTGTTTATGCTAATTTCGTGAAGTCCGATTCTTTCTTCATCGCCTTCTTCTTTTTTCTTAAATAGTCTTTCCCGCAATTCACGGGCTGACAGCTCTAAAACTGGAGAAGGATCAGTCATTAAATTGAAGCCCAAAACACTATTACTTTTTGACGGATGGGTCGCTACCGGAAGAATTACAGCCAAGTAATTATTATCAGATCCATAAAAACTATCAAAATGTAATACTGGTTTTGGATTTGAAATTCTTCTTCGCTCAAGCCCCAAGATTTCAGCGCAGTGGCCTTTTAATCTATTGTCGAAGCAATAATTGAATAATCTTTTGTTGCAATTCTTCAACAACTTTGCCAAAGCAATGGTTGCTCGAACATCAGCTAAAGCATCGTGAGCATCATGTTCTATTCCGTTGGCTTGAGTAAGATCTTCGAGTTTGGTGCTGTATTTTCCGCAGTCTTTTCTTGGCCAAATAATATCTCCATCTGGATGAAATGCTCGAAAAAGTCTGACAACGTTTAATAGGTCCCAGCGACTGTTCCCTTTAGCGCTGTGATGTTCGTAAGGATTATAAAAATTTCGATACAAACAGTGACGAGTAAACTCATCATCGAAATTGATACTGTTGTATCCCGCAATGCATGTGCCCGGTTGGACAAATTCATGGTAAAAAGCTGCTGTGAATTTTGCTTCGGAAAGTCCTTTTTCGTTAGCTAGCTGGGGCGTGATACCAGTGACCAAACATGCGCCTGGTTCTGGCACAATATCTTTTGTAAGTTTGCAATATTTTACAAGAGGCTTACCTACAGGGTTTAGATCGTAATCGGTTCTAAGCCCTGCAAATTGGGCTAATCTATCTCTTGCAGGATTGCGGCCAAATGTTTCAAAGTCATACCAATAGATTGTTTCCATACTTAATTTTAGCTTGAAGACTTAGTATGGCAATCACCGCTATAAATAACTAGCTAAAACAATCTCAATAAATTAAGATTATAGTAATGCATCGTTGGGTATTGCTATTACTTTTAGTTTTTTCATCTGGCTGCCCATCATTACGAGAGTATAATTCTTTAGATTTTTTACCATCAGAAAATGAGATGTCTCATTTTTCTGCTATCTCAGGAAAAGAAAATTCAGTTTTATCTTACTATTTTACCCAGGAAGCTCAAGCAGCCGTTGCTCATATTCCTGTGATAGATGGTATCATGGTACAGCCTTTTGTAACAGGTGTTAATATCTGGAGCAACATTGCTGGTATTATAACCATCAATGGCTGGAAGCAAAGAGTGGTAATATCAAAATCTTACTTAACGGATTCAGAAATTGGCATAGTTCTTCATGAATACATTCATCATCTCGATGCGATGGATAGAGCAGGAGAAGCGGAATGGATTTCCCATAGGGAATTTGCAATTGCTTTGCACAGATTAATGCAAGATCCTCAGTATCGAAATCAATTACGCTCTAAACTCAGGATCAGTGATGCTTTTATAACAAATGTTTTTGGAATTGGCCCCCTAAGTGAATTAATAGCTTATATAGGAACATGGGTAGCAGAAGAAGGAGGACCAGTTTACATGCGTTATGTTTTTAGGCATATATTGAAGCAACAAAGCGAGGAGCCACCGAAATTGGTGGCTCTCACAAGGGGGCAAAGCTGATATATAATATTTTAAACTATTAAAATTAATAGTTACAAGTATTGTCCAAATCCCGAACTTTGTAAATTAAATTTCCCCTTCTATTATGTCGTGCAGCTTCATCTCGGATACTTAAAGTATCATCATGCAGTCCTTTGTATTGTCCAAAAAACCCTGAATATTTAATTTGTCCGTAATGCTCTCCCATTTGCTTATAAAAATGACTGTCTATATGACAAGTTCTTCTAGCTGGAAAATGAACTTTAGTATTACAATACGTTCTCCAAGCTACCTGACTCGCGTCTAGCTTTGCTTCTGGGTAAAGTAATGTAGTTTTATTGAACCAGTGCTTTTTTCTATCCCACTTTAAAGTTTCGTGATTAACTTGACGAATTAGGTAGGAGTTTTTAAAACCTTCGTGAGGCTTTTCTTTGAAAGGGTCAAAAAGGATAACATGAGAATAACAATAGTGTTCGTCAGGATTTTCTTTTGCCCAGCAGGCCAGGTTATTAAAATAATCAGAAACAAGGGCGTCATCATCACACAGCATTACAGCCATTTCAGCGTTGCTTTCCCGAATTGCCTTATTCATAAGCAAGCCAACATTGCTACCCCCTTGTCTATTCTTATCATCTATGCTGCTCCCCGTGAAGTAATACCTAATTCGATCTGGATAGTCACCGAGAATATTTTCAACCACGGGTTTTCCGGGTTTACGGCTGCCATCGTCTATAAAAGCTAGCTCCCAATCTTCATATTCTAAATTTTTAATACTGTGGAGAGCATTTTCAACCATTTGTGGGCGTTCATAATAAAGTAATAAAATAAGTATCTTCACCTCTACAGTTTAGCATAAGTTAGTTGCTACAATTAGAGCATGGTGAGCATAAATTATGTTATTGCAACGTGGACCGGGCCTAGGCGCAGAGGTAATGATGCCCATTGCAAAGATAATGTTTATTATCTAAAAGAGCATCTAAGAATTCTTCAAAAATTTAATCACAATTTATCGCAAATCACCATCGTAGCACCTAATAATCCGGCTGAATCAAAAGAAGTCTCTTGTTTTATAGAAGATTGTGAAGGAGAGCTTGGCGGGGTTCCGGTTGTAGTAATGAGACGCGAAAATCGAGGACACAGCTATGGAAGCTACTCTTTCGTGTATTCAAAATTTAGACAAGCTTTTGATTATTACATATTCATTGAAGATGATTATGTAATGCCCTTACATCATTTTGATAGTAAACTAGTAAATCTTTTTGAAAATAAAAAAAATTGCGGCTTTTTGTGTGGCTTAGTTACGCCCTTTGGCGATGAGGGCAAGCCACATGCTGCCATAAGTAATGGCCTAAGCAGTAGCGAAGTTCTTGAAAAGGTATTTACCCTCAAAGGAGAATTACCAAGTAGCAATTTTACAACAACCTATCACTGTCAATCACAGCTTCAATTTAGTTGGGCATTTTTAGAGGCGGGCTATAAGCTGCATCATGTAATTCCAAATTACAGTGTAGTATTTAATGATATCGGCAAATGTCATACATATGGAACGGGGGAACCAATAATGATACCACTCCAGTTCAAAAGCAGCTACAAAGTGCTAAGCTAGATACCATCCTTGGCCTTTTGACCAAGAACCGACAGGTAAATCATTTGAATAAAAATGAGTTACTGTAGCACCAGACTCTCGCTCTTGCTTGGTTTCCACGTCTTTAAAACGATTGGTTAGATACTCAACCAATTTAGTTTTGGTTATCTTGCCTTTTACGACTGATAACTCATTTTCTTCAACCACTTTTACAGTTTTTTGTGGCTCTGGGGCGGCGAGCTTTTCAGCAGGGATTGGGACAAAACGAACTTTTTCGCCTCTACCAAACCAATCCCCGCGACCGGTCATCGGCATTCGTTTTTCAAGTTGATACAAAGGAAGTCCCAACATATCACGATATCTATTAAATTCCGGCAAGAATGTTTCTAAATCATTCCAGGGATCATTTTGGAGATCGATGTGCTTTTCGGCATCTAGAAAATGAATAACAGTTTGGAGAACGTTTTTGAGGGTTTCGACTTTCATATCTTCATTATGTCGCATTCTTCTGAAGGAACAAGGTTTAAACTAATTAGCTACCCAATATGCAACGAACTTGTCTGAAGTTTCCCCATCGTCCAACAAAAAGTTTACCCAGTCCGGTCTTTGTTTAGCCATTGTAGGCAACCATCCAGTTTCTCGACTTCTATTATATCTCATGGCATGAAGAATAATTTCCTCATCAACGTCTTCATCAAGAAGGCCATAACCACCAGCCAAAGCAAATGCTTTCATGCTAGGTTTGTGTAGAATTATAACATAGGGTGTTTTTCCAGTGCGCTCCGGAAAATGAGCAACAGGAAGTTGTCGAACTAATCTTTCTGGCCATCGGGTTTTCACAGGGCCTGCGCCTCTGATAGATTTACCTGGATGTAGTTGGCGATGCAGAAGGTTCCAATATTTGGCTGTTTGTTTGCGATAGCTACCCATGCCTCCAATTTCATGTGGATCAGGAAAACGGTATCCCTGTTTTGAAATCAGCAATATAGCTTCTGCTCGCAAAATAAAATATCTAACCGCTATTTCAATATTCTCAGGGTCAACATCGCGGCGAAGATAATTTGCAATGTTGTGTCCAGTTAGGTCACTTAATTCTAAAGAACCTACATCAACAACAAAAGCACCTTTAATTGGTCTTTCTGGCCATCTGCTATGCTGGCTATTCCAGTCTACGACTGTCTGATAATCATCGCCAAGTTTGTAAGGAAATGGCTGAGTAAAAATCCAATCATCAGGCATATCTGTATCATAGATGTCTTTTGTAAAAGGGACTATCCAAAGATTCTCAAGATCAACATGTCCTTGGTAATCTAAAATTTGAAGATAATCTAAAATAGATTGCGGATCTCCTAAACGTGCTTGCTGTTCAAGCTCTAGTAACCTCTGACTGGATTTAAGAAATCCAGAAAGCTTGGGCGCTGGAATTGCAGCTTTAGGAGGGGAATCAAACCGATTTGGGTCGGCACCGGTAGGGGAATAGCTCTTGTGAGCACTTTGAACAGGGGGAGTTGCTGTTGTATTAATAATGCGCTCAAGAAAAGACATTAGCCGCTGTTGATCGGCATAATTACTTAAATCGTTGCCCGCAAACCCTGCCATAGCGCTAATGATTTTAGACTGAAAATAACGAGCTTCTTCATTAATATCTTGTGGGTTTCGACGGAGCATGTCCTTATTTTAGCAAACCCACAAAAAGGTTTAAACCATATCTTGCCAAGGCCCCCACGAAAGACTTATTGCTTCTCCGCTTTCGTTAAAGCTAAAGCAAAGGAGGGTGTCCGCAGCGCTAAATATCAACCGATCTTGTGACACCCAACCAGGGTTATGCTTATGAGATGGCTCACAACCTATTCTTTGGAGAATTTTTTGGAGTGTTTCGAATTCAGTTGAACTATTTTTCTGGTTTGTCATACCAAATCCGGGCGCTTGTGTTGTCGCAGTGATGAACAAAAGCAGCCAGTGGCGTTTGAATTCTTATTGTTGGGTGGTAGTCATCACCCTCGCCATGAGCATACTTAACGGCATTAAAGTGTTGTGGTTCTAGATGAAATTCGGTTCTTAGAATTTTTTCTTTATCGACTTTGATTTGGTGGGCAGGATCAACTGCATGTTTCCATACTTTTTCGATATCATGAAGAAAACAACCAAGCAGTGCGTCACTAAGAGTAAAAGGTAACGGACGGATAAGACTAAGAGCATCATACGTGACTCGGGCTATATTCATAACTTCGGTAATATGATCTCGATAGCCGCCCTCCCAATCTTGGTGCTTAAGAGCCGAGCCTTTTGAGGTATCAAACAGTTTGCGGTTTCGATCAATAAATCGCAAGCAGTCTGTCTTATGTGGCTCCTCTACTAATTCCAATAAATTTTCCATGCTTAAGAGACTCATGACGGGCCGCCTATTCTTCTATGGGTTGAAGCATTTCACTGACAAAACGGATCATTTCCTCTCGCTCGGTAAAAATATGAGTCTCTATCGCGGGAGGGGCGCTAAGGTAATCGGCGGGATTGAGGGGCATCCAGCCTCTACTATCGATATTAGCTTGGGCTAGCTTGGCAACTGTCTCATCTAGTTTTTTATTTTGCTCCGGAGCTTGTTCAGCTTCTTCATCATCGTCATCGTATTTCCATGATTCCGTGTGCTTATCGATACCTTTAATCTGAGCTTTAGCTGCGACCTCACCAATAAGTTTGACGCCTTCAATTTGGGTTAAGATATCTTGCTTTAGTCGAGCTTTCTCTTTTTCTAGATCTTGAAGCTTTCTGTCTTCATTTTCTTTTTCTCGCCTAGCTTTGGTAGCTTCACTGACTGTTTTATCTCTATTTAGGTTGTAAACAGTCACTAGCCATCCATTAGCAACTTTTTTAACGTCTAAAAGGTCTTTTTGCCCGTTTGATTGATCGAAAGAAGGTATTATCATTGTTACTCCATTAATTGAGTTAGCAGCAGTATATCACTTGTATCTATATTTAACAGCCATACAGCCTGTTGTTTTTTATATATCCAATAACGCTCCTAGAAAGGTAGTCGGCAGCTTGTTTATTTTTAAGTTGTTTTCTGATAGTGGTGGAACTAATAGGAGGTGCTGATGTCATATTTTCAACGAATAGATGGGGTGCTTGTTTATACCAAGATTTAGTTTCAACATAGCCAGGTCTTGGGAATACGACAAAAGCAAATTCATTGAGCAGTCTTTCATAGTTTTTCCAACGCTCAACTGTGTTGGCGTTATCTTGACCGATCACAAAATAGAAATCGGTTGTTGGGTTTAATTCTGTTAATTTTGTTAGTAAAGCATAGCTGCCATCAAGCTCTGGATAATGTGATTCAAAGTCTGAAATGATTATTTTACTATCTTCCCTAAAAAGAAGATTACACATCTCCAGTCTATCTTCATAAGGAGTCATTCGCTTATCATACATATGCTTGTAGGCAGGCATTACCCAAACTTCATCAAATAGCCCAGTTAAATGTCTAGCAACTGCAGCATGTCCTCGATGCGGGGGATCGAATGCGCCGCCGAACACTGCTATTTTTGTGAGACTCATTTGTTAAACTCTATCTAGAGGAAATTATGAAAAAATTACTTGCGTGTTTTGTTTTATTAGTTGCTGGCTGTGTTACTACGCCACATGATTATAGTGATCCAGTTGATCCTAGTCAAGTTACGGCACAAGACCTTAAAAATCATGCTTTAATGCTAGAAGACCGTTATCAACAATACCATCAAGTCGAGGGTATTATATGGCAAAGATATCGTTCTGATCCCTCATTGGCAGAGCCAGATATTTATGGTAAAGGAGGAGATAGTTGTATTTTTACAGGCACAAAACTAGCTGCCGACGTTTACCGCTACGAAGTAACCGGAGCTAGTGAAGATTTGGACCGTGTTCTGCAAAGTCTTCGAGGTCTCTATATTTTATGCAATATTACGGGCACCCCCGGTGTATTTGCGCGAGCAGCATTTCCGGCAAATAGAGCCAGTGAGTGGAATTACCCCACAGCATGGGCAGGTCGAGATCCACAATTTGTTCATACTAGCTCGGACGACATAGCTGATCCATTTAATCCGGGAGCTAATTTTCCTGAAATGGTTTACTATACCCGTTCTACTAAGGACCAATTAACGGGTTTGCTTTATGGGCTTGCCACCACTTGGAAATTCCTAGAAGCACGATCTGCAGATCATCAGGATCGAGTTGCCCTGGCTCTTCAAGTAGTTGCGCGTATGTCCGAAGACGTTTATAACCATTTACGAGCGAATGATTTCGAAATTGTTGATGAAAATGGTAATAATGATACTACTGCTGATAGCGTAAGTGGATTACTTAAACTACAACTACTTGCAGTATATAGAGCTACGGTTGGTGATACTAGCCCGCACAGAGCAGCAAGGATTTCTGAAAAATATGATGAACAATTCCCAAGAAGCTTCTTCAACATTGCTGACACTGTTCATGTTTTTACAAATTATGATGCTTATTATGCTTGGAATTTGCGCCATACTCGTGCATATTCAATATTTATCCTTGAGATGAATTCCGAGCGGCAAGAAACCATAAGACGTTGGTATCAAGACCGGCTTTGGCAGTATATCTCAGGTCATTACAATGCTAAATTCATATATATGCAGAATTTTGTTACTCCGGGATTAGGGAGTCTTCCTGACGCTTACCTTTCAATGCAATCGCTTCGTTTAAAGCCAATTAGAAGTTATGACAGCCCACTAGCAGGTGATGAACGTAAACCGAGCCTGCTACAAGTATTGTGGGGAGATACAGATAGATTTGTTTTACTTCCGCATTTGCGTAAGCCAACCGATTACACAATATGGCAAAAAGAACCCTGGGATACAGGAACTCCGGGCAATAATGGTTCAGCCAATACCACTGGCCTTGATTTCATGCTTGCATATTGGATGGGTCGCTATCACGGATTTTTAAGCGATTAATTTTTGCTTATAACCACTTACCAGAGAGGGGTGAGTAATATTTGTCTTTGTGGCATAGGCATTCACAATCGGCATATATTGCTGACCCCTTTTTGCTAGTATATCCAATTAAGAAATCGCCCTTACATTTAGCATGAGAGCCTTTTTCGTGAAGCGCGTTAAAACAGTGATGGGTTAAATTTTCTAGATACCAGCACTTATTTTGCTTACATTCCGTCGTGGTAGAATGCCGACAAAGGGATTTATCGGCTTTGGAATTAAAAAATAAAGGCATATCTTCTAGCATGCCTTTATTGTAGCAAATTACCCGTCTCTAGTCACATTAGAGGTATTTCGAGTTGTTTGGTCAGGGAAAAGTAAAGGAACTGCGTGTGGTGCTCGCTGCTCAATAATACGTCGTAAATGACTTTCTCCATTCTCCTCTAACTCTTGAGCCACAGCTTGCTGTAAAATGATTTTGATCTCTTTTTGTGTATCTTGATCATGAAGAGCATATTCAATATTAGCCCTCATCTGCTGATCAATTTCTTCTTTCCTAGAATCAATTTGATTCTCTATTGTTTCATGAACAACAGCGCGAAAGTATTGATCGGCTTTTCCGGGAAGATAGAAAATAGTGGGTATTGCAATTAAAATTCCGAGAAAATATTTTGAGCGAGTTTTCATATTTCACCAAAAAAAATTACGCGCAATAAGCGCGTAATTTTATTTTAACATAACCAAGAAAAGCTAGCTCGTCTTAAAGTTTAAAACCTTTGGGAGCTGCAGTTGAGTATTTCTTGCCTTTGTGCATAGCAACTATCCGATTACGACCTCTAGGATTTTTGTTGCGCTTTAATTTGCAAGCAGAACGAGGAATATTAACATATTTTTTGGTTCTTGGATCATAGAAGCGTATTCGCTTTCCGCCGAGCTTTCGGCTGCTGCGACTACGTGTTGTGCGGCTAGGGTTTTTGCTTCGACGGGCTAATTTGCGGCTGCCTTTCTTGCTACGGGAACGGCTACTTTTTGATCCTCTGGTTTTTCTCTTACTGCTCTTTGTCTTAGCTTTAGACTTTCGAGGATTTCTAGCTCTGCTTTTAGAGCGTCTGGCTAGTTTTTTAGATTTTGACTTTGACTTTGATCGTGATTTAGTTGATCCTTTAGCTTCACGAATTACTAATCTAGCAGCTTTTCTTTTAGCAGCACTATAGCGCTTATCTTTAAGAATTCGTTGAGCTTGTTCTAATGAAGGTGTTTGCATATTGTCTCCTTGCCAGAGTGTATCATAGTTTTGATGACGCTTCTACGTTAATTTTTTTCGTTTTGTTCTTTTTTAAAAGCGCCACAAACACAACCTCTTGTCATAATAATTCGCATTTCACAAGAGCAGGGTAGAGGTAATCGCCGTGTTATTTCCATCAATCTTTTTTCGGGAACATAAAAAGTATCTTTAGGAAAGGCAAGCAAACTTACAATACAATATACACTTAAAAGGCGTGTTCTTGCCTTTACGATAACAATCTCTCCTACAATTTCTTCCCATAATTTAGCAATTGTATTAGATCGAGCATTAACCCAAGGAACACTTTCCCCTAGTAATTTCTCTGGAATGTCAAGTCGGTATTTCCAACCTATAACAGGTTTAGCCATACTCAATTATAGCATAGAAGTTTTGAATGGTTAAGATTTGATTAATCCCAGCCTGGCTCGCTGCCGAACTCTTCATCTTCATCTTCGCCATTCTGCCAAGCTTCAAATTCTTCGTCTGTCATCTTGAGATAATCTTGAAGCTCTTCTTCAGTCATATTTCTCATTTTTTCAAGCTCATCTAGTTCTCGCTTACGTTTTGCAGCGACAATTTTTTTACGCTTCTCAGCTTTTTTGCGGCGCTTATGTTCACGTGCTAAGGATTTTTTATTTTTACGGGGTTTCTTCATACTCAAACTATAATCTAGGTAGAAGTGTTTTCAAAGGGTGGACAGATGCTACCCGCCGTTAAGAAATAAACCTACAAAGGCTATAACGCCAATAACAACCAAAAGAGGCTTAAGTTTTTCTTTTTCAGTCTGAGCAAGACCACTGAGCCCTGCCTCTTTTGCAAGTCGATCTCGCTGTTTCAGTAACAGATCTAAGTTTTTTCTAGTTTCAGCTAGTTTTGCGCTTGCTGCTGCTTTACCGGATGGAGAGCCGGACCTAATTACTTTTTGTAATTGGCCAATGTGAGTTTGGTATTGAGCAATAGCTTGTTCTACTTCTGGTAGTGTTTTAACCATAAGCTAATAATATCAAATTGACCGCATGGTTTCTAGTGGCTGTCAAAATGGCAGCGATCTGAGCTTGTGCTATTCAAAATAAAGGAGTTACGTTTTGGTACGGGCGTTGCTAAAAGGGTAAGCAGGAGGAACGATTATGAATCGGATCAAACGTTACTTTGAAAAATCTCAACCTGCTGTGAGCGCTGATGCCTACCTAGCTCCCGGTTTTGGAAGTCTTGGCTTTGGACTTAGTGGAGGCAATCCTTTTGCACAGCTTGAGAATATTCTAAATGCTTTCTATGGACAATCTCGCGAGCCATCGTATGGGGACCAGATCACTCAAATTGATGGGGCCATTCAAATTGAAATGGAACTTCCCGGGTTTTCAACAGATCAGGTAGTTGTTGAAACTCACAAGGGTATTCTTAGTATCCGTGCAGAAGTGGAGGCTAAGCAAGAAAGTGGCTATCAACGACAAAGCGTCCGTAGATCCTACCGCTTACCTGAAGGCACTGACACAGAAACTATCACAGCCGAACTCAAAAATGGAATCCTGACAATCGTCGTTCCTTATAAAGAAGGTGGCGAAACAAGGAAAATTCCTATTAATTAGGAAACACACAACTCAACCAACGCTATTCGTGAAGAGAGCCTCGTAAAATTACGGGGCTCTCTTTTTGTTTTGAGATAATTGTTTTTCGTATAATGGAGGTATGTATTATCGAAATCCTGATGAGGACTTAAGAGTCTTAGAACGAAACTTTCAGGCTACTAATGCTGATAGCGATTTATTGACGTGGAATGCCGCTCGGGAGCGGGCAGGACTTGAGCCTGTAAAACGCGTGCCTCCTTTTAGTTTTAGTTATTATTATGGATTGCCTGCAACGGCAACAGCTGCATATGGTGCAAGAATGGTCATCGAAGGCGGTGTAGCAAATATGGTTGCAGGGCGTGGGGGCTTTAGTAGTGTTGACCCAGAAGCAGAGGCTCAATTGAGAGAACTTCTTTCTAGTGATGCTGTTCGTCAAATTAGAGAAGAAGCAAGGCGATTAATCTCTCAATATATTATTCGTGGAAATGAATCTAACGAAGTAACTCTTTTGAAGAATGAAGATCTGACCGTGCTTGCGAACAGCAATGCCTCTCACGGCTATTTGTATATTATTGCATTTTTGACTCCTGCACATGAAATGATGGTTCTGCCAACTTGCGAAGATCAAGATTGCGGAGCAGAGCGGATTAGCGATTTATTGGAAGAATGTATTCGATGTCACGCAAAGGTATGTGTTGATAAATGTGGCGACCGCTGCCAGGAATGTGAAGGATTTACTTGCTATCGCTGCCAACAAGGCGGTATGAAATGTGATAGCTGTGAAGATCCTCTTTGTTCTAGTAAACAATGTGATAGTCAAGTTTACGAGTGCAGAGATTGCCGCCGCATATATTGCCCAGGCTGTAAGCCAGATATTATTGAAGAAGGGTGTGAATGTTCAGAAATAGAGATATGTGATTTCTGTAATGAAGAGCAAGAAACGTGTGATGAATGCGGTAGTGAGCGATGTGGCTGCTCGCCCTGTTCTTGCGTTGCAGAAGACGAAGATGAGGATTATTACTAATGGAAATGTGGTTAGAACCTGGAACTACCCTATTTCATGGCACAGGGGAAGAATTTCCTGTAAGTGAAATCCAGCCGGGGGGCTATGATGGGGTCTTGTGGACAGCAGAGGCTTCAACTATTGCGCAGACTTATATTCCTAAAAGTGGCAGTAGCAGTCTTTTCAATGCAGACATGCTTCGTCGCCCGGTGAAAAGAGAGCCCTATATAACGCTTCAGCGTCTTATTGGAATAGAATATGATCTAGATAAGGTAATCTGGAATTATACGGATGAGCCAAAGAGTTTCTTTATGCCAGAGGATTGGGATCATATACCTACTATCGAGGAAGTCGAAGAACGTTTAGATCAGATAGGAATCGAGCGCTACCGCTTTCCCAATAGCTATCAGCTAAGAACTACATTTAGAGAAAAGGGTGGTTACCATATTCATCAGCATGGGAAGGACTTAGTGGGTCGGCTATTTATATTTAATGTTTTAGCACCCCTCCGTATCTACGACAATACTCAAGGAGGAGAACGAGAAGGTGATTTAATGAACGTAGAATATCATAGTCTAGGACTTTTTCGGGCAGCGGAAGAGCGAGGCTATGATGGAATTAAAATAAATGACTTTGCTCAAACAGAAATTTGGGGTAATGTAGGACATACAAGTATTGGACTTTTCCCAAGAGCCTTAGAGAAAGTTGAGTGGACAGCTATCCCTGCTCAAAATTTTGATTGGGAAGAAGATTTGAGCCAAGAAATAACTCCGGAATATCAAAAGTTTTTAGAAGATGTATAACGTTTCAGGATTTAGTAATCGACCTATCATTGCATGGCATTTCCTCACTGATTCCGATTGGGAAGAAGCAGAGGAATCCTACTTAAGTATTCTAGAATCAGGATATCTTACAGCAGCAGCTTATAGAGAAAATCCTTTATTAGAAGAGCTTGATCGCTTAGCGGGTGATGACCAATTTCTTTTTTTATCCCTTTATCCCAATGTAACTAGCGTTTACTTTCCTGAGCGAGGTTTAGAGCAATTTCCACCTAAGGTTTGGGGTTTTGGATTTGATGCGCTTGAATTAGTTTATGACTATGATGCTGCAATCCGTCGTAAAGATTATTTGCAAGATTATGGTTTAATTAAAGAAGAAATACGTCAACAATTTGGAGCGGATTTTGATGACTGGTTTGAATTTAAAGATTTGAGTAAAGATTTCCAGGATATCTTTTCCCGAGAAGCGCGTCTTTTCCAACAAGAAAATCAAATTACTGGTTCTCAAGCGGTTGATTATCTTATCATGGCTGTCGAAGATTGTTATCGATTCAGAACAACTCCTTTGGGAAGTTTAAATGATCGGCAGTATGAAGAAGGTGGGCGTGCCTGTAAATTTTTTCGAGATACGGAAATCATTGTTCCTGAAAGATTGCCTGTCAGTGATGCTCTAGTTATTGTAAATGACGGTGAGATGGTTTTTAATGAAGGTATAGATTTTGGCTAATTCTATGGACCTTAATTAAAGCCAGTAACATTAGTATGTCAGGAGTTTCTGTCCAAGGAAATAACACTTGTACATCCAATGTTAAACCAGATCTGATAGGTTTTCCCCTCGGTGCAGATCAGGCTTTTTGAAATTCTGACTGAATTTCTAATAGCTTCTCATTAACATCTTGCCGAAGGCTGTCCAAGTTTTCCTGAATGTCAGCTACACTGCTAGCAACCCCATTAGCTAGCTTAGTTAGCTTGCTTTTCACACTGGTAATTTCTTTCATCTTTCGAGTAATGAACTCAAGTTTTTGCTGAATTAATCCAGTATTGAGAGTTTGATCATCACCACTTTGCAGACGGAGAACAAATTTTGCATATTTAATGCTGATTTCAAGGTATTCTAGCGGAGTAATGATGTGTTTGTCATAAACGTTCCAGCTACCAATTTGTTTCTGTAAATTTTCTTTTTCGGGAACTACAATAACTCCCATTCGGGAACCTCGATCACGCATAGCATCTTTTAAGTAAGCAAGCATGGCAGGGAGACTTTTTAGTCGTCCATAATTTTTAGCATCTAAAACAATACTTAAATCACTGCCCCGAAGATGGTAGACATAGTCACCTTTTTTACTACCACTAATAGCTTCGGCTTTAAGGCTTGTATCCTCGACTACATCGCCAAAGGGATGAGCAATTCGTTGTAATTCTTCAAAAACTTGATCCTCAAAAGGAAATCCTTTCTTGGTAGTCTTCTCTAGTAGTTCTTGTTGGCCTGCCATTTTCATAATAACGTCTCGAAGCTCAGCTATTTCATGACGTAGACTAGAGTAAACTTGACCAAGAGGGCTGTTTCCTGGATTATCCCAGTCTACGGCTAATCTCCGTTCGATAGCTTGCATGACATCGCCTTGATCACCAAAGTGTTGCTGAAGAAGCCCATTGAGCTTGCCCACAAAACTAGCACTGTCAGTAGGGGAAAATTGAGCATGCAATTGCTGTTCAAATGTTTCAATACGCTGTATGAGTGCAGCGAGGTATCCGCTATTATTGGTCGGATCCATCCGACGATCAAGTTGTTCCCGCCCTTCTTGCAACCGGAGTGTGTCGGAATTAATGCTTTGCCGCGTATCACTCAATGCTTGGGCCAAACTAGCTCCTATTTTATCACTTTGAGCCGCGATTAAGGTATGGGCTTGATTTAGAAAGCTACCTGCGATATTTGGATTAAGATTTTGATTTAATAAACTCTGTAATTGAGTATCCAAGTTATGGAAATATTCACCAACACGTCCAGTAAGCTCATTGAATCGGGCTTCTACATAATTAACATTTGCTGATAGCTGTAGTCGGGACATAACGCTAATCCCGATTTCAAATGCTCGGATGGCTTCCTCTTCTCGGTTCTTAATTGGAACATCTTGAAAATATTGAAGAACTTCGGGATCGGAAAGTTGAAGCTTATGAACTGTTAAATATGTGTCGTCTAATTCGATTTGGGTTTGTAGCTGGACCATGAACTCAGTATATCAGTGGTAAGTGGCAGGGCAAGACGATGTATCAAAACAAAAATTGTTAAAATGGTGTTATGTACTTTAATAGAAACCCTTATGAAGAATGGCATAGTGAAATAGATCGCTTGTCTTGGAACAAGGATTATCCTTTTAATGATTGGTTTGAGGGAAATAAGAGAGTCTTTTTACCCTTTGATCCTAATGACGCTCTTACTGAGGAGGATGAGGAAATAATTGATGCTCTTGAAGAAGAAGGATTTGAAGTACATGACTTTAAAGGCGGTTACTGCCGCCGCCCTGGCAGTCATTCAATACAAAGAATCGGCAAAGTGCTTAACAACATTAAGAAAAAAGACATCGCAAAACTTCATAAAAAACATCAACAAGGAGAATTGTATAACTTAAGACGGGAAATTCTTGAGCTAGAGAAGTATTTTTCGCAGCTTTTTGAACAATTTAGCTCATCAGCATATCGAACAGCCAAAAATATTACTGAATTTTATGTAGTAATTTCACAAGATCCTCACGACATAGCTAAAATGTCCACAGATCGACGATGGGAATCTTGTATGACTCTAGGAAGCGGCCAACACCACAAATCGGTACTCGAAGAAGTCAAGGACGGAGGATTCGTTGCCTATTTAATCCATGCAGAAGACAAAGGCATAGATGATCCTTTTTGTCGAGTGCATATACGCCATTTTGAGGGAGTAAGAGGACCTGCAGAAGGCTACTCGGTAGCTAAACCTGAAGAAAGTGTTTATGGCGAGGAAGTCCCGGGTTTTGATGTTGCTGTTCAGAGATGGATAGATGATCATCAAGGAGAGATTCCCGCTGGGCTTTATAGACTTAGAGGAGGTCACTACTCGGATACATTCTCTGAAACTCATTTTTTTGGAGGCAAATGGGATCTTTCAGAAGATCCGCAAGAATTATTAGACATTTATCAAGGCATTGGCTTGGAAGATATCCCATATAAGGTTTGGGAAGTTCGAACGGAAGAGATGGTTGCATGGAGGATTTATGCTGATGATGAAGATCAGGACACAAGCACTTTTTATTCCTTAGAAGAAGCCGAAAATTTTGTTTTTAATCAAGATCTTACTCACTATAGTGATTGGAGAGTTGATGAAGATGAACAGGGTGACGCTTATTGGACTTTAACTGATCCAGAAACCGGGGATTACCTTCACGAACCTTTTGAGATAGTTGAAATTATAGTGGATAAACGTCCGGAGCTACAAGCAAAAGCTGCTGCTAAAATGGTCCTTCAAGAACCAGAAACTTATTCCATTGAAATAGTTAAAGAAATAAAAGAAAAGTATCCCTCCCTAAGAAATCAATTGATTCAGCGCTATCCAGAGTTATTCATAGATGAGACTAAAGGTTTCAGTAAATACGACTTAATAAGATTTATAGAATCATTACCCGAAAACCAACGAGGCCCTCATGTTCAACAACTAGAGCAAACATTTCGTGAGATGGTTGAGAGCCCGTCTGCATTTTTGCCTCCCTGCTATATTTGTGAAGCACCCATAGATCCTTCGATGGAAGAGACGATTTTGTGTCCTACAATAGGTATGAGACATCATGCGGATTGTTCGGCGGCCCATGAGCAACTACTCTTAGTAGACCAAAAAAGAAATAGATCCAGTAATGAATATAGCCATTCCGATTATAGTTACAAATACATGGATTTACAAGACATTATGGATCAGTATTGTAAATTTCATAAGGGACCAATTCCGGAACATTTAATTCAAAAATTGATAGAAGTGCCCGAGAAAACTTACTTTTCTGACATAGACAGACTGCGTATCCATTCTCATATTCTGCACATATTATCTATGTCAGGTAGTGACACGCCAACCGTGCAGGAATACTACGAACATTTATTACCCCACTGGCACTTTGAAATTGATCTTTGGCAAGGCTCTTCCAATAATTTTATGGAGCACAGGCGTTCAGGGAAATCTATATTTGATATAAATAACCTTGGAAGTGCAATTGCTCGCTTAGGCATAAATGGACAAAGATTTTTACCTTTCATTAAGAATAGACTGACTAAATTAGAAAACATATTTGGTCCTCAAATATTTGAACCAAACCAAGTCGAGCCCCCTCCTATTTTTAGACCTGAAGGAAGAATACGTGAATGGGAGATGATTCTCCGCCTCACTGAAAGGTATCTATACATCCTTGATTCTATCGAAAGTGGTCAGGGTATTTCACGTAAGTATAGGTTTAGTTGGTAATATTTAGACTTTTTTGCAAGCCGTCCAAGCTATCTTAGCGCCAATTATAGCGCTGGCTACTAATGAAAAAGTGAAGATGATAGCCATCAGCTTTTTAGGGCGACCGTATGGAGCGTAGCTAAGTTGATTGCCTAAAACATTAAGAGCGATCTGAGGTCTAATGAATTTAAGAAGTCTCTTATCGGAAGAGCTAACTGGAACTTCTTCTGGATCAACTGTTGGGGTTGTAATTGCAGTATCACTTTGATCACCATCTTGGAGTAATCCCTGTGCTTTTGCTTTCATTAACCCTGCAATATCAATTGTAATATCCGGCGTAATGTTACTTCGAAAAACAACTCGGGTTCCAGATTCTCCAAGCAAACTTAGTCCAGCTTGTTGTAGTGCATTCCCAACGTTCATACTCATATTGTATCAAAATGATTAATAGCTAGAATTGTTTTTTGTTAAACTATACCTAAGGAGTAATCATGTTAGAACAGTGGATGCATAGTCCAGTAGGATTTGGAAGTTATGGAAACAGTGAATATGGCTTTGGACAGCCAGGGCTGTTCACCCCGAGCCTAGTAACAGGTAGCTGTGAATGCCCAGTTAATCCAAAAACAGGACAACCGGGCCAGTGCAAACCTGATCTTGCCAATCAAAGTGAAGCTGCTACCGGGATTACCTACGACGAAGTCGGATGTCCAGTTTTGCAAACAAGCAATGATGGCAGTGAAGTCGAAATTCTTATTGACGAAAGTGCAGCAGGGGCTACGGCAAAAGAATTTATTCGCAGTGCAACTTCACAACCCGGCGTTCGCGTAGTTCGCCACCAAAATTGGTTTGAAGCGCTAAGTCTTGAGAAGAAACTTGCTGTGGCTGGAATTGGCTTTGGTATGATTCTAATGATTATTTTTGCAATCAAATCTTAATCTAAGGCAGCTATGGATCGAGAACTTCGTAATTTAGAAAGACTGGCAGCCGCAGGAGATCCCCAAGCTCTGCATCGGTTACTTCTTCGCCAGCTTGCTCTTGGTGACTTTGATCTCGGTGAGTTACGAGAAGACGTTCGAATTCAAATGATTATGGCGTTGCAGGAAAGTCTTGGATCCGAACTAAGCGATGCTGCCTATCTTCTTAGTTTTGATACTAACTTAGCAAACACCCATTTTTTTCCAAATCATGATAATAATATGATTTGTCCAAATGGACACATTTGTTTAGAATTTGCTGACCTTGGAAGAGAAATGGAAGAGTCGGAGAAAGAAGCTGAATTTGAAATCCATCATGTAGTTATCGGGAAAAACTTAATGCGGTGTGAAACAAGTCAGTATAATAACATTCATTACTATGTCGCAGATCATACAGGTGCGGATGAACTATGGGATAGTAATGTAGAGTTTGGTTTAATCGAATGTACAGAATGCCATGCTGTTTGGCCCAGCAAAGGCGATTTTACTGCTACTAGTGGCTGGGATTAAGTTTCCAACGAGTTATACCGGACCAAATCATAAAAAATAGGATTATTCAAACAAGTCGGTCGGCGTTTATCTCGAATAAGATCAATAACTTCTTGTCCTCGAAAAAGAGGCTTGCCATCTTTGGTCAGAGCTTTAAGCGTTAAACCGCTGACCAAGCTACTACGATTGACACCGGCCCAGCAGGTAGCAAGAATGCTCTTGCCTTGAGATAGATGATCAGCAAGATCACAGATGATAGGTTTAAGCATGGTCAGCAGGGCACCGCTCTGGGTATCGTTCATGTCATACTTATCATCGAAATAGCAGCTTAGAGTTTCAAAAGCAGTTGTTTTGAATTTTGGCTGATACTCTCCAGCTAAAACTAGGTAATTAATTTCCAATGCACTAAGGGCATCAGCAATAGAATCATGAACTATCTGCCGCTTTTGTGGCGGGTATTTTTCAGCATCACGATACCATTTATAATACCACGGTTGCGGGGTTCCCGGTATTTCACCAGCACCGCATTGATAAAGTTTGCCGCCACTTTCGTGTGTATAAATTAAATCCATTTTGATAATTATTTCATTTGTGAAAGTTGGATGTCTAAATTTTCAACAGCGGCGCGAACTAAAGCAGGGGCGCGAGTAATGTAATCACCTTTTTGAGGCCCCGTTTTGGGGTCTATGCAAATTTGAATACGGAGCAAATATTCTTGTCCGGGCTCGTATTCAAAATCTTTTACTTCAAAAGTATCATACTTAAACACGTTCAAAGAAGAAGGGTCAATGGAAAGATCTCGTTGATAGACCACTTCTTCATCGTGCCAAATTGTAAGCTGTGCTGATGCATTGGCAGGAACTGCAATTTGAGAAGCGTTATCGAAACTGATATTTCCAGTAATATAGCTTAGAGTTTTCATAACTACCTAGTGGTTAGAACCTGTGGGTGATTTCATATTAACTCTTGTGATACAGTTGGGGTTTGGGTTGTTACTTGGGCTGGGGTTTGAGTTGTTGAAGCTTGTATATTTTTAAGGTGTTGGGGTAGTTGTTGTTTGGGTAGAGTGCCAAACTGTTTTTTCAATTGGCCAACTTTTGGATTATAGCGAGCTTGTTGGGTAATAAACCCGGAATCCAGTTTGAAGGAAAAGCCTCCGGAAATAAATTCCCAATGATCTCCCCGGTCATGGGCGCGAGCTACAATAAAGGGATTGCCAGCAGCATTTTTGCGCCAATATTTTCGAGGTATTTGACGAAGAAGTTTGTAGCTATCGCTTAATAGCAGTGCCTCAGAGCCCTCGGGGCTTGCCCAGTAACGAGTTCCGAGAAACTGCGAAGTGCGATTTTCCCAAGACTGATAATCTATGCCTTCTTTATGATAATATTCAATAAAACTATCAACGTGCCCGTTTTCAAATCCTATATCACTATATTCATCGGTATCTTCATCGTAGCTAAGTGTGTCGATTGCCTCGCCTTGTAGATCACCATTGAAAGGGCTTTTCCAAAAGATATTGAAAGCCTCCCTAGGAGAGAAAGGCATCCCCAAACCTCCAAAACAGATTTGCCCTGTTGAATGAACATTTGACATTAAATAGGGGCAAACCTGAATACGATCTGTAATTTCTGGATTGTGAACAAAGATTGAATGCCCCGTGACTGTACTGGGATGTTTAAATTTGGGCGTATCAGCATACTGTGAAAGCCAAATTAAATTCGGACATTTTACTTCGACAGAAAGAGTTGGGATCTCTTCATCTTCATCATAATCATCAATACAAGCTGTATTAACGCTTATAGTTCTTTGCTTAGCCGGTAGAGTTACGTAAACACTGTAACCATTATCATAATTAACAATGATACTTTTGTTATCTTTGGGGAGGGCCAAGACCAAGATTTTATTTTGATCCCCGAGAAAGCCTAGATCTTCCATATATTCATTCCACTTTAAAGTGCAGGAAAGTTGACTACAGGAGAGGGTTCCAAACCAGGATACCCAATAGCACACTTACAGCCAACCCAACAGTGATCACCCGCCTGGGGCTCATAAAATCCCACTCGGGAAGTTCCATTGATTCTCGGCGTTCACGGAAACGTTTTTGAGCCCGCAAGTTAGAATCGGGAGTGCTTCTCCACCACCATTGTCTAACTCCACTATAAAACCCTAATTTGGAAGTGTCGCGAACTGGCTTAATTGGAAACCATAAGGTCCCTAGCGCATTTCTAATATTGTGGAAAAGGGTTGCTGGATAATAACCAAGCAATCTAAGTCCATGAACAAAAGCAGCGCGGCGCGTATTCCCAGTTTTTTGGGGTTTTTCAGGAAGGACAAGTGTAGCGCCTATGGCCTTGCGTAAAGGATAAACAAGCAATGCTAGGCCGTAAAAGATCATATTTATACTGTGAGGAACCCAAGTCCCAAGATGATCTAGAGTTCCACAAAATCTACGCGTTGGATCAGCATAATAGCTGCTCTGAACACTAAGACGGCAACCTCCAAGGACAAAAAGAATGGAGGCTAGTGACCATCCAATAACTACGATGAGCATGTTTATTCCTCTACGACAGGGGGCTGTTCTGAATTTTGATCTTTAAGGGTCTTACGTGCGGCATGAAGTTTTGTTAGCAGTTTACTAGCTGCTGTTCCACTGGCTCCTGCTCGATACATCCAGTTGAGCAGGAGCCCTATTTCTTCGTCAGTAAGATCAACGGGGGTGCTGTTGAGCATCTGGTCTCCTATACACCTCATTATAGATGAGGAGAGATAATTTTCAATCTTCAGGGAGATCGTCTGTTTTATAAATGTCTTCAGTGATTGGTGGAATAGGTTTGGCTGTATGAAAAATGGTTTTACCACACTGACAAGTACATGGGGCTTTATATTCCACAACTTGTTCTTGTTTAATTATCTCTCCCTTTTGGAGTGTTAAGCGCCAATAAGGCTCAACACATATTAATTGTTCAATTTTGGTGTCGTCTTCTCCATAATCAAGACCTAGATCAAACGCAAAGTAAGATCCGATGTCCTCTTCTGGAAAGGTTCGACTTTTTTCTGAATCATAGCTAAAACTCTTTAGAAGAATGGTTTTATCTTGAAGATCAGTATAGTAAACGGAAGCAGTTCCATTGTAAACTACATCTCCGACATACATAGCTGCCAGATTAGAATTATCAATCCAAAGGGTTCCATCTTGGAGTTTCATTTACCACCCACAATGTTTGAGATGACATTTGCGACAAGCGTCTTCTAAGTATTTCGTTCGACGCTCTCCACACCATTTACAGAGAGTCTTTTCGGTGACATTTTCATCGGAAAGACGCTTGGTGTTTTTTCCAATAACTCGGAGGGCAGCTAGATATAACTCCATGTTGTCCTCATTGCCATTGCATTGTCCTGCACTTATCCCAGGAGAATACAAACGGTTACACATTTGGAGTGATGAATCAAACTCTAGAAACTCGCAAATTTCATCTTTAATCTTATTCCGCTTTACAAATTCTCGAATTACTGTGCGGAAAGAATACCACTTATGATTAAAAAGATGACCCAAATGCAACTGACTTCGATCTTCTGGATAATTCTCTCCCCGCATGGGATCAGACCAAAATCTTGTTAACCTACGCTCTTTCTGTTCCTCTTCAGTCTCATTTTCAGGGGGAGTGTCATGTTTTATGATAGCAGCATATAGGCGATCATATGCTCCAGATACAGTATATTTTTCTCCCCATCCCCATTCCCTAGCAGGTTTTCCTTTTCGGGACATGTGATCATAAATGTCAGCATGAACAAACATGGCGCTAATTTGCTTTAAAAACTTATAGCCCCTTTTAGTTTTACCGGGAACTGCCTTGGCTCCTTCAAAAATTTCACGTCTGCGCCGATCATCATATTTACAGCTTGTAGTAATAATATTAGCTATATCTTCAATGCTAATACCAAACATGCTTTCTAAAAACCGAGTGTAACTATTCTCTTCAATGCCTTCAAGAGTGCCATATGTGTTGTAGCCGCCTCGAATGGGAAGAAATGGCTGAAATAGCGTATCACTGTAAGTGTGAAATCCCTCGGCGTAGGGCTGGCCACGATCATGATGAGTGTGGAGGACGAATTCGAATTTGTTTTCAAATCCGGTGATTTGTAAATTTTCGGGTAGCAATGGAACTATGTAGGCTTCATCTTGATAGCCTATAGTTAAGCCACTAACAGCGCAGCCAACATCAAATGATCCCATAGGACGGTTTCCTCAGTTATTGGTTGTTTAGTATAATGAGTATGTGAGTGACAGACGTTTCAGACAAATTGAACGACAATGGCTAGCGAGTGGTGATTCTGATGCTTTTAATGCACTGATAGCTGAAGGCATACGATCTGGTAGACGTGACAGGGTTGAGCAAATTATTGCAGGACTGTTTACGTCGTACGATATTCCTTTTAAAACTGATCCGCCACATTGTAGGACAAGTCCAGTAGTGTTTCAAGTCCCAATGTTAGTCAAACGCCGCCGTCGTACTGTGGCACTTTTTTCTTTGGCTGATAATGGAGAACTAGAAAATCAAGCTTCAAGATATAACCTAAGAAACATTCCAACTAATCCTTTTGCAATCAACTTGCAGCCTCATCAGTTACTTCGGCTTTTTCCCGACCGATTGGCCTATGATATGGCTACTTTGGTAGGGGTTATTTCTGAAGCGATTTTAGAACAAAATAGCAACCCTGAGGAGTATTTTAGAAATATTGTCATAACTCAGAATGATCGTCAATGTGGTCGTTTTATGGTTTTTGATGATGAATATTCTATTAATCCTCAATGCCATCTTTGGCGAATACAGATGCGTCGAGGGATTGATCAAATTGATCTAATCCTAACCCTTACCCGAAGCCCTTTTGGAGATAATCTAGAGCTATCTGTTGAAAATAATTTGACCTATTGGGGAAGTAGCTCTGGGAGAGGTGAAGTTCAAGGATTAAGAATTTCAGGAGAGCGGTATCAATTATGGGGATTTGGTTTTGATGGTGATGTCGGTGAAGACGAATATCAGGATTATGAGGATGCAGATACTTGGGATTGGATCGAAAGTCTAGATGGAGCTAAGCGGCTCATCGAAGGCTATTTTGAAGAGTTAGCTAATGTTATTTAATCTGGCCATCAAATGGAGACACATAAGTGTCTTCAGCAAGCAATTGTGAGCTTCGCTTCCACTTATCTGACAAAAGACCATACTGAAGTTTAATACTTGGATAGGTTGTTGATACCCAAAAATCGAGACCGCCAGGTTGATTTTGACTAGCAGCTGCTCGGTAAGATTCAACAAAATCATTCACCAATTCATGGAAGCGGTCGGAAGATAGATGATCGGTATTCCAAAAATCTTTTAGGTATTTTTTAATACCTCTGACGTGTTCTTGTCGTGATTTCATGGAATAAGAATAACAAGCCGTTCTAAACTCTCAAGAGTAAAAGTGATAATTAAAAATCTTATAAATTATTTAGTAACAACGCCAGAATTTGGCATGCTGGCATTTGTTTGATAAAAAACTACGTAAGGCGCTGCGCCTGTAGCCATTCCTATGAATTGTTGATCTGGGCTCCACATGAATCTACCATTCCCACTAATTGGAGGTAAACTAGCGGGGGCATCTAATAAAGTAAATTCATCACCATTGCGCTGATAGATAAATATACTGGGAGCAATATTGGTTCCAAAGCAAAGATAATTGCCGTCAGGAGACCACCCTGCAACAAGTGCCAAGCTGTTTGGGACAGAAGCTGGATCAGGAAGCAGAGTTAGCGTAGTTCCGCTTCTTTGATAAATTCTAATAAAAGGGCTACTATCTTGACCCAGTGCAAGATACTTACCATCGGGAGACCATGCAGGAGGTCTTCCTACATCAGTAGGTAAGCTAGCAGGGCTTGGCAATAAGGTAAACGTGCTATCTCCATTGTTTTGATAGTTAAATATATATGGCGTATTAAATCCTGTAAAGGTCACTATTTTTCCATCAGGAGACCATACGGTGCCAAGCATTGGGCCGGTTGGTTGACTGGCAGGATTAGGTAGCCGAGTGAAAGTTGTCCCGTCTCTTTGATAGAAAATAATGTTATTCGGGCTGCTTGCTTGTCCAGCTACTGTAACAAATTCGGTATTTTCAGACATAGCAACCCCTTGAACATTGAACGCAGGGATACTAGCGGGGGTGGGAAGGCGAGTAAATGTGCTTCCTTCGCGCTCATAAACTGCAAAATAAGGAACGGCGTTGAATACTATGGATAAGAAGCGCCCATCTGAGGACCATTGGAGTCGTCTTCCCTGCCCATTGGGTAAACTTGAAGGATCTGGAAGTCTAAAAAAATTAATTCCAGATCGCTGATAAATATCTAAATAAGGTGGGGTATTAGAACTAACTGCAAAGAATTCTCCGCCAGGGGACCAGCCGCTACCGCGCCCAACGCCTGTAGGAGAGGAAGCCGGGGTTTCCAATAAAACAGGCTCACCCCACGGGTGCAGTGCTTGAATTTTGGAAAAGCTCCCTGCAAAATCGCTACCCGAGTTTATAGATAAATAAACTTGGCTTCCTATGTTGTCAACAACGCTATCCTCGGCTTCGACTGAGCGTTGTTGCCCAGTTGTTTGATCGATACCTACAGGTCTTATTTCAGCCATACCTCTATTTTACATTATTTACCAGGGAAAGTTAGGACGACGATAAGGATTTTTTATGTGGCGGGGGCGGTATCGGCGCAAGCGGCGGTGTGAGCGAATTTTGCGGCCATGGAATGTTCGAGGAGTCGGGTTATAACGAAACCGGCGCAAGCCCCAATCTTTTTTATCACATGGTGTTAAATCACCTAAGATTTTATCAATCTTTTTAAGCGCCTTGTCCTCATCGGATGGGTTCGTGTAATAGGGGTTAGTATTGTAATGCCCTTCATCGTGATCAATGTCTTGAATTTGTTGGATATAGGATTCAAGACTTTGAATTTGCGAACCAAGAAGAACAACTGCTTGGCTAGCCTCCCTTATGTGCGCGTCTTCTACTCCGGATATAGGAGGATCAATAGAAAGAAACTCTGCTTCTTCGATGGCATGAGCTAAATCATTGCGGATATCGATTAATTTTTCTACATAGCTACGTAAGCGATCTAAATATGAATTTGCCATGCGGTTATTATATCAAAATTGAAGGTTGCGCACATAAAATCTGACGCTAAAATAACAGTGGAGAACCTATGAACTATAAGCTAGAGACTACTGCTAATGGCAAGCGTTGGATTAAACAAGTCTGGGATACCGAACAAGAATGCGTTGTTGAAACTCCCCTAGAATTAGGAGAGAAACTTGTTCTGGACCCTGAAGATTTTGTTAACAGCAGTTCCGTATTTTTATTTAAAGACAGTGAATATGTTACAGAAGTCGATGAGAGTGGCGAGCCAGTAAGCCTAGAAGAGTTTATAGATAAATTGGTAGAAGAGGTTGGACAACAAGAATTTGTGCCGCGAGCTTTTTATAATCGAGATGGCGACGGCATCCAACTATACTGGAAAGATGCTGCTAGTGTATGCCAGTGGAATCCTGGCTTTGACATTCACCGGGAATGTATTGAACAAGACGAGGGCGAAGTCATTGGAGTAAACATCTGGGGGATAAAGCGAATTTTGCTAGAAGCTTATGCTAATTGTGATGAGCCAAGAAAATTTCTTTCTGTAATGGCTTTCAACCCCGACAGCATCAAGAAACAGGCGGATCCCGAGGAAGAATAGTTTCCTATGTGACTAAGTCCATATTTAGTGTGGAGTTCTTTTAACATACTCTTCATAGTAGTTTTCATAATTTAACATGGCTTTGTAAACTCCATAAATTTCATCTGGAGTGATGCCATACTTTCGGGCTAAATAGTTAGTAACTGCTGTGCGGCGCTTTTGTCGCTCTTTTGATTCTCGTTCGATTTCTTGCAACGAATTTTGATATTGACTGTAAAGTCGAGTTGCTTCCTCGGTTTCATCAAGAATGAGAGCAGCTTCCGGCAACATATAAATTTCCCGCAAGCCCGTATCATCTAAAATTGCAATTTCAATCTGCGGATCTTCACACTCAATGGGAGGGTTGTAATTAACAAATCCAATTAGATTTTGGAGGGCATTCATTCCAGCTGGCGGTCTAACAATGCGAACAAGAGAATTTTCTTTAAAGGCCATTTGAGTATTTTAGTTGGTAAAAGTTAAAAATCAACAGGCTGGGCCAGGTTAGCTCAATCTTCGTCATCCTCAAAGTCATAAGGGAAAAGATCGTATCGATCTTCGAAATCTGTGCCAGCAACCTCTTGAAGCATTTCTAAAAGAGTATCTTCTTCTATGAGCGGAAAACGAGTCACTGTTCTACTGATATATTCATGCTCGGGAGCGCCATTTTCTGGAAAAGCCCGAACACGAAGGCGGGGCAAATCTCTTCCGTAATAATGTTCAGGAGATTTCGGCATTCGAGGTTGGTGAGACTCGGCATCCCACCAATAAAATGCTGTGGTATCTAACTCATGCTCTTCTGCCGAAAGATTGCTAACATCACGAGCTTGGCCGGGAAGAGGCTCTAATACATTGTAACTCGCAACAAAACCAAGGCCATTTGGAAAATACCATTTCCGATGCCAGCGATGTCGGGCACCAGGCTTCATTAAATGGTCTAATTCATGATATAAAGCACCCCACCCAAGAATAGATTCTTCATCAAAAACTATCTCAACATCAACATCAGGAGGAGGAATTCTCCCATTACGTAGGGCTAAAATATTGTAATGAAGCTTATCATAGAAATCATTGCTGGCTCGATATCGTTGTTCGGCTTTACGAAGTTCAACATCCGAATTACGACGATAAGAGAGGGGGTTGCGAAGAAAAGGGTATGGGTCGCAGGTAAAAGGATTGTCTCGGTATTCTGGAGGAGGGACTAGATTCTGTCGTGCAAAAATGGGTAGCAGCCACCAATCATCAACGCCTTGCGAAGCTTCAGCATCATAACATTTTCCCTCAAAAACAAGCCATTTATGGCTGGGGAAATCCACACCCCCGTAAGTTTCTTGGTGATGTCCGTGCGTTAGGTCTTGATCTACATTTGGATAAAAGGGAAGAATTTTCCAGTAGGCATAATCGGCAAAATCTTCACAAAGCCCATTGTTTATCTGATAGAGAGCTTGTTTCCGAGGCAAGTCACGAAGAGCTATGAGTGTTCTTTTGCCAGGAGGGCCTATCCAGTTTTCTTCAGTTTGTATGAATTCATCGATAGCTTGTTGGTATAACTGATGAAAAGAGGGCTTGTCAGGATTTCGGTATAGCCAACTGCGCATGCTATATTATAGCATTTGGTAAGGAAGGATTAGCGGAATTCGTGGCGCTGATCGTTTTGGGATTCTTTAAGAATTAGCTTAGCCATTCCCGGATCGCTATCAATCATGTCTGCAACGTTGGTCATGGTGTTGCAGAGAAACTGAATGGTGCGACGTAGCTCTGTTAGTTTGTCTTTGAGTTGTTTTTCTCGTTGGTAAATGTTCATAGGGTTTTACCAGTGAAGGGTGAAGTGTAGGCTTCCTCCTGGTGGGGCGAGTAAAAAATATTCATAGAAAGTGGCTTTTTAAGTGCCTCTACATCTTTTTGAAGATATTCAATCCTTGCTAATGAGTTTTCACGGCGTCGCTGACGAAGAAAGTTAAGCTTCTGTAATGCTGCAGGTAGGTCCGGGGCAACTCTGGGATGTTTATAAATATCTAGCAATACAATCTTTTCATCTACAACATCTGCAAGAGGGTGTAAAGAAATCACGTCTCCTACTTTCAAGGATATCTGAGGATAAAGAGTATCGCTTTTATAAACTTGTTTAATAAGTTGAATTTCTACTAAATCAGTAATCGGTTTAGAGAAAGCGGCGGTTTCATAAATGGCAGTAGCATCTGGAATGTAGTACGGCATGGACTGTTTGTTGGCTTTCCTGACTAGGTGTGGAGAAGGGGTTGCTGACAGCCTTGACTGAGTAATATGGACAGAGGGCAATCACAGCTAGAAGGATCTAGAGTTTGAGGAGCGGCTTGGGGGTTAAGGGGTAACATTATTGTTGGGCCAGGAGCAAAAGGGACAACAGGCTTGTCTGTGCTTAGGAAGATATCAATTACTAATTTGCAATTGTTTGCAAGATTGGGGTTAATAAATTCATACCACAAATCACCTTGGAAATTTTCCAAGAGGAAACTGGTGGGTGCCTCGTCTGTTAGAGGCAAGTGATTATTTAAGCCAACTTTTACTAAGTTGAGAGAATTATAAACATTACTATACGGAATTCCGGCGTCTTCATAAGTATAAAGCCAACCAATTGCTTTTAAAGTAGTCGGGCTCTCAAAGCGGACACGGTTTGAGCCTGCATATATAAATGGTTGTAATTCATCATGTATTTGATAGACAGTCATGGATTTACCGGGCCTTCCACATCAAACCAACAAGCCTGTGAGCAGTAAATTCCTAGGGTTCCTTCTACATTTTTAGAAGGGGTTTCTGCAAGCAGGGCTTCGCAAAACAAGCAATGGGTATCAGGCTGGCTCATAGCATTTTTGAAGGTAGTGAAATGCCTGATCACGGCTATAGGTATCAGCTGCACCACAAGATCGGTAACGTTCCATTAAGGGATAAACTTCGGCATAAAAAACATGGAGCCGGGTGATTTGAGGTGCTATTCGCAACTCGGGGTGTTTTCGGACGCATTGAGCAATGGCCTCGTCAATAGCTTGAGTAGCAAGCTGCCAGCCAGGTTTATCGGTAAATAGGGCGTAAGGATTATTCATCATCAACGGCTTTCGGTAGCTTAGCTTGTTCGGCAAGTATTGCTGCTCTAATGGCGGAAGTTTTTTCATCGAGTTCATTGGCAAGATCTCGAAGAATCTGGGGCGTAATGCTGGCACCATGCAAGTTAAGAACGACTGAGTTGCAATAACTTTGAAGGGTAAGCTCTTGGACAGTATAAATACACTGCTCAGGAGGTAAACCTATTTTTGAGTCTCCATTATCATAAAAGGTGGTATGAAGACTTAGGTGTTCGCCACCATTATCTTTTTTGTTAAAAACAAAAGTGTGTTGGCCTAGTTTACGGTCACTCATGATTTATTTTCCTTTACTAGAAGTTCTTTGAATTGATAAAGAAAGAGTCATTAAAACTTCTCCATAAATCTAGAAAACTTGTCTGTAGCATATTGCTTATTTTCTGCACTCAACATGGATTCGAAGCAATTAATAGCCTCAAGAGCCTCTTCAAGAGTTACTTTATAGCCTTTGTAGTTTTCAGCGGCTAGGAACTCAAAATAATGATCAGCTAAGTTAATGGTTAAGATATAGGTCTTGTCTATATTATTTGGATCAGGCTCATCTCGGATAGCATTCATTCTAATGAAATTGGTATCTGAATGGATTTCATCGGGGTTTGTAGTTTTGCCGTCAAATATAGGCATTGATCATTCCTTATTTTTTTGAAGTCTTACGTTTTCTGTTGTAATGTAGAAGTTACCTTCGAAAAAGACGCCGCCCTCTCCAGGCTGAAGAACCGGATTGCCATCCGGATCTAACGTTGCTATTCGCAAATAAGGAAAGGGTGGCGTGCGTTTGAGGGCTGGGTTACCCATTATTTCTTTGGCTTTTTGCTCTTGGGCTTGCGCTGGGTTAGATCTTGGCTTGGGGTCTTGGGCTTGGTTCCACTATAGAAGGTTGGAGTGGAAGTGAGGCCCATCTTCCGAGCCTTGAGATAATTAGAGGTTGAAGCACTGTGGAAGGTGCTGGCAGCAACTGTTCCGCTTCTGTCGGCGGTAAAGCTCATAGTGTTCCCGGCACTAATATTAAGAGTTCGTTGGATCTTAGTAGGATCAACATTAGCGCATAGATAAGTGAAAGTCCAACGTTGGGTAGCTTCAAGCTCTTTGATAGTCTCACCAACACGCTTAGGGCCATCGTTACGAAGAGAATACTCTTGAGAACTGTTTTCCTCGCCATCAGTGATAACAGCAACTAAGAAACTGGTATCCGGATCATCGGCGTCAGGGAGCTTGCGAAAAGCGTCAACTGTTTTCATGATGGCATCGAGCAGGGCAGTGCTGCCACCAGGTTGATAACGATCAAGAGTCAGCGTCGGTATTTGCTTGGGGGCTTCATCGAAGAATTGGAAATCATCGACGGTAGTGGCAAAGGTAGTGAGGGTAACCAGATTAGGGGTTCCATCCTCACTTTCTTCACGGATAACTCGGAGTTGATCGTTGAAGGCTCCTATAGCTTCTTCGCGGATGGATGACATCGAAGAACTACGATCTAAGATCAACGCGACATGGGTTGTTGGTTTTTTAGACATAACAGTCTCCTTATCTAGCTATAATAGCTAGATTTCGTATAAAATCAAGATGTAGACTTTTTATTCGCCAATAGCGAAACGTGTAAACCTTTTTATAGAAACAGTTTCGCCTGTTTTTGCAGAAAGATCAGCAAGTAAGTCCTTTATCTTACTCTTGTTGTCTTTGACAAAAACTTGATCAAGTAAACATCTTTCTGCATAAAATCGTTCCATCTGTCCAGGAATAATCTTAGTTTCAATGATGTGTTCTGGGCGACCGCTTGCCTTGGCTTGTTCAATTAAAAATTGACGTTCTCGGCTCACGTCTTCTTCTGGAAGCTCATCCCGAGAAACACATTGTGGTTTGGCGCTTGCTATGTGCATAGCAATATCACGTGCCAACTCTTGAAGGTGGCTAGTAGCGAAATCCGTTTGGCAATTGACTTCAACCATCACACCAACACGCTTGTTGTGGTGAATATAAGAACCAATGATGCCCTCATCGCCTACAGAAGAGCTTTGAGCTAACTTCATGCCTTTTTCACGAAGCAATAACTTAGCTTTTTCGAAATCGCCATTTGATTCCGTAAGGGCGTCTTTACAGTCACCAATACCAACCCCTGTTGCGGAACGAAGCTCTTTAATCATTTCAGTTGTAATCATGTCAACTCCTGCCCTATATACTGTCATAGAACAAAATAATGTCAATAAAGAACGCGTGTCTAGTTTTCTTCAAGAACAGCCTGGAATTCAGGATCAGCCGCAGGGAGGGCATGTGGCGCAGGTGCTCCAATAAAGCCTGGAGAGGAGTTATTTTGCAAGGTAGTAATATCAAAACCTAAACTATCAAAATTAGCAGACCATTGTTGAGGAGATACATCGCCTGAGGCCATTAATGCTAAGTAAAAATCGTGCATTGTTATGCTTGAGCTTGAGGGGACCGCCTTTACAGAATTCCAGATTTTCAAAAAACTAATGCTAATAGTGTCTGGATCTTCTGATTGAAGGGTATTGTTTCCATCGAATAGATCAAAGAAAACTGCTGCGACCAATGTCTCGCTAACAGGGCCTTGACCTTGATGGCAGGGATCTTCATGATCTACAAAGAAAGTCTGGTTGTCGGTATCAATGTAATACTTGTTTCTACGAACAATACAAGAAAAGCCTGTAGCCCAGCCTTCACTATAAGTTAAACGAGGATCGTCCATCTGCCCACAGCTTATAATGTGGGGACCTCCGGGACTTGAATCATTAGCCAAGGTGTTTTGTATATAGTGCCCGAATTCGTGAATAATGACTGCGTCATCGTCTTCATCTTCTCGTAGATTAATAACTGCTGGCTGTAAGAACTGTTGAAAGAAACAAGTACAATCTACTCCTACATCTCCGTTTTCCCAGCGAACCTCTAATTCACTAAAATCTGTAGCAGCTTCACCGCCAAAATCTACCATGAACTTATAACTTCTCATAATTTGAGCAAATACATTGTAGGCACCTTCTATTCCATTGGAATCACTTACTGTTAGTAACATGTTATTTACTGTAGCAGTAAAGGACTCACTATCGAACATATAAACCCTACGATCTTGATTAACCACCATCATTGGAAATTTCTCAAGAGAACTCACTGTAAGAACTCTTACGACATGAGGTAAGCCTTCGCGATCATCAGGAAGACCGATAATAAAGGATCCATCGGCCCGAGTTTCACCGTCAGCAATAACTTCTCCGGAAGTTGGATCTATGACTTCTATTTTTGCACAACTGACCGCTCCCGTCTCACTTGCTTTTCTGATTGTTCGAAAATTAGTTACTCTTGGAGTAGATTTTTTATATTGAACCACCCCTGCGACAGCAAAGCCCTCCACAGGGAAAACTTTTCGACGGCGGTCATCCACACATCCGGCAAAGATTGAACCAAAAATTAGAACTCCAATTAAATTAATCAGCTGTAGTTTTACCATGTTATCCTCATAGGCAAGGATAAGATAAAGAAGATTAACTTCAATGCCAGGACATCGTTTTGCTATAATGGCATCATGGCCTGTGAGATTCAATATCAGCAATATATCCAAACTAGAAGTGCCGCTGATAAGCAAATTTATGATGATTGCTTAAACAGAGCTAGTTCTACTGCTGCCGCTGACAGACAGCATGCATCGCAACAAGCAGCGGAAGACAGAAAAGCCTTTCTTTACTCTCAAATTCACAGCACTTCTGCTCAATTGGCCCAAAGCCGCCTTCCCACTAATACACCAGACTATAGCGCGTTGCTTCAATCAGGTGCTCAATACTCAGCGCCCAGCGGACCAGGGTTTTTTAGTAGAACAACTAGCGGTATTGGGCAAGGAATACTTATTTTTGGCATCTTAGCTGGAGGCATGCTAATGATGATGTTAATGTTTTATATGGTTAGACCAAAAACGGTCCAACAGCTTCCAGGGTTTAAAAAGAAAAAACGAAACAAACGTAAGAGGTAGTAATGGCTCTTTACTATCCAAATAGAAGATTTCCTGGCAAAGATACTCGAATAGCAGGCATCATTATTTTTCGCTTACCCGACGAAAAAGTACTTGTTTTAGAGACCACAAAGGGCAAACTTGATCTTCCTAAAGGTCATGTTGAAGAAGGAGAGACCTTCTTACAAGGGGCGTTGCGAGAAACTTTTGAGGAAACTGGACTTCATCATCGCAAAAACTTAGATGTATTTCCTTACCATTACGTCTCACTTCCTTCTAAAAAGTGGCTTCGCTTTTATCTGGGCTATACTCCGGAAAAGAGAATTAAATTAATGCCCGAAGAACATATCAATTATCATTGGCTGGCACCACAACAAGCTATTAGAGAGTTTGGGCCTGCAAACCAATTTTCGGATATCATAGAGGCAATGTGCGTCCTTAAAAGAAATTAGTTACTATAAAAGCATGTTTAGTTATGAATATACAAAAGCTAGCCAAGAGTTAGAGGAAATTAAAGAAGAACTTAAGGCTTACCTGCTTAATTCATATAAAAAAGATAAAGATCCAGAAAAAGTAGCTAAAGAGAATTTCGTTTATCTGGAAAAAGTTGTTTCTCGAATTATCAAACGTAAAAAATATCAATTTCAATTTTCAGCTGGAGGATCTCCATCCTGGCATGCTACAATTTTCAACTTTATGTCGAAATGGTTAAGAGCCGAAGAAAAAATAAACAAAATTTTATGCGAAGATCTAGAAGAACACCTCGATTAATTACCAATCGAGTCGAACGGCCATAAAACCACCACCGTGACGGGGCTGGGTCATAAAACTAAGGCGCGGCCCTTTATCTTTTGGTTCATAGAAATATTCACCAAACAGGTTTAATACTCTGTTCTCTGGTTTATCATCCCGTCCAAAAATATCTATTAAATCGTAAGTAAGACCCCCCAAAAGCATAGCTCCACTTATCCAGGCATGTTCTTTGCCGAGATCAGTTCTATCATTTCTAGCTAATCCATTTATTGTATGAAAATAGAAGCCTATTTGATTGAATAGGCTGAACCAGCTCAATGTGGGTTGAATTAATCGAGGCATTCTATGGGTTAACAATAGTTCTCTAGAGGCTACGTGCCCAACAAATTGTGCCGTAGGACCCATTGTATTTATGATTGTGAAATCGGTATCGCTAAATTTTCCGGTTTTATATCTGTAAGTAGTTAGCCCTAAATGAAAATGGCCCTCCATATCTTTAGCAGGTAAAACATCCACTTTCACTCTATCTGCTCCAAGAGCTAAGGCGGGAATGGCATGCCCACCCTCATGAAGACCTACACTGCCAAAATAAGCAGCAGTAATGTTAATGGGAACTAGCCATTTTGCAATTTCAGCGTCTGTCTTAGGAAGCCCACTGCACCCCGAAAGTAAAAAAACAAAAAGTAGAAGAAGACTATTTAGTGTCTTTTTCATTAGTGCTCTCAAATTTACTTATATCAATATTGTGTTCAACCAAAAATTGTCGAGCCTCATTATTTTCATAGCTAATAATTCCATCCTCACCAGGACCGATAATCAATTCAACTGTCAACTTATCTTTAAGGCAAGTAATGATGACGAATTCAGCTCCTTCATATTCAGGTTGATTATTTGTATGAAAAGCGAGGGTGAACCCCTTACCATTGGGAAATGTTTTTGCGAATGAACTGAAACTGCGAAGCGTTTGCGCTTGATTTGGATTCACTTGCTTAGAAACAGATCTTATATTTCTTTGAGGACTAAGTAAAAAACTGGGAAGTAAAATAATAGTCAAAGTAAACAAGATAATAATTGGGTATAAGATAAATCGATTGATCATATCTTTGTTATACCTTAATTTTTCAAAAAAGCTAGGAGCTATTATCTCCTACGGCTATTTTTTCTTCTTCTGCGTGTTTTTCGTCTTTTGCGCTTATTGCCACCTATTACGTGATAACCTTTATTGAGTTTTTCGCCAATCTTTTTAGCAGCAAAAGTAAGCGCGGCCTGTTTTGTCTTGAACTTTCTTGGAGTTTCTTTCTTTTGTCCGTATGATTTTCCATGCCGTGTTGTAACAGTTGTGCCAGAAACTTTAACAGCCCAAGCTTTGTCGGAAATATTTCCCTTGGCTGTTGTTCCTCCGTAATGCAATACTAGCCACCCTTTGCCACTACCGAGTAATGAGCGGCCCTTTCCTCCAGTTGTAGTAGATTTACGCTTAGTTTTAGCTTTTTTTGTTTTCTTTGTTGTTTTTTTCTTTCCAACTTTGCGAACTGCTGCTTTCTTCTTTTTACAAGTTCTTGCATTATGTCCAGTTTTGTTGCATTTACTGCATTTACGTTTTGTGGTTTTCTTTTTGCGACTTGGACTTTTTTTAGCGCTTTTTTTCTTGCGAACTGCTCGGCCTTTTTTCATACATGTCCTAGCATTGTGCCCACTTCGATTACACTTACTGCATTTTCTTTTTGTAGCCATTTTTTTACCTTATTCACATTTTAGCAAGATTCTGTTTAAACAAGAAAAGGCATTTTGCTTTTGTTAAAATCTTAGTATGGGACGCAAAATACGTGGGCTTTCTACAAAAGAATATGCAGAAATAATGCACAAGATTGAACGAGGTCAGACTACCGAAGCTGCAGAAGTTCGGAAAGGAAAGTTAGCTCCCAGAAAACGGAATGATGACCGTGCTATTAATAAATTTAGAGATAACCAGGTATTTAAAAAACGATCAAAAGTTCGAGGACGCCGATCTCATGAAGATGAATGTTTAGTTCCTCATTGTACGAACGATAGCTCTAGACGAGGTTTATGTAATACCCACAGAACCTATGCCTATCTACTAATTCGTAAAAACAAAGCTTCAGAAGCTGATTTAATCAAGCGCAATTTAATGCTGCACAAAGCAAGTGGCGGTGATATGAAATCTCCACTTGCTAGAAAGCGGGCAGCACAAGAAAAGCGAATGAAAGCTGAACGGAAGAAAAAGCGACAAGTAAGGAAAAAGAAAAAATCCAATAGACCAAAAAAGTCAACTAAGAAGAAAACTAGCAGTAAACGTCGCACAACAAAAACTAAACGTAAATCGGCAGAAAAGATACCCGAAAGATTAATTACATCGGATAAATGTCTTTATCCAGGATGCAAGACAACTCGTAAAGGTGGAGGAAGAGGACTATGCTCTAAGCACTACTCTCAATACAAAAGAAAACGCAAGAAGCTCACTGAACGAAAAAGAAAAATGCTTGATCGGGATCTTATATCGCGACATCTGCTTTTACCTCCCAAGGCGCGACTTAAAGCACAGAAAAGCGAGCCAGCGGAATCAAGCGCCTTTGAATTAGGTTCAACAGTTAGAGGCTCTATTAGACGCTGGTAATTTGCTAAAATATTGGTATGAGCATTTCTTCTTCAGCTAATAATGCTGCGACAAATCTTGAAAATGCAGTAGCTGCTGGGAAAGAAGCGGTAGCAAAAGCGGAAGTTGCCGCGCAGACTTATCAAATAAGACAAGAGCACTGGGATAAGCTTTCTCAAGCAGAAGGGCGTTTTCAAAATTTCTTGCAACGAATTGATAACTTGTATAGAGGCAATAGTGAAAAAATTGCTGCGGGCGAGATGCAGATTAAAATTCTATTTTGGGCAGGTGTCATTTTTATGATTGGCAGTACCGCTGCTTTGTGGTATTTCACCAAATGAAAATAGTAAAAATTGGAGAAAAAACACAATCACCGGGCCGACGTATTTTTAGGTGTCAAAGAGTGCCTCTAACCTGGAAATATGATTCAACACAGCCCTTAAATTCTCGTATAAACTATGTTATTGCAGTTTGGTCGGGGAAGAGACGTGGCGGTGTTGCAGATGATACATATTTTCTAAACAAACATCTCATCAGCCTAAAAAACAGATCTCATGAATTAAAGCAAATCACAATATCAATTGCCCATAATCCTGAAGAATCTCCCCGATTTAAACGCTACATAGATAATCTTGCTAAAGAAATAGCTGGTGTTCCAGTAAAAATAATTCGCAGGCCGAACGATGGTCTTTCCTATGGGGCTTTTGTCGATGCATTTTATCGGTATGGATCTCATTTTGATCATTACATATTTGTCGAAGATGATTACGTTTTCTGTAAGAATGATTTTGACAAAATACTCTTACAAATGTTTAGTGCTTCTCCTCACTGCGGTTACCTTGCAAGTCTTATTGGCAAAGCAAGAAACGAGGAAGAATGTAAGCCACATATTATTATTCCAAACGGAATAACAAGTACTAAAAATCTTCAATCCATCAAAAAGCGACTTGGCAGAATCCCATTTGCAGAAGGGATCACTGACATTGTTAAATATAGCTCGCTTCCAAAGATGAGTTTTTCATATCCGTTTTTAGATATCAAAAAATGGCTTTATGATATACAAAGTCATTTTAGTGTTCCAATAGACGATGGTGGACAACTTGTTAAGCAGGGAAGTAGTAGCCTTGATCCTTTGCTTTTACCTACTCAACATTACTAGAAGGTAGTATCATTGGCCTCATTACTTGTACCACTGGTTCCAATACCATTAATAGCTGAGACACGATAATTGTATTGTGTAGCTGTTGTTAGACCCATGTCTGAGTAAGAGGTCATAGTATCACCGGTATCTGCAACTAAAGTAGAGAAACCACCCCCTACCGGAGACTCTCTTTCAATCATGTATCCAGTGATTGGAGTTCCACCATCATAAGCCGGTGCGACCCAAGCTAGATCAATTTGTGAGGCGCTGACTGCAGTAGCAGTCAATCCTGTTGGAGCATCTGGTACTGTCAAAGCAAGTGTAGTTGCAGCAGAGGCTGTGCTTACTCGGCTTACTCCAACAACATTCAATGCAGAAACTCGATAGTTGTATTCTGTAGATGCTGACAGCCCGCTGTCAGAGAACATGGCTGCAGTAGTTCCAGTATCAGCAACGAGGACACTAAATCCGCCGCCCGTTGGACTTTCTCTCTCAATTCTGTATCCTGTGAGGGGAGTTCCTCCGCTATCGCTTGGTGCTGTCCAGCTAAGATCAATTTCTGAAACAGAAGTAGGAGAGGCAGATAAAGCAGAAGGGGCTTCAGCAATGGTAGCACTGTCCGCACTAAATTCACTAACCCCGTTAAGGACGTTAATAGCTGCAACTTTATAAACGTATCTGGATCTAGAAGTAAGACCTGTATCGGAATAAGCTGTAGCAGTTGTTCCGGTATCGTCAACTAATTCAGCAAAAGTTCCTGTTGTAGTTCCTGATTTTAAAGCACGAGCAATATTAAACCCTGTAACGGCCTCCCCTGTAGAAGTCCATGTTAGAAGATACTCAGTATCGGAAATTTGTAATAAAGTGATATCGGTAGGAGTATCTGGATTACTTAAGACAGTTGCTGGGCTAGGATAACCCGTAATTTCATCCATAATTACTGTGGGGTATCCATCTTCGTTATCAAGAGCTATGTTAAAAACTTGAGTTCTGGCATCGCCATCAGTAAGTGTAACTAAATAGTTTTGCCTATATTGAGAAACTGGTTGAATACTTGGTCCTGCAGTAGCTGTTACAGTAAACTCCAAAGTAGCTGCCGTGACAGTATCAGTGACAAATTGATCCCAGGTTACTTGATCCGCTGAAGGGATAGTAGCTTGTGCGGTTAATTCAATTGGATCAACAATGGTTCCTGAGAATAATAAACTTACAGTGATATTGACAGAACTGTTTGGGTCAACTTCGGCAGGATTTTCTGGATTGAATGCGGCGCTGGCTCCGATAATTGTATAGTCACTCATAGCCCTATTTTAACAATTTTCGCCAATTGCTGTGCGGATAATTTGTATAATGAAGGAATGAGAAGACCCGGCTTTTTAGGAGAAACACATTATTGGTTTGGCAATGTAGCAGGACCAAAGTATCAGTTCTTTGGAAACAACCCCTGCGTTGTGTGCAAAGATAACCGCTGTACTAATATTTGCACAAAAGCGGAGCAAAAACAAGCTGTTAGAAAACGCCATGCAGGAATTCGAGCAGCTGCGAAAGGGGTCTCAAAATTTGATATTGCTAAAAATGCCGCAGCTAGCCCAGAATTTGCCATGCGTCCAGGGGAAAGCCGCAACCAGCGTCTCGCACGTCTCCAACGGGCCAAACTATATACTCCCGGGGCTAAGATGACACATGATTACAGCAATCTTGTAAACTGGGGGACTACAGATCGAAGTAAAATTGCCCAAATGAAACGTGCTCGCAAACAACGGGTTCAAAAGCAAAACATCAAACGCTATAAAACAACTGATATCAAACAAATTGTTGAAATTGAAAAAGGCCGTCAAAAAGAAAAGGAAGATATGTGGCGTCGTGTTTATGGAACAGTTGATACTGACAAGATATATGCCATTCCTGCACAAACAAGACGAGCGCTGTGTGATGCTGATAAAGAATGTGTTCGCATTAGAAAACGCGCTAATAAGAAATAATGCCTAGAATAAATCTTGTAATCCCGTGCTGGGGAGGAGACCGCAGGGGCGGCCATCAAGATATAGTTTACTGTCGCAAAGCCATCAATCAGTTGCGGGTTTTAAGACATAACCTCAATCAAATTACACTTTGTGTTGCCGAAGAACAGCAAAGCAAACCTTTTCATGACTATATCAATAGTCTAGAAAACGAAACACAACTTCCTATTAAGGTTTTTAAGCGCAAGAATGTTGGCCTTTCCTATGGTGCATTTTCTGAAGTTTTTGACACATACGACAACGCATTTGATTATTACATTTTAATGGAAGATGATTATTATTTTTGTCATCACGAGTTTGATGCAAAGTTGGTTGAACTTTTTGAAAAACAAAATCATTGTGGCTTTTTATGTGGGTTTGTTAGTGTAGCCGCAGGTAAGCGTTGGGCAGGCAACTGCAATGGCATTGCAAGCTACGAAGCATTAGCAGCAGTTAAAAAAAGTTATGGCAAGCTTCCCTATGATGAAACTTTAAGGAACAACTACTCAGAAGAGAGCGGTCAAATCTCATTTAGTGAAAGTTTTGAACGAGTAGGTTTTAACTTGGCTGATATTACTGAAGAGTTTGAAATTTTACATTACTATTGGCAGCATATGAAGGTAAAGCCTATACCAGGGCAAAGAAATTTTGGCTGTAATCGAAGACTGTTTGAGCCTTTTGAGATGTGTTTAAGCAAATCTAGCAGCCCATTTAATCAGATTTTTGCTCCTTACAAAAATATCCATAGGGATAAAGAGGCTATTTTATATGCAACAGGTCCAAGTTTATCGCTATATGATGGCTTAGAAGATAATGGCACTCGGCTAAAAGTTGGTGTCAATGGTATTGCTAAGAAGAATATAGAATTAGACTATTACTTCTGTGGTCATGTAGATACACGAAGTAAGCAATATTTAAATAGTGTTTCTGATTTGCAAGTTAGTGGGGCTAAGTTTGGCTTTATATCATTAGATGGTATTAGTGGCCCGCAGTGGTTGAGTTTGGCAAAAGCTAAAGAACTGGGACTAAAGCCATACAGCTTAACAACAGAAATTGACTTTACGCGAGATATTTCGACTTTTGCCTGCGTAAACCACTTAATTATCTTTTCTGCTATTCAATTCTTGATATATACAGGTGTTAAAAGAATATATCTAGTGGGAAGCGATGCGACACAGTTGATTTCAGATGAAAATCATTCTCTTGATAAAGATCGCAACGTGAAACGCATTAAAAACATATTTGCCCAGCTTAAAAACTGGGCAAATGGAAAAACAGAAATAATATCGATTAATCCAGTTGGCTTACGAGGAATATTTCCTGAAATCCGACGACAGGATGTTAGCCATCTTGTTGATCCACCTGATCCAGTGCCAGGAATCCGCCCCCTACCCCCAGGCAACCAGAATAAAACTATTCAGGATGCACTGGGAGGTGCAGGCGGCTACCAATCTACTTGATAAAGTTTTTGCTCATCATGATCTGCCAAAACAAAGTAAGATTTCTCAGCGGCGTCTAGTTTCTCAAACACCTTAGCGGTTGGTCCGTTTTGAAGTAATCTAGTTAAAAATATTTGACGCACGTTGTGATGCCCGACACACTCAACCCCCTCTTCTGCATATCCGAGCGGGTATTCAGGCAGAACTGCTAATTTTTCTCCTGCATGCTTGAATAAGTTAGCGGGAACGCGAATAAAAGTGTAATCATCCGGGAAACAGCCGAAATGGGTTTCGACTAATTGCTTTACTTCAAGAGGCACATTCAATCCTTCAAGATCTTGCTCAAGCTCCTCAAGAAGGCTTAGAACGTCTTCTTGTCTGGAGTTCATATCTTCTCGTTCTTTTGGGGTAAGAAGATTTTGCAATAAAATCTTAGCCTCTTTGATACTGTCTAGATCTGAATTGAGGTAGTAAGGATTAACTTTTGTTGTGCGCATTAGTAGAGTTCGCCTTCAGGCTGGGTTTTAGGCAAAATTGGCTGCTCAAGTCTTCTTTTAAGACTTGAATTTTCCTTTTTAGGAGGGGCCGGTGTTACCCAAACCGGAGCGGGACGATAGGGCTCACGCATTTTCTTTGGCCAGCGAATAGCATTTTCAGAGAAATGCAACAGATCCCGATCAACGGAGTCTAAACTATGGAGATGATCTGGTAAATCTTCTCTAGGAATAAATCGATCCATAGGATGGTTTTCTCGATCCTCATAATATGGGATCCTCCACCAACAAGTAACTGTATCGACAGGGGCCACAGTCCCATCCGGTTGTCGATGGGTAATAGCGACCTTTCGGTTTTCAGTGGCTAAACAACCTGCCAATAAAAACATTGTTAATGTAAGTAGTAATTTTTTCATGACTTAACTCCAGTTAAAAGTTTACCACAATTCAAAACTTAAACAACAATTGTTGCCCAATCATTTAATTTTTTGGAGCCCCGCAGCTACAGCCATGCGAGAATAATGTTCCGGGTGTACAGATGCATTTTTCATGCTCCAACATTTCAATAGCAGTTTGTAAATGAGCAGCTATTTCTTTTTCAGTCCCTAAAAAATAATGATTGGTGTGAGGAGCGCAGACAAGATAGATACCAGGGGGAGGTTTTCCATTCATATTAGCATCAAAAGTTTGCTTGGCATATTTAACGCCAAGATCAAAACCATTATCAAATTGATTGGTCTCAGAACGGCAGTTTTGATGGAGGACTGCGTCACTCATCTGATTAAAATCTTCTAGACCATCCCAGCGAATTGTATTTCGGCAATTCGCATCTGAGGTTTTGCCGAAAAAAGCGTTAGTTAGGTCTTGAAGTTTTCGAGAATACAAAGGTTCCATTAAACTAAGACGCCGCGAATAGTCCCTTGGGGGACCATTTTTACTTTGCGACAGTTAAAATGCATTTCTTCAAACCAACCCTTTTCATCTAGGACATTGCTAATGACGGCCAAGGTGGCTCCCGCAGCAATATAGTTAGCTGTTATAAGTTGTGGAGCCGAATTAATGTGTCTTGTACAACCATCGGCTGCAGGAATGACATCTTCGGGATCAGCTAGGCGAGGACACTTGCGAGTTGGGTTAATAGTGAGCGCCTCACCGTCTTCTTTAACGTGCAGAACTACTTGCCCTTTGTCATAAGAATTTCCTGGAGAAATCCACCAAAAGTTGGTGTAATTTTCATTTTCAAGAACATCAAGTGTAGCTTTACGAGTAGCGTTGTTGTCAACTGCTGGTATGACCAGAAAAGTATCATCCTTAGAAACTCGACTAGCTAATAACTTTGAAAACTTTTCTTCGTCAATAAATTCAGGAATAGCACGAATAGTTTTTCCTCCAAGACGCTCGGCTGTAGCTACGGCTTTATTCTTGCCTACACTGCCTTCTTCAAAAACCTGCCGCTTAGCATTAGTTTCTTCATACTCATCACCATCAATAAGAGTGATGTCATTAGTGCCTTCAGGATGAAAACGCATGAGTTGTACAAGAGGCCCTACTAGGTGAGATCCAGTGCCGCCAACGCCAATTAGAAATACATGCTTAAATTTCATTACCAAGCCATCCCTTTATCATTTGTTGAGGGTTTAAGTGTGATAGTCACATCATCGTCAAGTGAAGACTGGAGAAAATCATCAAAGTCTTCTTTGGCTCTGCGAAGAGAAAGAAGAATATCAGACATTTGATAGCCTTGGCTTAATGCGGTATCAACAATATTGGCAACTTCATCATGATAAGGAAAGTGCTTATCTTCATCTAGATCAAAGAAATCAAGATCATCAAGAGTATCAATATCGTCTAGTGTGACTTCATCATCGTCTTCATCTAGACTGAAATCTCCATTTTTATTCTTAAAGTTAGCGAGATCAGACCAGGGGAGGGAGGGACCACCTGGTTTTTTAGAGGTTTTGGGTTTGCTCTTAGACTCGTAAAGCTTTTTATTTGCTGAAACTACGGTATCTATATACTCAAGAACATCTTTATGGAATTCTTTTTCCATAGGCTCAGTATCAACTACGTCATCAATATCAATGTTTTTACGCATTTTTCGCATCACAATTGAAGAGGCGAAAGTATATTCACGACTGCGATGATCAATGTTGCCGATGACAACATGGAAACCGGGGCATGTTAGCTCACTTTTATTGTCAACGCTGCTGAAGAAAGCCCCCATAGTATTGTGAGAGTGCGAGGACCCGGCATGAACCCACCCTTCTGGTGGAAATTGCTTATAGCGCTGGCCCGTAGCGATATCAATATTTTCGTTAAGCTCTGCTTTAACGCTAACCCCGGATACTACTTGCTTGGGAACAACAATTTTCCACTTACTAAGGGTTGCTTGATCCCGCAGTAAACAGACTTGAACTTCAAGTTGCTGATCATGAAAAGAAGAAGCCATCTTAGTGCCAGATTGGGGGCACATGTAGAAACAAAGTGCAATCCAGCGAGCCCAAAGATGTGCAGGAATTTTCGGAAAATCTTTGTTAAGTTTTATGCCGTGTAATTCGTAATCACTAAGTTCAATACCATCCGGATCCTCTACGGGCATCAGATAGTAGCCCCACGCAGAAGAGTGGAACATTCGATAGCAGCCTTTTTTGGTTCTAAACACGCTGCCAGCTTTAATACTGCTGCCACCTCGAACAACCTCAGAAGGTTTTTCAGTTTCAGAGGTCTCAGCCTCCGTTTTTTCAGGAGGCTTCTCTGCGGTATCCGTCATAAACATTTTACCTTATCGTTATCAACTTTTATAGTGGTGGAGCCAAGATCAATGTCCCAGCATTCTGTATTTGATTTTGTAGCGATGCCTATGACGCATGCTGTATTTCTATAGTCTTTTCTAACCTGTTTTGGATTAATTTCAAGCTTCTCAGGCTGATTACTTAAAAAGAGTGCTTTAACAGGGCTAGCCGAACCAAAATATTTTTTTCCGCAGAGACGGTTAGTCATTCTTGTATAAGAAAAAGAGTGTTGCTGATATGAATCTACCCAATCTTTTATCAGATCAGTCATATCGCAGCTACAACGACAGCTACAAATTCCAGCGCAGCAAGCGCATTGACAGGGCTCGCACTGACAAAGCAATCCATAGTCTACTTCGTAAGTATTTGTTTCTTCATTGAGAAAAACATGACATTCGCAATCGTCTTCAATACAATAATGTTCTTCATAATGATGTTCTACTGCTCCGCAGTTTAATTGATGCTGCCGAACAAGAGGGCAATTATCTAAATTAAAAGGACTTGACCAAAAAAGATTGTTAGCCTTTCTAAGAGAAGCAATATCATTTGCTGATACAGCACCGAAACAAATTTTACCGCTTTCATAAACATTAGCTAGACGGTATGGAGCGGTGTATAGGTGTTCTTTTTTAGTATTATCTAATGCATAAAGATCAAAATATGAATTTTGTTTGGTTGATTTTACCCAAGGAGGGATCATCGAATGCGACATAACTAATGTTGGTGTCTTTATATTGAATGTGTTATCGTAATCTTGACAAGCCACATCATTGCAAACATGAAATTTGAAATGGATTCGCCGCTGTTTTTCTGGCAATACGCAAGAAATCTTCCACTTGGGGGAGTATTGAACTAATATACTCTGCGTATTTGAGGGGAGTAGGTAGATCCAGCCAAGCGGCTCGTGCATTGATCTTCCTAACGTAGTTAACTGTTCAGTGTTGAGTGAATGTATATAAATACAAATAGGGCACCAGAAATCCGGTGCCCTATTTGTGGGTTGGGACTAGCCCTTCTCGTCGTAAGTGATAGAAGCGCTATACACCATACCGACTTCAGGGGTCTCGTGCCCATCAAGCAGGTTGTTGGTGTTGTCGCGATAGGCCAAGGCACGATCAGGATCGAAACCAAGGAAATCGCTGTTCATGATGAAAGCGTCCTTAACGGTCATGCCAGCGCGAAACGCGACTTGGACATTTTCAGTTCCGAACTGTACTGTGAAGAACCCATCGGCGCTTTGGCTGCCGCTGCGATCTTCAAACTCAGCAGTCTCATCATCCATGTTGTCAAAAATATTACCACTCATACTCATTCTCCTATATTGATTGGCTGGTTTTTGCTCCAGTGTTATTAGCTTACCAAACACCTCTGACACTTCAAGAAGACTTTGGACAATAAATCTTTTTCACAAGAATAGTTTATTTTCAATCAATGTTGTGCTAAAGACTTTCAAAATATTAGCGATCTCTGTAAACGACGAAAGGAATCATTTTCTTATAAGCATCCCAGATGTCGATGTAGAGCAGTTTCCCTCCTCGGCTTCTTCTGCCTAGGTGCTTCAAAACAAGCTCCCCTGTCTCACCCCCAAAATCATGTCTTACATCAACTACTTTATAGCGTTCGCCGTGAGCATCCATCACAAAAAGATCTCCAGATTGTCCAAGAAAAGCATCTAAATCTTCCCAAGCATTGATATTAGCTAATCCTTGCTGGGTGATTAAATTAGCAAGAGCTTCTATAACTCGTGGTTTTACTTTCCACAGCTGTCCTTCTCTAACTCGGACTAAAGGAAATTGTCCAGAAAGCATTACTTCGAATGTTGCGCGAGGAATTAGTGGCTGCCCTTGTGGGATTTCACTAGCTAACGGTAATGATGGTAAGAAACTGCCCTCTGGAATAGGAACAAGATTAAAGTTATGTTCTTCTTCCGGATTGTATCTTCGCAATCTTCTATGTTTGTAAGAAGAATTTGGAACGGGATTAAATCTTCTGAGGCGTCGCGGTAATTGCTTACGCTTCACATAAGCTTCAATAAACCACTCTACTCCCTGACGTTCTGCTGATAATAAAGCATCGCTAAATCCCTTATCAAAAGTGATTAATGGGAGGTTGTAAGTTTTTGAAAGTTCAGACATCACTCGTTGCAAAGTTTTACCTGTAGAAGAGGTGTAGATCATTAAAGCATCTGGCTCAAAAGTTTCAATTTGACTGTGAATTTTGCTAGCACGATCAACAGTATTTAGATCAAAAATACTTTTCATCCAGTCTTTTGTATAATCTGTAGTGCCAATACCGACAAGTAATCTCGGTTTTCTACTGCGCGCCCAATTCTCTAAGCCTCGGCGTGAATGACGATCTGCAGTTAGCTTTTCGAGATCTTGTCTTGTAGGAACAAGCCAAATACCATCATCATATATAGCACCCATCCCTTGCAACATACTGACTACATCTCGGGAGGGGCTGCCATGATAAAGAAGACCTTCTTGGCGGCGAAGTTCCCGTTCTTCTGTGGAATCAGCATAACGTCGTTTTTCTGCTAAAGCTTCTGCTTCTTCTCGTGCAATTTCACGAGCTAACCACTCTTCATCATAAACAGTGTCGTCTTCTTGGACTTCAAGATCATCTTCTTCTTGCTGCAGTGCTTGCTGGGCGGCTTCTAGTGCATCTTGCTCTTCTTTGGCGCGTTTAGCAGCTTTTCTTTCATCGCGTTTTTCTTTCCAATCTCTGAGACGTTTAAATGTAAGCATTTTTTTGCTTGGGTCAAACAGATCAAGCTGCTTTAAAACCTTTTCCATCTCAAGCTTGATTAAGTAGCGGCGTGTTTGCTGATCTATGCCTTCAGGTAAGAGAAATTCGTGTTCATATTTTTCTACAACTGGATCGTGAAGTCCAATCTCGATAACATCTTCAGCAATCTCCAACCACATCTCTAATTTCCGATTTTGCTCTGCGGGATCTTTACTAAAAACAGGCAACCCTTTTTTGATAGGGAGTTTCTTTTTAGCAATCCGCTCTAGAAGCTTAACATTAATTTTAGGGGCAGAAGGAACAGTGACAGAGGCTGGGCCTTCGAAAAGAGCATCCCAGGCCACAGCTGCTGCCGGTTTTGGAGGCTCCCTTAAAGAGGACAGACGGCTATCTTCTAGCTTATGATAAGTTAATCGCGCTTCAGCTAGAACACTGTCATCTAGTTTGAACTTTCTTAAAAAATAATTAAAAAGGCTGCGATCAATTCCTCTCTCATCTGCGAATTTATAAGGAACTAAACTTTTTTCGGCTTTGAAGAATTCTTTTTCTGCGAGGTATTCCACTACCAGTTGACGATATTTAGGTTCTTCGTAAGTGAGAACCCAGCGATCAAATTGTTCTTTAGCTTCTTTCTTAGCTAAATCCTTTAATCGCTTAGCATGATAAGCAAAAGTGCTATATACTAACCCTTTCTGTTTTGCGTAGGCTAATAGAGTTAATTTTTGTCCTAAATAATCTGCTTTTGCGGCTTCAAGTAAATAATTAACAACCTCATTAAGGTTAACATCACTATATCTTAGAGCTTTTTTACGTCGAGGAGTTTTCTTTCGTCGGGAAGCAGTTTTTCGTTTGCGATCTTCTTTTCGAAGTTGGCTCAATTCTTCACGAATACTTGGAATTTCGCTAACGGGAAGCTGCAATCCTATCTTAAGGGTTTCATAAATATGATTGATTGTAGCCATATCACTACTTTTTGCAGAAATTCCCATCATCCCCATCAAATTTTGACGATCTTCTGGTGATAGACATTTACGGAGAGCAAATTTAATAGAATTTCCATGCCCTTTTTTAGTGGCACTATCAACAAATTCTGAAATGCTGCAAAGATCTTCTATCATCTTGCTTTTTGATCGTAAAGAAAGTGTTTCTTCATCGCCATATTTATGAGCAACACATTTTACGATGGAAAAGGGGAGTGCTTCTAAAAAGCGTTTTGCGAATAGATAACGTTTAACTTGAACTCGTTCTGCCTTTGTTAAACCTCGCTGCTCAGGTTCTGGATTACGCCTATGCCATCTCATATTAACACTATTATATCAAAGACAAGACCCGTGAGTTTGTAGTTTCTATTGAGGATTTAAAAGCATATTAAGCATTTAGTCATTGATATAGTCTAGGCAAAATCTATCATCAGAGTATGGAAAAACTACCCACAGCAGGAATCTCAAAGATACTAGATCCTGAACATATATTAGGACCTGATGGCCCTATTGCTGAAAAATTTGACAATTATGAGCCACGCCAACCACAAATTCAAATGGCTTCGGCTGTTCGTGAGACTCTAAAAACACAAGAGCACTTTTTCTGCGAAGCAGGGACGGGAACTGGTAAGAGTTATGCCTTTCTTATTCCTGCGATTGAAGCGGCCTTGCGGACAGGTGAGGGACCCGTAGTTGTATCAACAAATACTATTAGTCTTCAAGAACAAATTTTTCGCAAAGACATTCCTGACCTTAAAAAATACCTTGGCTTACCCAATCTTCGGGTTGTTCTCCGCAAAGGTAGAGGAAATTATCTAAGCCGTCGCCGCTTGCAAAATGCCCACAACTATGAATGGGATGTAGACCAGATCCCTGAAATAGAGAGTATAGAGGATTGGGCTGATAAAACCCTTGTTGGCTCGAAACAAGATCTAGACTTTATTCCAAGCGGAGAAGTTTGGGATCAAGTTCGTAGTGATCAATATGACTGCTTAGGGCAAAAATGTCCTAAGCACAAGCAATGTTTCTACTTCAACTCAAAAGAAGAAGCTGCTAAAGCGCACTTAATCATTTGCAACCACTCGCTTCTTGCTCTTGATTTGGGCATTAAGATGCGGACTGATAATAATACTGGCATACTGCCCACCTTCAAACATCTGATTGTTGATGAAGCACATGCTCTGGAAGAAGCAATACGCAGGGCCGAGACTTTTGAATGGAAACAAGGCAGTGCGGCTGCCTTTGCAAAGCGCGCTACAAATAAAAAGGATAAAGGTTTCTTAGATTTACTTATTAAAAATGGGGAGGTGCCGGGTAATATACTGCGTAATGCTAGCGAGGCTAAGCAAAAATTTAAACAATTAGTCGAAGTTAATGCACTTTTCTTTAAGGAAGATGTAGAGCCTTTTGTACGTCAAGGAATTCGAGGGCGACAAAAGCCACCTGCTGCAAAGAGAATCAGACCTGGCAATCTTCGATCACCACGATCTGAAAGCATGATAAATTTAGTTACCCAGATAAGTAAGCATCTCGGATTTGTGGCTAGTGAACTTGGAAGGATATCAAGTGATGAAGAGGCATCATCTTCAGTAAAACAATTAGCACTGCTATTAAAAAATTTCCACAGTCGAGTAGTTGAAGTTAAAAGTGAACTGGGCCGTGCTGTATTTGCAGACAAAGATCAAGATCAACCCTTTCCAACACATGTCTCCAGTGTAGAAACAGGAGAGTATAAAGGTAATCATTATTACAGCATAGTTAGCACTCCTATTTTTGTTCGAAATATTTCACAAAAGATGTTATTCAGTAAGATCCCATCAATAACCTTGTGCTCAGCGACTCTAACAACTAATAGCAGTTTTAATGGCATCATTCGTAACCTCGGAGCTTTCCCAAACACAACCCGGACACTAAAACTCCCGCATGTTTTCGATTATAAAAACAAAGTAGAGATATTTCTAACCCCTAATGCTCCTCTTGATCCGTGGAACAAGCCTGATGAGCGGAAAAGATATTTCGAGAACATTGCCAATGCTGTTAAGAAATACGTTCATAAAACTAAGGGTAACGCATTAATTCTTTGCACTAGTAATTTACAAATGAAAGCTTTGTATGATAATTGTGTAGAAGACCTAACTGCGCGAGGGATGTATGTTTTGCGTCAGGGCGGCGGCATGACGCGCGAGCAGCTTGTAGAAGAAATAAAACAAGTCCCAAATACAGTTCTTTTTGGAGTAGATAGTTTTTGGACTGGTGTTGATATACCAGGCCCTCATCTTCAAAATGTTATTATTCCAAAAATCCCTTTCCCGCCGCCAACACCTCTCAGTGAGGCTCAACAAGAAATCTATGATGTGTGGAATCGTGGAAAACCAAGAAATCGTCAACGAAACTATTTTGCTGATCGCACTATTCCTGAGGTTGCAATCAAGCTACAGCAAGGATTCGGTCGTTTGATACGACATCGAGATGATAGTGGTATTGTGGTTTTAATGGATCCTAGACTCTCTACAAAGCGTTACGGGCAAACACTATTAGGTAGTTTGCCTGATTGTAAAATTACAGAAGACTGATGAAAATACTTTCCAAATCGCTCGAAGCAATTACCAAAGAAGAACGTAGACGCCTAAATTATCTTACTCTTAAAGGCAACAGTCTGATGAGAGAAGATGTTTTGCGTGCTGAAGATTGTCATGAAGAGTTTCAACTTTTTATGGCAATCAACGAAGAAGAAAAAATTATAGGATGGAGTGTGCTTTTTCCAGAAGATCTAAGCACAGATTGCTATGATCCTTCTTCAGATAAGCATTGTCTCTATACCTATGTTCAAACTGTTTATAGACGACAGGGTGTTGGAAAGCTACTAGTTGCAGCTGCTTGCAAATTTGCAAAAGAAAAAGGTTTTATAGCACAAGTATTTCCTTGGGATATACGTTCTGAGGGCTTTTTCGAAGACTGTGCTGATAACTTTGAGCTAAAAGTAGTTCATGAGGACTTTGCAGGCGTATGACGGAACTTATTATAGCTCTGGATCGAATGTCGATGTCAAAGGCTTTGCAACTTGCTAAAGCAGCACAAGGCCGGGTTTGGGGCTACAAAGTTAATGATCTATTACTTCATTACGGCGCAGAAATAGTTTATGAACTTAAAAAGTTTGGCAATGTCATGGCTGATCCCAAGTTGCATGATATTCCAAATACTATAAATAATGGCGTAGAAACTCTTCGCAGTGCTGGAGCAGACATTGTTACAGTTCATGCCAGTGCTGGCTATATGCCACAAAAAGATCAGGGTGAATTTTTAGCAGGCATTACTGTCTTGACTTCAATGAGTGAAGGAACTTGCGAAGAAATTTATGGGGAGAATTTAAATTACGTTGTAAGTGATTTTGGTAATCGACTACTTGAACGCGGTTATAAGCATGTAGTTTGTTCTGGGCATGAGGTGGAACTAATGCCGCAGCAATTGTTAAAGATATGTCCTGGCATTCGCCCATTGTGGTATCAGCAGCAAAATGATCAAACACGAAAAATGACTCCTCAAGAAGCTAAAGAAAAAGGTGCGGATTTTATCGTTATTGGCCGCCCGCTTGTTATGGCTGAAAATTTTGAGGAAGCCTTGACTAAAACCTTAGCTGAATTAGCTGGTCAAGAGTAGTCTGTGGCTGAAGAGCTTGATAGAATAGTGATATGGATTTATCACAGCAAAATGCTCATTACATACAGCAGCTAAACAAAAATAATCAAATATTTGATAACAATATGACTCACTTAGACAAGAGAATGACTCTTGCAGAAGAAATGTTGAGCACAATTGCCCGAGATGCGGCAGCTATGCAACGGGCTATTGTTGATCTATTAAAACATAAGAATATTATAGAAGACGACGCCGATATGCGTCTTCTGCAGAAATTTCAAATACAGAATATTGCTAAATTAGATCAAGAAATAACTGAGCGAAAAGAGAAAAAAAGAGCCGAGAGGGAAGATCTACCCCCCGCTTAGAGAATTAGCTCGGTTTTTAGCTTGATTGGCTTCAAATGTTATTCGATCTTGCATTTCTCGATAAGTCTCCGCAAAAGCTCCATTTGGTGTATACCTAAAATTTTGTGCTTTTACGTGGACAAGGTTTTTTCGGGTGTGTTCCAGTTTAGCATAAAGCTTAATTGCGTCTTCTAGAGCATCAGCAAGTGCAGCTCTTTTTGTTTTGCTTTTTATCCACTCAAAATCTCCTATCCAACACTTGGGTGGGTTTACTTTTCTGCAATCACAAATACCTTCTAGGTGGCTTACAAGCGTTTCAGCAGAAAAATCATTCCCCCAGTCGGTGACCTGGCAACATTCGTCCCAAAGGTTATTATCTATATCGATGATTAACCCCTCTATGTCCCAATGAGTAGGAACGTAGTCATCGCTAGAAAATTCAATACGATCAAAGATTCCCCAATTAAGCTCGTTTATGCCTGAATCAGGATGCCGCTTAAAAAAAGCTGCAAATTCTTGATTGATAGCTTCGCAAAGATGTTCGCGCTGAAGCTCGTCTAACCGCTTTTGCTCTTCTAAGAAGTAATCCCAGCTAGGGTTTTCTCCCGCCCGAAGTTTGTGGTTATCTAATTTACGCCGAGTTTCTTTATCAGAAGGATCCGCAATGAATCGTCTCTCAAGATCCCGTCTTTGTTGATCCATTAGGGTCCTTCTTACTGAGTTTGCCACAACTATAGCATTTAAGTGAGTTGCTGTTGTCACAATAGCGATGAGAATAGGTTTCACAGCAAGCGTAGCAATAATGGTTAACTACGTATGCAGCCATTAGTCATCCCATTCTGGATTTGGTGAGCCTGTTTTAAGGACTCCTGATTCTAGCAGTTTCTGAAGTCTATAAAAGACATCTATTTGCTGTTCATCCTCAGAACCTAAAAGGAGATCATCGGCATCGCTGAGAACTTTAAAAACACAGTTTTCCAGTTGCTTTAAATTGAGCAACCACTCTTGATACCCCCCTTCGGTGAAGACTTCTTTAGGATCTCTCATTAAATAGAACTCAGTATCATGCCAAGATTTGCCCAATCGCATTTTCCACTTGCTAAAATTTCAGCAAAAGAAAGCACTCTGACATAAGTGCGTTCACTACTGCCATCCTCACCGTGTGGCACCCCTTGTTGAGTCTTTAGAAATTCTATCTCGGGCAACGAAAGTTCGACCCCAAAAAGAGCGGCACTGTGGGTTATTGAAGTTGAGGCTAACTGTCGAGTTCCAATAAGAGCGAATCGATCTTCGGGAAGTTTTAACCCTGTTTCTTCTTCAAACTCTTTTGCGGCAACACTTTGTGGGGATTCTTCGGGTTTTGGACTAGATCCTCCGGGAAGCTCTAATACAAAACCATCCCAACTAGTGACAGGGCTACGAAACTCCTCCACCATACAAACTTCAGTTTCAAGAATTGTTGAACCTTTTTTATGCCAAGCAACAATACTGCTAATGTTCGGACGACTAACTATAACCTCATTAGTCTTATTTCTATTCTCGCGTGTGACATGTACATTTACTTGCATTGCCCAGAACAATGGATAATCCAATTGTTTGCCCACTCGAAAATTCCACAGTAAACGAGCATCATCTAATCGGTTGTCAGCCTCTTTCAAAGCAGTAAACCAATTTTGGAAGTGTGGGGTATTATAAACATGTAAGGGGACCATTCTAGCGCCGCCCCAACGCTCAGCACCTTTTTGGGTAAACCGACAAGCTTCTTTTAAAGTATCAATCAGGGAGTTAAAGAAAATGCCTCGTGACTTCTCAACGTAGTGTTTAATATAACTCATCTTAGGGGCATCTTCTGGTGCGCCCACGATGCATTTTCCACTAGATTGCCATGCGCCAAACTCAATATTAGTAGTAAAGGCGGGCATTGTTTCAAGGTTACGAGGTATCCAAAAAACAATACAATCAGCAGCATTTAAACAAAGCTCTTCCCATTCGACTTGATCCGTGTAGCTTTGTCTCCAAATGCCATCTTCACTTTCTGGGACAAAAACAGTGCCATCAAAACCGATTTCTTGAAGCAAGCTGATAGCATGGGGACGCCAGCTTTCTGCTTCGGGACCTCGGGGAGTAGGCCCAGCAAGAAAAATGCTGCGCGTAATTGATTGAGGAAGAGGTTGGGTGGCGTAAACGACTTTCATGTTAAACCTTTGGAGTAATTAAATGAGTTTGCAAATATGGCACAAGAGCATCAGGTACTCTTAGATTGCCTTCTGGGGTTTGATAGGTTTCTAGAATTGCCACAAGAACGCGAGAAGTAGCAAGGCCACTGCCATTAAGGGTGTGACAAAAGTGAACTTTTCCATTTTGGTCACGATAGCGAAGATTCATTCTGCGGGCCTGGAAATCTAGAAAAGCGCTACAAGAACTAGCTTCTAGATAACGCCCTTCCGCAGGAGCCCAAACTTCGATATCAAAGCATTTGGCAGCAGCAAAGCTAAGATCTGCATCGCAAAGTTCAATAACTCGGTAATGAAGACCAAGCTTTTGAAGAATGCTTTCTGCACTGTTACAGATGTTAGCTAAAGCGTCAAGGGAAGCTGTTTCGTGGTTTTGAATGATTTGAACTAGTTCAACTTTGTTAAATTGATGAACACGCAAAAAGCCTCGGGTTTTCTTACCATGACCCCCCGCTTCTCGGCGGAAACAAGGGCTGTAGGCAGCATACTTAATAGGAAGATCTTTGTGGCTGAGTATTTCTTCCCGATGAAGGTTTGTGACAGGAACTTCTGCGGTTGGAATTAGAAAAAGATCATCCTTAGCAGTATGATACATATCTTCTTCGGACTTAGGCAGTTGGCCAGTTCCGGTAGTGGCGTCTCGGTTGACTAGAAGCGGCGGCAGAATTTCCTCGTAATTAGCTCCGGGCTCGCGCCCGAGGGTATGGGTGTCGAGCATAAAAGAGATCAGAGCGCGCTCTAGGCGGGCTCCCCAGCCCTTCCAGACAGGGAATCCATGCCCAGCGATCTTCGCTCCTCGTTCGAAATCTAGAAGACCCAAGTTATCAGCAATTTGTAGATGATCTAATAGCGGAAAGGTAGGAGAATGAGGCTTAAATCCCCACTCTCCGACTACGACATTATCAGTTTCGGATTTACCACGAGGAACGGTATCTAAGGGAAGATTTGGTAAAGAAAGCAGCAAATCCTTTCGGCGTTTTTCGTTTGCCTCCAAGCAACCTTTTAGATTTTTTATTTTACTAGAAAGCTCTTTAGCTTCTTTCTTAAGAATTTCTTTGTTTTCTGCAGCAGAAATTTGCTTAGATCTTTCATTAAGCATTTGCTGAAGCAGATTAAGATCAGAAGTATCATTTCTACAAAGAAGATCTAGCTCTTGTAATTGGTTTAAGACTTGTTCATCGACGCCCTTACGAAGAAGTGCTTCTCGACAAAATTCTGGATCTTTTCGGAAAAGTTTCAGGTTAATCATCTAATTTCCTGCAAGTATTTCGGTTCCAAATATGAGAAGAGCTAGTGCTCCTATGATAATCAAGAAAATAATAGCAATAACTGGATCGATCTCTGCATCGGGATTGCAAAGGCAAAGAGTTAAATGTTCACCGCAAACAGGACAAGTCATTGCTTAAAAATAGCTGTGCTAAGGTTTTGTTCTTTTGATAAAATTAGGATATGAATGGCTATAACCCTTACTATCATGGACTTGGCGACGATGGCGATGTTAGCCTTGTCGGACCTGTAATTCTTTTGCTTGGATTGCTTGGCATTGGTGCTGCACTACTGTTCTTTAAGGAAAAAAATCGTGGTTACTACGATGACTATGAAGAACCTGCCGTTGAGAGGGTAAAAAATGTCATTGAAGAGATTGAAGGGGAATATGAAGAGGAAGAAGGGGAAGAATAGTTCTCCCCCTTCTTTTTAATCTAGCCCAACGAAGAAAGCTGTACCTCTTGGCTAAGTTCTTCCTCTTCTTCAAAACAAAGCTCAAGATCATCTAGAAAATCGTCTAAGAAAAGAACACGAGTATCTCCAAGCTCTTCACGTAGAGATTCGGATTTATTTCCCTTAAACGTTAGTAGAGTAGTGCTAATTCCAAAGTCTTCCAGACGCTCTAGCAACTCTACAAAAATAACAGACTCGCTAATCAAAATAAAAGAATCGCCTTCTTCGAGTTCGCAGAGTGCATCAATGCAAATTCTGCTGAAAACTCCCGAAACACTGTCATCAGCGCGGCAATCCACAACATCATAGCCATTGTCTTGAAGCATTTCTAAAAAAGGCTGCCGACGTAAAGCGAAGTATCTGTCAAGAACTCGTTTAGAGAACTCCAGCCTTACTGCTTCAGCCCGGGTTTTTCCCTCCTCTTCGACTACTTCAAAACTAACAATTTTATTTAGAATACGATTGCCAAACTCTTTGCTCGTTGGACGAGGATACCGAGTTTCTCGGCTTTCACACAATGCTTTTTTGTTGAGAACTTCATTATTATGAAAGAAATAACTTTCCCCATCTGTAGTGGTAATGAAGCCATAGCCTTTCGCAGCAAAGTATTTATTCACTTTGCCAAGTTTACGATTTGGCTCATCTGTTTTCGTTGATGCTTGATCAACATAATATCTAAGAAATTTTTCAGTAGCTAGACTTTGTGCATTTTCTTCATCACCAAGAACTACTTCATCCGTTAGGAACTCAGCAAGTCTATCATGATCAATGCGAAATCGTTGTTTTTCTTCTCGATTGCGAGATTTTGCGGCCTTAAGCAGCCCGGAATTTAAACTATCACCTTCGACGGCAATAAGTAGAGTCATCGACTTTTTAACCTTTTGGAAAATCGGGGTGGAGGAGCGAACTCCCTGAGCGGCATACTATAGCAGCACAGAGAGTCCGTGACAAGTCTGGGTGTTGGAATTTTATAGAGTTAGAGGCGTTTCAATGCGAATAATCGCAATGTTTCAACGTCTTCTTCTTCGTAAACTTGAAGTGGTGTCTTACCACCCAACTTTTTAAAGCTACGGTTGAACCAGCTTTTAAAGTAACTTGGTGAATATTCACGTAAAGCAGCCTCAGCTTCTTCGCCAATGTCAACTAAGAGCTTTTCAATTTTATCTTCAGTCTCAAATTTACGCTTTAGGCGCTCATAAGTTTCGCGCTCAAGTTCTTTTGCTTGCATTTTGGCTAAGCGTCTAGCTTGTGCTTGCTGATTACGAAGTCTCCGAGCTTCTTCTTGTTGTTTTTGTTCTGCTGTTGTTCTTTTTTGAAATTCTTTTTCCGTCTCCATACGTACCCCTTGCAGGGTAACATGGACACTTACATCACTATTATCACAATAGGAATAATTATCATAAGGATCATAGCTGCTGCTGCAATCAGCGTGGCCGTCAAAATATAACTGAATTCGATGAAATTGCTGTCGATGTTTTTCTTTGATTTTTTTGTTAATCTCAATCAAAAATTGATCAGGAGTATAACTGGCATAAGTGAGACTGATTTTTGCGAAGTTTTCTACAATCTCACGATAACCAAGTCTGCCCAGTTCTTGGGCTAGTTGTATACGAGCCTCGGGGTCATTAAGGCTTCGCCGCTCTAGTTCTCTCATTCTTGTATCCATGCTTACAATACTTATTTAAGAAGGTCTGATGTCATTAATCCGCTGGGAAATCTGTATTCGATAGCGACTTTTTAAAATTCTCTAACTGCTGCAGCCTATTTTGATGTGCTAAGACGCGTTCTTCGAGAGCCCGCTTTTGCTCTTCGACCCGTTCTTTTTCTCTTTCTACATCTCTCTTCAGTGAATTAATGTGTGAATCCAGCCTAGCTTGCACTTCTGCAGGAGTTTCGGCGCGAATACCAATTAGAGAAAGCTTTGTTTTTTGATTGTAGCCGTGACTTTCTTTAAGGTATAGCTGAGCATGATTTGAGTTCTCAAGAAATATCTTGAGATGTTCAATAGCTAGGGCTAAAGGTTTGTCCTTTATAAGGTCATTAATGTTATCATGAACCTCTTCTTCAATATTTTGGGCTGCGGGCTTTGTTTTCTCGATATATGTGTTGCTACGATACATGATAAACCTTAGGGTTGAATTATTTCTTTCAGCCGATTAACAACATGACCTTCACATTTGTCGTTATGATATGCAACACGACGAATTAGACCAGGAAACATAATTTTTTTACCGTCTGTTGCAAACCAGTAAAGATTAAGACCAACGCGAGCTTTAAGCACAAGGAATCGTTTGTTACTTACAACTATCGGCTCTGGCGTAAGCTTTCTAACTTCTACTAGTGCTTTATAAACATGGGCAGGCGGGGGCTCCCAATTTATAGTCTGGGAAGCTAAAATCTGGGTCTTACCGTCTTTTTCCAAACTTGATTGATAGTCAATTGTAAGCTTTTCGCCTTCTATTTTTTTAATAGTGACGCTTTCCTCGATCATAACGCGAGTACCGGAGACAATATCAGCTGCTTCATACTTAAATTGGGTACCGACGGTAAGTGTAAGTGTTGTAATTTCAGCAATGTCTCCAGATTTTTTGTCGTCTGCAGCGCTTGTGAAAGGAAGCAAAATAAATAAGGCTAAAACTGAGGCTAGGTATCTCATGCCACTATACTAACCCATACATTAAAGAATGCTAGAGAAGATCTATATTAGGTCTTCCTAGAAGGAGTTCACCGTTTTCTTCGCCAAATTCAATATTTACTTCTTCATCAAACTGCTCCTCGTTGACTATGTAGTCAAGAAGTGCGGCTTTTGTGGTTTTTACATAAAGTCCTCTGGTTGGAGAGAGCTGAACCCAAACGTAAACCCGTTTACTGGCACGAATAAATGCTTCTAGTTGAAGATTATTCACTAGAAAAGAGAACTATGAGAATGATAGCCTTGGACCATAGTGGAACCAGCCATCCCGGCTAAAATATGATCAGGATGTGTTTGATGATCTTTTGATTTCAATAGTCGGTGATAACATGGAGAGCAAAGGAAAAAGGGACCTAAAGCTTTATCCCAATTATAGACCGGCTCTCCGATGTGGTTTGCATTGCTCTGCATTATCGCATAGTAGCCCCCACCCTGGTTGGCACGGTTTGGGCAATTTTTAACCAAACATTTGAGCCTACCTTCTTCTGATTCTTCTCCAAGCCCAACAAGACGCTCTAATTCTCTAATATAACGTTCCTTGGAGGCCGGATCAGTTGCAGAGAGTCGTTTAAGGTTGCGTAGTTTTGAATCCACTATTTAAGCCTGCCATACTCTTCATAAATTGTTTTCTTAGCGAAATTCGGCATGGGATATTCAATGATTTTACAGATTTCTTCTGGGTCAGTAGTAATAAGCTTTTCGACTCTTCCCCGCTTAAAAAGTCCTCGCCAAGTAAATTTGTATCCCCGCCACTTAGCTCGGGCTGACATCGTAATATTTAATTGACCCACACTAAGATAGAGAAGTGCCGCATTCCACTGATCTTCTTCGCAAAACCAGATGTCTAAGGGAGGTCCATGGTATAACTTGCGTTTACTAACGCAAAGAAGATCTACATCACTAACCCATTTATGTTTTTTTGGGTCTCGCACCCAAGAACCTACCATATTTGCACGTATGATGTCTTCAGCAAATCGGCTAATAAATTCTTTGGCTTTAGTCTTGGCTTGATAGCGAGTAAACATGAGCTAGTCCAGTAAGGGAAGTTCTCTGACTGAAATACTTAATTCAGTGTTTTCAGGCCAACAGTTACTGTCTTTTGCATATATTAAATTACACCTTACGCAACCCCTATGCTCGTTGCAAGGGTTTTTGTCGCTGCAACTAGTTCTGGAATGCTCGGGCATCAATAGAAGAAGCAAATCGATGTGTTGCGAAAGGAACTCGGCGCGTTCTTTTCTTTCTTCGCGCAGTTGTTGCTTACGAAGTTCTTCCCGGCGAGCTAGCTCTTCTTGTAATTGTTTATCAGTAAATTCATCGAGTGCCATGTTTAATGCGCTCTTCGATTTGAATGTCTAACCCATGATTCCGCAATTCATCAAAAGCTTGTTGTGTTTTAATGATTTCTTCTTGTCTCCAAACTCCTGGGGGAATTGCTGGATCTGCAAGTTGAAGCATAATCATTGTAGCAGGGTATGCAGTGCAAGCCATCATTGCTGTAATATCAGAATATTCGTTTTTAACGTAATGGAGCACATAAGTTTTCTCCCGAGTATATTGTCTTTCCTCTCCGTCGCGGGCAATCACTTTTAAAAATACCTGGTCGTCACAGGGCTTTAATAATTTTGCGAGCGTTGGGGCTGTTAATAGGTCTAGTTGCTTAAGCAATTGAAGCTGGCGAAGGTGGCCAGGAAATCTAAGGGTTTTGTATTCAAGAGTTTGGAGTTGGCCTTGATAAGTAAGAGGGAGCGTAGAAATGCCTCCCGAAGTAGAGAATGCCTCTAGTGTAGTCCAAAAAGTATTCTTAGAACTAATGGAAATTTCTTCAAGTTCTGTTAGCGGTTGTATAAAAACATGCTGGCCGCCACGCAAAATGCTTACAGGCTCGATGTATTCATTAACTAGGCCATCGGTGGAAAAGAAATCGCCATACTGAAGAGGGCCTGCATACTCTGGATATTTAGGTAATCCTCCTACGTAAGCTTTAACGTGGCTTAGGTTTTTAACAGTAGTTATGGCATCTGATACTATTAAACTAACCAGGCCGGGGGCTAGGCCGCAATCAGGCACAATTTTAACTCCCGCCGCAAAAGCTTCTCGATCTAATTCAAACTGTTTAGCAACAATTTCACTATTGCCGCCTAAATCTACTAGATGAGTCTTAGCCTCAATAGCAGCTTTTGTGGTCTTAAGCGCGAAAAAATATGGAAGAGCATTGAAAGCTAGTCCGCATGGTTTTAATGCTTCAACTAATTCTTGCGGGTTATGTGCATCTAAGCTGTGTGCCTTAACGACTACCTTTTTTGAGCTAAAATCCTGAAAGATATCTTGCAATTGATTTGCGGCATTGATATCTTGATCAAAAATGCATAACTCCTCAATTGGTTTGTCGAGCAAATATTGAATTGCTCCACGAGCTTGTTTACCTGCTCCTAGTATTGCGATCTTCATTTATTCCAATTCCTGGTTTTGTGTATTTTAGAATTTGCTCGATGGTTACCCCAAACTGAATGAATCCTTCTGGAGAGAAAAATCTATTCTTACACCGAAGACAAAGTTTAAGATGAACACTGCGGTTATCAGATAAAAAATGTTTATGTCTAATGCCTGTAAATTCCTCGCAAACATAACACGGAGGTAGCGTCACATAACCACTTTCTTATGGAGTTTTTGCCCTCGGAGACCGTCTTAGCGCCTCTTTTAGTGCCTTTTGTATTCTTGAACTAATTTTCCGAAGAGGACCGCTAGCTAAGTTACCTATCTCTGTTTGTAAATCGTCAACATAGAAACAATCAACGTCTCTATCTCCATATCTTGCAAAACATATCCCTTGGCCTTTTAAGGTCACTGTATGATAAAAATCAAACAGATCCCCTTCTATGGTTTTAGATCCAAGAAAGTTATGGGTAGTAGAATGATGTGAGTAATTCTTTTGAGAATTATTACAACTATATTCTGAGGCCCAATCTTGACTATAGTTTTGACAGGGAGGTGAGAGACAATCTACTATATTAAGCAGAATTTTTGCGACACTTCCGCAGCAAGGGCAATATTGTTTAGATATGCTCACAAATAGTTTCCATCAGGTAAGAAACAACTTCATAAGGATCAATGTTAGCGCCAGGGCGACGGTCTTCGATATACCCTCTACCTGCCTTTTCCACATGAAGAGGAATACGGATGCTAGCACCTCGGTCAGCAACGCCATATTTGAATTGTTCAAAAGAGCACGTTTCATGCTGTCCTGTTAATCGTCGTTGATAACCATCACCATAACAGCCAGGAAATCCTTCTCTCTCAAATCGTGCCTTCAGTGCCTCACATGCTCGTTGGCAAGCCCCAAAACCATTAACCGAAACTGCAGTAGTCGATTCGTTCTCAGAAACCTCGCCGCGCATGGCCTTAACACTAAAATTTGTATGAGCGCCTGCACCATTCCAGTCGCCTGATACCGGTTTTGGATCAAGGCGAGCAGTTGCATTATGCTTAGCTGCAACGCGATATAGCAGAAATCTCATCATTAATAAATGGTCAGCAGCTACTAATGGCGAACAAGTATCTGTCTGGAATTCCCACTGCCCAGGCATCACCTCGCCGTTTGTGCCTCGTATTTGCAAGCCAGCATTACGGCAAAGCTCTTCGTGCTCAACGCTTATTTTGTGGCCGGGAACTTCATCAAGGCCAACTCCGCAGTAATATTTGCCTTGAGCAAGGGGTGGTCCTCGATCAGGCCAGCCGTAAGGAACATTGGCTAGTATGCCTCCCTCAAATAGGGTGAATTCTTGTTCAATGCCAAACCAAGGTTCGTGTGAGGAGTATTTTTCCGCTAATTCAACAGCGCGGCGACGAGTATTAGATTCATGTGGAGTGGTTCCGTCCGCATTGTAAACTTCACAAAGAACAAGAATACTGCGAGTTCTTAGAGGGTTTACCATAGCTAATACCGGCTTTAAGGGGCGATCACTTGGTTTAGTATCTGCCTGCTCAGTGCTTGACCCATCAAAACCCCACTCAGGAATAGCTAGGGCTTGGAGATCATCAAGGGTAAATCCACGCCAACCTTTATCTTGAGTAACAAGAAAAGCCATCTCATCTTGATCAAGACTTTTACTTAATTCCCCGAATGAACTTGGATTATCAGCAGGGTCGGCATTATGCCCTCGGGGCTTGAGTTTTAAAATTTGTGTCTTGGTGCGGAGCGTCTTTGTGGGGCTAACCCCGTCAACCCAGATGTATTCTGCGCTTAATTTCATTTTCAATCTCTCTTGGAGGTTTTTGCCAATGTCTCATATTCATGAAAGAACACAAGAGCTAAGTTAGCCGACGATTGTTCCATTCGGTAAATCTTTATCAGTAAAAAGCAAAGATAAGGCTTCCGCTGCTGGCTTAATTTCAGTATCACTAAAGCTAGCAGCGGCCAAGACCATTCCACGGGATAGAATGCCGCGCAATTTTCGAGGCTCTAGGTTAGAGAGATAAACAATTTTCTTACCAACTAAATCTTCTGGTTGATAATGTTCCCGGATTCCAGCAACTACGTCCCGAAGATCTTCTTGTCCAATATCAAGTTTGAGATGGACTAGTTTGTCGGTCTTCGGAACTGCCACTGCTTCTTTTATTTCTGCTGTTATGAGTCGGATTTTTTGAAAATCGTCGTATGTAATATCTTCCATCAGTAACACTCTTTCATGTCATCATCAAAGTAGCCTGCCAGTTCTTCTGGATCAGCTGCTTTTTCTAGAATTTGGTTAATAGAAGGCTTGTCTGGCTCATCATCTAGCAATTCCATTGCAGAAGGCTGCCTTGTTTTTGGTGCAGAAGACTGTCTTCTTTGCTGCCAGAAGGAACTCCAGTCGGAATATTGATCACTGTTATATGAATAACCTCCATATGAGTAGCCTGTGGATATGTAATCCAAGACTTTTTCATGAAACGGAGCATTTCCAATAGGGGTAGCGTCTACTACTGCCTCAAAATCAACATGTTTTCTTAGCCGTCTAAGAACAACACTTGCTCGTTGTTTGTATGAATTGTTAGCTTTGCTTATAGCTCCGACTACAATATGAAGGCCCGGAACCGAAAGCTCCGATTTATCATCAGTTCCACTAAAAAAAGCACTCATTGTGTTATGAGAATGAGAAGAACCAGCGTGGAGCCATCCAGGCGGAGGGAAAATATCATATTCTTCGCCTGTCTCAATATCTATAGAAGGGCCGACCTCAGCCCTTACGTGGGCAGAAGTAACAGATTGTCTAGGAACAACTATTTTCCACTTTCTCATGTCGCCTTTATTACGACAAAGTAATACAGAAACCTCTAAAGCAGAGGAATTGACACGACCACAATAATAGAAACAAAGATTAATCCACCGCGCCCATAAACGGGGCGGTATTCTGGGAAAGTTATCAGGAAGCTTGATATGACAAATATCTTCCGTAGTAACTTGATGAGTCTTTGGTTCAACAGGAACTAATCCTTTGCCCCATGCTTCACTGGAAGCAATTTCAAAATAACCTTGAACGGTTTTGACAACATTACTTGAACTTTGGATTGGTTGATCAGTTCTTCGAGTATTGTGGATGGAACCTGATTGTTTATTTCGATCAAAACTGGGAGGCTGCAGAGGGAGAGATTTTCTTGCTTGTGTATCACTCTCAATAATTCGCTCTGATTTATGTTGTTTTTCTAGTTTTGTTTTAGAAGTTTGTTTGGGCTGGGCTCTTTGCACACTCTGCTGTTGAGCAATCCATTTTTTGCCCAAAAGACGTTTAACAGCTGCTTTACTGCAGTTAAGCTCGCGAGCAGTTTTCTTTATGCTGCCTAATTCTTCATACAAATTCCGCGCTTGTTGGCGCGCTTTCTTTTTAGTTATGCTTGCCATATAGGTAAGTTCTTCCCACATATCAGAAAATTTCATTCGCCCGTCTCTTCCAGATGTTGATTATCATCTGCAGACGAATCGTTTATCTCAGCAAGATGTGCTTCAGCCTGATCCAATTCAGAAGTTAGTTGGACTACTCGACTTTTTAGCTCATTGTTTTCTACGTCTAATCGCTCTGCTCGCTCCTCTGATGATTCGCCATTATTATCACGTTTGGGATAAGCGAGATTATGTCTATTAGGGCAATAAAAAGTAGTGCCATCATTATATCGATTGTCTAGATAATCTTTAGGGATAGCGAATACAATTCCACAGGTACAACAGCTTAAAGTCTTAAGATCAATATTTAAAGAGAATTCAGCCATTATCTATAGCACCAAAAAACTTCTGGGAAAGGGGGTTCTCCACATTTTGCCATTAATTCTTGCCAGTGAGTTCCATGATCTTCGATCTTTTCCCCACACTCTTTTTTACCATGCCCGTATAACTTTTCAACCCCGTGATGGCAGATCTCGTGAATAATGGTATTTTTCCGGCCTTCTGCTCCCAGTGCAATCCATCTACGAGTATCATATTTAATTCGCCAGTTTTGACCTGTATCATCTTTCCAATATTCAGCTTCTGCAAGAGCATTTCGTAATTTATCTGTGTAAGACCAAAAAATCTCTGGGTAAATATCAGAAATGCCAAGAATCTCGCAAGTTTGTTTGTGAAGCTGATCTACATCTTCACGCCTACAGTATTGAAGTTGAGAGGGGATAAATGCAACGAAAGGGTCCTGCAGTGCCTCAAACAGTTTCATTTTTGTTCTTTAGCTTTAATTTCTTTTCAGTTACTTTAGCATTTAGCTTCCAAATACCGGTTTCAAATAAATAATTTTGATCTAATCCCGCAGAATGCGCCAAATTCAAAAGATTTATCATCAAATCCATTATTTCTTCTGCTAAAGCAAATTGCGGGGTTTTATTGTCAAGCTGTAGTTTCTTAATTTTGCGTCTTTTGCCTTTAAGGGCGGAAGCAGCTTCACACACTTCGCCAAGCTCTTCACTACATTTAGTGGTAAATTCATAAAGCTGTTTTGGCAAAGGTTTTTTAAGTGGTAGGTATTCACTATTGTAGTGAGTTAAAAATTGAGCAAGTAATTCTTCTGCTGTTTTTGAAGGTTCGTTCATGGTTGATTCTTTCTAGCAGGATAGTTTATTTGCAAATCTTCAGTATAATCTGAGAATCTAATGTCTAATCCATTGTCTTTGAACAAGTGGTTAAGTGATTTGAATAGGTCTTTACCGAATTGAAGAGAACTTTGCTCAAAAAGCTTTTGTGCATCTTCACTCAGATTGTCAATTCTAATCTTTAATTTTACACCAGAAATACTGGCTTCTCGCTTCTCTTCATTTAAACCGAGATTAGATTGAAATGGTAGATTTTGATCAGTCATCAAGAGTAAGAATTTCGTATCCAGTTTCAGTAACTAAAATAGTATGCTCAAATTGTGCAGACCATTTTCCGTCTGCAGTGACTATGGTCCAGTAATCAGGCATAAGCCTAACATCTTTTTTGCCCAGATTTAGCATCGGTTCAACAGTCCAGATCATACCTGGCTTGATTTCTTGCTTTAATTCAGGTCGATAGCAGTGAAAAATAGCGGGTTCTTGATGAAAACTTTGTCCAATTCCATGCCCTGTAAGTTGATCTACAATTCCATATTTATGGGGTTGAACAAATTCTTCAATTGCTTTCCCGATATCACTGATACAGCCGCCGGGTTTGATGGCTTCTATGCCTGCCATCATGGCTTGTTGGGTTACTTCAACGAGTTTTTTTACTTCTGGTTTTGGCTTTTTCGAGAAAAAAGTTCTAGAAGTATCTCCGTGATAGCCATTGAGAATTACTGTGATATCAACATTAATGATATCACGCTTGCCTAACCAGACTTTATCGCTCGGTATTCCGTGTGCAACTACCTCATTTTTACTGGTACAGCAATGCTTAGGAAATGGAGGGGTATCGGGATCAGTAGTATAACCGTAAGGGGCTGAGATTGCGCCCGCTTCAGTAGTAAGTTGATCGACTAGCTCATTGATTTGAAGTGTACTTATACCAGGACGGATAATTTTTTCAACTTCATTTAAGATTTGAGCGGCAAGTTTTCCTGCTGCACGCATTCCTTCAATGTCTTTTTTGCTTGCTATGTGTATCATATTTCCTAAAAACTTAGTGCTAATCCATAGCCTTCGTTGTTAACGTTTTTTACCCAAGAATAGAGATTATCAAACCAATCGTAAGAATAGGTTTTAATGTATGTTTCTAGATCTTTGTAAGCGTCGAGATGCTCGTGTACTTTATGTTTGCTTGGATTATTACTATTCCAGGTTTTTACAAGCTCAGCAAATCGGCTAACTAAATCACTATAATAGGCCACTTGCCCGAAAATGTCAATGCCAGAGTCTAATTGGCTAATGTCCATTTCAACATCAGGTTCATGACAAGGAAGCGGAAAAAGCATGGCTCGCTCAAAAAAATCTTTGCCAAGCTTTTTATGGCCATCAGGCTTAGAAAATCCTTCGCGGATATAATCAAACAGATAGCTTGATCTCAATACGCGATAAACATGTAAACAATATGTCTGTGCAATGACATCGCGATGTTTTCCGGATTTAACTTCATCAAGCCATAATGCCCTTCTATCAAAGAAAGGCATTACGTCTTCTGGGAGGAGTGATCGATAAGAATCGACTCTCCATGCAAAAGGAAAAATAAACCCGCATAAGGAAATTGCCCCAACACGAAAACTATCAACTACTTGCTCAGCAGTTGCTTTGAGAGTCTTGTAATCAATTAGACTGCGGATTTCGTCAGTAACATCTAATAAGGGTTTTGCATTCAAATGGTTTAGATAGTCAGAAATATATCCCAACTCTCCAGCATAAGAGGCATTCCAAAGATAAGGATTACTTTGGAAGAGTCTGGCTTGTTTTTCGATTAGTAACTTTAAGCGGTCAAGATTAACACCTTCTTTTGGCTTAAAGGCATAATAATCGGTTCCCATTTTACGACCTTCGTTGTATTTGGGCGGTTAGGGCATCATTTTGTTTCTTTAGTTCAGCTATGTGCTGTTGAATAGCTATCTCTTTAAGCGCAGAATCTTCGTGAAATTGTTGCAACTTGTTAAGAAGTTGCGTCTCACGCTTGTGCGAAGCTAATAGTGCAGTTAATAATTTACTGCTAATATCCTCTTGTGGTTTGCCATAAGGGAATCCATATGGAGATCGATAAGGTGGAAAGCAGCCATCAGAATATGAATGGGGATACTCACAATCATCTAAGCCATCGTTTAGTTCATTTTCGTCTTCATTTTCATCGTGCTTCATAACTATACTTTGCGAAACTGGAAGTGGTCTTTCAAGCTTCGAACGTTAAAGGAATATTAGTTACTTTAAAAGTAATGTTTGGAACACGACGACGATTAATGCTGCTTGCAACCTCATCAATCATTTCACTCCGAACCTCATCAACCCACTCTTTCATTTCAGACAAGGAGCCACTTGTGTAAAAAACAGCTATGAAGTGGCTCGGACTCTTTCCCGGCAACAATTGAGATAGCTCTATTTCGACATCTTCAGGAAGTAGGTGAAAAGGAATTGAAGCCGCAAGAGCGTCTTCAATCTGAACTCTTAGTTGTTCAGGATGGGAACTCATTTTGGTATCTCTTCTTCTCCCTCTTTGTAGCAAAGCTCTTCACGGATTCGAAGTTTGAGATCAGTAGGAATTTGTTGAATAAGCCCTTTTTTGGCTAGTTCAGTCCATAATTCATCTAAAATATACCAGGAATCTTCGGTTTGAGATGATGACGATGATAAATTTTGCAAGCTGCTCTTCCGGCTTTTCGAAGAATCATAACTGCTGTTTGGATTATAAAATCCAAATAAATTAAAACTAACTGCGCCCCAGGGATCCATGCTGTTATGCTAGCAAAAGACCCGGCTCTCGCAAGTGCCGGGTCTTTTTGAAAGCATTTAAGATTATCTACTTGGTATTTAAGCCAGAAAGAAAACCTTCTCCAAGCTCTTCTCGCTTGCCTGCTGCGATTATTTTCTCAGCAGTAGCCACATCGCAATAGTTAACATAAATAAATCCTGCAGGCTCATCTTGCCAATAATCAAGTGTCTGCGGATCTGGATTTACACGTTGATGTATTTTAGCCCCGGCACCGATTTCTAACATTTTCTGCGTGGCCTCAACTTCTCGTTGAGTGTTGCGCATATCTGCGGAGCGGCGAGCGGATAATTTTCTACTTCTAGAAGCACCACGAGAACCTGTGCGGCTAGCGGCAGCATTAAAACTGATATTGCTGCCATAAGTTCCCCCGCCTGAACTGGCCCAACTCATGCTTGGGGATTCATCATAACAACCATCAAGGGTTGAGCATAGATACCCCCCTCCAAGACTTGTAGCGTAGTAATGATTGTTATATACAGGCTTTGGTCTTGGCTTTTTGGAAAGATAGAAGGCAAGACCAATAGCAAAAACACGATCTTTACCTATTATCTGAGCAGCTACACCTTTGCACTCTTCTTCAGTGAAGAACCATTGTCTCACCGAACCGTCTTCACTGCGGAAACCATCTAGCCAAAAAGCACTACCATTATTACTGCAAAGATAGTTTTGTGGGTGCCATTTAAATTTACATTTTTCACAAAACCGATCTTGTTTGAATTCAATATCGTGCTTAGGGCACTTATCTTTATACTGCTCCAGACGGATTGGATCACTTTTCATTCCAGTAAGTGGATTGATGCCTTGAACACTTGGAACTAAAGCTACATCATATTCGTGATGGCTGTTTTGTGTAAAATCAAGCCACATTCCGTGCTCTGGAACAATCGGAACAAAATAGCTGCTAGCAACACCGCTGCCATGCATCCAACTATCTGGGCAGGCCGGATATTCATCAACAACAAAGGCAGGCCGTTGATTGTAGGGAGGCAAGCCCTGAGTAATCTCGTTACCAGAAGCATCGCGCCGAACTTCAACAGCCTTTGGCATATTAAGAGTAGCTTTTAAACCGTTGACCTCCATTGTGGTTGCTTTGTAGTCATATTTATATTTACTGAATGGATCGTTTGATCCGCTTTCTCTCATCATCATATTTCTCTCTCTTTTCTCTAATAGATGAAAAAGCTGCGGATACCAAAATATCCGCAGCTTTTTGTTTTAGTAACGTTTGTGGGTTCTGTGGAAAGGATCTTGTTTTTTGAGAACCTTGCTACTCCCATTTCGGACAATCTTAAGTGTTGGTAGAGTGCCCTCAAGCTCTTTGGTTTTATAAAGTAGGGCTGCATTTGGGAAACGCTGCATTACTACAGTAACCATTTGCTCTTCTGTTTTGCCGATTAACAAATCTAAGGTGTCGTGAATGCGAGTAACCTGGTCAATCTGTATATCACCACCATCAAGAGCAAGTCTTAGCAAGACTCGCACTTTATGTGGAACCTTAGACCAACTGCGGTGAGTTTGATCGCAGGTATCTGCTGCTCCTCGCAAAGGTCTACCAGGCAGTAATGGATTTTCAGCAACTACACTAGTTGGGCGCTCACCTACACGATGCACTTGTTGTGGAACACCATCTTGACCAATATAAGTTTCCCAAGGCTCATAACCTTCTTTAATGGCTTCAATACATTCAACACTAGCATCAATATTGACTGAGCCATCATCACTAAAGACAATGCAAGGATGGCCTTGGGATTGACTGCTCAATTTCTTACTAACAGCATCACTTTCTTTGGGGTTATAAGCTTGAAGCAACTCTCTAGTATTAAGAAGCAGAGCTTTCTTTTCGGTAATTACTTTAGACCGAGATTCTTTCTTGCGAAAGATTTTAGCGATACGCTTAGCAAGCAATCTAGGAAAATGGGCTGCCTGTGAAGGTGATCCACCTCCTGGTGTGCGGCCTCCAAACTCAGCAATGTCTTCAAAGGAGCATTCAGCTAAAGCCTCGTCAGAGGTGCCGCCTGCAGCTTTTAGGTTAGACAAAAAATTATCGAAGTTGAGTTGTTTAGACTCATCCTCGATGTGCTTGTTGTGCTCTTCAAATATTGTCCGAGCAGACTCCAATTTTTGTTCGTATGAACTCATTTCAAACTCTCTTTCTTTTCTCTCGACAACTGTGTTGTCGTTCTCTCTCAACTACCCTTGGTAGCTATTTTGATATTATTCTATTTCAAATAGAAATCAATAGAAAAGCTAGAAAAAAATTTAAAACAAGATCCTCCGCTAAGAGATAAGACTTACCAAGCCTTTTATTTGCTTTTGAAAGGCTGCTTTGTTCTTAGGGTTGCACAAATTAAGAGGTGATGGATGTAGGATAGGGAAAACTTTGATTTGATTGGAGTTGTTTGGAACTTTATAAGTTTGAAGTGATCCTAGACACTCACTATATTTTTTCTTAGGGAATAATGCATTGAAGCTAAAGGCTCCTAGTGTAATAATTATTTCAGGCTGAAGAATGTCTAACTCTTGTAGAAAAAAGTTAAGGCAAGCCTTTCGCTCTTTAGCTGTGGGTTTTCTATTTTTAGGGGTGTAACACTTTACAAGATTTGAAATATAAAAATGCTCTCTTCTTAGCTGGTATTTTGCAAGCTCTTTAAAGAAATCGATCCCTGCTCGTCCCACAAAAGGTTCTTGCTGTTCGCATTCATTAATGCCAGGGTTTTGTCCAAGAATAAAGTATTTAGATATTTGTCGATTACTTAAAACGTTAGGAGTTGATGTGGTGTCCTTTGGATAACCTATCTCACATTTTCGACATTGACTGCACTGAAAAGCAAGAGCTTCTACAAGGGAGAGGGCTTTTGACATAATTCTCCCAAATCAACGGTAATATCTGCGAGGTTAGACGAAGGCATCAGAGCTACACAATAAACATCATCTGCAAAAATAATACGACTGCCTTCAAAAAAACAATTGGCGTCTGCTTTCAAAGGTGCAGTGTATTTTTGCAATAAATCTTTTCGGAAGTTACAGCGATTATCTCCATATCTAAGCTCAACAGTTTTGTTTACAGGATAAAGACAATCGGGGCAAGAAGTTATGCCTTCTTCACATTGCATGCACTCAACCACACCAAGCCCATCACATTTTTTACATTGATCTGGTTTAGAACAAGTAATGCATGGAAAAGAACCCTCACCATTACATTCCCCACACTCGACTTCAGTGCTCCCCTCACAATCAGAACAAGTTGCCTGCTTTGAGTTATTGCAGCCCTTGCAGACAAATTGAGGCGCAGCGAGTGATAGCCTTAATTTAGGAATATCTACGTTAAAAAGATTCGGCTCAGTCTTAAGAACTCCATCAATAATGCTGGCAAAAGTAAGCCGTTCTTCAGCTATTAAATTAAGATAAGCTCTCTTAGTTTCTCCAGCGCCAAATGGAAGCTCTGTTATAATACAGCCATAGCCATCTGTTGCTACCGCGTATTCACCGTGCTCATTCTTGAAGTACACGGGGCTTTCGAAAAGCTCCCCTCTGTAGCTATTTCGCTCAAGACTGCAATATGATTGAAAATTCTTAGGAATTAGATAAGCAGTATCAGTCGTTTTGTGCATCAGGCAAGATTTCATTCCAGGGGGTCGGAGAATTATCACCACATTTTTGTATCTCAACGCCTGCTTCTTCAAGCATAGTAATGCTAACAGTCATATCTCCCACCCAACGTGGGGGAATATCAAAAGAACGGGTTACAATCCTTTTAATGCCTACTTGAATTATTGCGCGAGCACAATCAGTGCAGGGCAGCCATGCACAATAGAGAACACAGTCGTTCAGACTAGCACCGTGTCGTGCAGCATTATAAATGGCATTGCGCTCGGCGTGTTCAAACCATTGATATTTAGCTGGTCTATCTTGTCGCTCTGCAACATCATCTCGGATACCTCGTGGAAATGAGTTATATCCAGTAGCACGAATTTCATGATCGGGGCCAACAACAACGCTGCCCAATTTGGTATTGTTATCTTTAGATTTTAGAGCAACCTGCTCAGCTAGGTTCATAAAGTAACTATCCCAGCTCATATCCATATTTAAAGTCCTGTTATTGGTTTTTTCTTATCTTTACGGCCTGCGAATCTTTTCACATAGCTTGCTTTTTGCAAATCCTGTTTTAATTGATCTTCAGGCCCGTAATCATCATCTGGATTATCGCAAAATAAATGTTGAGGAACTTTTGTAGCGAGTCCATAGCTTATTTCTTTGGTGAGAGTTATAAATTCTTTGCCTTGTTTTCTCCCAAAAACAAGAAAGTCCACATCGAACTGCTTAAATTGTCTTAGTAGCTCACTGAGTGGCATCTGATAATAGTTAGGATCGATTATCTTAAGCCAAGTATCTATCCCTACAACGAAAGTTGTTCCGGGAAATAGCTTTGCTTTTTCGATAAAAGTAGGTGCATTGGTAACTACTAAATGCATTTTTTCGAATTGTTGAATAATGGTTTCAGCGGTAATGAAGTCTAGTGGGGGATGATTAACGTTTTCAAGAGAGCATTCGAAATAAACTGTGCTATCGCAAAAAGCCTCTGCAATGGTACACATATACATGTGCTCTTTGGAAAGAGGATTCCATGATCCAGGGAAAATTGCTTCTGGGACAGGATCCTTTTGATATGGAAATATTTTTGTTGCTTCCCCTCGTAGGAGAGGCTTTAATTGTGCTCCAAGTTGATTACTGCAAAGAGTTTTAAGCCTAGTGGTACTTCCATATGCGCTACCTCCTGGACAAGTGATTTCAAGAAGTGTTGAAATTAATAAACTGCTAAATAGTGACGCCGACTTAACATCTATTATTTTTGAAATGGTAAAAGTTTCCGATTGCAAACTAAGATAACAATATGTGCTACCTTTTAGACAGGTAATGCCAAGAGGTTGTTGATTTTTGCTGCACAAGCTTTTTGCCATTTTGAAGCTTTTAATGGCAAGACAACGGCTTGCGCGATCTGGCTGGAGATCACTCCCCACCATCTCAAAATAGCTAGCATCAGAATCTAAAATTATTGTTTTTGAAATGAGATTTGGGAAAACGTTTTTCAAGTCACCTGTAATTGAATAGTCTAGCCCTTTGATTAAAAGGCAGGCCCTAAGTTCTGGAATGCTGATAGGTAATTGTTCCATGGGACTTATTTAAAGTCTATCAAACTGGAACGGTATGTCTACCAAGTCAAAATAATGTCAGTATAATAGCTAATGTCTCTTCCAATCTCTTCATCCCAAAATTTGATAAGAGCGAGCCCCTCTTCTAAGCCGTGAGCTTGAGTAATCTCTAAAATGGCGTGGGCTTGTCCTGTTTCTATAAGTTTTCTAGCTGCAACCTCTTCCCAAAAATAGGATTTATTCTCATAATTAAAAACGCGATCATAGCGGCCAAGTAAAACGTAAAACTCCGCTTGCTCTTTTGGAGAGCGCCACTTAAGCTTGCCAAGCTCACCTCTGTAGAAAATTTCTACAGGGCCTTCACTTATTTTTTCGATTTGTGTCTCATCAACCCAAAAATGGAGGGGGCCTTTTCTAAGTTTATAGCGTTGGCCAGCGTAATCAATTCGGTTAACAGTAAATTGATTTGAATCAATATCTTCAGAATATTTAGGATGAGAAGATAAAAGCTTAACCGTATTTCCTTCCATAAAAGGCAATTCGGGGAGGTCTCCTGTCTTATCGGAAGTAACATCTACTAAAAACCAATAAGGCTTACAAGTATATGCGTTTAATTTTGACTTAAACTGTTCCTGAGGTATTTCAATTTCATCAATATCTACAGTATACAGAGTATCCAAAGATTCAATAACAGCCCGGGACCTATCTTTATAGATACCCGGCTCCCTACCTAAGGCACCAAGTCTCCCACAATGAACGGTTGGAAATTTCACGAAAACGGCAGCGTCTGGCGGAGCCCCTTTCCAAATAACCTCATCTCCTTCTACTAATAATTTTGATTTAACATATTGTTGTATTTCTTTGTGATATTTGTCTAACATATTGATCTCTAAATATTTTCAGCATAAAACTTTTCTGCTTCTTTGGTGTTTAGAACGTATCCAAAATAAAGTTCACGTCGCGTGGTGGACTCCCATACTTCTTCTCCCATAATACACCAAGTATGCTGTCTCCACAAGCCATCGTCACTAAGAGCATAACCTGTAACAATGGTGACATTTGTATTATTTCTCCAAAGCAAACAAGAATTCCTGTGGCATTCGCGGCTAGTGCCAGGAATTTGTTTTAATTTTCTAGGAAAAATAAAAGTGCCTCTATCAAGTAGCTTTTGTAAATCCTGCTCAAGATGAGGGAAAATAACCGCGTAGCCGTAAAGAGAGAGTATGTCTTTTAGTTGCTGAAGTTTTTTCTTTTGAGGAAGACAAACGTCACAGCAAGATCTTACGGGCTGACCCATCAACCGGCCTGCTGATCGAAGACGTTTCATCCATGCAACATCTGGCTTATTTATGTTTGGTTTTGGGTTCATGAATATGGATAATTTTTTGCGTCTCGTAATCCCATTGACGCTTTTTTCTTCCTAAATTAGCTACGGCTATTCTAACACCAGTAAAATCTGGAAGTTTTTTAGTTTTTAACTTTGTTTCCTCAGGGGAAACAAATGTCATTATATCAGGATGATGACAGCTAACAATACATCCTGGTATTCCTTTTTCAGATAAATAGCTGACGCCGCTCTTAAAAGAGGGTGTTCCAGAAATAGGAAGCCCCCAAGTGCTCATCAAATTGATGGCTTGCTGCTCTAAATTTTTAGCAGGGTTGCGGAGTAGAACACAAGTACCAAATTGAAATAAAGCCCACGGAAACTCCCCTCCGCAAAGAATATCTTCCCAGATTCGAATTAACTCAAGTTCAGTTTGAGAATAGTTATTGCTATCATTCAAAATAATCACTAAACAGTTTGGCCGGTGAAAGGCGATATGTAAATTTCCTTAGTATACTTATTAATGAGGGTAAGTAATTGTTTTTCTTGAAGAGTAGTGGGTTTTTGTTCTGCCCAAAGAATTACTTCCAACGTATCAAAGCTAGGATGGCGCATTTCTACCGCCCCCCTAAGGATGCTGTCAAAAGCAATTGCAACTAGTAACTGTTCATCATTTCCTTCTCGGCCTTTAAAAGAATAAGCATATCCTGTATACGTCTCTCCAGAATAGATAGTTTCTTTAAGTTTGCGGAAAGTAAATTTCATTCTTAAGCAGGTTCTATTGTGCAGGTTAGAGGAAATTTTCTTGCTCTTGCAAGACTGTGACATTGATCCACGCGAAATTCGGCTTGCTCTAGAGCATAAACACCAGCTAAACCTTGTCCTTTTAAGTGAATCTCTAACATCACTTGCATAGCATTCATAGGGTTTTTTCCAAAAATATTACAGAGTATTTCAACCACAAATTGCATGGTAGTAACATCATCATTATGCATGATGACTTTATACATCGGGCAAGTTCTTGTGGTACTTTTTGGCTCAATAAGGGTCTCTGTTGACATATTATTTCTTTTTCTCAGTTAATAACTTTTCTGCAATACTATTTGGTACCCTAGCATAGGAATCCGGCTCTAAACTAAATGATCCTCGACCCGAGGTCATGCTCATTAGATGTGTTTGATACCCAAACATTTCTGCCATAGGAACCAAACCTTTAACGGTTCGGGTCGGGCCATCCATGTCCATAGCTTCGATGAGAGCACGGCGTCTGTTTAGATCACCATTGATATCGCCAATGTATTCTTCTGGGATGTTAATTTCAAATTTCATCATTGGTTCAAGTAAAATGCGGGTCATTGCACGCTCAGCTGCTTCAAAAGCTAACCGACCAGCAAGATTAAAGGATAGCTCATTACTGTCAACTGCGTGCTGATTGCCAAAGTGGAGAACTGCTTTGATGCCAGTATATTCTACTTTCATAGCTCCGCCTTCTTGCATCTTATGCAAGATGCCTTTTTCGACGGCAGGAATATATTCCTTCTTAATGACGCCGCCCTTAATCTCATCTATAAAAACGAGAGGAGAAGCTTCATCATCATGATAAAATCTAACATTTACAATACCGTGTTGTCCTTTACCGCCAGTTTTACGCAAGTGGCGGCCCTCAACATCACACTCACCTTCGAGAGTTTGTTTGTATTGAACCATTGGAGCCCCTACATTAATAGGAATCTTCATATCACGTCGAATGCGAGTAATAATAATTTCTAAATGCAATTCACCCATACCGCTGACGACAATCTCTCCTGTTTTTTCATCGGTATATCGTTGAAATGTCGGATCTTCGTGATTGAGTTTGGCAAGCGCAGTGGCTAATTTGTCCCCATCACGAGTATTTTCTGTTTCAATGGCAAGACTAATAACCGGATCAGCAAAACTTATCTGCTCATAAACTATCTCAGCACCTTTTTTACAAAGAGTGTCTCCGGTACGAACATTTTTCACACCAACTACAGCAACAATATTACCTGCCGTGGCGCTTTCAATAGGCTCACGTTCTGCACTGTGCATAAGATATAGACGGCTAATTCGCTCTTTGCCACCTTGCGTGGCATTAATAAGTGCATCGCCTTGGGATAGAGTTCCAGAGTAAATACGCAAAAAGGTTAAAGTACCTATTTCATCGACCATACTCTTAAATGCAAGAGCTGAAAATGCTTCATCATCGGCAACTCGTCGTTCAGTTTTCTCACCAGTTTTGGGGTTAGTCCCTACAGTGTTCCCAACATCAAGAGGAGAAGGCAAATAATCGACAACAGCATCAAGAAGCATTTGAACACCTTTGTCTTTAAGAGCGGACCCGCACAATACTGGATTGAGCTTAAGAGCCAGAGTAGCTTCTCGAATTACTCTTTTAAGCGTATCTACGCCGATTTCTTCCTCTTCAAGATAAGCCATTGCTAGATCATCATCAAACTCAGTTAAAGCATCTACCATCTCCTCCCGAGCAGCGAGGGCAAGATCTTTTAAATCATCTGGTATTGCTACTTCTTGTACTTCACACTTTGCTCCCAGAGAAGACTCTTTATCTGCATAATGATAAGCCTTCATCTCAACAAGATCAATGACTCCATAAAAATCATCTTCAGCACCGATGGGTAATTGTATAGCTAGAGCTTGGGCTCCGAGCTTATTACGCATAGCAGCAATAGCATCATTTAAGTTAGCGCCGCGACGATCCATCTTATTAACAAAGCAAATTCTAGGAACATTATACTTTGTAGCCTGTCGCCAAACGGTTTCACTTTGCGGCTCCACACCGCCTACACTGCAGAAAACGCAAACCGCGCCGTCGAGGACCCGTAAACTACGCTCTACCTCTGCTGTAAAATCACTGTGGCCCGGGGTATCAATAATATTGAGACGTGCGCCATCCCATTCTGCATTAGTAGCAGCACTTTGAATCGTGATACCGCGATCTTGCTCATCTTTAAGGGAATCCATGTGAGACTCACCTTCGTGAACTTCGCCAATTTTGTGAGTCTTACCGGAAAAGAAAAGAATTCGCTCAGTAGTTGTAGTCTTGCCAGCGTCGATGTGAGCAATCAGACCGAAGTTTCGAATTTTTTCAATTGAATTTTGGCTTTGTGCAATAATTTTTGCAGTCATGGTTTTTCCTTAATTTGAGTTTGAACAATCAGTTTACGTTTTTGATAGGGGCATCTGTCAAGGAATTAATGCCCGTATCTCTTTAAATCGCGATCTCTGATTGTTTGTCTCTTATCATGAAGTTTTTTACCTTTTGCAGTTCCTATTTGAAGTTTAGCAAGACCTTTGTTGTTGAAGTAAATTTTCAAAGGAACAATAGTACAGCCTTTTTGTAAGGCATCACTTAATTTACTTATTTGCGCTCGTTTTAGTAGTAAAGTTCTATCTCTCCGGTGATCATATTCCTGCCAACTAGGAATTTTAGTTGGATTAATAGAACAATTAACCAATAAAACTGTGTTATCTTTCACTTTGATGTAAGATTCATCAAGACTGATATTTCCTTGGCGTAGAGCCTTAACTTCGACACCAATCAATTTGATACCTGCTTCCCAAGTATCAAGAATAGAATAGTGGTATCTGGCTTTACGATTTTGTGCAATTAAGTTCATTTGTTTCTCAGCCGATTTTGTCATAATTTGTTTATGATTCAAATTAACCTAAACAAAAAAGAGAACGCACATCCTCTTATGTGGTTCTTATTTTTTATTCTTTTAGTTATTTTAGTAATATTAGTCTTTTAAGTCAAACTGTTCGGCCATCTCATCAGCATCAGCCTGGGATTGGAGTAACCCAAGAACTGCACCCACAACACTTCCAACCTCATCACCTATTAATCGAGAGTACTTATTCTGAAGTAAACCAATTGTATAGTCCAAATAGTTATAAAGAACTGGGTTAGTTTCTGCTAATGATTTAAGCACTTCTAAGTGATAATTTTGATTTTCCTCAACTACCTTTGCCAAGGAAGAAACAGTTTCTTTAGTTACAACCGGAAGGGGCATAGTGTCTCCAAGTCGGCATCTTAGTCTATTTGTTTTAGTTGTCAAGAAGTACTGTTTGTAATTAGATTAAAATCAATGAAATATTGTTACAATAAGAGTGAGGGAATTATGTACAGAAGAAATGCTACAGTCAAGTGTCCTTCTTGTGGGACAGGAAATAAGCCTGATCGCTGGTTTTGCTGGAAATGCAAGAATGAACGAGGCGTTGTAACTGAACTTGAAGAAGTAGGCGGAGCATCCCCACCCTGGGCCGAAAATAAGGTCGTTTATGGAGGGGCTGTTGGAGGAAGAGTAGGGGCGTCAACCTACTGGCGCAATCCCTCTACAAATAATTTTTACATAGGTCTTCTCGAACAAACACAAGATTATGCAAGTCGTATTTATGAGGCAATCCCAACAGGCTCTGGACTAGCGGATTGGATGGAAGACTCTTTAGCAGTAACTGCAGATTACATGTCAAAAATAGTCCATGCGCTTCGCTATCGCGAAAACCCACAAAAGAAATACATGGCAAAAGCCAATGCAAGGTTAATTAAAAGCTATTCAGAAGAACTGATTCAATTAATACATGCAAGTGATTCTCTCAAAGATTGGATGAAAAGTAAGATATCTACATGTGCAACAAGAGTTGATGATATCTGGCACGCTATGGAAGCTCGGGGTGATGGTGCCCTGACTAAAAGACGGAAAAATGTAAACGCTAATACTCTTATTCCGCCAGAAGTAGGGTTAGCGGTAGCAGAAAACATTTTTAAACCGAACCCAAATACTGTAGAATTAGAGCAAGAAGAGGTAACAATGCAAGACCCCGCAGAATTAGAATTAGAACAATTAGTAGATGAGATTGCTGAACGTCGCAACCCAAGCTCAGGAAGAATTTGGGGAGCAAATGGAAAATGGCAGCGAAGAAACCCTCGCCCAGCTTGGGGAGGCCCTCTGTTCAGGAGAAACCCTGAATGCAAGGATTGTGAGGACTGCAGCTGTAATCAGCGTCGATTTAATCCTTGCTGCGAGGCATGTGAGGATTGCTCATGCAAAACGCGTAGAAATCCTGCAAGAACGGCTCGTTGGTCACCTTGTGCAGGTTGCAGTAAAGCTACTTGCACTTGCGGTTGTGCCGGGGATCCTGATATGTGCGTATGTGTAGGAAGTGGAGCAAGTCCTCGCCGTAATTCTTCACCAGCTTGGGGCGGCCCACTGTTCCGTAGAAACCCGCGACGCAGAATGAGACGCAGAAGAAATTCTTCACCAGCTTGGGGTGGTCCGCTATTTAGAAATCGTCGCAGAAGCAGACTTCGTAGAAACTCTTCACCAGCTTGGGGCGGGCCACTATTCCGTAGAAATCCAAGACGTAGTATGCGCAGAAGAAACTCTGCACCAGCTTGGGGTGGTCCACTATTTAGAAATCGTCGTCGTAGATTCCGTAGAAATTCCGCGCCAGCATGGGGTGGCCCACTTTTCCGCAGAAACCCAAGAAGCAGAATGAGAAGAAATTCATCTCCAGCTTGGGGAGGCCCACTTTTTAGAAGTCGTCGTAGAAGGAACTCATCTCCAGCATGGGGTGGCCCACTTTTCCGCAGAAACCCTGAAGAACTAGAGGAGCTTGAAGAAATTTCTATGAGAAGAAACCCTTTTTATAGAAGAAATGCCTGAGGAGGCGCACCACAAGAAGAACAGTAGTTTACTGTTAGCTAAAAACCCGGCTTAGCCGGGTTTTTTCATGCCATTTTTGTAGGCAAATTTCCAATAAGGGTTCCAATAGGGCTCCCGCTTATTGCCTGTAAAAGAGAACCAGATTTCTTTATATTGAGAACAAGCATTTGAACTTTATTCTCTTCTGCAAGAGTAAAGGCCGTTGCATCCATGACCCTAAGTCTCTTGTAGATAGCGTCTTCATAAGCTAGGGATTGAAAGCGAATGGCATCGGGATTTTTAAAAGGATCTTCAGTATATACCCCATCAACTTTTGTTGCCTTAACCAGTAAGTCCATGCCAAGCTCTTTTGCCCGGAGGACAGAGACAGTATCAGTTGTAAAACGCGGGATACCTGCCCCTCCTGCCAGGATTACAACTCTCCCCTTTTCTAGGTGTCTAATGGCTCGACGGCGAATGTAGGGTTCAGCTACTTGTTGAGTAACGATAGCAGTCTGAACTCTCGTTGGAACCTCTAATTGTTCCAGAGCTGATTGAAGAGCAAGGGCATTAACAAGCGTGCAAAGCATACCCATATAATCAGCACTATCTCTTTCCATTCCTTGTTGTGAAAGACTTGCTCCTCTCAATAGGTTCCCACCACCAACTACGACAGCAAGCTGCACTCCTTGATCATGAATTTCTTTTAAGGAAACGGCTATTTGTGATACGACTTCTGGGGCAATACCCTTGTCATTTTCTTTACAAAAACTTTCGCCAGATAATTTGAGCAAAACTTTTTTGTATTTCATTGAGCCTCAGTAGATAATTAGGGTTTGAAGTTTTAGTTTGTTGTATTCTGCTATTGAAAGCCAGATAGCTGTATTAAAGCCTTTATCTTCAAGGTACTTGTTTAAGGAGCCTGCTTGAAGCATTTTGGTTAAAACTCTGCCGAGAACAGCCTCTAATTTATTGTTAGCGCCGAGACTAGAAAAATCTAGTCCCATATATCCATCGAAAAAATCACATCGAGCAATATGTATTGATGATCCGTTTTCAAAGAATTCTTTTGTTTTTTTAACTAAATTACTGGGTAAGTTTAAAACTAGCTTGCGATTTACCTGAAAAACCCGAGCCCCATTAGGGTGGGCTGCAAGCGTTATCATGATATGCGAGCCTCCAATGACCAGCTATCCGTGGGCTGAATGCCATCGCGAGTACAAAGCCAATTAGTTTGATAAGTAGTTTTTCCATCAGCATCTACCCCTAATACATAAAAGGTATTTCTTGCACTTAATGTGCAGACCCGAGGAGTAGCCATCCCAGGCATTGACCAAAGAAACTCAACGCGTTTATTTGGGTATCCGGGGTCACCATCGGCTACAAACTCGATAATGACATTATTAGCTCTTATTGTTGTAGTGAAATTAACCGTAAGGGTTGCTGTTGCAATGCCTGTGGCACCAGTAGGTCCTGTTGGACACTGTGTTCCTGCAGGCCCTGCTACTCCGGGAGACCCGGTAACAGGGCTTAAAGAAGGGGCAGGATTCGATATTTTTGGTGCAGGGCTTCCTCTGAAGTGCCTACAATTTGTATTTGGGCAATCAACTCCGCTAAAACCGATATAGGCGTCTTGGTTACCGCATGATGTACAGCGCATTGAATTTCTCTTGTATAGTGCCTGAAATAAGGGCCTGGGCCGTCACTGTTTCAGTTTACCCAAAAACTTCATAAAATCAACACCCATCTCCTCATTGTAGACTTCTTCGTATCTTTTATTATTACACTCTAATGAACATTGGTAATCATGATAATTTTTATCTTTGAGTTTCATTATAAATGCATAGGGATGATTGATTTGTACAGCAAACTTTTTATTGCATACATTACATACAAGAGTTCCGTAAGGAGCATTCCGTTCTTGTCGCTTTTTTTCTACCCAAAGTTTTGCTACCCCAGGGCCGTGCTGTGTGGCCAAACTAACTGCTTTTAAACTTGATAGCCAAGAATCAGGCTTTTTGGAGATTTCCTCAAAATCCCAAGCAATAAGTTCAATTTTTGGATTAGAAGGATCAAGAATAACGACTCGATGCTGCCCTGCTTCCTCTTTGTAAACAATTCCTGGTGCAATCTCGACCGGTTCTTCCATAATTTCCTATATATCAAAGCTTATACCACAGCCGCAAGTTCCTTTAGCGTCTGGGTTAGTAAATGTGAAACCAGAAAAAGATATAGTGTCTGTATAATCTAAGATAAGATTTTGTAAAAGAGGTTGACTAACTTCATTTGTGACAATTCTTCCATCGACAATAATATCATCACTGAGAGGCAAGCCAATTTCAGTTTTATAGCTAAGTCCACTACAACCTCCAGTTTCTACTTTAACTCGAAAAACGTTTTTCACATTTTCGGTTTTTAGAAATTTAAAAATGGCGTCTTTTGCAGCGGGTGTTATTTCCATATTCTTATATTAAATGAATTTGAAAGGGTTTCAATACCTAACCATCAAACCATTTTCCAAGAGAATCCCAGCCAAGACGATTTAATCTTCTTGTAATAAAATGCATGGCAGCCATTGTCGTATCGAAATGTTTTTCGGTTAGATCACCTTCTGGAATTTCTTCTGAAATTCCTTCTATTCGACAAAAAAGATCAAAGTCCCAGGCATCTATAGGAGAGCAGTAAACTAATTCACAGGAATAGCCCCGAGGTGTATAAAACACTTGTGCTATCAATTCTGCTTCTTGCTTGAGAGATTTGCCACTTTCCAAAGTTTCTTTTTCAAGATCTTTTTTGGATACAACCTTTACATTCTTAACTTTTAAGTCTTTCCTAAAAATTCGTTCTTTGAGCATAAAATTCCTATGTCTGAATGATAGCTGATTGTGGGCAGAAGTCAAATCTGTGACGCTGAGCCTTGTCACCTTCGCCAGAAGCAATACAATAGGGAACTCTAAGCTGTAAATTGGAGCAATATGAATAGCGATGTGATCTGGCAAAGCCTGCAAGAAACTTTTGATAATCAAAAAATCTTCTGGCTTCCAGAGGAACGAGAACAGCGGCCTGGAATCACGGATAGGCTCCTTCATTATCTTATTTCGTATTTTGAAAGCCCTGCCGTAGCTAGAAATAGTGTTCGTGTTTTTTGCGGGGTGGATAGAGTAGATGATTTAATCGCATTTTGTGGCTGGAATGAGGTAAGGGTTTCGACAGTTAGAGAAATTAATGATGCTTTAAGGACTTGTGGTGCCAGAGGAGAGGTTTGGGAACTTGCCGTAATAATCAAGGATTTCCTTTGTAATACCTGGAATACGCTGGACACTCTTAATTTGGACGAAGTGCCTGAAAAGGCAGAAGCCTACATTAAGCAACTGCGTGCAGTCCCTCACAGCTGGGCAATTAATGTTGATTCAGATAAAAAATCTAAGTCAAAAACGCTAGAAACTCCCTTACGTCACTCGCATTGCAGCTTTTATAAAGCTTTTAAGCGTCAAAGAAATCTGGCCGACCCAGTGCTCCCTGATTGCGTCATTGATTTTTTACGTTATTCGTGGAAGCTTACTTCTCTGCCTCCTTTTGAGAATCACACAAATCGTGTCATGTCACGAATCGGATTGTTTGAAAACAATACTTCACTAGAAATTAAACACGCTGTTCTTGAAAAATTTCTTGGAGAAAGTAAGCGAATAAGTAAGCACAAGCGTTTAGTCCAGTTAGGTAAAATGGTTTGCTTCAACGCAGATCCTCGCTGCGGGATATGCCCACTTGAAAAAAGCTGCTCTAAAAAGGGGATATAGTTTGCTAAAATAGGGCTATGTCTTTATTTGGGCAAACAGAAAACGAGAAGTTTCAATACTCTCAAGAACTAATTCGTCTTGAAGATACTAAGGATAATATTTCTCCGGTCTCTTTGGTAAGAGAGCTAAAAAATCTTATCTCTCAAGTTCGTGCTTTGCCAAGATGGCAAGATTCCCGCTCTGGTATCTCAGCTTCTTTTCAGACATTTATCCGTGATGAAGAATTCAGGTCATATTTAACTAGTTCTGATATTCTTTCTAGGGCTAATGCACTACTGGCTTGGGCTGCAACTAGACTTACGCCAGAACAAGCAGCGACAGAAGGAGTTTCTGGGTTACAGAGGACAAGCGCTAGTGCAGCTGATGAACATTTAGAAATAACTCAGCGTTTATCGCAACCGGGAGGTGAGGCTTGGGAGATAGCCCGAGAGACGCCAGATCCTCTTATTGATGAAGGAATTCGCCGGGGCGCACAAGTTAAAGATGTTGGATCAAAAATCCTTGATAAGGCAGCGCCAATTGGTCAGCGAGGAATTGATCGTCTAGACGAAGCTAATCTAACAAATCCTATACTAGGAATTATAGCATTAGCTATGCTTGTCTTTATGAAGAACAAGCTTCTTGCAGTTTTACTGATTGGAGCTTTGATTTATTTGACTAAACAACGTCAAATTTCAGCTGTTAGAGCAAGAATAGATTCAGTTACAGACAGAGTCTCTAGCGTTACTGGCTAGCTTTAAGGCTTCAAGATAGAAATAATTATCAGATACTGCCACAATTCCACTTTCACCGCAAGTATTGCATTCAACGCAGTAACCTAAACAATCCGGGCATATCATTTTCACGTTTTCAGTATCTTGAAACATAGATTTTATCTTAACTACAGAATTAGTCATAGTCAAGATTTTTTTCTAAAATACCAATTCTTTTAAGTGTCCACTGTAATCTGTAAAATAACAGCGCTTTATGCCTGCGTTTTCTATCTTTTCTTGGCAAGCTGGGCAGGGCTTTGCAAAACTGACTTTGTCGGTTCGGGTAAGCCGAGCTACATACATAACTAGGTTTTTATAATCACGTGGAACTTTTTTAAGAGAAGAAAATTCGGCATGAATAGTAAAACAATCATTATCAGGATGTGTTTTATGAGAATTAGCTCCTAAGGACACAAGCCGTGTACCACTAAATATAGCAGAGCCGACTCGGTGAGCATAAAATTTTGAATTTCTTGCAGCTTTGATGGCAGCTTTTTTTCCGCGCTGCAGTCTATTCATCTTTTGTCCACGATTTTTCCAGCAAATAATCAGCTAAAGAATCAATTTCTTCAAGAGAGATAATAGATTCTTTGCACAGCTTAAACTGCACAAGATCACCGATTAATAGAGTTTTAAGTTTTTTTGGATCCGTCGTGCGTTTTTGAGGAGCAGAATCTTCAAGAGCTAAGGGGTTTTCGGAAGACAATGCGTAATTTTGATTTTGCTCTTGGAAAGCAAAAGCTTTAGCTGAGGCACCTTGCAATGCTAGTAAGCCTTTTTGAGAGTTATCCAGTAAGCAATATCCAAGCATTTCCTGTTTGCTCAATTTGCGGTCCTTATCTTTATGTGCTATTAACACGCCTTTGAGCTTTAAATGAACAATTACAGTAAGCTCGCTAGGGTTTGCCACACTAGTGATAAGGGTTTCATTGATAACAGCGGGGGGAGAGAAAGTAACAGGAGAGGCTGTTTGTCTCTCTACGCAGCCAGTAAGAGAAATTTCCATTGGTCTCCGTGGCCAGCCGTAATCACCCTGTCCTGCAGGAACTTCATACTTCCATTCGACAAATTCTAAACAAAAAGAACTGAGAGGGAGCGGGTGAGTATAATTTGAAGTTTTTCCCGGAGGACACTTTATACTGAATTTAAGTTCAGTATTTTGAAATTCTGCTCTTTCAAAGATATCTATGCTAAACATTACTTTATGATACACAACTATGTTCACAAAGCAATGTTTAGCTGGCTGTTACATAGCTCTCATCTAACTCAAAAGTAAAGCCACCTGATTTGAATAGCCAATGATCGCCTTTATGGTGGGCTGAAGCTATAATAAGCGCGTGACCATTGTTGTCTTTCCTCCAATAGCGTCGTGGAATCAAATTAAGGAGTGTTCTCTCATTTGTTACAAGGATACCCGTAGAACCTTCGGGTGATGCCCAAAATTTAGTTCCGCAGAAAACATTTGTTCTATCTGTCCATTTTTTCTTTGGCAATATTTTTTCGTGATAGTTTTTAATATGAAAATCAAGTTTCTGGGCGGTAGTGCAGGCACATCGACAATTACATGTGTTTTTACAACAACGGCAAGTGCATTCACCATGATCACAAGAACCGGTGCAACATGCACAGTAGCAGACACAATCACACGTATTTTTTGCACACCGGCAACCTCGTTTGTGTCTAAAAGTACAACCACAACCTGGATACGGATCGCCGCTAGATAGAGTAACTAACTTATCCAGTTGTTTTTGAGTGATATTTGGATTTTCAAGGCGAGCTGCATCCTGACGCTGTTTTATCGCTATGCAGCAATCACACATATCACTAAATTGGCTTCCACAACTTGCCTTACACTTCTTAGATTTAACAACTGTAGTGCATCCGCACCCTCTATGTTTGTGGAAAGTAACTTTAGGGCATGCACACTGGTGATCTTTTTTTGAGGGGTCGCACTTGTGACCTCTATGGTAAGTCCAAGTGTGTCGCTTATTATCGCATATGTGAACATCTCTAAGAAGATCGTGGTTAAAGCTGCTTGACCAAAATTGATTGTAAGCTTGTCTTAAGCTTGCTGGTTTCAGACCACCAAAGCAAATTTTGCCGTTATCCCAAACATTTGAAAAGGTATAAGACTTAGCATAAATTTTATCTTTGCGAGCAGTGTCAATAGCCCACAAGCTGTAGGTCTTCATGGCTCTCATATTCCTTGCGTTAGGAATATCACCATATTCACAACCCATTATTAAGGTAGGAGTCTCAATTTCATGAGTTTGGCGAGTAGCCATCCTTGCACTGTAGCTAACCTCAAATGTTTGAGGAGGTATAACACAAGATATCTGCACGTTAGGCTGATATTTGATCATCACAGAAGCGGCTTGTGAGGGTAGCAGACTTACGATAACTTGTTTTCTTCCTAACCGCAATCTTCCTAGATCAGGGCTGCTTGAAACTGCTCCACTTGAGGGCGGCCCAGATGGCTCTGAAGGTGAGGTTTGAGCCTGAGTTTCCTTAGCAGGGCAGGTTCTTGCGTTATGGCCAGGCTCTCTGCATATACCACATTTTCTAGTTCGACGTGCTGTTGCCATTATACTCTTACATACTTCCTTACACGCACAAGTTCAGATAATATATGTTCATCTTGCTCATCTGCATAGATATCTTCAACTGGATCGGGCTCAATTAGGTTGTTTTCAATCATTTGCAACCTAATGCGATCACCATCTTCAAAGCCTAGATGGTAATTCTTTGAACAGCCCGGATGAGGTTTCCCATTACCAGCATAGCCCGAACTAAACCCTAAAAGGTAGCTAATACTTAGTCCGGTTACTTGTGATAGGCGACCTGCTGTCCATTTGTTGGAAGGCTCTTCAAGATCGCCATAATCTAAAAAGCTAGGAGGCTTTTCTAGCGCTAATAATTCCTTGTATTTAGTTAAGACTAACGCACCAATAGGCGTAGCGGCGGTCCTATCCTCATTAGTTATACTAGCTTGAATTAGAGGATACTTCTCAATATCATCATAAAACCAGTATTGAGTTTTAAAGGGTTTTAGTCCAGATTTTTCATAAAGCTCTTTAACAAAATCAAAGGTGATTCTGAAAATAGGTTTAGGTTTTGGCTTTGAAATTTCTACAGAGGTCTTTTTGTTTTTACGTTTTTTCGGCTTTCGTTTTTTAGAGGCAGTCTCTTCTTTTAAGAATTGCTCAATTACGGATTGCGCTACAGCGTCTAAGTTTGAAGTATCTATTTTTTCTAATGATTTTTTGTCGCTGCTGCTGTTCGTCTGCGCCGAAACCTCAGCTAGGACATTGGCTTTCATCTGAGCTTCTTTGACAATTTGCTCAATGGATTTCATTTTTTCACCGGCTTTGCTGCAATTGCTCGTTTAGTAGTTTGTGGATCTTCTTCTTCATCATCAAGAAGATTTATTGGAGAAGAAATAGGCGGGGGGCTGGAAGTAGTGGTTTCAAAGAACTCCAAATCTCCTCGTGCAGCATGTAGTTGAGCAGAAACATCATCGAGCTTTTCTTCTAAATGGGCTATTTTAGCGTTCTTTGAATTCAAGGCGCGCTTTAAGGCTTCACGCTCTTTAAGCCGAGCTTGTGCTTCATTTTCTTTAACAATAAGTTGTTTTCTAAGCTTCCGAACTTCTTTCATTACAAATTCAAAAGAAGTAAAAGTTTCTCGAAGCTTCAATAAATGAGCATTCTCTTGAATGAGGGCTTCCGGATGTCTCACTTTATTGGTTTCGCTTGTTTCTATTGTTTTAGCAGAAACTAGAACCCCATCTTGAAATGTTTCGATTTTTTTGGTGGTTTTCACATTACCTCAGTTACTTATCTTCAAAGAAATCAATTGAATCATCTAACCCAAACCCAGTTAAACTTCCTTCGACTACTATCCACTCAGTAGCTGGCATCATGTCAACTACCCTAGCCCGTTCTCTACACGCATCTTTGCATTCGAAAACTTCAAAGGTGAGAGGTCGGAAAGGATAAACCCCGCTTTTACCTCTTAAGCGTTTATTAACGTCACTTTCATGATCGTCCTTGTTTCGAGGTTCGGGGTAAATTAGATAGAATCGTTTTTTGTTTTCCATAGCACTCAACAGAGTTAGTATATCTTAACTCAAGTTGAGGCGTTGTCAATGGATGCGGTGGTCGGGGTTAATATCAAATCTACACCTACTGGAATCCCAGTTTCATAAATAACTTTGGCTTCCCAAGCTGAGTCTGGGGTATCCAATTCGCTCAAAACTTCTTTTAGCGCAGTTGTATAAAGTTCTTTGGCAGATTTTTCTGTTTTAAAAAGTTCTAGGTTTAATTCTGAGATCTCTGCCTCAAGCTGTTTAATACGAGCTTTGACACTGTTTGCCTCATTCGTGAGGTCAAACATCTTTTCTTTGATGCATTCCATATGCTTTTTCGAGAGATCATTAAATTTGGTAGCATTTAATATGCTTCGTGATTGAATTGGGCTAAACTTGAAATGGATTTTTTGCTGTTTGCTCATATCATGAAGATAACCCAAAACCTGAAGTAGTCAACATTCAACTGTTGATAAATGAATGGTTTTAGGGGAAGATAGCGTTAGCGGAGTTCACTATGAAAGATAAAAACCCTAAGAAAAAGAGAGCACAAAAAGGAAGAAAAAAGCGTGTTCCAGCTAAGAAAAAAGCAATGAGTCTTAGGACTGCTAAAAAGATATGGTTTGCTCCGAGACGCAAAGGACGGCCCTCTGCAGCCCTCAAAGCAAAACTGTCTGAAGCTAAAAAGGTTTTACTTGCAGCAAAAGAACCTCTTAAAAGAGCGCCTCTTAGAAAAAGAGGACGACCGAGAACAAAACCTCGTGTTGAGAAGCCTAAACGCCCAAGAGGACGCCCAAGAAAACATCCCAAGTCTGACAAACCAAAGAGGCCGCGCGGCAGACCTCGTAAACATCCAAAAACCAATAAGCCAAAGCGCCCCCGAGGCAGACCCAGAAAACATCCAAAAACTGAGAAGCCCAAGAGACCTAGAGGTCGTCCTCGTAAAGCAGAAGAGGAATTAAAAGGTAAACGCCGTAAAAAGAAAAAGCCTAAGGAAGACTAGTCTTGCTTAGGCAACTGGGCGGCTTGATTCATAGTTTGGGACCAACCCTGCAGCAATTGATCAGGAGATAGGGCTTCCTTTGTTGGATTTAGGGGGTCATAGGTGACTGCCCCATCCTGCAACATTCCAAGATCATAAGCGAAGCTGAAAAACTCTTCTGGGGTTAAAATTCGTTCTGGATCTGCATCATAAATACCCATCACACCAACGCCGAAAGTGTGTAGTTTTCCTACCCAAGCTTGCTCGTCACTCATCATGGCTAGTCCGGATTGAACATACATTTTTCTTGTCTCATAATCATTTAGATTATTAACAAGTTCATCTAAGAATTGATCAATTCCTCCGGGTATTTTTTTCTCAAGGCCACTCATTAAGCCGCCCATAGCACCTTGAAAAATACTATTGTAGGCAACTTTTGTGTATTCAACAGTTGCAACATTAACCAAATGAAGTGCTTTTTTAAGTATGGAAGCAGCATTTTTCCTGTCTACAGCACTGGGAGTATAGTCGATACTCGGTAGAAATGCGCGAAACACTTCTGGAATGATACCTATTGCTGGGTCTGTGAAAGGTTTAAGACCGGCTGTAATTGCAATTAGATGCGACCAAGTCGTTGACTTCCAATCAACGATGTCTTCCATTTCAAGGCTTTTTGCACCTTTGGCCAATTCTTTTTTTACAGATTTTTCAGTCGAGTTAATTGAAAGTTTCATAATCTAATTTTAACCATTATTGGAGATAGTTATATGCATGGACAATTACAAATTTGTCATCAACTAAGAGGTCTTTAAGATGAGGTCTAACCTCATCCCAAACCAAACCCCCGTTGGTGCAACCTGGAGGAGGAAGAAGCACAAAATCCCATTTTTTAGTCAAAAAAACTAATTCTCGACAGCTTTTTATGATCAGATTAAGATCTGAATCATCCTTCCAATGATATTTTGTAGGGAGGCTGGCAACACCATATTTTTCAATAACATGAACATGCAGCCCTCGCTCATCAATACGCTGGCCAAACAAGTGAGGTAGTTCCATGAATCTTTTTTTAGCGGCCTTAGCTATTCCTGCTCCCATGACAAGTGAACCATACTTATTAACTACGCCATTAGTTGTAACGCATCTTAAAATTGTCTTATTTGGAGATTTACAGTCTAATAATTCTTCAACAGAATTCGGAGTTGTAGTAATTGGAGGAATAGGGTTATAGGTAAATAAATTACCTATTACTTCTTTCATTAGAAATCCTCATCTTCATCGCCGTCATCTTCGATAATTTCATTATCATTGCTCCACAAGCTACTCTCAATCTGTTCCTCAATAAGATCGTTGAAACGTTTGATATCGGTTGCTTGAAGCAATCGAGATGTATATGTAATAGCAAGCAGCTTTTTATTTTCTGAAGAATATTCGTTAGAAAGTGAGAGCTGGTTAACATAGCTTGTTGCATCTTTAGTCATGGTCTTAAATAACTGATATTCTTTTTTAATTATGGTTGTATTGAGAAATTTTACAATAAAAGGAACAAGAGTTAAAAATATTGCGGCATATAAACTTAGTGCGATTAAAAGTAGAGTAGTCATACTCTATATGATATCAGAACTTATTCTTATTTAGAAGCTCTCAGATCTGTTATTATTTATGAAGGGCTGTAATTGGAGAAAACTCTACTGCAACTAATGCATCGGCTTTCTTTGGAATACATGGATTGTCCTTGGGGCAAGGATCTTGAATTTCAGCTTTTTCAGCAGCTTAGTGGTTTGAGATTTAAACATTTAATTTCGGTCACCAAGCAAGAAGAGCAGGAATTGCGCAAACTTGGCCGCGCAGTTAATGGTTGGTATTATTGGTCAACTACTAACTCTGTTCCTCAATTTCTATCCTGGGGAGCATGGGAAAGAATTTTTAATGACTGGCATCTAAAGACAGTGCTGTTCACAAAGCCACTCCCTCCTGAAAATATATGATATAATTGATACATGAATTGTGAAGTGTGTGGCTGTGACACTTATCTAGTAAGATATTGTGACCCCTTTGTCGGAGGCTGTTCATATTGCTTTGAGAAGGGAAGAAACTGCCCACACTGCGGCAAAGCTACTGGTAATGCAATTCATTGTCTCAACCCCAACTGTAAACACATTGTGGAGGTCCGATGAGAATAATGCTATTTCAAGGGTCCCCCCGGCGTGCAAACAATTGTCCAGATCAATGGGGGAAGACCAAACTATTGGCAGAGCATATTATGGAATATGCCCCTGCTGATGTTGATATTGATTATTGTGACTTAAGTGTTTCCCCAGAAACAACCATACAGCCATGTAAAGGTTGTGTATCTACTGCAAACGGTTTTCATTGTCATTATCGTTGTGATTGTTATACTTCAAATGCTGTAGATCCACGATTAAGTGATTACATGCATGATGCTGATATTTATGGTCGAATGGAGCGGAGTGATGGTTTTCTATTTCTTACCCCTATTAATTGGTATTCAACCAGTAGCCAGCTAAAACTTTTATTTGACCGACTTTCATGTATTAATTTAACTATAACTTCAGATCAAGCCAGAGAACTTGGCATCAATAAAAATGCAATTAAAAGTGCGGCAGCGGAACAAAGTGGTAAGTATCACCATTTGCTCAAAAACCACTATGAAGGTAAGTTCGCTGCTTTTTTCATACATGGAGATGCTGGTGGCAGCGATTATTATGAATTTGCAAAGAAAAAAAAGTCCTATTTGCCTCGCCTGCCATTGGCATATACCCAACACTCAACTCCTGATGGCTATGCCGGTCGGATTGATGATCCTCGTAATGCCATTATGAATTTAGTATGGCAATGCAGATACTCGGGCATATTTGTTCCTGAGGACTTGATCGAAGGCTATAATGCTACAAAAGGGATTTGTTATTCTAAATCAATGGAATTGGCCATAACTAATTTGCAAGAGTTCTATGATAGAGGTTTAGATTTGCTGCTAAGATTGCGCAACCACTTGATATAATAGAATCATGTCTGATTTGAGATCACTTTTTACAGCAGTTGCTGGTCAAGCTGAACTAATTATTGATAGTAATGTGACACCTTTAATGAGGGTTAACCTTGCAGATATATTAGTTCCAGGTACGCCTTCTCAAGAAGCCATCTCCTCAGACAATCAACTTGCAATGCGATTAATACGCCCTGAAATTCTTATTCAATCGGTCGGTATAACAAAATCTTATGCTCCTTATGGGAAACCCCAAGCTGGTATGTATGCTATCGTAGGAGTAAGCTTATTAGCAGCTGGTTTGTTGGGCGCAGCAGGTTCTTGGTTGCTATGTAAGAACTACGTTAATGTTTAATCTTCGCTACTAAAGAATTTATATACAAGCCCTGCTACAGCTATTGCAGCACCTAAAAGCAAATATTTAGTATAGGATCCAGAATCTTCTTCTGCTTCAGAAAGATTTTTGCTGTATTTCTGAATAGCATGTTTGTCGATCTTTTTGTCTGGCTTAAACTTAACTGTCTTAATTGCAGTTACTTTCGGAATAATCTTGTTCTCTTTATTTTTCTTTCTTTCGTTGAGAATAAGCCAAAGTTTTTCTTTTAACTTTTTAATACGAGGATCTGTATCTTCTACACCTTGGCTTCGCAAGGAATCAATTTTTGACAATATTTCTTTATAAGATAATTTTTCCATTTACTGACCGGGGGCTAAGACTTAAACATTAACAAATAAATAATGACAAGTAAAGCAATGGCCCCGAAAGCAAAATTTTCTTCAGGAGGAGGTGGCGGTGGAGGTAAAAGATGAATAGGACCAAGAGGAGGGAGGCCCGCCTTTATTCTTGATTCATTTACTTCCGCACGCAAATGAGCAGCATAAGCTTGTGCAGCAGGTTCCGTGACAGCACGGGTTAATTCAGCGACAGCTTCAACAGTTTCTGTGCTTTCTGCTTTTGCAGGTTGACCACTGTCATAAGTCACATCATAAGTTACGTCAACTTGGCCTAGATACATGATTTTATTATACTAATTTTCTAGAGAAATTGTTTATTTTTTTGGACGGCGACGACGGCGTTTTCTGACACGTTTAACTTTAACAATTCTTTGCGGACTAGCTGCTGGCCCGGAAATAAGTCCTGGAGTAACTGCAACGTTGCTTGTTTGAACAGATCCACTGGCGGCAGGAGTGGTTGTCGCGCCTCCTTGCATCATAAAGAATGCCCCACCGATCATGAGTAAAATTACGACGCCTATAATAATTGGTAATAATGAAGATCCTTGTTGCGGTGGAGGAGGAATAAACACGGGGGGTGAAACAGGGAATCTTTGCTGCTGTTTAAGCTGTAATTCAGCCAATTTTGCTTGCTGATGGGCAGAATAAATGCCTACACCGGCTTGTGCAATTGGAGCGAGTATAGCTCCAATGCCTGTTAAAACATCGCTAGCTGAGACTCCAGAACTAGCTGGAGCAGCAGGAGCAGTGGTACTGGCAGTAGCTTTTTGTTGATTACAGCAATTCGTGTATGCAGATTGGATGTCTGCCCGAAACTCAACATTTGCGGGATGGTGAAGTTGTTCATAAAAACCGCTACACTGAGCGTGACAGGCTCCTTGTCCAAACATTAATTAGGCTGAAGCTCCTTCTTTTTTATTTAAAAAAAACATCATGCCTGCCAAAGCAAGTCCTCCAATGAGAACTACTGCGATAAGGGCAGTATTTGATTGTGCTGGTTGTTGGATAATTTGAGGCTGCTGAGGCCCGAAACCTCCACCTCCTGCTCGCAGCTGTTGTTTTTGAATATCAAATTGGCTTTGAGCAGTAAAAATATTAGTTGCTGCAGACCCAACAGTACCTAAAATAGCAGCGATGCCTTTTGAAGTTTCAACAAAGTCTGAAGGGTATTTTGCGTTTGGGTTTGTTCCTTTTCGGAACAATTGACATTGTCTTCCCCCGCAGCGATCACTTCCATAGTTAGCATGTCCTGCGGGAGCATTAAAATCTCTTCTGTGGTCAAAAGTTGTAAATGTGGCACCTTCACAAGATAGAATGAATCGAGGGCTCTCTTTGGACCAATCGCCTCGTCGTTCAATTGTACAGGTATCTGCAACTGCTGCTCCCTGTAAGGGGGGATCATCCATAGTTACGGGAACTAACTGTGGGCCTCCACGAGCAATATCTGCTTGTCTGGCTGCTCTTGCTGCTTCAACCGGATCTTCACGTTTAGTAAGAAAATATACGCCAACGGCTAATGCTGCGCCTCCTACAAGTAGAATTGGAATATTGTTAGACATTTTTGCTCCTATTTATTTAACATTACCATCATTGCACCCAAAATGATGATTACAACGACCACTGCGATTATAACTCCTGTGTTATTATTTCGAGGGGCAGGCACGATAACTGGTTGTTGAAAACCGCCGCTCTCAATTTGTAATTTTTGAAGACGTGCCTGCTGTTGGGCCTGGAAAATTCCGACACCAGCTGTCGCTAAAGGATTAAGAATAGCGGCAATTCCTGTAAGAACTTCTCCAGCGGAAGTACCTTCTTCCGCTTGTCGTTTTTGCCACTGACCCCCTACTAATTCATAGTTTCTTAACTGAAGTTCCGCAGCAATTCTTTGTTGTTGCTGAGGATTTGTAAGTGCATAGCAATTTAGAAGTGTTTGATCTGGTTGATTAGCAGGAGCTAAATTATCACAATTAGATGAAGCAGCCGTTAAAGAAGCAGCCGATGCAGTGGCAATCCCCGCCCCACCAACAAGCGCTAGGGGAAATTGACCTAAATTTTCGCCCTCAAAGCTACCTAGTCTTCCTTTACTTATACCGTTTAATGAATAGTCCAGCATGGGCTTACCTCTAAAGTATTATACAAAATTACAGGACATTGCGAAAAATTTATTGGATTGCTATAATAAGCACAGGATAAGCTTATGATTTTTAGACCCGGAAACTTACAAGGATTTGCAGGAATTAAACCTGCAAGACAAACGAGAGCTAATCTTGGCGGCTATAGTGGTCTAGGGGCTTTTGGAAAAGGATTTATTGCTCCTCCTCCGACTCCTCCCCCAGCTACTAATTTAACTTCTGTTTCTGGGGCAGTGAATGCTCAAACAGGACAGCCTTATATGCAAGATCCACAATGTCCCGAGGGTTTAAAAATGGAATCTGGGCAAAGAGCATGTAAAGGTGATGAATGTTGTGATATTGTTGGAACAATGAAGGATTGTGATCCTGAGGGAACGATGTATCCCTATCAAGGTTGTGTTGCTGACCCTGCCTTTAAAAAATTGCTCCCACCTCCTCCGGGAGGTTTTCCCGATTGTGCAATAAGAAAGATGGCTGGCTACCCAGATCCTTGTAATGAGCAGACCTGCCCATCCTGCTATGCCCCTCAACCGCAAATGCAAGCAATGGAACAGCAAGCTCCACAAGCTGCTCAACAGGCTGCTGCACCACAAATGAGCGCAGAAGAAGCAGCGCGGCAAGAGGCAGAATCTGCAAAGCTTCAAGCGGAACTAATGAAGCTTGAAGCAGAACAAGCACAAGTTGAAAATATTGTTACCTCAGCACCAACTCTTCCAAGCCCTTCCTCATATACTGGAAGTCCTGCTCCAGTAACAACACAACGCCGTGCCCCAGCAGCGCCGACTAGTGAGCAAAGACTTACAGCACTTGTTCAAGAATACCAAACCAAAAAGGCAATGCAACGAGCTAGCGCTCCTGCAATTAGAACCGTGCAAGCTCCCCCTCCTACAGCTATGACACCTTCTGCCCCAAGAGTATCTGCACCTGCACCTTCCGCAGCACCCATTGCGCAACAGAAACCCGCTGGCGGCATTTTTTCGTGGCTAAGCAGGACTTTATTTGGGTCCCCAACTACTTTAAATGGTTATGCTTTTGGGCAAGCTGAGGCGGATACTCAAACTAATATTTTAATTCCAATTGCAGTTGTTCTTGGGATCCTATTTCTTATGAAAAGAGCTAGATAATGAGTTTAATCTATAAACATCCTACTGGAGGCAAACTCTATCAAGCGGGAGCAAAAGAGATTCCCCAAATATTACGCGATAAGAATATTTCATTACTTGTGCTTGCTGCAGAAGAGTATCAGCCACACCATATTAAAGGGACGGGAGGGGCCTTTGAAAAAGTTGAAGTCATATATGTCCCCATGAAAGATACAATCTTTCAGACTAAAGGCCAATATCGTGATACAGTTTCGAGAGCCCAACGAGCAGCTGATGAGGTTGTAAACCAACTTCTTCAGGGCAATAATGTTCTTAGCACTTGCTGGGCAGGACTTAATCGATCCGGTTTAGTATCTGGGCTTGCAATGACGGATTTAAATCCAGGACAAGGCAGAAAAACCGTTCAACAGATTCGCAAGAATAGAAGCTGGCGAGCACTTTCAAATTTACGGTTTGCGCGCACAGTTGCTAAACGCTAACTTCTGAGTTTGAAAATAATTGTTACAACGAATAGTAGTGCCATAACAAGACCGCCGCCGAGCAATAGAATAGGGCTTACGAGAGGCTCTCTCTCAAGCAAAACTTCATCTGTTAGGATAGTTTGTGTAACTCCAGGCACTGCTTGCCCTGTTTGTTGTGATTGAAGCAAAGCTGCTTGAACACAAGGATCGGCACCGCTGGAATCTCGTGGCACCCATTCTTTCAAATTCTCACAGCAAACAGCGTCTGCTATTGAAGCCCCTTCTGGCAAGGGTCCACACTTTATCATTCCATAATTTTCACCACAGGGTCTTGTGACATCATACCCAGTTTTAGTCCAACCTGTTTCAGGGCAGCAGTGGTAATAGCCATCAGCTTCTGAAGCTGGTGGTGTTCCGGAGCACTGCCACTTTCCTTCTATAAACTGTGGAGGGGCTCCTCCTGGCGGAATTCCGGGAGGAGGGCCGGGAGGTGGTGCAACAAATCCTTTTCCAAAAAAGCCAAAGCCTCTGGGGGTATGATTTGAAACTCCATGAAGAAAACCAGGTCTACGCATATAAATAAGTATAACAAATTTTGTATTTTTTGCTATTTCTCAGTAATTTCTTCGGTTGAACTTTTTATTATGAGATAATGAAATAGTGTTAAGGAATGCAGTTTTTCTAGTTTTGGCAATATTTTTTTCAACGCCATGTTTTGGCCAAGACCTCGACACAACCATACCAATAAGTTATGAAAAACAATCAGATAATTCTTTAACAAGACCCGACGCTCAAGCAGAAGTCTCCCCCGATTTAGATACACCTACACAATTTCAACTTTTTCGATTTGACCCTTATCAATCACCTGTTTTTACGGATTATTGGAGCAATTATGCTAACCAGCCCCGAGTAACTTATACCTACAGATATCGGGGTATACGTGGCGTCATTTATAAACAAATTAATCGAGGGCTAAGAAGACTTTATCGACGGGCGCTCGATAACAGTTTTGAATGGTCTTACTTAGATATGACTGATAGAGACAATGCTTTTAGACAGCTTGATCTAGAAGCTGGAGACGCTGGACAGCGGTATTGGGAACAAAGGATTAATTTCTGGGATTATCTTCCCGCTGAAAAGGGAGGCCACACTGCTGAACGTATTACAATTGGCGAGAGATATCAAATATTTGAACTAGGCCCTCTCGCTTTAAATAATGAAGGAAAAGTATCTTGGAGTGGTTGGAGATTTTCTGTATCGCCTGAAAGGGATATTGACAGAGACCAAAGGGGGCCAACCTATCAACGAACACAGCGCCGAGATGTCCCTCAAACATATAATATTGGTATAAGACCTCCCAGAGGAAATCTTTATACGGGAGATTACTTTAATGTGTCTGGTGCTGTGAAATTTGGAGTCAGGCTAGATAATTTAAGTAATAACCGTAGTTCAATTACTGGAAAGTTAAATATAATTTGTTTTTCTGGATATCGGAAAAAGCCCTGGCTAGGAATTGAAATTAGAGGAAGAGCCAGGCCATTTAGAAACGATTATGGCCTGGCTGTTACAATCTCAGTTCTTACATGGTAGAATTATCGTCTTCTTCATCATCTACAAGAATTGCATCTGTTGTAAGTAACAATCCTGCAACACTTGCTGCATTTTGTATTGCAGATTTAGTGACCTTTACGGGGTCGATAATACCAGCTTCTAGCATATCGCAATAAGTGTGATTGCTAGCGTTAAAGCCGTGGGTTACAGCATCTTTTTCGACTACTTTTTCTAAAACAACTTCGCCAGTTATTCCAGCATTTTCTGCAATCTGCTTGAGAGGCGATGATAAAGCTTTAATAATGATACTTGCGCCCTTTTTCTGGTCCTCATTTTCTAATTGCAATGCTTCTACTGCCTCTATGCAGCGAACTAAGGCAACGCCTCCGCCAGGAACAATTCCTTCCTCTACAGCAGCTTGTGTTGCATGTAAGGCGTCTTCAACGCGATCATGACGCTCTTTCATTTCAACTTCACTAGCGCCGCCTACTCTAATAATGGCAATGCCCTTGCTGAGCTTGGCCGCACGTTCTTTTAGAGAACGCTTTCTATCTTCATCAGTTTCGGATTCAATAGCAGCTTGCAATGCTGCTACTCTTTCTTTAATTTTTTGAGGATCACCATTACCGCCAAGGATAAGCGTCTTGTCCTTTGTAGCAACAATTCTTTCGGCGGTCCCAAGCTCATCTAAATCAATTTTATTGAGTTTATGTCCAGCTTCTTTACTGTAAACCTTACCTCCTGTAAGGATGGCAATGTCTTGCAGTAATTCAGTTTTTTCAATAGAAAATGGTGTCTTAACGGCGCAAAGCTTATGTCCTCCTTTAACACGGTTCATAACAAGAACATGAAGTGCTTCGCCATCAACACCATCGGCAATAATTATTAAGGGCTTGTTGTTACCCCCCGGCATAAGCGCTCGCTCAAGCAAACCAGTATTGTTTCCAAGGATAATATCTCTAGCAGCGGTGATTCGGCCATCATAAATTAAAATACGGACATCATCCCAGACGGCTTCTCCATTATCCTTATTAGCAAAATAAACGTTGAGGTATCCTCCTTGCAATTGAAGCCCATCGACTTTTTCAACAAAAGTTTCTGAGGTTCCACTTTTCTCAATTGTAGCAATGCCGTCTGAACCTATTTCTCCAATTAAATCAGATAAAAGTTTACCAATCTCTTTGTCACTATTTGCTGATATTGACGCTACTTGAAAAATCTCTTCTTGGTCAGAAACAGGTTTTGCCATTTGAGTAAGATGCTCAACTGCAACTTTGACTGCGGAATCAATTCCTCTTTTTAATTCTGTTGGATTAACACCCGCAGCTAAAAAGCCCTGACCATGCTGTAAAATAGCTTCTGCTAGCACGGTAGCGGTTGTTGTCCCGTCACCTGCCGCTGATCCAGTTTTGCTGGCTACTTCCCGGACGAGTTCAGCGCCTAAATTTTCGAAGCGGTCCTTCAATACCACTTCATTAGCAACAGTGACACCATCCTTAGTAATGTATGGAGGATTGCCTTTGCTTTTAATGACAACATTTCGACCAGTTGGCCCGAGTGTTGTTTTAACAGCTTTTGCTAATTTTTGCACTCCAGTGTACATTGCCTTGCGGGCTTCTTCTTGAAAACGAATATCTTTTGCCATTAATAACTCCTAGTCAAATTTTAGGTGCCCGAAACTAAATATCAAGGGCAGGACTAAACATCAATTAAATTAATTACTGTTAGAGGCTGCCCTCTGCCCGTTTTAATGTGAAAAACATTATTAACGTAGTCAGCAGTTAGCGTTAAATCCTCATAAACTCTTTTTTTTGGGGCAAGAACAAAAAGACCTTCAGCTACATATTGATCAACGCTGTTGATGCTAGCTTTCCAAATAAATTCTACGCCTTTCCAGACAAGTTTTTCAACTGCGCCAGACTCAGCTATAATTTCTTTTAGGTCGCGTTTCGCTACTCGAAACATTCTCGGTATTTCTGTAATAAATCTTTTTGTTGTTTAGAGAGTTTGCCAGTGGGTATCTTTAAGCTAGCTGTCACATAATGAACGCCTCGCTCACTAGGAAGCATTCTGTTTAAACGAGGGAAGCCTTTATTGGAAAGTGCAAGCTTGGTTCCAGCTTGAGTTTTTTCGGGGATAGTCACGAGTTCCTTACCCCATATGGTTTCAACTTCTACTTTTCCACCCATCACAAGTGTAGGAAAGTCAACCTGAACGGTTGAAAAAACATTTGCACCGTCTCGGTTCCAACGAGGATCTGAACCGGTTTCAATTTTTATAAAAAGATCGCCCTTGCCTTGCGCATTACGGTGTCCTTCGCCTTGTAAGCGAAGAGTTTTGCCACTTATAATCCCTGCTGGAATATGAACATTTATTTCAGCAGTCTCTCTCACTGATCCCTTATCACAGTGGCCACATTTGTTCTTAACAAGCTTACCTTTACCCCTACAAGTTTGGCAAATTGATTGTGCTCGGAGCATTCCTCCGAGAGACTGTGCAATGGTCCCCTGGCCTCTACAAGTAGGGCAGCCCCCTGTATGATAGTCTTTTGCACCAGTCCCATTACATTTACCGCATGATTTATTTCGGATAAAGCTTATAGGCAATGCTTGATTTTCTTTTGCTTCCAAAAAACTAATTTTGAGTGCTGTGTGGATGTGTAATCCATTTCCGGCCTTGGCTCCTCGCTTGAGAAATTCAAATGGGTCTGCACCCATATTAAAAGGATCAAACCCACCAAAGCCGCTGAAACCTCCGAAGCCGCCAAAACCGCTAGGCATCTTTCTTTCATTATCATACTGAGTGCGTTTATTGTTATCACCTAGAATCTCATAAGCTGCTGAAATTTCTTTAAACTTTTCCTCAGCTTTTGGATTATCGGGATTTACATCAGGATGCCACTTACGTGCTAGTTTCTTGAAAGCGCGTTTGATTTCTTCAGCAGTAGCTGACTCTGATACACCGAGAGTATTATAATGATTCATAGGAACAGTCTATCAAAATAGATTATCGAATCCACTTCTTCAAAAGGTTGTGGCATTTTTGTAAAAATAAAAATGATTCTTCATTACCTGTTTCGGAATCAGGGTGAAATTTTAGCTGTAAACCGCGATAAGTTGATTTAAAACTGTCTCGAACATCTTTTTTAGAGGCATGAGCTTCATACCCAAAAAATTGTAGAGCCTCGTGAATTGAAACTTCCGCATCTTCCATCTTAAGATCATCATTCTCCGCATAAGCAGGCATAGCTTTAATATCTAAGATAATCTTTTCTTTGTCTTTCAGCTTTCTCTTACGAGGTCCTCGCGGATCATGATCCCACCAAATTTTAAACTCTTGATCTTCAATAATTTGGCGATCATCTAATAGATGACTCAAAGCTTTACGGTGTTCCTCAGTGAGTTTGTTAGGCATTGTAGCCACTTCAATAAGAAATTGAGGATTTTGTAAACTAGCACGGTGAAGTTCAACTTTAGCGTCTATGATAGGGAAAAGCTCATCACCATGGCCAGATATATTAAAACCGAAGTAAAACTTTGCGCGCTTGTTGTAAGAATTCATAGCTTCTCGCCACGGAAATCCAAGAAGTAATTTAGAAATAGTCTCTTCGCACCATTCTAATTTGTCATCTTTTCTTTCTGCAGAAACTAGATACTGATAAACTACTATCTTGGGCATTTTCATTAAGGTCTCCAATTACCTGGAAATTGGCTCATACTGTTTGGCTGATTTGGATTAATAAATCCGGATTGTGTTTGTTGGCTCTTTTTGAGAGCAGGGTCAATACTGTTAACTTTTGGTGCCGGAATGCCTAAACTGTCTTCTTTGGGCTTGGATCTCATTGACTCTACTTGATATACAAGAGAAAGTGTGTTAGCTATTTCCCCTAGCCAACGAACTTGATTCTTAATCTTCTCATCTGAGAGTAAAACTTGACCTGAAGTGATGGCTTTGACGAGGTCAAAGGCAGTATTGTCATAAAGATAAGCTAGGGCGGCTATATTAGCATTTGTTTGTTGATTTTTAGGTGGGTTAGGTTGGTTTGGTTGACTCATAGAAGCTCCTACACTAGGATTTTAGCACTTAGATAGCCTAACACAAGTTTAAAAAAGCGTATTTTGAATAGGAGGAGGAGGTGCCTGATCCTTTGGCATATTTTTCCAATCATCAAACTTTAGGCGTGTTATTTCCATTTCTTCACAAAGCTTTTCAAATTTTTCTCGATCTCCTCGGGGGTTTTCGATCAAAACGTCTAATCCTGTTTGTATCCCTACGAGGTTATAGTTAGTTTGGGCTCTATCCTTGAATTCTAAAAGGGGAATATGATACTTTTCATCGAAAAGTTCGATTTGCTCATAAAAGTCTTTAATATCATATGAATTTGCTAAGGCAGCGAAGAAACCTGCTTTGAATTTTTTAGTAAATCTTATTGGACATTTCGGAATGTTATCGCTTTTATCTCCCATAAAAGCCTTGTAGATCCGAAGTTTATCTGGTGTACAACCATATTCTTCAATAACAGCCGCTCTGTCTACAATTTTTTCAGGAATTTGTTTTCCCATAACCGTTCTGCCAGGACGCAATACTTGGACCTTATCATCCACTAGCTGATAAAAGTCTTTATCATAGGACAGTATTAAAGCTTTTTCACAATTTTTGGCTATAGAACCACAAACGTCATCAGCTTCAAAACCTTTTTTATGGGAATTCTTAATTCCACAAGCATCGATCATTGTTTTCATGTAGACAATATCTTCCCACACACCAGGAATGGATTGTCTTTGCGCTTTATACTCTGGATCAAGTGTTTTCCTGCCACCGTCTCCTGCATCCCAACAAACAATAACGTTATCGAGCCCATATTGTCGGCATATTTTTCTAAGCATAAATGTCATAATCGACACTGGACCTCCTGGGGCATCCATATGTTGAATACCGACTGAATAGGCTCTATACCACTGGTTCGATCCGTCAATTATTACTGTAGTTGGAGTCATATGCTCGTTTTTACCTTTGTTGGCTTACCCTAATCTACCATTTTAAGGCGGGGCGTCAAGATCCTTGACTATTATGGCTTTTAGTTTAATATGCTGTTCGAAGGCGCTTACTATGGCTGAAAATTCAAAAAACGAAAATGATTTGGTTACAGCCGAGGATCTTGATCCTCCTGCCCCGGCGGATCAAGAAAAACCCCAGGAACAATTAATGGATACTGGCGTTGACCAAACTCCAACTACTCGGCTTACACAAACGACTAAACTTAAAAGATCAATTTTAGAGCAAATACAAAACGCTGATTTAGATAAAGTTGCTTTATTTTCAGGAGCAGTTGTTGATCCTGACGGACTAGCTTCAATGTATACCATGTCCGCGATACTAGAATCATGGGGTTATACTCCTACTAGTTTTTATAGGGGATCTTTTTCAAGACCTCAAAATAAAATTATGCGCCAAGTTTTAGGGCTAACTCCCAAAAATATTAGTGAATTTAGAGAAGAAGAGTTTACTTGCACAATATCCTTAGACGGCCCAAGTGATGTTTGCCCTGTTTTGCCAGATTTTATTATCGACCACCACGAACAAACAGAACCTGCACGGATTGCAAGTGATGTTAGGATGGTAGGGGCTTGTTCATCGATACTTTGGCAATATGCTCAGGAAGCAGAGATTGATTTCACGGGTGAAGCGGGCCAAAAACTAGCAACTGCGTTAGCTTTAGGCATTAAAACAGATACCCAAGATGGTACAGCTGACACTGCGTCTGAACTTGATTTCACCGCACTCTCTTATTGTTTACAGCACAAAGATAACAAGCTCTACAAAGATATACTGAACTTTAGCAACCCTGCTTATTATCATGATCTTTTTACCCTTGGTTGGGAAAATAAAACAATCGAAAACTCAGTTTTAGTAACTGGTGTAGGTCATATTTCAGAATCACGAGGGGCTGCACTTAGCTATTTAGCTGACATGTATACTAAAACAGAGGGCATAAATACAGCTATTGTTTTTGCTCTAGTAGGTGGCTGTATTGATATCAGTATGCGCTCAAAAAATGCAGCTATTAATGTTAGTGAATTTGTTCAAACCGCTTTTGGTGGCGGGGGTGGTAAACCAGGCGCAGGGCGAGTTAAGATTCCAATGCAGCTTTTTGAGAATATTCCCGGAGAGTTAAGTAATGATCTCTTTGAAATATTTTTTAAGGTTGTTCGGCACAAAGCGTTGTTAATAGCTGGTGATAAGTAATTAAGCGCCTTTACTGATTCCGCATTTCACTTTTACTTCTGCTTCACGTATCACTTGCCCTAATATGGTATAACCATAACGATAAACCTCTGCTACGGTATTTCCGTAATGAGTAGGGTCTTGCTCGGCTTTAATAACCTGATGCTTGGTTGGGTCAATAGGATCACCAAGTTTAGGCTTAATTAATCCGCCGTCATGTCTTTCTAAGAACTTCTCAAAGTTGTTAAGTGAAATCTTAAGCCCTCGATCAACGGGAGTTCCATCTTGGGTTACCTTTACAAGAGTGAAAAGTTCATCCATTATGGGGACTAACTCTTTTACTAAAGTTTTTGTAACCTTGGCAAGCAACAACTGTCTTTCTTGTAGTATTTTTAATTTAAGTTTCTTATTCTCTTCTGCTAACTCATCATGCTTAGTTTTGAAATCCCAGTTTTGAGAAAATTTGATTATTTTGTGAGTTTCATTGCCTGCATCTTCTGATGCGGAAGTAAAGGCAGTTGCTTCTTGCTTAACTTCCTGTAAAAGTCTGTAAAGTGCTTCTTGAAATGGTGTCATTAATTAAGTTCTCCTTGTAGCTGTTCTGGCATTCCTGTAGAGTATAGAACGTCTTTACCTTCTGGATCCAGAATTTCACAAGCCTGACCTTTTGCTTCATATTTTTTAGCAATCTCCAATGCTTTTTCATAAGAAGAAGCACTTTTTGGTCGGCCTTTTCCGGTTTTAACTTTGTATTTGGGCTTCTTTGTTTTTGAGGAAGTCGCAGCCTTTGGCTTGGGAGTTGAAGATTTAGGAGGCTTTGGTTTAGGAGAGACTTCGGTTTTTTGTTTTGAAGTTTTCGCAGGCGTTGGATTCGTATCCAAAATATCAAAAACAGGGCCTTCATACTCCATAGTTTCTATCTGACAATTAGGGTGCTCCGGAACATAGTTAAAATCTGAAAAACCTAACTGATGAGTAGGAAGAGTAAAAACACTTTGAGTAGGGTTAAGCCAATCAAGCCACTTAATAAGTCCAAAGCTAGCTACGGATACAACGGTAAGATCCTCAATAAATAGCTCTTCTTTCGCAGTGCTTGTAACAAGAATGTTTAAATTTCCTTCATAAAAAGCACTAGTTTGTGTTTTATTTTTTGGATCGTAGTAGGCTGCATTTATACCACGGCTCTTGAGGATTTTCACTAAGTTCTCAGCCCAGCGTTGGCGCGGCTGAATAATAAGAACTTGATCTTCTTGACATTTGCCTAGTATGGAAATAAGAGCGCCAATTTTTGCACTGTGATTTGCAAGCAGTCTCAATCTGTTCAAAACAGCGAGTAGCCATTTTTCTGCCCGATCCTTATGTTTAGGGTCGTTACGAAGAGACTCTGCTTCTTCTCTAGTGTTTATTTGGCTTCCAGAAATAATCGCGTCATATCCAGCTAGGGTTTCTTCTTCCGTAGGTGTTAGATAGCTTACGTAGTTAGTCAAGAGAGGGGGAGCATCTTCTTCACTATCTTCATTTTCAAGATCATAAGTCTCTTCCTCATCAAAATCATCCCAACCTTCAACTAAATCATCAGGTTCAAAATCTTCGTCTACGTCTGCTATCTCTTGTTTATCAAGAATACGGGGGGAGGGGTTTACAGAAGCTAGTGGGGGAGGAGTAGCTGGTACAGAATTCGGGTTTATTGGCAATTGTGGATCAAAAGTTAAAGCGCGACTTCTATCAATTGTTAAAGGTCTGTACCAAGGAACCATTTCTTTAGCGAAAACCGTAACTGGTTCTTTTTCTTCAATACTAACTACTTCTACTACACCAGGCTCTGGGCTAAATTTTTGAGCAATAGGTCTGTCGGAAAAGAACTCTGGAAGAAAAGGGACAGGCCAAATACCAGAGTCTTCACCGCCAAAACATTCAAACATATATTTTTCATCAAAAGGAAGAGTATCGGTTTGACATACAATTTTAGTCCCTTTGGTTTTTACAGGAAGCTGCTGTCTGTTTCTTTGTATGAAGGGGGTTCCATTTCTATCTAACAGGAGATGGCATTTCCAAACCAAATCTCCTGCTGCAGTAGTTCCACAAACCATTCTGACAGGACAATATTGCCCATTTTCAAGCAAAACCTGCGTAACAGGCGCAATATCCACAAGCAGTTTAGCTTGATTTTCAAAAATATGGTTAATACCGGGAGGAGGGATTTCTGTTAAATCATCTGGCAGATTTGGACCAAATCGGGGTAGTGGCCATCCTAAAAACCGGGCTTGATCTAAAACTTGATTTAATCTTGAAAAGATTTTGTCGCGCCCATAAGTTTGGGCAGCAAGATCATCAGATCTAAGAATGAAGTCTTCGACCTCATCTGGAGCAGTCTCATAATTAAAGACAAATCTAGTACACTTAAGCATACCATTAGAATAGCAATATTAGCTTTTGTGTCTAGTTTGGGACTATAAATAAAAAATCCCAGAGCATGTTTGCTCTGGGATTTTTAGAATGCTGTTTGTCCGGTTAGTTGCCGACAATAAACAGGCTCTTGATAGCGTCAAGAATCTGTTCTTTCTTGAAAGCAGTAGTGATCGCAACCTTGTTCTCATCTGCAAAGCGCTTTTTAACAACTTTCATGAAATCTCCTGTTTCTCGAACTTGAACATAGCTAATTTGATTTACTTGAGAAAGTAACTCTTGCATGATATCGCAAGCTTGGTTGGACATGTCCCGACCCCAATCGTCACCATCGGAATAGTGATAAAGATAGGTGTTCCAATCAGAAACGGGATAATCTGCTTTAATGATATCTCTTGCTAGCTCGTAAGCAGAGGCGATACGAGTTCCTCCGGTCTCCATAGTGTGGTAGAAAGTATGCTGATCTACCTCTTTCGCGCTTACATTGTGAATGATATATCTTGAACGAATATTTTTATATTGGCTACGAAGGTAAAGATCGATCCAGAAACTAGTCAATCGCGCCATTTCTTTTTCATGGAAACCCATGGAACCTGAGACATCCATCATATAAATGATAACAGCCTGGTTATGAGGAATAGTGATTGGTTTACTGGCTCGATAACGCTTATCTTCCTTAATAGGAATAATATTAGGATCATCAGGGGTGTAGGTGCCCTCAGCCATTTGACGCTTTAGCGCTGTTCTAAAGGTCTTTTTGAAGTGTCGGAGAGATTCAGGGCCAGTTGTGCGAATTGTTCGATACTTATTAGAGTCTACAGTAATCTCGCTCTTGCCCTTGGGCTCAATGCGAGGCAACTCAAGGACTTCGGCTAGTAATTCTGCCATTTCCTCAAGAGAAACGTTTACTTCGAGCGGGTTATCGGCAGGATCTTTTCCAGCCTCTTCACCACCTTGGCCTGTACCCTGGCCCACACCGCCACCTTTGCTACTATACACAAAGCGCGGTAAATCAATTTGGGGAAGAGGAACTGTAATCTTATGACGGCCCTCTTTGCCAAAGACATTGACTCCGTCTTGAGAAATATACTCTTTTAGATTTTCTTTAATCTTGCCACGGATAATTTGCCGAAAACGATCAACGTCCCTGTCAATACCATGCATTGTCATGATTACTGTGCTCCAGACTCAAGTTTGTTTTTGGTTAGGTGGTGGCTGATTTTCCAAGAAATATAAGCAACAGCTAAGGCTACTGCTGCCCACATAGCATGATGTTTATAGGAAGTGGAAGCAGCCATAGAAGGTGTGATGTTAGAAAAACTAGAGAAAGCAACCCGTTCACGAGGGTCGAGAATAAATTCTGAAAAGTAGTCGGTCATTAACCTAATTATACTAAGTCTTAAGGGAATAGCGTAAAGCTAATCGTTTGAAGCTCACAAACATGTTCTAGTATCTCGACACGTCTTTCAAGATCGGAGAAACTCTCTCCCCACACGACTATACCATAATCTCTTATCAAAATTGCGCAAGTATTAGGGTAAAGGGATAATGAGTTTTTTGTTTCTGCCAATAAGGTATCACCGCTCGATAAGTTGACTACGGGGATAAGTAGCTCATTGGAAGCTCCTAAGTGATTTAGGAGTTCCCAGTGAGAAAGCCGTAACACGTTGGGATGTTGATCTGCTTTTTTCTTCCAAGCTTCTAAGGACATTCTTGCTGCAAGAACGCTCCATTTTGTACAAAGCTGTGCAATAGCGCGAGTTTTGGGAAATCTAGCAATAATTTCAAGAAAAATAGGGGTCCAACGGCTAATTGTAAGTGTTTCGTCAAAACTATTCAAGGGAGCTTGCATCTCATTTGAACCGTAAAGATTTCTAAGTAAAAATAAATCGCTATTGCTTAAATCATCCCGAATTTGATCGGGGGTGACATAAACTTTACTGCTATTGTCATTAATAGAACAAAGACTTGCTAAGGCACCCTGGCCTCCTGGCATCCATTTTTTGGATCTAAAACTTTTATATGCTTCAATTACCTGTGTAGCATCATTCATGTTATTTCTTCTTTAGTGTCTTTCTTCTACGACGCCGTTTTTTTGGTGCCTCTTCTGGTTGTGATTCCTCGGCAACTGCGGGAGATTCTTCAACCTTGGTTGTTTTTCTTTTACTGACAGGAGGCTCTACTGTTATTCCAAATTTGTCAAGCGACATTTTTCCAGTTCCGGACTGTCCCCAGAAAAATTTTAAATGTTTAAGCATAGCTTTAGTATAATCATCGCTTGGCATTCCATAAGGAAGGGCCTTGTCTAAGATATAAGTTTTGGCTTTTATTTTATCCTGAGTGGCATCTAGAAATAATTTAATATCCTTTGTTTCATAGGCTGAATAGTATTTATCAATAACCCGAATATCATCAGGAGGAAGAAGGATAGCTGATCCATATACCCAAGAGCTTTTTGCTCGCTCAAGTGTAGCGATAGCCCCGCCCCATTTCCTGCTGCGCCCTTTAAACGATATTTTATAGTTAGGCAGACTAGCAGGAAGTGAACAAAAGGGAGCTTTATTAAGCAGCGCTGTCAGTGCTTGTGGTGATAAATCAGAATAAGTAAAAACCCAGGGCATAATTTCCTCTTAGGACTATTCTAAAGGAGAAATACTGCCCCGTCCACAACTGGACTACTTGAGTCTTTTTAAGATATCGCTGATCATTGTATTTCTAATGATATCTTCATTAGTTAATGAAACACACTCGACAACGGGCATTCCGTCTAAGCGCTTCATTAGCTCAGGAAGTGCTCCGCCGTCTCTGTCTTTTTGGGTAGCGTCGCCTTCGATAACAACACGACTTTTTCGTCCTATTCGAGTAAGAAACAGCTTAAAATCTTCCATTTTACAGTTTTGCGCTTCGTCAAGTATGACAAATGAGTTATGGAAAGATCTGCCTCGCATTAAGTGAAGAGGGACTATTTCAATATCAAATCTATTTAAGATATTTGTTACATAATCACTATTGCTGTTTCCGAAGCGATCTATGAAACGTGAATCACTAGGTGTTCTTTGAGCCTTTTTAATCAGTAAAGGTGCTGAATCTCGAAGAATTGGTGCCATGAAAGGAGCCATTTTGGCATGAATATCTCCTGGCAAAAATCCAAGTGCAGGCTCATCTCCTGCGGTAATGGTAGGTCTAACAATTACTATTCGTAAAATATTACTATCTTCAAGATAAGCGCGCAAAGCACAACCGAAGCTGATAAAAGTTTTACCTGTTCCAGCAGGACCATCGCAAATTACGACAGGTTTTTGTCTAATAGCATTTAAGTATATTTCCTGACCAACGGTTCTTGGTTCCAAAGGATGCAATATACTCGCAACACTAGTTTTACCTCTAACTTTTGATTTATTTGGTATTGGGGCTTCCGCCACAGTTTTTCGTTTTTTGGTTCTTTTAGATCTTCTTGGCATTTACATCCTTCGCCAGCCTTTTTCCACCATAGCAGTTGCGATTTGCCGTAGGTGGCTTGTTTTTAACATTTCTTGGCACTCGTCAGGGCAACACGCAAGTAAGTCACCGAGGAAAGCACTAGTTTCTTTTTCAGGATCAGCATCTGGTAATGCTAGAGGAGGTGCTCCAGGCATGCCAGGAGGAGCACCTGCACCCCCTAATGCGAGCATTGGAGTAACAAACTCGGCTGGAATATCACCTTTAGCTGCTAGGCTCTGGAGAACAGGGCCTTGTAAAGCAGGAGGGAGTTGTTTAAGACCATTAATTCCTCCAGGTAGGACATCACGCAAAGAACCGAAACCACTTTTGACTAATAACTCATCTAATTGATCGGCAGCATCTTCATCCATGGCCAATCGACCACGATCAGTGCTATCCATCATTACATAACCCTTCATTTGCTTAAGGGTTGGCGGCTCATCAGTTCTCGGTACAACCAAAACTCCATCTAAAAAGAATTCGACTTCAAGTTTGTGGTTATTAGCGAGATTAGTATTTTCAACACGAAAATGAATTTTGCCGATTAAAGGTTCTGGCTCGATAAAAGGAGGCAGCGCCGTATCAATCATGCCATCGGGACTTGAGGAGTTCTGAAAAAGGTTTTCAACACCTACTCTTATTTTCTTAATTGGACGAATTTGTCGTGCTGTAGGAATTCCTACATCAATATATTCGTATTTCCAAGATACTCTTTTAACCCAAAAGACATTATTTGGGCCACCAAGATCAAGAATACCTCCTCCTTGGTGGAGGAAAGGTTGAAGGGAAACCTTGAAGGTTTTCCGCATATCATTAAATTTTGCGCGATTTAGGATGTTGAAATCAGTCATAACTGAAGTATATAGGCCCCATTTTCATAAGTCAAATAGTGGATAAATAAAAACACTACCCCAAAGGGGTAGTGTTTTAAAACGGAGTTTTATGCTTGCCCCTACAAGCAAGAGCCGATTATAAGGAGATTGTTTTATCGCCAGTAATAATAGCCCATGCCGGCTTCGGCTGGAGCGCCTTCAGCAACTGATTTTTCTACTTCAGCTGATGCTGCCTTAGCTTTTGCTACTTGTGCAGCTGCCTTAGCTGCTTCCTTCTTAGCAACAGCTTTTGCTTTTGCAGTAGCTAATCTTGCCTCGACTGCTTCGCCAGTTTGAAGAGCGGTTAGCTCGGCTTGTTGCTTGGCGATAATTAATGGCTTTGCAAGTCCTGGTCTTTGTGGTTGAATTCTCCACTGTACGCCACCGGTAAGTGTCTTACCTTCTGGTACGAATTTAAGATCAGTGCTCTTGTTGTTTATTCTTACTTGGTGTTTTAGTTTTGCTGGCATTAAGAATGGCTGAACAATACCTGGACGGTCTTGAACAAGATTACACATTCTTACAGTATCAGCTCTTAGACTTTTTCTCATAGTTATTAACTCCTGAAATAAGATTAGCAAATCGTAACAGTTATATTCAAGTATTTTGTTAAAATATTTTTGAGGTAAGCCTGTGGCGACTGCTTGGGAATTGAAACAACAACAATATGCAAAAGCAGCCAAAGAACGCCAACTAGTTCGTGGCGTCACAGGAACCGTTACTCAAATTGGTGTAAAAGCATCTTTAGAGCAAGCTGTTAAGGCAGGCGGAGCAAGGGCTACCTCTGCAACAGAGATAGGTGCGGCAGGGATTCTTGCAACCGTTATTAATCTTGTTGGAGCACTTAGTATTGGTGCGTGGCAATATTTCAGTGGAAAAAAAGCAGCTAAAAAGAAAGAACGGCTAACGCGTAAACAGGCTGGGGTCACGCAAAACATTGATGATATTTTGACAGAAATAAATGAAGTTGGAAATATCGTTGTTCAAGAGCATGGAATTGACCCTACTACTCCGGAATTTGAAAAAGTTCTCTACGATAATCTTTTTAAATCAATAGGATACAGAGGTAATTGTAATATGACTGCTTGGATTCCTGGAAGTAAGGGAGATCCCAAGCCAGTTTGGTTCAAAGTTACACAAGATGGCCGTGTCTTTGAACCAGTAAGTATTGATGGTGTGCCGCCCAATATTGAAACATATTGGTATGTCAACTGCAGTAACTTAAAAGATGGTTGGGCCAAGACTTATCAAGATTTATTAATTCGGCAAGGAAGAGTTCGTGAACTTGAAGCTTTCCAGGCTACACGCCGCAAGAGTATAAATATACTACGAGCCGTATTTGGTGTTGCTTTTGCAATACTTCTGTTTTTAGTTGTAAAATATGGGATGGCAATTAAATAATGAATGAATTACCAAAACAGAACCCAGCCCAATTAGGTGAATTTGGTGCCGCTGCAATCGGGCCAGGAGGCTATGTATCTGCTGCAAGCCTTGGCGCAGTCCTTGGTTTGGTACTGCCTGGTGTAGGATTTGTTATCGGAGCTATTGTAGGTGGAATTGTTGATGTAGCGCTTGGTGCTTACAATAAGAAAAAAGAACGACGCCGCCTTAAAAAGGCATTTTATGCTCAGTTACTTAAGCGATATAATACTCAAATTTTTATATCCGTTCTTGAACGGATGGGACCAGCTATGGTTTATCTTCAAGAATTGGGTCTTAAACCTGGATCAGATGCTTTCGATGAGGCATTAAAGAAAAAATTATATTCTGAAGTAGGATACAAAGGCAACTGTAGTGTTGATATTTTTGGGCCAGCTGCACCAGGACAACCACGACCACCTGTGGCTTCTATAGATAAAGCTGGAAAAATACAGGCTTTCAATCCAAATATTGATATGGCTCTTGGCCCTAAATGGGCAGAAGCTTGTAAAGAGTTCCACAAGGCTGCATTGCAAGCCTGGGCTGAAGAACAAGCAGATAATATCCTTTATTTCCGGGATATTGAAAAGGAAAAAGAAGACGAAAAACGCAAAAGAATTACTCGTATTATGATAAATGGTGGTATTTGGCTGGTTCTCATAGGCTATACAATTCGCCAAAAGAAGAAACTTAAGTTTTTAAGACAATACAAATCTCAACAGCGACAACAAAAACAACAGGCCAAAAAGCCTAAGGTAGAAGTAAAAGTACAAAAACGATAGTTTTTTTGTAAAATAGCTTTAAAGGATTTTATTATGCAAAGACCCGGTAATTTAAATGGTGGAGCCTCATGGTTTGGGGAATTTAATGGACGCGGCGGTGGTCGTGGACGCGGCAGAGGTCGAGGTAAGCGGCCTGCCGGAAAGCGCGGCATGCGTAAAGGAATGCGTAAATTGATGCCAGGCGCTCCTAAAAAATGTGGCTGGTTCTGCCGAATGCGACGCAGATGGCAAGGACTACCTCCTGTTCCACCAGCAGCACCAATAATTGTAGAGACACCTGCACCAGCTACTCCTGAAGATATTATTTCAGACACCACTGGAGTGGATCCTACTGTTAACGGCTACTTTGGTGATTGGTCTTACTTCTAATTTGCTAGAATAATATTGATGTATTCTTTTGAAGGCTATAATTCTGATGGTCTAGGCGTAGCGGCTGCACCTGTTGCGGTAATTGGAACTGCAGTAGCCAATGTAGGTGTAACTGCTTATCATGCTGCAAAAATAAGTAAGCTGCAAAAAGGCTTTCAAGAAAAGCTTGAAAATGATCAACAAAAGATTAACTATATTAAATATGTGCTTGCTCGCATGGAAAGCATTGCTATGCGCTTGGGCAGTAATGGTGTTTACAGGCCAGGAACCCCTGAATTTGAAAATGCACTGAAGCAAACCTTGAAAAGCGATATGAATTATCGTGGTAACTGCAATGCTGACATCTATTGGCCTTTAAAAAAAGGCGAAACTCCTGGCAAACCTCGACAAGTATGGGCAACTATTGATCGAACAGGATATATTAAACCAGGAGCGCAGGTGCCTCCTGATGTTGGGCCAATTTGGGCAACGGGATGCAAAAATGCAATTGATGCTGGGGCTCAGGAATATATCAAGCGTTTTAAAGGTGAAAGAAAACACCAGCACTTTAAAATTTTCAAAGAAGATCTTGGAACGATGGATGTTTTCTTACGGGCTGCTACTGGTATTTTTATGGTAATAATGCTTGTTATCGTTACTAAAGTCCAGAGAGCGGTATTGCGAGAGCAAGCACCTCCAAAAATCAAAAAACGAAAAAAGAAGCCCATCAAATAAGATTGTTTAAGGCAGCCTCATAGCTACCAAAGCTGCCAAAACCCGCTGTTTGTCCGTAATCTGTTAAATAAGGCTTACTAAAATCTGGACTAGATACAGCATTTGATGTAAAACTTGTCTTGGGCACCCGAATTAATCCATCGTTCAAAAAATAAAGATTTACGTTTTCTGAATCTACAGAAATTGCAATTGCAAGGTTATTCGTGGAGTCATTAGTTTTCTCAAAAGCTACTGTATTCAGTTCTTCCAAGGGAAGAAAAACAGCCTCAGGATCTTTTAATCGAATGGCATTTTTAACGGGAGATAAATCATCTCGTAGTTTGTCTAACTTCGCAGCTATTCGTATAAGAAGAGGCAATTCTGAGCACCCTCCTTTTTGGTTAATTTCCTGCAACTCATTAAAAAAGGCTTCAGCTGTTGTATTTTCATATTCAGCAAGAATAACAGCTAGTGCAATTAATGTATATTCATAAGGAAAATGATATTTTGCTTTAAAATTGTTTTTTATAAGATTTGAGATAAATTTATCAATTTGAGGAAAATCATCTTCGACTAAAAATCGCTTTGCTTGTTCTATTCTCGGGTGCTGAGAAACAAGGTGGCTAGCATTGGTTGTGCTACCAAAATATGCAAGACCGCTACCAACATAGAAATCGTCGGATTTTAAAAATTCAAGATCAATCATATGATTTGTCCGTACAAAGAAAAAGACTGCCGTAGCAGCCTGTTCTTTTCCAGATGTGTTTAATGTCATTTACTCAGGACAATGGACTTGCCGGGATTTGCACCCGGGTGTTGTAACGCTTCCGGTAAAGTGTCTACATGCATAGTCAGTTTATTAGGTTTCGGCAAACACAGCACACTGACATGCATTGTTTGCTATATCTCATAATTTATTTCGGAATTCTAGGTATGAGCCCCAAGATTTCCTATCCTCTCTTGTTGTATTCTGCACCTGCTTTGTCTCAGAGGAGAGAGACTCCACAAGCACCTGTAGTCTTAAGCTACAGCAAGGGTCTCACCAGCAAGTGCCTGAGCATCTGCGAGGGAGAGACCGCTTGGAACGCCTACGAGTAGTTCGTCTGCAATTATAGTTTTTGCCGTTTTTATACGTGGCCAACGGCACCACGACATGCAACTTTAGCTTTCACGTCCAGTCGATCCTAATTCAAGCCCAGATTTTAAAAGAGCATTCCTCGTTAAAGGAATACGCAAAGTATAGCATGTCTACGGGGGTTGTCAACTCTTAAAAGCATAGAGTTATTATTTTTCATACTTTCTGCCATATTTTTTTCCATTAACTTTTATCACACGGCCATAAATTGTTTTTGTCCAGCCGTTATCGTGTCCATGATTGTTTGAAATAAGATACCTGCCTTTACCATCAATTTGTGTTATTAAATGAGCATCTATAGGATTTCCTTTTACTCTACAAAACACCGCGTCTCCTACTTGATAATCATTGGTCTGTTTAAAAGTTAAAACGCTTTTGCTCTTAATTTTTGGAGTCATCGAATTACCAAAAACTTTAAAGGTGGCTTCATTTCCTTGGTTTAATTCTGCAATAGCTCGTTCATATTTATTCATATAGCAATACTATTTCAATAACAATTTATTTTCAAGGGGTAGCTTTTGTGTCTATTAGATCTAGAATGGTGGAATGAAATACATGTTCACTAGTCTTTTGTGTCACCGAGATGTCGATATTTTTAAATTCAATTGGTTCTGCAGCCGAGTCCATCTAGATCGGGGATTTGAGATCCCACACATCATAGTCAGCGATGGATCGCTTACTGATGAGGATAAAATCAAGTTAAACGCGCTCCCTGGTGTTGTTGTCGAAGAGGAACCCATTGTTTTGCATACAGGATCGAATGGAGAGTTAGTTCCCAAAGCGCCTTTATTAGGTAAAATGCAGTGTTTACAGCGCTGCTTTGAAAACCACGGTGCCGACCGAGCAGTTCTATTTGATTGTGATATTTTCTTTTTCAAGAATTGGGATAGTGATCTCCGAAAAATACTGAGTGAACGTGCTGTAGTTCTGCGTGACTGGGGAAGCAGTATCGGGCCAAATAGAAAAGAATATTTAGATCTTTACGGAGTAACTGAGGATCTCTCTACTCCAAATGCCAATACAGGCGTTATTGCATTTAACCGGGAAGACTGGCCTCTGGTTGAAGAAAAAATTCAAATGCACTTGGATAATACTTTTATGATTATGGAAGATCAAGGTATTATGGTTGCAGCATTTCATGGAATGTTGAGTCATGCTAACGGAATTAAATGTGTAATTAATAATGCAGAAGTTCAGCCACACCTATGGCCTTACTTTCTTGAACAAAATGCAATTCACTTAATGGGAATGCGAACTCGGCCTAAGGGCTTGCGTGATAGTGTTCAACACTCGCTTGATCGATTGCCTGAAAAAATGCATATTAAACATTTCAAGCCAAGCTTTAAACAGATTAGTTTTGGTTTACTAGAATTTGATCACTATCATTTTGGGGCTCATTTGCAAAAAATTCCATCAACTGCAGGTGGAGTTTATGTCAACGATGCAATGTATATGCATGGAGGAAGTGTAGTTAACTGGAAATTGCCCTCACGTTGCACCGAATTTCATTCTAAGTTGATTTGTATGGACACCGGAATACGGGACAATGTTGTTCGTGTTACTGTTAATGGACAGCACTTCAAATTGGGAGAAGAAATTCGTGTCCCTACAAATGGATCACTGAGTATCCGAACTGTTGATGGGCCGGGAAGTCATATTGCTTTCCATAAACCAAGATTGCTAATTGATAAAACAACTTGGCCAGATCTTAGTCTTCAGAAAGCCTAGACACTAAAGCTTTCCCCGCATCCGCAGACGCCTTTGGCATTGGGGTTATCATAAGTAAATTTATGACCAAAAGGTTGCTCAACATATTTAACAGTTGTGCCTTCAAGAAAAAGTAATGACTTTTTATCAACTAAGATTCTGACATCATTTGAAATAAATTTCGAATCGTGGCGACGAGCCATGTCGTATTTCCTTGGGGGCTCAATAGAAACATCAAGCTGAAACCCCGAACAACCGCCGCCCTTTACAGTAAATCGAATGGCAGAATTTGGTGGTAAATCTTTTTCTTGAAAAATTGTTTTAAAGCGATTACTGGCGTCTTTAGTCAATGTGATCATATTTCTATTTTATAACCTTTTTGATACAATATCAACATGAGCAGCCATAATGGCCAAAATACTGAAGTCCTTGACAAATTGGCCCGCAGCCAACAGCGACTCTGTCGCTTAGAGGCGGAAATGGCACTAAATAAAAAACTCATGGTTATCGTGACAGTCCTGGCGGTCGGGATCGTCCTCTGTAATAGATGTAGGTAAATTATGAAAGATACATTAAATCACCACGTTTTAGTTATGAACAAGTCATGGGTTGTCATAGGCACAACCACTGTCAAGGATGCTGTTGTCCTCATGAGCCGGGACTCAGCCCGTGGTGTTTGTACAGAAAGCTTTATGCAATACAGTTGGGACGAGTGGGTTTCTGAAGATACCAATCTCCCAAATGTAGATCACTACATTCGTACCCCATCTCTAAGTATTCCTGCGCCACAAGTCATTGTGCTCACCAAGTACAATGATCTAAGCAAGAGTAGTGTAAAGTTTTCTAGTCGTGCTCTTTACCGCAGAGACAAGTTCACTTGCCAATACTGTAGGAAAAAGTACAAGACAGAAGACCTTTCTATCGACCACGTTATTCCCAGATCTAAAGACGGCCCTACTAGTTGGGAAAACTGTGTTACTGCTTGTTTCAAGTGTAACAACAAAAAGTCTGACAGAACTCCAAGAGAGGCTGGTTTGAACTTGCTTAGCAAGCCTAAAAGACCAAAGTGGAGCCCAGTGTTTCACATCAGAGAAGACATGCGCCCGGACGCATGGAAACCATTGCTTAAAAGTGGATGGTAGAATAGCCCCGAAAGGGGCTATTTTTATGGATACAGAGCTTTTAGTTCATCTAACTTTTTCACAATAGAAGAATGGATATCCATAATTTCTTCATCAGTTATGCTAGTTAGTTCTGTTTCAGTAAATTCATCATGAAGAGTGTCACCTAGGGCATAGCCTAAGTCTTCTTGCATGTGGTAAATTTGATTGTAATAAAATTCAAAAACGGTTTTAGCTATATCGGACTTTTTTGACATATTTTTCTCAAGTTTGCTTTTTTCGAGGCTGAACTTTAAGAGCGCTCGTGTCGTAATTACCGGTGGTCACCCACTCTTTGACGAGTTGCTGGCATTCTTCCAACTCTATAAAGTTGGCACCAATCCATTTTTCGCGATTCCAGCTATGTATTGATAGATTAAAGTCATATAGATGAATGCCCCAAGTTTTTTTGTTATGCTGATTTCTATAAATCTTCGCGCTTCGCCCATACTCACGTTTACCATCCCGATAAATTCGGGTTGTTGCACCGATGCAATAATGTTCGTTGCCTGCTGGAAATTCCTTATTAAAGTTGTGGCACACCGCAACGCCGTCAATTACTTCAGTAACACGCTCACGAGTTTCAAGAAGCAATTCAAGTTGCTGTAACTTTTGGCGTTTTATCAAAAAAGAATGAAGCGCTGACTCTGTTTTTCTTTTCTGAGAATCTATCTGGATTCGAAGCAGGTGTGGATCTGCTTCCACAATCTCTTGATTGTCAGGATAAGGAACATTTTTATCGAGATTATACCAGCTACTTTTATTCCGAATCGCGGGGGTCCGAGTTTTTTTCTTTATATCCATCACGCACACATCTACAGAAACCACAATCCATGCAATAATAAGTATCGCAATCACAGCAAAAGCTGACTTCGTCGCTAGTTCTGCTCATAGTTTAGAGTTACCATTTTTTCAATACTTCAGCAAATTTGACATCTGCTTGGGGGCTTCATTTATTCCGGTTTATAAGTAAAAGTAGCAGTTACTTGACTGCCTTGCATGCTTGGTTTGTCCATGACAGCCATCTCAAGACCTGCTTGAACTTTACCTAGCAAATCTTCTTGAACATTTTGAACAAACTTTTTCTCTCGGCCTTTAAAGCGTATCATGACAACAACGCGGTGACCTTTTTCAAGAAACTTTTGAATATCGTTGATTTTACGCTGCAGATCATTATCCCCGATGTTAGGTTTCATTTTTACAGTCTTTGAAGATTGTTGGCTGCTATTTTTCTTTAGCTGCTTTTCCTTTTTGGACTGATCATAACGCATCTTGCCAAAATCAACAATGCGACAGACAGGGGGTCTGGCTTGGGGAGCTATTTCGACTAAATCCAGGCCGTATTCTTTGGCTTTGTCTTTAGCATCTTGGATCGGAAGAACCCCGATTTGTGAACCATCAGGCCCTACAACGCGAACTTCTCTAATTCGTATTTGATCGTTAACTCTATAACGATTTTGTTTCTTTGCATTTTTCTTACCGATCTTTGACATAGATTTAATTTTGATTACTCTCCTTTAGTTTCATCATCCTCCTCGGGGGAAGCCGAAGCTTCTTGAGCTTCTTTGATAAGTCTTTCTAATTCAGAAGGCCCAGCTTGTGCTCCAAAAAGTGCCCCTAAATCAGGTGTTGGTTGTGTCGGTTGTGTTGGTTGTGTTGGTTGTGTTGGTTGTGGTAAGCTTGGACCTGCATTTCCCAACATCATAGAAAACATAGGATTATTACGCAATTGCATTAATAATGGAGCATACTTAATATAAGTTTTGATACCTAATGCAGGTAGGGCAATCGGCCATAAAATAGTGAGAAAGGGGATTATCCATTTTGATTGCTTAGTGGCTAAGCCAATTACTGCAGAAAAAGCGGCTCCTTCAAGGAACATTAAAACGCTTACTGAAATTAACAATATTTCCATAGTTTAATGGTAACCTGTAATGGTTTTAAATCAAGTCTCCAGGTTTACTCAAATAATTTGTAAATATCATTCGTGTCAGGATTAGTTTTAAACCCTTTTTTAAGAATGACTGCTAAGTTATCTAGAACGGCTTTAGCCTTGTCATTACTGTTAAGCTCTAGTTCATCAAATATAATTTCGAGTTCTTTACGCATTACCACTAGTAGTGCAATGCCTTCTTGTTTTGTAAGTTTTGTCTTTGCCATATTTCTATTTAATACATAAAGTATATAAAATCAATCCTTAAACAACTACTTTTTAATTGGCTTTCCAGAAGAATCTCTAGAAATCCCGGCAGCTTCATCAAAAATTTTCATATGCTTTTTTGAAATTGGGGACAGTAATTTTGCCTCTCCTGCAGCGGTTTCCGGGTTCCAAAAATGTTTAAAGCGCTTTTTGCCCCATAATTTTGGCGCTAGGCTATCATAGGGCGCATAAAAAACACCACTTCCTGGCATCGTTTCATCACCAATTGACCAAACAATGTGGCGGTTGTATGTATTTGAGCTTCGGATATGGTCTTCTCTTGGAAAAATTGAGTGCAAATTCCATCTATCAAAAAGATAATCTGTTCGTATCTCACAATCGTATTCAGAAATGCGAACTAAAGTGCTTGCCTTTTTCCTTTCTTCTGGAGTAAGCTCTTCCCCTTCTAGTAATCGTCCATAGGCAATATTGCCATCATCATCTTTATGTCCCAAAAACCCATCCCGCCATTGCCAATAATGGCAAAATTCGTGAATTATTAATTGAATTGCGTTCGGCCAAGGACGGCCCTTAAGAGCAACCTTGATATGAGGCTTGGGCTCTGAAGAAAAATAGCCATTAGATCCATTAACTTTCTTTAAATTTTTGTGAACGGTTACAGGACAGCCTTCTTGTTTGGCGAACTTGACGATCTCTTTAAACATCTGTTCCATTTGTTTTTTTGAAGGCTTACCGCTGCCCGCAAGTTCTTCCATAGTCTCGTCTGAAGATCGGTTTCGTCTATACCCTTTCGCCATAACTGCTCCTCTGTTATTATAACAATTATGCGCGTAAATACAGCACTAAGCCATTTCCTAAATAGCTTATCTACAGAGACAACTAAAACAAACTATAAAATCGTTCTTGATGATTTTTTAGAAGAGTTTCGGACTGTAAGTCAAATTGACGTGCGGGCCATACAGTCTTATAAAGCTAGTTTAACCGGCAAAGCCCCTCAGACTATTGCGGCTCGTCTGGCGGCGATCAGAAGTTTTTGTGATTATTGTTGGACACAGGGTTGGGTCGATATGGATCCTTCTTTGGCAATCAAAAATAATCCTGTTGAAAAATATGCTAGTGCTAAAAATATCACTTTTGATCAATTTCGCGCCGTCCTAGCAGAAGCTGACTTATCCACTCTGGTTGGCGTTAGAGATTATCTATTGTTAAGATTGATTTTTGTTTATGGGGATCCAGTCAAAATATTACGATTACCATTCAATCATGATCTTCATCCATCTATGGCAAAAATTAAACGGCAATATGAAAAACTATTAGCTGAAAAGACAAGTGTACTTAGTTTGCAATTAGGTTATATGTTCTTTAATTTAGATAAATGCACTAATGCTAAACCTCTTAGCCTCTCTACTTGTAGAAAAATAGTGGCAAAGCTAACTAAGCGTGCCGGATTTCCAGATAAGTTTTTAGACTTTCAAGCAATGAAACGGCTAAGGGCAAAGCAAATTTATGAACAAACACAATCCGAAGAAGCAGTGCAACAATTCTGTGGTCATAGTAGCTTAAAAGTAACTAAGGCTTTTATAAAAACTTTACCGCTTTAGCATGAACATTAGCGCAATGCCGACTGCGACTGCAACACCAGCAATAAGTATCATGTTCATTCCAGCAGGCTCATAAACGACAGTACCTGCATCAGTTTGGCGAGAGAATGGCTTCTTAGGATCAGGAAGAGGAATTTCTCCAATTCCTGTAAGGCTTCCAGTAAGATTACTTAAGAGACCGACAGCGAGGCCCGCAGCTTGACTTCCCGTGGATGAAGCAACAAGGCCACTTAGGATATCTTGACCTTTTGGACGAATAACAATGTTATTGCCTTGTCTTACAAGAGTAAAACCTCTTGAGAGCATTGCACCTTTAAATTCTCCTTCTTCGATTTTAACTGGTTCGAAAAGAAAATTTGGAGAGACCATTCCGAGGTCCCCGAGGCCATTGAAGGCAAAGCCATAACCTGTGTCTGGCTCATAGGCTCCATAACCAATACTGTGCATATACTGTCCTAACATTTCATTACTCCTACTAGGATAGTAATAAATATGCTAGAAAATTACAAGAAATTTGTGGCTATTGCTTAGCGCGGAAGTGGTGGTCTAAGATGCGAAACATAAAATATCCAACGGCACTAGCTAGAACAGTATTAAGAACTAGCTCACGAACAATTTTATGTCCACCTCCACATTGAGAATGATAAGTGGCAAGCTCTTGATCCTCAAGTAATCGTATTAATCGGTCTACTTTTTTCTCAAGATCATTATGCATAACTGCATTATAACATTATTTCTTTTTCTTCTTCTTGAGAATCTTGTTCAAGACATCGTTTGGCATATTATAGAGTGGTTTGTTGTAAAGCATAGGAGGTATAGCTAGAGGTAATGTTTCCGGGGCAAATTTTAGATCAAAAACATCTACCTTACCCTTTTTTGGCTTTGGGCTGCAAAGTAAATAAACAGCATACCGTGTATCTATGTCTTTGTTTGAGCTTTCATTGAAGAAAATGAAACGAATAGCTACAGCTTTTTTATCTTTATGTCTTGTAAACCATTCGTTTAAATTTGAAAAAATCTTAGTCGGAAAAAGCTTTTTCCAATTTCCTTCAAGTAACTGTGAAACAAACTCGTCTTTAAATGCGTCCAAGGAACCCATACCTACCTACTTTCAATTATAACAACTAAACCGAAAAATTGCATAAGACTTTCAGTCTCCTGCCTTTAGCCATTTTTTGACTTTCATTTTAGTAACAGTGCTAATTCTATCTATAAAAACACGCCCTTGGCAGTGGTCAACCTCATGTTGAATTGCGCGAGCGTAAAATTCTTTTGATTCCAGTTCGTGAACTGCCCCATCTAAATCCATATATCTCCACTTAATACTTTCCGGACGTTTAACCGGTAAGTATAGCCCCGGGAAACTTAGGCAGCCTTCCTCCATCTTTGTTTGGTTTTTGGAGTAAGTGAGTATTTCTGGATTTATAAATACTTGTGGTTCTATTTTTTTATCATCTGCATCAATACAGAGCATGAATAAATTTACAGACCAACCTGCTTGTGGAGCAGCTAGCCCAACCCCATCAATTTCAAGAATAGTTTTCATATCCTCTAGGTTTTGTCGAAACTCATCTGAGTTTATGTCTTCAGGAGTGAGGTTTCTGCCTGGAGTTCTTAAGATTTTGGAATCTTTTCTATAATCGTGCAATCTAAGCATACTTTAATTATCCCACAAGTTTTTGTATGTCAAGTGTAGGGCTATTTTTTCTTAGGTTTGGCTTTTTTAGAACTTTTTCCGACTTTAATATACTCTTCTAATAAACTTTTTTGCTTAGCATTGATTTTATCTGGAAGCTCTACGTAAAGGCTTATCTCTAAATCTCCACGAATTGTTTGATCATTTTCAGTTTTTCTTAGACCACATCCCTTTAGAATAACAGAACTTTGAAGTCCGGTGCCCGGGGGGATTTTGAAAATACGTGACCCAGCCAAGGTATCTATCTTAACTCTGTCCCCAAGAATGGCTTGGTAAAATTCAATTGGAAGTTCTAGCTTAAGATCTGGCCAGTTAACTTCATAAAACTTATGAGGTTTTAATTCAACATTTATAAGCAGGTTGCCCCCATATTCACCCTCTTTGGGAACTATTAGACGGTCGTGACTTTCACCGAAATTCAAATCTTTGGGTATAGGAAAAGTGAAGTCCCTGCTATATCTGCACTCTCCCTTGCCTTTGCATTCGGCACACTTTTTAGTAATTAAGCGACCAGCGCCTTTGCATTTTTTACATTCGTGATTTGTAAAGAGATCTGTAAGATCTGACATTTTATGTCCAATGCCATAGCATGAAGGACAAACCTTAACGTCTGATGCGTTCTTGGCTCCCCTTCCTTTGCAACTATCACAGGGTTCATTTCTTTTAAAGACAACACGTTTGTCAGCACCATCGTAAAGCTCTTCAAGGGTGATTTTTAGTGATATTTCTATATCTTGGGGCTCTTGCTTCCTGCCAAGAATTTCATCGATGGTTTCGACTATATTTTCGCCCACAAAGTCATTCATAACTTTACGCGCAGTTTCTGCAGCTACCTTTGCTGCTCCTTTAAAGCCGCTAAATCGATTTATAAAAGATTCGGGTGAAGAGTTTCTTCGCTTGCGATCATATTGTTTGCGAGCTTCGCCATCTGTAAGAATTTTATATGCTTGAACCAAAGCTTTGAATTTTTCTTCGGAACCGGTGGCACGATCAGGATGCCATTCTTTAGCTCGCTGTTTATATGCGTGCTTAATCTCATCTAGCGTTGCTTCAGGCAAAACCCCAAGTATTTCGTAATAATCAGTGGGCATGTTTTAGATTATACCCGGAAGAAGGCAGTTTTTGAAGTAGAAGGACAGGCTATGCTTCATACCATTCTACAAACCCTGTAACGTCAACTCCTGAAGATACACTAATGCTCACGGCTTGAGCAGCGGTATTCAAAGTAAGAGGCTGGGTATCAAACGAGTAACTAACAGTAGTACCGGTAAGAGCACCGATGGCACCTACTAAAGCGCCTTGCGTAGGAGCAGCGGTATATTCGACCACAGTTCCATTAGCAGCTGCATTATTTGAATCAAGAGGAGTCTCTGTAAGACCTGCCGAGGTCCCGCCAGTACTGTTAGCACTCAGCTTGTCTACAGTGATTGTAGTGGAAGCTGATGTGATAACTGATATTTTAGTTATGTAAATTGTAGCGGAACCCGATCCTCTGATTTCATTAGCAACGCCAGCGGCAGCTGTATGATTAAAGGCAGCTCTGTAGGTCTCTGGAAAATTAGTATCAGGGCCTGCTTGCTGAGTAAGAATTGGTGATTGGGCATTAACTAGTGGCATTAGGTCATCTCCGTAATTCTTGCATCACCGGCAGCGGCGTCCCAAATTCCTCTAATCTCTCCTGTGTAGCCAAAAGGAACTTCATAGTATGCGTTTGGTGGGATTTGAGTAGTATAATCTGTGAGGCTTGCAGTTCCATTATCGAGCATTAAATAAAGAATGGCACCAGTCCCGTCCGTTGCTTGTTCGTTGAATATGGTAGCGCCAAGGCGGCTACCATTGCTTGAAAGTATAAGAGTATCACTAGCTGCGCCTGCTACCGTTGAAGTAGTCGAGGCAGCGGGAAGGCTGGGACTGCTAGATACAAGTAAACGGCCACCTGAGGTAAAATGAAGGCTAGCTGCATCTCCGTCAGTATATGTTGGAAGTACAGCTCTATAAAGACCCAGCGGGAAAGTTCCAACTGGGTTAGCAGGTCCAGCAGCATCCTCAGTTGCTACACTGGTAGAAGCACCGGTAGCGGTATCAATACTAGCAGTGATTAATCGACCGCGACCGTCAAAGTGAAAAACTGAAGCGTCTCCCGCTGTATACGTTGGTAAGGTAGATTCAAACTTACCTACAATAAATCCACCAATAGGAAAGGTGGGAGCCGCATCTTGATCGGCTTGAATATCTACTGTTTGGCCGCTCTCACCCGTAGAGACTAAAAGTCGTCCTCGATCATCTAAGTGAAGTACACCACCATCACCATCGGTGTAGGTAGGCAATGTTGAGCGATAAATTGCTGCAACAAACATTCCTGTCGGAGTAGCGCTAGCCGCAGTGTCATCATCAACTAACTCAACTTCTAAAGTTCCGTCGTTGTTAATGATAGTTGCGTAGCCAGTTCCAATGGTAGTAAGAGTTTCACTAACATTTGTACCTGGAGCGACAGGTGCAGGGAAACTGCCCGGTGATCCTGCGGTGCCTGAAGAGGTGCCACTAACTGGTTTGAAAAATTTGATATCAACCATACAAAACCATTATAGCAAACTAATCTTCTAAAGCTTTTTTAAAACGCTCTATGAAGTTCTTTTTGTCGGCAGCTTGATCTTCGTAAAATTCTAGCTCCTCACTTTGTTTTAACAAATTTAGAGACTTCTTCTGATAGTCTTTTGAAGACCAATCAAACTTTTTCCGCTTGAATAAGCCTTTCAAGAAAGTTTTTCTCATTACATCCTCCATCACAAGTGGGGCAAACAGCATAATACTGTTCTATCCCTCCAATGCTTACAGAGGGTTGGTTTGAATTAAAGCTTTTAGTTCGAGTAGCTGTGTCTACGGTTTCACACGCATTGCAAACAGACTTGAGATTATAAATCTCATCGGCTTCAGCTAGAATGTGATGCATAGATCCAAACAAACTCCTACTTGCAGTAAGCTTTAACCCGTTAACAATAACAAGTGTTCCTGTGCGAAGCAATTCATGCAAAACATAAATTATTCTTTCGCTAAAGAACTGTACTTCATCAATAGCAACTACATTATAAACAGATAACTCATTTAAGAAAGTGTCTGGACGTTTTGCTGGAATTGCGAGGGCTTCAATAAGATCATTATCATGAGTTTGTGTGAAACCTTTTTTACGGCTATCAAGCTCTGGTTTTAACCAAACATAAGGTTTGGGATCTACATCTTTGCTAAGAGCAATATATTTATTATACAGAGCACGGGTAGTAGTAGATTTTTGGCTAAACATCGGGCCGGTCACTACTACTAAGCGACCACTGTAATCATTATTTAATGCTTTTACTTTTTGTTGTAAATCAAAACAGACTTCACAAATAACTCTTAAATTTGATTCGTTATCTGGACCATCTGAATTAATACGAGCAAACCGTATCTGATCGACAGTTAAATCTCCGCAATTATTTTGACAGCTATAATTGTATATTGCCTGACAAGTATAATTATCTCTACCGCAGATATATTTGTAATCAATAGAAAAGCCAAATTGTTCAAATTGTCTCATGCTTGCTCCAACTCTAATTATAGCAGTGAGTTCTGTTTAGGCTATGAAAGGAAAGTAATCTCCTTTTCCGTATCCATTATTAATAAACCAATGAGCAGGAGCTTCTAATACAGCAGCTGTATTGGGGGGCATTGGCCCAACTCGGTTTGATTTCGGGGCAGCTGTAAAAATATCTAAAAGCTGTCCATGGCGGGACACTGGGCAAATATCCATTTTGAATAAGCAATTATTTGTATGGAAACTAGAACCTGGCTGAACACCAGGGAAATACATAAAGGTATTTTTGGGGAGGTGAGGAACCCCCTGCAAGCCTTGAGAGCGCTTACAGAGAGTATCGGCAATTAGAATTTTAAAGGGTCCTGCGTGTTTAACCTGCCATTTGTTTATAGGTATGAAGGGGCACTGCATGCCTACTATTATACAAACTTTATAGGAAGCCTAAACCGCCTCTTTTATGTCCTTCATCTAAGAAACCTAAACCGGGCTCTACTTCTCCAGTTTCCTCGTTTACTCGTTTTGGACGAGTCATAAATCCAAGAGGGGGGCGCGCTTCTCCAGTTTTCTCATCGTAAGTAGTCTCTACGCCAATAAATCCAGGAGGGGTTTTTCCTTGTTGGATATTAGTATTACGAGGATCTAAGTGAGGCTCGTGTTTGTAAACATAATTTAAGAGATTTTGGAACTTGCTCTTAAATAAGACATTGGCCACTGTATCATACTTTTCCTCGATTGGGCGCGTAAGCATACTATTACCATTGGCTCTTCCCATCTCTTCTTGATACTTAGAAGCTAAAACTAAAGCAATATCATGACGTGCTTGTTTTGGATTTGGGGCAAGTTTAGCCATCATACTGGCTGCGGTCACCATGCCAGGTAGGCGGGTGCCTGGATTATCATCTACAGTAGTGGCTAGCTGAAGTTCAGCCATCCAATCTTCGTAAGTAACTCTTTGTTTCTGTTGCATAAATCACCTATACCTCTATTATACAAATCAATAATGACATTTCAATTTTTCAACGCTATGTTGTTTTGAACATTCGAATCCAATTTTGAACAACTGTTTCCCAGCCACAAGTTTTGAGAACATGGGCCTCTCCTCGTTTGCGATATTCTTCTAATTTGTGTGGGTTTCGAAACAGATCTAATACAGCGTTTGAGACATCCCAAGGCTGATCTACCTTTACCCCACATCCATCTGGAACTGTTGTCTCTAGTGCTGCAACAGTTGTGCAGACAGGAACTGCTCCTGCTAACATATTTTCTGTTGCTGTGATACAAAATGTCTCAGTAAATTGGGTCGGGTACGCCCAAATACTGGCTTGCATCTGCTCCCGAGCAAGCTGTTCTTGAGAAATTCTCCCATGATAGTGGACCCCAGGCTGATTCATGAGGTGCTTGATAGCTTGCAAATGTTGGACTTCTTCAGGATTATTGCGCTGTTTGATAGCTTTTTCCCAGTTGTCAAATCCATAGAAAATGTGCAGATTAGCTTGCGGGAATTCAGCGCGCCAACCAGGAAACATCTGTAGTAGAGTGAGTAGTCCGCGATCAGGACTAGAACTATAAATCAATCGATATGGATCTTTAGCGATTGAATGGCGTCTATCATATCTTGAGAGATCCAAACCGTTGCCTTGTATATAAATACTATCTTTAGAAACACCGTGGTGCTGACTAAAGAAATCAACATGCCATGGCGATAGGCAAATGAATTTTGTCGCACGGTCACTATAGTCTGGATGTCTGCCATAGCATTCTGGAATGAAAATATCATGTGACCAAACGTAGTTTTTAGTGTTTTGAACCTTATGGGCTAGTGGTGACATCTTACGGGAGCTAATGAAGTAGTCAATATGATTAACTTCCTTCCAAGTGTTATATCGGGTGTAATGAACATATTCAACACCTTCCTTCTCGCCCTCCATGCCTTCACAATGTCCGAAAAGAACAGATCGATATCCTTTTCGGGCAAACTCACGCGCAAGCATTGCTGCGCAAGTTTCACTGCCACCAATTCCAGTGGTGTTGATGGAATCAATAGTCCAGGGCTCCCAAGCTTGTCCTGTGTATATAGCCACTGTTGGACGATCTTTGAACTTCATGTAAGCATTATTCAAATCGTCTTCTTTGTGGTGCTGGACGTAATTCTCTTCTTCACTTATCTTTCGGGTCTTACCTCCATAATGGAAAACAAAACTATCAAAAACATGTCCACAGGTATGGCCATGTTTTACAGCGCGACGACAGAAATCGTAATCCTCACCTCCGTTGACAAAATCTTCATCAAGATATCCAGTTTGTTCGATTACTTGTCGCTTGATATAAGTAGCATAAAAAGCTACCCATGCCTGACCTGGCTGATTGCGATCAAGAGTTCCTGTTTTAGGTGAAGGCATATCCATGAGTATTTGTGGGTTGACTGAACCATCAAACATATTAGGAACCAACTCAACAGGGCCTGCATTAGGATCAAAGTAAGCTAGATTAAAATCGTGAATCCAACCTTTGTCACAATTGCTGAGGGGGTTGGTTATATCATAGGGGCTGTCTTGTAGAGGTTTAAGCCAATTCTTGCCGACAATTGTGTCGTTGTTAAGAATAACAACATCGTTTTGTGAGGCTCGCAGACCACGATTCACTGCTTGGCTAAAACTAAGTCTATCAAGACTATCAATAAGTCGGATTTGAGTTGAGTTTTTAAGATAATTTCGTGTAGCCCCATCTCTTCCACTATTAACTACAATAATATTAGCTTCAGGACTGTTTTGTAGAACGGATTTAATAGTCTGTCTTAAATAATTAACATTCTTATAGCTTGGAATGATAACATCGACAGGCCGTAGTTGAGAAGTTATTGATTGATCAGGAACTAAATCGGTCTTGGAGTTGACTTGGATTGTTTGAGTTTCTAATTCGTCTGCTAACGTCATAGACTTTGGTTTGTAATCAATGGCTAACAATAATTGAACTCGTTCAATATGGTTGTCATTGGCAAGCAATAAACATTCTCTACCTTCACGTTGCCAAGCATTGTAACGAGTCTCATCAGGTGTAGCGATAATATCAAAATGATCTAATTCACCTGGTTTGACATGATCTGTGAGGTAAATAACTTTAGGGAATACATCCGGAACGGTGTTTACTGGATATCTACCGTTGGCTTCAATAAAGAAATAAAGATCATAGCCATTTGGAATTTGACCGACTTGCTCATATTTAAAGATATCGACTGTATGGCCCGTAGCACAGAAAGCATCCTCCCAATAGTCGCCATAACTGAGATACTTGGGATTTAGCGTATTGTTTATAAAGGCTATTCGTTTTTTCTCAGCGGCAGGGATATCTGGTATATGCGCTTCAACAGCTAAGCTTGGGGTGCGATACCCATCATATTTATAGAGCTTGTCGATAACAAAACCGGCTTGAGTGAGAAGTCGTTGCAAACGAGCTTCTGTAAATCCGGTGTAATGGATTTGACCATAATTGACCTTATCCTTGAACGGTGCTGTATGGACATCACGGAAATCTTGAACACCATAAATAGTATGCTGATACCAAGGCTCCTGCTCATCGGGCCTCTCAACAAACATTCGACAGCATTCTTCAAGATCAGGAACTTTAAGCTGGAGTTTTCCACCGCGCTTAAGAACTCGTGCCCATTCTTTTATTGCTTGCTCAGCACGGGGGCGGGGAATGTGTTCAAGGCTATGAACACTAACAATTTCATCAATGCTAAAATCTGCGTAAGGTATCTCATCAAGGCTGAAAACCTCATCAACTCCTGGCTGCTCAAACAAGTCAACATTAATAAACCCTTCGAGGGGTTTGTCCCCACAGCCTAAATTCAACCGTGTTGAAGTTGTTGGGCGTTTGTATGATTTCTTAAGTTCATTTTTACAGTTTTGAATATCGGCAAGAAAATGCGGCTGCCGTTCAAGCTCATACATTTTCTCTAAGTGCTTAATAGACTTTTTATACTTCTTAAGTGCGAAATAAGATTTAGCTAGCATGTCATGAACATGAAGCCCATAATTTGGTTTAAATATAACCATTTCGGGGTGTTTTGGCTCAGGAACATTTAAGGCTGCTTCAAGATAAAAAACAACTTTGCCGTGGTCTTCGCGATGCTGATAAATACTAGCGATCCCAACAAGAGGTTCGCGATAGTCTACTTGAAAGGTTAAACATTTGTGATACCACTCAAGAGCTAAATCGTGACGTGCAGTTCCATGATAGGCTTGAGCTATTTTATATGCAGCTTGAAATGAGGTGTTAATGTGGTCATTTGCATCGAGGGCTTTTTGATAATTTTGAATAGCCTGTTCGGTCTTTCCAATGTTTGAGTACTCATTTCCCAAATAAAAATAGTTTCTTGAAGAGGGGGCTTCATCAACTTCTAATAGCATAAGTTCAATGTTGCGATTTGAATCAGCTTTACGGTCTTCATCATCTCTTAAGTGCCAAACTGCAGCGCCATCAACAGCAAAGGTTCTATGCCACAGAATAGGAATATGCTCGTGACATCTTCCGCGCCAATTAGCTCTTGAATTGCGAATGATCCTTTCACGGAGTTGGGTAGCTTTGGGGGTTCCTTCTAAAGTAGGGGGGTCAACAAAATAGTGATAGTTTATAAGAAAATAATCAATATCAAGACGATCTTTGTTGGCTAAGAAAGCTTCTCTAATAGTCTTAACATCATGAGGCTTTAAAACATCATCTGCATCAATCCACATAATCCATTCTTGGGTGCATTTGCTAAATGCAAAGTTCCGAGCTTTTGCGAAGTGTTTTACCCATTCAAAGTGATGAACATTTGGTGTATAACGCTTTGCGATCTCGACTGTTCGATCTGTAGATCCGGTATCGACAATGACTAATTCATCATAAAGCCCTTGAACACTGTCCAATAGGCGGGCAAGATTTTTCTCTTCGTTTTTAACGATAAGAGCTAAGCTAAGCATAAATACCTCGATAGCAAATTGTATCAAGGTATTATGATTAATCTATGTTTGAATTACTTTATAGCTTTTTGAACAACAGCGACACCAAAGAAGCGTGCGAAGACTGACCATCTTTGTCTTTGAAATAGCTTAACAACACGGGGTTTTAGGGTGTGGGCAAATATTTCTTTGGTCCCGTTTTCCCTCTTCATTTTTTGACAAAGAAGAGTGAGTAGTTTGCTACCCAAGCCTTTGCCTCGATGCTCTTTTTTAATGCCTATTTGGAGCAGAAAAGCCCTTTTTATCCACGGAAAGATAAGATAACTAAAGTAGGCTATGGTTCTGCCGCCCTTTTTTGCGGCCATGATGAATTTTTCACGGATAAGCCAGCGGAGAACTGGTTTTGGGTAATGACACAAACCGCCTTCTTCAGCAATTTGTTGAATTTTATCTAGATCGTCTTCGCTGGCACTTTCAAGATCAAAGTCTTCCATTTAATCCTCAAAATCATCGTCCTCGTCCTCATCCTCATCTAGTTCTAGAGGTTTAGGATTTTTTTTGCGCTTACGTCGCATTCTTTTAAGCTGACGTTCTAATTTTTTGAGTCTCCGATTTACAGGATTTGTTCTTGGTTTGCGGAATTGAAGAACGATCCAAATGAGAACCGCTAGAATTAGTATAAGAACAAGCCATTTCAATAGCTCAGAGCTTAAGCTAAAACTAATGCCATTCAATGTGTTACTGGAGTTGTTACCGTCCAGCTTTGCTTCCATCTTTCCAAGAATATTACCTAAAAGCATGTCATTGTTTGACGGCATAACAGGGTAAACGCCCATCGGCACTCCTGAAAATTGATGAGGTGCAGGCTTTGGGATTGAAGGGGGTGGAAATTTGTAATTATTTAACACTTCTGCCAAATGAGGATCAGAATGTGGGGTGAGTGATTCTACATGTTGGCGTGTTACAAAATCAGATTCCATGTTTCAATTATAGCTTATCCTGCTTTATAAGTCAGGCATGAAATCTGGGATTGGGCTATTCTTGAGATCTTCTTGAGTAATCGGAGGAAACTCAAGAAGCTCTATTAGCTCATCTTGAGTAGCGGCTGTAAGAGGTTTACCATCCACACCTTTTGATCCTACATAAAAATCAATGGGGAAACCGCAATTACATTCCGGGCACTCTACTTGTCCCATGATATGGGAGAGCCATAATTGTCTATCATAGCGCTTAAGTTTTTCAGTAGCGTCATCACGCTGCACTAACACTTGCCCTACTAGGATAACTAGGTTCTGTAATATACCAATTAAGTCTTCTTTAGGATGATCTTTATACTGCAAGGCACGAATAATTTTTGTTACTTGGTCTAAAGTTTCCTTTAACGTCATTGGTATCTCCACTTTTAATTTTAGAAAATACCGAAAAAGAAAACAATTATTGGAAAAAAGAAAAAAATCCGCTAATTTTTCGAGCTAACTCTTTGAAATAGCAGGAATTAAAACACATCAAAACTGACTTTGGTGCGGCCATTTTTAATTAAAGCATTAATGATGGCATAAACCATCGTCTTTCCTTCTGGAGCAACATATACTTGGTTGTTAGGGATTTTTACGGTTAATTCTCTAGCATCAAAATTTGCAATAATGTTTCCCATTCTGCCAACGCTTGTGGTGTTATGAACCGTAAGGTTTACTCGGGTCTCTCCATTTGGTTCCATATAAACTTTTTTAGAAGTTTCAATGCGAAGACAATCTGTTCGAAGAATATCCGAAGTAGTAGGGTTTAAGTCGGGACTAATAGTTACGTCAATAATTCTTTGGTTCATTTTAACCCTTTACAATAATATCTCTAGTAATGAAGTGCTCAAACTTATAGCGAAATTTACTAGTTTCATCTGGAGGTACTAAACATCGAGCTTCAACACAAAGCTCTCCATTTAAGTTACTAATATCATCAAACCAATTAACAAAATCGTCCCATTCTTGTGGTGGGTATTTGCCAATAGCCTTTAGAAAATCTTGCTTACGAGCTTGGTTAGCAAAAGTAAATCGATATGACCAAGCCATTTTGTCTTGGTGGTCATCAGCTTCATACTCGCGAGTTTTTTCCATCTTAACCTGGTTGCGGTTAAGTAATTCTTGGATATCGACCTCACCAGTAATCTTTTTGCGAAGATTTTTCAAAGCTTCGCGGGTTATATCTCTAAGTCCCATAGTTACCTCTTAATAGAGAATATAACAAAAAACTGGGAATAGCAAAGGTTAGACGCCGACTTCTTCAAGACCATAGCTTAAAAGCAGTAATGCATCGGCGTGGTTATCATCTACTATTTCTACATTGGGGAATAATTCGGCTGCTCGTGCTATCATCACACTCTTGCCAGAGTTGCCCTTGCCAGTAGCCCATTTTTTTAGGGCTCCGGTATGGACTGGCATGTGTTCAACACTTTTACGTGCTGCTTCGGCTAGTGTATCAGTAACAAGACCAACACACAATTCGGTGGCTGCGCCGCCCCTGTGATGTGCCTGCTCATATACAATAACACCAGGCATCTCTTCGGAAAATTCTGTTCCTATTTCTCCAAGGGCCATCATCTCACGTAACCATTTGCGGAAACGAAGAAATCTCATGCCCTTGCTTTCGCCGCGTTTAAGAGAAAACTCTTGCATGCCAGAAGCAATAGCGCCAGTACGATCTTGTAGTGCCCAACCTGTCTTAGTTGCAAGGTCAAGGGCGAGTATTGGAAGTGTCATTAAGCGTTAGAAACCTCACTGTTAGAGGTTTTCGGCTTAATTTTCCCTACATTAACTTCATTAAGAGAGTAATGTGTTTCGATAGTTTTATTAGTTCCTGGTTGCTTAACGGTAGCTCGAAGGGCTTCTTGCTGTTTCTTATACTTATTTACATATAAGCAAGCGGTGCTTTTGCTAACGCCAACTTTTTCAGCAATTTCGCGAAGGGTCAAACCTTGATCACGTAGTTTGTATACCTCAAGTTTAACGTCGTCACCATACTTGGGTGGACGAACCATTTCGCTATCGACCCTATCAATAATGGCTTGCACGTAGGCAAAGTTCTCCGGATGCACCTTGGGGTTCCAGGGGTTTCTCCGACCAGGGTAGTCTGGTTCAAAAGGTCTCACTAAATCTGCTCCATTTCTATATCCGCTATTCATGGATATCCCTCTACATCATAGTAGAAGATGTAGATGATGGAGTCAAGCATTCAACGATAATAAAAGATTAAATATTTACAATGTAATTAATATGTTAGGATGAGGAGATACCCCCATTTTAAGGGCTATGATTTGGTAAAATGGTCCTATGGACGCTCGGCTACAACAACTCCACAGATTAGCAAGTGCTGACCAAAGTTACCTTCCTGATCTCATTAGAGCATGCGAGCGCGCTCAGGTTTTGGGGCCAGTTATTGCTCAGGAGATGCATTTGCTAGCATCTCTATACCAACAATTCTTTATTGAAAATCGGCAATTTTCCTTAGATACTGATATTCTTATTGAAGATTTTGCAGAGGTATCTTGGTCTACCCCTGTAAATAGCTTTACAAGAGAATCCTATGCAACAGCCAAACAAATAATTGGCAGTCTTTATGAATTTGCAACAGAAGGGGAGTTGGTAGAGGAAGAGCAAGAAGGGGAGATATCTTTTGAACAGCCCCAGATCGATCAGTTAGTTGATCTCTTTATCTTTGCTGATGACAACAGCGACAAGGAGTTCCAAATTTATTATCACAACGACATTAAGGGAATTGTTTTAGAACAAGATAATATGGAGACGTTTGGTGAAATGATAAACTCAGCTTGCCGACACACGATATATGATAAATGGGCAACCCAATTTGCAGATATTGGAGCTAAGTTATATCAAGGAGACTATTTTGAAGTGTGGGGTGAGTTCGCACCAGAGGAATATGAAGAAGCTGCTCAGCTATTGCCAAAAAATGCTTATCAAAAATTTGTCGAAGAAGCTGAAGAGCAAGATCAAGACTTAGGAGAATATCTGAAACAAACTCGCAATAATATTTTCCTGCCTGCACTATTACAAGGTTATGAATCACACTATAATTCAGAACTTTATAAACAATGGCAGGCTTTCCTAGAAGATATAGATTGGGAAAGCGGAGCTATAACTATTTATATTAACAACGAAACAATATTAACTTGGATAAGTCTAGAAGGTTTAGCTAAGTTTGTTTGGCAACAACTCAATGCAGAATTCCCCGTAGAGTGGCCTTGTGATTATTTACGAGAAGATGTTGGCTTTGATGATCTCAACCCTTACTGGGAAGATAGGATCTATGGAACAGATAAAGATGTTATCAAGGAAGTTCTTATGAATGAATTAATTGATAGCTATCTTGCATAAGGACTATGTTTGTAATATTTAGCCCGGGGATCTAGTCGAATATGAAGCCAATGAACTGCAGTGCCTGCCGTGCTTACCCAGACTGTCCGCTTTCTCTTTTCAAGCTCTTTTCCTAGAGCTATTAACAGCGCATGTTGGTCTTCAGGCTGTGCTGTCCTCATAAAACTACTGATTGTAGTGCAATCAGCGTTGGTTAACAATCCTGGGGATATGAGTGTGGAGGTTTTATCTAAATTCTTATAGACAGCTACCTCAGCATCAGTAATGTAATCAAGTAATTTACTTGGATCAGGGTGTTTGGGCAGTGAAGTGTCGCTAACGCAGACAAATTCGAAAAGGCTGTCTTTTTTTGGATTGTAAGGGCTGCACTCCCATTTATATCGCTGGAAGGGAACTTCATTCAATTGTTCAACAAGACGTTCTCGAAAGCGAGAGTAATAGCAGAGGTTATCAACAACTTCTGACCAGTTCATATCGCTTTTATAGATGTAAGTTTTTCTGTCTAGTCTATCCAAAATTTCTCCTAGAGCTTACTAGCCCTCTCTCCATACTTTTTTTGGCAGGTGCTAGGAAGGGCATTTAATATCATCGGACCATATTTTTTAGTGACAACACGACTGTCAAGAACAACAACGATGCCACGATCTGTGCTTTTGCGTATAAGACGGCCAAATCCCTGCTTTAGCATAATGCAAGTCATTGGGATAGCTCGTTCCATGAAAAAGTTTCTTCCGAACTTTTCATAGATCTCTTGCTGGGCTTGCATCAGTGGATCATTAGGGGCCGGGAAAGGGAGCTTAGTGATGATTAAATTCCTTAAAGCCTTACCAGGTATATCTACACCTGTCCAGAAACTACTGACACCAAAAAGAACTCCATAGTTTGTTCTCTTGAAAGCCTCGATCATTTGTTTGCGATTAAGGTCCTTTCCTTGGCAAAACAGCTGCAAGTTAGCCATTTCTAAACCGACTTTGACTTGATCATAGACTTGGTTCATGACTTTGAAGCTAGTGAACAGGACAAAAGCACCTCCCTTGGTGGCTTTGCAGAATTTTTTAACCTGTTCAGCAATGGCTTCGACGTAATTATCCTCTTTTTGCTCAGGCATGTCTTTGATAACTACAATTGTAGCTTGCTTGGCATAATCAAAGACAGCGGGTAAACGAAGTCTCATGGGATTTTTAAGCCCCATTGAACTTTCAAACATTCGGAAGGGGTTATTACCTCCAGTAGCTAGTGTCGCTGAAGTGAAAATAACTGAATCCAGTGGGTTAAAAACCATCCGCCGCATTGTTGGGCCTAAGAATATAGGTGCGCAAGTAATTGAGTAAGTTCGATTTGCAGCATGCCCCCGAGAGCTTGCCCAAGCAACTATTTCTGGATAGTCTTTACCTTCTGCATTTGGCAGCGTCATAGCCTGATCAATACCCATTGCAATTTCTGAGCAGCGCTTCATTGCATAATCGATGGCTATTTTGTGGTCGTTGCTGCTAAGGAAGGTGAGCCGTCCAAGACAATCGTTAACAACGCTTATCGAGGTCATAATATCGGTTTCAATGGCATTGCGTTCAGTGAAACGTTTCATTGGGAAGGAACCAATGAAATTCCCGACTTTGCGAAAGAAATCTTCGTTTTTATCTATCAAATCTTTGATAGCGTCAACAGCGCCTTTGATAGCCAAAGCATTTGGATCTTGTTGAGATCCGCTAGCTAAATTTTCACGAAGAACGTGTTCCATGGACACCAGCATTCCATTTAGAAAACCGGTGTTATTATCATTAAAGATCTCATGGAACATGACCGGAATATCGCGCTGCTTGAGTTCGAAGGTAAAAACCTTTCGAGCGACGGTCTCGACTTCGTGTCCCTCATCAAAAATAAGATACTTATATGGAGGCAGGCAAGCGCCCAATCCGGTTGATTTCATTTTCAAATCAAGAAGAACCAAGTTGTGATTGGTAACGATAATATGGGCATCGGCTAGTTTTTTCTTAGATCTCTGGTAGAAACAGTCAGAAAAATAAGGGCACGACTCGCCAAGACAATTATCACTATCGCTCTTAGAGCGGCTCCAAGTTGTTGAATCAACTTTGAAGTTCATACTCGATAGTGTGCCGTCTTCGGTGCTATTAAGCCAGGAGCCTAATCTTTGATATCCTGTCTCTTTGTCGTTAATAGCCAACATAGCACGTCTGATCGAAACATAGTTACCTCGACCTTTAGCGAGAGCAACGTTGATATTTTCAAGCTCAAGCTGTTCAATCAGAAAAGGGATGTCTTTTTCAACAAGCTGTTCTTGAAGTGCAATAGTATGTGTTGAAATTACAACGGGAGTTCGAGTTCCGGCTGCGGCTTGAAGAGCAGCTAGAATGTTTGCAAAACTTTTACCGGTACCTGTTGCAGCTTCAGCAACTAGGTGCTTTTTTTCTTCAATTGCGACCTGAATTTGCTCGCCCAAAGTAATCTGAGGCTCACGAACAGCATAATCTTTTAAGTTCTTTGCTAGGGGGCCGCTGCTTCCCAAAACATGGCTTGGTCGGAAGTCAAAATTTCCAACAATAGCTGGTAATTTATGCTCTTTTTGTTCTGTTTGTTGCTCATTAGTTTCTTCGGTCACCGTCAAGACCTCCAGCTAGGAGTTTGATTCTATCACGAGTTTTACGGATCTGAAGGAAGGGGGGATACCAATCTTGATTTTTAGACGTTTTAGCGAATTCATGCCGATAATGGCTTAATCTAACAGCAAAATCCCACTCACCTTCCTGCATCAGAGACTCAATTTCCTGAGTCATTTGTCGTAGCAAATCCTTCTTCCTTAGAGAAAGTTTGCTACTTTTCAACTTATTTAAAGCTGTTTGGGTTTCCTTTTTTATTTCTGAAATCATAATAGTTCACAATAAGCCGCTTCCCATTTGTCAATGTGTTCATCTAAAATATAGTTATCCTTTACATCATGGAAAGCTGCTATTCCATATTCCCGGGCTAATTCCGGGTTCTTTATAAGTTTTCTTAAAGTCCAAAACCAACCTAATCGAAATTCTGGAAGAGGCATCTGGCCTTTAAGATGTGCATAGGGTTCCATATTTGATCCAACAAATGCACATTTGAGAGCCCCTGCTTGAAGATATTTTAAATCTGATCGAGCAGCGTTGTGGGGCGTGAAAGTTAAGGGGGCGATGAAAACATGGGGTTTAAATTCCTGAATATACTTATAATAGCTATTATAGCTTGTTTTTGCATAATGGCGATGTTTGCCTCGATACTTCGGGCATTGATAGCCAAAATCAAGACTTCCATGACTAATGATTTTTACATTTGGATACCATTCACCTATTTTTTTAAGAACAGGCATAATGTATTTAAAATCTCGTTGATGAGATTCGCTGCAAGAATAAAGAATCCGAAATGATGAAAGATCATCAAACGGATCGTAATCAACCGGAGCCAAATCTGTTTTGCGCAGTAAATTGGGCAGCACCCGAATAGGTTTTGAAGTATAGGTTCGAACCCTTCGGGCCAGGGCGTCACAAGGAACTGTAATCATATCTGCGGTTTTCAGATATTTAGCCCAATTCTTTTCAATGGATTTTCGAGACTGCCCTATTCTTTCAACAAGGTTTTTTGGAAGAGCGGAGAAATCATCATCATAATCAATGATGACAGGCTTTCCAGCAGATTGAATATGCTTGATTAAATCGTGTTGCTGTGGACCAATAAGGCATTGTAATAATACAATGTCTGTGGTTCTCAGCTGCGCACGGATGTCAGAAGTATTAACAGCTTCGAATTCAAAACCTCGATTTTTAGCAAGGCTCTGTACAGGATAGATTAAACGTTGACAGCCTGAAGCCTCACTATCTACAGCATTTATTAAAAGTTTTATTGCCATCCCTGCTGTAACTCTTCTAATCGATAAGCAAAAACTCCACGCTCTTGGCACCAATATTTTTCAATAAAGGAAGAAACGCCACTTAGTGATCCGCGAACACTGTTTGAAGGGTAGTGTCTAAACTTTTGGTTCCAGGGCTGATCAATTAGATAGCCAATACCATTGGGATTCCTTTGGCACCAATTGATGATATTGAAAGCATAGTCATCAATAAGAATGTCAGTTGCAACTAAGTGTTTGTGTTTAGTAACGATGACATCGTTAGCCCAAAAAGGTAAAAACTTACTAATCCATTCAAATTTTTCTTTGGCGCTGATTGGATTAATCAGTCCATTTAGGTCTCTAGCAGGGGCGGTGCAGATAGTAACTTCATAATTAAGATCTTGGAATTGCGAAACAATATGAATCGAATCTGGAAGTGGTTCTAAGTTTAGAATATATCCGTCTTCATTGAAGATCTCAATTAATCTTCTAGAGGTTTCTGTCCCTAAACTTTCAAGATCACAATCGATAGCCTTAGTTGTTAAGGCAGGAGCCCCATCTTTAGGCGGATATCTTTCATTATAGATGTCGATTAACTTCTGATGAAAATTAACTACCACCCCATCTAAATCGAGGGCTATACTTGGGTATTTGATCATTATTGGACTTGCTCATCTGACTCAGATGGTGCTGGTCTGTAGGCTAAAACTTCTGATTCATCCATTACTATAAGATCAGATTCAGTTAAATCAGAAGTCTCTTCTAGAAAATAGCCAGCGTACTCATTAAAGAAAACATGATCTCCCGGCTTTATCTCTGATACACTGGTGCCAACTGTAAGAACAACACCGGACTTAGGCGGCTTCTTAAGCGCGTTAGGCATGAGAACATGCCCGTCTTCTTTTTCAGCGTCACGTTGGACGAGTAGTTTTTCTCCGATTACTTTGAAATCTGTCATTTGTTTCTCCTATATAGGTTGTGGAACAATCAAGTGCAAGAACCCATCTTGGGTAAATTGAAGAGGATTGTTACTTTGGTTAAAGTGCATCTCAAGAGGCTCGGCATTGCTAGCTGCCTTAAGCATATCTATAAGAAACTTGCAATTAAGGGCTGTCTTGAAATCTTCTCCATCATATTCGAGAGGAAATTCAACACGGACTGTTCTGCGTTGTTTACGAGTTTTTGCGGAAAGTTTGATCTTATTAGTAGTAAGCTCAAGCTTAAGAGGACTGTTATTGTCCGTTGCCAGAGCAGATTTTTTAACTTCTTTTAGAAAATCCCCTGCCTCAATTGCAACTTGGCGCGGGTGGTTCTGGATAAAATCTTTTACGGGAGGATAAGCACCTTGTAGCAACCGAATTAAAACCTCAGTGGTTTCATCTCTAAAGATTAGGTTGTTACTACTTTCAAGACTAAGTTGGATTTCTTCGCTTTGGAACATTTTAGGAATGAGTCCAAGAGTTTTTGAGGGAACAAGACATTGACTCTCTCGATCAAGCTCAGGGATGCGAATGTTGGTAATACTTGCCCGGACTTGATCAGTGCCGATAAGGCTAATTTCTTGTGCGCCTGTCTCAAGGCAAACAGCATTAAGAGTTCCCCACCGAGGGCTCCCTTTGTCAGCCACAGCAAATATAACTTGGTTTAAAGCTTTTGAAAATTCGGGTAGGGGAATCGTTACCCAGTTAATATCATTTGGTCTGTCAGGGAAATCAGGATATTCGTCTATATCCTGAAGACCTACAGAAAATTTTGCTTCGCCCTCTGTGATTTCTAGAGCCTCTTGCTCGGTGACAAGAAAAGTAGCATTACCTCCATCAAGTGAACGCGCGTAGTCAAGCAATACTGCTGCAGGCACAACAAAGTCACCAGCAGCTTGGACCATTACACTGTCTTCAAGTTTTGCTGTGGCAAAGGTCTCAAGATCTGTTGCATATATCTCTAATGAGTCATTAGAGCCCTGTCTCGCTTTGATTCTAAAGCATTTCAAAATGTCGCGAGGAGGTTTGTTGGGCACAATTGGGAATATTGAATTAATTGCGTTTAAAAATTCGGTGCTATTTACTGTGAAACTTGCCATGCTTATTCCTACTTGGGTTTGTGCCAACGGGGAGGCTTTGTATTAGAGTTTAACTGACGATTGGTTTCAATCAAGCTCTCCCCGGTGGAATGGTAGTATTGGTGATACTTTTCCATTTTCTTAATTACATTAATTTGCTCATTAATAAAAGATTTCGTTAACCCAAAGTCTTCTTTGCGTTTTTGACCAGCACAACTCATCATAATATAGCCGACTACTTCTTCTAGGCTTTCGCGGGCGGCTAAAAGAGAACAACAAACTGCGCAATCGTGATCCATCATAAGTTACAGTTTAAACTAGAAAAGAATGTGGGTAAACCTCTAACCATCTCTAAGACCGTGTGGCTCACCCTCTGCCTTACTGGCGGAAGTTATTCTGACAAACTGGGCTTTTTGTCTAAATCGCTCTAAGTTATGTGCGCCGGTATAACTCAGTGCTGAGCGCAAGCCTCCTGAAAGTTGAAAAATAATGTCCTCCATAGGGCCTTTGCACTTCTTAAGTTTGCTTGCTCCCTCTGGAACTATTTTTGATTCAACTTTTCCGATAGCTTTTTGAGCATTGAAACTGGCCATACCTCTATACTCTTTATAAGGTTTCTCGTCAATGAAAATAACCTTACCAGGGGATTCGTCGGTTCCTGCGAGAAGAGAACCTAGCATTACATAGTCAGCACCTGCTGCAAGAGCTTTAGCAATATCTCCACTGTTTCTAATTCCGCCATCTGCAATAGTTTCTACTCCATAACTATCAGCAACTTGGCTACATTTATCTATAACAGATAATTGAGGAACACCATGACCAGTAATTACTCTTGTTGTACACATTGAACCTGGTCCTACACCGAGCTTAATGACATTAGCACCAGCTTTAGCTAGTGCTTCAGTTCCCTCGGGGGTAGCTACATTCCCTGCAATAATAAAATGAGAACTTGTCTTGTCACGTATGCTTTTAATAAGATCTAATACTCTCTGTGAGTGTCCGTGAGCAATATCGATGCAGATAATGTTTGCTACCTCTAATATGTAGTCTAATATTTCATAAGAGTTTTCTCCAACGCCAACACTAAGGGCTAAATGTTGAAAAGCGTCAGGAACAGCTGAATAAAAAGCTTCGACTTCTTGTTTTAGCTTTTCGTTGCTCATAAAACGGTGGAGTATGCCGAGCCCTCCCTGTTCAAACATTTTAATAGCCATTAAACTCTCTGTTACAGAGTCCATATTTGAAGAAATGAGTGGTGTCTTAAGCTTTAAAAACCCTCCACTCAAATCAACGTCATTACGGCTGTGAACATTTGAAAATTGTGGGACAAGACAAACGTCGTCATAAGTTATAGCAACTTCACTGCCATATGAAGGCGAAAATTTCATTCATACTCCATTAGTTTCTACAACCATAGTAAAGGAATATTTTCTTTTAGCAATTAGGTTGCTTTAAAAATCCTATTCTCTAATTCCTACACTTTTTCTCCAATCATTGTCATGCTTAACATGAGGATCATCTGGATATTTAGAATCTAGCATTACACTCTTACAGCAAAACCCAGTAAATTGATCTAAAACATTTCCGATCCTATCAAAATTTTGCTCAAATTCTTCACCTTCTTTGTCACGTAAAAACACGTAAACCTCAATTAGCTGCTCATAGGCAATTTTAAGAGGATCAATCGTTCTACCTTCGGGTATGATATCTATACTCATTTTTTCTTTCTCTCTTTCGGTAAACATGTAGCTGTTTCTTGTAAAACCACTTCTACAATTCGCTTAGCACCTTCAAAACTTGTCGCATATCCTTGAATGGCACGACCTTCATCGGGACCCATAGCAGTCATTGGATCAGTGATCCAACGCCAACGCTGACTTGTTTGTTCGGGTTCAATGTCTTCAGAATATTTGGGCAGAGGGCCTGTTACATAACCATAACGGGCATATCCAGGTGCTGTGTATACGTAAGTTGAAGCATCTTCTGGCAAATCTTTGTTTTGGATCCAATATTTCATCCAAATTGCGGAAAGATTAGCAACATCTTCTGCACCTGTGCGAACCCGAAGTCTATGAAGTTGATTTGCAGCCTCATAGTCTCCAGTGTTCGCTTTGCGCTCAAGCTCTCGTAATTGACTATCCATTTTTTTCAGCCTCTTTCTTAGCTTTCTCCTCTGCATCTAATCGTTGGCTAAAGCTAAGCCCATTAATGACAGCCTTTTCTTTGAATTCGTGACCACACCAAGGACAATGCTTGATGCTGAGCCAAAAGGGCTTGCCTTCATCAGGGCCATCGGGTTGAATGCAAATTGCCCAACTAGAAGTTATTCCCTCAAAGTCACTATCAAAATTGTCCCATTTTTGAGCATCATTCCGCCATTCCACCAATTCATAATTAGGACATAACCCATTTTTCATCGAATGCGAAGAATAGGGAGACTCACCTTCTATCCAATAGTCACGATATTTAGTTTCTCGGAGAGCTTTTTCCATAGCGTCAAAATAACCAATTAATTTATCTTCTGTGAGATCTTTCTTTTTTCGTTTACCTTTTTCTCGGGCCTCTTTTGCGGCATCATAGAAAAGATGGTGATCTTTAGAGGGTCCGACTTTTCCTGTTCGTCGCCCTTCATCGTTGTAAGAAGTGTGGGTTCCAACATGTTTTACAAAAAGATTATGCCAATAATCCTCATGCTCCCATTCAGTAGAGGTGAGATCGTAGACTGCATAAATTCTCATATCAAGCGATTCACCTTCTTCAGTTTTATCGTGATAGTCATGAACACAGTTGAACCAATACCGTTTTTCTTTGTACTGGCAAACTCCGGATAAAGGACCATCCCAATATCCACTGTGATAGATTAACTTGATGTCTTTTTCTTTTTCTACAGGTTTTGTCATTTTTAATCTCCTTTATAGACAACCGTTTGTAGGACATTTCCAACCGTTAAATGTGTGTTCAGCAGGCATACTGCATTTCTCACATCTAACAGTATCATCGAACTTTTCTAGAATAGCAGAGCAGATATCCTCAGCTTGCGATCCTGTTATTGAAACTCGGGCAAAAGGTGCTGGTAATTTGTAATTACATCCAGGCGTATCACAATATCGGCCCCAACGAAAAGAGGGAAGCGTCTTTTTGCTATTACAATTTGGGCACACGCTCTCGTAAGTTTCCCTAAGTTTCTCAATCTCTTCATACAGTTCAACTAAAAACTGCTCGTAGAGATGTCGAATATCCAAATTTTCTGAACCGCATTCATAACAATCAACCTTGATCTCGTAAAGAGATTTGGTGTTCTTGCCAGGAATAGAGGGTTGTGAATCCAACTGGCTCTCGTTTTGTATATTGTTCTCGGTCAATTTTTAACTCCTTTTGCTTCTCTGCATACCAAATGCGGTTTTTCTTTTTGAGCGGCCTTGTCCACTCCCAAAGTTTTTCTTTCCAAGTCTCTGGCCTGCGACAACGCTGGTTGTTTTGGTTAAAGTCACAGTGCAAGCCAAAGAATTCTCGAAACCACTGTTGGTAAGCAATTTCTTTAAGGTTTTCTGTAGGACTAATTGGATACATCCAAAAATATCGAGTATTGTGGCTAAATGGACTTTGATGACACTTGGCATAGTAGACTCGATCTTTGTAAGTCACTATGGCTGTCATAGGTCCATCGTAATGAGTTAGTGACCACTTGAAGCGGGCCGGTAATTCATAATAGATTTTGCCATCATATTCATAGTAGTTTGGATCCTCCAAACCATCGAGAAGCTCTCAGGCTTCTCTACGGTAGTCTTCAGCCAAATCTTCAACCCATTCTCGCTGCTGAGCTAAAGTCAGAGGCTCAAACTCGGCATTGCCATAGGCGTCAGTTCCAGTTTTTGTTAGCGGCAATCCATATTCCCAATACAAGCTATTCCAGCGACTGTTAGGAGAGAAGTGCATTCGGCCACGCATAGCAGCACGAAGCGCGTAACTCTTAGTTGAACCCAAAGAGTTTTTAAGCTCTTTGATGTCAATTCCTGTTTCTGGATGATAGATATCTAGAACCCATTCAGCGTATTCCTTTTCAAACTCCGAAAGTTTTGAAGCGGGTTCTTGAACGGCTTCGACAAGAGCCTTAACTCTTTCTGGGCATGGTTCGAGTTTGTTCCGGTATACAGCGCGTTGCAAATCAAGTTGCAATTTGATGTATTGGCGATAGTTGGTGGTTAAAACATTAGCAGTCATAGTGGTCATCCTTTTTCCTTTCTGTGACCAGAGGTAGACGAGATAGTGCCCGTCTGATTGGTTTTCGATCCTGAGAAGGATATACTCCGATAGCTGTGGCTTGGCCCAGGTACGGACTATCCGGTTCTCGGATTATTTTGTGAGGGATTTTTCTTCGCTGGAGGCGTTGGGCAATCTTTAATAGATGCGTTTCGTCCTTGGCAGCTAAACAAACTGCGTGGGTTCCGCTCGGTGGAAGTGGATCTGCAGTTTCGCCAGCGGCATGCACGGTTTGGGCCATCATATCTCCCAAAGGCATGTCAGTTCGAGTAATTGTGTAATGGTAGAAAGTAGTGCTCATGCAGCACCTCCAAAAAGGTGTCTGCACACCTGCTTACCACGCTTGTTTAAGCGTTTCCATTTAATTTTAAAGTTAGTGGAATCAATGCCACCAAACATTGCGGCATTGCTGTGAATCTCCGAGAGCGCAACCAGTAATAAGGTTGCAGCGTCTTGAGGAGACCAGATATTTAAATATTCGTCTAGCTCTTTTGCGGTGCAGGTGTGGAGCACCATATCCCAGCCAATCAGATTGCTGACTGTGGAGTTATGAGTGAGAGCTAGATATATATCTTGGGATTGAGCAGCGTGATTTGGAAAATGCTGCCCGCGATCATCGAGAGTTAAACAATATGGTTTGCCACAATCATGAAAGATTGTGTAATGGTCGATGATGTGTAATGGATGTAATTTAGAGAGTAATTGTTCCCGATGTTTTTCAAACCAATCAGGAACTCGCCATTCTAACTGGCGATCAGAAATCAAATCATGAAAATAGTGGTTAACAGAAAAACCATGCTCTAAAACGTTTTGGCTCTCCGTTTGGGAGCAACGGAGCATGGCTGCGATTAGCTGAGGCCAATCTTGTGGGCGAGTTGGGGAGCACTCGCGGGCGGTTCTGTCAAGGTCGTGAGTTCATGCTCTCATGGTATGAAATGGCAGGGTCTTGTCAAGGCACCAAAATAAAAAATTTTTCTAAGTCGGAATGAATGCAATAGTTATAAGATAAAGCATGCGAATATTTTTACTGGCATGTGCTTTTCTTGTGGGCTGCAGCTTTGAACGAATTGAAGAGGACGACCCTCATCAATGCGTTATTCCTGTAAGAATAATTATTAAAACTGAGCAACGTTTAAAGTTTTATACTGACGAACAAGGCAATCTATATTTAGAAACTAGTAATAACCGGGACTAGGAGAGCTATAAATAAAACAATAGTCACGAGGGCTAGGACACCTTACCTCTGAATAGTGTTTTTCTAGTAAGCGACAAATATCTTGGGTAAAGTTTTGAACATCCTCTGTCATGCCTGTGGTAAAAGGTGTCGTGTAGTGAGGATCATCTCCCATAACATCGATTTCTTCTTCAGGAAGGTCTCGGCGGCAACTTACTTGAATAAAGGGAGTCTGCTTTAGTTTTTTTCGCTTTGGAGTGACCACGCCTCTCCCACAGGTTGCGCTGCTTACACATGTTCGTTTTCCTTTACAACTAATGCATCGATCCCAGTTATCGGGATCAGCTAATAAATCTAATCTCTCAGACAAGATATCAGCCATATAAACTTCACTATATGGAAATTCGATTCGGCATTGAATGGCGAAGTTATTGTGAAGATGTGGGACTGGAATGTTTTCAGTCAGGATAATATCAACCCCCCAAAGTTCGTTGGGGTAAACTTCATCACTCCAGGGACTATTTGGTTCGTAATGAGAACTTAGTCTTTCTAGACTAAAACTAAATCTTCTGTTAGCGAAGGGGATGCAGCTATCTTTAATAAATAGTTTATGGAGATATTCGCGCAGAGTATCAAAAAGAGTAGCTTCAGCTGCTGGTCCTAAAACCTCTGCGGCGCTGCTACCATACCTAAATGCTGTTGTAGCAAGAGCTAGATAGTTTTGAAATGTAGGATGGGCTTTGTAGGTTCTAACAAGTTCTCGTAAGCGCTTATCTGCCATTCACTAATTATACAGTTTCCCGGCCTCTTTCCCAACCAGGGCTTAAAAACCTAAGTCCTCGGTAGAAAAATTTAGCCCAGGTTTTCCCTGGTTTCAGCCCTTCTATCTTCGTGATTGGGAAACTAACATACTGATCTGATTTCAAATCAACAGCTAATGGGTTACTAGCAAGACGACCAGACACTTGACCATTCTTAACATCGGCAACCAGCACCCACATCGTCTCACCTCCAAATTTTCCTAGATTAACAGAATTGCCATCTGGATCACGAGCAGTTAAGTCTTTAGTTACAGGCCCTTTAAAGGTGTGGAGTACAAAATCTCCGGGAACTGGTATCTTCATAGAATTATCTTAACAGATTACTTGTTTAGAAACTTTTCTAATTGCTTGCGGATGCTAGCATTCTTAACTAGTATCTGATTTTGGACCGGATAGAAACTTAAACAGCAGCCAGGGAAATCTGTGGTTAGTCCATAAACAATCTGTGCCAGCTGGGTTGCTGGCACATTGTTTAATGTTTTAACCGGTTTGGTGCCGACCTTATTGCGATGGACTACAACCTTGTAGTTAAGCATGTGGATTTCAGCAACTTTCTTGGTCTTGCTTGTCGTAATAAGCTTTTAACCAGGCTGCTGTTTTTGGACTTACATAATTAAGCCAATCTGGATCATCATTTTTAATGCATTCACGAATACGGGTAGCGCTAATCCATTTAATATCTTCAGGTGGTTTATGCTCATTTACTTCGTATCCGACACCTCGTCCCCAATTTAGGCTTTCAATATCATCGCATATCTCTACTTTGACATCTTGTCCTTCATAAGTTGCTTCAAGCATTTCTTTTCGCTCTTCAGCAGTGAAAGGGTTTTTCTCATCAATTGGAGTGTCTCGAACGTAGATTAAACAAGGAATACCTTTATCGAGCTTTTGGCTGATCAACCAATGATGACCGTCATGCATGGGGCTCCAACGGCCAAAAAATACAGCTTTTTTCTTCATATCAAGATGATAAGGGATAAGTTGTAAAATTCTAGCCTTGGATTTTTTATAATGAATGCATGTATCGTCGCAATCCCTTACGTGATCCTATAGCTGCACTTCAAAATTTGATAGCAGGTCTGCAAACTGAGATTGATGAGAAGGAGCGCGATCTCTACTCCAATTTACGAAGATTCTATTCTGGTGATATAGATCCTGGCTATTTAGATGGAAATATAAGGAGTGTGATTGAAAAGCTGGGTCGTATTGCAGCTTATCAAGAATTTATAGATTATACCCGGGAATTGATAGACGCCTATCGGGATTATCCGGAATCCCTAGACGAGATGCTAGTTGCGCTTAAAGAGCGTGTCAATTTTGTCTATCGAAATAGGCCCCATGCTTATCTAGTTAATAAATTTTATGATTTAGCAGAAAGTTATGGGTTCGATGCTAGAGACATTAGATTTTCTCGATATGAATATATAGATCAATTTGCCAGAGGTGAGGACCAGTTCATCGATCAATTTTATGCATGGACCTTTTGGATATTTGATGAAACTATCAATAAATTACTAGCTGCAACACGCGCACCAGACTACTACAGCTTTGTCTATAAAGAAGGATTGACAAATGAGCGTCATCAACGTATGGCTGAAAATATTACTCAAGCTGAGCTAGTTAATGTTTTAGATCATATCAACAGTATTATTACTGGACGAGATCGCTATGGGCGAGATCAAGCTCTGCAAGAAGTTGAGGGATTGAGTTCAGAAGATGTAACTAAACTAATGTGGAGTAATGGCTCAGCAAGTTGGCACATTACAAATCAATACAATACTTCACAGCTTGTAAATAAATATGTTCACGATAAACAACACTGGGGATTAATGGACGCAAATATTTTAGTAGTGCCATATCCCGAGCCTGTTGTAGAGCTAATACTAAGCTCACTATACCCTCTCCCGTTGTATGGATATTCTATGGAAGGGAAAGCACGTAAGCGTAAAGCTGGAAAACAAGGTCCATTAGTAACCGATAGAAATGCCAAAGCTATTTTAAGATCTCTTGTTAAAAATCTTATTGAAGCTCGCCAGCTTGCTCAATACGGAAAAATAGTGCCGATGAATTGGGAGAACCAGGCAATTTTTAGAAATACTTGGGAAAAACTTTTGCATGCCAAGGCACACCAGGATGAGGAAGCTTTTGAACGGGAACTTCGTGAACTTACTGAAACCGAAATTTTCTTAGGTCGAGATCAAGGCTATGAAACTATTAGAGTAGAGATGCCACCAGCCTTTTATGGACAGCTTAAAAACTGGTTTGATAGCTTGCAACTTTAATTTGCTAAAATGGAATTATGAGATCATCTATAGGTTTTGGGGCTTATGACAGGTTTGGCCAAGATATAACCGCTGCAGAGAGGCGTGAGCTTTACCGAGGTTCGGAGCCTATACGTTTTGCTCGTGGCAGTGTTGATATTCACGCCAAAGGCGGCGAAGGGCCTCATCACAAGCGATATACATTTGAAGCAGGAATGACACCTTTAGGGATGTTAGTCATGCTAACAGGCGGAATAGCCTTTGTTTACTTTATTTACAGAGTCACAGGAAGTATTCTTGGTGGTTAATGTATAGAAGAAATAGTGATTCAGAACTGCGAGAGCTTGAAAGGCAATTTGCACAGAGTGGTGACCCCGCTCTTATGATCCAAATCAATCACATGCGCTCACGTGCTGGGCTGCCACCTAATCCCGTTTCTCGAATCAAAGCAGCACAGGAATTACTTAGCGAGATCATGTGTCGAGGAGTGGCTAGCCAGATACGAGAATTTGTTGATACCTATTTAGATCCAGCCATGCATCTAGCAGAAATTCCTGAAGACACCGAAATGCGAGACCGGGCTTTGCAAACTCTTGAGGATTATGAACGATTTACTAGTGAGTGGAGAATTATCAGCAATGAGGCTATTGGAGCACAAATGGGCCAACAGGAAGAGCCTGAGTATGTTCAACTGCTGAATCGATACGGATTAAATGCTTCACCGCTCGGTCCAGAAGTAGAAATTCCCGAAACCCCCGAAGGCTACGTAGCCTTTCTTCCTGCAGCAGCCTATCGAACTGGAATGAGAGGCCGCCTAGATAATTTCTACGTTGTTTCTCGGTTTGTCTGCCAACAATCAATTCGTGCCTTTAGAAATCTGCAGCTGCTCGGCTTTGTTAATTTCCAAGAAATCATAGCTGAAGAAGGGGAAGAAATGGCAGAAGCTTGGAGTGATTACCCTTTAGGAGTAATTGAAAATTACCTTAATCAAGTAGAAACTGCTCTTGATGAAATTGACCGCGCTTCAATGGGAGTCAATCCAAGCCAAGAAGCAGTCGAACTATTTAGTGCCCAGTGGTATGGAAACTAAACTCTAGTATATAAATAAAAAGCAGCTTTATCAGTTTCTGACAGCTTTTCAGTTTCCCAGGCTAAATCTAATTCAGGAAAGTGAGTATCTCCCTCATAGGAGTCTTTTATGATAGTGAGATATATTTGTTCTGCCTTTGGAAGTGCAGCTTCATAAATGCTTGAGCCACCAATAACGAAAGAATCAGAATCGTGCTCTAAAGCAAAATCAATAGCTTCATCAATAGTGTTAAAAACAGTTGCACCATCTAATTTGAGATCTGTGTTTCGAGTGACAACAATATTAAGTCGGCCAGGCAGTGGTCGAAATTTTTCTGGGATAGAATCCCAAGTCTTTCGGCCCATAATAACTGGATGGCCTTTGGTAGTTTTCTTGAAGTGCTTCATATCTTCCTTAATCATTGGCCAAGGAAGATCATTGTTTTTGCCGATAACTCGGTCTTTAGTCATTGCTACTATAAGGGATAGTCCCATTTGGTTTTACTCTTTCGGTTGTGGCTTCGCTAAAATGTGTTGGACTCTTGAATCCGTGGTATCGCGTGGCATATTTATCACATTGGATATGGGTTAAAACATCGCAGCGATCTTTAATTCCTGGACTCAATTTCGGTAACCGTTGGTAACCGAGATTTTCTAATAATTTAACTACGCTATCAGGGCTAGAGGTCTTGTAATCTGCAAAGGTTTGCTCCAGCTTATGATATGGACCCATCAAATAAAGGTCACTGCCTTCATTGTAATGAGGAGAGACCGTTATTAGTTGTTTGGGAACTGTTTTATCAATTCTCTCAAGATTTGCTTGCGCGGCTTTGAGGACTTCATCAATAGTAATATCATGATGATCAAGAACAGCCGTGAAACTAATAAGCACGTCAGCGGCTTCACTAATAGCGGTTGATTTGCCCTTACCTCGCAGGGCTTCGATAAACTCACTGACTTCTAAATGGATATAGACACCGCCATTCGCCCAGTCTTTTTTCCAACCAAGCTGCCTACAACGCTTACCTATTTCATCGCTTATATCTTGTAACTGCTGTGCTTGATCCATTATTTAATAGCTCGGTTGACTGCATCTAAGGCACGAGTTTCTATATCCATGATATCAGCACCATTATCACGAGCTTTGTCACAAGCTTCGATTATTTCGATCTCAAGATCGCTCAGGATATCTTCCAGTTCATCTTGGGTCATTGCTTTTCTCCGGTAAAAGGACTAATATAGCTGTTAGGTTGATCTTTAAACAATTCTTCAACGTCAACATCTAGAGATCTAATATACGCCTCACGCGCAATTTGTAGATTTTCTTCAGCTAATTTTAGCTGGCGTTCACAATGCTCGACATTTAATTTTTTGTTTGCCTGGATCCTATCTACGTTAGCTTCGATTACTTTAAAAGCTTCTCCCCAAGTGGCATAGAGATTATCAACTCTTACAGAATACTTTCTGCTATTAAATGAGCGTAGTGTAGGATATCTAATTTCAAATTGATCTGGAGTTAACCAACCATCTAGAAAACTAAATCTTTCAAGAAAGTCAGCCGAGATTACATCGCACCGATACCAAGGTTTTGAATTGTATTTTGGTTTGCCTGCAATTTCAACTTTAAAGGCAACACAATCAGAATGATCCTTATAAACCAGATAGTAGTGATCACCGATTTTCATGCTAACTCTCGCTCTTTCAAGGTTAAGGTCCATTCTTCTGTTCCCCAGTATCCGGCTTTAGCATCAGAGAATTCTGGGTTAAAGTTGAAACGGTCTGAGATGTCTTTGACCGCAGCTTCGCGTTCTCGCCAAAGACCCGCACAATCAGCTTCTTCATAACATTCACGATAATCAATAATTCCGACCCAGATTTTCATTAGATAGCCATCTTCGCTTTCAGTTTTTTATGAGGTTTGTATCCGATTAATTCAAGATCATCATATTCTAGGTTTTCTATGTCTGCTAGAGTTTTGATATCTTTCTTAAAATTGAGAGTGGGGAACGGGCGAGGCTCTCGTGAGATTTGCTCAACAACCACACCACTTTCGATGTGGTCTTTATAAAGATGAACATCAACACCTGTCCATGTAATTTCTCCGGTGTTCATACCGGCTGCTTTAGCGAGTAGACAAGTTAATAGCGCGGTTGAGGAAAGATTAAAAGGAACACCGAGAAAAGTATCGCAAGATCTCTGTGTCATGTGGCAATTAAGTTCATTTTTAGCTGGGTTGTAATTAAAGAAATAAGCAACATGGCATGGGGGCAACGATTGTAGATGTAGCTGGCTAGGGCACCAACCACTTATAATCATTCTTCGATCATAAGGATTGGTCTTAAGCTTATCAAGAACATAAGCTACTTGATCAAAGCCTTTTAAACCTTTAGTCTCGGGAAGTAGTGGATGTTCTCCAGCAAAGTTTCTCCATTGATGGGAGTAGCTGCAGCCAATTTCCCCTTCTGGTAGCATGCTCAAGCCTTTGTTATCAAGGAACTCTCGGCTGGTATTGCCTTTCCAAATGTTGACTCGTTTTTCTTCTAAATGTTTACTATTAGTATCTCCTCGGAGGAAGAAAAGTAATTCTTCCACAACTCCGCGCCAATAAACCCGCTTAGTTGTTAGTATTGGAAAACTTTTTCGTAAAGGAAAGCGTAAGGTCCGGGAAAAAACATAACGAGTGCCGACTCCCGTGCGATCTTCTTTATCTACACCATTGTCTAATATATCTTGTAATAGCTCTAAATATTGCTGTTCTGGGTGTTGCATTCCTCTATATTAGAAGAAAAAGTTTTCACATCAAGATCTTTATCTTGATGTGGATATTGAGGCTGGCACTCTTGACAAAACCAACTAGTTCTCTCATTTGAACCTCGGCCCTGTTTTATTTTTGAAATCGGATGGTCCTTAGGACATTGCTTTCTCATATAAACTCGCAGCAAATCTTGTCCTGCGCCTTTATGCCCGTCCGCAGTAAAACTAATTACGCTAGTTCCGTTAGCACGAAGCGCGTCATACATAACTTTATGACAGTGTGTGTTTAAGACTTCCCATTTTTGTTGGGGGATGTCTTTAATAAGAGTAGCAGGATGAATACGAGAGAGATAAAGCGCTTCGGATGCGTAGATATTGCCTATGCCACTGACTATGTCTTGAGTTAAAAGAAAAGGTTTAACTGGCTTATTTCTAATACGTTTTTTGTGCTGTAATTGTTGCCAAAGATCCTTTGGCATTGGTGCATTAAGAAGGTCCCAGCCTTTTGTATTTTCGATTTCCCGGGCTTCATCTGGCGTGCAGATACGTAGAGAACCAAAACAGCGCAAATCTACAAAACTAAGATCACCTTGCTCTTTAATAAATGCAAATCTAGTGTGTTTATGTCCTGCTGAATTCCAGCGAAAATCAGCTTCCATACCTAGAGTGACAAGTAGAGTCCACTCTTTATTGTCATGGAGTGTTTTGATATCTAGAGAAATAAGCTTGCCTTTAGTTCTGGCCCGAATCATCTCAAAACGATTATGAGAAATTATGTCCCAATTCTTGGGTTTTTTTCTAGAGTATCGGTGTAATTTACCGGGCACATTTTCGAGGACTTCAGTTCCTTCAAAAATGGCTGGCAAACCTTTTTGAATTGCAATAGTGACAATTCGGACCTCAGGTCCTTCAGGCATGATTTCCTACCAAGGTTCAAAATTGGGTTTAAGTTTTAGATCGGGTTCCGAGCCACTTTGTTCATAATCAAAAGCCCCACAAATACATCCGCGACACATTAGAATTTTGGTATTACAAACACAGGATTGTTGGGGGAGGGAAGTTAGCCATTTGCTGCTAATAGTAAACCATTGATCCTCTAGCGGCATATTATTCTTATCAAGCAATCCAGCTTTAACATTATAACCATTTCGAGATTTCTTGAGAGCTAGGACAAATATAGTCTTGCCTTCCAGATCACTGTAATGAGAGTGTTCTTTTAGTAAAGCAGCACTGGCCTTTTGAATCGAGTTACTAAGAAGAACCGGACTCAATTTGACTTTATATAATTTTCCGACTTTTATTTGCATACAGGACAATTTTGAAGTTTCCTTAAGGCAAGTTTAGCCGTCTTAAGGTTTTGCATGTGTTGATCTTTGCAGTTAGTGTTGCAGTAATAATACACACGACTTTTACCAAAGTATCTTTCGCAAGCCTTGAAATCAATCACTAATGAACACCAACTACACTGGGGCACAATATCATTGTCCTAGAAAATCTGTAATAGTCAAGAGTTATTATGAGCAGGAGGGCTCTCTGTAAATCTCCCATTCTTTTAAAATGTAGAGCATATTTTTTCTTAACGAAGCAAGAGTGCTATTATTATCGACTAAGAAATCATAAGGAGTATTTTCACTACCACGCCACAGTGTATCATTAATACGGGAATATCCTGCCTTAGATAATTGATCAGTGTATTCAGGCCCAACTCGACGTTGATTTGGAACTAAATCCCAGCAATCGAGCGCTGTCTCACTTTCATGACCATCATTTAGTCCCGTATCGCGATACAACCGAATAAGAAGAGGGCGATCAAAAGTATTATCTAGTGTTGGAGCGAGTCGAGTAACCTTTACCTCGTTAGGAAATCTCGTGTCCGTAAAAATACAAGTTTTGGCCGAAGATCGGGTAGCTTCACGAATTCCACCTTCTGCCCAAACATTCATATAAAGACCTTTGCGCATTAAGTCAGTCCCAACTACTTGAAGGACATCACGAGCCGTCATCATAGAATTAGGATCTTTGCCATACTTAATGCGAATAGCTTCGTCTACATCTTTCCAGGCATATTTAGTAAGGCTCTCGCGGTCTTGGTCGCTGCCATAGCATTGATCGTGCGTTAAACCAAGGACTTCAATACAAAATTTCTTGAGAGGAGTGGCAAATTGGAATTCTTCTGGGTGGTCTACATACTGCAATATTGTTTTATACGCTGATTCTTTTCCTGTTCTTTTTCGGCCACACAATGAAATAATAGTTTTAGACACTAACGATAATCTCCATTTCCCTCAATAACACCTCGCGACTTGCGGCTGCCAATTTTACCAACATTTTCATATGCAACCGTCGATAAGTCAACCAGTAAATGTCTGGCCTCACGAGCTACATAATGCTGAAGATCGCCAAGCTCAAGAACAAGTCCTTCGCGTTGGTCATTGTTTTTAACAATGACTGGAGGCATTGTCCGTGAGCCGTTACGGAGTTCTTTTTTTAACTTTTCAGCTTGAGCACCTAATTTTGCGGCTTGTTCCAGAATATCTTTAAACTCATTAAAAGTTTTAAGCTGATCATAGTTAATCGCTATTGATTTCTTCTCATTTGCTATGTCGTGAAGTTTTTCTGCGAACTCCCCCAACTCTCCGACAAGCCCAAGCGCGGCATATGAAATGCCAATGTCTTGGGGATAAATAGCAGTGGTGTCGGTGAATAGTTGGTAATCATCAAAATGCTGCATTACTTACCTGTGCTCCCGAAGCCGCCGCTGCCACGAGAGGTATCACTTAGCTCAGAAACTCGCTTGGGAGTAACTAAGCTTACAGGGGCTAATACTGCTTGGGCAATACGGTCACCTTTACTTATCTCATATGTATGGTTTGAGAGGTTGACTAAAGCGACTTTTACGGGACCACGATAATCACTATCTATCAATCCGGCAACACGGTGAACTCCAAACTTGGCTGACATTCCACTACGGTCATGAATAAAGAGGGCGTGGGTGTCCGGAAATTCCACACTAATGCCTGTTGAAACCATTTGTCTATGAGCGTCAGCACACGTAGAGGCATACATAGGCTCAAGGGTTACGTCTTCAGCGGCATATAAGTCAAGGCCAACTGCGGTTGGTGTGCCACGAGTAGGCATTAATCCTGGCTTGTCTGCTGCGACTAGTTCCTCATGAACATCCTCATCAACAATTTTGATATTTAAATATGGAAGATTGCTGGGCAACGAATTCTGTGCTACTGACATAGTATCTCCTGGTTTCCTGCTAAGGATAACAGACACTGATGACAATACAAGATTTTCGGGTTTAAAACTTATTGAAGCAATTTTTTGTCAACGAAGTTTTCTAGCTGTTTTGCTCGACTGGGATGTCTTAATTTTCGGAGAGCTTTTGCCTCTATCTGACGCACACGTTCCCGGGTAACTTTGAAGATTTTTCCTACTTCTTCAAGAGTATAGATATAGCCGTCACCTAAGCCAAACCGGAGTTTTATTATTTCCCGTTCTCGAACAGACAAACTACTAATTGTTTCAAGAAGTTTTTCTTTAAGAATATTCTTAGCGGCGCTTTGGATGGGACTTTCATTAGTTTTATCCTCAAGTAATTCTCCAAAAAGACTTTCTTCGGCATCATTAGTAACCGGTTTATCAAGGGAAACCGGAGTTTTGGCGACTTTCTTGATTCTGTAATAGTCATTTAGAGTGAAATCCGGGTATTTAAATGATACACGAACTTCGTTAACAATTTGTTCTGGGCTAGGATCGGTTCCAGAAGTTTGAGCAAGCTTCTTAGTAGCTTTTTCAATCTTGGAAAGCTGCTCAACAATATGAACTGGAAGTCGAATAACGCGAGAACTATCACTTAAACTGCGAGTAATGCTTTGTCGGATCCACCAAGTAGCATATGTTGAAAACTTAAAGCCACGACGGAATTCATATTTTTCTACGGCCCGCATTAAACCAGCATTGCCTTCTTGGATAATATCTAAAAAGGCGACTTTACTATTACGATATTTTTTAGCGATGCTGACGACAAGGCGGAGATTACCGTTAGCAAGATCTCGCTTAGCATCTTCATATATCTCGAATTGAAGTTTGGTTATGTCACGGCGTTTTTCAAATTCATCGAATCCTAAATCGAAATCGAACTTAAGATAATTACTTACTTTGATTTGTTGAAGATGATTATACATCTTATGGAAAAACTTAATTTGTAATCCACATTTTTCAAGAATTTCAATTGAAGAGTTTTTGTAACTCTCTGCTACTGCTGGATGGGGAGCGACTTTCATCCGAGCACGGAGTACTTTGACTTCCGCGAGATTCTTTTTGATCCGCTTCTTTAGATCTTCTTTACCTTTATTATCGGCTAAAGGTGAGTTACCTTTGATTTTAATAGTTCTATCAACTGCATTGTCGCCGCTGATAACTCCATCAATAAGTTCTACAGCTTTATTAAAATACGGATCAAAAGACATTAGAAGGTAGCGCCCTCCTTGTCTAAAGTGATCAATTGTTTTGGCAAGATGAAGTTCTGTTTCTCTTTTTAAAAGAGGTATTTTGCCCATCTGCTTCATATAAACAGAAAGCATGTCGTCATTTTCTACTTGCGGCACGCCTTCTTTTTCAATTTTACGTAGTTCTGCTACTTCTGGTTCGTTATCGTCGTCAAACATTTGGTTTTGCCCACCCTATAAATTACATACTGCACCAAACATGGCTAGAGCAGTAGGTTCTTGTAAATAGTAATATCTATACCCCTGATAAGAAATACGGTATACCAGCAAAACGAATCTATCTCGAATGGTCATAATTTCCTCAGACAATTAAGACCTATTTTAACGTCGAAGTAGTAAAAATAGCAAACCTAGTACAACTAAAACTGACATAATGCCTTTTTTAGTCTCACCAAAGCCTTGCAATTGTTGTGGTTCAGCTTCAGCTGTAGCCTTTTTTGGGAGTTCAGGAACAACAATTTCTTCTAGGTCAGGGACTACAGGCAAGTCCTTGACAATTTTTTCATTGGGACGGAATTTGATAGTTGGAGGAGGTACTTTTTCAGAAGATCCAGCGTTTTTGACAGGTGTTTCAGACCATTTCGGACCAAAGGGTGTCCAATATACTTTGCCTTTTGTTTTGTGTCGCTTGCCCCCTCTCGCGTCATAAGGACGCTTTAAAACTTTCATTGCATCATATGCATTTATTACTTCTTTAGGCTTAGGTATAAAATCTTGTGGGTCTTTAAGAATAGCTGTGTTTACATCTAAGCTAACACTTGGTGGAAATTCAGTGGCTATATCTTTTACGGGATTAAATTTAGCAGGCGGAACACCGTCTGCAGGGAGTGGTTTTGGTGTAGCAGAATCTTTTTCAGCAGGAACCCAAAGGTTTGCATCGCCCCACATCCTTCCTAAACCACCATAGTTCCCCATGCTAGCGTTTGTATAACGTCCTAAACCTTTGTAGTCACTTAAACCATTAGAAATGTACATAGAGAACTCCAATTAAATGATAAGCTTTTTAGTGTATTTTTGCAAATTTTTTAACTATTTAAGATGGCAACTGCCATTTGATGGGTGTCGATGATGTCTGGATCAAACCGGCAAGCTGTTAAAAATACACTATTTATATTTAGATTGTCGAATAAAACTGTCAACTTTGTATCAATGAAGGCATAGTATTCAAAAAACCTTAGTGTAAGATGAAGAATAGCAGTTAGCAGTATTCCAAGATTTGGGTCTTCAAGCTCTTCGGCATAGTATGGCGCTGTGGAGCCCCAGCGAGTGGTATAAAAAGTAGTGAGAGTATTCAAAAAGGTTTGTGAAAGCAATATAGGGGAGCATTCTTCGCAAGAAACAATAGCCCAACCACCTTCCACATTAATCTCAGCTTCTTCGGTAATTTCCCCGCAATTTTCGCAGGCAGAGGTATTGTCTTGAACAAGATAAATGCTTGATTTAGGTAAATAATCCCCAAAAGTATTAAGTAGTTCTCGGGATCGATATACTAATTGAAATGTTTCATCAACCTGAGGCTCATTGCTGAACTGAGCTAGTAATTCCTGAAAAATGATTACATAGAAGTTATAAATCTCTGGGGGGTTTAAGTCATGGAGTGTTTCGAAAATTCCTGCTCCAAGCTGCATTGCCCCAGCACAATGGACAACCATTCCTTCACTTGTTAGAGTTGGCCTCTCCCCATCGCCAATACCACAAATGCTATTTGGATATAGAGCAACTGCCGGTGGGTATCGAAGACATGCTGCTAGCTGAAGCTGTATTTTAGATAAATTACCAGCGCGCATTTTGGCGCGAAGGTATTTAATAACATCATCGCCTCGTTCTAGATTTCTTAAATGTTCGTCCATTATAATATTATATCAACCCCGTTGAAATTAATTTTTAAAAGGATATTCTGTTTCTATGAAGATAGATAAAAAAAGGAAAGCAAGAGAACTTAGACGCCGAGGGCTCTCCTTGAATGAAATAAAAAACAAAGTAAAAGCCTCCAAAAGTTCTGTTAGTATTTGGGTTCGAGATATAGAACTCACAGAAGAGCAACTTAAGCAACTTAAAAATTATGGACAGAAAAAGGCTGGTGAAGCAAATCGTAAAAATGCGCTCTTAAAAAGAAAACAATATCAACTAGAAGGTAGGGAATTAGCGCGACAAAAAGCAAATGAGCCCCTTTTCGTGGGAGGGTTGATGCTTTACTGGGCAGAGGGGGCTAAATCCCGTAGTCAGGCAGATTTTACAAATTCAGATCTTGAAATGCACAAATATTATATGAAGTTTCTTCGTAAGTATTTTCCTAACCAAAAATTGTCGGCATGTATTAATTGTTATATTGATATACACAACTATGAGAATATTCTTGATTATTGGAGTAGCAATCTTGGCCTAGATAAATCTATATTCACTAAACCCCAAATAAATAACAGCCCTAAATCAAGTAGCAAAAAAAGTCAACGGAAACAAAAATTACCATTTGGAACTCTAAAAATAAGATTCACTGATGTAAGAACACTTCAACAATTTTACGGAGCTATTCAAGAAATTGCTGGCTTTACAAACCCCGCCTGGGCGGCTACTTAGCCTTTCAAAAAGAGGAAGACTTGACAGGGGAGTCGAGACCGGGTAATATAAGGGCAGAACACTTGCGGGTGTGATGTAGCAGCAGCATGAGGTCCTTCCAAGTCCTTCGCCCGGGTGCAAATCCCGGTACCCGCTTAAAAATTTGTGGGCCGAAATTTTAGGTTATCGCTTTGGTTGTAATAGCTTCAAACCCTAAAAACTCTTTGCTCACTTCTCAATAAAAACAATTGCTAGGTCGCGAAAATAGCCCAGCCACGGTGGCTGGGCTATTTTTGTGTACACTTGAAGAAGCGGTTTATTACAATAGATTTATGATTGATCGATCTAATCCACAGGTGTGTGAAGATTTAAGAAAATGGTCTTTTGGAATTGCAAAGATTTTTGGGACTTTTGGCTTTATTGCGGGGCTGGTGGTGTCTCCTGAAGGAGAAGAAACAAGAACTGGCAATTCTATTAAATATGGTCTGATTGGTGCCGCTGCGGGTGGGGGACTTGCTTATAGCGGATTTATTCTCCCTGCCTAAACTGTGCAGTATACTGTCGGTTAAAAGGGCTATGCATTACTTCAATTAGTGGGATATAAGCATCTTTGTTTTTTTGGAAGAGTTGATTTAAACTTTGTAAAAGCCCTATCGGCTGGCTATAGCGCCGACCGACTAACTTTGGTTTTACTAACTCGGCCTCAAGACATGAATTATCTTGTAATTTCATTAATTCTTTCCTGCCTTCTTCTACAATGCTTTCTACATCTGTAGTTAAGTGTATTACTGGAAAGTAGGTATCTCTATCTAAATAAAAAATACTAGAATAGTAGCCTTGCATCATGTGTTCCTCTGGGCTAACTGAATAACCAACTAATGTATAAATACCGTTGGCATAAATTTGATCGCGGATAAATTCATCGCCTGAATTGTTTAAATCAAAAAGCTGAGGTAACCAGCCAAAATAATATAGCTCTGCGCTTTCAGACATTTCATCGCTTTCATCATCTGCAATGAATTGTCGTATGCGCTCCATCACAAGATTTTGCAATTGTCTAAAATCCAATTCTCTATAAACCACAAGATCATTGTTATTATTAAGAATACTTTCAATTTCGGAATTACAACTGAATTCAGGCTGAAGTAGCTCAAGTTGCAAAGCGTGTCTGGTTCGAACGCAGGCCGACCAAAATCGAACTAAATTTTCAGCAATGGGTTCATGTTTAAAAGCCTGCTCCGCTTTTCTAAACGATCTATCCATATTCAAATTATACCATTTGAGATTTTATCGAGTAGAATACTAGTAGATGATTAAGGTTATTTTTAAAGGGAGGTTTGGTAATAATCTTTATCAGTATTGTTATGGAAGAATCCTGGCAGAAAAAACAGGTCATCGGCTAACTTTCGAGCCTAAGACACAAAAATTTTCGCCTTATGGTACAGAGATGGGCATTCCTGGATTTTTAAATGCAGTACCTTTGGATGGAAAAGTTTTAAACCGGCCAGAAATTTACTACCGAGAAGAATATGATGATCCACTTGCACCGAATGAAGTCATAACTGAAGGTGATCTTACTTTAGAAGGTTGGTTTCAATTTACCTACTATTTTGAAGGCTATAAAAATCATATTAAGAATTGGTTAGCTATCGAAGCTGACAAAGCTGGATATCCTGTTGGGTCTGAAGATCTGGTCTTAAATCTGCGATTAGGAAAAGACTATAACAATGACAAACGCTGCTGGGTTGTCCATCCAGATTTTTATCACAAAGTAATTGAACAGTGTGCATTTAAGCAACTTTATATATGCACAGATAACCCTAAATCGGAAGTGCTAAAAGAGTTTAGTAAATACAAACCCACCTTATTTGCGAGCGGTATTCCACTTATTGATTTTAAATTCATCAAAAGTTTTAATAAAATCGCAATTTCCACAAGCAGCTTTAGCTGGTGGGCAGCCTATTTAAGTGAGGCACAGCAAATTTATTTCCCAGATACCCGGAAGTCTGTTTCAAATATTTGGAATCAAGGATTGCATTTTGTAAATGATCCGCGATATATCTACATAGAAGCTCTGGGACTCAATGAGTAAAATATTTATCTTGGGGAGTCAACGCAGTGGAACTACTTTGTTGAGATTAATTTTAGGTTCCCATTCCCAAATACATGCATTTGATGAGCCGGATAGCTATAATTTTTCTCCATGTTTTTGTAAAAGAGGATGTAGCTGCTGTAGATGGGTTAGAGAAAAAGAAATCCAAAACCAGGAAATAAGGGTTCCTTTTGAGGTTTATAAAGTTCCAAAATGGACCCACCTTCAGGATGAGATATTTCAAAAATTTCCAGAATCCGACATCATTTTTTTACATCGAAATCCGCTTGATGTAGTAGCGAGTATGCTAACTCTTCGAATGAAAGGATCGACCTGGGTTGAAAGGGAAGCCTTTGCAGAGATCATAGAGTGCTACCCTGAATGGACAGGGGAAGCTTTAAAGATAGCAGCAAACTATCTCAAACTAGCCACTCTATGTGTCTTTCTAAAACAACACTATATTTCTCCTTTGTCGATAAGATTTAGTTATGACCGTCTAGTGGAAGCCCCTGAAAATGAACTAAGATCACTTTTATTTGAACTAAGAATTCCTTGGGAAGGTAGTTTGCTAGAACATCATCTTTTAAATAAAGGAATGCAAATTGGTAATACCAATGCAAGCAGGCCCATTGATGTCGCTTCAAAGAATAGGCATTTAAGTATTTTAACAACCGAACAAATACGAGAAGTTAAACAATATTTAGAGCAGCTAACTGTTCTTGCAGAGCAATAGCGGCTTTTAGGTGCATTTGTGGCGAGGGATAATAGTTATTTATTTTTCCGTTTGGTAATTTTTGTGGTAGTTCTTCTGAGGATACAACTTCAATAAAAGAAAATCCCTCAACTGACCTGCTTAGAGTATCCCTATTTACAAGCTGTGGGAAATTACCAAAAAGTGAAGTAATATTTTCATAAGATTCAGTGTAGTCAGGATTCCTTTTTGAAAAATAAAGCACAAGCAGAGGAACCTGTATTTTATTTAAAAGTGTCTGGGTATCAGAGATATATTTTTCTCGGCTTTCATTCACCATTTGTGTGATAGCGCTTTTCTCAAGATTATCTTTCCATACCTTCTTAGATGGTTTTTCAAAAGCATATGTATATTTATGATTAGTAGAAAACCGAGCGCTCATAATTTGAACAATCGCAAAAAGTGATTTATTAGCATCTTCTATTCTATTTGGAAAATCATTTAAATAGGTTTGCGGAGCAAATGCTCCTCCTGCTAAATTTAGCACAGGAATATTTGTTAGTTTGGAGAGAATTGAAGGATATGGATTAGCTGTATATCTTCCAAAAGTAAACGCAGACCCCAAGCAACAGAAGTATTTGTCTTTAGGAATAGGTCCGCGAATAACACTCCTGTCATATTCTACAATGCCATAATCTATGAATTTATCACGTTGATGGTATTTAGGTAGCATTTGACCAGCCCTGATCAATCATATATTGAGCTAACTTTTTAAGCTCTTTATGCTCAAAGACTACCTCAGAGGCAACTGCATCTCTTAAAAAGTCTGCTAACCTATCTTCTTTAGGGAGTGCCTTTAGTGGGTCATGCATCAGCTGTTTTGGCTCGTTGAATATTTTACTCACAACAGCGTATTGAAGGGCTTCTGGTAACATCTTTAAACTTGCCAAACTAAAAGGCATAGCTCGAAAATCCGGACCACCTGCTGCTACAATGAAATCATTTAGAGGATCAAAAGCTGCTTCATCTAGCATAATGACACCTTGATTACTTTGATCTTGCATTGCAAATCCAATGGCTTCACTGTAGCCAAGCATTCCTCGACCTTTGTTACAAGTAAATAAAGTTCCTTGGAGGACAATAGTTATTTCAAAAAATGCTGGACTCTCTATTTCAATATCGTAAATGGTTGGGCACTGGTAAGGATTGTATTTAAATACTGTATTAACTCCGCAAGGCCGTTCATGAATTAGTCCCGGTATGGTAATGGAAGGTTTTGGATCAGGCGGATAGGCTTTAAAGTCATTATACCCAGCTATGCAGCTAACAATCAATTTATTGACTGCAATGATCTGATTAGCATCTATTTTGAGTTTAAATTTTGAAGTAGTGCCCGGGTGATGTAAATGCTTAGTTCCAATAGAAACACCATTTTTAAAGTCAGCGCGTCCAGTGATGTTATAGTCCATAGAACTATTATAATGCCAAAACTACATATTTGAATTCTACGCCGTATAATATGTTATGAAAAAAACTGATCCTGAATTAATAGCAACAGCAATAAAAATGCGAGTAGAGCAGAAGCTTTCTCTTGGAGAAATAGCAACAGAGCTAAAAATTGGTAAAACAACGGTTGCTAGGTATTTAAAAGACTATCCGCTGACTCATGAAGAATGGAGAACTCGATGGCAATTGAAAGTTAAAGGCAAGCGATTAAAAGTGCCTCCTAAATTTGACTACTCTGGCATGAAATTTGGAAGACTTACAGTTCTTGAGTTAGCTGATTATAAAGGTAGGCATAGGGCTTGGAGGTGCATCTGCGAATGTGGAAAAGAAAAAACCGTGCAAGGAAATCACCTTGTCTCAGGTACTACGAAAAGTTGTGGCTGTCTCTCAGTAGATGTCGCTCGACAGAGACAGCGTATTGACCCTCAAAAGAAAGCACTTAATGGTCTTATAAATAAATACAAACAATCAGCAAGAAAAAGAAAAATACCATTTAAATTATCTAATTCTGTATGTTATCAGCTTTTTAAAGGTAATTGTTTTTACTGCGGGGAAGCTCCTGGAAATATTTTTAACCCAAATATGAATAAAAGTGGAGAATATGTCTCTGCACCAATTAATTTGGATGAAGACTGGGAATCTCATGTAAATTCAAGTAATTTTTATTACAACGGTATTGATAGAATGGATAACAATTCTTCCTATACTAAGGACAATTGTGTAAGTTGTTGTAAAACCTGTAATTATGCTAAAAAAGATATGGATTTTGCGGATTTTATCTCCTACCTTAATCGTGTGGCCAATTTTAGAAAAAATCTCTAAATCGGTGACAGGGTTCCCAAGGTTGTAAGTATGAGCAGATACAACCAAGGCATCGAGTCGCATACTCGAAAAGGAGAAGTTATGAAGTATACAGATCATTTTAAGACACATAACCGTCGTGGGCAGGATGTTCGCCCAACCGAAAAAATTCCAGGCACTAACCAAAAGCGTAACAGTGGCGGGGGTTTCTCATTCGTTGTTGATAAGTGGACTCAGTTAAACCGTTTCCTAATTCTAGGTAGCGAGGGCGGTAGCTATTACGCTAGTGAGAAGAAGCTAACAGTTCAAAATGCAAAGAATGTTCTTGCATGCATCCGAGAGGATGGGCGTAGAGCAGTTGATGAAATTGTTGCTGTTAGTCAGGCAGGTCGGGCTGTAAAGAACGATCCTGCAGTTTTCGCACTTGCCTTAGCAGCAAGTCATGGTGATGCAGAAACACGTAAGTATGCTTTCGAGCAACTTCAAAAAGTCTGCAGAACCGGAACCCATTTATTTGGTTTTGCTGAATCCATCAGATCAAGCAGAGGCTGGAGCAAGGCAGTAAGCCGTGCATTCCGTAAGTGGTATGAGCAGCGATCAACTCACAGCTTGGTTAAGCAATTAACCAAGTATCAGAGTCGTAATGGCTGGTCTCACCGAGATATTCTAAGGCTCTCTCACATCAAAACTGATGATGAGGATAAGGCAGCACTGTATCGATGGGCAATTAAGGGCGAGCACGATCTCAACCTAGAAATTGCACCAAAGAATGGTCTGGAGCAGCTTTGGGCATTCGAGCGTGTCAAGCGTGCTAAGGGTGAGAGTGAAGTTATTAAGCTGGTTCAGGACCACAAGCTTCCTTGGGAGTGTGTGCCAACTGATAAGAGAACTGCTGGTGTGTGGGAGGCTATGCTTCCTCACATGGGTCTGGGTGCTCTTATTAGAAATCTTGGTTCTTTAACATCTAAGGATGTGATTGGTCGTGGTCGCTGGAAGAACAACCAAATCGTTGCCGAAAGGTTAACAGATGCGGAGGCTCTAAAGGCTCAGCGTGTTCACCCTCTAAGTGTTCTTGTAGCACTTAAAATCTATGGTCAAGGCCATGGTATGCGCGGCAAGCTTCGCTGGTCACCAGTTAGCGATATCAAGGATGTATTGGATGAAACATTCCATCTCAGCTTTGATGCTGTTGAGCCTGCTAACAAGCGTTTCCTACTAGGTCTCGATGTTAGTGGCTCTATGGGCTGGGCAACCATTGCTGGTATGCCAATCACACCAAAGATTGGCGCAGCAGCAATGGCTATGATTACTCGTAGAACTGAGCCATATAGCTTGACTATGGGCTTCAGCCATCGTCTGCAAGAAGTTAATCTAGGCAGAAAGGATACACTGGAAACAGTTATTCGTAAGCTAGAAAAGATTCCAATGGGTGCGACTAATATTGCTCTGCCAATGGAGTATGCATTGCAGAAGAAAATCGAGGTAGATGCATTCGTTGTCTACACAGACAGTGAAGTTAACTGTGGTGTTCGTCACCCAGCCCAAGCTCTACAGCGATACCGAGATGGTATGGGTATTCCAGCACGCCTAATTGTTGTCGGCATGACCGCAACAAACTTCTCCGTGGCCGACCCTCGTGATGCGGGAAGTTTAGATATAGCTGGTTTTGATACTGCTGCACCAGGGGTCATTAGAAATTTCGCAGCAGGAGAGTTTTAAATCGAACCGAGGTTCGTAAAATAAGGCCAGGGAAACCTGGCCTTATTTTTTATCTATAGTGTAATTTAGGATCTTTAGTGATGACTCGTTCGAGCGGGAGCTTAAATTTCCATTCACCAGTATTGAAACTCCAAACATTTTTATAGCGGCGGCCATTTGCAGCGACAAAAGGGCTTCCCTTGTGCTTCAACCAATGTTCTTTTGGTATTTGCTCAAGCAATTCTTTACATCCAGTCAATAAGACAGCATGGGAGGGGTTAGTATATATCCAAGATTTCTTGCCCACAAATCTTTCAGTATTGTCTTCCCAAGCTTGTTCATCAAATAATTCTTTTTTATAAAGCTTAATGTAATGATCCAAATTGTCGTAACTGACAACGTCTCCTTTTTTAAGAGAGTAAACAAGGTCCGCAGAGCTATCAGCCAATTCAAGATTAAATGGCGTTTCCCAAAAAAGATTATAAACTGCCCTTAAATCGCGTGGATAAACGCTGCCAAAACAAACGGCCCCATCACTGTAAACATTAGGAAGCCGGTAAGGGGCTGTCCATAGAGTTTTTTTGTCTTCTGTACAATACCCGTGAACATAATAGTTATATATCACTTCATTCATTGCACGGGTTGGGATATCTGCTATTTCTAAGCAAAATAAAGTCGGAGGAGAAACAATACTTATTGGGTCACGCCCTCTATAGGCACGTATTTTTCGATGTTTAGTGGGGATGGTGCAAGAAAGTTTTAAATTACTTTTTGAGGAATAATTCAGTATCACGCTTTTGGCATGACTAGGAATCATTACTACGCGCACATCAGTGCTTATGTTTAAAAGCTTGTTATCTTTAACTGCTACGGTGGACATGGGAACCTCTAAAGTCCTTTTTATTTAAGATTGGGTAGCAGTATGTGAAAAATTTTGAATAAATCAAGACTATCGAATTAATAATGCGCCAAGATCTCTTAAAACAGGACTTCCATTATGGCGACCAAAATTATCAAGTGATACATCGTCTAACCACATACCGAGAGGTAGGAGATACGCGTAAAGTTCAGCAATTTTTTCAACGCGGCTTTCATCTCCTGAACTGCCAGGATTTTTTTCGAAAGATTCGAGTAGCTGATTGAAAATATCATCTTCTGTAATAGTGTTGTTTTCCACTTTTTTATACAGGTACATTTCTAAATCGCCAATGGTATCATCGGCCCATTTTGGATCATCCCAAAGTAGATTTTTAATGTTTTCTCTATGAATAACATAAATAGGGTCATCATATGGGTGACAATCCGTCCACTCATAAACGTCAAATATCTTTGGAAGACCTGGATTTCTAAGGTTTTGATCCAGTATAGCGCGGGCTGCTCTGGCTTCTTTCTCTTGCTTAGAAAGTTTAATAACAGTGCTAGCATTTGTTAGAAAGGCACAACCGTAATCGCCGCATCCAAGATTCTCAATAGGTTTTACATCTAAGGTTTCGCCACAAGCTTCAAGAACTTCTTGAACTTCTTTTCTTGTAATTGGGTGCGAAAACTCCATGCACGCTACTGTATCCTTTTCATGCCCTCAGTTTTTGCACGAGCGTCTAAACGAGCAGCCTCTTTTTCATCAAGCTTAGCAAGCTCTAGTTCCTGCTTGACACGACGGTCGGCCTCTTCTTTACGAAGGCGCTCCATCTTGGCATCTTTTTCAAGGCTCTTTGGCATTTGCTTAAGTTCGGCCTTAAGGGTTTCGGCTTTCATCTCTGCTTGATCATGCTTTTGAATAATGCGGGCGCGGTGTTGCTCATACATTTGATCATGTTTTCTCCAAACATCGGACAGATGTGGAGCTGCTTTCATTTGAGCTTGACGTTTTTGGAGAACTTCTCCACGCTTATTTTCTTTGACTTTTTTGGCTTTGGCTAGCTTCATGCCTTCGTCTACACGCTTGGCAAGCTGGTCCTCAATAACTTTAGCCTTCATTGAAAAAGCTTTATCTTCCATAGCTAGCTGCTTAGCACCTACTACGTCACCCTTAGCCATTTTTTCTTTAGCCATTTTACGAACTTTGGCTTGCTTTTGCTTGGTTTCGACTAACTTGTCAGAAATCTTGGCGACTTCTCCAACAGCGCGGACACCAGCATCAGGCTTTTTAGTTAATTGGCGAGCACGTTCCTGGCGAACTACTTCTAAGTGACTCTTGTTAAGCAAATTGCGCGCAAAAGGGGTAGCATACATTTTTGCCCAAACATTAAAATCATTTTTACGCTGTCTCTCAGCTAGGCCCTTTTGATAGCTCCTGATCTGAGCAGAGGCTCCGGGGCCTGAAACTATTACATCATCTCCAAAAAAACCAAATCGCATGTTTGATACCTCTCACTAATAATAACAAATTATTCTTCGTTTAAAGAATTTTCTTCTGAAGAGTTTTCGTCTCCAGGTAAGGAGGGCTTATCAAAAGGACTGGATAATGGGGTATTATAATAGCTGGTGTTCGTTGACAAATAATGGTTATCATCATTATCGTCTTCATAATCTTCATCATCTTCGTCATCGTCATCTTCATAAACAAGACGAAGATTTTCGATAACTATTTGGTCTGCATTAGCAGCTTCAAGATTAACTTCAGCTTCAAGAACTACCCCTGGTTCAAGAAAATTCATTATTTCTTGTGGGATTTCGTTCGGGGAAAGCCCAATAGTTTCTTCTGGATCCCAATCTGGAATACTGACCTCAACTATTCCTCTTCTTACACTAACAACATTTAATTCTGCTGATTCCATGTCAGGGGAGGTTTCTTGTGAAGTAGTAAAAGAACCAAAGCCCATAGGAAAGGGATCAAGTTCAACCTTCATCTGTTTGCAAATAGCGATGGCATTGCATTTACAGCTGAGATTGCTCACGCAAGCGCCCTCTCCCTTGCCACAAACACATGCCCCCCTATAATGTCCAGCCGAAGATCCTTGACCTGATTCAATACCAGGTTCAAATTGCTTTTCAACACTAATATAAATCTGTTTACCAGGCCATCGATTTTTAGCTTCATCAGCAGCTTGTCGAGCCTTTTTTAAAGACGGGTTTCTGGCAAGAACGTAATTGAGATCATCACCATGATCAACGCAAACGAGAAAAATGTTTTTAAATTTATTGGGCATTTTCCACCATGCTCCATTTTATCATTTAAAAATCGGTTGCGCTAACGGTTGCCCAAAATAAAAATGGCGATATAGTTGGGAATAGCTCGGTAATCCGTGTCTAATACAAGTGAGAAACAATGGCTGAATTTGACCTAGAACTTCTAGCGAAGAGTGTGAAAGCTCGTTTTGATGTTAATGAAACGATCAAGACTTTTCACGACTTCATTAGAGATGTAGAAGCAGATCCTCATAAATATTGCCGAAACTCTGCTCAATACCTCAAAGATGTTTTTGACTATTACGGTTACCGCGAGGTAACTCACATCTCTGGGGAAAAGATTAAGCGGTGGAAGATCTTTGATAAGTTCTGCCCAGTTTTTGGGCAGGAAGTTGCTCAAAATCAGATTTACAACTATATTTCTAGTTTCGCTGAGAAAAGGGCCAACAAGATCATTTTGCTTCACGGCCCCAATGGAGCAGCCAAGACTTCAATCATTGCATCTATTATGGGTGCGATGGAAGACTACAGCCGTAAGCCTGAAGGTGCTGTTTTCACTTTTAATTGGATTTTCAGTGATAAAGGGGATAAAGCAGCGGGCCTTGGTTTTGGCAATAGCGGCAAAAATGTCAGCTATGATGAAAAGTCTCTTGCCAACACTAAGCCTGAGGAAATTACTTTCAAACTACCTTGTGGCATGAAAGATAATCCTCTGTTGCTTATCCCTAAGAATGAGCGTGCTCAATTCTTAGAGCATATTGGTATTCAGCGCCCTCACCATCTATATACTGCGGAACTGAGCCAGAAGAGCCAGGAAATTTTCACTCAGCTAGGCGTTAGCTACGATGGCGATTGGACTAAGATCATTCGTCATATTCAAATTGAGCGTTTTTATTACTCCAAACTTTTCCGCAAGGGCTTGATTTCAATTGACCCGCAGCGTAACGCTGATGCTGATTCCCGCCCTCTTAATCTTGAGCGTTCTTATCGTATTCCACGCGTGCTAGCTATGTCTAGCATGTATGAGCCTTATGGTGATCTTGTTGACGCTAGCCGTGGCATTGTTGAATACTCGGAAATTTTCAAGCGCAGTGTTGAAGCTAACAAGTATCTATTAACTACGGCAGAGTGGGGCACTATTAGTCTTCATGGCTTTACAGCCCAACTTGATTGCATTCTCTTTGCTACTGACAATGAGAAGAACCTCAGCCGGTTTAAGGTTCACCCAGATTGGCCTAGCTTTAATGGGCGATTTGCACCGGTTCGTGTTCCCTATGTTCTAAAATGGGAAGATGAATCTAAAATTTGTGAGCACTTGATTAAAGAACATCAGAATGAGAAGCATCTAGCTCCCCATACTATTAAGACGCTTTCTCTCTGGGCAACCATGACTCGGTTGCGTGAGTCAAAACACAAAGAAGCCAAAAAGCTTTCCCACTTTGAAAAAGCTGTTTTCTACAACACAGGCAACGGTCCTATTTCTTGGCCACCACGACAACGACAAGAATTAGAGCGGGATCAAGAGCGAATTGCCCTAGAGTATGAAGATGAGCGAGCGCGCGAAATTCCTCCGGGGATTACAGATGCTAGCTATGAAGGCAGAAGTGGTGCTAGCTATCGTGATATCGAAACAATTGTAGTCGATGCTCTTCATCGCAGAGAATGTAATTTCTTGTCGCCACTCCAACTCTTCAAAACCATTGAGGGAGTTAACAAGAATCCCAGTGTATATGAATTCGTTAGAATGCATACGGCAAGTGAAGACCGTCTTCCTATCTATGAGGATGGGTATCTTCACCCGGATAAGGTATTAGATTTGGCTAAAGAACATTATCGTGAGCTAGTTAACCGGGATCTTCAAGTAGCTGCTGAGCTTATTAGTGAAGATGCTTACGATAAGCTTTTCCACGACTATATCATTCACGTCAAAGCGTTTATCAAGAGTGAAAAAGTCAAAAATCCGCAAACCGGGATCTATGAAGATCCTGATGAACGTATCATGCGGAAGATGGAAGAAAAGCTAGAGATTGGTGATGACTACGAAGAGCGACGAAGAGAATTCTTCTCAAATATTGCTGCTTGGGCGAGAGAGCCTGGAGTAGACGTTACCAAGGGAGTCCCGTTTGAGGTACTCTTCTCAGATCTGTTCGAAATTCTTCGACGCAATAGTCACGGCGAAACAAAAACTAAACTCGCCCGAATAAAAGAATTTATTCCATATTACGATACCGAGGATTGGAAAACGGTCCCCGAAGATTGGCGAGAGGTCATTGAAAAGACCGTTGACAATATGGAAAAATCTGGATACAATCTGGACTCATTGAAGGAAGCCGTAGTGTTTGTTGTCAATCTTGAGGCAGGCACTGAGGATTCTGAATAGAATACAAGGGAATTGAGCAAAGGATAATTTCTTGTGAGTAAAAAGACTTCGACAGCCGGTTTCTCTGCTACTGATTTGCTTAGCAAATATTCGGTAGCAGAGGATTATCAAGCTCTGAATTGGGAAGGCAGCTTCCTTCAATATTTAGAGCTAGTCCATAAAGACCCTCTACTTGTCCGTAATGCCTACCAGCGCATGTATGACATGATCAAAAGCTACGGCTTTGAGGACTACGAGAAACGGCGTGAGACTTTCCGTCGTTGGAAATTCTTCGACGATGAAGAGGGCGGCGGCAAAGATGCTGTCTTCGGTATTGACGACAAGCTAAATGAGCTTGTCGAACGTCTGCGAGGCGGTGCTGAAGGATTCGGTATTGACAAGCGTATTTTGCTGCTTCACGGACCTGTTGGTAGTGCTAAGTCCACTATTGCTCGTCTTTTGAAGCGTGGACTAGAACGCTATTCCCGTAAGACTGAGGGCGCTCTCTATACCTTCAAGATTAAGGATGTAGAGACTGAGGAATGGCACGTTTCTCCTATGCATGAGGAGCCTCTCAAGCTAGTTCCTGAGGAAATTCGTCGTCAACTTGTTGATGATCTCTTCGGTGGTAAGGATCTTAAGTATCCCATTACTACCCCCTTCACCGTTCTGGACCCAGCTAGCACCAAGTATTTCCAAATGCTGCTTGATAAGCATGAAGGAAATTGGCAAGAGGCCATGAGCGAGGGCGTTCGCGTTGTTCGGATTATCATCTCCGAAAAAGATCGCCGTGGTATTGGAACTTATCAGCCTAAGGATGAGAAGAGCCAGGATGCCACCGAACTTACTGGTGATATCAACTATCGCAAGATTGCTCTTTACGGCAGCGATAGTGATCCACGCGCCTTCAACTTTGACGGGGAGTTCAACGTTGCTAACCGAGGCATGATTGAATTCGTTGAGGTTCTTAAGCTTGAAACAGCTTTCCTCTATGATCTTCTTGGTGCTACTGCCGAAAAGATGATTAAGCCTCGTAAATTCGCACAAACCAGCATTGACGAAGTTATTTTGGGTCACACTAACAACCCGGAATATAAGAAGCTGCAAAATGACGATCTGATGGAAGCTTTCCGGGATCGAACCATCAAGATCGACATTGGCTACAATGTCGAACTCTCTCAAGAAATGCGTATCTATGAGCGCGATTTCAGCAACCCCCCTAAACACATTGCGCCACACACTTTTAAGGTTGGTTCAATGTGGGCTATTCTGACTCGCCTTAAAGAGCCTAATGACGCGGCCATTACCTTAATGCAGAAGCTTAAGCTTTACGATGGTAAGAGCCTTCCTGGCTACACTGTTGATAATGTTCAAGAGCTTCGCAAAGAAGGCCGTGAATACAACGAAGGCATGGAGGGTGTTTCGCCACGCTTCATTCAGGATAAGCTTTCTAACTGTCTCTCGACGGACAAGTATACCCACGTCAATCCTTTCATTCTCATGAACGAGATTGAAAGTGGTATTGCTCACAGCCCTCTAATTACTTCTAAGGATGAACGCCAGAAGTATGAAGCTCTGCTAGCAGAGGTTAAAGAGGAATACACCGATATTGTTAAAGATGAGGTTCGGCGCGCGATTTGTGCGGATGAAGAAGCAATCGGTCGTCTGTGCGCAAACTATGTCGATAACGTCAAGGCTTACTGCCAGAAAGAGCGTATCAAGAACAAATATACTGGTCAGGAAGAAAACCCTGATGAGAAATTGATGCGCAGCATTGAAGAGAAGATCGACATTCCTAAGAGCCGCAAGGACGACTTCCGCAAGGAACTTATGAACTTCGTTGGTGCTCTAGCTGTCGAGGGTCGCAAGTTTGAGTATCACACCAACGAGCGTCTGCAGAAAGCTCTGGAACTCAAGCTATTCGAAGATAGCCGTAACACGATCAACCTCAGCACTTTAATGACTGATACCATTGACGTGGAAACTCAGAAGCAAATTGACCTTGTCAAAGAGCGTCTGATCAAGAACTATGGCTACAATGAAACGTCGGCCACCGATGTTATCGCCTATGTTGCTAGTGTCTTTGCACGCGGCGATGTAACGGATCGATAAGCTGTTGTTAGCCCAGGGCTGAGTTCGCTTGGCCCTGGGCTGTCTTAATTTCGCCTGTTTGCTATTACAAGGGAGAACAAATGGCAGACCACGACCACAAATGTCCGAATATGGACGTTATTTTTAGAGATGTAAGCAATGGCTTTCCGTCTCACCGACTCGATAAAAAACTTACAGGGATTTCAGAGCACATTGCCGAGCTTGCGGCTGGCTTTGGACTGACAAGCTTTCCTATCGCTTTTTTTCCTGTTGCACCCAAAGAGCTTAATGCTATTGCAGCCTACGATGGCTTTCCTAAGAGAATGCCTCACTGGAAATGGGGTATGGAATTTGAGAGCATCCATACTCGCCATATTTGGGGGCAAAGCAAAATCTATGAACTGGTAATTAACACTAACCCAGTTGTAGCTTATTTGCTTAATACCAACACTGTCATGGATCAGAAGCTAGTAATGATCCATGTTCATGGCCATGCTGATTTCTTCTATAACAATTGCTGGTTCCAACACACAGACCGACATATGCTCGATCAGATGGCTAACAATGCCATCCGTGTTCAGCGTTACATGAATCGTCTTGGTGAGACCCCGGTTGAAGATTTCATGGATGTTTGCATTAGTCTCAATAACTTGATTGACCCCTATGCGGCTCATATCAAGCGGACGAGACCTAAGCTGAAAGAAGAAGATTTTGAAGAGGCAGTTCCATTGCCTCGCCTCAAAGCAAATCATTACATGGATCGGTATATCAATACCGACGAATTCATGGAGCTTCAAAAGAAGCGGCGTAGTGAGGAGCGGGCCAAGAGAAAGCTGTTTCCAGAAGACCCTAGTCGAGATATTCTAGGTTTCCTAGTTGATAATGCTCCAAAGCTAGAGCATTGGCAGCGCAATATTCTCGCTATGGTTCGCGAAGAAGCATACTATTTTGCTCCTCAGATGATGACTAAGATCATGAATGAGGGCTGGGCGACCCGGGTACATAGTCACTTCATGACCCACGGTCTTGCGGATCATAGTGAAATCATTGATTACTGTGATTCACAGTCTCGGGTAACAGCGCAGGGTCGAAGTATTAACCCTTACCGTCTTGGCCTTAACCTCTACAAAGATATTGAAGAGCGCTGGAACAAAGGACGGTTTGGCCCTGAGTATGATCGTTGTGATAATCTTGAGCAACGCCGTAATTGGGATACGGGTGCTATGCTTGGTCGAGAGAAAATCTTCCAAGTCCGTAGAACTCATAATGATCTGACTTTCCTAGACGAATTTATGACTCCAGAATTTGCTGAAGAACAACAACTCTTTAGCTGGAAACAAAATGAATTCCGCCCAGATCACATTGAAGTTGAACGTGAGTTTTCTAAGGTTAAAGTTAAGTTCTTAAAGATGCTTGCTAATGGCGGTCAGCCTGTTATTCAGATTGACCAAAATGGTGGCAACTATCAAAACAAGGGTGAACTCAAACTAACTCACGTTCATGATGGCCAGGAGCTTGATCCCAAGAAGGGCAAGCGAACGCTTGAAAATCTCTTCAAGCTCTGGACCCGTCCCGTTCACATCGAAACTGTTGATATAGATGAAGACGCTGGACGAGTGACCCCAATATTGTGGTCATATGACGGCGAACAACACACTAAGGCTGTTCTCGAATAGCCTTTGTTGTTTCTCCCTTGTATTTGGAAAAGCCGGGTCGAAAGATCCGGCTTTTCCTCTATATATAGACACGAATTGGAAGGTTATTATTTTTAGCTGCCCACGCTCTGTGGTGACCATCTTCAACATTGACATAATCAAGCCCTAGGTCTTCTTGAGTTAGTTCACGAGACCAAGCAAGTTCGCTTTCATAACCTTCTTCTTGGGCCTCAAGGAATTCGTCAATATCTTGTTGATCAACTGTTTGTATGAGACCACGAATGGGATTGAAATGATCCCAGCCGAACTCATACATTTCTTCGGTAACGCGTCTAACTTGGTGGATATCTGTTGCATTTACACCGGATTGACGAAATAGATCGCTTTGAACTTCTTGATAAGGTTCTTCTTCATCGAGATCATCTATTTCAAAAGAAACAATGTTAAATGGCTCATCCAGTCCTTCTATTTTATCCCCCAAAGCTTCTTCTACCTCTCTCGACGTTATGTTTTCAAGAGGGTAGTAAAGAACTTCTAAATCAATGGGACTATCAGAGTAGGGCATCATCCCTGAGGCATAATCTCCTCCAAGTCGAATGTGAACAACTTGAATCTCCTCGGGCAACATACTTTGGATTAAATCCTGATATTGTTGTTTATGAATGTCAAAATCATATCGAACATCAGATACATATTGAAGAAAATTTTGCTCTTCATCTGGATTTTCTTGAAACTCTTCGATATACATTAACTATTTAATCACCCGACGTGGAACCAGTGGCATATTTGAAGCATAAATATATGCTTCCGGCCCGATCATTTCAGACATAAACACTTTAAAATCAACAAAAGGAGTTTGTTTTTTGAAAAAATCAAGATCTTCTTTGGGTGCATGCTTGGCAACAAGCCTGCGACGTAGCTGGTCTTGCGAATGCCGACCGTGATCAAGAATTCGGCCATTTTCTGCGATGAAATATCTATTTTTACCGATTAAATGGTTAGCTAGTGTTGAGTGCTTGGGGGGCACAACTTGAATTAGCGGCTCCATAACACAAGAAACACCTCCTGGTGCTAACTTATCAACTAAGCATTTTTGATATTTTTCATAACGCGCTTTTTCTTTTTTGTTTTCGATATCTGTGCCTTGTCCGGTGTATTCATACTCACAGTCGTCAATGATGAGATCAAATTTACCTTTAGGGGCATTAATTAGATAATTAATACCGTCACCTTCAATAACTTTAACCTTTGGATTGTTAAAAGAGTTATCAGTTAAATGGCGCATGATGGGATGATTTTTGGTCATATCGATCAAATCACCATCTAACTCAACATTAACAATTTCTTTCATAAAAGGATATTTAGCTAATTCTCGGGCAGCAAAGCCATCACCCCCTCCGATCACTAATGCACGACGGGGATTTCTAGCGATCATAGCTGGAACCTTACACATATATTGGTGAGATTTATAGCATTCCTTTGTATGAAATTGAAGAACACGGTTTAAAGCCATCCAGTATTCGTCGCCATTCCTATAGAGGCGGATCTCTTGCCAGGGTGATTGTTTTTTGACTAGTAATTCATTCCTGCCCTTTGGTTGCCACATGTTAGACTCCTAGAAAAATGCACAGCAAAGTAAGTATCTTACTCCACCTGTAATTGGCAAACCAATGTGTTCATGGCTTACGCCTCCAGGCCACATAGCAGCTTGACCCGGTTTTTTTGGTTGAAGGCGGAAATCCCAACGAGGGAAATAAGTGCCACCTCCTTCGTATTCAGTATTGAGGTAAACAATCATTGCCACGGTCTCAAAGTCATAGTGAAGATTCATCTTATTGACTTTATCGGGCTCGTATTTCAGCAGATAGGGTTGATCGAAACGCTCTGGTTTGAAAGATCTCCATATTTTACTGATCACAGGTGCGACAATTCTTTTGTTTGTGTCAGTAATAGTATCTGTAAGAGTGCCGCCTTTGTAAGTTGGGAAGGCTTTCAAGCTAAGAGTAGTGTCTTTTTCGTTTTCTGTTTTAAGGCTTTCGAAAAGGCTCGGATCCACCTTCATCATTCCGAAGCCAGAAAAAGAACTGTCTTCGTTATCAATACCTGTTTGCCAACCACCTTGGAATTCAGCCTCTTCAATTAGTTTGCGACAAAACTCTGGGGTATATAGATCAAATGAATAAATTTGTTCGGCTAGCTCTGAAACTCGAAGTTTACCTGTTCTAACCTCAGGCATAAGATGAGATTTACTGTAGTGGTATAAATCTGGATACAAGACTTTGGTTGGTTCTGCTTGAGGAACCTTGATATCTAGTTTTCCAAAATTTTTTGGGCTCAAGCCACCAAAATCACGTAAATTACCTGGACGCATGAATGTATTTTAACAAAGATGTATTACAAATACGAAGTTTATTCATTACCTCGTGAAGGAGGGGCTTCTCGATCATGCTGCGGCTCACCTTCTTCCCAAACACTGACGTTATCACCATTTAGAACACGGTCATAAAGAGCATGTAACAGCGCATAACGGCGACCTGAATTTATTTTTTTGCCTCCGTGCAAATGGCTAAGTCCTCCTGGATAGAGAAGCATAACCCCGGGTTTTGCAACAACAGTAAGTTTAAATTGTGGGAAGTGTGTTCCGCCTCCAGTAAAATCTTTATTCAACCCAAGAATACAAGCAAGCGGCTCAGCATCATAGTGGTGATCCATTGCATCTTGATCTTGTTTGCCTGCAATGTATCTGAGTATGTAGACTTCATCATGATGCGTTGGTTTAAAAGTTGGGAATAGCTTTTGGGCGCAAGGGAACAGATACTTCTTAACAGCAGCCGAGTATCGTTTTTGAAGCTCAGGGAGGAAATCAATTGGCAGGGTCATACCCGCACTGTAGCCATCTCCCTTGGCCTTACTATCCCAATCCCCATATCTCTCAGAAATACGAACTAAAGTTTCACACCATTCTTCATCAAAAAACTTAACTCCATAAATTTGGCACCAATGAGGTCCCATAACGCGAGTTCGTTGCTTTTTTATGTCTGAATGAATATGACCTTCAACATCTAAAACTGTTTCGATATCTGGATCAACGTCTCCTAAGGCTGGTGCTGCGCCAGCTTCTTTCTTGGTAAGATTGCTAAACATTAAATGGGAAACAAAACCGAGAAGGAAATAGGTAGTAAGAGGAGCTAGCTCTCGATCAATTCCTAGCTTTGGTAATAACTTTTGCAACCCAAATCCGAAAGCCGTAGTGCCAATTCCAGCAATAGTTGATTTTTTTACGATATCAAAACGCATATCCTAATTATAACAATTAGTAATTAAGACGGCGAGCTTCATTCCATGTGATGTCTAATTCAAGAGCAATTTCAGCAAAACTAGCTCCCTCATTACGCATTCTACGAGCTTTTTCAATATCTATAGCAGGTTGAGGCCACTGGCTAGGAGTAACCTGCTTTGCCCATCTGTTCTTCATTTCCTGCCGAAGAAGAGAGGTTCTGTGGGGATAGAGTGTTTCTCTTTGTCTAATTGATAAGCGCTGGCGAGGCTGTCTTTGTCGAGCGCCTGCTTCAATGCACCAGCTACTAATTGTTTTTGCGGAAGCACCTATCTGTCGAGCAATCTCTTTATAAGTCATATCGGTTTCACGACAGAGACGGATTGCTTCTAATTTTTTAGGTCCAAACTGTTTTGGATTTCTATAGTAAGGATCATCTCCGAAGTCATCATCGTCATCATCGTCTTCGTAGTCAAGGCAGGAATGCTGTTGAGGTTCAAGGTGATCTAGGCAGAATCGATCATCGCAATTATCACAATAGCGATTACAATCAAGACAAGTCTCCTGTCTGCACTCACTACAGTCGGTGTTGTGTTCTCCGGGGCACATGCCTTTTTGACACATTGGACATTTTTCAACAAGGTGAGGGCAGCTGACAGCGCTGCAATCCGGGTCTCCGCAGACGAAATTGTGAGCGCAATCCATGCAAAAGTAAACTAAGCCAATTTCGTGTTTTGCTTCATTGTAGCGATTGCCGTTTGGAAAGTCTCCAGATTCACAATCGCATTGAAGTAGCATTTCAAATGGTTGAAGTTTTTTACAAAAATAACAATGAAAGGGGGCTTCGGCGCGATTTGCTGCGCTAGTGTATCCTACGTAGTTAACTACTGTTGGATCTGATAGATATTCTCTCCAGGCATCTCTAATTTTTTGATCCATTGGTTAATTATAGCAAAGATATGTCTTCAAGTAATTGGCTGATATCTCCTGCTATGATAGACTGTAAGCTGTATTTTGTTTTTGTTCGGTGGTCAGTGACACGATCTTGAGGGTAGTTATATGTTCTGATTTTATCAGAACGGCTGCCCCCACCCCGGGCTTCCTGCCGAAGAGCGTTTTCTTCATCTTGCTGTTTTTGTAAAAAATGATCTTGTAGTCGTGTTGCTAGAATTTGCCAAGCGGTTTTTAAGTTTTGAGAAAAAGACTTCATCTGAGAACTAGCAGTAATACCTGTAGGTTGATGAATTAACCTTACTGCATTAAGTGTCTTATTACTGTGTTGACCACCAGGTCCACCACTGTTATATGGTTCTACAGTAACTAAATTTTTATCAATTTCTACATCTTCAACTTCAATTTTCGGAAGAGCAACTACTGTAGCTACGCTAGTATGAACTCGACCTTTAGTTTCAGTTTTAGGGACACGCTGAACTCGATGAACACCACTCTCGTGTTTAAAAGTTTTATATGCACCTTTTCCACTTATACTGAAACAGATACTTTTAAAACCTCCGGCATTGCCTGGACTAAAATCACTGGTTTCTAAAGTGAAATGGCTATTGTTGCAAAAGTTTTCATACATCTTGTAAAGGTCAGCAACAAATAGTGCAGACTCATCGCCTCCGACACCGCTGGTAATCTCAAAAAGGGCAGTCCGGTTGTCGTCAGGGTGTGGCTTTGACCGATTGAGATCGCTTAGAACGCTCCTGAGGCGCTCTATATCGGTCTCAGCGTCTTCGGTGAGGTCTGGATCAAGGGCCAGCTCTTTTAGCTCCTCGATTTCCTCTTCGATTTCGCAAATCTTTAGCTGATGTTTGAGTTCTTTATAGGAGTTAAAGATGCTCCTGTAAGTCAGGGCGACTGTAAAAGTCGGGATCCTGCATCCCGGTTTCTATATCTTTAATCTGATTCTGAATTTCTTGCTTGTTCATCTTTTTCAATTCTTTCTAGTTGTTCTTGGCTGTTTTTGCTAATCCAGTTACAGAAATTAATGATGTTCGGAAGAACTCGCTTAGCAATTTCATTAGGTGGAATAATAAGACAAATTAATATTCCGATTAGTAATCCAATGAGTAGTGCCATCTAAGTATCCTTAAACATGTGGTGGGCTGTGCAAAGAGCAAGATGGAAATAGTAACCTAATTTGTATTTCTTTTTACAAAGAGGACATCTTCGGCAGCAATCTTGGCAACTTTTTGAAGACCAGCCAGTAGGACTTACCCAATTAGAGTGGCAACTACATTTGCACTCTTTGGGAGGTGAAAGTGGCATACAATTTCCGATAATGAAAAGCATACCGGTATTCTAAATAATCACATTGTTACAATCAAGACAATAGACCGCACTAAGTTAGTGCAGTCTATTGTGTTGCTTTATTCTTCCATCAGTCGTCTGCGTTTCTTCATTCCACTGCCACGCCGACTTTGGTGGGAAGGATCAGTGACTTTTGGAATTTTTCCGCCTTTGATCTCCAGATGACATTCGTAACAGTAGCATTCTTCGCGATCTATTTCGAACGGCCAATAAGGTTTTTTGTAGATGTTAATAATTTTTGCGGGGTCGCCACAAAACTGACAATATTTTTTCGAGTGATTTTGCATAGTTCCTCCGTACGTACCCTCTCTGTGGATACTAAATAAGGAGGAGATGTAGCGTCAGCATCTATGCATTTTTCTCACTTTCATACGTCTATCCTACATCACTTTCAAAAGTTTGCAAGACTTGTTTTTTAACAAAGCCATCAAGATAAAGAGCGCACTCTATCGGTTTCGTAAATTTTGGTAGTTCATTTGGGAAAAAATTTCTCCGTAAAAAGCTTGTTGCGGAAAGATTGTACAGTGCAAAAGTTATTTAGAATCTTTTACGACTATTCCTGTGTTTAATGTTTTAGTAGTTTGAAACACGGTAAGATAAGGGCTATTAGCATGAACGGCGGCTAAAAATTGCCCATCAGGAGAGAAATCAACTTCAAATCCTTGATTAGGAAGTGATGCAGGAAGCTCTAAATCAGTAAAAGTATCTCCTGAGCGCCTAAAAACGGTTACATAAGGAGTCCCTAGATGTCCTAAAGCAATAAAATTACCGCTTGGATGCCAACTACCCCCCGGTATCGCACCGAGCGCTGAAAGGCTTGTTAAATAAGTTAATCCGCCATTGCCATCATGATCATATACTATAGCGCTATTTGTGTGCGAAAGAACCATGTACTGATCGCCAGGTGACCAAGCGATTGCTCGGGAAGTGGCAGCAGGTAAGCTGGTAGGATCACTAAGTCTTTCAAAACTACTGCCACTTCTTTGGTATAAATTAAAAGTTCGTGTTCCTGATAACACCTGTGAAACCCCCAAGAATTGGCTGTCATTGCTCCAACTACATTCAATGACTTCAGCGGTTGGTAGTGTAGCGGGATTATCAACAAAAGTTAAAGTGGTTCCGTTTATGCTATGGAGCGTTAAATATGGACTGCTTGCAAAACCAGTAGCCACAAACTCGCCATTTGGTGAGATTGAAACGCTTGTTGATATTCCATTTACAGCAGAAGCGGGCTCAGCAAGGGCAGTGAAAGTTGTCCCGGATCTTTGATAAATAAATAGCCCACCACTACCAGCGCCATCCGACGCAGCTAGGTATTCTCCATTGCCGCTCCAACTAACACTTCTGCATAGCTGTACAGGAACAGTTGAAGGATTGGGAAGCCTAGTAAGAGTTCTACCAGTTCTTTGATAAATATGGAATTCACCGGCACTGACGGTGTTATTTCCTACAGCTAAAAACTCTCCCCCAGGCGACCACTTTACTGCTCTGCCGGTGTTTGAGGGGGTTGTAGCAGGACTGTCAGTGATAATAGGATTTCCATAAGAGAAAGCGGGATTTACTAAATTACCAAAGCTGTTGTAGTCTCCTATATTAGATACATTTAAAAAAGTACTACTGCCTATATTATTGGCAACAGTATCACCATCTATAATTGATCGTTGTTGCCCAGTTGTTTGATCAATACCTACAGGTCTTATTTCTGCCATGTTATTATTTTACAAAAAAGAAGGCCAGATTTCTCTGACCTTCCTCTCGCCGGGCTCATGAGTAAATTTTATCAAACAGGCAGTGCCATTTTGTCAAAAATATCAGTTAGCTTTTTCATCGGCATCATACTTTGAAATTTAAGAACTAGTCGGTCGCCATAACCAAAATTCATAGTTTCGCCTGCAGCCAACATATGAATTCTAGTAGTCCATCCCATCAATTCTATGGAATTGGACTTTGTTCCTGGCCAAACAAGAATGCCGATATCACTTTTTAGATAAGATATGTCACCACCGTTGAGAGCAAAATCCCAACCTCGTTTGGTTCTATAGCGAATTTCTATCTGTAATCCTTGAAACTCAAGATCAATCCCATTGTCACCAGCAAGAAGCTCTCGGGTATCAATTGGAAGATTGAGTGCTCTTGCGGCACCCAACTCCCCTAAAATTCCCTGATAGTGGGTATCCCACTCACTTTTACTTGGATCAAACTTTTTGCTTCGGATGCCCATCCGGACTTTACGATCATTCCGCTTGTGAGCAATATTTTTAGCGAGATCAAGATCTTCTCCAGTAAATTGATAAATCATGCTTTAGCCTTTTGCCAAACTGTCCACAATTTCAGCATCTGCTGCCATTGGAACCTTAATGTTGTATTTGCGTCCTGCATTTTCCATGCAATAGGTAATAATCTTAGCTACCTTCTCAGCAAGTTCTTCTTTACACTCAACAAAAATTTCGTCGTGAACTTGTCCTTGAATGCAGGCGTCCCATATACCATTTTCTGGATCAAGCCAGCCGTTTTTACGGAAAGCATTTTGGCAATCAACCATAGCAAGTTTAATTAGATCACTAACGCCTCCTTGAATGGTGGTGTTGATCGCCTGTGTGACTGCCGTGTAGGCAGTTTCCTTCATCGTCAAATAATTTCTATCAAGACGACGGAAACGACCTCCAAGAGTTTTGACCCAACCAAATTCACCATTGTCGTCAAGACGGCGCATGACAACTTTTTCTACACGCTTATGATATTCCCGAACTTTCTTATAGTTTTTGAAATAACGCTTAACGTATTTATAGGCTTCCTCAATTGGAATTTCAATACCTTGTAGTGCGAGTTGTGCCTGTAGCCGTGCCGCACTCATCCTATAAATAAGGCCGAAGTTTACAGCCTTAGCTGCTTGTCGAGAAATCTGACAAGCATCGGCAGTTGATTGGTGAATGTCTCCATTAGGATCGCGATAAATTGCAATCATGATTGGGTCGCCAGACATGTGAGCCATTAATCTCAATTCTGCTTGACTGTAATCGGCTTTCACGATCTTGTGACCAGGGCGAGCAACAAAGGCTTTTCTGATACCTCCTTTTCGAGGAAGATTTTGATAATTAGGATCTTTACTAGCAAATCTTCCGCTTACAGTGCCAACTTGAATAAACTTTGGATGGATAATGTTACTAACGCGACAACGTTCTAATAGCGGTTTAATAAAGACGTTTTGTCGGGTATTAATTTCACGGAACTTGAGCAGCTTTTGAGCAATCCCGTGGCCGCACTTGTTGTGGTTTTCTAATTTACAAGTAGCACCTGCTCGTTTGATACCTTCTAAAACAGCGTTAGAGGTAGACCACTCACCACTCTTGCCACGGTGAGAAAATTCATTAGTGCCATCACTTCGCATACCGATCTTAAGTTCATCGAAAAGGACTGTTGCCCATTGCTTAGGACTACCAACATCAAACTTGTAACCAACGCTGGCGTAAATATCTTTTTCAATAGCTTCCAAGGTTTGCCAAGCTTCTTTTTTGAGTTTCTTAAGCTGGCCTTTATCTAGGCTTACACCGCGTGTTTCAACTTCGATAAGAATCTTTGAAATAGGCATTTCTGCCTTCCAGAACCAATCCATAAGGTTTTGTTTAAGAAGCTCGTTCTCAAAGAAGCGATATAGTCGGAGTGTTTGCACGGCGTCGTCAGCTGCATACTCTTCGAACCCACCAAATAATGAACGGGCTTCATCGTAAGAAGACATTCGATAATTTAAATGCTTGAGAACGCAATGCTTAAGACCATAGCCTCGGTGTCTGACACGATCCTCATCGTAAAGCCATGCCATTACCATGGTATCAGCAAGTTTGTTCTCTACATAAATATTGTATTTGTTCAGGAACTTAATATCGAAGTTGCTATTATGGAAAACACAGGTTTTTTCTTTATCATGAAAGACATCGTATAGTTCTTCACGAATGGTTTCTAAACTGTATTCACTGGTATCAACAGCCCAGCCTTCGACTTCGCCTTGCTCATTTTCACAAGCCAGAGCAACAATGGTGACTCTATCATCATCCAAACTAAAACCTGTAGTCTCCAGGTCACAAGCAAAGATTTCAGCGTTGGTAAGTTTCTGTTTGACTTCTTGTAAGTCTACAGTGGGATTGTTGTTGGTTTGAAATAAATTCATATATCCTTCTCTCTGATTTCATCTACTAAATCGAGCTAATGATTTACATTTTCCCTTCAAAAATGATCTAGCAGTTATCTATTTATATATGCATATATATGACTAATTTTAGAGGCTACGCACCCCCTTCGTCATCCTCTATCGCATAGTCTAATGCTACCAACCATTGTAATAAACGCAAGTTGACATCAAGATAATTGATAGCATCGCCCAATACTTTATAATCAGTCATTTCTGCCAGATTAGAAAGAATAGAGCAAGCTATTTTTAGACTCCGGTAAACGGAATCAATGTTTGTAAAGTGAGGGGCATCGCATTCGGAACACTTGTATTCAAATATTCCTTCTTTTCGGCCATACTTAACTTCGTTAGGTGGCTCCCCTAAATCTGCCATTTTTAGATTAAAGACAAAGGCATCTTCAGCGACATCTTTGATTTCAATTGCCATGTTACCTGGGTAGAAATCATCGTCATCTTCAGCCCCATGTAATTTATCAGCAAGGTTAAATTCAACATACTCACCATCTCCAGGAATAGTGTCTTTAAAATCAACATTTATTTGTTCAATTTCTTCGTCATCTTCATCGCCAAAGAAATCAGCAGCAGTGTAAACATGATCATCATCAAAATCGTCATCCTCGTCTTCTTCATAGATCCGACCCATAATAGTGTCGGCCATCTCTTCAAAATCAGGATCGAACTCAGCTAATTTTTCAATTGATTCTTCGATAACCTGCTCAAGCTCGCTGTCAATATAAAAGACAGCATTTTCAGCAGAAGGCTTTTCAGCGAAATCTATAACAACCCCTTCTTTTTTAAGCCGCTCTGTGTCGATATCGTCAACACTGAAGCAACCTCCGTGCGCAAACCCTTCAGCTTCGACAATCTTAATCTTCTTTTTCTTGATTGTCTTGGCGAGCTTGCGGTAGTCACCCGCCATTTCGACAAGCTTATCAGCATAGTCTTCGAGGACCTCGGTGAAGTTTGTTGGAGTGATTTCTTCTGAATCTATGTAGCTATTAGTGTAAATTTTCATGTTTCACCACCCATATTCTAACAGAACAGGGTGACTGGATCTATATTGATCCTTTTAATCCGCAGAGAAACAGCCACAGCTAGCAAAGGCATCATAGCCAACTCGCGGAATAATGTCTATTTTAGTGTTACTAGGTAAGTTCTCTTTCATAAGTTGAAGATTTGTATTGAAAGTTGTCTCGTCGCTCTCTTGGCCATACTCTTCGGAATAGGGGTTGTAGCGAACTATATTGAAATCTGTCTTAAGTCCTGAATCTGTTACAGTTTGGCAAAGTTTTAAAAGATCTTCTTCTCTATCGTTCTCGCCCTTGATAAAAGCAAAGTGAAGTTTAACAATCTTCTTAGTAACTTCCTGCCATTCATAGAATTTTTTGAGAGCAACATCAACAGGTTGGGCATTCCGAAGCCACTTTTTACGAAATTCGGGATTGACGCTATAAATTGAATAGTAAAAATCTGGATAGATGATTGGAAAGCAATCTATAAGATTCTTAGTGAATTGCTTAGGCATAATTGTTGAGATGTTAAATCTCGGGTGTAAATTGAAACCCAAAGCAAGATTGCTAAGAGCACGAAGAATAGAATAGTCCCATTCTTTAATAAGATGGTCATTATTAAGGGCTTCACCTCTACTCATAAAATTGTAGTGTACAACTTCAGCCACCCGCTTTTGTTGATGATAGTGATCAAAAACTCGCTCAGCTTGTTCAAGATAACCTTCCAGCGTTATATTACTGAACTGATATTGCTGTGTGGCCGTAAGATGGCACATTCGACAGGCTTGATTACAACCAGTTTGGCTTGAAAGATAACAAGCAAAATAGTAATCTTTGCGTCGAACATATCTGGCTTCCATCTTACCGGGATAGTCTCCGGTAAAGATAAAGTTAACACTTTCATCTAATTTACTTTTAAGTGTGTCTATATTAGCTGTCTTAAGTCTGATCATTACTTACCTTCTAGGATCCGCAGGGTATGCATTCGCCATCATCGTTGCCTGCATTACACGCACCACGCGCCAGCGTTAGGATGTCTTCACGAGAGAAGTCAGCTAAATCTTCTTCACTCCAGCCACTTTGCAACAAGATATCAATGCTCTGCTGGTAAGCCTTCTCGGAGTTTTCCGAAGTGCCTTTTTCAATGTTGACATCAACGGTGAACTTTTGAGCCTGACGAGCAGCTTGCTGTCGAATGTAGTAAGATCCGGTCTTAAGACCCTTCTTCCAACCATAGAAATGCATAGAAGTCAGTTTAGCAAAGGTTGGGTTAGGCATATAAATGTTGAGGGATTGAGATTGGCAAATGAATGCTCCACGATCTGCTGCCAAATCAATGATATGGCGCTGCTTAATCTCCCAAACAGTTCTATACTTTTCTTTGATTTCGTCAGGAATGTCATCTATGGGTTGAATACTTCCTTCGGCAGCAATAATTCGCTGCTTCATTTCTTCATTCCACAGATCTCGCTCTTGGAGGTCTCGGACCAGATATTTATTGACTCGAACAAATTCACCAGAGAGAACATTACGTTTGTATATGTTGCTTGGAATTGGCTCTATACCTTCGGTGTTGCCCATGATGTTTGCGGTGCTAGCTGTTGGCATAGGGGCAAGCAGCAGGCTGTTACGCATACCGTGCTGTGCAAGACGCTGTTTAAGTGCTTGCCAGTCATAGCGACCACTGCCGCAGTAGAAATCCTCTGCTGTTTGAAAATTGCGTCGAGCTAGAGAGGCTTCAAATTCTGAAGGTTCTAAACCACGAGCCTGGCGATCTTCAAACCAAAGATCATACTGAAGTTTGCCTTGGCTAGCAGGACTACCTTCATAGGTTTCATAAGGGCCATGTTCTTCGGCTTCATCAATGCTGGCTTCAACAGCAGCATGATAGACAGTTTCAAAGATTTCACGATTGATCTTAAAAGCTTCTAAACTATCCCAACTTGCGTTCATTTTTATGAAAACGTCAGCTAAACCTTGAACACCAACGCCGATTGGTCGGTGACGAAGATTGCTTCTTTCAGTTTCTGGTAACGGATAGAAATTTACATCAATTACCCTATTGAGATTAACTACAGCTGTCTTAACAATTTCATGTAGCTTCTTGTGGTTGAAAGTTAATCGAGTTTTACCCTCTACAAACTGTGGTAAGCAAATGCTTGACAAGTTACAGACAGCTATCTCATCTGGACTCGTGTATTCTATAATTTCTGTGCAGAGGTTACTGCTTTTGATAGTGCCAAGGTTTTGTTGATTACTCTTCTTGTTACAAGAGTCTGCATACATAATGTAAGGCATACTTGTTTCAATTTGAAGATCGAGTATCTTCTTCCACAGTTCCCGAGCTTTAACAGTGCGGAAAGCTTTTCCTTCTTCTTCATAACGAGTGTAAAGTGCTTCAAACTCTTCACTATGAACCTCGGCTAAACCTGGTGCAGTATTAGGATCAAACAATGACCATTCAGCATCGTCTTCAACACGTTGCATAAATAAATCGTTTACCCATAAGCCGTAGAATAAATTGCGAGCGCGAACTTCGTCTTTTCCGGTATTCTTTTTAAGGTCTAACCATTCAAAGATATCGGCGTGCCAGGGTGATAGGTAAAGTGCGCAGCTACCCTTACGTTTTCCACCACCTTGATCTATATAACTCATAGTTGCATCAAATACACGAGCCATTGGCACGATACCGTTACTGGTTCCTCCTGTTCCATAAATCGGGCTACCACTTGCGCGAATATTATGAATATGCAACCCAATACCGCCAGCTAACTGGGATATTTTTGCACAATCAGTTAGCGTTTTATAGATACCATCAATGCTATCAGCATCCATATGCAGCAAGAAACAGCTTGCAAGTTGTGGCTTATTTGTTCCCGCGTTAAACAATGTAGGGGTCGCATGTGTAAATAGCTTACGGCTTATCTTGTCATAAGTATCTATAGCTGCAGGAATATCTTTACCGTGAATACCGATAGCAACGCGCATAAACAAGTGTTGGGGCCGCTCTACAATTTTGCCATTTAGCTTTTGTAGATAAGAACGCTTTAGCGTCTGGAGCCCGAGGTAGTCAATGTCATAGTCACGTTTGTGAATAATTTCAGCATCAAGGGCTTTGTCATGCTTGCGAACAATGTTGATAAATTCTTCACTGACACCAGGGCGGGCATTGCCAAAACTATCAATCCGGTTGAACAGATCTTCCATGACTTCGGAAAACTTGGTTTTAGTTTCCTTATGTAAGACACTTGCTGTAAGACGTGCGGCCAGTGTGTCGTAGTCAGGATGAGTAGTTGCCATATTAGCGGCAGTTTTTATTGCAAGGTCGTCTAGCTCTTTTGTTGTGACATTAGGATACAAGCCCGCAATGACTTTTTGTGCAATAGTAAAAGGTTCTACATTAGAAAGCCCTTTACTTTGTGCAGCGATGCGCTTAGTGATCTTATCTAACTTGACTGGTTCTTCTCTACCATCTCTCTTAATTACCTTCAATCTTCTATCTCCCAAATTCTTTTTGTTTTTTCTAGCAACCAGTCAAGGCTTCCTAGAACTTGTCTTAGTTTCTTTTCCGGCATTTCATTAATGCGCTTTTTAAATTCTTCTGGCTCTACCAGGCAACCGCTGTTATCACCGCCCATATCGAGTAGATCAGAATACATATGATGTATAACTTGTCGAGGTGTTTCCACTATTAAAAATCCTCATCAAAGGAAATGGTTTGATCGCTAGCTGAGGAACCGACTCCTGTTTTGCGATACTCAGCCACTTTTTTCTCATGGAAGTTAGTTTTATTAGCTAGTGAAATGCGTTCCATAAAGCCAAAAGGATTTCTAACGTGATATACTTTTTCACAACCAGCTTGTTGCAATAATCTATCAGCTACAAATTTAATATACTGTTGCATCTGATCGGCATTCATACCAATTAGAGAAACAGGTAGTGCTTCCGTTGCAAACTCACATTCAATTTCTACTGCTTCTTCAAAAATTTGACGAATGCGAGAAGGGTTGGCTCGATTTTCTTTTTGTAGATGATTATGAAGCATGATAGCAAAATCAGTATGAATACCTTCATCCCGACTGATTAGCTCATTACTAAATCCAAGACCTGGCATGAGACCACGATCTTTTAGCCAGTAAATACTGCAGAAACTGCTGCTAAAGAAAATTCCTTCAACCGCAGCAAAGGCAAGTAATCTCTCAGCAAAGCTAGCTTCACTAGCAAGCCATTTGAGTGCCCACTCAGCTTTTTTGCGAACAATAGGCATTGTTTCAATGGCATCAAATAAATGATCTTTTTCAGTTTTGTTAGTAATGTAAGTATCAATTAACAATGAATAAGTTTCACTGTGAATTGTCTCAATTAGCATTTGCATGCTGTAAAAAGCGCGGGCTTCTGCACTTTGGATGTCATTATAGAATCGAATAGCTAAGTTTTCGTTGACGATGCCATCACTTGCAGCAAAGAAAGCTAGCACATGTTTAATGAAGTGACGCTCGTTGTCGTTCAACTTGTTTTTCCAGTGGTTTGGATCAGCACTAAGATCAATTTCTTCAGCGGTCCAAAACAATGCTTCGCTCTCTTTATACATGTTCCATAGCTTTGGATACTTAATGGGGAACATTGTAAAGCGATCCGTTGTAGGGTTGAGCAACGGATCGTTAGTTATAGAGGTAGTTTGAGCGTCTGCTGGACGCTGGTCAGCATTATCCATATATCCTATTCTTTCTCGGGGTTTTTTACTATTTTACCAATCTGGCCGGTCAACATCAAACTACATCTTCGTAAGTCAAAGCCCGTCGAAAGATAATTTCTTCAAATGCTCGTTGCACTTTAATGGCCAAATTTTGGCTCTCAACGAGGGTTTCTGTTGACTCGCCCTTAAAAAGTTGAGTTGCTAGATCGGTAATAGAGGCTTGCTCTTGATCTGCTAGATTTGGCAAATGTTCAACAATCTTTGTGAACACATTTACTTGATTTGTCATTAATTCCTCTTACTCCTATAGTCTAAAGCAAAGAGTTAGAAGATCAATATCAACCTCTGAGTGAACACTTAATGATCTCATGCCTTGTATGGGTGTGCCGAGGTTGATTATCCTTATTATGTTCAATGCTCGCTTTTGCCCCTTTTTGAGTTTTATGAACACTTAGAATGTCTACATCAGGCGAAATCAGATTTACCAAGCTATATGTTTTAGTGACTACTGCAAACACTTTGGTTGAAGCCTTCTTTTTTACCATTTTAGTAGCCACTATTCCTCCAGATGTGTGAATACAACTCTGCGTGTCTCACCCTCACTGTTTTTGCAAAGAATAGTGCTGCCTTGCTCAAGTTGTTCAGTAATATAAAACTCTGTGTTTACCGCATCCTGCAATACCTGTTCAACACTGCAGCCTCTTCTTTCGGCTAGGTCTTGAAGGGCTCGAATTGTTCCTGCGGGAATACTTTTAAGCAACAATTGTTTTTTACTCATCATCTAAGTCCGTGGTGCCATCGGCAAATCGGTGGTGTCCTGGGGTATCACGAGTTTTCTTAACCCATTCTTTAGATATCTTAAGCCCATCTTTGGTGCAGAGTTCGTGGTAATCACACCAAGTTTGGCAACAAAGTGCTTCTGCCTTTTGTTTACCCAGTCCACGGCCAGGCTCTTCACCTGAAGTAGCTTGAGCAGGGAATGCTGCTTTGCCTTTTGGCAGGGCTTCCATTATGTTGTCCCAAATTTTTTGAATGCGACGGCGGAAGCTTTCAAGCTCGAATTTCTTAAGCTCGAAACTAATTAATTGTGCCTGAGGATTTGCTTTGCCTTTGTCGTCAACTTCTTTGGTAACTATTTGATACCGGAACTGTTTTGGCATCTTTTCGTATTTCTCTAAGAACCAGAGTGAATAAGCTTTTGGTTGAAGTTCTTTTTTGTGCTTAGCCCAAGGGCCTTTGTCGTTCCAGAACTTCTTAGCAGTCTTGGTATCGACCACTGCATCGGCCTCTAAGATGTCGATATAACCTAGTAACTGGCCGCCATTATCAAGAGGGATACGGACTTCTGTTTGAACATCGACAGCCTCAGTAATTCGATCAAAGCTGTCCAGATATTTATCAATAATAGCTGGCCCTATTGACTCTAAAACCTTGGGATCGTCCTCACCCCAGATGACTTCATCATAGCCTTTAGCAAATTCCTCATAGAATTGTGCATGAACTGCTGCGCGAGGAGGAGCGTTGCCTTTTATTTTCTCTTCGTAGTAATAGTTAAGACTATCGTCAATTGCAGATCCAAAGTGAAGAGCAGACGTTTTAGGAAATTTGATTCCTAGCGCGTATCGATAATACCACTTACGTGGACAGAATTCATACAAAGCAATTGAGCTACATGAAATGTGCTCAGGAATGCGTAGACTTTCAATATTGAGAAACTCTACTAGTTCTTTCTCAACCTCGGGTGCGGCCTTGTCATTTTTATGGGCCTCTTCCTCAAGAGTCTGGAGCTTGAGTTCCAGTAGCCTTCTTAGATATTTAAAATATTTGTTTTTTGTTTTATCATCCTTTGGATTTGATTCAAATTCGCTCTTGAGTTCAAGAGTTGCTTTGTGTGCTTTCTTCTTGGCTTTTTTAGCCCAGGAGAGAGTTTCCTTCTCAAGGACTGGCAATAGTTTGCCAACAGAGCTTTTAGAAGTTTGGTTGATATTTTTTGCATGTATGATGTGTAGTTTCTTCATAACATCATTCATGTTACAGAAATTGGCATCCCTGTCTATAGGAGTATGATTTTAAATCGCAATAAGCTAAAATAGAAGTATGTTTGAAATAGGTAAGAAATATTACGTTAACTCAATTATAACAGATGCTATTTTTGCCAATCTTCATCTTCCTCAGAAACTGAAAAATACTCTATTACAGCTTAAAAAGTTTGGCTGCAATCCTGTAGAGGTGATATCTATAGAAGACGGAATAGATCAATTTGTTTTGCAGCTAAAAGTAAGAGAATGCTATAACAGCAGCAGTGTTCCAGCAATTATGAGTGGAGGCTACTGCAGCGGACGCGGCGATAGATTCTTCTTTGAAAATCGTGATCAAGCAGATGTAATTTTTACTCAAGGTGACGTTGTGCAGCTAATGAATTTGTCTGGACAAACAATACAAGCCACACAGTGCGTGCGGCTTGTATACAATAACTCAAATTTGTTTTGTATGGGGGTTGAAGATCTAAATACTGTTCAAGATCACCAAGGGTTGATTGGGCAAGCGCTTTCTGCTACTGCCCCAATGCAACCTTGTAATGTTCGTTTAAAAAAGATCTCTCAACTGATGAGTCTTGAGATGCACAATAATTTAAACATCCGTGGACGGGGCAATATCTAAATTGAGTGTGACTTCTCTTATATCTATATCACCACCACAATAAGGGTGGAGATCACATACAGTTTCAAGCGCGATTTGAACTGCTCCATCGCCAAAAATACCTGCCTTGCTCATGGCCCGCATGGCTGACTCTCCAAGATAGCCACCAGATCCAGAGCAGACATAATCTTTGAACTCCATAATGCTATAGTCGCTTTCAATAACCCAAAGGCTATCACTGCCACTTGAAGCAATTAGAAACCCTAAATCATGTTCTGGCAATTGGTTATTATCAGCATCCCCAATACCTGCGGCTTTAACGGCTGAGTGCAACGTATCAACAAGGGCTACTACGCTAGCACGGTCGTGAATATTAATAAGAGTAGGATGCTCAAGAAGAACTTTTTCAAGGATCTGAGTGAACTTATCTTGGCCTGCAGTAGCTATTAGAACTTCGTACCTGCCTTCAACAGGCGGTTCTACAAATTTACTAATGTGGTGTTGTCGAACAAAATTATCGTCCCAAGTCCAGAGTGTGTCTGCACCCACAAAAGCTTTTCCATTAGCAATGGCTCCAATAAGTATTGTCATGTTCCTCCTAAACTGCTTTAATATTTCTATCTAATGGGGTTGACCGATCCCACACACCATTAAAATGTTCTTGAGTCCAACCACCTTCAAGGGGCAGTAGGGGCATCATCCGCAATGAAGAATTACAAAGCGTTCTCCATTTTTTTGCAATGCTTTGTTGATCAGGAGCAGTCCAAGCAACAATTTGATTGCCGCATATTAATGCTCGCTTTATTAACTTTGGATAGGCATCCATAAATCTACGAATGTCTGCTAGTAAAGGATCAGCTTGCATTTTTAGTATCCAGAGCAAAGCGATAGCTTTCCATAAAAACTTGATTATAAGTTTTTCCAACATATCCAGCCATTGACTCCCATTCACTCTCACCGACTAAGTCACGCTCAAGAGTATCTCCATCACGTTTCCAGCGAGTATGCGTTTGAGGGTCCAAAAGGATAGTTTGTTGATATGGAAGAGGGACTAAATCACTAACAAACTTTGGAGTAGGGATATCCAGGGGTGGTAAACTTTCAGTCATTATATATCTCCATTAGTTTTACCTACATCTAGGTTATCAAAAGGTTAGAGGCTATCAATGGGTCGTCAGGAAAACTATTTATTAAAATAGTCCGTCAGACCCATCATCGCCCTTTTCTTCATCAGGACTTGCAAGACTTGTTACAGCATTACTAATGCCTGCATCATCACTTTCAGGAAGACTATCTCCTGCGAGATAAAGTAATCCAGGAGGAGGGTTATCTGCATCTTCAAGGCTCAGGATAAGAGCACGAACTGGCTTACCATGAATGCGTTTGCTCTTGTTATCCTCGACGTAATAACTTTCTTCACGAATATAGCTAAGCATGGTGGTTCGTTTGAATTGTTCATTACCTTTACGACGAAAGGCTTCAGTCCACTTGCTGTAAAAAGTTGTGAAGTGAAGAGCTATGCAACGCTTACCAATTTTTTTATCGTTGAAGACAGAGTAAAAACCTTCTAGATCTTCGGAAAGTGTAATCAAATCGTCCATAAATATGGCCAACATGTGCTCGCTTTCCTTCTCAAGTTCATTACGGTGTGATTCCTTAACAACCCATTGAGTAAATTCTTTTCTCATCTCAATTGGCTCATCGCGTAAAAAGAATAGGTCATAGCATACTGCTGGGATAGCGTGGTTAAGTGCAATACGCTCACCTACACCCTCACTAAGTAGGCGTTTCTTCCAGCCATCAATGTGCTCAAGAACAGTCGGCAATAAACTTTCTTTGAGCTTAATGATTTCAGGAATGAAACGAGACATCAAGTTGCGAGTACGTAAATCTTCTATATCACGATACATATCAAGTGTTTTACTCTTATCGCGATTTTTAACTAGAGGAATTACAATACAGCGGCTAAGAAGTGCGTTATCTTGTGGAGTTTCCTCCCCTGATAGAAGAATCCCAGCGCGAACATCATGAGATCTAATGTTTGCACCAAGCGTTCCCTTTGAAGGGGTTTGGCGCTGATATGCGTTACGAAGGAAACCTTCCCATTTACTCTTAACTCGGTTACTATTACGATACTCGTCAAGCCAATATGGAAGGCTGGCGAACCATGCAAGGTTACGCTCAGCGCCAGCGGGACTCGAACTAATTGAGTCACCAGCAGTATCAGCCATACCCATCATAGCCATTAGCCAGTTACCAAGAGTGGTTTTACCACTCTCACGCTTACCACCAATAAATAGAATTGGGAAACAGGCATATTTTTTAAAGATCTCGTCAGAGAGCAAACATGCGACGCACCAGCCAATGGCTAAGCGAACATTCTTGTTATCAAAGACAGTTTCTAAATCATTGATCATTTTTTTGATGTCTTTGAGAGCAAAATCGATATTAGGATCAAGATTTATAGTAGGCATCTTTGCAGTGCCAACACTGGCTTTGCTTTTATTGCTTTCTTGTTTAATGCTTCGCGGCAAATAGCCCTTGAGACCTTCCCAAATAATCCCTTCTTTGTCAGGCTCAAGAACAGCACCATCTTCTTTAAGCATGGCATTACCAAATAACCAACGAGTTCCTTCGTCGCCTTCAATGCGGCCAATTTGTTCTGGGCGAAGAATCTCTCTACCATCACAAAGAGCGCCTTCAAGTTTCCAAATTAGATCTAGATCATCTTGCTTGCCAGTGAAGTGGTAATCACCGCAGGACCAAACCCAGGTTTTGAACTCTCGAAGAATGTTAGTTCCGGTCTTACAAATATGCGGCTTGGAAATACTACCGTCTTGTCCTTGAAAAACTACTTCTCGAATATGCGTAATACCTTCAACAAGAGTTTTTCTAATTTCCATTGTAAAGTTAGAAACAGGCTCTTCAATTTGTATGTAATCATTACCAACTTTTTTAGAACGCTCGACGTAGTATCCACCAATTCGTTTTTTTATTGGACTAACCGCCAAGTAATCTTCTTTGTAAACCTTTCGATAGATAATTTTCTTAGCCACAGGTGGAAGTGTGGTGACATATTCTTCCCATTCAATGGCGCGCTGAACAACTGCCTTAAATTGATCAGCAGTTCGTCCCTGGGCAAGAGCACCATCAATATCTATTTTGCCTTCTTCCATCCAAGACGCGGGGAGAACTCCAACTTTAACATAACCATCAAGCTCAGGAATACTCTTGATTAGTTTCCGACAAATATCAACACTTCTCCATTGAGTGTGCCACTGCTTAAGAACGTCTTTTTTATAGTTCTTAAACTCTGGGTTATCTTTGATTTCATTATCATAGATAACAACAATTTTATGAACACCCAAGGTTTTAATGAATTCCTCAAGACGTGGGAAATGTTTAACCATAAATGAGTGAATGCCAGGCAAACCAATTGCAGGAAAACCAAATTGCATAGCTGCAGCGGCCTTAAATTCGCTCTCAGTTATGATCCAAGTCGAATCTGGTGGAACTTTTCGTGCTGGACAGTAAACTTGAATTTGCTTCTGTTTAAGCCCAAACTTATGGGGTCTAATGAAAAATATTTCTCCATCAGTATTGAAATAAGGAATGCAAATATTGTTTACAAATTTATCGTTCTTATAAACACCAAATAGTTGACTGCATGGTTTGATACCGTCTTCTTTTGCTTCAAGCAAACCTGCTTCAAGCAGGGCATCTTCTCCATATTGAGCTAATAACTCGTCAACTATTTCTCTATTTTCAGGACGGCAACTACGGAATTTGCATAAATCAATTATCTCGTCGCTAAAGCCACGTTCTTTTTTCAGAGTCTCACGATCAGCATCTTCTAGTATAGATTTGTTAATAAATGCTGTGTATATCTCTGTATTCTTGTTCTGGTCGTCGGTCCACTCACCGAGGTTTAAACTGTTTGCCATATGTATCTAGTATAGTAAACAACACCGTCCATCAATTCAACGGATGCAACTTTTTTAAATTTTCATCTCAATTATTAGCTATCGTGTAAAGAAAAAGCCCGGTTTTGACACCGGGCTTTTTCAGTTAACATCTATCTAAACCTAACGCTTAGAAGGGGGGATCATCATCGTCTTCTACATCTACTGGAGCAGGAGCCGGTTCACGGGGCTCGACAACACGATCACGAGTCTGTGACTGAGGAGCACTTGGTGCATCATCATCACCACTAGTGTCCATATTTTCCATCTTAGTTCTATCGCTCTTGATGGAAGTCAACCAGTAATCTCGAAGTCCCTTAACCTTATCCGCATCTTCGCCTTTAAAGACACTAGCAACCTCAAAGTTTACACGATAATAGGTTTCCTTATCATTTTGATAAGCCTTGAAACGCGTAACCACCTTAGAATAAGAGAGACCTTTTTGGGTAACCTTGTTCATCAAGTAGTTTTGCATGAAAGCACCAATGCTAGTAGGTGCTAAGAATAGAGTCATTGGGACGGTTGTTCCAAGTCTCTGAATATAAAGCTTGACTTGATTACGGCAAGCTTTGCCCTTACCTACGCCAGAGCCAAATTGGTTAAACTTGCAAGTTTTGCAGTCACCAAACTCCCCATTAGCATTTCTAGGCTTTGAGCCTGCCTTGCCATCTGGTGAGAAGCACTCCGGGGGAACGACATTGCTTGGGTCATAATTGCCAGCCCAATAAGTGTTTTGCTTTCCGTAGAAAAACACAACACCCTCGAACTCAGTGACGCCCTTGTCATCCGGGTCGTCGGAGAAAAAGAACTTGCCTTGACGGAAACGAATTCGTGGGAATTCGATATCATCCATCTCCTCAAGGTTTTCCATGAGTTCATCGTAATCTACCTCTGCAGGTAGTAAATCCGAACTTGTTGATACAGCTAATGCTGTAGATCCTTTTTTTCCAGCCATAATCTCCTCAGTTTCTTTTGTTTCCTTGTTTCTTTGTTTCCAAGTTATCTCCGTGGCTTACGCACACGGATTTGTGTTCTTTCAGTGAATTCAACTCCAGGAACAACAAAGTTTTCTACTCCCTGCTCTTCCTTGCGAGCAGCGATTTCCTTAGCGTAGGCATTAAGAGTTTGATGATTAACTGTAAGTAAATCAACGTCACCTTGCTCGTGTAAGAAATCCATCAGGGCTTCACGATCAGCAATTTTATAGAACTTGCGGCTTGCAATGTGGAAGCTACCAACATCGCTTAGGTCTAAGCGATGCATACCTTCGTGGGACATTTCTTCAAGAAGTTCTGCTTCAACAGCGTCTAACTGTGTTTGAACTTCTTTAGTTTGGTTCTTCAACTCCGTTTTGCGATCACGCAGTTCTTTTAATCTTGTTGCTAATTCGGATAGGCTTGACATTTAGTCCTTCAACTCACTTACCCAGATTGTATCAGAGAGGTCTGACAACTCAAGACGGTCGGCTCAATACTGGATTATTGTTTAAATACTTTCTAACGGCCCAAGCATTCTCGGCATTATTTTAACCCTAATCTATTTTTAGCGATACTTGTAACCCATTTGTAAAAATCCTCTAGAATCATGGCCTTTTTCCAATTATTACAAGTTTTGCATGAGGAAACAACATTGTCTGGTTCGTAACCAAGATTATTGTTAATTCTATCTATGCCGTTGTAGATAAAATCGCCGCCTCCTTTAGATTTTTGCACTCTATGAGGAGTTTTGTCACAATAAAAACAATTCAAAGAAAATAAATATGTACACTGCTCTTTTGACAAATTGAAACTCAAGTCTCGGGCTCTTGCATCGTTCTTATAACGAGATATAAGAATGTTTCGGGCAGAAACACCTGGCGCTTTTTGATTAGGTCCAGTTTTTTCGAATTCGGCCTTTTCAAATAAACATGATTTAGCAATTTTCTCGCTACTAACGTCCAGCAATGGAAAATAAGCAGCTGAAATATTTTGATAAATACTTTTTACTTGATTCAAAAATGTTAAGTATTCAAGATTTTGCTTTGTCTCATTACACTTCTTACAACAAGAAACAACATTTTCTAATAAATACCCTTCGGCATTATTTCTTCTATCAATGCCTGAGTAAGTAAAACTGCCAAAACTATCGGAACTATTACTTAGATTTTTAGAACTAGAATTGCAATAATAGCAGGGATTTTTGAAAATATCTAAACATTCAGATTTAGATAGCTTAAAATCTAGATTTCTACGTTTAGCATGGCGCTTATAATTTCTTATGACACGATTTTGATCAGCTACTCCGAATTTTTTACGGTTCGCTGCTTTGTGGCCCCTCACCTTTTCTCTCTGCAAGCAGCCACATGAGTTTACATTTCCGGCTTTAAGATGAGAAGCTCTTACCTCTCGGTAGTTACCGCAATCACATCTACAGTTCCATAAAACAGCATTTCCACATCGTTTATCTGTCTTATTTATTACAGTTAGCTTCCCAACTTTTAATCCTGTCAATTCAAGATGAAGTGAACTTCGTTGATTTTTCTTTTCAACTTTTGATTTAGCTTTTGCGTTCGCATCTTTTCTGTAAGTTCTTGAATTACGTTGCAAGGCTCAGCTTTTCTCCTGTAGAATCTAAATCTAGGATAAACTCTCCAGTCGTGACTTGATTACTAAGTATTAATTCAGCCACGAGATCTTCAACAAAAGTAGATATAGCTCGTCTTAGAGGTCTAGCTCCATATTCCGGGTTGTAACCCTTCTTGAGAAGAAACTCTTTGGCTTTAGTCGTCAAGGAAAATTTAATATCTCTAACTTCGAGTCTCTTAAGAACTTTATTTAGTTCAAGATCTAGTACTTTGTTAAGATCTTCTTCGGTAAGCTGGGTGAAAATTATTTTTGCATCGAGCCTGTTTAAGAACTCGGGCTTAAATGCTTTGCTGACTTCACCTTCTATTTGTTTTTCAATAAATTCAGCGCTGGGAAGGGTGCTATCTCCAAAGCCGAAAGATCCCTTACTAACAATTGCTTTGCTGCCAACATTAGAAGTCATAACAACAATTGTGTTTTTAAAGTTAACTACTCTTCCTTGAGCATCTGTAAGCTTACCTTCTTCCATAATTTGAAGTAGAACATTATAAATATCAGAGTGTGCTTTTTCTATTTCATCAAATAGAATTATAGAATATGGTTTTCTTCTTACTGCTTCGGTTAGCTGGCCGCCCTCTTCATATCCCACGTAGCCTGCAGGAGCACCCAACAGCCTAGATACGCTGTGTTTCTCCATATACTCTGACATATCAAGAGCAATGACAGCATCTTCAGAGTTGAATAGGACTTTTGCAAGCTCTTTGACTAAAAGAGTTTTGCCAACACCTGTTGAACCTAAAAACAGAAAAACTCCAGTAGGGCGCTTAGGATCCCCTAAACCAACTCTTGCTCGTCTGAGTGCTTTAGCAAGTGATTTTTTTGCGCCCTGTTGTCCAATGACTGATTTGTTTAATTCAGACTCAAGCTGTAAAAACTTTTCAGCTTCACTTGCAGTTAATCTTTGGACAGGAATACCTGTCATCTTAGCGACGCTGAGTGCAATCAACTCTTTATTGACAACCGTTTCTTTTTTGAGAGTTCGTTTCCATTCGTTAGTTTTAGCGGTTGACCGGGTTTTAAGCTGATCAATTTCATCACGGATTGCAGCTGCCGCTTCAAAATCTTGCGCGGCAACAGCTTCTTCCTTGCTGGCAATTAATTGTGCTAAACGCTGCTCAAGTTTTTTTAGACTTTGAGGGCGGTGTCGATCCAGAACAGCACGTGCGCCAGCTTCGTCAATTACGTCAATTGCTTTGTCGGGCAAGAAACGGTTAGTGACGTATCGATCACTAAGAGTGACAGCTGCTTCAACTGCTTCTTCAGTATATTTAACTTTGTGGTGTGTTTGATACTTATGCAGTAATCCTTTAAGGATTTCAACTGTTTGCTCTGGTGTTGGAGGGTTGACAACAACCTTTTGGAACCGGCGCTCAAGGGCTCCATCTTTTTCCAAGCTCTTACGATACTCATCAATTGTTGTTGCGCCTATACAGCGAATTTCTCCACGGGAAAGGGCGGGCTTAAGCACGTTGGCGGCATCAATTGCACCCTCAGCACCTCCAGCGCCGACAAGAGTATGGATCTCATCAATGAAAAGAATAACATCGCTTTTAGTAGCTTCTTCGATGACGGCTTTGATGCGCTCTTCGAATTGTCCACGATACTTAGTTCCAGCTACCATTGCTGCAAGATCAAGTGCAATAATGCGCTGATTAAGTAGATTTTCTGGTGCCTTACCTTCGGCTATTTCTTGAGCAATGCCCTCAACAATAGCGGTCTTACCAACACCAGGTTCTCCAAGCAAAACAGGATTATTCTTTTGGCGACGAGCAAGAACAAGAACAACCCTCTCTATCTCATCATGGCGACCAATAACAGGATCTAACTGACCATCTTTGGCGAGTTTTGTAAGATCACGACCAAATTGAGCAAGAGCTTTGCCACCTTTTTTGCGGCTTTTCTTTTGTTTATTGTTTTCCACAACTTGCTCATCTTCCTCAATTTCTTGAACAACTGGCTCTCCTACCAGTTCAAGAACGTCGGTTTTAATACTAACCAGATCTAGACCTAAGTCAAGAAGGATTTTGGTTGCTTCGTTTTCCTCTTCATTTTCTTCGTTATCTAAAAGACCAAGAAGCAAGTGCTCAGTTCCGACATAATTATGTCGCATATGCATCGCTTCTTTAGCGCTGCATTCAAGGGCAACTTTCGCGCGTTTTGTGAAAGGAATAGTTCCGAGTGCTTTTTCTTCTGGAACATTTCCTGGCTTAACGTGCTGTTTAACACTATCTTGAGAAAGACCAGCACTCTCAAGTGCTTCTCGAATAACAGCAGCTGCTATACCTTCATCCTCTTCTATCAAACCAATTAGAATGTGCTCTGTTCCCACATAGTCATGTTTATAATGAAAACTGGCCTCTCGGGCAAGTTTCATTACTTTTCTTGCGGGGACTGAAAATCTATCAAACATTTAGCTTACCTTCCTTGAGAGATATCTCTGAGTATTTAGGCTAAATATTTGAAAAAGATTGTTCAGAGCTTTGATTGCTTTCATTATTGAGAATAATACCTCTCTAATAATAATAGTAGCAACCAAAAGACTTAGATCAAGACTAGGATTTTAAAGGAACAACTTTCAAAACCCCGCCATCATTTTCACTGACCTGGTAACCATGAAATTTTAAAAATTCATAGAACAAGTCATCCGGCAAAAAGTTTTTTTCTAAGTCTTTGTAATCTAAAAACGTAGTTTCATCATCGCCATGCCGCTTGCAGAGCAGGGGTTTTCCGGGAACTGTATCACTGTTTAAAACTAAAATTTTCCACCCAGCAATTTTAAAACTATTAACGGGTGTTTTAGGGACAAAACGTGGATACCAACTACTTGTTAGAACTTTGCTTATTCTCATTCACCATCACTTATTTGGTCGATTAATTCTTCGGTGTCGCTTACCATTTCTCTAATCTCATCTTCTATATCTAAGAAATCAGGTCTATCACGAAGTGCCTCGCAAAGGTTTCTAACTGCGTATAGTAAATCTGCAACATTTTCTTCCATTGAATATTCCTCCAAATATGCACTTAAGCTAACAAAAAAGATAGCAGTTTCATCGTTGGAATTTCAAAAAATTTAGATTTCGTAGCTAATAAACCAATCTCCTGGGACATCATAGTTATCAAAAGGTATCCACTTTATTTTAGCGTGTGGAATTTTTTTGAATATTTTAGCTATTAGGGCTTCATTTGGTGACCAGAGGTGTTCGGGGTTATCTCGGAGATCTTGTTTTGGCAAGGAAATAAGAATCTTACCTCCTGGGCGAAGAAGTTTTTCGAATTGCATTAAATACCACGGAACACGAAGATAATCTAAGTGCTCTAATATTTCAAACGCCATGATAGTATTGAATGTTTTATCTCTAAAAGCATTGGCAACGTCTTCTGCAAACCCAAATCGAAGGTCGATATCAACATTGAGTCTCTTGGCATGCTCGCGAGTCCAGTTCATACCTCGTTCAACAAAATCGATAGCTGAAACATTTCGGCCTTGTTTAGCTAAGTAGAGAGAAAGCCAGCCATCGGCACTACCAATATCAAGAACATGACTTCCGATTTCTGTGTGCTCCATTGCAAATTCAATATGTTTGATATCACGAGCACCGCTTGTCCAACGATTTTCTGGTTGCTGAAGATGATGGAATTGATCAATATGTTTTGAGTGGAGTTCTTGGTTGTGCTTCTTTCGGAGATCTAATAAATCTTCAGAGGTCCAATCAAATATTTGTTCCATACCAAACTGAGACTGATGAAATACATTGACAAATCCACGGTTGCGAAGTTTATTAGCTACGTTTGGATCTTGAGAGACAATGAGGTCAAAATGAGGCAGTGTATTTAGGTCAGGATCTTCTCGGGTATAAAGTATTTTTGGGCTAACATCGGCTATAGTTGCAGGATCATATCGATCTTCGATGAATAAGTAAGCATCAAAACCTTTGGGCAGTCGATCAACATCTTGATAACGAAACTCCTCAGTTGTGTAACCATTGAAACGGAGTTCATCTAGTATGTTATCACCATAACTCAAGTATTTCTGGCGAAGAGTATTGTTGATGAGAGCAACTGAAGGATATTTTTTGGTCAGTAATCCAAGCCAATAGAAAGCAATGGCATGAGGGGTAAAGGTTTGTGCTGTTTTAAGTGCATTCTGCGAGAAACGTTTACGAAGCTGGAAATCTTGGAGCTTGATTAGGCAGTCACGCCATTCTTCTGGAGTATCAGCAATGAATCCATTTTCTCCATGCTCAATAATTTCTTTATAAGCTGGGCTTGGGCTGGCTATAACAGGCATGCCTCGGCTCATTGCTGTCGAAACTTTTACATGTGATTTAGCAGGCTGTTCTCGAACTCGTTGAGGACAAAGGGCAATGTCATGCTCTGTCATAATGTCTAGATAAGTATCTTGATCCCATTTGATGTCTGCATTATCCCATTCAGTGATTACAGTAAGGGTCATGCCAAGAGACTCGATCATGGGTCTCATATCGTGAGCTAAATAACTGTTACCTCCCATACCAACATAAACACAACGAAGTGGTCGCTCATTTTGGGGTTGGTGAGGAGAAGAATTGGGATCTTTAGGGCGTTCGGCCATATCAGGGATGAAATGACACTTAGTAAACTTAGATGTAAGGTTGGTCTGGGTTAGTTCGGCAAGAGTGTTGCTGCAGCAAACTATATAGTCACAGAGGTTGAATACTTTAACTTGTGAAGGAAGCCCCCACAAATGTTCTGTGTGGGAGAAGAAGATTCTTTTGCCTTGCTTGCGCCAACGCTCACAGTATTCAGCCAAAGTGTCATCAAAATGGCTTATTAGAATATTATTATAAGGCTCAAGGTCTTCATAGCGATATATAATATCGGCACGAACACCAAGATCCCGGAGAGGCTTTCGCAGATTAAGACGACAGAGACGTACGCTAGGGTGTGTAGGGCAATAGTTATATCCCATAAAGATAGCAAGATCTTCAATCCATATCTGACATGGACTATAACTATTACCAATACTTGATAATGCTTCTTTAAGAGCAACTAGTTTTTCTGGTCGGAACTGCTCATTCCAATTGAGAGCCATTTTCATAAAGCTATGATAAGCTCCAATGGGTGTTTATCAATAGCTTGAATTAATTGCCGCCACATTGGCAGCCACGGCTGACTAGTGTTCCCATAGGACAGTTGCAAGCATCACTATCTATAAAGTTTTCAAGCGCGTCAGCAACTCGCTGAAGGTCGAATTGTTTGCCTAGTATTGATATACTTGTGCGATCAATGACAATTAAATCGTTGTGGTCTGCATCTTGAATTCGTACTTTCCCATCATTATCATTGTATCCTTTCCCAGGGCCTATGATCGCATCACCACCTTTTTGCGGCAGAGAAATTCCTATAGATCCAAATGTAATTGCTGATCCAGAACTAATTGTAATAGCCCCGCTGGTTCCGCTAGTAGTCCTAGTGCCTCCGGTTATAGATATCGAGCCGCCGTTTCCAGAAGTTAAACTCATAGCATCTCTCCATAACCACCTTTAGGGTAGTTATCAGGAGCTTCAATACTTGTTTGAGCTTTTGCTTCTTTAGCAATAGCAGGCATCATATCTGCGTCATCAGTAAGTCTTAATAGACGCATCATTTTTATCTTGCCTGCTAATTTTGGGTGTTTAGATATCTGCTGAACAGCAACTAAAACACTGACAAAGGTTTTATCACTTTCGCGCGGGAAAACAAAGAAACCAGGAATGTATTCTTGGCGTGAATTACCATACATGCTCATGGTATTTAGTTTTTGTTTAATGAACTGCGCTGATTGATTATCAACAGTTTCGTAAAGTAGTGCCCATTTAGTCGGCATAATTATCTCCTGTTTTTTGGTTTTTCTAATACTTAGAGCTTACAAAAGGAAAGGGCGAGAAGATAGAATCGGACGAACTACTCTTCAACAGGTGCGGCACCGATCCAAGCGTAACCGTTACCAAGTGCTTTAAGTTTTTCCTTACCCCACTCACCTTCACGGTCTTCGAGACTTTCAAAACATGGGTCAAGACGGGAGAATAAGTAATCTATATGGTGAAGTGTAATAGCTTCCAAACTTTTTGGCTTAATCGGACTCCACTCACCATGATGAGCATGAAGCATATGTGTTATGGCTTTTCGCAAGTGTTCCGGAAAATCTGGAATTTGATCCATTTTACGATTAGCTTCAATTGCACCTTCTAACAAGTGGTCAATAAGCTGACCACTCTTGGCATAGCTCACATCTTCATTATATTCAGAAATTTTGTAAAGGTCATGCAATAGGCACCCTGCTAACACCATGTCTTTATTGACTTTAACGGTTGCCTCGGGGTATCTAAACTTATTAAGTGTATCAACAAATTCGTCAGCATGAACCATCAGCCGATAGATATGTGTAATCAATCCTGAACGATAGGCGTGATGTACCCCTTTAGCAGCAGGCCACGTTCCCAAGCGTTCTTTAACGTAGGGATCTTTAATGAAGGCAACACACAGTTTTTTAATGAAGGGGTCTTCCATGTTTTGGATAAACTTCCAAACTTCTTTTTTAAGAAAGCTTAAGTTGTATGTTGTTGATTTCATTAAATTTTGAAATGTATCTGCAGGAAGATCGTCTTCTGGAACAGCAAGTGTCTCTGCTACAATTGAAAGGTTGTCATTCCAAACATCAGTTTTGCCTGTTACAAACAATATTTGATGTTTCTTGAGACGCTCCAGTTCTTCTGGAGAACTATCCCATTTCTTACAAAAGTTAAGATCGCGAGACTTGTCTCCAGCAGTAAAAGCAATATAGTGCTTTCCGCTTTTGGTCTCTTTTAGATTCATATCACTAATACGAAGAAGGTGTGCAATTGGCTGATCGGCCTCTGCTGGGATATCTTTTAATAAAGTCTGTTCCATAATTTTCCTCAATGTCTAGCGTAAACAATAGGTCTGACAAAACAAGACGTGGATGATTTTAAAGTTTTTGAAAAACATATTGATGATTTTTGATTGTTATCAGTCGAGCATGATCTGTATGTTTGTCTATAAATCGTTCAATAGCTTCTTGAACTAATGGCTGATCACTGTTCGGGTCTCGAAAATCAAAGCCGCCCCCTGTTATGTAACCCCCAGGCTCAACTATTTTTAAACAATCTGTCAAATCTTGATAACACTCGGTTCTATCTCCATCAATATAGATCCAATCAAGGCATAGTCTGTGACCTGGTTGGTTAGCTTTCAGGACGCAATTGTGAAACAAATCTCTAATGACACGAACTCGATCACCTTTGAAATGCTCCGTGACGTGCCGGTAATTTTCATCAAGCTGAGCTTGGGAAGAAGTGACTGCGGAATATTCTCGGCCTTGATAGTCAGGACGAACTATCCAGGGATCAATCAAATGGAGCAAGTGAGGTTGAAGCCTCTCATAAAGAATTTTACTAAACTCCCCTTGCCAAACTCCGACCTCGCACCCAATAGAGTTAGGTTTCCGGCTAAAGTAATGAAGCAAGAATTCTCTATCCATTAAAAAAGTGTTTGCTGTTCTTGTTCTGGTTTTCGCCAACCATCTGGGTTAATACGAATAATTTCAATATGATGTTGTTTTTGTGCATAGCGAACACAATTCATCGTCCCGCCCTCAGATCCGTTCCAAACCGTACATAAATGGGTTGCAGCGTCTACCATGAATTCATTACGTATCTGCATCTTAGCACTAGCATACCCACCTTCACAGACAACATATTTTGTTACTAGTGGATGAGCAAGTAAATCATTGTATAATTTTTGGCTAGCTGCAGGCCAGCGAGACTCTTGCCCTTCGAAAGGGATAGCAGCTTGAACTGGAATGTCTAATTCTATAGCAACTTGGCAGAAAAGGGTATCAACGCCAAGTGCCATCCCGCTAATGCATTGATCGGGCTGCAAATCAGTCAAAATTTCTCTAAATCTTTTACGTATGTGGTCACTATATGGACCAATATAGTCATACTCCCTACCAAGTTTATCAGGACGGTGGCCTGTAACACTACAAATAACAGAGGTCGCGCATTCGGGCATGTAAACTATTGTATCTGGTTCTGGCAAGCAGTCGAGTTAATGGAACACAAAAACCGATTGTCTTGAAATGTCAGTTATATAGTTTATTGTTGTCGTATGACAGGCAAACGAATAGTCTTAACTGGCGGCCCACATGCAGGCAAAACAACAACTCTAGCTGAAATCAATAAACGTGGCTATCCGATTGTAGAGGAAAGTGCTATTCTTGTTATTGAAGCACTTCATAAAACGTTAGGCGACTATGAAGCCAGAATGTGGCGAGAGAGCCACTACTCAGCTTTTCAGGCACTTATAGGCCATCGCCAACGTGATATTGAAGAAAAACTTGAAGTTAAAGATAAGATCTTTTTAGATCGTGGCCGAATTGATAATGTTGCCTTCGGTGAATACTTTGATCACCCAACTTCTATGGAAAACAAAATTCTTGCTGACACCGCTCAGTATGATCAAGTGTTCTTACTCGAATTAATCGAACCATTTAAAGAGCGGCAAGAATCTGGTCGAATTGAAGATCGGAGAATGGCTGTTGGGCTACAAGAACAACTCTTTAAAACCTATACTCGATATGGTTTTGATGTTGTTCGTGTCCCGCAAATGCAGGTTGATAAACGAGTGGATTTTATCTTAAATCGCTGCTAAATCTTTAAGTCGGCACATAGTTAAATTTGGCGTGTCTCGAATGTAACGACACAGTTGATGAAGTCTGTTTATTTCAAAACTATTTTGTGCATAATGGGTTGAAACAATAGCAACTTTATCACTAGGAACCCGCTCAATATCTTGTTTTACTTGTTCAAAACTTATTGTGTTATTAAGTATGCTAGTACAGTAAAGTTCAAATGGATCATCAGTTTTAGGATCGTAGTAGCTGATTTCTTGGCGTTTTGAAGGGTCATAGTGCCATTGATCAATCTTGTAGCCAAGACGGGCATATTGATAACCAAGACGTTTCAATACTTCACGCCCAGCCCCTTTTAGGTAGTCGTCAAACAGGTATCCTGGATAAGCGACACTGACTGGTTTATCAATTCCAAACTTTACAAAAATATCCTCCATAAGGAGGATTTCTTCTTCAAATCTTTCAATACCGTGAGTAATCGGGAAATGATCAAAGGTGTGATTACCAATTTCAAATCCGTCTTGGTGGAGTTGAATTATTTGTTCCCACGTAAGGTCACCTATATCTCGAATGCCATGCCAAATGTTTTGTTTAGCTGTTATAAAAAAGGTGCAGCGAAAACCATATTCTTTAAGAATAGGAGCTATGACTGTATAGTCAGTAATACAACGATCATCGACAGTTAGAACAATGCGTTTCAAACCTTTTCTCCAGGAACATAAACACGTCTAGTGGGAAATAATTGTTTTTTGGTATAAACAATATTTTTACCATGGCAAATTTCACAATCAGCATCTTCACAGCATTCCACGCTGGCAAAAATCTTTATTCCACGGTAAACTCCCTCATTTAGGAGATTAGACTGGTTGCTGTTGTTGACAGGTTCATCTAAGGCATAAGAAACTCTTCTCTTAATATCATCGTCTTTTCTTTCTGATAAAGGAGCTTTATCATACCTTTCTCCGAACGGAGGTAGTGTTCTTTCCTGAAGGAAAGAGGCCCAAGTCTTTAATTCTTTAGCAAGCTTTTCGTCAGCACCTTCAAAAAGTCTTGAAATAATATCAAAAGAATCTAAGCCAGAACGCTCCAGTTTTCTGATGTATTCATCCATTAAGGATGCCTCTTTCATTGATTAAGGGGAATAATACCTGCCCAGCCAAAACCGTCTTTGGTAAAGTTGGGAATGTCTGTGTGTGGTTCGTGATACTCAAACTCAACTAATCTGCCATTCCATCGTTCTACAATGTCTTTGACATGATTTCCTTTGCGACAGAAAAGGAGTGAGGTTGCTTTGCGACCTGTTGCTGCTAGATCTTCTACAAACTGGGCGTCTTCCGCAGCGCCGATCCAAGAGAAATAAACATCGGCTTCAGGAATTCCGATATCCTTATAATTGCCAATTATAACATCAAATCCGCGATCCAGAGCCGGCTGAGCGCGTGTTTTATTTAGCTCTACACCAAAAACTTCACGAGCATATTTAGAAAACATGGCAAGTTGATCGCCTTCAGCACATCCAATATCACAAACCCGTTTGTCACGAATGACATCTCGAACGACTTCGGTGAAAACATAAGGAGAGCGGTGAGGCCAATTGCGTACTAAAACAGTTGTTAGTGTGTGATCAAGGTCCTTAGCATATTCAATTTGCATGGATTTCTTTCCTAGCGCCTGTTGCAATCGGTTTAAGCCTCCATGTCCTGAATGAAAAAGCAGGGGCTCATTACCGTAGTAGTTAGAGTCTAAACCAAAATTGTTTAAATTAAAGGTTGTTGCGTTAAATAACTGATCCGGTTTGGGGTCATGAGGTATATGGAAAGATAAATATCTTTCATTTATATAATACAGATAAAGATTGCAACCAACTGGGTAAGCTCCCTCAGGATTTGGGAATTCATTTTTAAATTCAGGAATACAACCTTGAAGCAACCAGTGGCCATCAAGACGCTCATAAGTTTCTTCTTCTGTGTTAGCATGTGGGAATGCATGTGGTCGCATTTTTAAATAGCCCTGCAAGTAGGCATTAGGTGGAAGAAAGTCTTTTTTCATTAAGCAGGATATTACTGTTGGAAAACCACCTAAAGCTTGTTGGTTATAAAACTGTAAGCCCCTTGGATCAGCAGCCCGTGTGACACCTACTATGGCAAGATCGTGGGTTTCTATGGCTTCAATATAAAGCTTGTCGAAACCTTCTTTTAAATAAACAACGTCTGGTTCTGTAAATAAAACATATTTTGTTGTGGCTCGGCTAAGGCAGTGATGGAGGCCGACTGCATGGGAGTAGCCTCGTCCACGCCATTGAACATTGCCTGCAGGCGTTGGGCCTCGATCAAACCAGAAATCAAAATACTCAATTGTGATGCGTTGTCGCTGAACAGTTTTACGAATGACTTCTTGAGTCCGAACAGCAATTAAAACACGACCAATGAGTGTTGAATTGCGAACTAGACTTTCAAGACAACACTCTAGCTCGGGTTCCATGCCAGGAAGCATTACCATACATGCGGTGATCATACAATGCTTTCAATGTCTCGGAAACGAATAGGAGTATAGTTGTTGTCTTTTAGATATTGTAAACAGCGTTCGAAAGTATTGGGACTGATATCTGTTTGCGGGGCTCCTTCGATTCCATGTCCATGAAAGCTATGAATGCAATAAACAGGTATTTCTCCAGGTTCAATAATTTGTAGACTGCTAACAAATTCTTCATATCCATAGGTGCTGCCAAAAATGCCAGTGCAGTTTACATTCCAAGGGTTATCATGGATAAAATCATAATGAGGGCCTCCCCCTCCGTCTTGGAAATCATCAAATTCAGCACTTTGTTCACAACCCGCACGAGCAAATTTATAGCCAGCAGAACGAACAACTTTTATGGCGGAAGCATCTACGTGATACCCAGGGTAACTGAGAGTAACTGGTTTGGGCAATCTATGATGTTTAAATGTATGTTCTAGCTTTTTGATATTTGCAAAATGGTTGATATTAGGATCAATCATTGCAAAATGCTGATACAAGTGACTTCCAAGCTCGAAACCTTCACCCACAAGAATAGGAAGCTGATCCCACTTCATAAAGGTATGCTTTAAATAGGGGTGATCTATAAAAGCACCGCAGATAAAAAAAGTAGCCGTAAATCCATACTTCTTAAGTAAAGGTCGTGCTATGTCAAATTGAGCAGCAAACCCGTCATCAAAAGTAAGGATAACATGCTTTTGGTTGTCCATTAGCTAAAGTTTACAAGACCTCGTTCAACAAATTGCGTAATAGCTTCTTGGTTATGTCTTCCGATGCCATAAGGAATTTCTAAATTATGACAAGCGTCTTTTAATAGGGAATTTGGATCCTTTAATAATTGATCAAACATTATCTCGTAATAATAGCCGTTTGTCTTATCAGCAAGTGTTTTGGCCTGTTGATAATGTGCATTATAGACACTTTCAGCATGCGGAATTGAAATACCGGCCATTCGGTTCATGCTCTTAGCAGCACTGGCTTGGTCGCGGCGCAAAATAGCAACATTGATTTTTATTCCTAGATGTCGGAATGCTGCCAAGTAAAGTTCCTGAAGAATATTAATTCGGGGATCTTTGATCATGAAGAAAGGATCGCCTTCATATTCCTTGGAAAGGATGCTGACAAGTTCATCTTTAAATTGAAGTGATTTACTGATTTGATTGGCGTTGAGTGGTGAGGCACTAAAAATATTTGTCCCTATGGCTGCAAAAACACGTTCGTTAAAACTAAGGATGCTTTGATTTTCAAAATACCCCTTTTTGTTGAATTGATCTTTAACGGTGGTTTCACTTTTGCCGAGAGAGACATCACACAGTTTGAAACAACCTGTGGTGCAAGAAGAGCCTGCGCGGGGGCTGCTAAGTAATAATGTGCATTGTTGAGGTAGTGTTGCTTTGTTTATGACTACAACGCGGAATGTGCCATTCTCTCGGTGTCCCGGGCCTTCATTGTAAGGAACTTCAATTAGTGTTCCGTATCGTTCAATGCGTTTATGTGCAGGTATCTCTGGTGGAAAGCCAGGATCCGCACCTACAATAATGTGTCCATTAAAATCGCGCTTAGTAAGCAATTTCTGAACTAAATATTCTGTATCCTTTTCGCCATCGTCAGGCCAAACATAATAGACATCAGCGTCTGGAATCGGGTCTTTATAATAATCACCAGTAACTACATTCAAGCCGCGTCGCTGAGCAACTTCATATCGGCGTTGCATATACTCAAAACCGACAGTGCTAGCTGCATATTGTGACATAAAAACAAGGTTATCTCCCTCCGCGCAGCCGAGTTCGCAAACCTTTTTGTCTTGAATAAGGTGTTTAATAGCTTCGCTGACGGCTTTGGGTGTGCGATATGGAGGCTTCTTAACTGGTTCCATTGGTGCCATCCTTGGGTTGATAGGTTGTATTACACACACCACCGTAAGATTGGACACGCTCGGAAGCTTCCCACTCGTCGCGAAGAAGTCCGAGATAATGGCAATCTAAATACTGTCCACATTTGTAAACTGCTTTGCGTGCTGTTCCTTCAATTTGAAAACCAACACTTTGGGAAGTTTTGAGTTCAGCGACATTGTTTTCGAGGATCCAGGTATCTATGCGTCGCATGTTTAGAACTTCAAAAGTGAAATCAATACCTGCTTGGAGGGTTGTTTTGCCGTGGCCTTTCCCCCTTGCTTCTGCGTAAAGACTATGAGTAAAAGCGCAAGTTCTGTTTACTGGATTGATATCGGTAATTCCATAAAGTCCAATAGAAGGTTCTGTTCCAAATTCAGGATGTGCAATTAAATATAAGCAATCTTTTCGACTATTGATGCCCTCAAACCACTTTAGCTGGTTTTCCAAGTTTAGACAAGCAAAGTTAACCGTGCCAAACCATGATTCGTTTTTAAGTTCTAATAACTCTGGAAGATCATTTGGTCTCAGCTTTCGAAAAGCTATTTTATTCTTATGTTTATAAAACATATCTATTGGTCCCATGTTACCAGCCTTTCTTTATGCAATCGACTACATACTGACGATCCTCTGGTGATACCCACCAACCACCAGGTATACAAACCATATCTTTCACAACTCGTTCAAGATTTGGGAGCATAGAAACATATTCTTGAACACAAGTATGTTTGTCATTGCGCTCATGAACACGGCTAGTGGCAATTCCGTGCTCTTTCATTTTTTGAATGAATTCATCGCGGCGTTCAACACGCATGGTATATAGCCAGAAAGCAGAGTTGTAATAGCTATTACGCTGAAGGAGTGTTACGCCAAGAACATTCGCTAATTGTTCATCATAGAATGCTGCATTGTCTGTGTGCTTTTCAAGTATTTCATTAACATGCTTAAGATTTTCAATACCAACCGTAGCGCAGACATCATTCATATGAAACTTGAAGCCCCATTCTGGAATATCAGCTTCACAGCGGAAATCCTTACGGTTGCTTTCTCGATCAATACCATACCAACGGAGCAGTTTGGCTCGTTTGTATAGTTCTTGATGGGGAAGAATAATAACTCCGCCGTCTACACTGGTGATGTGCTTAATGGCTTGAAGAGAGAAGACGCAGATATTACCGTGAGTTCCTATCTTTTTGCCTTTGTAGGCGCTACCAAAACTATGAGCACAATCTTCAATAACTGCTGGTTTGAAACCATACATTTCTTTAGCCATGTTTTGAATTTGCTTAACTTTATCCAAATCTAAAGGCATACCGCCCCAGTGAACAAGCATTATAACTTTAGTTTTCGGTGTTATTTTGCGCGCAAGATCATCAAGATCCATGTTCATTGATTTTGGGTCAACATCAACCCATTTAATTTTTAGGTTATTAGCTAGTATTGGCCACGAAGTAGCCGTACAAGTTAGTGGTGAAGTTAAAACTTCATCGCCTGCTTCAAGCCCAGCCCACTCGCTGGATCTTGATTTAAACGGTTTCTTTAGGAGATGGAGAGCTAAATGAAGCCCAGAAGTTGCTGAATTAAGAGACAAGCAGTAATCATGATTAAAGTAAGTTCTTAACTTGTCCTCTAGTTCTTCAACTTTGGGGCCTTGGCCAATATAACCACTGTTTAATACTTCGGTAACGGCAGGTGCCGCGTCTGGGCTCATAAATACTTTAAATAATGGAACTTCTCTCACGTTAATTTCCTCCACACTGACATCCTTTGTTCATAAGGGTAGCGATTTCACAGCTACAATCCTTTTTAGGTTTGCTGCTACCACCGATTAGAATACCATTTATCTCTTGTATCTCAATACTAGCATTATAGTCAGACACAAGAAATTCAATTGTAACACGTCCTGTATGTCCTGCTGGAATTTCAACAATTGAGTTGACCATTAATTCTACTTCTGATTGATTCCAAGGAGGATCGACAGATAAAACATGTTTGTTTCCAGCAGCGTCAATACTTAGAACAGTATAGGCTTTGATATTTTTTACAAGAAGATAGAACTGTAAATTCCAAGTCCCTGGACATGCTGGAATAGGTATATCTAATGGATGACTGGGAAGAACATCTCTATATGTTTTTTGGTGTCTGAAATTTTTTAATTGGTAGGTGTCCATTTTTTGTAGTGTGTCTCAAGGTAATGGCTAGTGTCTTGGTCTCGAATTGCACCAATATGCCAGGCGCGGTGAGGGACAACCCCTATTTGATAGCCAAGAGCAGTGAAAGTTTTGGAGTAGTCCATGTCTACAAGATGAAATCCAGGAAGATCTTCATCAAAATAGACTTCTCGGTTAGTTGCCATGAAATAACTATCGATGCACTCAGCTTGTGTGAGCCCTTTAACAGGGTTTAAGCTCCAAAGTTTCTTTTCTTCTCCACTATATAATTCTCCAAGCAGGTGTTGTTTACCTTCTTCCCACCAAAATCCTGTTGATGGTAGTTTACGAGTGCCGCAAAAACCAAGTAGCCCATATTCTGGATACTCAGCAAAAGCACGGACAATCTTCATTAGCCAGCTGGTCTGTAACAGATTAACATCTTGGTGCATGAAAACTTTGATTGGAAAATGTGCTTTTCTTATACCTTCATTATTTCCAATAAAAATTGAAGGTGCGTCATAAATTAATTGAATATCTAATTCTTCTTGGCCCAAACTTTTTAAGAGTTGGTTGGTTCGATATAGTGCTGGATAGCAAAAATCATCATATTGTTGCTGATTGTTACAGCATATAATGACGGAAATCATAATAAGAGTCTAGCACGGGAAGGTCTAAACACAATACGATTATTGACAAAAGTGTAATTCGAACTACATTAGATGCATGCGAATGCCTCCCTATTGGAATGAAACCTTATACTTAGGCAAATATGCAGATGTTGCAGATGCTGTTAGTCATGGATACTTTGATAATGGTTGGATGCACTATCGAACATGGGGCGTTCGTGAGGGTAGACGCGATGGCTTTGAGTTAACAGAAGAAGATTTAGCTTATCAATATCGAGCCAAACAAACCTACAGACGAACTAAGCCAAGTGTAAATCTAGTAATTGCTGCTTGGTCGGGGCTAAGGCGTGATGATTTTAAACCTTATGTAGAAGATCGAACCCATTACTTACGGAAACAACTAGCAAGTCTGCAAAAGTATAAGCACCGTTTAGATCAAATAACCTTTGTAATTGCGGAAAATGATGAAGAGCCTCTAGAATTTACACAGTTTGTTGACAACCTTCCTGGCAAGATAGGAACAGCTTGTGTTGAAGTGATATGCCGCCGCAATTACGGCCAAAGCTATGGAAGCTATTCACGGGTCTATCAAAACTATCGAGATCGATTTGACTATTACATTTTTTTAGAAGATGATTACATATTTGTTCAAGATCGATTTGATGAAGTGTTGGTTACAAATTACCAAAGTATGGATGGAGCAGGGTTTTTGTGCAGTCTTGTTTTACAAGATCCTAATAGTCAAGACCTTCACGCAGGAGTCGCTAATGGAATTGCCAGCAGTAGAGTTTTAGAAAAGATTTGGCAACGGTTTGATTGCTTGCCACACGGTTATTGGGATAATGCTGCTATAACCGAAAAAACTAAATACAATACTGGACCACAAATTCAGTTTAGCCAAGCTTTTTTGGAAGTCGGGACAGAGCTATATGATATGACCTACAAGTATTGCGTGCCATTTTTACTTGTAGGTCTTAATGATGTCAAAAGTTTAGTTCGGTATGTTCCGCATAGGAAAAAGATGCTTATAGCACCGGTTCAGTATTTAGCAGAATTAGGATTTTAAAGAATAATCTCTTACTGTCTCTAACTCATATAATTCTTCAGCTAAGTCCATGTTCTTTTCTTGGATTTCAAAACCAAGGTATTGTCGGTCAAGAAGTTTTGCAGCTTGAAGAGTTGTTCCTCGTCCTGCGAATGGATCTACGACTAAATCACCTCGTTCACTATGAGCTTTTATGTAATGAGTCGGTAATTCTAAATGAAAAGCAGCGCTATGGTTTTTACCCAGATCTTTAGGGAAGAATAGGACATTCTTTGGGTAAGCGCCATTTGGATGAAGGTTCCATTTCTTGTATTGATCTTCACCATCACTGCGGCCTTCGCGATTTGAAACATTGTTCTTGATAGGCTTTTCAGCACGTTTCTTACTGCTCGGGGCGTAAGGAGTTCTTATGGTATCAGGAAACCACTTGGGCTTCGTTGTTTTAGCAAAGTGGAAAATGTATTCAAAATAATCAGCGCGACGACGACCTGCAGCAGGGGCTCCATTTTTCTTAGCCCAGATGTTGGTATCAATTAACTTAAAACCAATTTCACGCAACTTAATAACAAGCTCAAAAACAAAGGGAATGCGCTCACCTTTATCACACTTGTCATTAATATTTAAGATAAAGGATCCGTCTTTCTTTAGGATCCGAAGTAATTGCTCTCCAAGTGGAGTAAACCACTCAACATAATGATAGGCAGGACATCCCGGATAGCTTTTTCGCAAATCGCTGTAGGGAGGACTAGTTAATACAAGTGTTGTAGAATTATCAGGGACATTTTGAATTGCTTCAAAGACATCAGCGCAAATCAGGTGGTTGTAGTTCATCAAAGGTTTGCTTTCTACAGGTATCACAAAAGTAAACAATGTATTTTTCTAGCCGTGTGACTTCAAGAATTGGGTTATGGCAACATTTGTCTTTGTTTTTATGCATTTTTACACTCTAAATCTTTTGTTTCTTGAAAAGACATCGGGTTAATGCAATTAACAGGGGACTCTGTCTCTATCCAAACCCGAGCACCACATGAGAGAGGCTTTTCGGGGCTGTAAACAACACGTGTGGGGCCATCAATCACTACATCATTACAATAAGTATTTTTCTTACCTTGTTTAACAGTAATAACAGGTTTGATATTTCCGTGCTTAGTGTTATAGCGGATGTTGTGCATGTTCACATGAATAATAGTCTTAGCCATAATACCTCTCCGTAGAGAGTATCACTCTAAGTTAGAGATTCAATAGAGATTTGTAATTAGTGGATTCTAGATCTTATGACCATTGTCTTTGATAATCTTTTCTAAAAGAGCCAGTGCGATATCACATAGTTTCTTAACGTCAGTTTCACTACAGTTAGGGCATTCCGCTGTGTGCTGTTTGAATCGGTCAGTGCTTGTCATGTATTTATTTTAACCTGAGCGCTCATCGACTTCAACAAACTCTGCATAAAAAGTAATAACTCCGCTTCCACTGAGAGTTTTGGCGCGGATTTCATAATCACTACCAGCAGCTAGCCCTGGAGCGCCTTTAATATGGAAGTCACGAGCGCTATTTAAAATTGTTGAGCCTGATGCATAAAAAAGGCCACCTGCTGGGCGCACATATTGGGTGATCATACTATCAACACTAGCGGAACTTATGGCATAGACCATAAAATAACTTTGAGACTTTGGAACAGTAAGAAAAGCTCCATAGGATTTATTTGCGCCAATTGGAATTAAGTTGTAAACAGTGGCTGGTTTACCACTAGTGATGGTTCCTTCGCCAATGTAAATTATTCCCTCATTAGCTTCGCTTGATCCTGCTCCGGTTACTTGTAACTTGTTAATACGGTAAAAATTTGCGGAAGTTGTAACCCCATTTTGCCCATCCATAGTTACAGGTTCTGTAATAATGGTAAAATCTTCATCTAGCCCAGTAACAAGTATTGTAGTAGCTCCGGTGCTTCCATCGTCGTCATTACTGCTGCTACTCGATAAGGTCATTTGGGTGGCACTAGAAGGCCAAGTTACTACACCTCCCTCTGGCCAAACAGTTGAGTCAGAAGTTGATAGGCTATCATACTCTCCTGCCATTAACATTGAAGAATGGCCTTCGACACGCCCTTTACGAACTTGAAGGAAAAAATCTAAACTTGGGGTATGCCATGCCATAATTAACTCTCCGTTTCTGTATCAATACCGCAATAGAAGGTAGAGGTAGCCCAGGTGCCCCCAAAAGGCTCATCATGAGCTAAGAAGACACGAGTTTCCATTCCATAACTTGAATAAAGAACTAAACCACGTTGGTAATCCCAATCAAATACAAGCACTGGACTGGTTAATCCTCGCCAGTGAAGCCCCCCACTTGCGGGGACTGTGGGGTAACTCTTAAAAGCAGCATTTTGATAATCCTTCATTGTTTTGTATTTGAAGGTTTTAATTGGAATTTGGGTTCCTGAGGGGTAAGGGTTATCGACAAGTTGTGGGGCAAAAACATCGACATAACCCCAAGTTTGAAAATAGATAGAGTCTGTTACATCAATATCATCAGTGAACTGAACCTCAGCAACTTCAATGATTAACTTATTGCCAGGATCTGGAGCAAGGGTTAATACACTGTTAGTTGCATAGTGATAAGTCACCTCTACAGTTTCTGTGCCAACAAGAGCACTTTGAAAAATAATTTGTCCAGCTACATAATCTATTTTGTAATCTCCTATTTCAGGAGGATGTTGCGTAGTATGGGGATCAACTTCGATTTGAACAACACTGTTAACTTTGACAGTTACACGGTATGTATTGCCGCTGCTGTCAAGAAGATCATCTTCTTGGGTAATTTTTCCATGGTAGATGTCAATTATATAATTATTTGCTAAATCATAAGTGATATGATCACCGCTGTCCGTAGCTTCTTCATCGACAACTCGAACAGCATTGCTATACCAGGTTGTTTTATCGCACCAATTGTGAGAGAAAACGTCTAAAGAATCAGCATCACTTTTTTCTGCGGCAACACGAATTCTGCCATCAGTAGTTAATTTGTGAGAAAGGGTTACGAAATCTGCAGGCTGAATTGTGGCGCTATTATCATGTGCTGCTATTAAACCGCCAGCAGGACCAGAAGTATCATTGTCTAGCGTGGTGCGATCTTCTGTAGATAAGGCATCTTTAAACCAAATATCTAGAACATCTCCTGCAATATCAATCCGATCAAGTGCAGTAACAATACTGGAAGCTTGGATTTCAGTTTGGAGATTAGTTGTATTAACGGCTCCTCCAGGAAAGTCACTTGCTATCGAGTATGTATATTTTGTTAGTGTAGGCATTTTTTAATTATATCATTAAATGGCTGTTATTAGTAAAGTTCTTTCTTCAATGATGCCTGTTGACCTATTATCAACTCTCCAACGTCCTTCTACTTTTTGAGTTCCATCGAGAGTTGTATAAGTAACGCATGAAAAAGGAGTAGTTTGATTAGCTCTTCCCCTAAAAGTTCTTCGGCGTGTGGAAGGGACTTCTGCGCCGTCAATATAGATTGTAACTTCAGTTTTTTTATTGCGAGAATCATTATCCATTGATCCAGAAAAAGTTATTTGATATTGTCCTGCGATAGGTATTCCTGACATCCCAGGAACAGTAATAAACTCTGTGCTCGTAGTTTTAACAAGTGAAGTTTTGCTAAAAGCTACAGTAGCATCTGCGATGATTGGATTATGTGCTGCTAATAATCCCCCCGCCGGTCCGGTAGTATCGCCATCAAGAATGGTTTCTTCTTCTGAAGTCAGATCGGTATCAAAAAATATAATTAAGGTGTCGTCTTCCGTATTTATTTTTACTACGTTTGCAGTGATAGTACTTGCTGTTATTTCATCTACTAAATTTGCTGTGTATACTTCGCCATTATTGAAGTCATTTGAAATACTATAGCTAAATTCGGTTGCCATTTACTTATGGTACTAAAATATTCTCCAAATTTCAATTCTAGCATCTTGAATTCCTGCAGTGCCTCCATCTTGTTGACGCCATTGGATTTGAAACTCTCTGCTCTCTGCTGAAAACACTATGTTAGCAAAACCTCCTACAAAAATTCTGTTGTCAGTATCTTGTGGCTCATGTCTCTGAGTAACCCCTACTGTAGTAGCATCAGTTATATTTTGTAAGCGCGCTTCAACACTATCAGATACATTGCTTTGATCCACAATAGCCATCCAGTTTATTCTATAGGTTCCTGTTAAGGTAGCTGTGTTTAATGTTGTTTTTGTTTGAAAAGTTCCTGAAGTAGTGGTTGATCTAGATAAGGATTCTGCAACTTGATAATTTGTACCAAAAACATTTCCAGTGCCTAATCCAGTTATTCCTTGAATACCAGTAGATCCTTGAATACCAGTAGATCCTTGCGGGCCATTTGCAAGCCCTGTGATTCCCTGAATTCCTGTTGTTCCCATTATATCAGTGTCAATATATTGGATGGTTAGAGAAAAGCCATTCGCTATCGCGAAAATAGTTCCGCTACCAGAGGTGACCGCACCAACGACTTTTATTTCATCCCCTGCGTCTAAATCAATAATTAATGAACTTGAAGTTCCACTTGATCCTTCAAGGTTATTGCGGTTATACATATAACTAGTAGTTCCTGGGATATTACTAAATCCTCCTCCCGTATCTCTCTGAATTACTACGGCACTTTCTGTTCTAGAATTTACACTATTATCAGTATTGCATCTAGCGATGATAAAATATCGTCCAGTAACATTGATGGTTACTTCTGCTGTGCCCAAGGTGTGCGAGAAATGGGAGGTGTCAATCTCTCTTTGCATGTTAAAAGCAAGATCAGTTGTCGAAGGTGCTGTAGCAAAGTTTCCACTATTTATTGTGCTGTACAAATCACAAACGCGGCTTTGATCTCCAGAAATTCCAGTAGCACCTTGTATGCCTTGTACGCCGGTTTGTCCACGAATGCCGGTTTGCCCATAAAAACCTGTAAGACCTTGCGCTCCTTGCCCAGTTAATCCTCTTAAACCCGTGACGCCTTGAATTCCTTGAATTCCTGTATTACCTCTAACTCCTGTTACTCCTCTTATGCCGGTCTGCCCTTGAAATATTGGGCCAGTAGCACCAGCAATTCCTGTTATTCCTTGAACCCCAAGACCTCCAAAGCCAAAAACAGCAACAGTATGATCTGTATCAGTCGGCACATCCGGAGTAGTACCGTTGTCCCCAAGTCCTGTAAGAACATCAAAACCATTAGCTGTTGTATTACTTACGAATATGTTAGTATCAGTAACAGCATTATAAACTTGGGTAGCAACTGAATAGTTAGCATTCGGGGCGGGAGATAAAAAGGTGACTGTATAGGTTCCCGTTCCTGTTCTATTTACACTTAAATTAATAGGGTTTGCCACAGCTCCTGTAGTACCGGTAACCCTTCCAGAAGCAAATACGCCAAACCCAACAAGCCCAGTCTGTCCATGTAATCCGGTTATACCTTGAGAGCCAGTGCCGCCTTGGTTTCCTGTATTACCATGTATGCCTGTTAAGCCTTGTATTCCCGTGACACTTTGGATTCCAGTAATTCCTTGCAACCCTGTTTGTCCAAAAATTCCTGTCCCACCTTGTAACCCAGTCGCCCCTGCATTTGTAATATCACTATAAAGGTTTGACTGTGTTATGAATTCTTCTGATTGGGTCATAGTAAGGTCTATAGACCCATCATTGAGAATGACATCTCCAGATTGAATGTAACTTAAGAGTTCATCACTATTATATATTTCCTCTGGTTCTGCAAAATCAGTCAGTACAACCTGCGCAGGAGAAGCAGGCAAACTATTATTGGGTACTGCTAGTGTATACAAGGGGAGTGCGCTAAGAGTTTGGTTCTTAGCAATTATAGTTATATTTGCCATACTCTTGTCTCCATTCTACTAAGTTGCTCTCCATTTTATTCTGACAAATGCCGCAACGTCACTAGTTATATTGCCCCCAGCTTCATTTCTAAATGCAATAATTTCATCTTGTGAGAAATCTCCATCTAAAGAAGTGCTACTGCCAGCAGTTGCTGAAGAGGCTAATGTTGCTATAGCTGATCCATCTGCAGTTACCTCAAATGTCGCAGCATCTGTATCCCCTCGGGTATAAGCGAGGGTAACAACTGTCCCATTAAAAATAGCCGGATAACCAATAATATCTCCAGCTTGCCCTAAAGGTAAATTTCCAATACCCCGATAGTAAGCTCCTGCTCCCGTATTATTGTTTTTACCAAACATAAGAGTAATTGTTTCACTTGAAAGCCATTTGCTTCGTGTGCTGTCATATAGCATCATCATATTAAGGGAGGAATTGAAATATGTATCACCATTGTTTGGTGTTGTTCCTGGATCTGCTGCGAGAACGCCCCAGTAAGTGTTTTGTGAATCTCCCAGTGACTCTAAAAATATTTCAATTTCATCTTGATCAATGTTATTAGTCCCATCATTCAATATAAGAGTGGAAGAACCGGCCCCGAATGCATCATCAGTAGCAAGCGTTCTAAGATCCTCGGAGAGTTTTGCGTCTGACAAATTACCGATATCTGTAAATGTTTCAGATCCTCCGGAATTAGCTATAATGATACCCATGTCACGGATCGTAACATCAGTGGCTTGTGAAGCGTTTGTTGTTATAACAATTGTGTCAGCCATACTTTAAAAGTATTATACTTAATTACTGATAATTTACTACTACAACAATATCGTTAAAGGTAGAAGCACCAGCGCCGGTGGCTCTAACAACTCTAACTCCTACTTCAGTATTTGCAGCAACGGCAACACTTAATCCTGAAACTGAAGTGCCAATTGTGCTGGTGGCTAAGTTTAAAGTTGATAATACAACTGGAGTGCCTGAAGGAGAGCTAACTACTTCAATATCATAACTTCTTGCAGCATCTATAGCATCTACTTGAACTGAAATACCAGTTAAAGTAGTTGCAACGTTTGTTCTATCTCCTGCACTTGAACAAAGAACTCCTTGCCCACATCGCAAGAATCTTGTTCCACCTCCAGGTATACCATTGCCGTGGGTGTAGCGGAATGTAAGGGTGCTAAAATCAAGACCAGTGAGACCTTGAATTCCTGTCTGTCCGTAGAAGCCTGTTAATCCTTGAATACCGGTTTGTCCGTAGAAGCCTGTAACGCCTTGAACGCCAGTCTGTCCAGCAACTCCAGTATTTCCTTGAATTCCAGTATTGCCTGTTATTCCTGTTAGACCCTGAAGTCCAGTATTTCCTTGAATACCAGTTTGACCTGTAATACCAGTCAGACCTTGTAGGCCAGTAATTCCTTGAATGCCAGTGTTGCCCTGGATACCTGTTTGTCCTGCAAAACCAGTGATACCTTGAAGACCGGTATTTCCTTGAATACCGGTTTGACCTGAAATACCAGTCAGA